>SCPN01000015.1_pt1:0-435000 | contig 774249 bp, 804 predicted proteins | sample 6106831 | NCBI WGS metagenome assembly SCPN01 (sample SAMN10720447, study PRJNA508395) | human gut metagenome | isolation source: Participant 1, 0 month | reverse complement strand
TACTTCTCCAAAGTCATTATTTAACAATATTATATTGTTCGTGCGCCGTAACGCATGAATAACTATACTAAATCTTTACTGATTTGTCAACTATTATTTTCACATTTCATTTTTTTATTCATGAAATCCAGGAATCAAAGGATGTTTTACATCTCAATGACTGACAGCCTGCATAAAACCTGGCTCCGTTTTTTGGGTTTTATTCCCATCTTTCTCCCGGATATTTCATATTCCATTTTTTTCGCAGATCTGTCATGATATCCATAACATCCTTTGTATCTGAAATTTTTAATTTATGGACATCTCCTGTTTTTATTGCCTGCTCCATATCTTCCATCTCATATTGTAAGGCCTTCTTTGCCTCGCCGGCGTTCACGGTATGGTGCACTCCTGATTCAGCTTCCACGATCACTGCCTGATCCGCACGCGGATATTCCATAATTTCAATATAACCATTTTCACAGCTGATTACTGCACGTTTCGGCTGTTTCGAATGTAGCGATAAAGCAAGTGTTGCCATCTGTGCTTCTTTGTTCATTAACAGAATCCCTGCCTGCTCATCAGCTCCGGTCGGTGCAAATTTCACCTGACTTAAGACCTGATCTGGTTTGCTTTCCATGAAACTGCGTGCAATGCTGAGTGCATAGACACCGATATCCAGTAATGCCCCGCCTGCAAGATCCATATTAAAGAAACGGTTCTTCATATTGTATTCTTTGTAACTTCCAAAGTTAAGCTGTATCATCTGAACTTTTCCAAGAGCAGGAACCCCATCAGCCAGCCAGTCTGCGATTTCTTCGTGCTCCTCATTAGCATTTGAAGCGTATGTACCTGTTTTTCCGGCATCGATCAGTTCCCATAGTTTTTTATATAACGGCATATGCCAGATAGTCATTGCCTCTGCAAAAATCACATCATTTTCCTTTGCAAGCGCTAATGCTTCTTCCAGTTCAAGGCTGTTTAAGGTAATGGACTTCTCACATAATACATGCTTTTTATTTTTCAGTGCTTCCCTGACAAATCCGATATGGGTATTGTGTGGTGTCGTGATGTAGATCACATCCACATCAGGATCTGTAAACATTTCATGAAAATCATCGTATACCTTTGCGACCTGGTATTTTTCCGCAAATGTAACTGCCTTTTCGTGTGTGCGGTTTCCCACAGCATAAAGTGTTTTTCCCATAGCTTTTAATGCCTGCGCCATTTCATTTGCGATCACACCGGTTCCAAGAACCGCCCAGTTTAAATTTCTTTCCATAAATACCTCATTTCCGATCCACTTTTTGTCTGATGTGAAATGAATCTAAAATTTTTCTGTTCTGAAATCTATATACGATCTGATTTTATATTGCTGCAAATTCTTTGATTGCCGTTTCATAGAGATTGTTTCCCTGACTGTCGATCACAACGATCACCGGAAAATCCCTGATTTCAATTTTGCGGATCGCCTCTGCCCCAAGATCCTCATAACATACGATCTCTGATTTTGTAATACATTTTGATAAAAGTGCCCCTGCACCGCCGACTGCTGCAAAGTAAACTGCATGGTTGCGCACAATGGCATCAATGACTTCCTTTGAACGTTTTCCTTTTCCAATCATCGCCTTTTCCCCGAGATCAAGCAGTGTCGGTGCATATCTGTCCATGCGGGTGGCTGTGGTCGGTCCTGCAGAACCGATCGGTCTGCCCTCGCGCGCCGGAGATGGACCCATATAATAAATGGTACTGTCCTTGATATCGATCGGCAGTTCTTCTCCCCGCTGCAGTGCCTCGATCATTCTTTTGTGTGCGGCATCTCTTGCCACATAGATTGTTCCTGTAATATAAACGTAATCACCTGATTTTAAATCTTTCGTCACTTCTTCCGTGATCGGCGTCGTAATATGCTTATCCATGATATCCTCCATTCTTGCGCTGCTTTCAATGAAAACAACGTTTTCATTTGCAGTGTGAAAAATCTTATTTTTCACACTATCCTCCTTTAAACTTCCCTTACTACATGACGGTTTACATGACAACAGATGTTGACTGCCACAGGAAGTCCCGCGATATGGGTCGGATAGGTATTGATATTGACGGCAAGTGCTGTTGTCGTACCGCCAAGTCCTCCCGGTCCAATACCAAGCCGGTTGATTTTTCCTAACAGTTCTTCTTCCATGTCTTTGACATAAGGAATATCGGAATGTTCCCCGACCGGTCGTGTCAGCGCCTTTTTGGCAAGGATCGCACATTTTTCAAATGTTCCACCGATCCCGACTCCCACAACCATAGGCGGACATGCATTTGGCCCCGCATCTTTTACGGCTGTCAATACAGCATCTTTTACTCCCTCGATACCATCCGCCGGTTTTAGCATGAAGACACGGCTCATGTTCTCACTTCCAAATCCTTTTGGTGCAATGGTAATCTTTACTTTATCCCCCGGAACGATAGAATAATGGATAACCGCCGGGGTATTGTCCTTCGTATTTTCACGGATCAGAGGATCTTTCACAACGGATTTCCGCAAATAGCCTTCCGTGTAACCCTGACGCACGCCCTCGTTGATGGCATCCTCAATCGCCTCTCCCTCAAAATGAACATCCTGCCCCACTTCCAAAAAGATAACTGCCATTCCGGTATCCTGACAGATCGGTATCATCTCTTCATCCGCAATCTTTAAGTTATCCTGAAGCTGATTTAATATTTTCCTGCCAAGTTCGGATTTTTCCGTTGTAACCGCATTTTTCATTGCAATATCCATATCTTTGGAAAGATAATGGTTTGCTTCAATGCACATCTCTTTGACATTTTCTGTAATTATTTTTGTATCGACTGTTCTGATCATGTTTTCTCCATTTCTGCGTCCACTGCTGCCCGCTGCGCATCTGTTTTATTTTTGTTCCGGCTTGTCTAAACGAAAGTGTTTTTTAAATTCCGTCAAAGTCTTATCATTTTCTCTTGACTTCATATCCGGGAATGCTTTCATCAAACGCTGAAAGCCAAAGTTTTTTTCTTCAAAAAGATGTTCGTATTTCTCAGAGAGTTCGGAAAGCTCCGCTTTTTGTTTTTCGCGGTTTTTCTTCCACTCTTCCGATTTTTCAGTCCAGGCATTTTTCTTTGCCTCGAAACTGCTCTTTGCTTCCATGATATTTTCTGAAATTGCAAGTTTTGCATTTGCAGCGGTATCTGTGATCTTCTCTTTTGCAGTTCCGGTCGTCTCGGCGATTTTTTCTCTGGCTGTTTCTGTTGTGCCGGTAATTTTATTTTTAGCAGTTCCGGTTGTTTCGGCAATCTTATCCTTCGCAGCTCCGGTTGTCTCCGCTAATTTATCTAACAGTTCGGCATGTGTCTCCTGGAACTCCCCTGATTTTTCCACGATGTCCGTCACGTTTTCATAAATGTTTTCTCCGATCTCATCGGAAAGTTTATGGATACGTTCTGCCATCTCATCCATAACTTTGAGCCGTTTATTGAATTTCAGGATCGTTGCTACGGTAATGCCACAGTCCACAAAAAATACGGTCATGATAATGCAAATTAAAATCATTCCGACAATATGCGGCATCAGTGTGATTCCTTTATAAATGATCGGGTGCAGCACATCCATGATGAAAGTACATGCCAGTCCCCAGTAAATCGAAAATTTCAGACAGACATAACCGTGAATATTAAACGGTTTGTCAGAATAATCCCACCACTGGTTATGAAATACTTTTTCCAGTAAATATCCAGTAATATATTCCAGAATGGAGGTCAGCAAAAAAGACCCGATAAACAATATCAGCAGATTGTCTTTCAATGGAGTGAGCACCGCAACGACAATCACAACACCACAACCATAGATCGGACAGTACGGCCCGTTTAAAAATCCACGGTTTACGAAAATTCCACGGTCTAATGCAGCGTAAGAAACCTCCGTACACCAGCCGATAAAGGCATAAATGATAAATATCCATACGAGTTCATAACAGTTCTGCGGCATATTTTCCTCCATGTAATTAAAAATCTTTTTGCAAAAATAAATTCTGTTCTACAAAAATATGTTTCCATGATTAAAAAAGCAATCAATTATAAATAATTATAACTGATTGCTTTTTATGATTCAACTGTTACCGTTTACTCCCGGTCATCTGTTTCTGGATTTTCAGGTATCTTTAACCTTTTTAAATACAGCCTTCATATTTGTTTAAACAGTAAATTTTTTAACGGATTGCCGATATCTCCCCGTGACGTTCATAGTTTGTGATCTCCGTGGTGTGGTTGTTTTCATCCACAAACACAACAACCGGTTTCTGCTGTTTTGCTTCCTCCGGCGTCACATCTGCATATGCCATGATGATTACTTTGTCGTTGGTCTGTACCATGCGGGCTGCCGCACCGTTTAAACAGATGACTCCGCTGCCGCGCTCTCCTGCGATCGTATAAGTCTCAAAGCGTGCGCCATTATTCACATCCACGATCTGCACTTTCTCATACTCAAAAATGCCGGCATCCTCTAAAAGCTGGATGTCTACGGTAATGCTTCCCACATAGTCAAGCTCTGCCTGCGTTACGGTCGCGCGGTGGATTTTTCCTTTTAACATTGAAATAGTCATTTTTTCCTCTTTTCTAGTCCTCGATCATAAAGTTGTCAATCAGTCTGGTTTTTCCGATGTATACTGCCATTGCTGCAAGTATGCCGTGCTCTATGGTATCGATCTGCTGCATTGTGGATAAGTCTACGATTTTGACATAATCAATCTTCGCAAGCGGCTCTTTCTCGATTTCTTCAGTCATTGCAGCGATGACTTTTTTACAGTCGCGTTCTCCCTCTTTCACCATTTTTTCACCAAGGAAAACAGAGCGGCTCAGCACGAGTGCTGCTTTTCTCTCCTCCGGGGAAAGATATGTATTTCTGGAGCTCTTTGCAAGTCCATCCTCCTCACGGATGATCGGGCAGCCGTGGATGGAAAGTGGCATATTTAAGTCTTTTACCATGCGTTTGATGATTGCTAACTGCTGTGCATCCTTCTGTCCGAAGTATGCATTGTCCGGAGTCACAATGTTAAACAGTTTGGATACGACCGTACAAACGCCGCGGAAGTGAACCGGCCTGCTTAATCCACAAAGTTCTTTTGTGAGCACATCCATATCCACAAAGGTGTAAAAGTTATCCCCATACATTTCTTCCGGTGTCGGATGGAAGATCAGATCCACGCCGTGTTCCTCACAGAGTTTTGCATCGTGCTCTAAATCTCTCGGATAGCTGTCTAAATCTTCGTTTGGCCCGAACTGGATCGGATTGACAAAAATACTGACCACTACTTTGCCGTTATTTTTACGTGCTGCATCGATAAGGCTCGCATGACCTTCATGCAAATATCCCATGGTCGGAACAAACCCGATCGTATTCCCTTCTTTTTTCCATTCTTTTACCTGTTCTCTCACTTCATTTATGGTTGATACGATTTTCATGTGTATGTTCCTCCTAATATAATTTTTCGATCACGGAATCGTCTATTTTAAAACAATGCTCTGCAGAAGGGAAGGTTCCCTCTTTGGTTTCTTTGATGTATGCCGCCATTCCCTCACGCATTGCATCGCCGACATTTGCAAATACTTTTACGAATTTTGGACGAAAATCCCCGTACATGGCAAGCAGATCCTGATAAACAAGCACCTGTCCGTCACAGTCTGCGCCTGCACCGATACCGATGGTCGGAACTTTCAGCATTTCCGTGATTTTCTTTGCCAGTTTTGCCGGTACACATTCTAATACGACCATGCATGCGCCTGCCTCCTCGACTGCTTTTGCATCCTCGATCAGCTTCTGTGCCGCCTCAATGTCTTTTCCCTGCACTTTAAATCCGCCAAACGCATTGACCGACTGCGGCGTCAGTCCAAGATGTGCAACAACCGGGATTGATGCCTGTGCGATTGCCTTGATATGTGGGGCAAATTCCACGCCGCCCTCTAATTTGACTGCGTTTGCCCTGCCCTCTTTCATCAGACGCCCAGCGTTTACCACTGCATCATAGACGGAAGTCTGATAGGACATAAACGGCATATCTGCAACAACAAATGCATTTTTTGCACCTCTGGTCACTGCTGCCGTGTGATGGATCATATCTTCCATGGTCACGGATAACGTATCCTCATAGCCAAGCATGACCATGCCAAGTGAATCCCCGACTAAGATCGTATTCACGCCGGATTCATCCATGATCTTTGCTGTCGTGTAATCGTAAGCCGTCACCATTGTAATTTTGTCGTGCTCGTCTTTTTGCTTCTGCAAAGTTACTACTGTGTTTTTCATTGTCATTCTCCAATCTCTGTCGGCATGAGAATTTCTCTCATTGCCGCATAATCTCTGTCCGGATTTTTCTGCTCTGCGATTTCTAAAAGCTGCTTTGCATTTTCCAGATAGGCATTTTTCATGTCAGCATCTAATGCATCCATATGTTTCTGTACGGTATTTTTGTCCCCGCGCTCCACAGGTCCGGTCAGGGAATTAATACATCCCTGTGCGTGGATATTTTCCAGATTGCCTTTTGCAAGCCGGTACAATTCCTCGTTTGCCTGCTGCATTGAAAAACCACACTCTAAGAATAGTTTTTGCGCCATAAAAAATACCGCTGTCATGTGGTTCGATGCCAGAGATGCCGCTGCATGATATTTGATTTTGTTTTCCGCAGAAATAAAACACGTCCGGTTTCCCATCTGCGCAAACATGTTCTGGATATTGGAGATATTTCGCTCATCCCCCTCAATGGTGAACAGTACGTCACCAAGTGCCTGCCAGGATGTTTCCCTGTCACTGACGGCACAGAGTGGATGAATAGAATAGGCCATACTACCAGTACGATCTATATCAGAAAAGATGTTTGAACTGTGAATCCCGCTGCAGTGTGCAATGATTTTACCGTGGGCATACGGTTTTGCCACCTCCCATACTTCCCCGATTTTATCATCGGGCACGGTAAAAAAGATCATGTCGCTGCTGCTAATGATTTCTTCGATACTTTGATATTGCTTTGTGTTTGTAAAATTTGCCGCCCATGCGGCAGACTTTGGGCTCAGACTATAATAACCTCCTACTTTCCTGCCCTTACTGATAAAATATTTTCCAAGTGACACGCCGACCTTCCCGGCGCCAATAAAACTGATCTGCATGCAATCCTCCTCTGACGGACAGGGGATTTTCCCCCTTTGTCTGGCGGAGCAAAATGTGAACCGGATTTCACTCCCCGTTTTGTGAAGCAGCATGCGACTGTCTCATTCCGTCGACTGACGGATACAAGCGGTTTTCCTGGTTTTATTCTCTTTTTCTGATAAAAAATATGTTCTGGTATGATTTCCTGTATACGGAATATCATCCAGAACATACTATAACACTTCACTGCGCACGGTTCAATTGTGAATTTTTTATTAGGCAAACACAAATTTGGATATCTTACATTTTCCCTCCACCTGGATCTGAATGGTTTCCGGTTTTCCGGTTTCAATAAAATTTTCCGGCAGATCCATCTCTAACATCCGGTAACAGTCCACCGGCTCTGCAGTGACCGTTGCGACATTTTTCCCTGTCACAGTCACCTTGACCGGTTCTAATACTTTTAACGTGATGTTCAGCCTGAGCGGCTTTTTGCTGAATACAAAATCATGATAAATTAACTTTCCACTCACCGGCTGTTCTTTCATCTCATCCGGGTCATCTCCGGCACAGCCAGGGATCACACAGGATGAACCGTTGATTCCCCGATGTAAAAACATGTGGTCATATGCATCATAACAGTCGGCAGCAGTTGCCTGGAACGGATTTCTTTTTCCGGCATGCGTTCCATCAATTTCAATACTCTGTTCTAAGCGGATATCCTGTGATGACGCGCCTGCCATAAATTGATATGTTCCGTCTTCTAAGATCATGCGCTCTGAGATCACATCATAGTATTCTAACTCCCACAACTGTACCATAAATGTGACCTTTCTGGTTTCTTTGGGCTGAATATCATGAATGCGCTCAAACCCAACAAGCTGCCGGATCGGACGCTGCACACGGGAACCCTTTTTATGCACATAAAGCTGTACTATTTCATCAGCACTTCTTTCCCCAGTATTTTTGATAAAACAGCTCACTTTGATACAGCCGCGTTCTTTTTTGATCTGCATTTTTTCGTAGGAAAATGCTGCATAAGTCAGACCATATCCAAACGGATAGAGCACTTCTCTGTCAAAATACTGGTAAGTGCGTTTTCCCTGAATGATATCATAGTCGTTCATATCCGGCAGATCTTCATCCGAACGGTACCATGTCATATTTAATCGTCCCGCAGCTGCTGCTTTTCCGGTCAGCACATCTGCGATTCCGTGTCCAAGTTCCTGACTGCCCGATGCAGACAGCAGGATCGCCGGAACATTTTTCTCCAATTCACCGATGGCATACGGATAGTTGCTGATCAAAGCCACAATGGTGTTCGGATTCACTGCTGCCACCCGTTTTACCAGTTCTTCCTGCTCCGTCGGAAGTACAATCGTGGTGCGGTCAACTTCCTCTTTGCTGTTGATGACCGGATTGCAGCCAATGACTGCTATCACATGATCAGCTTCTTTTGCTGTTTTCTCCGCAGCAGTTTTCCCGTCTTTTACGATCTCTATCTCAAATCTTGCCGGCGGATTATCCACGCAGATGGAAAAATGACCATCTTTATCCACAATTACCTGCTTCTTATTCCAGCTTTCCAGTGTAAAACTGCTTTTTTCCCACTTCAAATTCCACAACTCACGGACAAACCAGCCAAACGCCTCTTTTTTGTCTGCCTTGATGATATCTGTATCCTCCTCTAAAGTGACAAATCTGCCGTTGCTTTTTGCCACCAGGGTCATGCTGCCACAGCCCCAGTCATTCAAAATAAATGTTTCTGCCTGCTCTTTTATTACCAGTTTTAACCGGGTATTCTCATCCAGTCCCACATAGCATTTATCACTGGTTTGATCCGCCAGGCGGATACGGATTTCAGACAAACCGGTTTCATGACTGATCTTTGCATTTGGAAATGCTTCTCTGATTCCATCTAAGACAGTAACCTCATAAGGAGGGATGCCACAATACCAGTCCTTGTACCACACATCAGAGAGTGGACCTACTACTGCTACATTTTTTACTGTATTTTCATCAAACGGAAGAATTTCATTTTCATTTTTCAAAAGGACAACCGCCTCATCCGCCATTTTACGCGCAAGTTGTTTGTGTTCCTCATTGTTGATATATTCTTCGCCCATGTTCTGATACGGGCAGTCGCCCTCTTTATCAAACATGCCAAGCCTTATCCTTGTCCGGAACGAATTGCGCACCGATTCATCAATATCTTTTTCCGTGATCCAGCCGTTATCTAATGCCTCCCTTGCCGCAGCATAAACAATCTCTCCATCATCCGTGAAACAGTCAACACCAGCCTTTAATCCATTTGCCAGTGTTTCCCCGTGCGTCTGATAAAAATGATGGTCGTTCACCGTCTGTGAAAAATCGCCTCCGTCACAAACAACATGCCCGGGCAGTCCATATGTGCCTTTTAGGACATGGCGCACCTCGTCATTGACGATCGCCGGAATCCCGTTGATCTCATTGTAGGAGGTCATGACTGCCTCCGCGCCGCCCTCCATGATCGCCTTTTTGAACGGTTTTAAATAATATTCGTTTTTATTTCTCCTGTCTACGGAAGATGAAATCTTAATGCGGTCTTTCTCCACATTGTTTGCGTAAAAATGTTTCAGCGTTGCCCCGCAACGGATATAAAAAGGATCCTCGCCCCTCATACCGCGGATATATGCGCCCGCCATCTCTCCGGTCAGATACGGATCTTCGCCGTATGACTCTTCCGTCCTTCCCCATCTCGGATCGCGCTCCATATCAATCGTTGGCGCCCAGCGGCAGAGCCCGCCTCCACCATTTCTTGTATACAAAGCCCTGGCTTCCTCGCCGACAGCGCGACCACATTCTCTGATCAGCTCCCTGTCAAAACTCGCACTCATACCGATCGGCTGAGTGAAAGCTGTGGTCGGCTCCGGCTCCCCTTTATTAAATGCCTGGTCATGTCTCGCCTCAATCCCGTGTGCAGCCTCACCGCCCATATAAGTTGCCCGGATTCCAAGCCTCGGAATGTCAGGGCATCCGGTTGTCAGACAGTGTATTTTTTCTTCAAGCGTCATTGCCCCTGTCAGATAGTCAAGACGTTCTTCTATCGAAAGACTGTTATCCCACAGCGGTGTGTTCTGTTCAAATTTTATATTTTTCTCCATTTTCTGCCTTGCTGCTGTAAGAACCTGTGTTCCATACAGCAGTCCCCCTCCTGCAAGTTTCTCATTTTCTTCAATGTATCATTTCTTTTTTTAGAAAAATACCTGCAAATGGAGCGGTGTTTTGCAATAAAAAACAGATCTCTTACCGGTTTTGTAAACTTACTTTTTCATTCAGCTTTGTGACCTCTCTCTTTGCCCTGCTGTATAATGTGATCCAGATTCCAACATAGATTCCGATAAATATCGCAAAATACACAACGACCCCTGCAATGCTATGTTTCATCCAATACATCAGATATGCAACCGGAAATGTTGCAATCGAACCTGCCAGCAGATGAGTCACTGTCTGCCGCAGCAGGCTCCAGTCATCCATCTCCCATATCACGGACGCGCCCGCCCAGACCGCACCATACAGTAAAGATGCGATCATCTGCGCCACGACCGCATTAATTTCATTTCCACACTGCTCCACCAATGCCGGGACAACCGGATAATAATTTCCGTCACCGTATATGAGTGAAGAAAAAATTGTGATTGCAGTACTGATTGCCAGACCGATCGGCGCACCTATAAGCGCTCTGCATAAAATTCTTTTTTTCATGATAACCTCCATTCCTGTGTATGAAAAATATATTTTTCACACACACCACCATTTCTATAATCCCAATACCTGTTTGATTTTTCTGACGTAACGCCTTGAAACATACGTTGCTGTTTTGTCTGACATCGAAACACAGATCGTCCCGGAAAAACTTAAGTCAAATTTTTTTACTTCTTTCAGGTTAATGATCTCCGAATTGGAGATGCGGATAAACATTTTTTTGTTAAGTCTCTCCTCTAACTCATACAGTCTTGCCTTTAACCGGTAGCTGCCGTCTTTTGTCTTTGCATATACCCTGTCATTTTCTGCATAGATCCGTATTATTTCCGTCTGTTCTAACAAAATGATTTCGCCATTCTCGTGAATCGCCGCAAAGACTTCCGGTTTTTCCTCCGACAGCAACTTTACGATCTGCGATACTTCTTCGGTCATCTTGTCTGTATGGATGATGATCTTGGGTTCTTTGCAGGATTCGTCGAGTTTTATTTCTATTTGCATTTTCTCACTTCCTCCTTTCTGATGTCATTATAGGCAATGTCTGGAACGGTTTCTACTGATTTGCGGCAGGTGGTCGGTTTTAGGCGGTGGATGGTAAAAAAACAGGGTGCTGCCACCCTGTTTTTTTGTTCTGACTTATTTTGATAACTCATCAACGTTTTTCACGCTTACCATTCTTTTGTCACGGATCTGGTAAATTTTATTACAGTACCTCAAATTCTCTTTTCGATGTGTGATCAGAAAGATAATCTTATCCGGGCAGTGGCTGATCCCATCTAAAATATCCTTTTCGGTCGTTTCATCCAGTGAACTTGTCGGTTCGTCTAAAATCAGAACCTCTGCCTCCTCGGTATACATTCTAGCCAGTGCGATTCTTTGTTTATCACCGCCGGACAGATTGTTGCCATTTTCCAGAATAAAAGGTGTAAAGATATCACGTTCTTTTGTAAATTTATCTAAAAAACGAATGTTCTGGTATACCTCCGGTTCCATTTTCCTGCGCCCAAAGTTTAAGTTATCATAAAATGAACCTGTTATGATTGGCACATTCTGCGAATAAAATGACATTTGTTTCCGAAGGGAATGGTTTTCAATATTCTCCAGCGGGATTCCATTGATCTTAATTCCGGTATTCTGATCCCAGAATTTTAAAATACTTTTCATCAGTGTCGTTTTTCCACAACCGGACTCCCCCACGATTCCAATGATATCTCCCTTTTTTGCCTGGATATGAATATCTTTTGCCAGTAAGATCCCGTCCATCGTCTGAAGTTTTTCCATATCGACCGCGACATCATCAATATGATCTATCTTTATATCTCCACTCTGTTCCTGCTCATCCTCCACAAGCTGTAAAAATTCCCGGCTTGCCTTTACCTCTCTTAAATTCAGGTTTACCTTCACAATATTTGAGATGGCAGGTAAAAGATACGACATGAGAATCGAAATTGTAAAAATGCTGTTTAATTTTGTATTCCCCTGCAGATACATATAAAATACCACGATCAAAATAATGTTTTGGGCGAACATGTTAAAAAAATCGATGACTTCACTCATCCCACGCGCATAAACATTTACCCTTTTATTTTCCTGTTCGATAATTTCTAAATGTTTTTCAAGTATGTCATTCAGATTTGTATTGTCTTCATTCTGCTTGATAAAATCTACCTGATTGGCGATCTGATAAATGTCTTTTCGCTCCTTTGGAATAATCCGCTGCATCTCGGCTGATTTTTTCAGTAAATTTTTATTCAGGATATAAAATCCAGCCACATTGAGTATCAAGATAAACAGCATCACCAGAAAAATAAAAATATTGATGGTCAGGGAGTATAACAGAATCAACAAAATAACCAGTGATTTTGCAGTCAGTATCGGGACCGACATAATATACAGATTCGCCAATGTGAGCACCGTCGAGTCTGCCCGCTCCGTCAGGTACGTTGCACCGTACTTTATGATTGATGCGTATTTCATGGAATAGATTTTCTGGTAAATTTCCTTCGACAAATTTTTCTTGTACTCTTTTTGCATGTGCAGCTCGATCAATAGATAGACAAACTGGATACAAATCTCAAGCAGCATAAACCCTATGATAAATGCTATCACACGATCCGTCAGTGCAAGTTTTCCATTGATGATCTGATTTACCGCGAGCGGAACTGCAAAAATGATCAGATTGATCAAGATGTTAAACAGAATCAAAACTGCTTCCATCAGATAATATTTTCTGCTTCTTCCGGTTTTCATATTTCCTCCCTGTCTCTTAACAATTCTTCCATTCTGTCCTCAAATTTTTCCGCTATTTTCTGTATATATTCTTTTTTCAGGTTTTCCACATTTCCGTCCCATCTGTGTTCCCTCACTTCATCCGAATGTTTCGATGTATATTCAAAATGCACGGATGTGACCAGTGCCGGTTTGCCACCATCATCTATGAGCTTTGTCTCAATTTTTCCTACCGTACAGATTGTCTCATCGTTTGAAAGTTCTTTTGCATGCTGTATACAATCTTCGATAAATCCGCTTGTCACTTCATTCGCATTCTGCAAAATATAATCAACCCGTTCTGCATATTCCTGGCTTTGTTTCATAGACAAAATGACTTTTGTATCTACATTGATGATATTGTTTTTATTCTGATCGCCGTCTTTTGCTGCTTCGGTCTCTTTGCATTCTTCCTCAGATTCAACCAGATGCAGATTTAAATTTTTATAGGAATTTACCATCTGCTGAAATAAATCTTTTACTCCATCATCCTGAATCTGCTCACTCTCAGACTGCAGTTTATCCCGGACCGGATTTGCAGCGGATGAATCGGAAACAATCGTATGTACCGGACGCGTAACTTCAGACTGCTGCCCTGTCACTTTATTTTCCGCCGGCTGTTCCTTTTCGGCAGATAAAATTACAGATTTTTTTACATTGACATAATTTCCTCTTGTGACTTTGCTTTGAATTGCTGTCAAGTTCATATGCTTGTACCACCTTTCTACATTACCCCATTTTAATTGTTTTGCTTCATTTCATCATACAACAAAGTTTTTTGTTTTTCCATTTTTTCTAAAGTCTCACATAACAGTTTTTACCTTATGGTTTTCCACAAATTTTTCAATCTGCTCCCTCATTTTCCACAATTCGTAATCTTGTTCACTTAAAATTGTTCCATAACCCACGCTCTTTGCAACTTCAGATTTTTACGCTTTTCATTGTTCCTTTAATATTCCAAATCTACACCAGAACATCTCCCTCTCTTTTTCCCTGCCTTCAAACCACTCATCTTTGATCTCAGCCCTCTGGTTCAGCCCGATCTTTTTTACCGCCTCCACCGCAGCCTCACGCTGTGACATTTTCCGGTTTCCGGTAGTCATGCAGTTTGCACCATCTGGCGTATCATATGCCAAAAAAGTCTGGTTGAGATCCATCAGGTCAAACAGGCGTACCGGCTGGTTTGTGCGGTTGTCCACCAGAAATCCCCAGTTTCCCCAGTGGCGGTCCGTGTTGCCAATCAGGTAATCGAGCAGGTTCATCATGTAGTAGGAATATGCATCCAGCTTTAACACGAAATCCATAACGTGAATGTCATGATTTGCTGCATAGATTTCAAATGCCTCCATTGATACCATGCTGTAATCCACCGACGTAATGATCCTGCTTTTTGAAACTTTCTGTCCGTCAAACATACTTTCCTCATAGAGCACCTGTCTGCAGTCAAAACAGCGGCAGATTTTACTTGACAGGATTTCATTTTTCACAGCCCTGATGTTTCCATCTTTTAAAAGTGCAAACGAATTTTTCTCCCTGATCCACGCTTTTGGAAACACGCCGTTGGTTGAGAGATCGTCAGCAATCAGGTAACTGTTCTCTACGGTCATCTGTTTTCCGCGCAGGGAAATATCCACAAGTGCATTATCCAGATGATTTTCAAAAAGATTGATCTGTGAAAATGTGATATTCTCCCCTTTTTCCCGAACCCAGAAAATATCAGTCAGTGACAGACAGTGATAGGACAGCGCTATTTTGGCACGGTCACGGTCGGTCTGCGCCTGCAGTGCTCCGATACTGTTTAAAATTTCCTTTGCATAGACACGGTCAAGTGTCAGGACACGGGTTGCGCACCAGTAATAAAAATTGGTGAGGTTATCCATGCGGATATCGAGATCATCGTTTTCTGCTGTATCCTCCAGATAAATCGAAAAGGGCAGAAACGCCCTGTCCAAAACTGTGCATACTCCGTTCGTCCCAATGTCTGCTACTACCTTTTCGCCATGCATTAGTTCATACACTGTTTTTTCCATTCAGCTTCTGCCCTTTCTTCACTATACGGTTATCTATTCTTCCTCATCCTCGGAACCATCAGCCTCTGCGCGCTCTAACAGTTCTTTCATCAGCTCGTCGTCTGTCTCTGTATTTTCTACAGATGCCTTTTTTGCATTTTCCGCAGCGATGGCTGCACTTTCCTTTTCTTCCTCCTCACTGAGCAGTTCGGATGTGTCTGCATTGTCGATCAGACTCTTATCCTCACGCACTTTTGCGATACTTGCCACAGTGACATTCTCATCTAAGTTGATGAGTTTGACACCGGAAGTAATTCTTCCGAGCAACGTTGTATCACTGACTTTGATACGGATAATAATTCCTTCGGTGGTGATCAGCATCAGTTCATTGTCCTGGTTTACCGCTTTCACGCCGACAATATTTCCAGTCTTTTCGGTGATCTTGTAACATTTTACACCCTTACCGCCACGGTTCTGCGTGGTAAATTCGGAGATCAGTGTACATTTTCCAAGACCTTTTTCTGAAACGATCATGAGTGCATCCCCCTGGGACTGCATCTGCATACCGATAACTTCATCCCCATCCGTAAGATTCATACCGATGACTCCCATGGAAGTACGGCCTGTCTTTCTTACATCTGTCTCTTTAAACCGGATACACTGACCATATTTCGTCACTAAGAAAACATCCTGATTGTTATCTGTCTTTTTTACCTCGATCAGCTCATCATCTTCCCTTAAACTGATCGCAGCAAGTCCTGTCTTTCTGACATTTGCATAGTCGGTAATCGGTGTTTTCTTCACAATGCCTTTCTTTGTCGCCATGAACAGGAAATGTCCTTCCGTGTATTCACGGATCGGGATAACTGCCGTAATTTTCTCGCCCGGCTGGAGCTGGAGCAGGTTTACGATTGCAGTTCCCCTCGCGGTACGGCTTGCCTCCGGGATCTCGTAAGCCTTGATACGGTATACACGTCCGGTGTTTGTGAAGAACATCATGTAGTGATGGGATGTCGTCATCAAAAGTTCTTCGATGTAATCGTCATCGATCGTCTCCATTCCCTTGATTCCCTTACCGCCACGGTTCTGTGCGCGGAAATTGTCAAGGCTCATGCGCTTGATGTAACCTAATTTTGTCATGGTAATGACAGTGTTTGTTACCGGAATCAGATCCTCCATGGAAATGTCGTACTCGTCAAAGCCAATGGATGTTCTTCTGTCGTCGCCGTATTTATCAGCAATCAGCAGAATCTCCGTACGGATCACGCCGAGCAGTTTTTTCTTATCTGCCAAAATAGCACGCAGTTCTGCAATGCGGTCCATCAGCTCTGCATACTCTGCCTCAAGTTTTTCGCGTTCCAGACCTGTCAGTGCACGCAGACGCATATCTACAATTGCCTGTGACTGTGCATCGCTTAAGGAGAAACGCTCCATCAAACGTGATTTTGCTTCCTGCGTATTCTGGCTGCTCCTTATGATGCTGATGACTTCATCGATATTGTCAAGTGCGATCAGTAAGCCCTCTAAAATGTGGGCGCGCTCTTCCGCTTTGTTTAATTCGTATTTGGTTCTTCTGGTAACGACCTCTTCCTGATGTATCAGGTAATACTTTAACATGTCGTAGAGGTTTAAAACTTTCGGCTCGTTATTTACCAGTGCTAACATAATCACACCAAAAGTATCCTGAAGCTGTGTATGTTTGTAAAGTAAATTCAATACGACATTCGGATTGACATCACGGCGGAGTTCGATACAGATACGCATACCCTGACGGTCGGACTCGTCACGCAGATCTGTGATTCCATCCACTTTTTTATCGCGGACTAACTCGGCGATCTTCTCGATCAGTCTCGCTTTGTTGACCATGTACGGAAGTTCGGTTACCACGATACGGTTTTTGCCGTTTTGCATTGGTTCGATATCTGTAATTGCACGCACACGGACTTTTCCACGTCCGGTACGGTAAGCCTCATTGATCCCGGCTGTTCCAAGGATCATGCCTCCGGTAGGAAAGTCCGGACCTTTGACGATGGAAAGTAATTCTTCAATGTCGGTATCGCGGTCCTCCTCAACTTTGTTGTCAATGATCTTTACTACGGCATTGATGACTTCGCGCAGGTTGTGCGGCGGAATATTTGTTGCCATACCAACGGCAATACCGGTAGTTCCGTTTACTAAAAGGTTCGGATAACGGGATGGCAGAACGGTAGGTTCTTTCTCCGTCTCATCAAAGTTTGGAACGAAATCAACGGTGTCTTTTCCGATATCGGCAAGCATTTCCATGGAAATTTTACTGAGACGTGCCTCCGTATATCGCATGGCAGCCGCGCCGTCACCGTCCACGGAACCAAAGTTTCCATGACCGTCAACTAACGGATATCTGGTCGACCACTCCTGTGCCATATTTACAAGAGCTCCATAAATAGAACTGTCTCCGTGCGGATGGTATTTACCCATCGTATCACCGACGATACGCGCACATTTACGATGCGGCTTATCCGGACCATTGTTCAGCTCTATCATTGAGTAAAGCACACGGCGCTGTACCGGTTTTAAACCATCCCTTACATCCGGGAGCGCACGCTGCGCGATAACACTCATGGCATAATCGATATAGGATGTTTCCATCGTTTTTTTCAAATCGACGTCATGAATCTGATCAAAAATTTTATCATCCATCTGATTTCTTCTCCATTTCTAACTCGTCTCTGTCATCCGAACTTCTGCAAACGGATCACATCTTCTAAAAATCCGGCTGCACCTATCTGTTAAATATCCAGATTCTGTACATACTTTGCATTTTCCTCGATAAACTCACGTCTCGGTTCTACCTTGTCACCCATCAAAGTCGTAAATGTCACATCAATCTCCGAAGAATTTTCCTCATCGATCATGACACGTTTTAAAATACGTTTTTCCGGATCCATAGTCGTCTCCCAGAGCTGCTCGGCATCCATCTCTCCAAGTCCTTTATATCGCTGGATCTTGTTATTGCCGTCACGTCCGATCTCAATCAGGATATTGTTTAATTCAGCGTCATCGTACGCATACCAGATATTTTTATTTTTCTCAATCTTGTAAAGCGGCGGAGTTGCAAGATATACATGCCCCTGCTTGATAAGTTCCGGCATAAAACGGTATAAAAATGTCAGCATCAGTGTCGCAATATGTGCACCGTCGACATCGGCATCTGTCATAATAATAATCTTGTCATAACGCAGCTTGGAAATATCAAAATCTTCGTGAATTCCGGTACCAAATGCAGTGATCATCGCTTTGATCTCGGCATTGCCGTAAATTTTATCCAGTCTCGCTTTTTCCACGTTCAGGATTTTACCACGCAGCGGAAGGATTGCCTGGGTTGCACGGCTTCTCGCTGTCTTTGCAGAACCACCCGCGGAATCTCCCTCTACGATAAAGATCTCACAGTTTTTCGGATCTTTGTCCGAACAGTCTGCAAGTTTTCCAGGTAAGGAAGTGCCTTCCAAGGCTGTTTTTCTTCTGGTCAGGTCACGCGCTTTTCTCGCTGCCTCTCTCGCGCGCTGCGCAAGCAGAGATTTTTCACAGATACTCTTTGCAACTGCAGGATTCTGCTCTAAAAAATATGTGAGCTGCTCACTTACCACAGAATCGACAGCTCCACGCGCCTCGCTGTTTCCGAGTTTCTGTTTTGTCTGTCCCTCAAACTGCGGCTCCTCGATCTTGATACTGATGATTGCAGTCAGACCTTCACGAATATCGTCACCTGTCAGTGCTGGTTCCGAATCTTTTAAAATCTTATTTGCTCTCGCGTAAGTATTAAATGTTTTCGTCAGCGCATTACGGAATCCGGCGAGGTGCGTACCACCTTCCGGCGTAATGATGTTATTTACAAAACTGTAGGTCGCATCGTTGTAGGAATCATTGTGCTGCATGGCAACTTCGACATACACACCATCCCTGGTTCCCTCACAGTAAATGACATCCGGGTACAATGACTCCTTGCTGCGGTTTAAGTAAGTGACAAATTCCTTGATACCACCGGCATAATGGAACTCATGACAATGATGGGATTCCTCCCTGGTATCGGTAAGTACGATACGAAGTCCTTTTGTCAAAAATGCTGTTTCACGCAAACGCTGTTTTAAAGTGTCATAATCATAAACGGTCTCCTCGAAAATCTCAGGATCCGGATGGAACGTAACCTTCGTGCCGTGTTTTTCTGAATCACAGGTTCCGATTATTTTGACCGGTTCGTCCGGCTTTCCGATATGGTAACTTTGGAAATAAACCTGTCCCTCTTTGTATACTTCAACACAAAGTTTGGTGGAAAGCGCATTTACAACTGACGCACCTACTCCGTGCAGGCCACCGGATACTTTATATCCTCCACCGCCGAATTTTCCGCCTGCATGAAGAACCGTATATACAACCTCAAGTGCTGATTTTCCAGCTTTATGATTCATTCCAACCGGAATACCACGCCCGTCATCTTCAACTGTAATGGAATTGTCCGGGTTGATGGTAACCTCTATGTTTTTGCAATATCCGGCAAGTGCCTCATCCACGGCATTATCTACAATCTCATAGACCAAATGATGGAGTCCTCTCGCCGATGTACTGCCGATATACATACCTGGTCTTTTACGAACTGCTTCAAGTCCTTCCAGAATCTGGATCTGGTCAGCTCCGTATTCATTTGGATTTTCAATTTTTTCTGTTGCCATTCTGCTAACCTTGCCTTTCTATAACTTGACCTTTTTCAAATACCTGACCACTTATTACCTCAAAAACCTTATTGATTTCGAACCTGTTACGGATAAATTCATCCAAACCGGTACAGGTAATAATTGTCTGGGTATCACATATACTGTTTAACAAATAATTCTGACGATTGCTGTCCAACTCTGATAAAACATCATCCAGTAAAAGTACCGGAGTATCATGAATTGATTTTCTCACCAGCTCTATCTCGGATAACTTCAGAGAGAGTGCAGAGGTTCTCTGCTGCCCCTGTGAACCAAATTTACGGATATCAACACCTGCAATGGAAAAAAGCAGATCATCACGGTGTGGCCCTACGGATGTCTGGCACTGTTTCAGGTCGCGCGGTTTTACCCGTTCTAACTCCTGTTCCAACAGATCCGCAGAAACACTAGGCTCATACGAAAGAAAAAGTTCTTCTCTCCCGCCGGATATCCGATAGTGTATTTCATGAACAAGCTCATTCAGTTCTTTTACAAACTGTTCTCTCCGTCTGATAATTTTTTTCCCGGTATCAGCCAGCTGCATATCCCATACCGGGAGTGTATCCGATAATTCAGGCCGGTAAACCATATCTTTCAACAGTTTATTGCGCTGATTTAAGATTTTATTGTAATTTGACAGGTCAGATAAATAAATTTTATCTAGCTGACATAACTCTGCATCCAGAAAATGTCTGCGTTCGGACGGTCCGTTTTTGATAATATTCAAATCTTCCGGCGAAAAAAATACAATGTTTAAAATTCCAAAAAGCTCACTTGCTTTTTTCATCGGTATCTTATTTACGGCAATTCCCTTAGAACGGTTATGTTTTAAATGCATGTCGATCTGGTATTGTTTGCCGTTTTTTAAAACCATGGTACGAAGATGCGCTTCGTTTGTTCCAAAACGGATCATCTCTTTGTCTTTGCTTCCCTTGTGGGACTTTGTAGTTCCACTTAAGTAAGCAGCTTCCAGGATATTGGTCTTTCCCTGTGCATTATCGCCAAATAAAATATTGGTTCCCTCATCAAATGAAATCTGGAGATTTTCATAGTTGCGGAAATTGTTCAATTCAATGGACTGAATGATCATTTTGAGACTTTCACCGTTTCCCCGTTATAGGAAATCACATCACCATCATGGATTTTTTTTCCACGCTGAAGTTCTGTTTCACCATTGACTTTTACCAGACCATCCTGGATGACAAATTTTGCATCAACACCGGATTCCACAAGTCCGGCTTTTTTCAAAGCCTGTCCAAGTTTTATAAATTCATCTGTTTCTCTAATCTGAATCTCTATCATGGAATTCCTTTCTATCGCCCTTTGGGCAATATCAATCATAGATTTCAAATTCTATAAAAATAATTAGTTTGCAGCTGCATTAAAGTTAACCGGAAGAATCAGATAAATAAATGTACCTTCATCATCCTTGATAAAACATGGTGCTTTCGGATTGACCATGTAAAGTGTTACTTCTTCTTCATCGATTACTCGCAGCGCATCAATGAAAAACTTTGGATTAAAGCCAATTAAAATATCTTTTCCTTCTTTGGCAATATCGATATCTTCATTCATGGAACCAATAAAGGAATTGATTTTTAATTCCATCGTTCCATCTGTGATGTTCATGATGATCGGTTTCTTATCACCTTCTTTGACAAGAAGTGTTGCACGGTCAATACAGTCTAACAGCTCACGTTTGTTTATTTTTACTTTTGTTTCATAATCAGAAGATAACATCTGTTCAATCTTGAAGTATTCACCTTCGATCAGACGGGAAACGACTGTCGTATTTTCAAACTCAAAAACGATGTGATTGTCTGTCAGGAAAATAGATACTTCATCTTCTGCACTACCCGGAAGGATTTTGCTGACTTCCTGAAGTGTTTTTCCGGGAACGACAACTTTTTTGTGAGAATAATTATTTTTTAATTCAATGTTGCGAATCGAAATACGGTGTCCGTCGAGGGAGACAACCTTAAGATCATTTTCTTCGATCTCGAACAACTCACCTGTCATTAATTTGTTGTTGTCATTGTCAGCGATGGAGAAAATAGTCTGGCGAATGACTTCTTTTAAGGTGAACTGGGACATAACGATTGGTTCGTTACGTTCAATGTACGGAATATAGGAAAAATCATCACCGGATTTACCGACAATGTTAAATTTTGCTTTTTCACATGTAATAGTTGTTTTAAAGGATGCGTCAGTTTCGATCGTAACATCACTGTCTGGAAGTTTACGGACAATCTCGGAAAAGATTTTTGCATCCAGTGCGATTACACCACGTTCTGCAATCTCGCCTTCGATCTTTGTTTCGATCCCAAGTTCCATATCATTTGCAGTAAGTTTAATTTCGTTTGCAGAAGCATCGATCAGAATACATTCTAAGATCGCCATGGTAGTTCTGGTTGGAACTGCTTTTGAAACAATATTAACACCATGTAACAGATTAGATTTAGAACAAATTAATTTCATGTTGTAGATAACTCCTTCCTGATGAAACGTAGTGGCTCGCCAAAACGTGTTCATAAAAAAATAAATAGAAATCCGCCGTAGTCGTCTTAGAGGCTGTTAATAAGTTGATAACCGCAGAAGCCTTAATTTTCAAGGGGTTAAAAAATTTGAGGTGGTATAACCCTGTGAAACCATGCGGAAATTATCTTGAAATGATGTGAATTGAGGATGAGGCTCATAAATGCCTTAAACAGGTTTTAAACATGAAAATGAGACTTGTCCATACGGAATTCACGTTAATTTAACAAGATATCAACAATTTTTGTGTATAACTTCGAAAACCTTGATAACTTTAGTTAGGATTGATTTTTCTTGATAGTTTCTATTAAATTGCGTGTATTTTCGTTTGATTCGTATTCATCGGCAATTTTTGATACCATGAATAATGGTGGAATGGTCTCTTCCCCAGTAACTGTCCGATCGAGTCAAGCGGTATATCTGTCATATTCTTACAGAGGTACATTGCAATCTGTCTTGGTCTGGCAATTTCGTTACTTCTGTTTTTGAGATCATCTGATCCAGCGAAATATTGAAATGTTCGGTGACAACTTCAATTACAAGCTGTGGCGTGATCTCTTGGCTTGTCCGGTGTAATAATATTCTGAAGTTCTTTCATGGCAATTTCCATTGTGATATCTGTTTTTCAAGATTGGAATATGCGAGAAGTTTGTTTAAAGCTCCTTCAAGTTCACGAATGTTGGATTTAATGTTAGTTGCAATATAATTAAGAATCTCATCGCTGAGTTTCATGTCGTCTGCTTCAACTTTTCTTCGCAGGATAGCCATTCGTGTTTCGTAGTCTGGAGTTCCGATATCAGCAATAAGACCCATTCGAAACGTGAACGAATCCGGTCTTCTAAGGTTTCCATGTCTTTTGGCGGTTTATCGGATGTTAAAATAATCTGCTTGCCGGCAGAGTGGAGTGCATTAAATGTATGGAAAAATTCTTCCTGTGTACTTTCCTTACCGATGATAAACTGAACGTCATCGACCATTAATACATCAATCGTACGATACTTTTCACGAAGTTTGTTCATAGCGGAAGCATTACCACTTCGAATCGACTCGATTACTTCGTTGGTAAATTCTTCGGATGTAACATAAAGTACTTTTGCGTTCGGGTTTCTCTCTAATATAAAATGACCGATGGAATGCATAAGGTGAGTTTTCCAAGTCCCGTCCTCCATAAATATAGAGAGGATTGTATGCTTCACCCGGAGATTCAGCAACGGCAAGTGACGCCGACTGCGCAAAACGGTTATTGCTGCCAACGACGAACGTGTCGAATGTATAGTTCGGATTCAGATTTGATCTGTCCGCCTTTTCGGAAAGTGCATTTTTCGGTACGCCGCTATTGCCGGTGCGGATATTTTGTCTGTTCCGGCAGGATGAACTTGATTTCGTATTCTGTCCCCGTAAGTTCTGCAATCGTTACCTTTAAAGGAAGATAATATTTTTGAAATATAGCTTAGGGTCATCTGTTCCGATGGAACCAGTATATATAAAGTGCTGCCCTCGACGCCGTAAACTTCGAGCGGGCGAATCCAGGTATCAAAAGAAATATCACTGATATCATGCTCATGTTTGACGGTTGAGAGAATCTCGTCCCATTTTTCTAAAATTTTATCCATTTTAATCCTCATTTTTGCGCTGTATTTTGCGCATAACAAATATGAGCTTACGCCCAAATTTGTACGCTCCTGATAAAAATCCTACATAGTTCTATCCTACACTATTTTTTTGCTTTTATCAATGAAAAGTTTGTACAGGGTATTTTAAGTTAGGTGAATGCAAAAACCCCAATTTGGGCAAAATAGAGAGCCTGAATAATAAAATTTGCATGAAGGGAAAAATATGTGTGAATAAGTCGAAAAAGTTATAGACCGCGAAATATAGGGATTATCCTGTTTATAAACAGATTATCCGTGGATTATCCATAAAATATCCACAAGTTATCCACAAATTGATAACTTTGCGAAACCGCTAAAATCGGCATTCTTCAACCCACATTTTTAACATTTTCGGGGATAACTGTGGAAAAGCAAATAACAAGATATAGGAGGATAGAGTTTCTTCCTTATATATATAGTGGTCAACATTTTCCACAAATGGATAAATGTTGAAATGTAGATAAGTAAAATGAGGTCAAACAAAATTTTAGTGCTTGACTTGAAACATTTTTCTGCTATAATTGAGAATGATGTTTTTAACTGAGAATATGCGTCTTAGGACGTTTTCTATCGCATCGTCATTTCAGGATGATGGTGAATGCCAGGCAGAGGAGGTGGATATAACATGAAGATGACATTTCAGCCGAAGAAAGACAGAGATCAAAAGTTCATGGATTCAGACAGAGAATGAAAACAGCTGGCGGAAGAAAAGTAATCGCAGCCAGAAGATTAAAAGGAAGAAAAAAATTATCAGCATAGGCCACATTTTGTGGTCTTTTCTTCCTTAAGAAGAATGGATGAATAATGAGGTGGTGCATTTTGTACCACCTATTTGTTCATTCAAAGATATTTTATGGGTAAAGTAAGCAGAGACCTTCAAACAGACAGAAGGTAGTTGGTGCCTTAGGTAAATAATCAGAAAGGGCATACTAGGATGAAGTTTTCGGAATCATTAAAAGAACAGTGATTTCCAGAAAGTGTACAGGCAGGAAAATCCTATGCGAACCGTTATCTGGTAATGTATGTTCTGGAAAATCATACAGAAGGAAATCGTCTTGGCATATCCGTCAGTAAAAAGTTGGAAACAGTGTTATCAGACATCATCTGACCCGGCTGATCCGGGAGAGTTACAGACTACATGAAGACATGTTCAATAATGGTTTGGACATTGTAGTCATCGCAAAGTACGGCGCACGATATCAGTTATCATGAAACAGAGAGTGCCCTGCTGCATCTTGGAGGTCTTCACAAAGTAATCAATCGTTAATTGCAGAAAAAGAAGATGGAATCATTTTGAAAAAATATTAATTGCTTTAATTAAGTTTTATAGAAAATATCTTTCTCCGATGAAAACGACCAAGTGTCCATATTGCCCGACCTGTTCTTTATATGGGTTGGAGGCAGTTGAAAAGTACGGAGCTCTAAAGGGGAGCACTTGCTTTATGGAGAATCTTAAGATGTAATCCTTTTCAAAAGGTGGATATGATCCAGTTCCATAGTGGAGGTATTTACAAGTGTCAGATATGTTATTAACAGCATACAATGGTGCTATTTTAGGACCGATCGCCAAAGTACTTGGCTGGGTAATGAATGGTATTTATGCGTTGATGTCAATGATCGGTATTGAGAATGTTGGTCTTTCCATCATTATCTTTACTATCGTGATCTACGCTATTTTGTTCCCGTTAACTTACAAACAGCAGAAATTTTCAAAGTTATCACAGAAGATGCAACCTGAACTTCAGGCGATCCAGAAAAATATAACGGAAAAGATCAGGCATCCATGATGGCAATGCAGGAAGAAACACAGGCAGTATATGAAAATACGGTGTTTCCATGATGGGAAGCTGTGTGCAGATGCTGATCCAGATGCCATTGTTGTTTGCTCTTTACCGTGTATTTTAAATGTTCCGGCATATGTATCCGGTGTAAAGAACAATTTCTCTACGCTGGTTGATGGAATTATGGCAACAAGCGGTTATCAGGATAAGATGACTCAGCTCGTTACAGATTTAAGAGTTATGACAACACCGGCAGCAGATTTTACAGTGTCAGATCCGACTGCTCTTTCGAACTCTATTGTTGATGTTTTATACAAAATGAATTCAGCGGGATGGGAAAACTTAAAGAGTGCATTTCCTTCTTTGACGGATACCATCAATGCGACTTATGATACAGTTTCACATGTAAACAACTTTCTGGGACTGAATATTTCAGATACACCATGGCAGGTCATGACGACGAACTTTGCGTCACATAACTTCCTGTTTGTAGTATTAGCACTTCTTGTACCGGTTATTTCTTATCTGACCCAGGTACTTAACATTAAGCTGATGCCGCAGGCTGCTCCGTCTAACGGAAATAGCGATAATGATATGGCTGCACAGCAGATGAAAATGATGAACCGCACTATGCCGATCTTTCATTTGTAATGTGTTTTACCGTTCCTGTAGGTCTTGGTATTTACTGGATTGCCGGTGCCGTAGTACGAAGCGTTCAGCAGTTTTTCTTAAATAAACATTTTGAGAAAATCAATCTTGAGGATATTATTAAGAAGAATCAGGAAAAGGCAAAGAAGAAACGTGAAAAATGGGAATCGCTGAAAATCAGATTTCCAATGCTGCTAAGATCAATACAAGAAAAATTGATGAACCGAAAAAGAAGAGAAGAAGTCTAACATGAGTGAGGCACAGCGCGAGCTTGAATTAGAGAAAGCAAATGCCGCAAAATCAAAGGCAAAGCCGGAAGTATGGCCGCAAAGCAAACATGGTCCGCGATTTTAATGAGAAAACAGCAGAAAATAATAAGAAAGGATAGGGTTTGGAATGGAATATATTGAAATTTCAGCAAAACAGTCGATGAAGCAATCACAGAAGCACTGGTAAAACTGGGGACAACCAGTGACAGAATCGAATATGAGATCGTCGAAAAAGGAAATAACGGTTTCCTTGGCATCGGAAGAAAAGATGCGGTGATCAAAGTACGTAAGAAATATTCTGTGAATGATGATATCAAGGATTTCTTAAATAAAGTATTTGAAGCGATGGACTTAAAGGTTGAGATCGTTATGACTGCAGAAGAAAACAGTAATGTGATCAATGTTGATTTAAAAGGTGATGACATGGGCGTTTTGATCGGAAAAGAGGACAGACCTTAGATTCCCTTCAGTACCTGACAAACCTTGCTGTTAATAAAATGCAGAAAGTTTTGTAAAAGTAAAAATCGATACCGAAGATTATCGTAAGAGAAGAAGAGAAACATTAGAGAATCTTGCAAAGAATATTGCATACAAGGTAAAGAGAACAAAACGTCCGGTTTCTTTAGAGCCGATGAATCCTTATGAAAGAAGAGTGATTCATTCTACCTTGCAGAATGACAAATTCGTAACAACACACAGTGAAGGAGACGAACCTTATCGTCATGTTGTTGTAACATTAAAGAGACAGTAAACCGGTTTTCATCCGTGTGTGATGAATGACACAGAAAATTCGTGGCGGATAAAGAAAACGTCCACGAATTTTTGTATATGGAAATGAGGTATTATGCGAACAGATACGATTGCTGCGATTGCAACAGCTATGTCAAGTTCAGGAATTGGTATAATAAGAATCAGTGGAGATGAGGCAGTCGGATTGTCGACCGTATTTTTCAATGAAAACGGAAAAAATTATCTGATATGCCGACACATACGATTCATTATGGTCATATCAAAGATGTGGATGAAGTGATCGATGAAGTTATGGTTGTACTGATGCGGGCACCAAAAGTTACACCAAAGAGGATACCGTGGAAATTGACTGTCACGGTGGTGTGTATGTCATGAAACGGGTGCTTGAGACAGTAATCAAATATGGTGCGCCGGCAGAGCCGGAGAGTTTACAAAACGGGCATTTTAAATGGACGGATCGATCTTGCACAGGCAGAGTCTGTCATAGATATTATTCATGCGAAAATGAATTTGCATTAAAGAGTTCAGAACAACAGCTTTCCGGTTCACTTTCGGCTGCAGTAAGGAAAGTCCGTGAAAATTGCTGCATGAGATCGCATTTATTGAGTCTGCATTAGATGACCCGGAGCACATCAGTTTAGATGGATATCCGGAAACACTTCATGGAATTGTGGAAGAAGCGCAGAAAGAGATTCAAAAGCTTCTTGCAAACAGTGACAATGGAAAAATTTTAAAGAGGGTATTTCTACCGTCATTATTGGAAAACCGAATGCCGGAAAATCATCTCTTTAAATACGCTCGTGGGAGGAGCGTGCTATCGTTACAGATATTGCTGGTACCACGAGGGATGTACTGGAAGAACAGATCAACTTAAATGGAATCATTTTAAATGTGATCGATACAGCGGGAATCCGTGAGACGGACGATGTTGTGGAAAAGATCGGCGTGGATCGTGCAAAAAAATATTTAAATGAGGCAGATCTGGCAATTTATGTTGTGGATACATCGACACAGTTGGATGAAAATGATTTTGAAATCATGGAACTCTTAAAGGACAGAAAAGCGATTGTTCTTTTGAATAAGTCAGATCTTACACCGGTTACCGACAGCGAATCGATCAGGAAACATCTGGATAAAAAAATGATTGCAATCTCTGCCAAAGAACAGACTGGCATTGAGGAACTTGAGGAGACAATCCGTGAGATGTTTTTCACTGGAGAGGTTACATTTAATGATGAGGTGTATATCACAAACATTCGCCATAAAACCGCTTTACAGGAAGCACGGAATAGTTTAAATTTAGTGGTGCAGAGTATCTTAGACGGAATGCCGGAAGATTTTTATTCCATTGATCTGATGAATGCGTATGAAGAACTGGGAAGTATCGTTGGTGAGGCAGTCGAAGATGATCTGGTGAATGAGATATTTAGTAAATTCTGTATGGGCAAATAGTTGTCGCCATTGGACGACAACTATTGGAAGAATGCAAAAGCGGCATTCTTCTGGCGTGTTGGCAAGAACTGTAAGAGAGGTAAAGCAGCATTCTTCCAGTGTGCTGGATTTGATTTAAGATAATTTAGAAAGAAGGATAAAAGATGCCTGCGATTGAAGAAAATTATGATGTGGTAGTTGTGGGTGCTGGGCATGCAGGATGTGAGGCGGCACTGGCATGTGCAAGGCTTGGACTGGAAACAATTATTTTTACGGTCAGCGTGGACAGTATTGCGATGATGCCTTGTAATCCGAATATTGGAGGAAGTTCAAAAGGCCATCTTGTAAGAGAAATCGATGCACTCGGCGGACAGATGGGTATCAACATTGACAAGACGTTTATACAGTCGAAGATGTTAAATAAGTCCAAGGGGCCGGCGGTACATTCTCTGCGTGCACAGGCAGATAAAGTGAATTACAGCATGGAAATGCGGAAAACGCTTCAGAACACAGAGCATCTTACAATCCGGCAGGCGGAAGTGGCGGAGATCATTACAGTTCCGGCAAATTCTGCTGATGGAGAAACAGCTGCTGTAGAAAAAAAAGATGGACAGATGGTTGAGATTAATGGTGAGCTTCAGAAAATTACCGGGGTAAAGACTGTTTCCGGTGGAGTTTATCATTGTAAGGCAGTTGTGCTTTGTACGGGAACTTATTTGAGAGCGCGTTGTCTGACCGGAGAGATGATTACTTATACCGGACCGAATGGTCTGATGGCAGCAAATCATCTCACGGATTCTTTGAAAGCACACGGAATCGAGATGTTCCGTTTTAAGACGGGAACACCTGCGAGAGTGGATAAGCGTTCTCTGGATTTTTCAAAAATGCAGGAGCAAAAAGGGGATGAGAGGGTAGTTCCGTTTTCTTTTATGACAAATCCGGAGGATGTGCAGATTGATCAGGTTTCCTGCTGGCTGACGTATACGAATCCAAAGACGCATGAGATCATCCGTGCAAATCTGGATCGTTCTCCGATTTATGCAGGAATCATTGAGGGAACCGGTCCGCGTTACTGTCCGTCGATTGAGGATAAAGTGGTAAAATTTGCAGATAAGGACCGCCATCAGATTTTTATTGAGCCGGAAGGAATCAATACCAATGAGATGTATGTCGGTGGTATGTCATCTTCTCTGCCGGAGGATGTGCAGCATGAGATGTACCGTACATTGCCTGGAATGGAGCATGTAAAAATCGTGCGAAATGCATATGCAATTGAGTATGACTGCATTAACCCAAACCAGCTTTATGCATCATTGGAATTTAAAAAGATTAAAGGACTTTTTTCCGGTGGACAGTTTAACGGAAGCAGCGGCTATGAGGAAGCAGCATGCCAGGGACTGATTGCAGGTATCAATGCGGCTATGAGCATTTTAGGAAAAGAACCACTGGTTTTAGACCGCTCGGAGGCTTATATTGGAGTACTGATTGATGATCTTGTGACCAAAGAAAATCATGAGCCATACCGGATGATGACTTCGCGTGCGGAGTATCGTCTGCTGTTGAGACAGGATAATGCAGATCTGCGCCTGACGAAAAAAGGTTATGAAATTGGCCTGATTTCAAAAGAGCGTTATGACTGGGTATGTAAAAAGGAAGAACTGATTGCACAGGAAATCGAGCGAGTGGCGAAAGTAAAGATCGGCGCAAATAAAAAAGTACAGGAATTACTGGAAAGTTACGATAGTATTCCTCTGAACACTGGAACATTTTTAACAGAACTGATCCGCAGACCGGAACTGGATTATGATAAACTTGCACCGATTGATCCGGAGCGACCGGATCTTCCGGCAGAAGTTGCCGAGCAGGTAAACATCAGCATCAAATATGATGGCTACATTAAGCGTCAGATGAAACAGGTCGAGAGCTTTAAAAAACTGGAAAAAAAAGATTCCGGAAAACTTTAACTATGATGATGTACCGAGTCTGCGTATTGAGGCACGTCAGAAATTAAAGACCTATTCACCGACTTCCATCGGACAGGCATCCCGTATTTCAGGGAGTATCACCGGCGGATGTGTCAGTGTTACTTGTGTATATGGAGCAGATGAAATATCATGAGAAAGAGTCTGCAAAATGATAGAAAGACGAAACATATCTGTAACGGCAATGGTATTTTATAAAAAAAAAGTATATCGAGATATAAGTGTTGGATATGCATACTAAGAGAGAATGGAGATCAGAATGAGTTATAATCTGGAACAGTTTAAAGATGGATTAAAGAACTTCAGATCGAGTTGAACGAGAAACAGATCAGTCAGTTCCTTAAGTACTATGAACTTCTGGTAGAAACGAATAAGGTAATGAATCTGACCGCCATCACGGAATTTGATGAGGTGGTAGAAAAACATTTTAGACAGTCTTTCTTTGTGCCGTGTATATGATCTAAAATTGATGCTAAAATTTTAGATCTTGGAACCGGGGCAGGATTTCCGGAATCCCGCTTAAGATTGCATTTCCAAATTTAGAGTTAGTGCTTGCCGATTCCTTAAACAAAAGGATTAAGTTTTTAAACCAGGTGATTGATGAACTGGAACTGAAAGATATTACTGCCGTTCATGCAAGAGCAGAAGAACTGGGAAGAAATAAAGATTACAGAGAACAGTTTGATGTATGCGTTTCCCGGCGGTTGCAAATCTTTCTTCACTCAGTGAATACTGCATCCCATTTGTGAAGGTTGGAGGAAAATTTATTTCCTATAAGTCCGGCAGTATTGAGGAAGAAGTAGCAGAGGCAAAAAAGCTGTTTCGTTCTGGGTGGAAAAGTGACGGATGTGTATAAATTTGATCTGTATGAGCAGAAACGATCTTTTTTGTGATCGATAAGGAAAAACATACACCGAAAGCATATCCGAGGGAAAGCTACCCGACAAAGGAGCCGTTACACTAAAATAATAAGGGTAAAGAAAGACATTTTGTAAAAAAATAAAGTGTCATAAATAGAAAACATTTTGTAAGAAAATAAAGTGTCATAAATAGAAAACACTTTGCGTGAAAGCATCGCGTTATCGATCAAAAGTGACTGTGAAAAATCCGACAGTCACTTTTGTATATTCATGTATTATTTTTCTTCACGTTCGAAAAGCATACGAATCACTTCTGCCAATTTATCCGGTGCCTCTAACTGAGGAAGATGTTTTACATTGGAAATATAGGCAGTTTCAATCATGGAACTTTGCTTTGCATAGCTTGTTACGATCTGAACGGAATCCGATTACTTCTGCTTCCACAACATAGAAAGGGATGGAAAGTTTCTTGAGTGCATGTAAAATACAGTTATCCATGTACTGGCCTTCAATGCTTGCCATTAAATATTTTCCGTGGCTGCCATTCATGTGGAAGCTTCGTAGTAAGCATCTAACATTTTAGAAGAGGCAAGCTGCGGTTTGTTAAAATATTCTGTATAAAATAATTTCTGGATATTTTTTCATGTGTTTTACATTGTAAATAAATGTTCCAAGAATAGGAACTTCCAGTAATGCCTTCTTTAAAGTAGAAGAGTTACTCGGTGTGCGGTTGAATTTTTCCGGCATTGGCGGATTGATCGCAATGATCTTATGGAACAGATGATTATTCATGTTTTCTGCCAACGTTACAAAGGAAATAGAAGAACCGGTTGCAATTACAGTCGGGGCATCTTTGATAACTTCTTTTACAAAATCTGTAATAAGCTGAACATATAAATAGTTGGTGTAGGTCAGATAAGGTTTCTCGGAACGTCCACAGCCTAAGAGGTCGATCGTATATACCGTATGCTGTTTTTCAAGTTTCTTTGCATAACGGCACCACTCATAAGAAGAACTGAGTGGACTAAGATCATGTATTAATAAAACAGGTGTCCCGGAACCACGTCTTGTGTAATATATTTTGCCATTCTTCCAATCAAAAATTACCATTTTCCGTCTTTAATATATTTTCATTGAAGCTGTAAAATCAATGAAACGATTTACTAAATGGATGGTTCCGGCGGCAAATGCAGTTAACAGAAAAGTGTCTGATGTTTTTTCATACTTTATTCATAAATGCCTCCATATCTGCCAAATAACAGGCGTTTTTATAATAATATTATAGCCGCTTTTGTCTCTTATACAAATAAATTTTATATTTTATCTTTCAATAAGGTAAATTTAGTATAAAATAAAAATGGTCTATTATTTATGTAATATAAAACATATGTTCGAAGGAAGTATATGATAAGTGAGTATTTAAAAAATTTCAGTCGGAGCTGATGTCGAATAAAGAAGAGATTCATAAGTCAGTCGAGGCACTGGAATTGCAGATTAAGGAAAATAAGGCATTTATAAAGCTTTTAAAGAGGAAAATGATTCAAATTATGAATCATTTAGTCCAAGGATGTTAATCCGAAGGGCAGAGAACAGATCCAGCATTTAGAAGATCAGCAGAAGCTTTACAGGAACAGTTAGATACCAGAAAAAGAATATGTATCCTGCATTGCAAAGTTGGACGAATTAAATGAGGCAATCGCTGAATTAGAACAGAAGATAAATGATAGTGATTCAGATATCAGTGATGATATATTGCGTCTCAAGTTATTGGAGACGCAGGAAAATGAGAGGCAGCGTATATCAAGGGAATTGCATGATTCAACCGTACAGAATCTGACGAGTCTGGTTCATAAAACTGAATTATGCAGTAAGTTGATTGATATGGATAAAGTCCGGTGTAAACTGGAATTAAATATCATGTCTAAGACGCTGCGGGACATTATCAATGATACACGGAACATGATTTATAATTTGCGACCAATGTCATTTGATGATATTGGCCTGGAAGTTACCATTGAACGTGCATTAGAGAAGTTAGAGAGCAGTGAAACAAAAAGATAAATTTTTCTGTAGTCGGTGAGTCATATAAAATTAATCCTGTTATTGGAATTACATTGTTAAGGATTATACAGGAGGCATGCAGCAACGCAATCCGCCATGCAGATTGTTCCATAATAAAAGTTGTATTAAATTATCAACCGGGAACAATCATACTTTCTATTGAGGATGATGGAAAGGGATTTGCATATGAAGAAACGGAGTGTAGTTGTAAAGCCGATAATTCAGGATTTGGTTTATCTATGATGAAAGAAAGGGTATACCTTTATCTGGAAAATAGACATTCATTCGAAAATAAATGTGGGACGAAAATCCAGGTTGAAGTTCCGATTACCGAATAGGGAGGTACATAAAAGATGGCAGTAAAAGTTATGATAGCAGATGATCATTCAATGATTCGTGAAGGTTTAAAACAATTACTGGAGTTAGAAGGTGATTTTGAAGTTATTGCTGAAGCATGTGACGGAGTAGACTGTCTTGAAAAATTAAAACAGTTGTACCAGATATTTTATTACTGGATATTAATATGCCAAATATGAATGGACTGGAAGTCCTTCAGAAAATGAAAGATATGAAAATGAAAGTCAAGGTGTTGGTATTAACGGTACACAATGAAGTAGAGTATCTTTTAAAGGCTGTTGATATTGGAGTAAATGGATATTTGTTAAAAGATTCTGAGTCTGCAGAATTGAAAAAGCAATTTTAGCAGTTGTAAATGGAGAAGATTATATTCAGCCAAGTTTAATACCAGTTTTAAACTCCAAGATGCTTGACCGGGATAGTGATAGCAGTAAGATTGAAAGTCTTACCAGAAGAGAACTGGAAGTTTTAAAGATGCTTTCTTATGGAACTTATAATAAAGAAATTGCAGAGCATTTGAATATCAGCGAACGTACTGTGAAGAATCATGTTTCTAATATCTTTAAAAAATCGGAGTAACAGATCGTACACAGGCAGCAGTATTTGCGATTCGCAATAACCTGATTACCATCTAAGAAATTGATTATAAATTAACGTAATGATTTGAAGTGTCGTTACAATGTTTCACGTGAAACATTGTAACGACACTTTTGATTCATGATAATAGAATGTTTGCAGAGCGTGCATTCTATTATTGAAAAAATATACAAAGAATTGTATATTTTATTCCATTGTCTTAAAATAAGAAAATTGATAGCAATGAATTAAATCTAATAAATATTAAGATTGCTATGATCTTCCTGATGCAGATTATCTTGGAGTAATGTGAAGAGCAATAATGATTAAGCTTTGACTTGATGCTTATTTGTGATTTAATTCATGAAAAAATATCACTGTAAATAAACGGTAAACTAGGATTTACTAATTTTCTATCAAAGTTAAACAATGAATGTAGAATTTGTACCTTACAAAAAATTTACTGTAATAGCACTGAATCAGGCTGATTGCCAGACTGACAAAATGGGCACAGGCAGCTTTTATTTTATGTCTTTTATCAAAATATTCTTATTTATAATAATAGATATGTTTATGGAATGTGGTGTAATGTGTCATCTAAAATAGAAGATTTACCTGCAAGGTATAGAATCTATTGATTATAAAATTCTATTCTGTAAATAAAAACCGGTAGTTAAAAGATGAACGAAAATAATGATTTTGTGCTGAGCAGATTAGAACAGAGATAGAGTATAAAATGATAAATTATTATATCGGTACATTATTACAAAAATAATATTATAAAATACGGAAAATATAAAATGACTACAAAGTAAAACAAGTAAGTATATAGAGAGGTATAAATAGCTTAAAATAAGAAACAGTATTTAATCAATAAAGTTTAAGATTATGGTATATTTTGCATATTATGCAATTAGAATACGATATTTTCATCGTGCATAATATTATGATTTTACTGGAAAGCAATATGCACCAAAATAGTAAAATTAATATTATATAACTGTAAAATATCAAAGTGATTCATAGTTATAAAATACTGAAAATATAGAAATATGATATGGTGGAAAATATACGCAAGATTTGTGACTACATAAAATTAAGATGCAAGTAAAAATATTGTGTTTATTGAAAGCAGCGTGAGTGAAGCTTAATATGTAACCAATTAAAATAAGTATAAAATTGAATATGCAATGTTTCACGTGAAACATTGCATGTATCAATTTATATGGTGAAAATTATTGTACGATAATATTTAGCAGAGTAAATAAAAATGAAATTATAGCACGTTAATATTTCAATAGTAAATAAAAATGAAATTATAGCACGTTAATATTTTAATAGAGTATACATAAATAAAATAATTACACAATAATATCTAATAGAGTTATATATAAATAAAATAATTACACAATAGTATTCTGATCAAGTATACATAAATGAAAGTATTCCACCCAATATTATAAAAGGTAAAATATATTTTAGTTGTTAAATACGAAATCAATACACAGATGTTTCACGTGAAACATTATTTGTTGGATATTTTATCTGTCATATAAAAGTATAGAAAATTTCATGTTGAGTAAGCTATGCATCAAACAAAGAATCTCCAGAAACAATAAAAATATATAATTATTCAAATGTGAAATAAATATTAGAAGTAAAATACACAAAATGTTTCACGTGAAACATTTTTATAGAAATGCATATATAAGTGCTATAATGAAACCAATAAAGAAGGAAATGAGGATTATAATGAGCAGAATTATAGCAATCGCCAACCAAAAGGGCGGTGTAGGTAAGACAACAACGGCGATTAACCTTGCTTCCTGCTTAGCTGAAAGCAGGAAAAAAGTTTTAACGATTGATCTTGATCCGCAGGGAAATATGACAAGCGGATTAGGTGTAAATAAAAATGAACTGGAAAACACGGTATATGAATTAATGCTTGATGAATGTTCTATCAAGGAAAGTATGGTTGATACTGTAGTGGATGGAATGAAGATTATACCGTCCAATGTGAATCTTGCGGGGGCGGAGATTGAATTGTTAGGCATTGAAGATAAAGAATACATTTTGAAAAATGCTGTAGATTACGTTCGTGATGATTATGATTTTATCATTATTGATTGTCCACCATCATTGAATATGTTAACAATTAATGCTATGACCACAGCAGATTCTGTACTTGTTCCAATCCAGTGTGAATATTATGCTTTGGAAGGACTCAGTCAGTTGATACATACCATTGATCTTGTTCAGCAGAGATTAAATCCGGAACTTCAAATTGATGGTATTGTGTTTACTATGTATGATGTAAGAACAAATTTGTCAAATCAGGTTGTAGAAAACGTAAGAACAAATCTTGATACCAAAATTTATGATACATTAATACCTAGAAATATCCGTCTTGCAGAGGCACCGTCACACGGACTGCCTATCAATATGTATGATACAAAGTCAGCAGGAGCGGAAAGCTATCGCATGTTAGCAAAAGAAGTTATGGAAAGGAAGAATGTATAAAAGTATGGCAACAAAAAAACGTGGTCTGGGACAGGGAATTGATTCATTGATTCCAAATAAAGTAAATGCAAATAAAGAAACTGAGACGGTAAAAGTAAATGCTGGTTCTGAAAAAATGAGACAGATGGAATCTTTGTTAATATCAATAAAGTGGAACCAAACAGAGAACAGCCTAGAAAAACTTTGATGAGGATTCATTGGTGGATTTATCAGAATCCATTAAGCAGGTGGGAGTGCTTCAGCCGTTACTTGTATTGGATAAAAAGGATTATTATGAAATTATTGCTGGGAACGACGTTGGAGAGCCGCAAAACTTGCGGGATTAAAAGAAGTTCCGGTCCGGATCATGAATCTTACCGATCAGGAAGTTGTAGAAATTTCATTAGTAGAAAATATACAGAGAGAAAACTTAAATCCAATCGAGGAAGCGTTTGCATATAAAAAGACTTTTAACAGAGTTCCATTTAAAACAGGATGAGGTTGCGGAGCGTGTTTCTAAGAGCAGAACCGCTGTAACAAATTCTATGAGGCTCTTAAAATTAGATGAACGTGTTCAGCAGATGGTAATCGATGATATGATCACAACCGGCCATGCAAGAGCACTGCTTGGAATTGAGGATGCGGAGAAACAATTTGCAACTGCACAGAAAATTTTTGATGAAAATTTAAGCGTGCGTGAGACAGAAAAACTGGTAAAGAAAATTCAAAACAATAAAGATATTCCAGTAGAAAAGAAAAAGGTTTCAGATCCTGCAATGGAGGCAATTTATCATGATTTAGAGGAGAAGATGAAATCAATTCTTGGAACAAAAGTTGCTATCAACAAAAAGATGATCAAAAGGAAAAATAGAAATAGAATATTATTCTATGGATGAACTGGATCGTATTATTGATCTGATCCGCACAATTGCATAAAATATACATATACAGAACATTTGTTCTAAAAGGTGAAAGGTAAAATAATGATATCAAAATATTTAGGGTTTGACTCAGATTATATTATTATAGGGCTTTGTGGAGTTCTTTTGATTTTATTTATATTAACAATTGTAAATATTGTTCAGATGAAAAAATTAAAAAGAATTACCGCATTTTATGAGTGGAAAAGATGCAAAGACACTGGAAGATACATTGATTCAAAGGTTAGATCAGGTTGATTCCCTGTTAGAATCAAATGAAGAAAATGACAGCAATATTAAAGTACTCTCTAAAATATGCAGCGTACCTATCAGAAGATGGGCTTGATCAAGTATGATGCATTTCATGAGATGGGAGGAAAATTAAGTTTTTCTCTTGCAATGTTAGATATGCGCAATAATGGATTTATTATTAATGCAATGCACACCAGAGAGGGCTGCTATACATATATTAAAGAAATTATTGATGGTAATTCTGTAATTGTTTTATCAGAGGAAGAACAGGAAGCTTTAAAACGTGCAATGGATCCGAATGGTAATTTGAAAAATTCGGATGAGGAATAGTGTGAGAAATAAAGTTATGGAGAAATAATGAGAATACGGCAGGTCAAATCACTTGTAGGCGGAGAAACACTGGTGGAACCGGTTATAACAAAAGAAAAAGAAATATTGATTTCCGGTGGAACAGTGTTAAAACCGGAGTATTTGGATCTTATTTCTTTTGGGTATCGATACCGTATGTATTGAAGATCCGTATGAAGCCTTTGAAACAACACATTTTATTATCAGTGAAGAGAGAAAACAATATTATGTCAGTGAAGTTCAAAAATCCTGGAAAATCATATTTACCATGGAAAAAATTCATTGAACAAAATGACGGACCTTGCAAAATGAAATTGTCAGGGAAATAACGGAAGAAGAACAGCCAAAAGTCATAGATATAGAAGAACGCAATGGAAGTCTTTATGAGCATACCGTCCTTGTGACCATGTTGTCTTTGGTGGTTGCAAAATGTTAAAAGTAAAGAAGAATCTTATATTGATATTGCAATAGGGGCACTTTTGCATGATCTTGGTATGCGTTACATCACGGTTCCATATATTAATTTTGATATGGATAACAGACCGGCATCGGAAGTATTTGAATTGAAAAACATACAATACTGGCATATTCAGCGTTGGAAGGTGAGGACTGGATATCGCCTGTTTCCAAAAAAGATGGTATTATCGCATCACGAAAGAAAAGACGGTTCCGGTTATCCTTTAAAACAAAACAAAAGATATCGAGTGTAATATATTGCAGGTATGTGATGCATTTGATTGTATGATTTCCGGAATGGAATGCAAAAGAATCAGTGTACAGCAGGCACTTGAGACAATGATAGAGGCAGCAGATCTTTTATTTGAACGAAAAATCGTAAAGTATTACAGAAAATAGTTGCATATTATCCGGTCGGTACGAAAATCCGGCTGAATACAGGAGAAACAGGAATCGTTGTATGCCAGACGGACAATTCTATCCGTCCGGTCGTTGCTGTCTTAGATCAGGATAATCAGATGACGGAAATCAGATATGACCTGGCAAAAAAAAAAAATATCAATTCTGCAGTTGGTTTAAGAATGGAGATTAGTGTAAAAAATAAGTTTTTTCACCGCAAGATTTGTTGCTTACGCACAACTTGAGATGCGCAAAAACAGCGCAAGAATGGAGATTAATATGCATAAATTTTAAGAGCAGTCGGTCTTTTCGGATATTAAGAAAGAAGAACTCGAAAAATATGTAAAGATATAGAAGAAAACCGGACACAATTAAGGTGGCAGAGGATCGGAAGGAAATGAATTTGCTGAACTTTGTCATCAGTTTGGCGACTTTTGGTCTGACGCTAAGAGGTACGTACCGGGAAGATGACACATTTGAGATGGATTATTACTATCCGTATTTTGGCACAATGTTATCCACAAGAGAACAGGCAGAAGTGGAAAAACATGCGGAAAAAGAGTCCTATGCGGGGATATGTGATGAAGTCAGAATAGGAGTGACGTTAATTTTCTATCTGCAGAATGTTGTGGATTTTCTGGCTGTAAAAGGATCAAAAAAATATATGAATCTGGAGGAAGGTGTTATTTTAGGTGCGCTTTCTACAGAAGGAAAAATTTTGCTTCCAATGAATAAAACTGAGAAAAAAAATAAGCAGAACCAGCAGAATACAACGGACCGCAATTATCTGGTTGCAGCCGCAAGAGATGGGGATGAAAATGCGATCGAGAATCTGACGTTAGAAGATATTGATACATATTCCATGTTGTCAAGACGTATTACGCATGAGGATGTACTCAGCATTGTGGATTCTTATTTTATGCCATATGGCATTGAGAGTGATCAGTATGCAATTCTGGGCGAAATATTAGATTGCAGGCTGGAACAGAATAATCTTACCGGAGAAAATGTCTGGGTGCTTGATATCTGCTGTAATGAAATGAACTTTGGAGTCTGCATTAATCAGAAGGATCTGGTTGGAGAACCACAGGTTGGCAGACGTTTTAAGGGCATTGTGTGGATGCAGGGAAGTATAAAATATAGAGAATAAGTGTAGATATTTTCCAATGTCATTAACTTAAAAGCAGAAGATATTTATTCCTAAAAGGATTAGATATCTTCTGCTTTTTGCTAAAGTTAATGACATTGACTATTTATAACCTTCTGAAGAAAAAGGAATTCCGGTGGATCCAGTTGGATGGCGGAAAGTATCGCATCTCAAAGAAGAGTTTCGATGACTGGCTCGATAACTTGGAACAGTAAAAAACAGGGTGTTGATCAGGCAGATTTTGTCTGCATCGACATCCTAAATTTTTATCTGGATTTGAGATATGATATAAGAAAAAACACTAACACTAAAAAGACAGGAAGTGAAGAATAAATGGCAACAGCAATTATGAAACAAAAAGAAGTTCCAGAAATGGACGATGTTGAAAAAGTCATTTCGAAGATTTCAGAAGAAAGTTCTTACAAACGGCGTCCAACACAAAAGAGAACCTGGATGACAGTGCCGGAAAGATACGAATCAATATTGTCAGCTTTGAAAAATGGTACGCCAATCAGATTAAATATCATAAAGTTACCGGAGAAGAACCAGGGAAAAAATTGAAATCCTGCTGATGAAGTAATAAATTCTATATCCAAATGAGTATCTTTATTGTGCATATGGAGAATCTATCTCCATCAAATCTATTGAAATCTCCATCATTTAGCATTAAAATGATGGAGATAAATTCAAAATGAAGGAGATTTCAATGAGAAATTTTGATTATATTACAAATCCTGCGAAGTTGCTGACACCTGAAATTGTTCAGATGGTTGGCAGTATTCATGAGCATAAAGGTAAACAGGAATTATTTCTGGAAGCAAACATAGATGAACTGAAAACACTTCTGGAAGTTACTTTAATTCAAAGTACGGGAGCATCTAACCGAATTGAAGGTATATTTACAAGTGATAAACGTTTGGAAGAACTGGTAAGTCAGAAAGCAGAGCCACGTAATCGGTCTGAACAGGAAATTGCCGGTTACCGTGAAGTGCTGGCTACGATTCACGAAAGTTATGAATATATCACTCCAAAACCAAACATTATTTTACAGTTACATCGTGATTTATATTCTTATTCCCAAGGAAACATCGGTGGTACCTATAAGAATTCAGACAATGTAATTGCAGAAACCGATGCCGGGGACACCAAAAAGCTCGTTTTATTCCAGTTCCAGCTTTTCAGACTGCAGAAGCAATAGACGAACTTTGCGCTCGTTTCCTTGAAGCATGGGAAGCAAATCTCATTGATAAACTGATTTTAATTCCCATGTTCATTCTGGATTTTCTGTGTATTCATCCTTTTAATGATGGAAATGGTAGAATGAGCCGTCTGTTGACTTTATTGTTGTTCTATAAGGCTGGATATATCGTTGAGTATGTCAGCATGGAAATGCTGATTGAAAAACGAAAGAAACATATTATGAAGCTCTTCAAGCAAGTTCTGTCGGTTGGCATGAGGGTGAAAACAGTTATGAGCCTTTTGTTAAGTATTATTTAGGTATTATGCTAAAAGCATACAATGAATTTGAAAGCCGTGTAGAACATTTGAAGTACCATAATCTTCCAAGCCGGATAGAATTAAGGCAGTGATTGATAATAAGGTCGGTAAGATAACGAAGAAGGAAATTATGGAACTATGCCCTGACATAAGTAAGGTTACCGTGGAAAGAACACTGACGGATTTAGTTAAGAGTGGGTATATCGCAAAGGTCGGTGCAGGTCCATCCACCGGTTATGTCCGTATTTGAAAAATTATTTTCAGATTTCCATAATAATATTATTACTACTTTGAATTAACCAATTTACCAGTCAAAACGCATGGACAAACCGTCTCGTATGCGTTATATTATTTATAGACAAGAAAATATCTTGTGCTTTCTGATAGGAAGTTTAATTGAATACTGTTTACCATGATCGAACGTACGAAGCATGGTGGTCATATAACAGATGTCGATGGTAATATCAAGGCATTCCCCAATTATTAGCTGGAGCAAACAATCAGCTAACTTTCAGAGCTTGACAGAGGGATATTCAGAATAACTCAAATTGAATCGGAAATAGTTTTAATAGTGTCCCATATGGGTTTACCTTACCTCAGATTGACAGAGAGTGACAATTGGTTGAGCTCTCCTAAGGGGGCAACTAAGTGCAGACCATTTAGTGAGAAGCAACAGGATTTTAGAGTTTGCAAAAGGCTAAAATCAATATATAATAACAGGAGCAATTCATCACGCAAGTGATTGATTCATAAACATGGCAGCCGGAGCCCAAAAGGCTGAAAAGCCCGAAAATACGGCATTTGTTCCCTTAGTTAAATGGATATAACGGGGTCCTCCTAAGGTTCAATCATGGTTGAGACTTATGGAAGTTGAGAAGTGATAAGTCAGAGTTCGATTCCAACAGGGATTGACCTGAATGTCAAAATAAGATACAATGGAAATTCATCACAAGAGTGATTGAATTCATAGATATGGCAGCCGGAGCCAAAAGTTGAAAGCCCGAAAATACGGCATTTGTTCTCGTAGTTAAATGGATATAACAAGCGCCTCCTAAGAGAAAGCCGAGGCATTCCCCAAAGGAAAAATGAAAACAACTTTCAGTTCGAATCTATTCTGAAAATGCCAAAGGTGACAACAAAGCATTCCCAAATTGGGGAACGTTCTAATGTTACCAACTCAAAAATCTGTAGATTGACAACTCAAAAAAGAGTTGATAATCTTATATATGGCCGAAGGGAAAAATCCCAGAAACCCAGTAAAATCAAGGGTTTGCGGCATGTGTCGTCATAGCTCAGCTGGATAGAGCACTCGCCTCCTAAGCGAGGGGTCGGAGGTTCAAATCCTCTTGGCGACGGGCTTCAAAGCGTTCGAAAATGTTAGCTGGATTAGCTGACAACGAACGCTTTGTTATTTTCAAATCACGTTCGTGACACAAAATTCCATTCAAAATGATCAATTCCAGCTAACGCAATCCGATTTTGTTAGCTGACAGCTAATCAAAATTACCGGTTTGCAAACATGGGTTTTAAGAAGTCCAGCTAACATTTGGGTTCCGCTCTGTTGTCACCCCTTATTCGGGATGTAAATCAGAGAAAAGGCGGGAAAAGAAACAATCTCTCCCAAACCTGCAAACATGAATTAGCTGAAACAGTATTCAATTCTATTAGCTACAGCTAATGGTCAAACAGCAATGTCTGTTTGAACTTTACTATCTATAAAAGTTCCAGGCAGGCATTTTTAGTTCCTGAATCCTGGAGGAAACTTGAATTTAACAAAGGAGTGGAATGTATGAAAAATTGATAGCATTAGTTCTAACATTGGCTTGTGTTCTTGCTTTGACAGGATGTGGTAAGAATGATACCTACAAAATCAAAATTGTTGTCCCTTGCAGGAAGTACCGAAGAAATTGTTTATCAAGAGGATTTTGTCTATTCCGATGAGGAAATCTCCCCGATAGGCAACAAGATTACAATTTATTCTGGCGATGGATTAGGCGATACAGAGGTGGTGTTAAAACCAATTAGTGTCAAGGAAGAAAATGCATACGAGCCAACATATCTTACCCCAGGAATGCCAGTTGAAATGGATGTAGAAAAAGGCGCTTGGTTTAAGGTAGGTATAAATATGCAAAACAACACTGATACCGACAAAATCGTTTATGTTGAGATTGAAGGTGTCGAAGTAAGAATTGAGTAAATTCAAGTTTACAGAACTGAATCAAAAGAGCTCGAAGGAGCTCTTTTTCTTTATAATAGTATCTGGGACTGTTGTTCCGTTGATAAGATTTTCAAGTTGTTGTGCGACTTCGGCTTGTTTGTTTGGATACAGACTACTATAAGTATTTAAGGTTTGAAAGAATTGTAGAGCAGATGAAACAGGCACAGGGATCACGGAACAGTTAAAGGCAGAAAATCAGATGGAATGGGTAGCGAGAATGAACAATATGTAATCGTGTGCAAGGGAGATTGTGGATACAGAGATGGTTTATCAATAATGGAAATAAAATGAAGGAGAAAAGGCGGCAGTTTAGAAAGGCTGTTGCCTTTAGGAATTGTTGTTTATTTGTTGTTTTTATAAGATATACTATAAAGAAAAGATAGCATTATAGCCAGAGGTGGAATTTATGAACTATAAAATTTTAATGGTTGATGATGATAGAGAATTGCTAAAAATGTTGAATCAATACTTTACATTGAAGAATTATACAGTGATTATTGCAGAAAATGGCATAGAAGCAATGGAAAAGATAAGTGCAAATCCCGATATTATTTTATTGGACGTAAATATGCCGGGAATGGACGGAATTGAAGTGTGCAGAAGAATCAGAGATATGGTTTCCTGTCCGATTATTTTTGACTGCAAAAGTAGAAGAACAGGATCGAGTAATGGGATTGTTGTCTGGTGGTGATGATTATGTTTTAAAACCATTCAGTTTGAAAGAATTAGATGCTAGAATTATTGCCCATTTGAAACGTGAAGAACGTTTACATAGGAAAAAGAACAAAGGTTTTATGGAGAATTAGTGATTGACTATGCCAGTAAATGTGTACATATTAAAGGGAATGCTTTAGAGCTTACGAAATTAGAGTATGAGATCATAGAATTTTGTCTATGAACCCTGAAATGGTATTTGATAAAGAACGAATCTATGAGAAGATTGGCGGATATGATGCAGAAGGGGACAGCCGGGTGGTTACGGAGTTGATTCGCAGAATCCGCAAGAAAATGAAAATGTATTCGGAACACGAATATATTGCAACGGTATGGGGGGGGATATAAATGGGCAAAATAAAAATCTTTCGTTAAGGAAAACCATTGTTTTGTATATGATAATTAGTTTAATAATTAGTTTTATCTTTCAGCACTAATTATGCGAATAGCAAGCACAGTACAAAACAACATTTGGTGGAATTATGTAGACCAAGAAGAATATTTTGAAATGGCTGAAGGGGATGGTAGAAGGTATTTGCCAGATGTTCCGAGACCACATTCTTATGAAATGAAAGAATTTGATTATCATGTATCGGAAATATGTGATTTTCTTCAGACATTTACAGTGCTTATCGTATCTGTTGCAGGAGTATTATAGCGGTATTTCTTTATAAGCATAAACTGAAATGCCCTATCGAAGAATTAGAACTGGCTTCCCGACAAGTTGGTCGAAATAATTTAGATTTCCATATCACTTATGAAAATGAAGATGAGATGGGCGGATTGTGCAAAGAGTTTGAACGAATGAGAGGACAGCTGGCAGAGAATAATCAACAGTTATGGAAAATGCTTGAGGAAGAAAAGGCTTTGCGGGCTGCCATTGCACATGATATACGTTCTCCGCTCTCTCTGTGCTGGAGGGTATCAGGAAATGCTTTCAGAATATCTTCCGAAGAAAGAGATAAACATGGAGCAAGCCTTAGAAATGGTAAATGAAAGCAAAAACAGATTGAACGTATGGATATCTTTGTGGAAACTATGCGAAAGATGAGCAGTTTAGATACAAGGGAGTTAGTAGCAGAAGAAATTACCAGTAAACAGGTAGAAATAGACGTACGGGCAGAGATGAACGTGTTTAGGAAAAAATTTGGAAAGCTATATGAATTAGAATGTTCGGAAACAGAAGAAAAATTTCAGGAGATAAGGAAGTGATTTTAGAGGTTATAGAAAACCTTTTGTCAAATGCCTTTCGTTACGCCAAGACAAAAGTGGAAATGGAAGTGTTTCTTACCTGTTCTGAATTACAGATCAGAATAAAGGATGATGGAGTGGGATTTACAATAGATAAGCAAAAGGCAACAGAGCTTTTTATCAGCAAAATGTGAAAGACAGTTTGAAACATTCAGGAATGGGCATGTATATCAGCAGATTGTATTGTGAAAAGCATGGTGGTCAGTTACTGATAGAAAATGAAAAACAGAGTGGAGCTGTAATAACAGCAGTATTTCATCGGATTGCATGAGCGGTCCGATTTTTTATGCTGTTGTCTTTTGTTGTGATTTATATTTTATGATGTCTATAACGAAGGAAAGGAGGAATACGTATGATTGCTATTTTTAAAGAGAGATTATGAATTATCTAAAGCGACCGTTATTTTGGGTAGGTGTTCTGCTTGTGATTTATGGTGTGTTTAATGCGACAAGTCCATATTTAACCACACATTATCTTACAACGGGGAGAAAATCATCAATGATCAGTCCAACACTTCGGTTGAAGGAGAAGTGTATGAGGGCTATATTCCAGCCACGCCTGAAAAGCACAGAGAGGTATGGCATGAAAAGGTAAAATAAAATTAACGGATGTGTTTGGATTGACGGATTCAGAAGCACAGAATGTCATTGAAAAGCTGGAAAGCATGAATTTAAAAGAGGCCTATGCGTATTTGGAGCAGGAATATGACTGGTACGGGGCAAGGTATTTATACGAGGACAGTACGTATTATAAGGGAACGGCAGAAGAAATCAACGCATATCTAGATAAAAATTGGAAGATAAGACATTTTCTTTTATTACGCAAGAAAATTTGCTGATTTTGCGGGTCTGTATATGGTGTTTTGCAATTATTATGTTGGCGGTTTTATTTTTACAAGATACAAAAAGCATACTTATGAATTGTTGCATACAAAGCCTGTGACTGCCGGGAAGTATGTAATGGGAAAAGTGAGTGCAGGATTTACAATTTGTTTGCTTGTGCTAACTATTTTGAATATACTGTTTTGGGTATTGTGCCGCATCTATACAAAGGATAGTGGATTTGAAGTGCGACTATGGGATTTTGTGGCTTCTACGGTACTTTATATATTGCCTAATATGCTGATGATTGTGAGTATATATACATTGATTTCACTCATATTTAAAAATCCACTTCCGGGTGTACCACTTTGATTCTTTATATGGTGTATTCCAATTTGGGCGGAACTAATGCAGAGGAGTTTACGGATATTGGGGCAAACCTTTGGCAATCATGGTACGATTTCCGGGCAGCTTTTTGATACGACACCGCCCCGATGGCGCTCTTAAATCAAAGTTTTCTTATTATTGTATCGGTAGTAATTATACTGATTTCGATACAGATTTGGAAGCGGAGGCGAATATAAATGAAGAAGGAAATGAAGATTGTTCTGCCATTTTATAAAATTGCTTATGCAGTATCCTTTGTTGTAATTTTAAGTGTGATTCGTGCAGTTGTTTTCACGTATGAAATAGGACTATCCATAGAGCCGCCTTTTGCGATATTGACTGCTGTTTTTGTGCAGATACTTATGTGCAGGAAATTACAAGCAACCGTTCCGAAGTTCAGAGACTGTATCAGATAAAAAGAGAATCTATTCTATTATACAGAGACTGATGATACAGGGAACTTTTGCTGCTGCTCGCTGTTCTTGGATATGGATTGTTTTTGCGTTTCAGAAACCAATTACACATCCAGTAACAGAAAGTGAAATACTTCAGTTTATTACCTGTTTTGGGGCGATTGTAGTAACTATTTTCTTTGGGGAATATTGGCTAATACATTGTCTATGCTTTTCGCAATATGTGGATGGGAATTGGAAGCAGTCTTTTGATATGGTAGCAACAAATTCCACAGGTGGAGATAAACTTTTGGAGCATGGAATCTGTTTTCTTATTCTTTTAGAGATATAGAAAATACTGCCGATATTACATGGCTGTATGGGAAAGGCTTGTGTATTTGTATCGGACTGATTTTGTTACTGGCATTGCCGAAGATCGTAAGAAAGAGAGGGTAAATTTATGAGTATTCATATTGAGGATTTAACGGTAAGATTTAAGAATAGTGTCACAGCAATCGACCATGCAGATTTAGATATACCAAATGGGATATTTGGACTATTGGGAGAAAATGGAGCGGGAAAGACAACTTTGATGAGAGTTTTGACCACTGTGCTTAAACCTACAAACGGAATGGTTACATTAGACGGAATTTTGTATAGCGAAGGAAACTATGAAAAATCCAAAGAAAGATAGGGTATTTACCACAGGAAATTGAACTGTATCCTAATTTGACGGTTCAGGAGTGTTTGGAGTATATGGGAGATCTGGCAGGTGTTCCGAAAGCAGAATGTAGAAAGCGGATAGATTATTATTTGAAAAAGACCAGTCTTATAGAACATCGTAAGAAGAAAATGAAGCAGTTATCAGGCGGTATGAAGCGACGGGTAGGATTGGTGCAGGCGCTTTAAATGAACGGAATTTTTAATTGTGGATGAGCCAACTACCGGTTTAGATCCGGAGGAACGTATTCGCATCCGCAATTTGTTAGTAGATTTTTCTGAAAACAGAACGGTTTTGTTTTCAACTCATGTGGTAGAAGACTTAGCTGCCACCTGCAATCAGCTTGCAATTATGCATAAAGGTCGATTTCTGTATGCGGGTTCTATGAAGAATTTGACAGAAGAAGCACAGGGGAAAATCTGGATTTGCAAAGTACCTGATGAGAGAAAAGCAAGAGAAGTGGAACAGAAGTATCGTATTACATCTAAACAGTATGTTGAGGGGATTGCAGTTAAGAGTGATTTCTGAAATACAGCCAGAATTGGAGTGTATGTCAATTCCTGCAACGTTGGAAGATGCTTATATTTATGTGACGAATCAATACGAGTAGATAAAGCACCATCTGATGCTTTACTACCAGTTGCACGTTGTTCGCTTTGAATATTTGTGGAGAAAAGTATGTATTATTTTGGCTTTCTATAAAACCTATAAACCAGCCATTTATATCCTGCCCGTTCACTCGTCCGGTTCCGGTTTTCCATAAATTCTCCATTTTCAGAGGCGGTAAGATGGATGGAATTTTGACGGCATGAATATTAGCAGGAGTAAAGTTGAAGTTGTTTCGATATAAATTTTTCAAAAGTTCAACTTGTTCTACTGGTGAAATCTTTAAGGATGACTGCATCCAGTAGGAAGAGAAATCTCCGGATATATTTTTATTGCCATATCCTATTTGCTGAAGGTATGAATTTATAGTGGAAGATCCGAGCTGCTTGTCGATTGATTCAAAATACCAGTTTGTATATATCTTTTAAAAGGTATATGATTAAGAAAAACGGCAGGAGGTATCTGAATGAAATCACATAAATATTGGTCTATCGGTGCACTGATTACAATGCTTGGAACTTTTATACAGGTTATAAGGGATCAAAGAAGGCCATAAGTACTTTGCAGCAAGTTCTTTGCTTTGCATGATTATGGCTATTTATACAGGACACAAGATGATTTCTGGTAAAAGTAGGAAGAAAAAGAAGTTTCAGTAGAGAGTGTTGAAGATTAAAAACAAAATATTTTAATAAATAACGCCGGTGCGGGATTTGATATCCAGTACTGGCGTTATTTATTCTACAGGGCTTGGGGTGTAGCCACCAAATATACTATTCGTTTTCTGCTTCGGCAAGTTTGTTAAGGATCCACTCCCTATTGATAACTATTTCATCATCATCGCGGAGATCCTTGAAATCATTGCAGTGTGAAGAAGCAAATTCATACATATTGTCAATGTCAACTGCACCAGTAATCTCACCCTTATTAATGATTACAAGAATATTTGTTCCGTCGTCGTCGACAGCAAAGCGCAGTTCATCAAATTCTATATCGGGATCATTTTGAGAATAGAATCTGTCGCAAGTAATTTAACAAGTTCCATTACCCTGTCATCTTTACCTGCATCAAAGATCTGGATCTTTTCAACGAGCTGATTTGCTGATGTCACAATCCGGTATAAGTACTTTTCGGTACGATAATCAGCCAAAGCATTTTCTCCATAAAACATTTCATATGTCTTCTCTACTTCTGATTCAGGAACCAGATAAATCATGACAAGATCTTCCATCTGGTGATAGAGTGTAGGATAGTTTAAACGAAAGGTCTCTCCACAGTTTGGGCAGGTATAAAGGAAAATAGACTGATTAAGTACCTTCTCTTTCATTGCAGGATCCAGTACAGTATTAATGCTGTCCCAGACTTCAAAATCTCCCTCATGATGGCAGGAAGGGCAGGTTACCTTTTCTATATGATGTTTTGACATAAATAATCCCCTTTCAGTGAGATAAATCTATAGTTTTCTTATTGTAGAATACACTTATCCTTTATTATTTTGCCAGGAAATTACTCTGAATCTCCATCGGCATATGATAAGCCTGGCCTCGTTTTGTCAGGCTGTATAATTTAAAGCTCATGAGTTCCGGAGTCGCATTCAATGAACTGCAGAGTCCGAAATAATCCAGGTCTTCGTTCTGAACCATCTCTTCAATGTCTTCATCTTCAATCAGCAGATCGGCAGCAAACAGATTGGCCTGATATTCTGTATTATCCGTCATATTGTAGAGGGTATCATCTTGCATCGGAGCCATTTTCAGCTGGGAACGATGCAGAATGATATGCCCTAATTCATGGGCGGCAACAATCATCTTTTCTTCTTCTGAAAGGAAACTACTGATCATGACATAGATCGTCTTGCAGCTCATAAAACAATATCCTTTCAGTGTCTTATATCTGGAAGTTTCCCCGACAACAATGTTCATCTGATCCATGATCTCAAATGGATCTCGGGTTCCATATTTCTTGATTAATTTCTTTGTTTCTGTATATATGTAAGTGTTTCTCAAATAAATCACCTCAAAAGTAAAAAATAAAAGGGCAGAAATATCCTTGTAACTATAAGGTAACAGATTAGGTGTACAATAATCCCGCCTTCTATTATTTTTCCTCTTGGTTTTTCAGATATTTTTTCGGTGTAAATTTCTTTGCACGTCTTTTGGAATCCAGATAAAGGCTCTGGATCTCATCCATAAAAGCTATTTTATCTTCGTCTGTCAGTGATCCACCGGCAAACATAGCTGCAGCCTGTTCCAGAATCTGCTGAGCCTGTCTGGCACCACGGTTACCAAACTGTTCGGATGCTTCTGTGATAAAAGCTTCATTCTCACTCATGAGATAAGAAACGTCACACTGTAATGCATCTGCCAGTTTCTGATACAGAACATTTTGTTTTGGAAAACGTCCTTCTACTTCCCAGGATCGAATGGTCCTATATGAAACACCAACCATACTGGCCAGTTCCTGCTGACTCATCTTTTTTTCTTTTCTTAATGATCTTACTTTTTCACCGAATGTCATAAACATACCTCTTTCTAAGCCCTGTCTTATAAGTTTCATTAGCCGCTTCAAGGCAAAACGGGAAATGTGTTTCCTTAAAAATAAAAATTAATCTTGACAAAGGGAAATATCTCTCCTATAATGTGAATCACAGATAAGGGAAACATCTTTCCTATAAGATACACAATATTTCCTCTTTTGTCAATGGATATGTGAAATGAATTTCCTGTAATTCAATGAAAACAGGAAGGATAGACAATCATTGATAGTCAAAATGGGATACATGTTACAAAAAGAGGAAAGACGTATGGGAGGTGGCAATGTGAGTCAGGATCAGACTTCTATTATCTGTATTGATTTGAAGTCCTTTTATGCTTCTGTAGAATGCGTAGAACGTGGGCTGAATCCATTTAAAACAAACCTGGTGGTTGCAGATCCTACCAGATCAAAGTCAACAATCTGCCTGGCAATCACTCCGGCCATGAAGGCGCTTGGCATCAAGAACCGGTGCCGGATCCATGAGATACCGGATTGTGTGAAGTACATTACAGCCATGCCGAGGATGCAGTTGTACATGGATTATTCCGCAAAGATCTATGGAATCTATCTGCGGTATGTCTCAAAAGAAGATATCCATGTGTACAGTGTTGATGAGTGTTTTATTGATGTGACAAACTATCTGCAGCTTTATCATCTCACTGCAAAAGAAATGGCGGTAAAGCTTATGCAGGCAGTCATGGAGGAAACTGGCATCACTGCAACTGCAGGTGTGGGAACCAATCTGTATCTTGCTAAGATTGCAATGGATATCGTAGCAAAGCATGTGGATGACCATATTGGAATCCTGGATGAATTCTCTTACAGAGAGCAGCTATGGGATCATAAACCATTAAGTGACTTCTGGAGGATTGGATCCCGGACCGAAAAAAAACTGGCCGGTTACGGGATCCATACGATGGGCGATATCGCAATGGCTTCTTTAAGATCCGAAGACTGGCTGTATAAGATGTTTGGGATTGATGCAGAGCTGTTGATCGATCATGCATCCCAGACAGTCTTCAGTACCTTTTTATATAAGAACTTTATTGCAGACCGATAGTGATTGTGAGTTTCAGGAGACCTTCCTTCCAGACGTTTGGCAGTAAGAAAACTTTCCGCATCTTCAAGTGTAAGATCAGAAACATTTTTTCCAATCCAACGAAGGAAGTAACTGACATCAGAGCAATACAGTTGAATAGTTCTTTCACGCAGGTTACGTTTTTCCGCTTCATTGCGGATAGATTCAAAAATATCTTTATACATAATAAAACCTCCAGAATAAGTAGTGTTAATAATTACATCTACCTATTCGGAGGTGCATTAGCGTCATAATTCCGATTGCGGAAGAGACTGGAAAATGTTATTCTTATCATAGGCAGTGGAGCTTTCTTAGTTCAGTTGTTTCGTGTGGTAACTTAACAATAACGAATTACGGAAAGTAATTCCACTGCTTTTTAATAAAAATAAAACTGCGCCACAGCCTTGGCAGGCCATCGCGCAGCGATTTTGTTCAATCGGAATTTGGAGGGATGATAATCAATCCTATTCTACTGAAAATATTATTCTTTCTCATAAAAGAGGTGTATATAAATATGGATATTAGAATACTTCGATATTTTTTGACCGTGGCAAAAGAACAGAACTTTACGAAAGCCGCAGAACAATTGAATATTACACAGCCAACACTATCAAGACAGCTTGCTGCATTTGAGGAGGAACTTGGCACAGCTCTTTTTATAAGGGAGAGTCGCAGTATTACACTTACAGAGGCGGGGATATTATTAAAACGAAGAGCCTTGGAAATCATTGATCTGGAAGAAAAAATCCTGGATGAATTAAAGGTGAAAGAAGAACTAATAGAAGGTACTATTACAATTGGGTGTGGTGAGTTTGCTGCTGTTGAAACTTTAGCGGAAATTTGTAAGGTATATAAGAAAAAATACCCAATGGCGCAGATTGTGTTACACACGGCAACGGCAGATTCAGTATATGAAATGATGAATCAGGGTTTGGTGGACATTGGATTATTTCTGGAACCGATCAATACAGAAGGACTCGATTATATCAGAATCATGGAAAGTGACCATTGGGTTGTTGGTATGAAGCCAGATGATGCATTGGCGGACAAAGAATATATTACAAAAGAGGATCTTCTGGATAAACCACTCATTCTTCCACGGAGACAGAATGTGCAGAGCGAGTTCGCAAATTGGTTTGGTAAGGATTTCAATAAACTCCATGTATCTTTTATCAGTAATCTTGGAACAAATGCGGGGGTTATGGCGATTCATGGACTGGGATATCCAGTTTCGATTGAAGGTGCTACAAAATATTGGAGAGAGGATTTGCTTATTCAGAGAAGGTTGTATCCTGAAATAACAGCAAGTACGGTAATCGCATGGAGAAGGAATATTCCATATTCATTGGCAATGAATAAATTTATAGAAGAAATCAATGCTTTTAAAGCATAAAAATCATTTTAATATAGGCATTGGACATAATTGAATCATGAGAATATAATAAATGTGTAAGGTATGAATGTAACATACTTTACACATTTTTTATTGGAACGAGGTTAGGAGGAATACCTATGGGTAAAAAATTAGTGGCATATTTTAGTGCCAGTGGAACAACTAGGAAAATAGCAGAAATAATTGCGCAAGTAGCAGAAGCTGATTTATATGAAATCATGCCAAAACAACCATATTCAAAGGCAGATTTAAATTGGATGGATAAAAAATCCAGAAGCAGTGTGGAGATGAGTGACAAAAAGTTCAGACCGGAAATATCTAATCCAGATGCTCAGGTTGAAAAGTACGATGAGATTATATTAGGCTTTCCAATCTGGTGGTATATAGCACCAACAATTATTAATACATTTTTGGAGAAATATGATTTCTCCGGCAAAAAGATTGTATTGTTTGCAACCTCCGGTGGAAGTGGATTTGGAAATACGGTAAGTGAGCTTAAGCCATCTGCACCTGATGCAGAGATAGTAGAAGGTAAAGTACTTAATAAGGCTACAAAGCAGGAAATTGCAGAGTGGATAAAAAGTATTTCGTAAGGAAGGTGGATGAAATGAAAAGAATTACACAAACAGCAGGAAGGAATGCTTTGAAAGAGTTTTCGCTGGAATTTGCGCATTTTAATGATGATATTCTTTTTGGTGAGAACTGGAATAACCAGGATATCGATCTTAAGACCAGAAGCATTATAACAGTGGTGGCGTTGATGTCTTCCGGGATAACGGATTCATCTTTAATATATCATTTACAGAATGCAAAAGAACATGGTGTAACACAAAAGGAAATCGCAGCGATTATTACTCATGTGGCATTCTATACGGGCTGGCCAAAGGGCTGGGCAGTTTTTAATCTGGCAAAGGAAGTATGGCAGCCGAAGGAAGGAGATCTTCCATATGAAGATGAAGGTATGAGAGCACATGCGAAATCGATGGTATTTCCGATTGGAGAGCCAAATGATGCATTTGCAAAATATTTTGTTGGACAAAGCTACCTTGCACCGATAACCACAGAACAGGTTGGCATTTTCAACGTGACATTTGAACCCGGATGCAGGAATAATTGGCATATTCATCATGCAAAAAGCGGTGGCGGGCAGATCTTAGTATGTGTAGCCGGCCGAGGGTTTTATCAGGAAGAAGGCAGGGATGCGGTAGAAATGAAACCGGGTGACTGTATTAACATTCCGGTAGATGTAAAGCATTGGCATGGGGCCGCTCCGGATGAATGGTTTTCCCATTTGGCAATTGAGGTGCCGGGAGTGGATTGTTCCAATGAGTGGTGTGAGGCGGTATCGGAGAAAGAGTACGCTGGATTAAGATAAGGAGAGCACTATGGAATACGGTAAACTCGGAAATACAGATATAGAAGTGTCAAAATTATGTGTGGGCTGCATGAGTTTTGGGAAAGCTGGAACCATGCATGACTGGACGTTGGATGAAGCTGAAAGTGAGAATGTTATCAAGCATGCACTAGATTTGGGATATAACTTTTTTGATACAGCAAATGGATATTCAGCAGGAACAAGTGAGGAATATTTAGGTAAAGCATTGAAGAAAAATGTAGCGAGAAATCAGGTTGTGATTGCATCCAAGGTATATTTTAATGAAGGTCGTTTATCAAGACAGGCAATCATGAGGGAAATAGATGGAACTCTGTCACGTCTTGGAACCGACTATCTTGATTTATATATCATCCATAGATTTGACTATGATACACCAATTGAAGAAACTATGGAGGCACTGCACGATCTGGTAAAAGCAGGAAAGGTCAGGGCACTTGGTGCATCTGCCATGTATGGATATCAGTTTTATAATATGCAGTTAGCCGCAAGAGACAATGGATGGACACCATTTTCTGCGATGGAGAATCATTATAATTTGCTTTACAGAGAGGATGAGAGAGAATTGCTACCAATTTGTAAGCAAATGAAAGTTTCGTTAATGCCGTATAGTCCTCTTGCAGCCGGACATCTGGCAAGACCACAGTGGAAATCAGAGTCTCTTCGTGGAACCACGGATAGGGTTGCCATGGGAAAATATGATAAGACTGAAGCGGAAGACATGCAGATAGTTAAACGTGTAGCGGAGCTTGCCGAAAAGTATAACTGCAAAATGTCCCAGATAGCCATTGCATGGCAGTGGGCAAAGGGAATTCTATCGCCTATTATTGGGGCAACCAAAACGCAGTCTCTGGATGATTCAGCCGGAGCATTTGACATTAAATTAACTGCCGAAGACCTTGCATATCTTGAAGAGCCATATGTTCCACATGAGATAGTTGGTGCAATTGATAAAAATCCGGCGCAAGGTGTTATTTTGCTTGATGAAAAGAAATAACAAAGAACGAGGTGTAGCCATATGAAGAAATGTTTATCAGTTGATAGTCAAATTCCAGTTGATATTTCACATATTTTAGGAAATTTAATAACTGTTATATTTAATTATCAAATTCTTCGCAAACCCTTGAAAATACTAAGTTTGTAGCAAGTGAGCTTTCCCTTACTCTTTCCCTTGTGTTATATTCTCACATTGGTTTTCATGAACCTTAATATGGGAAAAAATAAGGGAAAGAAAATTTCATAACACAGTATAACAATAACGACATGGTGAACTGATTGAAATGTTTTCGATATTTAACTCTATAACTGATTATTAAAAGAAAATGGAGATAAGATACGATGAGAACAATTTATGCAGAATACAACATAAATCACGATAGTATTGATGTTTACACAAGTGCCGGATATATGCTTCGCATTGATTGCTGGAAAGCTGAAAAAAATCTAAAAACCACATACGGATCAGAATGTGCGCTTACTTCATTGGCTGTGGATGAGCCTTTGGAATATGCAAGATTATATCTTGAGGGTAATTTACAGATGTGGGTAGATGCAGAAGACTCACTAGAGTTATAATCCTTATCCATATAAATAATATGCAAATATATATCCCATCAATATAGCGAATATACTGAAATAAAAGTATCTTTATAATCAATTTTAACCAAAAGAATATGTTCTTAGAGGAGGTGTCTCCCGAAAGAACATATTCTTCTATTATGGGTAATTATAAATATAGAACATGCTTTTCTTGTGCTACAATTTCTTCACTATGAGTTACAACAATAACTGTTTTTCCCTGTTCACTTAACTCATGCAATATATTCATAACAATCTCACTATTTTTTTTGTCTAAGGAACCAGTTGGTTCGTCTGCTAATACAATCGAACATTTCTTTAGCATTAAACGAGCTAACGCAACTCTCTGCTGTTCGCCACCAGATAATTGATAGACTTTTTTGTTAATTACTTTCTGTAAACCAACTTTTTCAAGAGCTTCATTTATTGAAATATCCGTTCTACCTGATTTTTTTATTATTTCTAGATTTTCTTTTACTGTTTTGTTTTCCAAAAGGGCAAAATTTTGAAATAAAAATCCAACAACTTCTTTGAAATATTTCTGCTTTTTTCCTTTTTTTGTCACATCAAAACCATTCACAATAATAGAACCTTTGTCAGGAGTTTCAATACCTCCAATCATATTAAGTAAAGTACTTTTTCCGCATCCACTTTCGCCACTAATTACCAAAAAACGGCTATCTGGAATTTCCAAATGAAAATTTTTGAACAAAATTTTATCATTATATGCTTTGCATAGATTTTCAATTGTTATCATAAGCAACCTCCTTTTAATGATTTCGGTATGTTTGTTTTTTCAACAATTGTGATATTAAAGAAAATAATTGTAAATTCTATTAGTGCCATAAATGAACTAACAAGAATGCTAATTCCTACTTCAGTCTGTACCGATAATAAAGAATAGATAAGCATACCTACTAATATCACAAAATTTTCCACTACAATCATTTTAAGAAGTGTTTTGTGCCGTTCAAATAAACTATATCCAAAGATTTTCATCAAGGAAATTTTCATTGCATTTTCTCGGAACTCTAGTCTACTTACTGTAACAATAATCATAATATTTAAAAGCAATACAATCGTACAAAGAGAACTTAAAAATCCCACGAGTTTTATTAAAAATGTGTGATTATATAAATACTGTTCATGTACGTTTGTAATTACTAGCTGATAATTTCCAAGCATATCTTCATACTTTTTGCTGATATTTCTTAGCTGTTTTTCATCACATTGAAATAAAACTGCTCCTGCTTTATAGCTTTCAAGATACCCACCATTGACTGCTAAATCTTTGTTTGCCTGATAAATAATTATCGGATTTTTGCTTTTTTCGATACCATTTATTCTACTTGTATCTAAATAGGAAAAGTATTCTGTTTCGCTATACTCTATGTACTGAATATTTAATTGTTGTAAATTATCATGATTTAAAACATGGCTCAAGGAGTCATAGGCTAATTGCTTGTTTTAGCAAAATATCTATTCTTTGAATGAAAATAATCAAATCAGAAGATTCATTCTCTACTGCATTTATCTGCTTCTGTAAAACCTTGTAACATATCTTTTGCATGATTATTTACATATATCACATCATTTTTATCATTTAAAATATTCAAGCATATTACAGGCTTTAATGTGTTATATTCATTCTTGTATAGTTTATTCCAAAAAGCTTCTTCTTTTTCTAGCATTAAAATCAGTAGTCTTTACGGTAAAATAATTTGCATCATAATATTCTTCTAACAAATGTTCATTTGTAAATAGGTTATTATGAATACTACTAATATTAGTGGTAATTGTAAAAACAGCGGCTACCCCTGCTATAAATTTTAACGAATAAATTAAAAAATCCACTCCTCTTTTGTGTGTTGCATTTGCAGAATGCCTTCTAATATCAAAAAGCAAAAGAACAATATGGAATAGTGGAAAGAATAATTCCAATGGAATATAAAATTGTGACGAGTCTATTCTCATATGCTCCCGATATATAATTTGACAGCAATATTTTTGCAACAATAAATAATGCAATGTCAAAAGTTACATCGAATAAAGCAGCCTTAAATGCTATGAAACCAGCACTTTCTCCTAAGGAAACTCGTACAACAACCTCTTTTTTTCGCCTAACCACTTCAATTACATTTAGAACAATCATCAATGCAATAATCATACCCCATATAATAAAAATCATGTCCTTTTCCGTAGAATTCCAATATTCTGGATAAGTTAAGCTATATTTTCTGATAATTTCTGATATGCAGATAATATTGTCCTCATTTCCTATGTATGAGATAAAGTTTTCATAACCCACAGAGGTACTTTGCAATTCTGAGAGATTATGAAATTTTACTTTCGTAATTCCGGAAACTAAAGCGGTATATTCTGATTCTTCTATGTTTGCAGTATTTTTTAATGTTTGTCTGATTACTTTATCATCGCCATAAATATGAAGTGTTGAAAGGTATTTATTATTGATTTCATTGTACTGAGAAAAAATATGTACATCATTCTCCGTTGCAGTTTCTGATACATCTTTCAGAAACTGCGACATATCTTCACTAGCAACTTCATAGCGTGATGACGTAAAATATGCTGTAGAAAAGTTCCAAAGCTGATCTTGAAATATTTCAGATTGCATAAGTATTCCAAAAATCAGGAAACAAAACAAACATAAGTTTTTAATTGCTTTCATTTATTTCAACCCCAGATTCCATACTTTATTTGCTTTTTCAAATATCGTAGTCAATATTGTGCTATTTTCATCAACAATCCATTGATCTTCTTGATCTTCAGCTTTTTTGCTACTTGACAACATAATTTGAGTATTCAAATCCTTATAGTCATTAAATAGCACGCCTTGACTTATTCCTTGGTGAAATGGTTTTATCCAAATAATTAGTGCATATCGAACATCTGACTCAGCTATCGCAAGATTTCCATTCCAAAGCAAATAATCAGGGACAGACACACTATACTGGAATCCATCTTTATCTGTGTAAATTTTTACTCCAGATTCTTCTATTTCAGGGAAGTCTTTCTGAAATTCGTTATATGGTTTATAACTCCCGAAGTACCAAAATAAATTATAGCAACAGAACAAAATAACCAAAACAATTCCTATATATTTTATTTTTTTCTTCATTTATATACACTCCACAAAAAAGAGTGGTTGGAATTCCAACCACTCAGCCATTATCCCGAACCTTTGTTTAGTAGCTATTACCGTAGGTAATACTATTTCCTTTATGAGCAACCTCAATTTTAGACCAATTACCTTTACCAACATTTGAACCCGAAAAAGAACCATTTCCATTCTTGACATATGCGTAATGATCTTTAGTTGAATGATATGCGTGTGCATAATCTTCATTAATAGCAAGAGTATTATAACCATAAGTCAAAACACCTTTTCCGCCATCAGATGTAGTGCTCAATTCCCACTTTGTTATCAAATGTCTTATTCCCGTTTGTAACAGAAAATGCCATTACTGGAATTGATGAAGAAATTAACATTGCACTAATAGCTACCCCTACAATCACTTTCTTTGCTCTCTTAAGTTTTACCTCCTTTGATCTGCTGTATTTCTATTTATATTTTATCAAATATTTTATATCCAGTCAATCAGTATCTTGACTTATATAGCGTCGAATTGTAAGATATAGTTACTGTTCAGACCATTGTAAAAACTGACGAAATTTAAAAAAATATATTTGTGGATAAACTCAAGCAGGATGGGAAGTCTCGTTAACGACTTCCGAATCCTGCTTTTTCTTTTGAAATTATAAACAGTACCTGCATGTTTTCCTGCTTTTACATGGCTGGAATACGGATTTCCACTCCTGCTTCTTTCATTTTTCTGCCGGTTATCCACCGTCATTCTGCCAGTCCCGTAATTCGTCCGATTTCCCATTCGTCCCTGTTTCTGCTATACTTATCCTATACTTAAGGAGGCACAAATGAACGCAGATGATAAAAGCAAACTCAAAGCATATGAAGAACTTATAGGCAGTCTTGAGCATACAAACGGACTACAGCACAGGGTCATCGAAACCCAGTCCTCATTGATCAAATCCCTTGAGGAACATAATGCAGAATTAGAAAAAATCATTGATGATCTGACAAACATTTAAGGAAAGGACGCGGCATGGGGATGGGGAATTCTTTTGAAACCATTACAGTACTTCAATACAGGCTGAAAGCAGCACAGGAAGAACTTGCAGCCTTTCAATCGGGAGAAAAATATATCCGAATGGAAAAACAGCACCTTACACAGGTGCGTGCCCTGGAACGCAGAATTGCAAAACTGGAAGCAGCTGTAGCAAAAGAACACAGCCATGCCATTACGATTCGGAATCAATGGTTTGAGATTTTTGAACAGCTGCAAAAAGAATGCGACCGTATGGTCGCCGAAGCAGTAAAAAAGGCGGATATGATGGAAAAAAGGGCCATCCGTGCAGAAAAACGCGACATCGCCCTTGAAAAGTAACTTCCCAGAGACGGGAACTTTACAAAGTAAAGACAGAGCTTGATGATGAAAAACAAAAAGTACAGAAACTGACGGCACAGATTAACCGGAACTATGAAAACTCATCCATCCCGTCTTCAAAATCTATCGCCCGCAAAAAAATATCCAACAGCCGCGAAAAAACAGGAAGGAAACCCGGTGGACAGCCAGGACACAGGGGGCACTGCAGAAAGAAACTCACCCCGACAAGGGAAATCTATCTTCCGGCACCCGAAGAAGTACTCCATGACCCTGACTTTAAGAAAACATCGAAAACCATTACAAAGCAGAAAATCGACATCAGCGTAGAAGTGCATGTGACCGAGTATCATGCCGATGTGTACTATAATTCCAAAACAGGTGAACGGATCCATGCACCATTTCCACAGGGAGTCATTGATGACGTTAACTATGGAGGAAATTTACGTGCTTTCCTGTTTCTGCTGAATAATGACTGCTGTACATCAATTGATAAAAGCCGCAGGTTTTTGTCTGATCTGACAGATGGAAAAATAAACATATCAAAAGGCATGATCAATAATCTCTGCCGGTCATTTGCCCAAAAAACAGAATCCCAGCGTAAAGAGATTTTCTGCGACATGCTGCTTTCCCCTGTCATGCATACAGACTGTACCAATGCCCGTGTAAATGGGGAAAGTTCGTATGTATTTGTATGTGCGGTTCCGGATGGCGGTGTGCTCTATTTTGCCAGGGGCAAAAAGGGACACGATGGAATAAAGGGCACGGTCGTTGAAGACTATCAGGGGACACTGGTCCACGATCATGATGTAACCTTTTATAAGTATGGAACCGGCCACCAGGAATGCCTTGCACATGTACTGCGTTATCTGAAAGACAGCATGGACAACGAAAAGGACCGTACCTGGAACAGGCAGATGCATTCCCTGATACAGGAAATGATCCATTACCGGAATGGTTTATCTGAATCAGAAGAGCCAGATCCGCAGACCGTCTCCGAATTTGAAGAACGTTATAAAACAATCCTGTCCATAGCTGGGGATGAATACGACTATGAGCCGCCTGGGAAATACTACCGTGATGGATACAACCTGTACAAAAGGATGAAAAAGTATAAGAAAGATCATCTTCTTTTCCTCCATAATAAGAATGTACCTGCCACGAATAACGAAGCCGAACGGCTGCTGAGAAAATATAAAAGAAAACAGGCGCAGGCTGTGTCATTCCGGAGTCCGTCAAGCATCGACCATCTCTGTAAATGCATGAGCATGCTGGTTTTGATGCGCAGAAAAGAGCAGACCAATCTGTTCCGCGAGATTGCAGAAATATTTGCATAAGAAAACCGATGGTTTTGACTACGATTAGTCTATACCATCGGTTCTTTTGTTACAAGTTTACCTCTGAACAGTAACAAGATATATTCCTTGTAAAATTAACCAAAAGAACAACAGATTTATTGATAATGCTTTTTTAATTACTTCTCCAAAATAAATGATGACAGCCGCACTTGTCAGTATCATCAGTAGGGTAATAACATCCCAACAGTTTTTCTTATATAATTCTATAACCTTTATTTCTATCAGTATTGCCAGTATCCCTGTCCCTGCCACACATATTCCAACAACCAATATCATCAATAACCAATATATGATTCCGGCTATAATCTCATTTGGAATTTTTGTGCTGATTTGTGCCACAGATTGCCCGGCATCAATCGTCCAACCGATAAAAGTTTGTATGAATGATGCTGCATCATGGAAGAATGATTTGCAATCGGAAAGGAACACATCTGACTGTACTGCCTGAAAAAGAGTGGTTGTCAGCGAATACCATGCAAGAAGGAACAAGGTTGTTTGGAACATTACCGTTTTTGCTTTATATTGTCCTGCAAGTTGCTCTTTTTGTGTTTCGTATCTTGCTTTTGCATTCTGATAGGCTGTCCGGTCACAGGCTTCGCATTTTTTATAGAGTACCGGCTTTTCTACCGGTATCTCTACGATTTTCTGATGTGTCCGGGCATAATCCCGTTGTTGTGTTAAGCATCGTATTTTATCTTGACATTCCTCTATCGTGACGTTTGCGCTTCGCAGCTTCTCTTTCTCGCTCCGCAATGCTCTGTCTGCCAGCTTCAAGTCGTTCTTTAATGCTTGAATATTCCCGGCTCTGTTCTCTTTGTTTAATTTCTCGTTCAAGGTCAGAGATTCGTTGAGCTGCGTCTTCAGTTCCACGATAAGCTGGTCTTTCTGTTCCAACTCTTCTTGTATCTCCTCGGTCAAGAGCAGAAGTTCTTCCAACTGTTCGGCGTTCTTTGATTCTCTGGATTCGTTCATCTATATCACGTCCTTTCTCTACCTGCTGTTCCAGTTCAGCAATTCGGTGTTCTGTTTCAGTAATAAACTGTTTTCGCTGTTCAGCTTCTGTGCCAATATCTGCCATTGCTGATTTTCGTTTTCCAAAAGTTCTATCTTCGTTTTCTGTTCTTCCATCTTGGAAAGTAGTTCCTCGGCAAAATGTTGAGCAGCTCGGATAACTCGCTGTTTAATTTTGCAATTTCTGATTCTGTTCCTGCATAAGAGAGAGTTGGGTGTCCCGGTTCTGCATTTCCAGAAGCATTTCTGCCATTAAGGTCTGCTGTTCTTCGATTTGCCCAATCATGGACTCCATTAAGGGTATAATTTCCCGGCTTTCTTCTAATGTCATTTAATCGCTCCTTCCATAATGATAATGCACCTGATACTTTCCCAAAGGTGTCCAGTATCTTTTGCAATAACGTGTTTTGTTGTTTTATGATTTGATTTTCCGCTACTTTCCACGAACCTTTTATTTCCTGCCCGGCAAGAAACTTTTGTTCAATCTTTCTTGCGTCAGCACCTTCATGGATGGTAGGAATCTGGAGTTTTCCCTGCTTTTCGTAAGAACGGTGATCGACCTGATTATGCAAAGGCAGATGTTCATTACACACCTTTGCCCACTCGCTCCGCCACAGTTCACAGTTTTTTGGATTGTTCCATCCCGTAGCATCGGTCAGTACCCGTTTCCATTGCAGGCGGTTTCTTGCTCCAATCTTCTGAATTCCGTTTTCGTCTAATACAGGGATACGGATTCCATGACGGTCAGGGTTTTTCTTATCCTGCCACCAGTTCGGATGGGATTCATCAATCACGATATTTCCGTTTTTATCTCTGACAAAATCCCAATGACTTCTTTCTTTCCCCCAAGAATGATCCGGGTTAAAAGGACGCATAGTTAGAAGCAGATGGACATGGGGGTTGCCATTCCCCTTTGTCGTGGATACTCCAATCAGCGCACATTCCTCTATCTACAAAAGTTTTTTGGATATAGTCGGTTGTATATTGAATTTGTTCCTGTCTGCTCCATTCTTTGGGGAGGGCAAATTCAAATGACCTGCCAAGTTGGGCATCTGCATTTTTTTCAATCTTCAATACCTCATTCCATAACCTCTGTTTCTGAAATGTGATTTTGAATTTTCTAAAGCAGCTTCTTTATCTTCTGACCTTTGTATCGGACAGATTTCTTGAAAGCGTTTTATATTTTCTTCTGGTACTATCTGCCATTCAGGAGGTGCGTTTTCGCACATCATCAGCCGGGTGTAGACCACTTCTTTTTTAGAAGTGTAATAACTGATTCGCCCGGTTTCCTCGTTTTTCATCACATCCCCATTGAGATATGCGGAAGCGGAGATAACAGATTTCCCTTTACTTCGTCCGACTATTTTGATTGTGTAATGAAAAATCGCCATGTCTGGATTCCCCCTTTCTGCACATCCGGCATAGATTTCCGGCAACATTGCTTTCAGTTTTAGAAAAAGCAGTATTGCCGGAACGCCCTCTGCGTAAGAGTGCCCTGCGCATAGCAGCCTGCATGGAATGCGCCCCTCTGGCGAAGAGTGCCTCCTGCGGCATGAGCAGGTCTGGCTGAAAGCCCCGCCGACGGAACGAGCCCGGCAAGCGTGAGCGAAGACCGGTTGCCACTTGTGGCAAACTTATTGGGACGACCTCTGGTTGTCCATAAGTGCGCCCTTCATGAAAAAGCAATGAAGGGAATGAAAAACTCATCCCCCCCCCGCCATTACACTTCCTCCATATCGGTATGTGTTTCTTTCTGCATTGCCTTTGAAAAAAATTTCCCATTGGCTTCCTGCTTTTTCAGAAAACCAATCAGCTTTGGGATGTCCTCTTCCTCGATAGGCGCACCGAGAACGGATTCCACCGCACCGCCAACCTGACAGAGCCTATGGGTTCGTTTTTTACTTTCTTCGGCTTTCTTTCGTTTCAGAAGTTCTTTCTTCTGTGCTGCATATCGTTTTGCTTTTTCAAGGCTTTCCTGTTCCTTCTTTTCCATTTCAAGCATTCGTTCTTCATAACTTTTTGTTGATTTTGCCATGATTACATTCCTTTCTTTTGCAAACATAAGTTCTCGGTTGCGTATCAGAAGAAGCACATGGTATAATCTTCTTGCGTGTAGGTATATCATGGCTTCGGTCTGATAGAACCTTTGGCGGTTTCTTTGGAAGCCGCCTTTTTAATTTGCCGCAGTTCTTGTTACGGCTTTTACATTTCCTCTATCCCTCAAATCACGACCTTCATTCGCTTCCATAAACATTTCCAGAATATCGGTTTTAATCAGGACTTTGCGACCAACCTTTAATACTGGAAGTTTCGTCCATTCTACAAGCTGTCTTAAGGTGTTTCTGCCGATTCCCGTATAGTCAGCAGCTTCTTCGATGGATAATGCAATTTTTCTTTGCGTCATATAATCACCTCCTTATAAATTGCATTATGCAATTCTTGTGATGTAAGTATATCCTTTTCATATCTTTTTGTCAAGCGTTACGAAATATTAAAAATAATTTTTAAGTTGCATATTGCAATTACAGAAAAACAATGCTATAATTCATACATACCGAAAAAGGAGGCAGTCAGCATGAAAGATAAAGAACTACGCAAGCTGATAGGCAGCAGAGTAAAACAGCGCCGTCTGGAATTGAATCTGACACAGCCTTATGTCGCAGAAAAGATGGGTGTTACCGCTTCTACAATCCTGCGTTATGAGAATGGTTCGATTGACAATACGAAAAAAATGGTGCTGGAAGGTCTTTCGGAAGCACTCCATGTATCTGTGGAATGGCTCAAAGGGGAAACAGATGAATATGAAACCGACATTACGGATAAGAGAGAGTTACAGATTCGTGATGCGATGGGAGATATTCTGGAACAGTTACCGCTTGCCCTTACCAAAGAAGAAGATGCTTTTTCAAAAGATTTATTACTGCTGATGTTAAAACAATATGGTCTGTTTTTGGATTCCTTCCAGTTCGCCTGCAAAAACTTCAAGGGGAATGCTGGTCAGACGGATATTGCCAAAACAATAGGGTTTGAATCGAATGATGAATATAATGAGATTATGTTCTTAAGGGAAATCACTCACACCATCAATGCTTTTAATGAGATGGCAGACGTTGTAAGGCTCTATTCCAAGAAACCAAAAACAGCAGAACAAAGGCTTGCAAATCTTTTATCAGAAGTCTTATACGAAGATTCCGAATCGGTATAGTAAGACAACCGGAGTTATGATATACTTACACGCACGAAGCATTTCATCAGTTCCGATTGTCTAATATCGAAAGGAGACATACGATTATGGCAAAAGGATCTGTAAGAAAAAAAGGAAAGAAATGGTACTACCGCTTCTATGTAGAGGACGCAAGCGGCAATCTTGTTCAGAAAGAATGCGTTGGAACAGAAAGCAAAAGTGAAACTGAAAAGCTGCTCCGTCAGGCAATGGATGATTATGAGAAAAAGAAATTTGTTGCCAAAGCGGAAAATCTCACAGTCGGACAGCTTTTGGATGTGTGGGCAGAGGAGGAATTAAAAACAGGTACGCTCAGCAATGGTACGGTGGAGAATTACCTCGGAACAATCCGAAATATCAAGAAACACCCATTGGCAGAACGGAAACTGAAAAATGTAACCTCTGAACATTTGCAATCCTTCTTCGATTTGCTTTCCTTCGGGGGAGTTCATCCCGACGGAAAAGAGAGAAAGGGTTACAGCAAAGATTATATCCATTCTTTTTCCGCAGTCATGCAGCAGTCCTTCCGTTTTGCAGTATTTCCAAAGCAGTATATTACGTTCAATCCCATGCAGTATATTAAACTGCGGTATCAGACGGATGAAGTGGATTTGTTTTCCGATGAGGATATGGACGGAAATGTCCAACCAATTTCACGAGAAGATTATGAAAGATTGCTTGCTTATCTGCAAAAAAAGAACCCAGCCGCAATACTTCCAATCCAGATAGCCTATTATGCCGGGCTTCGTATTGGAGAAGCCTGCGGTTTGGCATGGCAGGACGTAAATCTGGAAGAACAATGCCTTACCATAAGACGCAGCATCCGATATGATGGCTCAAAGCGCAAATATATCATCGGACCAACCAAGCGGAAAAAAGTAAGGGTTGTTGATTTTGGAGATACACTGGTAGAGATTTTCCGTAATGCCCGGAAAGAGCAGTTAAAAAATCGAATGCAGTACGGAGAACTTTATCACACGAACTACTACAAAGAGGTCAAAGAGAAAAACAGAGTGTACTACGAATATTATTGTTTAGACAGAACAGAGGAAGTCCCGACAGATTATAAAGAAATTTCTTTCGTCTGTTTAAGACCGGATGGTTGTTTGGAACTTCCAACTACTTTGGGGACTGTTTGCAGAAAGGTGGCAAAAACATTAGAGGGATTTGAAGGCTTTCATTTCCACCAGTTACGTCACACCTATACAAGCAACCTTTTAGCAAATGGAGCTGCCCCAAAAGATGTGCAGGAATTGTTGGGACACTCAGATGTCAGTACCACAATGAACGTCTATGCTCACTCCACAAGAGATGCGAAACGAAAATCAGTTCGGCTTCTTGATAAAGTGGTGGGCAATGACTAAAAAATTTCCCTTATTTCCCTTGTGATTATCTCATAAGGGCAAAAATAAGGGAAACTACATATCATTTCACTAATGGACAGGCGGGAAAGCCTATAAAATGGGGAAAGTTAGAGAGATAATTATATAAATTCAAGTTTGTAAAACTGATGGAATAAAAAAATGTAAAGCTGGGAGCATTAGCTTACGGCTTTTATAGTTAAAGCAAATAGAAGTAAATAATGGTCAAAAAACAATCGACATCCGACCTCGTACACGTTATAATATAAGTAATCTAATAAGAAAACAGTGTTATCATTACTGCATATGCAATGAGAATGGTAGCCATAAATATGAATTCGTAGGAACGGAATGGTTGAACCCTCAGGGTGACAATGTCACTCATTTGTCAGCGAGAGGTGCTTAACTTAGATGATTTTCAGTTTTCTTATTTTGACATGGATTTACAGGAAGGGTAGAAAAATCAATGATTTCATTGACTTATCCTAACTCAAAATAATATAAGTTTCCAACGGGGACTTGAACTCCTAAGACTCTATTGTAGGTTCGATTCCTATAGGAGACGCTCATTTTTAGCGGTAATGAAGACAAAATCATTGCCGCTTTTTTCATGCTTTTTTTTGATTTTGATGGCAAATTTGTCAGCGAAAAGTGATTGAAAAATGGATTTTGTCAGCGAAAATGAAATCTTGTCATCAGGATTTATTTTTCAGATCGTCACCCGGAGAGATAAGGCACAATGTAGGATAAGAATTGGGGTGTAAATCAGAGTAAAAGTAACACTATTTTCTTGCCTGGTATAAGGCCTGTCGGAAGAGTCCGTTCAGATTAGATAATAACAATCTATTCTGGACGGGCTTTTTTACGTTCAGGGAAAGGAAGTTGCATATGGCAGAAAAAACAGAATTATTGGAAGAAGATGAAAAAGTAGTTGAGATTGAGCTGGAAAGATTGAGAGGATTTGAAAATCATCCATTCAAGGTCAGGGCAGACAGCCAGATGATTGAATTACAGGAGAGTATCAAAAAGTATGGTATCTTAAATCCTTTAATAGTAAGACCGAAGAAAGATGGATGTTATGAGATTATATCCGGGCACCGAAGAAAATTTGCTGCTGAGAAAATAGGATATAGAAAGGTTCCTGTGATAATACGAGTCCTTAAAGATGATGAAGCTGTTGTATTAATGGTTGATTCAAACCTACAAAGAGAAATGATCAGCCCAAGTGAAAAAGCATTTGCTTATAAGATGAAGTACGAAGCAATCAAACGAAAAGCCGGAAGAAGAAAATGTGGTCAGGTGGACCATAATTTAGGAAAGAAGAGTATTGAGCTGATCGGAGAGGAATGTGGGGACAGTCCAAAACAGGTTCAGCTTCACAGATTTTTCTCAGTCACTTATACAGCAGAGCAAATGAGGTGGGAAATATTGGAAATGTTGAAATTAAATATGAAAAAATATTGGGATGCGTAAAGGAGAAAAGGATTATGTGTAAAGTAATAGCAGTCTCGTCCTCTGGGTTCTCGCCAATTATATCTTTGCCGTGATCTCACACCTGCGCGCTTCATTTCCGGCAGTTCTTCTGCTCTCCGTGCGCCTGATGGCAGGTCACATCAAAGAAACTTTCATCTTATTATTTACAATGGCCGGCGCCTGCCTCATCGTCTTCCTGGTTCCCGGACTTTTCGTCCTTTTTCCCGGAATCTTCTGCGGCATCGCCAGCCATCTGATTGAGCCTGGTTTAAAAAAAAGGCTCTTGCTATTGATTAATCCAGTTCTTTATAGTCAAAACTGCGGAATTCTGCTGTCTGATCGTATCCGGAGTAGTCCACGCATGCCATGCCGACAAATGCTCCGGTGAAGAATCCACCGTATGACTGGAGTACGTAATCATCGGACAATACAGCGGCATCCAGTGTGCCCGGAATCTCTGTATAGTTCTTTCCGTCAAAGGAATACTCGTAGCTGTAAGACTGCTTTCTTACTTTTGTGCGAAGCCATACAAATTCAACATCATCCGGTACAGGAATCGCATCGTCGCGAAGGAACGAACGATAGCCGCCACGATTGCACTCTGCCACTTCGATCACGCGGCCATTTTTCTCATTCCACGTAACGAAAGCGAATGACCAGTGCTTATCATTGTAAAAATTTGTCAATCCAGCCATCTGCTGATAGTTGAACGGATCAAATTTCACTTTCACTTCGGCATCAAAGTTAAATGCCTGCCAGCGTTTTGCCACCAACGAAAGCTCATGCTTATTGCTGAGTGATCCTTTTCCGACCAATGTCAGCCTGCCATCCCCTGTCGTACCCATTTCCTCGGTAAATGGTACGCGGAGGGTATTCCACTCATCATGAAGTTTTGGTGTGTCAAATTCATCATGCATCGAATGATCTGCCGGTGCTTCTGTCAAGATTGCATCTTTCGGTGCATCCACAAGCACTTTTCCGCCATGTCCGCCCTCGATACGAGGCCAGCCTTCTTCATCCCAGTATACTTTCTGAATTGCCGTCTCACGGCCAAGCGGACACCAGCCGCGTGGGTCGATCGAACTTTCATTTTCGTGGTTCCACGGTCTTCCACACAAACTTGCATAATACCACTCACCGCCGGGAGTCTCTACGAGAGCACCATGTCCCTGCTTCTGGATCTCAAGTTCCGGCGTATCAAAGTTTGTAATAAACGGATCGCCAGGCTCTGTCTCAAAACTCAACGCATCTAACGTCTTTGAACGAGCTACTACTTCCTGATGTGTCCAAACGGTTCCACCCTGTGCAGCAAACAGATAATAATATCCGTTGATCTTATACAAATGTGGTCCCTCAACCAGTTTAACGTCCGTTCCGGCGTAGATCGTACGTGCTGTCTCAGGTTTTAATTTCATTGTCTCTGTGTCAAATTCTGTCACTGTAATACCGTCAAAAGCATGGTGGTATTCGCGATGATCCCATGTCTGCTGAACAAGGTATTTGCGTCCGTCATCATCATGGAACAACGATGCGTCAAATCCCACACCATTGACACGGATCGGATCCGACCATGGTCCGCGGATATCTTCTGCCGTCGTCAGATAATTGATCATATCTTTGAACGGTCCTTCGGTTACTTTTACATCCGTATAAATCAGCCAGAATTTTCCATCTGCATAGGAAAGATCCGGCGCCCAGATACCTCCCGATGACGGATTTCCTTTCATATCAAGCAATGTCGTCGTGGACAATGCGGATGGAAGAAGATTCCAATGTACTAAATCTTTTGACTCGTGCAGACGAACTCCCGGAAACCACTCAAACGTAGAGTTCGCAATGTAATATGTATCATCCACACGGATAATGGATGGATCTGCATTAAATCCCGGCAAAACCGGATTTTTAATCTGCAACATAACTGTATGCCTCCTTATTGTTAATCTATCTCTATCATACAGGAAAATGGGGGGGTTGCAAAGGGAAAAAGAAGAATTTATTCATCCTCTGCCTGAGCAAGCATGGAAGTAGCTGCCTGCTGCAAGATGCTCTCTTTCGAGAATCTTGTCATCTCATCTGCCATATCAGTATCACGGATACGGGATTCAGCGGACTGCAGGTTCTCAGATGTGTTGTCATCAACTTTGACAGTGTACTCAAGACGGTTCTGAATCAATGTCACTTACAGGTCATTTTTATACATGTTCTGATAAAATTTTATGCGGTCTTGGAAGAATGTATGCCAGTGGAGGAGAACTTACGGAAAATATTGATGATGTTGGAATGGTAGCCATATATATGAATCCGCTGGAACGGAATGGTTGAACCCTCAGGGTGACAATGTCAGCGGTTTGACAGCGAAAACCATTTTTCTCAGACGATTTTAAGTTTTCTTATTTTGACATGGAATTACAGAATAGTTAGAAAAATCAAGGCTTTCCTTGACTTGGATTAACTTAGAATTATATATGTTTCCAAGGTGGATTCGAGCTCCTAAGCACTAGTTGAGGGTTCGATTCCCGCAGGGAACATCGATTTTTTTGCAGCAATGATCGTAAAAATTCATTGTTGCATTTTTTATTTTATGGGGCTTGCGAGCACCGAAAAGACAAAATGGGCACCGAGAACTAAATCTATTCAAGCACACAATGGAGATAACTAAAGTGTAGGATGAGATTTAGGTTATCAATGAATGTCCAATGCTTGGACTAGGAACTTTTATGTTATCACCAGAGGATGCCTACACAAGTACATTAGAGGCATTAAAAATGGGATATTCCCTAATTGATACAGCAAATGCTTATGTAAATGAGCGTGCAGTTGGAAGAGCAATCAAGGATAGTGGAATTGACAGAAAAAATATATTTACCATAATAATACGAAGAAGTATTTTGAATTTCAGCAATAAGTACAGAAGATAAATAGAAAAAGAGCTTCCACGCATGTTCTGTAGTAGAACTGCGTGGAAGCTCTTTTTCTGTAAGGAGGGAACTATAAAAAAGAATTATTGGTAAAGTTTACAGGCATCCGTAAGCAACTTCACGCATTCTTAAATGGTGATATTGTTCGAGGTTTGGCTGCAGATTGTGCATATATACAATGGAAAGTCCGGTTTCCGGATCACATTCTGCCCAGGTTCCGGAGCCACCGGTCCAGCCAAACTGACCGAGCATGCCATTGTGCTGACCTTCGTAGCGGTTCATCAGGGTACGCATACCATATCCGTAACCGTATCCGGCAAGATAGTCATTGGAGAAATCTTCCTTTATCATAGTTGGAGTCAGGGTATTCGTACGGATCAGATCTATGGTTTTTCTTCCGAGAATATGTTCTCCATTGTGTATGCCACCGTTTGCCAGCATCTGCATCAACTTTGTGTAGTCACGACAGTTGGTAATGACGCGGGCAAAGCCGGGAACCGTTCCAAGAGGCCCGACAAAGGAAGCTTCGTGTACTTTATCCGGAACGGTCAGACAGTCAGGATCGGCAAGGGTTTTGCCAGGTTTCAGGTAATAATTTTTACAAGCCGTGATTCAAGGTCTCCGAACAGGAAATTTGCGGAACTGTCCATATCCAGAGGCTCAAACAGCATTTCTTTGATGACCTGTTCTGCTGGCTTGTCACAGAGTACTTCTAAGAGACCGGCGGTCAGCTCGCTGGCAAAACCATAAAGAAAGCGGGTTCCAGGTTCGAAAGCAAGGGGAACTCTTGCAGCAGCTTTAATCTGGTCGCGCAGAGTGAAGTAACCGTTGGCACGCAAAGCTTTCATTTCATCCGCCATTGCTTTTGCAGTTGGGTGATGAACCGGATGCCTCCTATGATCATTTCGTAAGGAAGACCGCAGGTCATATTAAAAATTTGTTTTACTGTGATCGGATGCTCAACAGGAACTTCTTCGAGCGTACCGTTCGGCAGCTGGATGATTTTGGTAGAATGTCGGAACTCTGGAAAATATTCATAGAGCGGATCTGACATTAGGAAACGACCTTGTTCATAAAGCATCATACCGGTTGTATACATTGCAATTTTGGTCAGGAAGCCTGGCGGAATACATGATCAGCAGTAAGAGGAACGGTATTTTCCTTATCTGCCCAGCCAAAGTAATTTTCATATAGGATTTCTCCTTTTGGCGATCATACAACTGCAGTTCGGGAGTCCATCATCTACATATTTCTGTAAAAGGCGATCTAAGTTTTGAAATCTGACATGTAAAAACCTCATTTCTGCGCATATGCGCGTTTATAAAACTGGATGCCACCGCATCTTGTGCGGAAGGCGGGGAACAATACGGGATTAAAGTAATCCGTAGGAAGCGGTCCGTACTCTCGGATGATAGTACTGCTCATCATTCGGGATCAGATTGTGCATATAGACAATAGAGAGCCCTTCCGCAGGATCTGCTTCGCACCAGCTTCCGAAGCCGCCGGTCCATCCGAAAGCACCGATGGACCCGTTCAAATCTCCGGCAGCAGGGTCAATGACTGTCCGGAAACCAAGTCCGTAACCATATCCTTTGTCAGGAAAGTCGAGAAGCTGCTCTCTGGTGAGACCATTTGTGCGCATCAGATCAATTGTCGTACTGCTCATGAGCCTTGTCCCGTCATAGACACCACCGCAGGCAAGCATCTGTAAAGTCTGGAATAATCTTCCACGGAAGAATAAAGTCTTGCCCATCCGGCTTCATTTTCTTTTCCAGGGAGATGCTTTTATCAAAAAGTCAGGTCCTGGAACAAGATTTCCATCAGGATCTTTGGCATAGAGTGTGACAAGACGGTTCTTCGTCTGTTCGTCTGGAAAAATCGCGGCAGTGTCTTTCATGCCAAGAGGATCGAAGAGCATCTCTTTGAAAACATCGTTGACAGGTTTGTCGCAGACAGCCTCAATGATTCCGGCGGCGAGCTCACTGGAAAATCCGTAAATCCAGTGCGTGCCCGGATCACAGGCAAGAGGTGCTTTGGACATGGCAGATAAATGTTCTTTCAAAGTGTAAGATCCTTTTTCCCAGAGTGGCTGCATACACTCCTGCATGCCAGTCATGACAAGATCGTGGGTTGGAGCAGCAGAATTACAATAGGGAAGACCGCATTTCATGGACATGACATCACGGATATTGATTGGACGGCTGGTTGGAACGATATCGACATAGCCGTTCGGATGCCTGTCGTAGCGGGTACTTGTCTTCCATTCCGGAAGATAATCTCCAATTGGGTCTGTGAGGAGAAACTTGCCACGTTCATAGAGCATCATCATAACTGTGTAGAGCGGAATTTTGGACATAGATGCCTGACGGAACAGTGTGTCTTTCGTGACAGGTGTTTTGGTGTCGATGTCAGTGACACCGAAATAGCCCTCATAAAGGGTGTTGCCGTACTGGACGACTTTCAGTCCGCAGCCTGGAAGACCGCGTTTTAAGAACCCTTCTAAAAGCTGGTCAATTTGTTTTGCATTTGACATAAAAGATACCTCCATTCATAAATGTGTTAATTTATAATAAAAATGTTTGAAATTTCTAAGGTGCTTTGCATACACAACGGGATTTCTGACCGGTGTCAGGCAGCAGCTTTGTACGCAGCACGGATTCCTTCCACCTGCCAGACTGATAGCGCCATGCAATCAGGGCAGAACGGATGATCTGATCGGTCAGGATAGCAAACCAGGCACCGGAAGTCCAAGGGAAAATACGTTGATTGCCAGAAGAGCAAGTCCCGGACGGAGCAGCATGACAGTGAAAATGTCAGCTTTGCAACAAACTTTGTATCACCGGCACCACGGAGTGCACCTGCCACGATAAACTGTGAAGATTGGAATGGCTGGATAAAGCAACAATCCAGAGAATCTGGATACATAGTGTAATACAGGTTGCGTCGTTCGTGTACAGACCAGAAAGCGGCCTTCCGAATATTACAAAGAGTATACCGAGTGTAATGGCAATTGCCATACCGCACCGCTTGCAGCGTGTGGTATACGCCTGTGCCATGTCAGGTCTTTTTCCAAGGCTTTGTCCGGTTAGCGAGGTCGATGAAATGGAGAATACTTGTCCGTTCATCATAGTAAGGGATTGAATATTCATACAGACCTGATGTGCAGCGAATTCAACTGTTCCAAGGGAAGCAACCGCTTTGGAAAGATCATAGAACCAATTCGCATCATAAATTGCTCCAGGGCAGCCGGAAGACCGATGGCTGCGATTTCTGCGAGCTCTTTTCTGCTTGGTCTGAAGTCATCATGCAGATTCATATGAATATAACAGCTTTTCTTTGATATGGCGATCACTGCAAGGATACAGGATACAATCTGGCTGATTGTGGTGGCAAGAGAAGCGCCCGCAACCTCAAGGCGTGGAAAGCCTAAATGTCCGTTAATCAGTAAGTAGTTCAGAATCAGGTTTACCAGATTGGCGACTGTGTTATAGTACATGGCTGTTTTGAATCGCCAATTCCGCGAAGAAGCGCTGTGATGGTCGAGGTCAGGGAAAAGAATACGAATCCTGCCATCTGAATCTGCAAGTAAGCAGTTCCGGCACTTAAAATGTGCCCATCCTTTGTACCCATGAAAAGAACGAGCGGTCTGGCAGTCACAAAACCGACGACAGAAAGCAGGATGCTTAAAGTAAGGTTGAGCAACATTGCCTGTCTGGCATACTTCTGTGCAGCTTCCCGGTTGCCAGAACCTCTTGACTGGGCAACAAGTGCGGTGGAACCGACATTCATCGCCATGACCATTGTCATAAGGATAAACTTTGGCTGTGTCGTGAGGCCTACTGCCGTGATTGCCCATGTACCAAGATTTCCTACCATAATCAGATCGGCCATAGATGTGAAGGAAGACAGAATCAGCTCCACACTCGCTGGTAAGGCAATTTGCAAAATATCCTGATAAACAGCCCGGTTGGTTACGCCGTCTGGAAGCGTATGAGGAATTTTCCCTTTGCAAGGTCAGCATCTGTTCCGGCGGGCAGATGGTCCAGGACTGTGTTTTCATACCCTGAGCCATAGATGATCACCTCTTTATTACTAAAATTCTGTTTAAGATAAAACAATCTTAACATTGCGGATACAGTATGTCAATAAAAGCTAAAACGAAATAGCTCTAATGGCAAAAACTTACGCAAAGAGAAATGGAAATAAAGAAGAAAAACAGGAAAAAGTCGCAAAAGATGAAATAAACAGATGAATATTCAAAAAATAGATTGACAGAATAGAAAAAGAAACTATAGTTAAGCTACGACGTTTTAGCAGTTACAAACGGAAAATAGTTTAGCGAACCTGCACAGACAGAGGAGGTAAAAGATGGGGTTAGTATATAAGAAGCTGGAAAAGATCGGAAGAAGTATGTATCTGTATTTTCCGGAACAGGAAAGAAGGACAGCATTCAAACGCTGCAGCATTACAATATTACGTGATGGAAGACGAAGCATCCGTACGGTATTTTTAGATGAGCTTGGCATGCAAAACTCGCGGAGGAACAGGAAATCATTCTTTCATTCCCGAATCCGGAAAACGGGCGCTGGAATTATGATTTTTCCGGAGAGACAGATGATCTGACAGCTTTTCATGATTTTCAGGATGCAATGACAAAGGAAGATGATAAGCCTCTTGCAACACGGCCGAACGGGATTCCAACTTATGAAGCTATGTTGAGTGTCTGGCATCCGATGAATGACACCAGGTATCTAGTCGGTACCGGAAGCGGAGCGCATATGGTATGCACGCCTGTGTGGCAGAGAATATAGCAGCAATTTTGCAGTGGGTGGAAGGCTATGTGAGGAAGCCAGATATCAGGCGGTGAATGCTGCAGTACCGGCTTTTCTGGTGGACAGTGACAGGAAAACACAGAATTATTTCAATGTTGTTAATGAAACAGAATGGAAAGAGACGGCAGATCAGATTACAGTGACAAGAAATAAAAGAAATCCATCTCAGTGTGTCATGAATTCAGAGAATATGCAGCTTTCCAAAGAACTGGTGAACCGGGTATGGGAAGAACTATTTTCCGTGACCAGGCGCACCAATACCTCTGTGTATGGAGATGTGGAACCAAAACCGGACATGAAAAAGCCGGGTTTGAACTTTATCTGGATGATGACAGGTTAGAGGAAAAGGTGAAGGTAAAGCATACCTGGTTTGTGCATGTACCTTCCGGTGTGAAAGATGGAACGTCAGGAAGGGTACCACTTATGCTCTTTTCCATGGAGGATCGGATAACCCGGAGGAAGCCGCACAGATGAGCCGTTTTCATGAACTGGGGAGAAGGAAGGCTTTATTACTGTGTATCCGTGGGGAACAGACAGAACACAGTGGAACAGCTTTTAGCACCGGATGGAGCAGATGATATCGGGTATACAGTTGCATTGATCCAATATATGAAAGAACACTATCCAGTTGATCCGGAAAGAGTCTACCTGTCAGGCTTCAGCAATGGAGCAGGACAGGCGCAGGCAGTGGCAATGCTCCACCCGGAACTGATCGCAGCTATCTGTCATATTGACTCAAATTGGCGGGAATCAGAAATGGTGCCAGTGAACTTACAGAACAGGATAAGTATCTGTTTGGTCTTGCGATGGAGAAAAGAAAGAATACGATTACCGGATGCCGGTATGGTATACCTATGGTTCCCGGAAATTTCTTATCCGATTTATTATCATTGCTCCCAACAGCATCAGTATGATTTCTGGAAGGCGTATAATCATATTCGGATCGAAGAGACACCGGATCTTTCAAACCTGATCCGAGTGGATGCGTGTGCCGGGGCAGATTCAGCAGAGAATCCGGCCTTCTGCCAGACATCCGGAACATTACTATGACGTTCAGAGGTTTTACTCGGATGAAGAGCATCCAGTGAATCTGTATAATCTGGCGATGATGCATGACAAAGGACATGAGGTAGCAGATAAGGATCCTGAGCTTGGATGGAATTATGTAAAACAGTTTAGAAGACTCCGGATGGCAGTTTGAAAATAGTTTCTAATGAATAAGCTATTGACAGCTAAAACGAAATAGCATATAATAGCAACATAAGAAATGTACGGAGAGAAAACAGATTGGACTGAGGAGAAAATAGGAGGGTAGCTGAATGAAAGTTTTACAAATAAGAAAAGATGAGAGGGTATCGGAATTCCTCTATATTCTGCCTTTCATTATTCTGGTTGCGATATTTGCTTATTATCCACTGTATGGATGGGCATACGCGTTTTTTGATTACAAACCGCCAAAAGCACTTAGCATGGATGACTTTGTAGGATTGAAGTGGTTCCGGTATCTGGTAGACAATCCGGTGAGGATTAAGCAGACGCTGATGGTTTTGAGAAACACCTTTGCAATGAGTGGATTGACCATTTTATTTTCCTGGCTGCCGATGATTTTTGCCGTATTTCTGAATGAGATTAAGTGTATGCCATTCCGGAAATTTGTCCAGACCGTGACGACACTTCCAAACTTCATCAGCTGGGTACTGGTATTTTCTATCTGCTACTGTATGTTCAACAGTACAGGTATGGCAAACAGCTTACTGATACAGATGGGAGTACTTGAAAAACCGATCGCTTTCTTGCAGTCTTCCAATCATATATGGCTGAAAATGTGGCTGTGGAGTACCTGGAAGAGCCTTGGATGGTCAGCAATCATGTATATCGCAGCAATCTCAGGGATTGATGCAGAATTATATGAGGCAGCAAAAGTGGACGGGGCAACAAGAATGCAACTGATCTGGAATATTACGATTCCGAGCTTACTGCCAACATACTTTGTATTATTAATGCTTAATATCGCAAATTTCCTTTCCAATGGAATGGAACAGTACTATGTATTCCAGAATGCATTTAATATGGATACTATCCAGGTACTTGATCTGTATGTATACAATCTGGCAATGGGAAGTGGAAGTTATTCTGTATCTACTGCACTCAGTATGCTTAAGAGTCTGATCAGCGTCATTTTGTTATGTGGTGCCAATACGCTATCTAAAGTACTGCGTGGTGATGGATTTATTTAAATGGAAGTGAGGATATGAACATGAAACAGAATGGAAAAATAAAAGAAAATGCCGGTCCGGTTGATAAACTGATCAGCGTGATTACTTATATTGTGTTTGCATTGTTTTCCCTGATCTGTATTTATCCATTTTACTATATTTTTATCAATACGATCAGTGCTAACGATCTGAGTGAAAAAGGAAAGATTATCTTCTGGCCGCAGCAGATCCATTTCAGAAATTATCTGGATGCAACCAAGATTCCGGGACTGCTGCAGGCAGCACAGATTTCCATTGCAAGAACGCTGATCGGAACGGCATGTACGGTATTGTTAGCCGGCTTCCTCGGTTATATGTTCACAAGAGAAACCATGTGGAAACGGAAACTCTGGTACCGGTTCGTAGTATTGACTATGTATTTTAATGCAGGAATTATTCCATGGTATATTACAATGAATAATCTGCATCTGACGAATAATTTCCTCGGATATATTTTGCCGACGCTGGTATCGCCTTTTTATATTATTCTGACGAAGACTTATGTGGAATCAATTCCGAGGGAGCTGCAGGATGCAGCAGAAGTAGACGGAGCAGGAACATTGAAGGTGTTCTTCTCAATTATTCTTCCGATTATTAAACCGATTCTTGCAACGGTTGCAATTTTTGCGGCAGTAGGACAGTGGAATTCTTTCCAGGATACGCTGCTTCTTGTAACAGACACAAAGTTATATACGTTACAGTTTATTCTGTACCAGTATATTAACCAGGCAAGCTCACTTGCAACGATTGTTTCTTCCGGAACCTCCAGTGAAGCAATCCAGCAGATGCTTGCAACGACGCAGACGGCTACTTCCATCCGTATGACAGTAACTATTCTGGTCGTAACACCAATTCTATTAGTATACCCATTCTTCCAGCGCTTCTTTGTAAAAGGAATTATGATCGGCGCAGTGAAGGGTTGAGAAAAAATTCATAAACTTCAACACACAATAGGGGGCTATTGTAGAAAAACAAAAGGAGGATATGTATTATGAAATGGAGAAGGACAATTAGTTTAGGCCTGGCAGCAGCCATGACAGCAAGTACAGTTCTTGCAGGCTGTGGAGGAGATTCCGGAGCAAATGGAAATGCTTCATCAGGGGACAACAAGAACCAGACAGCTGCAACAGAAGAGGGAGGCTCACAGGCATCAGGGGATGTGACAACCATCGAAGTCTATGATGTTGCGGCAAACTATCAGGGCATGCAGGCAGGCTGGTTTGGCGACCTTGTGAAAGAGAAGTTCGGTCTGGAACTGAATATCTTTGCACCGAATACATCCGGTGATGCGGCAGCACTTTATCAGACGCGATGCAGCTCCGGAAAGCTGGGTGATATCATTCTTCTGGACAATGCAGATTATCTGGACTGCGTAGAAGCAGGACTTGTTATGGATATTACGGATGATATCTGGAATTATCCAAACTTAGCAGAGTATAAGACACAGATTGAGGCGTTCAATGCGCAGGTTGGAGATGGAAGTAAGATTTGGGGAATCCCTACCGAGATGACGAATACTTCACCAGAGACATATTCACAGTCGACTCCGTTCTCAGCACCATGCCTTCCATGGGACTACTACAAAGAACTTGGATGCCCGGAATTAAAGAACCTGGATGATCTTCTGGATGTTTTAGAGCAGATGCAGAAAGCACATCCGACCAACGATGCTGGTGACAAAGCATATGCGATTTCCCTCTGGAAAGACTGGGATGGATTCGGTATGGAAAATATCTGCCAGACCGCAAAATGGTATGGGCAGGAAGTAAATCAGTCTGTATTAATTGGAAATGACAACAGTATGATGCCATTGATTGATGAGAACGGTGCATATTACAAGATGCTTGAGTTCTTCTTCAAGGCAAATCAGAGAGGGCTGATCGATCCGGATTCCTCTGTTCAGGACTGGACCACAACAGACGAGCAGAAGCTTCGTGCATACAGAAAGTACTTATTATGGTACAACTGGGAAATGAACCTTGCAGGTATCAATCTTTCCGATGAAGACAAAGCAGCAGGAAAAGGATTTGTGAATGTTCCTGTTGAAGACCTTAATATTTATCAGGTAGCAGATTCTTATTATGGCTCAGGCCGCGTATGGGGCATTGGTTCTGGCGTAGACGATGCAACAAAAGAAAAAATTATGCAGTTATTTGACTGGATGGCAAGTCCGGAAGGAATCAGTTACATGTGGGATGGTATTGCTGGTGTCAACTACACCATTGAAGAAGGAACAGGACGCTATGCACAGACAGATGACTCTGTAGCTTATGTAGCAGGTAAGAAGAATCTTCCGGATGAATGGGGCGGCGGTCTCTACAATGATGGAAAATGTCAGTTGAACCAGTACATTGTATCTAACATGGCAGTTAATCCGAATAATAATGAGCCTTACAGCATGAGCTACTGGAGCACTAATCTTGAAAAACCGAAGGACCAGAGATATGTTGACTGGACAGAAAAATATGGCACTGATACACAGACAGAATACTTTGAGGAGAACGGATTATTAAAGACGGTTGCAAATGTAAATGTTGTTCTTGAAAGTGATACAACAGATATTGCGCTGATCAGAAGTCAGTGTGGAAAGGAAATTACAAATGCATCCTGGAAGATGGTCTTTGCAGCAGACCAGGCAGAATTCGATGCATTATGGGAAAACTTAAAAGAGACTCTTACCGGTATCGGATGGGATGATCTTGTGAAATTTGATATGGAAAAATATCAGAAAGTAATCGATGCAAGAAAAGCAGCAAAATAAAAAACAAACAGATAAGCAGTGAATAAGCAATGGCATCCGGTCTTTTCAGAAAGAGAGGACAGCCGGATGCCATTGCTAAAACGAAGGAAAAACAGCCGGTTGTCGGGTTGACAAAAGAATCTTAGATATGGTAGGCTCAGTTATAAGGCAAAAATAGTTCAAAATAGGATGAAAGGCATTGATATGGGTAAAAAACAAGCGTCCAAGATGCAGATTAAGAATATTGCGGATAAACTGGGACTTTCCGTGAGCACAGTGTCTGTTGTGCTGAATGGCAGAGGAGACCAGGTAAGAATATCAAAAGAGACGCAGAAGAAAGTATTAAATGCGGCGAAAGAGATTAATTATCAGCCCAATATTTATGCGAGAAGATTGAGACAGGCAGCTAACGAGGAGGCACCATATGTTTTGGCACTGTTCTGGAGGCGTGACAATCTAAACTCACGTCTCGGGCGTTTCCTGGAAGGCATCTTTCAGACAATTGATTTGAAAGAGCTGAAGATAGAACTGGTTGTCCAGGCATATGAACCAGGGAACTTCATGACATATATGGATATGCTGTCAAGCAACCGCTTCAGTGGAGCCATGATCTGTGGACTTAACGAGGAAGAGCAGAAGGCGCTGGAAGAGAGGGAGATCACGATTCCGATTGTGTTTATCGGACGTGACAGCCAGATCTATCACAGTGTGCTGATGGACAGCTACCGGACAGGTGAAGAATGTGCGGCATGTATGAACCTTTCCGGAGTGAAATCTGCCGCCTTTTTGGGATTTGAGAAAACAGGAAGAGCAGAGAGACTGATGGAGGCAGGTTTCCTGTTTGGGTGCAGGAGTCATGATGTTGTGGCGAAGGAAGAATGGAATCCAAGGATTGAGAAGAGTTCCTATGAGATTGGATATCAGACAGCGAAACAGATGCTTTCAGATATGGAACTTCCGACCGCGTGGCTTGTAGCCGACTGCAGGCTTGCTACAGGGATAATGGCATATTGCAGGGATGTCGGAATCTGTGTCCCGAAAGATCTGAGGATTATATTTTTTGAGAACTCTCCACTACTCCGGTATAATAGACCAGCATTGTCTTCTGTGGATATTCCGTCACAGGAAATGGCAAAGAGTGCATTAGATATTTTAATTCTGGCAGGAGAGAGCCGGATGGATATTCCAATCCGGAGGGAGCTGCTGCCAATTTATCAGATTCGGGAAAGCAGCGGTCTGGAACAGGAAGAAAATTATAAATAACAATACAAAATAACAGCGGCGGTAAAAAATATGGAAATATATTGCCGCTATTATTTTTATAATATGCTAAAACGAAATAGCTAAAGAGAGCAGAAGGAGGAGATGAAAATGAAAAACAATCAGGCACTGACAATGTATCCGCTTTTTTTTGATCCAATTTATAAAAAAGCAGAAATGAAAAAGATAGATGGCAAAGATTGTATTTGTTATCAGGAAGATTTCTGGGGAACCAAGGTTGAGGAGGATGGAAGTGTTACCTTTACAATGGAAGCACCAAAAGCAGAGACGGTAGAAGTTTCCGGTTTTGGAGGAACGCTTGGAACGGAGAAAATTGCACTGGAGAAGCAGGCAAACGGACTGTTTTCTAAAAATGTAAAGGGGATTCTTCCAGGCTTTCATTATCACAGGTGGTTTGTAGATGGGGTACAGGTGACGAACCCACATGCACCGTTTGCTTATGGATGTTTCGGGGCAAATAACTTTTTTGAAATGCCACGGGAGGGACAGGATTTCTGGTATCTGAAGGATGTACCGCATGGGGATGTGCAGATTCATTCTTACGTGTCAACACAGAATGATCACATAAAGAAATGTTATGTCTATCTGCCGCCTTCCTACAGAGAGAATATAGATCAAAAATATCCGGTTATGTATATCCAGCATGGAGTGGGAGAGGATGAGACAAGCTGGCTGTGGAACGGCAAACTGAATTTTATTATGGATAATCTCATTGCAGAAGGAAAATGCAAGGGTATGATCGTGGTTATGTGCAGCGGTTACGCGTTTAGAGATGATGAGGAGGCTGTCTTTTTCCCGGGTGACTTTGGAAGGGAACTGACAGAGGATGTTATTCCATATATGGAACATACTTTTCGCGTGAAAAAAGGACGGATGCACCGCGCAATGGCGGGACTTTCCCTTGGGTCGGCGCAGGCAACCCAGATCGTATCGAGATTCCAGAATCTGTTCGGACATCTGGGAGTATTCTCAGGGGTCAGGGATGAAGAGACAGAACGGATTCTTGCACAGTTTGCAGAGTATCCGATGCAGACCGTTCTTATGACGGCAGGAAAAGGGGAGAAGGATTTAGATAAAAAACAGAAAATATATACGGATCAGTTTGAAAAGCTCGGGGCAGCCGGAGGGCAGCGAAGCTATGAGGGCTATCATGAATGGCATGTGTGGAGAGAGAGCTTTAGGGACTTTGCATCCTTAGTCTTCCAGAAAGAGGAGCCAGAGGATGAAAGTGAACCAGTTTTTCCTTATGAAGAGAGAAAGCTATCCAAAGAGCAATTAGACCGTCAGACTTTTGCAGAGCATATGCTAATGTCTGATCCGATCCACAAAGGTCTGATTCATGCATTTGATGAGAAAGGCAGACCGTGTGGCAGATACCGGGAAGAACATCCGGGCGCAGAGGTGACAGATGGGAAGACTGGAACTGCCAGATTTTATCTGCGGGCAGACGGTGCGCATGATGTGGAGCTGAATCTGTGGGGAATGAAAAGCTATCCTATGGAAGAAGGAGAGGATGGCTGGTGGACAGCAGAGGTAACGGGAATTGAGAAAGGATTCCACTATTATAACTATATAGTAAACAGCGCGAACACGGTGGACTGCAATGCGCCGGTTGGCTACGGCGGCTTTCAGGCTGTGAACTATCTGGAAATGCCGGAGGAGGATTTTGAAGAATACAGAATCCGCCAGGTGCCACATGGAACGGTTCATTATGAATATTACAAATCTAATAGTACCGGGAGAACCAAGCTGTGTTATGTATACACACCAGCAGGTTATGAGGAACATCTGGAAAAACGATATCCTGTTCTCTATTTACAACATGGGGGCGGCGAGAATGAGGTTGGCTGGATCTGGCAGGGAAAGCTTGCCAATATCGCGGATAACCTGATCGCAAAAGGGCAGATGAAGGAAATGATCGTAGTTATGAATACTGGCTATGCCTTCCCGGAAAATGGTGAATATCACCATTCTATGAGCGCATTTCTGCAGGAGCTTCCGGAAAGCTGTGTCCCGTATATTGACAGCAGATACCGGACTATTGCAGACAAAGATTACAGGGCATTAGCAGGGCTTTCCATGGGAGGCATGCAGACGCAGAGAATCGTATTTACCTATCCGGAATTGTTCGGCTGGGCAGGCATCTTTTCCGGTGGTCTTGTGATCAGGGACGATGAGGTGGATTATACAGAAGTATTACTGAATCCGGAAGCATTCAGAAAGCAGTTTCATATGCTTTTTGTTGCATGTGGAAAGCAGGAATGGAGCTATGAGTCGACGGTTAAGAACGAGAAAGAAGTACTGGCGGCAGGTGTCCCGATTGAGGTGTTCGAAGGATACGGTTATCATGACTGGACATTCTGGAGACATTGCCTGAATGCGTTTTTAAGAAAATTATTTTAAATGTGTTTGCGGGGACAAGACACAGGTATGGCAGTGAAATGAAGGAGAAAAGACTATGGAAAAAGAAGCAAAAATTACAGTCCATCCATCCTTTGAGATAGGAGAAATCTCACCGAGATTATTTTCAACATTTCTGGAACCGATTGGAACAATGGTAAATGGAACGATGTACAACCCGAAGCATCCGACAGCGGATGAGCAAGGATTCCGGAAAGATGTGATTGAGGCATTGAAAAGTACCGATATGCCGGCAATCCGTCTCCCGGGTGGAAACTTTGTTTCCGCCTGGGACTGGAAGGATTCCATCGGACCGAAAGAACAGAGAAAAGTACATTTAGATCCGGCATGGTATCAGTATATTACAAATGAAGTTGGTCATGACGAATATTTACAGTGGGCAGAAAAAGTGGAAGCAGAACCGATGTATACGATCAACCTCGGAACAGGAGGAATCCGAGATGCGATGGATATTGTTGAGTATACGAATCATGAGGGAGGCAGCTGGTGGTCAGATCTGCGTAAAAAGAACGGACATGAGAAGCCATATGGGGTGAAGGTCTGGTATCTTGGAAACGAGATGGACGGACCGTGGCAAATCGGTTCCTGGGATAAGGATCCGAGAGGCTACGGAGTTCTTGCCAATGAGACATCCAAAGTGATGAAGTGGATTGATCCGACGATAGAGACTGCTGTCTGCGCATCCTCTGCCATCTTTATGGATCACTATCCGGAATGGGAAGAGACCGTGCTCGAACAGTGCTATGATTCGGTGGATTATCTGTCCATGCACCACTATCACAGTGCGCCTCCGGGAGATATTAAGGCATTACTGGGTGGTTCCCTGTATTATGAGGAATTTATTGACACCGAGGCGGCACTTTGTGATGTGATTGCAGCAAAGAGGCGTTCACCGAAAAAAATGATGCTCTCTTTTGACGAGTACGGAGCCATGATCCGGCCAAATGCCGAGCTGCATCCGGGCTATGGTGTCTACAATATGACAAGAGCCCACTACCGGTTTGATCCGGACAGAAAATATGTGCTTCATGATCCAGATCAGATGCCGGACAGAAAACATCCGGGAGGAGATATGCTGCAGATGCTGGCAATGGTTTCAATTCAGATGGCATTTTTAAGACATGCAGACCGTGTGAAGATTGCTTGCATGACAGGAGGACTTGGAGCACTCTGTTCTTCCGACCATGACCATGTGTGGAGATCAGCATCTTATTATGCACTGTCGCAGCTGATGGAGTATGCAAAGGGAACATCCATGCAGACAAGCGTGGAATGTGAGACCTATGATATGCCGGGATATGCGATCGATGATACATCCCAGTACAGGGGAAAAGAAAATGTTCCTTATGTGGACAGTGCATCGGCATGGGATCGTGAGAATGGCAGACTGAATCTGTTTGTGTTAAATAGAAATGAGGAGAGTGAGTATTCTCTGACTGTGGATGTCAGAGGATTTGAGGGATACAGGTTTGTAAAACAATTCGAGATGTATACGGATGATCTGGAGGCTTCGAGCAGCTTTGACAATCCATCTTTGGTTCTTCCAAAAGAAAAAGAAGATATTTTGTTCGCAGATGGCAGACTGACAACATCATTAAAACCACTTTCCTGGAATGTATTGTGTTTTGAAAAGGAAGAAGAGTAGAACAGGAGGAGAAAAATGGCACTGATCCAATATTCATTTCGTTCAGAAGTGTTGAAAGAAAACACAGAAATCTATGTGATTCTTCCGACTTATGAGGTTTTTCGTGACCCGGAGAAAAAAGGGGCAGAAACTTATTATAAAGAATATGAGAGAAAAAAAACGCTCTATGTGCTGCATGGAGGCAGTGATGATGCAAGCCTTTATCTGCGCCGTACCAGATTGGAAGAATATGCATTAGAGCGTGATCTTGCAGTTGTGATGCCGGAAGTACGCAACAGTTTTTATTGCGATATGGTACATGGAAAAAAATATTTTACATACTTAAGCGAGGAGCTTCCGGAGATTGTGGAGAATATATTCCCATTGACGCATGATCCGAAAGAAAGGTATGTGATCGGTAATTCCATGGGATCCCACGGAACCTTCAAGTGGGCTTTGAACCGCCCGGATTTCTTTGCAGCGGCAGCTGGAATGAGCGGTGCGGGAGAGGTGGAGAGCCTTGGATTTTTTGATATGAATAATCCGAATGTTGCATCAGCTTTCGGGACAAGGGAAGAGTACAGGGGAAGCAGTAATGATTTTTATCACCTGATCCGAAAGAATCTGCAAGAAGGGAAAAAACTACCAAGATTGTATAGCTGCTGCGGCAGACAGGACTTTTTTTATGAAGGATCAAAAAATTTTGCAGAAGTGGCAACCAAGATGGGATGTCCGGTAGAGTTCTCTGAAGGAGAAGGCAGGCATGAGTGGGGCTTCTGGGATCAGTGGCTTCCGGTCATGATAGACAAAATGATGAAGGAGGATGTATGAGATGGGAGTGACAATGTTTGATTTTTTATCAGATAAGCTGGGCTATCACACCAAATTGTATGTGATCCTTCCGGGGTGTGTCAATCAGGGGAAAAAGCCGGCAGGCACTTTGTATCTGCTGCATGGCGGTGGAGGAAACAGCCAGGACTGGATCAGGTTTTCTTCCATTGAGCGGTATGCGGAGGAAAAAAACTTTGCAGTTGTCATGCCGGAAGTGGATGGTGGATGCTTCTACAGCGATATGAAATATGGATACCCATATTATCAGTTTGTGACAGAGGAAGTTCCAATGGTAGCTGAGAAAATGTTTCCGGTCAATACGGAACCTGAAAACCGTTATGTAGCGGGGTTCTCAATGGGTGGATACGGTGCTTACAAATGGGCATTTACAAAACCTGGATTTTTCAGGGCAGCGGCAAATCTGTCCGGTCTTTCCTTTGTGACGGAACTTTTTGCAGAGCAGAGAGCACGGTATCAGGATAAGGAACAGGAAAAAACGATGTGGTTTCGCTATGCTGGGGAAGCTTAGAGGAACTTGCCGGAACAGACAGCGATTCGAAAGTGTGGATCGATCGTGCATCTGAGACGGGAGAATATCCGGCCTTATTTGGAGCTATCGGCACGGAAGATGGAGGTTATGCACACGCACAGAAATATTTGGCTTACTGCAAAGAGAAGAATGTGAAGATTTATTACGAAGAGATGCCGGGCGGACATGAATGGAAGGTCTGGGATACGATGATCGTGAAATATCTGGATTGGATACAGACACTGTAGTGCAAAGAGCAGCGCAGTTTTGCCAGGTAAAGGACCAAGAAAAATCTGAACATCAGGAAGGGTTTACTACTGGAAATGGAGATAGAAGATGACAGAGAGAAGAAGAGCAGAGAGAAGAAGAGCAGAGATCGACTGGAAATTTTATAAAAGTCTTTGGCTGGCATTGCCAATCGCCTTACAGAGCCTGATCACAATCGGAGTCAACATGCTTGACACGATTATGGTTGGAAATCTCGGGAAATGTCACTTTCGGCAGTGTCACTGGCAAATCAGTTTATAGGTGTCTATCAGATTTTCTGTATGGGGCTTGGAATGGGAGCATCTGTTCTTGTATCCCGTTACTGGGGAATGCAGGAAGCAGAACCGGTAAAAAGTATACAGGCCCTTCGTAAGACAATTTGTATCGTAGTAAGAATTACAGTCAGCCTTGCACTTTTATTTGCGGTGGTGACTTTGCTGATCCCGCAGGTTGTCATGCGGATGTATACGCAGGATGCAGAGATTATACGGCTGGGAGAAATCTATTTTAGGTTTTCTGTGATTACCTATTTCTTTTAGGTCTTCATTGGTATGTACGATCATACTAAGGTGTGTCGGGCAGGTGAAGCTGCCGCTTCTTGTTTCAATCGGAGCGTTTTGTGAACCTTCTGGCAAACTATGTATTTATTTTCGGAAAACTTGGAATGCCACGTATGGAATCGCAGGAGCTGCGCTGGGAACATTGATTGCGAGACTGTTTGAGGCAGGGATGATCTGTGGATATCTGTTACTGAAAGATGAGAAAATCGGATTCAGGGTAAAACATCTTGGCATGAAGACGGCTGATCTGCTTGGAGAATATATCCGGATCAGCATACCGGTACTGATTAGTGACGGAATTCTCGCTATCGGAAATAATACAGTGGCAATGGTGATAGGAAGACTTGGAGTTACCTTTGTGGCAGCCAATGCCATTACAAGCGTAACACAACAGCTGAGTACTGTTATGATACAGGGAGTATGTCAGGCAGGAGCAATCGTGACAGGGCAGACGCTGGGAGAGGGAAAGCAAGAGCAGGCACAGAGTCAGGCTTACAGATTCTTAGGATTGGGACTGGGACTTGGAATGCTGTCAGCGTTCTTTATTATGGCAGTCAGTCCGGCGATTATTGGTTCCTATAAGGTATCGGAGGAGACAGCGGAGGTTGCTGCGCAGCTGATGCATGCGATCAGCCTGATTCTTATTTTCCAGGCAACAAACAGCATTATGACCAAAGGAGTGCTGCGTGGAGGAGGAGATACAAAGATGTTGATGCTTGCGGATAATCTTTTCCTGTGGGTTGTTTCCATACCGCTTGGAATGCTTGCGGGGTTTGTATTCCACTTCCCGGCGTTCTGGATATATGTGTGCCTGAAAGCCGATCAGATTCTAAAAGCAGTCTGGTGTGTATTCCGGTTGCGAAGTGGAAAATGGATGAAAAAAATAACAGTTGGAAAAGTTTCCGGGCAGGAAGACAGAGCGTGAAGAAGGGAAGCGGGGACAGTGTGTCTGTCCCCGTTTTTGCACTTGAAAGAGAATATAATATGGGTTTGCAAAAGATAACAGAAAAATACTTGTATAATGAGGAGGAATATGATGGGGGAAACAGCAAAACTGCCAGATGGCAGCATGTTTGAATTTTGGGAAGACGAGACAGTGTATGACATCGTATTGCATGTAAACAGCACACATCCGGATGCGGATGATAGGAATGCAGGAACGTTAAAGGCACCACTTAAAACAATACAGGCAGCAGCGGAAAGGGCAGTGCCTGGAACGCGTGTCCTGATCCATGGAGGAGAATACAGAGAGTGGGTACATCCGGTGTGTGGAGGTATCAATGCATCACATATGATAAGCTATGAAGCATACGGGGATGGAGAAGTTGTGATCAAGGCTTCTGAAAAAGTGGAGAACTTCAGACCAAGTAATGGCTGGAGACTGTATAACAATTTTGGGAAAAAGAAAGAGGAAGCGAAGATAAAGGTCTGGGAATACTGTCTGGAGCCTAACTTATTTCTGGGATACAATCCGTTCTGCGCGGTGAACATTTTACATGACAGACTGTTTATTGAGTATGATAAGACAGATATGACAACTTATCTGAACCGGAGAGGGATGGTGTTCTGCGATGGAAAACCGCTTACACAGGTTTCACTTTGCAATGGACTTGGGGAAAAAGACGGAACGTACTGGGTGGAAGCTAACGGACAGCGTGTGCACTTCAGGCTTTGGAATGATGAAGATCCGGCGGATCATAGAATCGAAGTAACCTGTAGAGAACAGTGTTTTGCACCGGACGAACCATTTCTGTCTTATATAAAAGTAAAAGGACTGACCTGTGCACATGCGGCAACAGGGGCTCCGGTACCGCAGCGGGGAGCAATTTCCTGTTACAGAGGACATCACTGGATCATTGAGGACTGTACAGTAGACTGGTCAAACGGAGTAGGGATTGATGTGGGAAATGAATGCTGGCATCATGAGATGATACCGGGGCAGAAAATCGGATATAGCGTGATCAGAAACTGTACGATTTCCAACGCAGGGGTATGTGGAATTGCAGGGCTTCATGCAGTGCATATGTTGATCGAGGATAACCGGATCGAAGAAACCGGATGGCAGAAGATGGAACTTTCCTGGGAAGCAGGAGCAATTAAGCTTCACAATAGTGTAAACAGCCTGATCCGCAGAAATCTGTTCCGCAATACATTCCGGGCAGATCATCTGTGGATGGATTGTGGAAATGAAAATAACAGAATTACAAATAACCTGTTTTTAGATGGAAGGGAGCAGAGAGAGGCTATTTTCATAGAATGTACGAAAGATGGTGTGAATCTGATCGACCACAATATCATCTGGAATGTGGAAGGTCGGTTTGACCGGAATCAGATAAAGGAGCAGAAAGGGTCGGCCGGCTGGTACGCAATGACGGAATCTGGTGAGGTGAATGGATATGGAATCTATGGGGAAGGAACAGACAGACTGCGGATCGAACATAATTTGATCGGGAATTGCAGAAGTGCTGGATATTTTGCAAAGCCGGTATCTTTCCGGATGCATGGTCTGGAAAGAGGCGGTACATCGAGAGATGCCTGGATTCTGAATAATTTGTTTTACCGTTGCGGGGAAGCTGCTGTGAAGTTCCCGACAAAGGACAACCATTGTGATGGTAATACCTACGTTGGAATGGAGGGAGGTTATCTGCGAATTCTGTATCCGGAACCGGAGGTATGTCTGCATCTTCCATCCTGGCAGGAATTTTATCAGTTCGACAGAGAAGGACAGGAAGGATGGTTTGAGATAGAGGTGGATACCGATCATCTGAAGCTGGAATTCAAGAAGGCAGATGATCGTCCATTTGGCTTCCCGGGAGAACTGGCAAAACGGGATATTGTATACAATCCGGAGGAGGTAAGAACAGTGGATATCCATACGCTGTCGCAGAGTGATTTTTATGGAAATGCTTTAGAAGCAGGGAAGGTAATTCCAGGACCATTTGCAGAGATGCGAAAGGGAAAGGTTTATGAGATAGATTGTCGCAGGAAAGAGAGATAACCTGGGGTATCAGGGAAGAAAAAAGGAGAAATAAAGTATGGACAGACTAAATATCAGGACCAAAAACAGGAAGTTTGAAACAGCAAAAGATTTGTATGGGATTTTCTTTGAAGACATCAACCGGGCCGGAGATGGTGGAATCTATCCGGAAATGATAAGAAACAGATGCTTTGAAGATTCACTTCTTCCGGAGGGATATACGCAGCGGGCAGATGGAGTTCATGTTGTGACAGATTCCGGATGGGAAGATGAATTCAATGGCGGAGAAGGACTTTCTAGCTGGGTAGAGGAGGACCAAATTGAAAAAACGTCTGTACCGGGGTGGTATGCACAGGATGCGCGCATGCGGTTAGAACAGGCGGACACTTTGAACAAAAACCGGAAAGCAGCACTGAATGTACGGTTTGAAAAGGGTGGAAGCATCTGGAATATAGGATTTTGCGGTATCCCACAGAAAAAAGGGGAAGCATATAAATTCTGTCTGTTTGCAAAAACAGCCCAGGAAACAAAATTGGAGGTTTCTGTCATAGAAAATAATGTGTGCTTTGCATCCACAACATTGCTGCTGAAAGGGAATGGTTACGTAAAGTACGATGCAGTACTTGCCGCAACAGGAGACAGTCAGAATGCGAAGCTTATATTTCGGTGTCCGGATGGTGGAGAGATCCTGTTTGGTTTTACATCTCTGATGCCGGGAACAACCTATAATGGACATGGATTACGCGTGGATCTCGTTGAAAAACTGCGCGATCTGCATCCGAGTTTCATGAGGTTCCCAGGGGGATGTATTGTAGAGGGTTCGACGCCGTCCACTGTCATGCTATTTCGTAATACAGTAGGACCGGTATGGGAGAGACCGGGGCAGCAGTTAGTATGGCATTACCGCAGCAGTAACGGACTTGGATTTCACGAGTATCTGCAGCTTTGCGAGGATCTTGGAATGGAACCATTATATGTATGTAATTGCGGTATGACCTGTCAGGGTAGGAAGCCTGTTCTCCTCACAGGAAAAGAACAGGACGAGATACTGGAAGATACAATGAATGCTTTGGAATATGCGCTTGGATCGCCGGAGAGCAGATGGGGAAGCTTAAGAACACAGATGGGACACAGAGAGCCGTTTGGGTTGACTTATCTTGAGATTGGAAATGAGAATTTCGGACCGGATTACGAGGAGCGCTATCGCAGATTTTATGATGTGGTGAAGGAAAAATATCCGCATTTGAAGGTGATTGCGAATGCGCATATCGAGGAGCATGCCTGCACGACGGAGTATGTGGATGAGCATTTTTATAATTCAACCGAGTTTTTTGCAGAAAATCAGAATTATTATGAAAACTATGACAGAAAAGGTCCAAAGATATTTGTCGGTGAGCAGGCGGTAAATGAAGGTGCACATCTTGGAAAATTATATGGAGCACTTGGAGAGGCAGCATTCCTGATCGGGCTGGAAAAAAATCAGGATGTTGTAGCACTTGCATCGTATGCTCCGTTATTTGAACATGTTCATTATCATTCCTGGTCACCGAACCTGATCCGGTTCCAAAATGCAGAGAGCTTTGGAATACCGACTTATTATGTATGGAAAATGTTTGGAAAAAACAGAGGATCATATGTAGTGGAGTCAGAGGTGGAATCCGGTAAAATATACCGTCCGATGGAGGGCATGGCATCTTTGAAATCCAGATCTGTCCTGAACTATAAAAATGCAATGTGGAATGGCAGAAAAACAGCAGTGACGCATGAAATGATGGGACATGTGATGGAAGAGGAAGAGGATGGCAGCTGCTGTATCGGACATCCTGATGAAGAACAGATTGCAGCAATGTGCCGGAAAATGCCATGGGGAGACAAAGAGAAGAGCTTTGTTGTATTCGGGGAGGAATCAGATACCTGTGGAAAATTTGATGTTGATATTTATGTAGAACCAGGCAGCAGCTTTGAAATTGGCATTTTCAGTGCAAGGGTAATTTTATCTTATTATGACCAGTTGTTAGAAGGTGCGGAAAAAATATGGACACCGTTTGGAGTAAGACCTCTGCTCTGGAAAATAGAGGAGGATCATGCATCGTTCTGGGAAACAGCAATTCCTGAGGAGAAGAGACTGACGGAAGATTTTCCGCTTTGTATAGAGCCTGGAAGATATCATCATTTTGGATATGAGACAGATGGAAAGACGGTACGGCTCTTTATAGACCGGAAGATAGTACGTGAAGTGGAAATTCCATCTTTTCCAGCAGTATCTTCTGTAACAACAGTGACAGAGGATGAAATTTTTATCAAACTTGTTAACATGGAAGGAAAAACAGATCCTATAGAAATCTCTTTAGACTGCGGTGTAGAGCGTGAGTATGAGGCAGTTCTTCTGACAGGGGAAAAGACAGCAGAGAATACATTTGAAGAACCGGAAAAAGTGAGTGACAAGACGGTGAAGATGGAGGGAGCATCTAAAAAATTCATTTATGAAGCACCTGCTTACTCTGTGAGTGTGTTAAGATTGAAGAAAAAGCAGGCATTTAACCCATATCTTCCATCGTGGGAGTATATTCCGGATGGAGAGCCGTATGTGTTCGGAGACAGGGTGTATGTATACGGATCCCATGATTTTTATAACGGACATGTATTTTGCCTGGGAGATTATGTCTGCTGGTCAGCACCGGTTGACAATCTCGCCGACTGGAGATATGAAGGAGTGATTTATCCTAAAACAGAAGATCCATTGAACAGGGATGGAAAGATGTGCCTGTATGCCCCGGATGTGACAGTGGGACCGGATGGAAGATATTATCTGTATTATGTGCTGGACCATGTCTCTGTCGTATCAGTTGCAGTTTCTGACACACCGGCAGGAAAATATGAATTTTATGGATATGTCCATGATAAAAAGGGAGACAGACTCGGGGAAAGACCGGGGGATGAACCACAGTTTGATCCGGGAGTACTGACAGAAGGAGCGCGAACCTATCTGTATACGGGATTTTGCGGAAGAGGAGACAAAACGAGACATGGTGCGATGGCGACAGTGCTCGGTCCGGATATGATTACCATCGAGGAAGAACCGGTATTTGTGGCACCGGGAGGAGAGTATGCGGATGGAACCGGATATGAGGGACATGCATTTTTTGAAGCACCATCTATCCGGAAGATAGGAAACACATACTATCTGATTTATTCGTCTTCGGTGATGCATGAGTTATGCTATGCAACCAGTGAGAAACCAACGGGAAAATTCACATATAGGGGTGTGCTGGTAAGCAACTGCGATATGCATATAGATACTTATAAACCTGCAGATATGCCATCTGCCTATGGCGGAAACAACCATGGAAGTATCGTGGAGATTTCCAGTGAATGGTATATTTTTTATCACAGACAGACGAACGGAACCTGGTATAGCAGACAGGGGTGTGCAGAAAAGCTTCATTTGGCAGAAGATGGAAGCTTCCGCCAGGTGGAACTGACATCCTGTGGATTAAATGGCGGATCACTAGTGGGAAGGGGGGAATACCCGGCTTATATTGCATGCAATCTGTTTACAGCGGAGGAGAGCATTTTTGATGCAAACCAGAGATTTCCAAGAGTGATGCAGGATGGAAGAGACGGTGATAAGGAACCGGGGTACATTTCCCATATTACAGATACCACAACGCTAGGCTTTAAATACTTTGAATGTGAAAATGTACAGAAAGTCATCCTGAAAGTGAGAGGATATGGAAGTGGGACGTTCGAGGTTAAGACAGCCTGGGATGGTGAGGTGCTTGGGACGGTTCAGATTGTAAACAGCAATGTGTGGGAGAAATATGAGATTCAGGCACAGATCCCGGATGGTAAGCAGGCAATCTATTTTACATATAGAGGATACGGAAATCTTGACTTACTGTCATTCACACTTGAGTAGGAAAAATTACGGATAAAAGTGGGAGCACAGTCATTCATTTGGGACTGGAAGAATTTGAAATTTTGTTATTTTAGCCGGTTGTGGAAAAAAATGACAGCGGATATAATTAGGAAAGAGATATGGGAGAGGGAGACGATAAAATGAGTGAAGAGATAAAAAACGTGCAAAAGAACTGGTAAGCCAGATAACAGTGGAGGAGAAGATGAGCCAGATGCTCTATCAGTCACCGGCAATCGAAAGGCTTGGCATTCCGGCATATAACTGGTGGAATGGGGCTTTGCATGGAGTTGCAAGAGCCGGAGTAGCAACCATGTTCCCACAGGCGATCGGGCTGGCAGCCACTTTTGACAGAGAACTGATACAGGAGATCGGAGATGTCGTTTCCACAGAAGGAAGGGCGAAGTTCAATGAATTTTCGAGAAGAGGGGACCACGGCATCTATAAAGGGCTCACCTTCTGGGCACCGAATGTTAATATTTTCAGGGATCCACGATGGGGAAGAGGACATGAGACATACGGGGAGGATCCGTATCTGACAGGAGAATTAGGCTGTGCATACATCAAAGGTTTGCAGGGTCCGGATCCGGAGCATCCAAAGGCAGCAGCCTGCGCGAAGCATTTTGCAGTACATAGTGGACCGGAAGCACTCAGGCATCAGTTCAATGCGCAGGTGTCAAAGCATGATCTGTATGATACTTATTTATATGCATTCAAGCGGTGCGTCAAAGATGCAAAAGTGGAAGCGGTCATGGGTGCCTATAACAGAGTGAACGGGGAACCGGCATGTGGCAGCAAGGGACTGCAGAACGGTCTCGAGAAGATCAGTAAAATCCTGATGAGTGCGCTGCTAATCATGATTGTGGTGCTCGCCGTCCACAGCTTTACCCTGTCCGGTGCAGGAGAGGGAATCCGTTTCTACCTGATTCCGAATCTTAAGACTGTAAAGGAGGTTGGATTTGGAAATGTCGTATCAGCCGCCATGAACCAGGCATTCTTTACCTTAAGCCTTGGAGTGGCTGCCATGGAGATCTTCGGCAGCTACATGGGAAAATATCATACGTTAGCTGGCGAGGGACTTCGGATCTGCGCACTGGATACATTCTGTTGCCATTATGGCAGGACTGATTATTTTCCCGGCAGGTTCTGATTCCCCAGGAACAGTCAAATTTTGCAACAAAGTTGTTATACAAAAAATCACCTTTCCGCTAAAATAGAGTTGTTCAGGCTGCTATTTAACGAAAGGAAAGGTGATTTTAATGGCATATCAAACAAATTCTATGGCACATACTAAATGGATGTGCAAGTATCACATTGTATTCACACCAAAGTACAGAAGAAAAGTGATATACAACCAGTACAAAGAAGATATCAGAGATATCATCAAAATATTGTGTAAATATAAAGGTGTGGAAATAATAGAAGGACACTTAATGCCAGATCATATCCATATGTTAGTAAGTATCCCACCGAAATATAGTATATCACAGTTTATGGGATATTTAAAAGGAAAAAGTGATTAGGTGAATGATCAATTTATACAAGGAGTAATATTTGATTGGGATAAAATTGATAAGGATAGTTATCTGAAGGGAATCAGGGCTTTTAAGGGAGTTGAAAAACTTGATTTTAACAAACCAATTACTTTTTGTCGGGAAAATGGCAGTGGTAAATCGACTTTGTTGGAGGCACTTGCTGTAGCACATGGTTTTAATCCTGAGGGTGGAACGAAGAATTATGTTTTTTCTACGCATGATACACATTCAGAGTTGTGTGATGCGATAAGAATTGCCAAAGGCTATCGGAAGGAAAAGTGGGGATATTTTCTTAGGGCAGAAAGCTTTTATAATGTTGCAACGCAGGAAGAAGAATATGCAGATATTACACATCCTTCCGCTAAATATCATGAAAAATCACATGGAGAGTTTTCTCGCATTAGCACAGAATAATATGAATCCAAATGGCTTGTATCTTTTTGACGAGCCAGAAGCTGCATTATCGCCGCAGAGACAGCTTACATTGTTGATGCAAATATACAGATGTGCAAAAGAGGGAGCACAGTTTATTATAGTTACGCATTCGCCAATTTTGTTAGGAATACCAGATGCAGACATCTATTGTTTTGATAATGGACGCATACATCTGTGCGAATATGAGGATACAGAGAGTTACCAGGTAACAGAAATGTTTATAAATAATAGGCAGATGCTGTTGGATAGATTACTAACAGATTAGATAATAAAGAAATCGATTAATTCAAGTTTGGAGAATTGAGAAAATCGCAATTTGGAGGTACACGATGATAATAAAAATTGTTACAATTTCACTGATGGCAGTGTTCTACATCTGCTATTTTGCAAAGCTGATTAGTCAGAAAAAGCAAGGCATAAAGACAGATCAATTAGGAAAAGGAAAAGAGGATTTGTCAAATTTATAGAAGTGGCTCTTAAAATAATCACATATTTGCTTCCTGTAATACAGATTATCAGTATTGTGTTTTATTCGGGAACAGTACATATTGTGTTGCAATTTACAGGAGTTGTAATAACAATGTTCGGTGTACTTGCTTTTATTGTTTCTGTTACACAAATGAAGGAGAATTGGAGAGCAGGTGTGCAAAAAGAAGAAAAGACCAGTTTGGTAACAACGGGCATCTATTCTATTAGCAGAAATCCTGCATTTTTGGGTTTTGATTTAATGTATATAGGAATATTGTTTTCGTTCTTTAATTGGTTCCTTTGCTTTGCTACAGGTTTTGCAGTGGTATTTTTTCATTTGCAGATAGTCAATGTAGAGGAAGATTTTTTGATAGAAGCATTCGGAAATGAGTACCTGCAATACAAATTAAAAGTATGCCGATATTTAGGAAGAAAAAGATAACTTGAAGTTCTTGGGGCTAAAGCCAATATAAATAATACTAGACAGATTTGTCCAATAGCGTAAATACGGCATTTTCTCGCTTTGTGTCGTGTTATGTTTAGTAGAATAATATTACTCTGTCAATGAAAGGGGGAAACAGTATGGATCAGAAAAAGATTGGACGTTTCTTAAAAGAACTTAGGAAAGATTAAGGCAAGACGAGAAATGAAACGAAAGTACAACTGTAAATAAAAAGTCTGATAGAACAGATGGAAGAGAGGATCCATGAACAGAATGTAACAATGGCGCAAAGCAACTGGAAACCCAATATGCAGACGCAGAATTCGTACCGGAATCAGGGAAGTCAGAGCCGGGAAGCTCCGGTACAAAATGTAAGCTGGAATCGGGGCACACAGGAGATGAAATCGGTATCGGAAAGCTGAAATTTATTTACAGGTAGAAGCGAACGCTTAAGGAAATGCTGAATAAAGCAGCTACCGAAACACTATTTCCGGATATTTCGATTAATCTTCTCAAACTCCCTTCCTCCCAGGGTATTGTGGGTGAGAAGTCTTTTGTTGCTTCCCGCTGATGCATTTTTCCGGTATTGTCCAGGGGTACAGCCGTTATGCTGACGGAACTGTCTGCAGAAATGCTCTACATTATTATAACCACATTGCTCGGAAATGTCGCGGATGGAGTATTCGCTGAACTCTAATAAATCCTGTGCACGGCGCAGACGTCCTTCGATGACATTGTCCATGCAGGAGGAGCCAAATTTGCGGTGATAGAGAGTCTGAAGATGACTGGGACTTAAGTGAAGCTTCGCAGCCATCATGTTTATATTCCATGGAAGCTGAGGATTATTGTAGATCATCTTATGCAATGCAACCAGCTCATGATCGTGAATACCCGGGGACTCATTCTGGATTCCTTCTCTTAATTTGGAGAACAGAACCCGCAGCAGGTGAGTAATGTTTGATTCGCTTTCAGAGGAGAAAAAGGCGGACTCCCAGGTTAGTAATTTAAAAAGCTGATGACAGTATTCCGGATCTGTTACGGGAAATGGGGTGTTTGTTAACGGAAACAGCTTCACGAAGGAGTGATCGGAACGAAAACGAATCCAGTCATTCCGGTATTCTTCACCGGCAGCACGGTAATAAATCCTGCTTCCTGGTGTATACAGAATAGCAGAATTGGCGGCTGTCCGCATTAGTCTTCCGTCTATGAGCAGCTCCGAGGGAGAGTCGAAAAGAAGCAGAAGATAGCCTGTAAAGCCATTCGGAACATCATATATAAAATCTGAGGGTGAACGGCACTGTAGCCGACAAATTCAATTTCAGTCATCTGGGATCTCCGTTCTGATACATCAGAGGATATATCAATTTTCTTATAGTATAAATCATTGGAAACTTTAGATCAATGCGATAGTATCAGATTGATATGGCAATCGTCATCAGAGAGCTGCGGATCGTGCAGCGGTCAGACATCTGATGCGTTACTGCATAGGAACATGATTTAGAAGAAGGAGATACATGCATGGTAAATTTGGGTGGAGCAACAGAGAATGACAGAAAAAGATTGTGATTACAAAGGATTCAAAGGCCTTTTCACAATAATGTAGATTATTGTGTGGGAACCGGAAGAATGGGGCTTGCATTGACAGAAGAATATCAGGAGGAGCTGCGCCTGGTTCAAAAGGAAATCGGATTTAAGCATATCCGGGGACATGGATTATTCTGTGATGATATGGCGCTCTTCAGACCTATGAGGAGGATGGTAAGGTAAGGGTTGAGTACAACTATACTTATCTGGATAGAGTAATGGATGCCTATAAGAAGGTGGGGCTGAGACCTTTTCTTGAACTGGGTTTTATGCCTAAAAAGTTGGCAAGTGGAAGCCAGACTATCTTTACTGGCAGGGAAATACCACTCCTCAAAAGATTATGATATGTGGTGTAATATGGTGCATTCATTGCTGCGGCATCTGATGGAACGCTATGGAGAAGAGGAAGTTATTCAATGGCCCATTGAAGTATGGAACGAGCCCAATCTTTGCGGCTTCTGGGAAAATGCGGATATGCAGGAATATTTTAAGCTGTTCCATAGAACCTTTGATGCCATAAAGGAAGTGAATCCGGGATTCCGTGTAGGAGGCCCTGCTGTTTGTGGAGGAACGGATGAGAAATGGATTCAGGCATTTATGGAATATTGCCATGAGAATCACATACCTGTGGATTTTGTAACCAGACATCATTACACCATTGATCCGCCGGAATGTATTGGACATTATGCATATTCTGAACTGATGAAGGCAGAGGACGGCTTTGCCAATTTAAAAACAACCAGAGATATTATTGACAGTTTCCCGGAATATAAGGGTCTGCAGATTCATATCACGGAGTTCAACAGCTCCTATACTCCTCAGGGCGTCATTCATGATACAAACCTGAATGCGGCCTTTATAGCACAGCAGCTTTCCAGATTGGGAGATGTGAATGAATCCTATTCCTACTGGACATTTGGTGATGTGTTTGAAGAGCAGGGAGTTCCTTTTACACCATTCCACGGCGGCTTTGGACTGGTTGCCAATGGCTGTATTACCAAGCCGACCTTCTGGACATTTGCTTTTACAAAAGCTTGAGGAAAGTGAAGCCAATTGTGTATATAAGGATGACAATATTGTTGTTTTGAAACGTGCAAACGGTGATTATCTAGGTGTAGCCTGGAATATTGCCCGTAAAAGTGCAGAACAGGGTAAAGAAAAAATGCTGTTGGAGTTTACATTTCCGGCTGAACAGGAGGAGTACTGCTTCCTGACTAAGACGGTAGATGAGGAAACATGTAATCCCTTGAAGGTATGGCATGATATGGGAGAACCTGCCAATCTGAGTGAGGAACAGACGAAGCTGATTCGGGAATCATCCAGACCTTTTGTAAAAACAGAGCGTAAAAAGCAGGAGGATGGAAATATCTGCGTAGAGCTTCCTGTAAACGAAAACGGTGTGGTTTATTTCGAACTGAATGCCGGAAAGGTGAATCCGGATCGAGGATATGACTATGATCGTGTGGTCAGCTTGAAGGCTTAAACTAGCACCCAGTAATTTGCTTTATGAAACAATGTACATAGATTAGGCTTGTAAAGGAGGATATCAAAGTGAAAAAACAGGCGTTTAACCCATATTTACCGTCCTGGGAGTATATTCCGGACGGAGAACCTTATGTTTTTGGCGATCGCGTATATGTTTACGGATCCCATGATTACTTTAACGGATATGTTTTCTGCATGGGAGACTATGTGTGCTGGTCAGCTCCGGTCGATGACCTGGGCAACTGGAGATATGAGGGTGTGATTTATCCGAAGACAGCCGATCCGCTGAACCCGGAAGGCAAAATGTGTCTGTATGCCCCGGATGTTACGGTGGGACCGGACGGAAGGTACTATCTTTATTACGTGTTGGACAAGGTTTCGGTAGTTTCAGTTGCTGTATGTGACACTCCGGCAGGAAAGTATGAATTTTATGGCTATGTTCATTATGAAGATGGCACACGTCTGGGCGAAAAGGAAGGTGATGAACCCCAGTTTGACCCGGGGGTTCTGACGGAAGGAGATGTGACATATCTTTATACCGGAGCTTGCGGAAAAGGTGATAAATCCCGTACCGGAGCTATGGCTACGGTGTTGGGAGCAGATATGCTGACGATCAGGAAGCTCCGGTGTTTGTGGCCCCGGCTGTGAATATGGTGCCGGTACCGGATTTGAGGGACATGAGTTTTTTGAGGCACCTTCCATCCGTAAAGTAGGTGACACCTATTATTTTGTCTATTCATCCATATTAATGCACGAATTATGTTATGCCACCAGCAAGAATCCTACCAGGGACTTTGTCTATGGCGGAGTTATTGTCAGCAATTGTGATCTGCACATCGATACCTACAAGCCGGCAGATATGCCAACAGCTTACGGTGCCAATAATCACGGAAGTATTGTGCAGATCGGAGAGGACTGGTACATTTTTTATCACAGGCATACCAATAATACCTGGTACAGCAGACAGGGATGTGCTGAAAAGCTGCAGATTATGCAGGACGGCAGTATTCCACAGGTAAAAATTACCTCCTGCGGTTTAAATGGAGGTCCGCTTGAGGGTAAAGGCGAATACCCCGCTTATCTTGCATGTAATCTGTTTACCGATACCCCATCAGTTTATGTGGACGAAGGGAATTTTCCACGAGTAATGCAGGACGGCAGGGATGGAGACGAAGAAGTTGGATATATTGCCAATATTACAGATTCAACTACCATCGGCTTCAAATATTTTGACTGCCATGATATTCGTGAAATCAGTATTTGGACCGGGCTATGCAGATGGCACTTTGAAGTAAAGACAGCATGGGATGGAGAGGTACTGGCGACATTAGAGATTCAATATACCAATGTCTGGGAAAAGTATACCGCACCGGTTACGATTTCGGATGGAATACAGGCACTTTACCTGACATATCGCGGTAACGGAAATGCTGCATTAAGATCATTTGAGTTATCATAATCTATGTTATTGCATATACAGGCAGTCAAAAGAAATCGGAAAGAGAAAACGATACATTGATATAACCGGAAACTGGTTAAATCACCCCACTGATTATCTTGCCAGAATTCTGGCATAGTGATCAAAACTCTTGGAATGTAAAAAGGAGACTACAATGAGCAAGTTAAAGATTAAAACAAAGGAAAGACGATTTGAGACAGCCAGGGATTTTATACGGAATATTTTTGAAGACATTAACCGTGCCGGAGATGGAGGACTTTATCCGGAAATGCTTCGAAACAGAAGCTTCGAAGATTCCGTTTTACCGGAGGGTTATATACAGCAGGAGGATGGCATCCATGTAAAAACCGTATCCGGATGGCTGGATGAGTTTTGCAACGGAGAAGGCTTATGCCGCTGGGTAAAGGGCAACAATATTCCGGAGACAGAAATACCGGCATGGTATACACACAATGCAAAGATGGAACTGGAACTGACGGATACCCTGAATGAACATCGGGACGCGCTCTGCGTATACAGTTTGAAAAGGACGGATCTCTGACTAATACCGGTTACTGCGGTATATCCGTAAAGGCTGGAGAAAGTTACTCTTTGTATTTATTTGCAAAAGCAAAGGAAGAAATAGGACTGGACGTAGCGATCGAATACCAGGGAAAAGTACTGACTGGAAACAGTCTGGTGGTTTCCGGTCAGGAGTATACAAGATATGACATGAAGCTGACAGCAGCTGAGGATTGTCACGAGGCACAGCTTACTATTTCCTGCAAAGAAGGCGGAGAGATTCTGCTGGGATTTATTTCACTAATGCCTGACAATACCTACATGGGGCATGGACTCAGAACAGATCTTGTAGAAAAGCTTAAGGGAATGAGTCAAAGTTTATGCGTTTTTCCAGGCTGTATTGTGGAAGGAACGACACCGTCAACAGCGATGAGATTTCGGGATACGGTGGGTCCGGCATGGGAAAGACCAAGTAAGCTGTTTGTATGGCATTACAGAAGTACATTAGGACTTGGCTTTCATGAATATCTGCAGCTTTGCGAGGATCTGGGGATGGAGCCCCTGTATGTATGTAACTGCGGAATGACCTGTCAGGGAAGAAAGAGTGTCCTTCTGGAAGGAGGGCTCTTGATGAAATGGTACAGGATACACTGGATGCCATTGAATATGCTATCGGCTCTAAGGAAAGCAAATGGGGAAGGCTTCGTGCTTCTATGGGGCATCCGGAACCCTTTAAAATGACCTATCTGGAAATTGGTAATGAAAACTGGGGTCCGGATTATGAAAAGCGATACAACATGATTTATAAGAAGGTAAAGGAACTGTATCCCCAGATTAAAACCATAGCCAATGAGCATGTAGAGAAAATGGTTGTCCTGCCGAGTGCGTGGATGAACATTTTTACAATACAACAGAGTTCTTTGCAGAACATGTAAATTATTATGATGACTACGATCGTAAGGGACCAAAAATCTTTGTAGGAGAGGTGGCTGTAAACGAAGGCAACTATATGGGACAGTTGTATGCGGCTTTGGGAGAAGCGGCTTTCCTTATGGGTATTGAGAAAAATCAGGATATCGTAACATTGGCCTCTTATGCTCCATTATTTGAAAATGTAAATTACAGAGCGTGGTATCCTAATCTGATTCGTTTCAATAATCATCAGAGCTTTGGAATTCCTACTTATTATGTCTGGAAAATGTTCGGTCAAAATCGCGGAGAATATGTGGTGCGATCCGAAGATGAGGGAGGACGTGTTTATCGTCCGAGAACCGGAATGGCATCTTTAAAATCCAATAAGGAACTTCGCTTCAGAAATCCCATTTGGAATGGAGAAGAAGCAAAGATTACTCATGAATTAATGGGACATGTGCAGGATACAGAGGATGGCTGCCTGCTTCAGCTTCCGGATGAGGAGCAGAAAAAGGAATTTCACAGTATTCTGGAATGGGCTGATGAGACCAAGAGCTTTGTGGTATTTGGAGAAGAAGACCAGACTTATGGAAGATTTGAGACCGATATTTTTGTTGAGGAAAATGCTTACTTCGAGTTGGGTATATTCAGTGCCAGGGTGGTTCGTTCCTATTATGATGAGCAGCTCGTGATTACGGCCGGAGTAGAAAAAGAATGGAATGCAGCTTTGGTGCGTCCGTTCCTTTGGAAGGTTAATGGAGGACAATGTTCACTGGAAGAGTTTGGCTTTATGCATGACAACAAGCTGACTGAGGACTTTGCTATTTCAGTAAAACCGGGAGAATATCACCGCTTTGGATATGAAACGGACGGAAAACAGATTCGCCTGTATGTTGATGGTGAGCTTCAGAAGGAAATTTCGATTCCCTACGGACCTGCTTTTGTTTCGGTAGTAACTGACACCAAGGACGAAATCATTATTAAGGCGGTTAATTTTGCAGGAGATGTGGATCCGGTTTCCATTACACTGGACTGTCAGGTACAGAGCGACTATACCGTAACACTTCTTAGCGGTGAAAAAGGGGGATGAAAACAGCTTTGAAGAGCCGGAGAAGGTGAAGAATATTACCGTGAATATGCATGGCGCTTCCTCAGAGTTCGTATACGAGGCACCGCCATATTCTGTCAGTGTTTTGCGATTGAAGAAGTGCGAAGCGTTTTAGAGGTTAACGCTGAACAGAAGATAAGAGCATGATCACTATCGGTGTCAATATGACCGATACGACAGTGTCACTCATTTGTCAGCGAGAGGTGCTTAACTTAGATGATTTTCAGTTTCCTTATTTTGACATGGATTTACAGGAAAGTCAGTAAAATCAAGTCTTTCCTTGACTTATATTGACGCAGAAAAACATATATTTTCTGTACGGACTTGAACTCCTAAGCACTAGTTGTGGGTTCGATTTCCGCAGGAAACATTTTGGAATTATAAAGTCCGTTCAGAATAGATAAATCAATCTATTCTGAATGGGCTTTTGATATATACAATCACTCCCGGATGTAACCTTATGGATAGTCTTATTTCTTTTAGATTTATGACGATATATATTATATAGAATTAAGTTAATTCTAAACGGAATTTGAATATGCCTACACGGAGATTTTATATGTTAACAAATATCGATGTATCAGTATAGAATACAACATCTTTGGAGATAGGCCAGACCCGATTGGTTGCGGGATGTACATTAGAAGCAATAAGAGAAAGCTCAATCGGGATTTGTGATGAAAAAACTTATAAGGATAAACTGAAAAATGAGGTTAAATAAAAATAAAAAAGTAGAAATATAATAGGGTTACACAAAGTGTCCTTATATTTGTATTGGTTGTTCTTGTCGTCATTATGATGATACAGATTGACAGGTTACAAGGAACGGCACGGGTAATAAATTACGCAGGTCTGGTACGTGGAGCGACACAACGCGAAGTGAAATTAGAGATTGCAGGATCAGAAAATGATGAGTTGATTGAATATCTGGATGATATTCTGAGTGGATTAAAATATCAAGATGGACATTATGATCTGGTAAAACTCCATGACAAGGAATATCAGAATAAATTGCAGGTTCAGATTGATTACTGGGATGAAATAAAAAAAGAAATTGAAGCTGTAAGAAGCGGCGGATATAAAAATACAGATATTGTAAATATGAGTGAAAATTATTTTAGCATGGCTGATGATACTGTTTCAGCAGCGGAGAAGTATTCAGAAAAGATTGCAATAAAGATACGCAGTATAGAGATTTTATCAGCACTTGATATGATGTGTCTTGTGATATTGGTTGTTATACAGACTCTGGCGGCAATGAAGATGGCAGTACAAAATAAGCTGCTAGAGCAAAAAGCATATACAGATTCACGTACCGGATTGCCGAACAGAAGCTCATGCAAAGAGATCCTCAACAATAAAGAAATAATCAAAGAGCCTACAGCATGCATTGTGTTCGATTTAAATAATTTAAAGTTTATTAATGATACAATGGGACATTCGGCAGGAGACAAGCTGATAGTAAATTTTGCTGCGCTTTTACGCAGTGTGCTGCCAGAAAAAGATTTTGTGGGAAGATATGGTGGAGATGAATTCATGGTAATTATCCATAATACAGATAAATCGGAAGTTCATGAAATTTTAAAAAGAATATATATGGAAAAAGACAGATTAAATAGCAATGGAAATGAACTTCCAATTGATTTTGCGTGTGGATGGGCAATATCAGATGATTATAAGGATAGTACAATACAGATATTATTTGATAGAGCAGATTCTTATATGTATAAAAATAAACAATTATGTAAGAAACAAAACATGCATTCATTTCTGATATGTGGGGATATTCCAGAAATTTTGGGAGATACAAAATAATGTCAAAAGATGAATATTTAATTACAGATGCGCCATTAAAGGCGCTGACAGTTTTTGCAATGCCTATGATTCTGGGCAGCTTTTTTCAACAAGTATATAATATGGCTGATTCAATCATTGTTGGTCAGTTTGTAGGCTCCTCTGCACTTGCGGCAGTTGGAGCCTGTGCTTTACGAATGTATTTATCTGTATAGCACTGGGAGCCGGTGTAGGTGCAGGTGTGCTTGTGAGCCGCTATTTCGGCGCCAGGGATTACGGCAAAATGAAAACAATAGTATCAACATCACTGATTAGTTTTCTGGTTTTAAGCGTACTTCTGGGTTTCTTTGGCTTTTTCTTTTCACATTCAATGATGAACTTATTACAGACACCTGCTGATATACTCGATGAGGCAGTACTGTATCTTAGGGTTTATTTTGTGGGATTTCCGTTTCTGTTTATGTATAACATACTTTCAACGATGTTTACATCGATTGGCGAGTCAAGGATTCCGTTGGGGCTTTTGATATTTTCCTCTGTGTTAAATATATTTATGGATCTTTGGATGGTGGCAGGCCTTGACCTGGGAGTGTTCGGTGCTGCCCTTGCAACTCTAATTGCTCAGGGAATATCTGCAGTGTTTTCACTTTTGATTTTCTTTAGCAGGATGCGCCGGTATAAAAGTCAATTTAACTGGTTTGACAGCCATGAGCTGCATTCAATGCTAAGAATTGCTGTGCCTTCAGTTCTCCAGCAGTCTACAGTGTCAATTGGGATGATGATTGTACAGGCGGTTGTAAATCCATTTGGTACACAGGCACTAGCGGGTTATTCGGCAACGATGAGAGTAGAGAATGTTTTTTCGTTGATATTTGTATCAATTGGAAATGCGGTTTCACCATTTGTTTCCCAGAATCTCGGAGCAAAGAAGACAGAACGTATCAAAATGGGCTATCACGCTACTGGTGTTAGACCTGTGTTTTGCAGTGCTTGCCTTTATAGTTATTGAAACACTGCATACTCAGATTTCATCTTTATTCCTGGGTAAAGATGGAACTGCTTTAGCTTATCAGGTATCAGGGGATTATATGAGATGGCTTGGCTTCTTTTTCATTTTATGGGTATCAAGATGGCCACCGATGGAGTGCTCCGTGGACTTGGGATCATGCGTCCATTTCTCGTTGCAAACATGGTAAACCTTGCAATCCGACTGTCAGTCGCCTTAATCTGTGCGCCGCGTTTTGGTATTGCATTTGTCTGGCTTGCAGTACCGGCTGGCTGGCTTGCCAATTTCCTGATTTCCTATGTGGCACTCAGAAAATCATGGATATAGTGTTAGAATTGTTTGAAAAAGTGAGTTAAAATCCTGTCTTACACTTAAAAGGTATATAAATGGCCGCAATCCCAATAAATATAAGGGGTTGCGGCTTTCTTGGTTTTTACGTGAAATGCGTAATGCTTTTACAAGCCTTTGATCTGCGAATAATACCGGCGGCTACCCTTTGAGATAGTATTTCATAATCAGTTCGAAATCCAGCATTTTCATGAAGTGCATCAGTTATGGAAGTTCTTGTATAACAAGGGATGCCCATGTACACCGATTTTACGCATGTTCATTTCCTGTAGAGTATTTATTAGGTCTTCACATGTAAATTTCTCATTTAACTGTTTTTAGAGTATCCGATAAATCATGAGAGAGATAAAGCATGTGAGAAAATGTGACTTGATTCTGTCGTCTCTTTGCAGATATACCGGCCGGGCATCGAATTCTGATTTCATGATTCTGAAAGATTCTTCGATTTCCCATCTGTCGGATTCTGACGGATGCTCAAGATATTTTTTTGCTCGCTCTATCTGGCGGTTGCGGACTGTCTGCTGGTATAGTTTGTATGTCAATGAATATGTGACTATAAGAGTCTGGTCAAAAGTTATATCCCTTTCTTCATCATATCCTTCGATTAGTTTCTGCTTGTAAAAAATCTTTTTCCGGTTTTCAGGAGTATCTTCGAGTTCTGATGAGTAAGATGAGTTCATATCGGAAGAAGCAGTAAATGTTATCGCATAGGCACCGGTACTGTGGTATAATGTGCCTATGTGAAATGAATGTGTTTTACAAGTCGAGATTTGGAGGCTATTGGAAATGACTGAAAGAGAAAAATGTTAAGTGGAGAGTTGTACGATCCAACGGATAAAGAATTGGAGCAATTACGCTTGAATGCGCGTAAATTATCAAGAAAATACAATTCGACAGATGAAGATTAGCCAGAACAGCAAGCACACATATTACAAGAATTACTGCCAACAACAAAGGAAATTCCGTATTTGCAGGCACCTGTATATTTTGATTATGGATGCAATACCTTCTTTGGAAAATTCAGTTCTGCTAATTTTAATTTCAGATGTTTAGATGTATGTGAAATACATATAGGCGATAATGTGATGATTGGCCCAAATGTTACATTGGCAACTCCTATGCATCCATTATTACCTGAAGAACGCAATGTCCAAAAGAGAGAAGATGGCAGTTTTATAATCTGGAATATGCGAAGCCAATAACTATAAAAGATAATTGCTGGCTGGCATCTAATGTAGTTGTTTGCGGTGGTGTCACAATAGGAGAAGGGTGGTGTAATTGGTGCAGGAAGTGTTGTAACAAGAGATATTCCACCTTATAGTCTGGCAGTTGGAAATCCATGTCGGGTTATTCGCAAGATAACCGAGAAAGATTATATGCCAAATGGAATTGAAAAGAATTGAAAAATTCAAGTCTGCATGTCTTTATTATAACATAATATAAAGCTTGAAGAAACTGTTTATCGACTTGTGTTCGTTTTCAAAGGAAAAAGAAAGTTAATGTGAATTAAAGTTTTAAAAATGCAGAAAACGAGGTATTAAAGATGATAAAAATTATATCAGACAGTACATGTGATCTGTCACAGGAAGTTTTAGAAATATGATATAGATATTATTCCGCTTCATATTGTAAAAGGAGATGAAGAACTGGAAGACGGACCGCAGATAGACATTCACGCATTGTATGAGTGGGCTGATAAAAATAAGACCACACCAAAGACTTCAGCTCCATCTATAGAAACAGCAATGAATGTAATGCGGCCATATATTGATGAAGGCAGGGAAATCATATGCTTTTCCATATCAAGTGAGATGTCGACATCAATCAACGTGATCAGAATGGCGGCAGAAGAACTTGATGCAGAAGATAAAGTTACGGTGATAGATTCAAGAAATCTGTCCACAGGAATAGGCCTGCTTGTTGTTGAGGCGGCAGTTATGGCAGCGGATGGTAAATCCCGTGAGGAGATAAAAACCGGAATTGATGAACTGATTCCGAAGGTAAGAGCAAGCTTTGTTGTAGATACACTTGTGTACCTTTACAGAGGTGGCAGATGCAATGCTGTTTCTGCGCTTATCGGAGGAGCATTGGCGCTTCATCCCATGATTGTTGTAAAGGATGGTAAAATGGATGCAAGCAGGAAATATAGAGGTAAGATCGGTAAAGTCATAAAGAATTATGCAAAAGATCTGGAAGAGGACCTGAAAAACGCAATACCGGATCGGGTATTTATTACACATTCGGAATGTGATGCTAAGACAGTTGAAGAGGTAAGAGATTACATAGCCTCTCTTGGCATTTTTAAGGAAATTATAGAGACAAGAGCAGGTGGTGTGATTTCATCACATTGTGGGCCTGGCACACTCGGTGTTATTTATTGTAAAATAATGGAGTTTCATATGGTAAGTGCTTTGAAGCTGCTCGGAAGCCGCTTTTTCTTTATCCGCATCGTACAGGCTGTTCGTGATAACAACATAGATTTTGGCGTCAATGCATCAGAAACTTATTATTTCATGTGCCAGATAAATTTAAATATAAATATTTTATAAATTATTAGCACTCACTATTGACGAGTGCTGATAATAGGTGTATAACATAGTCAAGAACAAAGGAAAGGAACAAAAAGCAAAGGCTTTGAGTTCTTGAAACATCCCGGTTCCAAAGAAACAGGTTGACACAGATTTTATAGATTAAGAAGGAGAGATGACTTATGTTGATGCCTAGTATTTTTGGAGAAAACTTATTTAACAATGATTGGATGGATTTTTCATTTCCTGATGTTGACAAGGCGCTTTATGGTAAACACGCAAAGAACGTTATGAAGACTGATGTCAAGGAAACAGACAATAGCTACGAAGTAGATATAGATCTTCCGGGATTCAAGAAGGATGAGATAGAGGCTAAGTTGGAGAATGGTTACTTAACTATCAGCGCAGCTAAAGGACTTGACAAGGAAGAGAAGGATAAGAAGGATGGTAAGTACATCCGCAAGGAGCGCTATTCCGGTGCTATGAGCAGGTCTTTCTATGTAGGTGATGAGCTGAAACAGGAAGATATCAAGGCAAAGTATGAGGATGGTATTCTTAAACTTTCAGTTCCGAAGAAGGAGCAAAAGAAAGTTGAGACCACAAAACGTATTGCTATTGAAGGATAAACTTAATTTAAATCATCTTATGAGAAGCCGCACAGGTCTATGGCCTGGGCGGCTTTTCTTTCAACGGATCATCAATCAAAACATCGTTCCTGCATATTATAAAAAGAAAATGGACAAGTATTTGAAAATTAGTATATTATATGATATATTTTGTTGCATAGAAACAGGTTGCTTATACATAGTATATACATTGATGAAGAGAAAAATCTATGAACGATAAAAGAAAGATAATAGCAATATTTATAATTGTTGCGATAGTAGCTTGGCTGCAGTTGCCACATTTTTTGTGATTAAGTCAGCAAAAAACGAGGCTAAAGGCTCGTCACAGATGACGGAAACAGCCACAGAGGATAGTTCAGACAAGGACGACCCGCAGCATACGGGAAAAAATGCCGGCTCAATGAGTGTTACAACTGATGAGGGAGCTTCTGCGGATGAGACACAGATACTGTCTGCAAGCACTGTTGCGGAAAATAGTAATCTGACCTTCGGAATTGATGTATCTAAATATCAGGGCACTATAAAGTGGGACAAGGTTGCCGCAGGCGGAATTGATTTTGCGATGATACGTGTGGGCTACAGAACCCAGAAAACAGGCGAGATGTGTGTTGATACAAATGCCCGATACAACATGCAGGAGGCACAGAAAAATGGCATAAAGGTTGGAGTATATTTTTTTTCATCGGCAGTAAATGAAACAGAAGCCATTGAGGAGGCAGACTGGGTGGCAGATTACATCTCAAAATATCAGATTACATATCCGGTGGCATTTGACTGCGAGGGCTTCACTGACTCAGCCAGCAGACAGTATGGCATGTCATTAGAGGCACGAACCAAAGTAGCTGAGGCATTTTTGCAGGAAATATATAATAAAGGATACACGCCTATGTTTTACGCTGCCATGAATGAGTTGTCGGAAAACAGCCAGTGGGATACTAAGGCGCTTGAGAGCAGGTACAAAATCTGGGTGTCACAATATCCGGATACGGCTTACCCTGAAACACCGCAGTCATCCTATGAGGGCACACATGCCATGTGGCAGTATACCAATAAGGGGAAAGGTGTCAGGGATTGATAAGCCGGTAGATTTGAATGTGGCATACTTTGGTTTTGATGAAGCAGAGTCTGCAAAAAATGGTGATGCGGCTGACAATGCAGCAGCTGATCCGGAAGCAAATATGAAGTTTTCAGATGTAAATGAGACTGTAACTGCCAAGGAAAGCGTCAACCTGAGGGATATTCCTAGTCAGGGCAATGACAGCACAATTAAGGCAACGCTCAATAACGGTGATACGGCGCAAGAACAGGAGTTAGTGATAGTGGATGGTCACGTATCGAATATAATGGACAGACATACTATGCCATTTCAAGCTACCTCACAACAGATATGAATTATGTAGTTCCCGGACAGGACGGAAGTGGCAGCGGAGACGGACTGAAGACAAAGTTCAAGGATTGTAATGATACTGTCACTGCAAAGATAGAGGTTAATTTGCGGGCACTTCCAAGTGTCACAAATCCGGATGCTACAGTGATCGCAACTATAAAAAATGGGGAAACAGTCACCAGGACCGGAATCAATGAGGAGTTTGGCTGGTCACGCGTGGAATATAATGGACAGACACTTTATTGCGTGACAAGCTATCTGAGTGTGCAGTAATATAATAAACTGGGGTAAAACAACTAAAAGTCTGCTATACTTAAAACAAAGTATAGCGGACTTTTTTGAAATATTGTGATTTGGATGAAAAATGGTTGTGTGCATCATAATGAACGCAGTGCTTTGGAGAATAAAGTCAAAAAATAAAATGTAATTAAGTTAAAATTACACTTAAAGTAGAAATAGTGAAAAAATGTCATGGATATAGTGTTAGAATTGTTTGAAAAAGTGAGTTAAAATACAAAAAACGGAATAGGTAAAGGGGAAATTTATGGAATATTCAGCAATTATTCATGATATGGATAAAAGATTCTGCTATGCGATAGATAAGGATTTATTTGTTATACGTGTGCAGGTAAAAAAGGATGATATGAAGGAGGTGATCCTTCACTATGAGGACAAGTATATACCTATGGAGAGCAAGGATACACGGATGATTCTTCCTATGAAGAAGGTAGCTGTCTCGCAGTTTCACGATTATTATGAAGCACAGCTTCAGATGAATTTGATATGTCTGAGATACTTTTTTGAATTTACAGACATGCAGGGCGAAAAAGTATATTATGGCAACTATGAGTTTGACAAAGAGTGCATTACAAACAGGGACAGAATGTTTGACTGTCCGCAGAACCTCAGAGAGGAAGAGATGTTTGAGGTGCCACAGTGGGCTGCAAACAAGGTAGTGTATCAGATCTTTCCGTCACGCTTTGCCTCAACACAGCCGGCGGACAAAAGCTATGGTATAAGGCACCGATTACGCCTATGGATGATCTGCATGGCAATCTCAGAGGAATCATAGAGCATCTGGATTATATTAAAGATCTGGGAATTGATGTGGTGTATCTGACACCAATCTTTAAATCAAATTCGTGCCATAAGTATGATACTATTGATTATTATCAGGTTGACCCGTCATTTGGAACAACAGAGGATTTAAAGGAGCTCGTACAAAAATCTCATGAGCGTGGCATGAAGGTAGTGCTGGATGCGGTATACAACCATACAGGAAGAGAATTTTTTGCATTTCAGGATATACTTGAAAAGGGTGAAAAATCAAAATATCTGGACTGGTATTTTATCGATGAATTGCCACTTAAGGGCGAATGGGGAGAGATTCCAAATTTCAAATGCTTCGGCTATTACGGTGGAATGCCAAAGCTGAATCTGAAAAATCCTGAGGTTGAAAAATACATCACGGATGTTGCCTGCTACTGGATTAAGGAATGTGATATTGACGGATGGAGACTGGATGTAGGAGACGAAATCAGTCATTTCTTCTGGAAGAATTTCAGAAAGGCAATCAAGGCAGTAAAGAAGGATATGCTGATAATTGGTAAGATATGGCACTACGCAGGAGACTTCCTCGAGGGAGATGAGTGGGATACTGTCATGAATTATCCATTCTACCTGAACCTGATAGATCTGCTTGCAGACGAAAAGATCAATGTCAGCCAGTTTGTACAGAATCTGGGATATCTGAAGGGTCGCTTAAACAAAAAGTGCTATCCTCTGATGTGGAACCTGATCGACAGCCATGATACAGCAAGATTTTTACATCTGTGCAACGATAATAAGAAGAAAACAGCATCTCGCAGCAGCCTTTCAGCTGTTACTGCCGGGAATGCCTATGGTTTACTACGGCGATGAGTACGCAATGCCGGGAGCAAACGATCCGGACTGCAGAAGAGGCATGTACTGGGATGAAGAATACCAGGACAAGGAGATGTATAATTGGTATAAGAAGCTCATGCAGATCCGAAAGACACATGCATGCATTGTAGAGGGAGAATTGATTGAGACAATCGCAAATGATGAGGAGGATACGATTGTTCTGATCAGAAAAGTGGTGAAGAGACACTCGCCATGATTTTCAATTGCGGCAGCAGCACAAAAGAATTTGATGAGTATGCGCAGAAATATGATCTGCTTACGGACAGCGTATTTGATGGAAAAGTAGAAGGGTTTGGTGCCGCTGTAATGGTACTGGCATAGCGGCAGCACATTTGAATGTAAAAACTCAGGGTTATCGATATCTGTGTCATGAAAAGAATATAGGATAATATTACTAAAAAATTATCGACATTCGACTGTTAAAACGTTATAATATATGTATATTGCAATCGGTTTGATTTGTTTAGTGCGAGAAAAAGTTCCATGGAGGGAGATCGCGATGAATAAGAAAAAAAAACAAGAGCAAAATTACAAATTATATTTTCAGTCATTATTTTGTATTGTAATGAATGCACAGTTGTATATGATGATCAATTTTGCAGAAGAGTATCTAAGTATAGCAATACTTACAGTGTTATTGCTGATATGCTTATATTTTATTGTGAGCAGTATTTTTACTTTTAAGTCTTTAAATGATCAGAGAAATGAAGAACGATATGATACAATTTTTAAGTCTGAAAAGGCATCATATTTGTTATTGAAAAAATATTTTGAGGAAATAGATTCGAAACTTGATATTTTACAGTCGGTTGCAAAAGTCCCTACAGATGAGATCGTTAATACCCAAAAGGAATAGCAAAGGTTGTAATAAACAGAAGCAGGGAAAATGCTGAAGCACTTATGAATTCAAATGACCAGCTGCTGGACAGGATCACTAATTTTGAAGACAGGATGGATTCAAATAATGAGACACTTTTAGAAGGTCAGAAGAATGTAATGAATAATGCTCTTACGGACATAGTAGAAAAGCAGCAGCAACTGATAGAGTCTATAAAAGATATGGAAATCCGTCTGAGTCAGGCGATAGCAAATAATCCGGTTCAATTTAATGCAAATGTTGAGATACCGGCACAAGCTATGTCAAATATGAATACTATACCGGTGCAGTCTGAACCAGTAGCAGTACAAAGCGAAAATACTGTTCATGATGATTCTGAGAAACAAGAGGTTTCTGGAGCCGCAGATGATACAGGATCAGTACAGACAGAAATGTCTGACAGCACTGAAGAAACAATAGAGAATGTTTCTGATGAACAGGAGGCTGCAGAGGAGCCGTTAGATGATATGTCTGAAATGATCGAGGATATACCGGAATCAGCAGATATGTCAGATGAAATAGAAAATTCAGAACCGGTCGATCTATCAGAAGAACCGGAAAATGAACCGGAACATGTGGAGATGGCGGATGAGATAGAGGAAGTTATTGAACCTCAGGCAGATTCGCAGTTTGAGGATGTAATAGCAGATGTAGAGGCAGAACCGGTGGACGATGCAAATGAGCCGGTTGTATCAGAGGCTGAAGTTCCAAAGGAACCAGAGCCGGCACCATCAATTCCTACGGACGATCCAAACAGACAGCTTACACCAGATGAGATAGCCGCTCTGATAGCGAGTATGTAATATAAAATGAGCTGCGCCGTTATGTGCGCAGCTTCATTTTTTGACTATATGGAAAAATTTATTATAGATAAATAGAGTGAAAAGTCAATATAATATCATAAAATGTCAATCAATTATGCCGTATTAAACCAATTGTACAATTGATTTTATTATGTTTGTGGCTGTATGCATTGCCTCCACAGAAATATGTTCGAAAGGTCCGTGGAAACCATAACCGCCGGTTCCGAGATTTGGGCATGGCAGACCCATAAAAGAAAGTCTGGCACCGTCAGTTCCACCTCTTACAGGTCTTGAGATTGGTTCAAGGCCATTCTGCTCTATAGCCTTTTTGGCTATGTCAATTATAAACATATTGTCCTTAATAACAGAAAGCATATTATCATAAGAATGTTTTATAGTAAGATCCACTGTTTTAGGACCATATTTTATATTGATGTTTTTTTCGATAGATCTTAAAGTATCCAATCTGTCATTGAAAAGTGCAGCATCATGGTCTCGTATAATATAAGAAGAGAAGCATGGCTTACATCACCATTCATATCAGTTAAATGATAAAATCCCTGTCTGCCCTCTGTTTCAGCTGGTGTTTCAGATTCAGGAAGCATTCCTGCTATTTCGCATGCTACAAGAGCTGCATTAACCATTATACCTTTAGCTTCACCCGGATGTACGTTTACACCGGTTATATCAAATACAGCACTCGCAGCATTAAAATTTTCATATGCGACTTCGCCCTCGTAATCACCATCAACAGTATATGCAAAATCAGCTTTGAAATAGTCGAGATCAAAAAATTCAGGACCGGCACCAATTTCTTCATCGGGTGTAAAGCCTACCCATATATCACCATGGGGAATATTTTCTTTTATAATTTCTTCAATTGCGGTGATAATTTCTGCAACACCGGCCTTATCATCTGCGCCGAGAAGGGAAGTACCATCTGTTGTTATGAGTGTGCGGCCTTTTAATGTAGAAAGAGTTGGAAAATCGGATATCTTGAGATATTCGCCGGTTCCCTCTAATAGAACATCACCGCCATCATAGTTATTGATGATCTGCGGTTTAACATCTTTTCCATTGAAATCTGGTGCAGTATCTATGTGAGATATAAAGCCTACGGATTTCTTTGATTCCATACCCTTTGTGGCAGGCAGAAGACCATATACATAACAATGGTCTGTGAGCGTTACATTTGATAAGTGAAGGGCATTTAATTCTTCCTCAAGTAATTCAGCCAGAGCAAATTCGCGCTTGCTGCTTGGGATGTTTGTACTGTTTTCATCTGATGTAGTCCAGTAACTTACATATTTGAGTAATCTTTCTTCGACTGTCATATTTACAAATTCCTTTCAAAAAAAATTAATAAAATACAAAAAAATAAAAGAATTATTTAAAAAAGTGTTGCATTTGTGTTAACTATACTATATAATAATTTTTGCGTTAAGGAAAGAATAAATTGAAATTTGCGCTTCTAGCTCATTTGGTAGAGCACCTGACTCTTAATCAGGGTGTGCAGGGTTCGAGCCCCTGGAGGCGCATTCGAAAGTACCGGTTTTATGGACATATGAGCCATAGGGTTGGTGCTTTTTATTGTTTTAAGAAATATTTAATATAAAACAGAATGTTTATCATTGATATTTTTCGAAAAAGAGTTTATACTTATAACTAGGAAAAAAGTAACAGTTATGAGGGCGGATGTATGAAAAATAAAATAAAGGCGCTGGATTTTAATGAACTTGCAGAAGTAGAATTCAAAAAAGGTATAAATGCTTTAAAACTGTATGATCATGAAAACTCAATTTCGCATCTTAAAAAGTCTGTCAGATTTTTAAAAAATACACATAATACCGATAAATATGTCAAAATGTTGAATGTGCTCGGTCTTGTATATACATTAGAAAATAAAAATAAAGAGGCGCTGGATTGTTATCTTGAGAGTCTTGCAACAGCAGAGGTTATGCGCTCAAGTGATCTAAAAGCGATATCATATAGCAATATTGCATCATGTTATCAGAAAATGGGAATACATGAGAAGTCACTTGATTATTTCAGGGAAGCCAAAAAAGCATACGCAAATGCAGCAAAGTTGAATAAAAGGATTCTGAAATGTGGAATCTCCTGAATTACATAAATATAGTTTTATCGGGCGAAGAGAGACTTTTTGCAGATGATAAATTTGTAGCTGTGATGTAAGAATTGTGAGTCAGAATAATATAGATGATATGTATGCTAAAAGCACACTTTCTGTATAGAGATTTTATAGTTATCCCTATGCAGAAAAGTGTGCTTTTTATCTTGAAGCGATGAGTTTACAGATTGGATTTCCCTGACTTGAAAATTTTTGTTTATATTCAGTCATTATGTTTCCAGCATTTAAAACAGGATCATTGTGAAGATCTCTTGTATAGGCATCTAAATGCCATATATCAGAATTTTCGATTTCATCCAGTGAAAAAGAAAAAAGATCCTGATTATCTGTCTTGAATTCTATATTTCCGTCCGGAGCAAGAAACTGATCATATTTTTCTAAAAATGTAGAAGAAGTAAGGCGCCTTTTAGAATGTCTGTCTTTTGGCCATGGATCAGAAAAATTTAAGTATATTTTGGATATTTCATTCTCTGCAAATATTTCAGGAAGCGTTGCAGCATCTATACACAGAAAATGAATATTGGAAAGAGGCAATTCTTCTGTTTTTTGTACTGCACGAAGAAGAACGCTGGTATATCTTTCGATTCCTATGTAATTTATGTCAGGATTCTGTTCGGCAAGCTGCATCAGAAAACGTCCCTTGCCCATTCCTATTTCAATATGTATCGGATTTTTATTTCCGAGAAATTCATGCCATTTTCCTCGGAATTCAGCTGGATTTTGTATACAGTAAGGGCTGTTTGAAATAACTTCATCAGCACCAGGTATATTTCTAAGTCTCATATAACTCTCCTTAAGTGTGATATACAATAAATTTTAATATATAATTCCCTTGATTACAAGTATTTAAGCATTTATACTTATAGAGAGAATTAGTATTGTTACTGTTAGGTGTGAACAGTAACTTAGTATTGTTACGATCAATAGAATTTATAGCAATTTATAATAATGGAGAAAAAATGAAATTTCAAGATAGATTTATAAAAAATAGGAGCAGCTATATTATCAACATCAGTTATTGCGATATCTTTGATAATGGCACCAATTAAAGTAAATGCGGATCAGGCATGGCCGGAAGGACCAGAGATAGCATCTCCATGTGCTGTTGTGATGGAGGTAAATACAGGAACAGTATTATATGAAAAAAATCCACATGAAAAACATTATCCGGCGAGTATAACAAAGATTCTAACAACATACCTTGCGATCAAAAATTGTGATATGGATGAAAAAGTGGTGTTTTCAGCCGATGCCGTTTTCAAAAATGAGGGTGACACATCAAATATATCAAGAGATCTTTATGAAGAAATGACGATGGAGCAGACGTTGTATGCAGTTATGCTCGAATCGGCAAATGAATGTGCATATGCAGCGGCAGAACATACGGGTCAGAAGCTTGGAGGAGATTACAGTACATTCGTAGATCTCATGAACAAAACAGCAGCAGACTTAGGATGTACGGATACACACTTTAACAATGCGAACGGACTTCCGGATGAAAATCACTATACGAGTGCTTATGATATGGGACTTATAGGCTGTGCCTACAAGAATGAGGAATTTAAAAGATCACATCCACAAAAACATACACAATACCGCCTACTAATAAACATTCAACAGAGACACCTCTTAATAATCATCATGCCTTGCTTCACAAGTATAGGCAGTCAACACAATATGTCAATCCATATTGCACAGGAGGAAAAACCGGATTTACAAAGGTGGCAAACAGTACACTTGTCACCTTTGCAGAGAAAGATGGGCTGACACTATGTATTGTGATAATGAATACGGATTCGCCTAACCACTGGATCGATACAAACAAACTTATTGATTATTGTTTTAGTAATTTTAAGGCGCTTAATATTGCAGAGAACGAAGCAGATGTAGCAAAAAGCGAGGAAGAAAATCTTGGGGTGCTCAATAGTAATAAGATGTATGCGGAAATGTCAAGTGCATACATTACAATGCCGATAACAGCAGAATTCAGCGATGCAAAGAAAGAAGCAATGGACAAGACAGATGAAGGGGCTTTGGCGACAGTAGAGTACACATATGCAGATCATATAGTCGGAAAAGTAAATCTTGTAAAATCAGATGCAAAAGTTGATTTGAGTTACTTTAATAATTCAACAAAAAATGAAAAATCTGATATTATAAAAATAAAACCATTTTATATATTCGCAGTTTTGTTTATCATAGCATTTATTATCGCAGCTGTGATCGTGGGGCGCAAAATAAGTGATAACTTCTATGTACTGCGTCATAATATTTCTGTAAAAAAAGAACAGAAAGAAAGATTCAGGATACAGAAGAAAAAACGCAGACGAAGGAAAAAATATGAACTGTCATTCAAAGAAAAGACAAAGAACGACAGGAAATTATGGAAAAAATAAAATAACGACAAATATATATGATAAAAATGTCGTATAGAAATATACGACCATGCAGAAAAACAGATAAATTGTCAGATAATTTATGCGGGGTAGATTTATGAATGAACAGGAAGTTGAAAATATCATAAAAAAACAGATGGAAGAAAACCATGGTATAGTCAAGAAGGAAGTACTGACAAAACAGGGGATTGATTACAGGAGAATAAACCAGCTTGTAAAAGACGGCAAACTTGCCCGTATAAAAAATGGATATTATACAGACCGTATAGATGATTTTTCTGAGGATGCACTTGTGGTGCATTATTTCCGGACGCAAAATTGTGTATGGAAAGTGCGCTATATGCTTATGGATATATTAATGAAAAGCCTTATGGCTGGACTATTGCAGTATACAAGAATACATCAAAAGCAAGATTTAAAATGGATTATCCAAAGATAATACCATTTTATACGGAACCGGAAGTGTTAGGTCTAGGCGCCACAACGATAGAATTTAATGGAAATACGTTTGGTATCTACGATAAAGAAAGGCTTATATGCGACTGTCTAAAATATGAGTCGAAAATGGAGCATGATGATTTTAAATCTGCTATACAATCATATATAGCAGATGATGAGAAAAGATATCTCGGTTCTTATGGATTATGCAAGACTGCGTAAAGTCGTGAAAAAAGTGCAGAGTCTCATAGGAGTATGGTTGTAGTGAAAGTGGATTTTAAGAAGATTTGTGAAGAGTATAATATGTCATATTCTGATGCATTATGGAGGTATGTATCGGAGGATTTTTTATGGAGAATAAGGGCAAATAATCTGGAGGAGGTTTTGTGGCTTACCAAACCTCAATTTAAAGAGTGCGAAAGACTTACCCTATATTATGTAGAAAGCAGGACAAGCAAAAAAGCAGGAAGTCCACAGGAAATCCTTGATAATAAAATTCTTGGAAACAAAGAAGTAAATAGCAGAAGTGACATAAGATGGAGCGGTTATCAGAAAGAAAACATATGGATTCTAAAAGCAAAGGTAAATGATACGGAAATTCCTTTTTCTGTGAAAATAATAGTATTGTCAGAGGAAAAAGCCGGAGTACATTCCACAACAGAATTTACAGCGTTAAACCATTCGCATAAAAATATTAAACTGTATTCATATTCACCGGAATCTATTCTTGCAGATCTGATTTTTGAGATAATGGAAAAGCTTGAGCTCATAGGAAGCATGGAGAGTTATGTATCCGTATATTTAATTCTAAAGAACAGTTCAATAAGCGGAAGACATATTGTTGATATATTGAAGGAGCATGCTTTAGAAAAGCCTAAGGTTGTTTCATACAGGCGTCTGGAACAGATAAAAGGCTATATGGATTATGCTTATATGAGAAAAAGATGGGATAAGAGCTGTAAAAGATGAATGTGGATGCAGCATGGGAAGATGCACTCGGCCTTATAATAGGTTTTATTGAGCCATTGTGGAATGCTTTGTGTGCTAATGAGATATTCTTTGATGACTGGATGCCGGAATTAGGAAGGTTTCTTGGATAAAATATGGAAAAAGAATTAATAGAAAATGCAAGATCAAACATTTACCCATTTCATATGCCTGGACATAAAAGGCGCAGAATGGATCAGATAAATCCGTATGATATAGATATAACAGAGATAGAAGGCTTTGATAATCTGCATCATGCGGAAGGAATAATTAAAATTGCACAGACAGAGGCAGCAGAACTATACGAAGCAGATCATTCATATTTTCTGATAAACGGGAGTACATGTGGGATACTGGCGGCGATTTCTGCAGCCACAGACAGAGGAGATAAAATACTTGTAGCCAGAAACTGTCACAAGGCAGTGTATCATGGTATATATCTGCGCCAGTTAAAACCTGTATACATTTATCCAGACATAACAAGGGCTGGAATCCAGGGACAGATCAGACCGGATGAAATAGAGAGGCATTAAACCAAGATCCTGATATAAAAGCCGTTTTATCACTTCCCCTACATATGACGGGGTCGTTTCAGACATAGAGACTATAAGTGAAATCGTTCATAAAAGGAAAATACCATTAATAGTAGATGAGGCACATGGAGCGCACTTTGGTTTTGGTGGGGGTTTTCCACAGAATGCAACAAAACTTGGGGCAGATGCGGTAATCTTAAGCCTGCACAAAACACTCCCGGCATTCACACAGACAGCGCTTCTTAATATATGCGGGACTTATATAGATCACAGGAAAATAGAAAAATTTCTTGGAATATATGAGACAAGCTCACCATCCTATGTGCTGATGAGCGGAATTGAAAGATGCATACACTATATAAGAGAAAATGGAGAACGTCCTTTCAAAGAGCTGAGGAATGATCTCGATGAGTTTTACAGTAAGACAAAGCTAAAAAACCTTAGGCTTGTGAAAAAAGAAGATTTTTCAATGGACGAGGCATATGATTTTGATGAATCAAAGATCCTTATATTTACTGATAATGCAGGGATGAGTGGTCAGGTGCTGTTGGAAAAATTATTGGGAGAATATCAGATACAGCTTGAGATGGCATCGGGAAACTATGCACTGGCTCTCTGGCATAATGGATACAAAAAAAGGTTTCGACAGGTTATCATATGCGCTTATGGATATAGATAAAAAAATCTCTGTGAATAGAAATAGTGTAAAACAGGCTTATATGTGGATAACTTATCCCCAAAACAGCATCCGGTGGAGAAGTTAAATTAAAAGCAGATATGTATCAGACTTTGTCAAAAACATGGAAATATGTGATGCATATGAGAAAAGATGTATTCTTACAAGGCTGAGCGAAGCGGCAGGAAAAACAAGCGGCGTATTTGTTTATCTGTATCCACCCGGAATACCACTGGCAGTACCCGGAGAAATCATAAATCAAAAGCTTGTTGATGACATATCTTATGCATTTGGCATGGGGATAGAGGTTGATGGAATAACAGTTGGTGATACAGATGGAACACTATATATAGAGGCATTTTAAATGGACTGTGATCGTTGCTGTTCACACTGTCAGGTGTGAACAACAACCAATAATATTAACACGATAGCTGCTTATTACACGCAGGTTTGACATACCGTGGATTGATATTTATACTATATATTGTGATATTGTAACTATTCAAAGCAGTTGATTTTAATGCGATATGCTCCGCTGCTGTGAGATAATGAACAGTTACATAATATTTTAGAAGGATTATAACATGGGCAGAATTTTTTGTGTAATGGGCAAAGTGCGTCAGGCAAGGATTCTATTTTAAAGAGCTTATGCATGATAAAAGCTTGAAACTGAAAAATATAGTTCCGTATACTACACGTCCTATAAGGGATGGTGAACAGGACGGAAAAGACTACATTTTTTGCACAGAAGCAGATGTACAAAGGCTTGAAAGCGAAAATAAAATAATAGAACTCAGAGAATATAATACGGTATATGGAATCTGGAAATATTTCACGGTAGATGATGGACAGATAGATCTGGATAAAAATAGTTATATTTTAATAGGTACATTGGAGACATATGTAAAAATATGCAGGTACTTTGGCAATGAAAAAGTAATTCCGATATATATAGAAGTAGAGGATGGCGAGAGGCTGATGCGTGCTATTTCTAGGGAAAAACAGCAGAAAGTACCTAAATACGAGGAAATGTGCCGCAGATTTCTGGCTGATGCATCAGACTTTTCAGATGAGAACCTAAAAAATGCAGGAATAAAACGAAGCTTCATAAATGCAGATATGCAGGACACTTTAAAAGAGATAAGAAGCTATATCACAGGAGAATTGCAATGGCAGTAAAGGTTAATGAGATAAATCAGGTAACCCAGATACCGGATGCGCAAAAGGTTGTATCAGGTGATGGTTCATTTAAATTACACTTGCAAGTGCTATAACTGATGCTGATCTTCAGGCAAAAGTAGATGAACTGATGAATGATATAACTGCGCAGGGAAACAGACTTGCGCAGCACATGGATATAGAGAGATATGAAAAAATACCGGGGACTTATCAAAGATTTCTTAAATGAAGTAGTTTACCGTTCCCACAAGTTCTCAAGAGAGAATTTCCTGGATAGAAAAGGACGGCACAGAGTTTACGGGATAATAAGGCTTATCGATTCAAATCTTGATGAACTGGCAAGTGAGCTTGTGTCAGATGAAAAAGATCACATATCTATATTAAGTAAAATCGGGGAAATAGAAGGTCTTTTACTGGATATTTTCACGTAAAGGAGGAGAAATATGGCAGGATTTAAAGATATAGTCGGACATGAACAGATAATAGAGCATCTGAAAACTGCTATAGAAATGGGAAAGGTATCACACGCATATATACTAAACGGACCAGATCTTTCAGGTAAAATGATGATCGCAGAAGCATTTGCAAGAGCGCTTTTGTGTGAAAAACAAGATCCAGACGGATGCGGTGAATGTAGATCATGCAGGCAGTCGGATGACCGTAATAATCCGGATATAATATATGTAAAGCATGATAAACCAAATACTATATCCGTAGACGATATAAGGACGCAGCTCAATAACGATATCGTAATCAAACCATACAGCAATCAGTACAAAATTTATATAGTCGATGAGGCAGAGAAAATGAACCAGCAGGCTCAGAATGCACACTTAAGACTATAGAGGAGCCGCCTGCATATGCAGTCATTATGGCTTACGACCAATGCCGACAGTTTTTTACAGACAATACGATCAAGATGTATCACTTTGAATTTAAAGTCGGTAAAGAATGATATAATAAAATCATATCTTATGACGGAAAAGAAAATTCCTGATTACCAGGCAGACGTGTGTGCAGCTTTGCGCAGGGAGTTGTCGGAAAAGCTATAAAGCTTGCATCGTCAGATGATTTTAATGAATTAAAGGAATCAGCACTTTCACTTATAAAGAGGCTCGATGACATAGATTTATATGAAATGGGCGAGGCGATAAAGCAGATTTCAGACTATAAGCTCCAGGTGCAGGATTACTTTGACCTTATAACTGTCTGGTACAGAGATGTATTATATAAAGCAACAAATGATGTTAATGGGCTTATTTTCAAGGACGAAGTTTATGATATTAAAAAGCAGGCATCTAAACATTCGTATCATGGAATAGAGGCAATAATAGAGGCACTTGATAAGGCAAAGCTTAGAATTAACGCAAATGTAAATTTTGATCTGGTCATCGAATTATTGCTCATGACTATAAAGGAGAATTAGAATGGTAAAAATAGTCGGAATTAGATTCAGAACAGCAGGAAAAATATATTATTTTGACCCGCTTGATTTTGAACTTGAGACAGCTATGCATGTAATAGTAGAAACAGCAAGAGGCATTGAGATGGGAACAGTCCTTATTCCGCCAAAAGAAATAGAAGACGATAAGGTAGTTTCAACTCTTAAGCCGGTCATTAGAATAGCAACAGATGAGGATGAGAAAATCATCAGTAAAAACAAAGACAAAGAAAAAGAAGCATTTGCAATATGCAAAGAAAAGATTATAAAACACGGATTAGAGATGAAGCTTGTCGATGCAGAATATACATTCGATAATAATAAACTTCTTTTTTATTTTACAGCAGATGGAAGAATTGACTTCAGGGATCTTGTGAAAGATCTTGCAGCAGTTTTCAGGACAAGGATAGAGCTTCGCCAGATCGGTGTGAGGGATGAGACAAAGATGATGGGAGGGATCGGAATATGTGGACGGGCATTATGCTGCAGTTCATACCTTTCCGACTTTGTCCCTGTATCTATAAAGATGGCAAAGGAACAGAATTTATCACTCAACCCTACGAAGATATCAGGTGTATGTGGAAGGCTTATGTGCCTTAAATATGAGCAGGATACATACGAATACCTAAACAGCAGACTTCCGGCGGTAGGAGAGAAAGTTAATCCGGAAGGCATTGTTGGAGAAGTCAAATCTATAAGTGTGCTCCGCCAGCTTGTAAAGGTAATAATAGACAACGGAGATGAAAAAGAACTCCGTGAGTACACAGTAGATGAGCTTAAATTAAAACCACGCCAGCGCAAGGATGTTAAGCTTACAGCAGAAGAAATTGCCGAGCTGAAGGGCCTTGAGGACAATGATTCTCCTGAAACAACAGATGAAAACAGGAATCAGAGAAGTGACAGAAGGCGCGAAAGAAATGATAGAGCTGAAAGAAACGAAAGAACTGAAAGAAATGAAAGAGCTGATAGAAGCAGAAAGAACTGAAAGAAACGAAAGAGCTGATAGAAGCGACAGAACTGAAAGAAACGACAGAGCTGAAAGAAACGACAGAGCTGATAGAAGTGACAGGAATGATAGAAATGACAGGTACAGAAACGACTCAGGCAGAAATGATATAAATAAAAATAATACCAGCAAAGGTGATTTCAGGCGTGATCATGAGGAAAGCCGCAGAAATGACGAAAACAACGAAGAAAATAATCATGTAAACGAGGAAAACCGTAAGCGCCAGAAAAACTATAACAAATATAATAAGAACAACAGATACAATAAAAATAGAAATAAAAACAGAGAGTATAGAAAGAGACTCAGACAACAAAAAGAATTATGACAGAGAAAAGCAGGATGATAAACAGTAATGAGCGTCTGGATGATCTTCATCGAAACGGATATTTCCTGATCCAGGATCCGCAAAAATTCTGTTTTGGAATTGATGCGGTGCTCTTATCGGATTACGCAAAAGTAAAACGGGGAGAAAATGCCCTTGATCTTTGCACCGGAAACGGAATAATCCCGATACTTCTGGAAGCAAAAATAATGGAAACCATTACAGCGGAATAGAAATACAGCCGGAATGTGCAGATATGGCAAAACGCAGTGTGGCATACAATGATCTTGAAGATAAGGTAACCATTGTAGAGGGAGATGTGTGTAATGCATCTGATATTTTCGGAAGAGAATCCATGGATGTCATAACTGTAAATCCCCCATACATGATCGGACAGCATGGAATAAAAAATGATGATGACGCAAAAACGATAGCCCGCCATGAAGTAAAATGTACTCTGGACGACATAGTAAGGGAAAGTGCAAAAATATTAAAAAATGGTGGTCGTTTTTACATGGTCCACAGACCATTCCGCCTTGTTGAGATATTTGCAACAATGACCAGATATCGTATTGAGCCTAAAAGAATGCGTCTTGTACATCCCTATGCCGATAAGGAGCCCAATATGGTTCTGATAGAAGGATTAAAAGGGGGCAAAAGCCGCATAACAATAGAAAAACCGCTTATTGTTTATAAAGAGCAGAATGAATATACGGACGAAATATACAGAATATATGGTTATGATGAGTGAGTGTCTGTGACTACAGTTATCAAAACAGTTACTATATTTAGGAGAAAATAATGACAGGAACATTATACCTGTGCGCAACACCGATTGGAAATCTTGAAGATATCACATTCAGGGTGCTTCGTACTTTAAAAGAGGCAGACCTTATTGCGGCTGAAGACACCCGCAATTCAATAAAGCTGCTCAATCATTTTGAAATAAAAACGCCCATGACAAGCTATCATGAGTTTAATAAAATAGAAAAAGCATATCAGCTTGTCGCAAAGCTCAAAGAAGGAAAAAATATTGCTCTTATAACAGATGCCGGGACACCGGGAATTTCAGATCCCGGGGAGGACATAGTGCGCATATGTTATGAGGAGGGGGTGCCGGTAACCTCTCTTCCGGGAGCCGCTGCGTGTATCACAGCACTTACGATGTCAGGCAGATCTACGAGAAGATTTGCATTTGAGGCATTTCTTCCGAGGGATAAAAAAGAACGTGCTGATGTGATAGAGGAGCTTAAAAATGAGACGCGCACGATCATAATTTACGAGGCACCACATCATCTGGTAAAGACTGTCACAGAATTATATAATGCAATCGGGGACAGAGAACTTACTGTATGCCGTGAACTTACCAAAAAACATGAGGAAAAAATGCAGACAACCTTTTTGGAGCTGCTTGAATACTCAAAAGAACATGAACCAAGAGGTGAGTATGTACTTATAATCTGTGGGAAAAACAGGGATGACATAAAAAAGGAGCAGCAGGAAAACTGGGAGACGATGCCGCTTTCGGAGCATATGAAACACTATGAGTCGCAGGGAATAGACAGAAAAGAAGCAATGAAGCGTGTCGCAAAGGACAGAGGTGTTAGTAAAAGGGATATATACAGACAGCTTTTAGACGAATGACAGTATCCGGGGATTATGATATCCCCGGATTGTTTATGTATTTTTCTATGATATGAAATGGTGCAGGACCTATTTTAAGAAATGCTTTATGGAATTCCATATCAGAATAATCTCCGCCGAGAGTTTCTTTCTGGGAATCCTTTAATTTTTCAATCTGGAGATATCCGACATAATATTTGAGATAATTGGCGGGAGAAGAAATGATCAGACGCTGTACCTCCTTTAGGGCGTTGACATCCGTAATGCCGTAGTCTTTCCAGAAATCACATAATTTATTAAAATCCCAGCCGTAATAGTGTATCCCTATGTCGGATGCCGCATACAGACTTAAGGAAAAATCCTTGTTGCATTTAAGAAATCGTGCAGCGTCTGGATCAATCCCGGCATAGGCATATGAAAGCATCTCGACATATGTGGCCCAGCCTTCAGTATATCCGCCATAATTTAAAATAGATCGTATTGGTGAAAGACCATACTCATATGATTTTACAGTCTGATAAAGATGGCCTGGATATCCCTCATGTGCAAGTGTGGTAAACAGCTCTAACCCGTCATATTTACTGGAAGGGTTTATATAGATTTTATTATTGGTATAGTCATCAAGAGGCGCTGTCAGATAAAAAGCCGGAGCAAGTGAATCCTGCAGGGATTCATCAACATATGACAGAGTATGATTTACATCTGTATCATCTATAGATGGAAAATCATCTTTTATTGAAGACTGAAGTTTAAGAAGCATTTCATCTTCATCTTTCATGGAAAGATCTTTGTCACATTCGGATATTAAATCAGGATTTTGTGAAAGAAGCATGGCGCAGGCAGCCAGGTCATCATGTTGGCGGGCTTCGATCGCTTCATATATTTTATCGATTGGATCATCGCAGCCGGTTTTACGGTATACAAGTTTTTCGTAGTAGTCACTTCCGTCCTTAAAATAGCAAAGACCGAGATCATTTTTACCAGTGCCCAGAAGCTTTGTAAGCTCAGAGATCATCTTTTTATAAGCGGGAATAACATAGTTGTATACAATTTCTTCATTTTTAGATTTATAGGTATCTTTTTCAGACGAGGCTATGCCATCAAAACCGGATATCTTTTTATTAAAGGTTTTTATAAGTATGTTGTCAGATGGATGATATATGAAATCTTCGCATTGTTCTATAACTGCATTGCACAGATCATCGGACATAAAAAGCCCTGCTTTGGATTTTTCCTTTTCAAAAGAAATGATCTGGTCAAAATAACGAGGGATATCTGAAAGAAGGAGAAGATAGTCGTCCACATCCTTTGGTGATCTGAAATCATATTCGGCAAGAAGTACGGGAAGCTCTGACTGGGTGCCGTTTGATGGGGACAGCATATCGTCATAAAGGGCGTATCCGGAAAGCTTAAGATCTGTTGAAATGGAATCGTAAATCACGTCATAATCAAGCTTTTGTGAAACAGAAAGAGAATCATGATCACATTGTTCAAGCTGCGAAATGCACTGCTTTAAATAATCAGATGAAGCTTTGGAGGAGGCTGATACATCCCCAAGAGATGGCTGCATATCAGAAATCCCATATTGTCTCGGATTACAGAGGCTGTAATGAAGATTAATAGTATTTTCAGATATGTTTTGTATAAATAAATTATTTGTGAAATCCTCGAAAGATGTGTTTACTTTATTACCACATCCGACTAAAATTAAAGAAAAAGCATAGCAAAAAAGAATTAATTTTTTTTTCATTAAATACCTCATATTTATGACACAAAGATTTTGTATCATAGTATTATAGATAAATGATATTTAGAACGATTAAGGAGATATAAAACAGTGAAGTCGATATTAATTATTGGAATGGGAAAATTTGGACACCATCTCTGTACAGAGCTGATCAAAAGCAACAATGAAGTTATGGTTATGGATATAAATGAGGAAAAAGTAAGGGATCTTATATATGATGTTTCAAAAGCACAGGTCGGAGACTGCTCAGACCCTAAGATCCTTAAGGGGATCAATGTGCCTCAGTTTGACATTGTATTTGTCTGCATAGGAACAAATTTCCAAAGTTCACTTGAAATTACGTGCCTGGTAAAAGAGATGGGTGCAAAATATGTTGTAAGCAAGGCAAATCGTGATGTTCACGCAAAATTTCTTTTGAGAAATGGCGCAGACGACGTGATTTATCCGGACAGGGATACAGCGGAGCGTGCATCAAAAAAATACAGCGCAAATCATGTATTGGATTATGTGGCGCTGGATGATAATTACTCAATCTATGAGATAAATCCACCGCAGGAATGGGTAGGAAAAACAATCTGCGAAAATAATGTAAGGCAGAATTATAATATTAATATAATAACATTAAAAGCAGATGGTGGTTCAAGGATACTGCCTCCGCCAGACCATTGTATAAAAGAAGATGACGTGCTTATGGTCATGGGAGAGAACGCAGATGTGGAAAAGCTTGTGCAGCAGTTATAAAAGCTGTGGATACATAAAAGGTTATGTTGGAAAGGGGTACATAAAATGTGCAGTGAGAAAACAAATAGCGAAAATATGGAAACTTTTTTGAAATGGATAAATGAATCTGATAACATCGTATTTTTCGGAGGCGCAGGTGTTTCTACAGAGAGTGGTATACCGGATTTCAGGAGTGTTGACGGACTTTACAACCAGAAATATGATTTTCCGCCGGAAACCATATTAAGTCATTCGTTTTATCGCAAAAACCCGGAAGAATTCTACAGATTTTACAGAGATAAAATGCTCTGTCTGGATGCTGAACCTAACATAACACATATAAAGCTGGCTGAACTTGAAAAAGCTGGCAAATTAAAGGGAGTCATAACACAAAATATTGACGGACTGCATCAGAAGGCGGGAAGCAAAAACGTTATGGAACTTCATGGAAGTGTTTTGCGCAACTATTGTGAGAGATGCCTTCAGTTCGTAAGTGCGGAGGACATACTTCATTCAGAAGGTGTTCCGAAATGCCCGAAATGCGGAGGCCCGGTAAAACCGGATGTTGTGCTCTATGAGGAAGGATTAAACCAGAAAACACTGGAGGATGCAATATATTATATAAGTCATGCGGAAGTGCTCATAATAGGTGGAACTTCGCTTGCGGTATATCCTGCAGCCGGACTTATAGATTACTATAATGGAGGCAAGCTTGTGCTCATAAACAAGTCGGCAACACCAATGGACAAAAGAGCGGATCTTTTGATACAGCAGGGACTTGGTACAGTGTTTGAGCAGATACAGATATAGTTTATAAAGGGAGATATTATGGATAAGTACGCAGTAGGTGATATCGTAAAGCTAAAAAAACCTCATCCATGCGGCAGCAGTGAATGGGAAATATTAAGAGTAGGCGCCGATTTCAGGCTCAAATGTATGGGATGCGGCCATATGGTTATGGTTCCGCGGAAGCTTGTGGAAAAAAACGACCGGGGTCTTACAAAGAAAGAACAATAGCCTGATATATGCCTCAATATATAGTGGAATAAATTTTTTTAATAACTAAATTTAAAAAAGCCTTGAAATCCAAGCGATTTCATGGTAATATTTGAAATCGTGGTATATTAAATTCCTTGCTCATAATCAGATTTATGAGCCAGAGACCAAAAGGAGGTAAAATTCGCATGAACAAATATGAATTAGCACTCGTTGTTAGTGCAAAGATCGAAGATGATGCGAGAACAGCAGTAGTCGAGAAGGCAAAAGAGTACATCACACGTGCCGGCGGTACTGTTACAGAAGTTGAGGAGGCTGGTAAGAAGAAATTAGCTTACGAGATTCAGCACATGACTGAAGGCTTCTACTACTTCATCCAGTTCGATGCTGAGGGAACAGTTCCAGCAGAGCTCGAGCAGGACGTTCGTATTATGGACAATGTTCTTCGTTTCTTATGCGTTAGAAAAGACGAGGCCTAGTATAAGAAAATAGGAGATTGTATTATGAATAGAGTAATACTAATGGGTAGATTGACAAGAGACGCAGAAATCCGTTACTCACAGGGGGAAAGCTCAACAGCAATCGCAAGATTTTCTCTTGCTGTAGACCGCCGTTTCAGAAGAGAGGGCGATGAACAAACAGCGGATTTCATTAACTGCGTAGCTTTTGGCAGAACTGCAGAGTTTATGGAGAGATTTGGCCGCAAAGGAACTAAGTTCGTAGCAGAAGGCCGTATCCAGACAGGCAGTTATACAAACAAAGACGGACAGAGAGTATACACTACTGACGTCGTTGTAGAATCGGTTGAGTTTGCAGAGAGTAAATCAGCAGCATCAGGTAGTGATGGTGGATTTACACCGGCAGACAGACCATCACCTAGCCAGGCCGCAGGTGATGGCTTCATGAACATTCCTGATGGAATAGATGAAGAATTACCATTTAACTAAGAGTTGTCCGCAAGGACAAATATTTAAGGAGGTAACAAGCATGGCTTACAATAAATCAGCTGATGGATCTTCTATGAAAAGAAGACCAATGCGCAGAAGAAAAAAAGTTTGTGTATTCTGCGGAAAAGATAATGTCATTGATTACAAAGATACAAACAAATTAAAGAGATACATCTCTGAGAGAGGAAAAATCCTTCCACGCCGTATCACAGGAAACTGTGCTAAGCATCAGAGAGCCCTTACAGTAGCAATCAAGAGAGCACGTCACTTAGCTCTTATGCCATACGTACAGGAATAAATCGAACTTATTAACCCCAGCTGTCATGAGACGGCTGGGGTTTTTATCATTACGTTTAATTGTCACTTTTTTTGATTACACTGCTGGGATTTTGCCCTGTATAGCGTTAGTTTTTCAGCGGGATTAGATTCAAAGACTATATATGTAGAACAAAGCACAGGGCATAAATATTCAGGGGCAGCACTTATGAATGGTGGATATGCATTTACCTGTGTGCAGGGAAATTATCCGGCAATACAATTACATTTTGTGGCAGAGGATAATTTAAAATAATGCATTGATTAAAAAGGGGCGGTGATATTGTATCACCGTCCCTCTTTTTTTCGTGCCTTGATCTTGGTAAATTCTATAATTTCTTTTTTATCATCATCGGAAATCTTTGAAAAATAAAAAAGCATTTTTTTCTCTAGATCAGAATGAAATATATATTTTTTCTTATTTGCAGGATCATTATAAAATTTCAAATATTCAGCTAATTCGGAACTGGCCTGTGTTGGTTTGGGAGCGTCATAGACTTCATCTCTGTCGATATTGACAGTAAGATGTAAAAGATCTTCAAGTGAAATATTATATAGACCTGCGAGCTTATAAAGTGCGGTAGCATCCGGAGTCCGTTTACCGGTTTCATAGTGACTGTACGTTTGCCGGACAACCCCAAGGACTTCAGCAACATAGTCCTGCGTATAATTATTCATTTTTCTCAATTCCTTAAGCTTCTCTGGAAGTAAATTTTTGATCATATTAATACCACCTTCTCTTTTTTGAGTATATTTGTAGCGCTACAGCAGAATGTTAACAAACGTAGCACGTAATTAATGAGGCAATAATTAGTATTGCGCCTGATAAGTAAATAGATACCCAGCGAGATATAAGTAAAATGAATAGGTAATATTGTATAAAACAATGATAGTTTTTATGGTGATATTGATTGAATTATTGTTAAAAAGTAACAAAATGTAGCATTTTCGCTCTACAGATGTTAACATACTGTAGCATTAGGACGATATAAATGTTACAAAACGTAGCAAATGAAAATATGAATGTAACTATATGCTACAGAAATAAACATATTCAAATGAATAGATACATGGAGGTAGAAATGCTAAAGCTTTCACTTAAAGAAGGACAGTATGTAAATATAGGCGATGATATCCGTGTAGTATACGTGGGAGGAAATGGCAAGCATGGCAGATTGCTGATCGATGCTCCACGGCACATGAATATTTCGCGAAGCAATAATGATCCGGATCCGAATCGAAGGAAAGAAACGTATTATCCGGAACCAGAGATATCAGAGACTGCGCAGAAGGAAATCCAGAGAATCATCTGGAACGAGCGGCAGAAAATGGCTGATAAATCATAACATGTTAATAAGCAGCGTGATATTTAAAATGTTATTGCTCACACAATAGTGTGGCCTGCAATAGCAGATATTACACCCGGGAGCTGCTTGTTATATAAAGGCACATGGCATAAAAGCTATATGTCATATGCGAAGCACAATTAAATAAGCCATAAAAGGTTACGGATCACATTTTATTTGTGAGCAGCAGCCATAAAATGGCGGTAACCCTCGGGAAAAGGATTTCCAGAGGCGAAAACATAATAACCCACGAAGTGGGACAAGGAGGATTATATTATGGTAGTACAACACAACATGCAGGCAGCAAATGCCAACAGAATGTTAAACATCACAACAAACGCACAGTCAAAGAGCACAGAGAAGCTTTCTTCTGGTTACAGAATTAACCGTGCAGCAGATGATGCAGCAGGACTTACAATATCTGAGAAGATGAGAAAACAGATCCGTGGACTTGATCAGGCATCTACAAATGCAGAGGATGGTGTATCATCTGTACAGACAGCTGAGGGTGCACTTACAGAAGTTCACTCAATGCTTCAGAGAATGAATGAGTTAGCTGTTCAGGCTTCTAACGGAACAAATGCAGAAAGTGACCGCAAGGCAATCCAGGATGAGATTTCACAGCTTACAACAGAAATCGATCGTGTTGCAGAGACAACAAAATTCAATGAGACATATCTTCTTAAAGGAAGCAAAGATGGTGCTAAGCACAATATGAAGGTGGGAGCACATGATGCAGGTCTTAAAGGAACATTAGTAGATAATGGTGCTACAGCTACATTTACTCCAGCAGCAATGACAGAGGGAGGAACTGTCTCAGTAGGTGGAAAAGAGTATACAGTTACTGGAATTACAGAACCTACATCTTCTGCAATTAAAGCTGGTACTGCAGGTTCAGCAACTGCAAAACAGACATATACATTAGATTTAACTGCTATGGAATCTAAATTTGCAGGTAAGACAAAGTTTAATATTGCAGGAAAAGATTATGAGATTACCCTTGAAGAAGGCGATGATGCTACTAAAATAGGTGACAAACTTGCCGCAGCAGTAAATGGAAAAATTGATGATGGTTTAGGTGGACAGTATAAAGTTACAAATGCCACAGGAACACTTACATTTGAAGCATCAAAGGTTGGAGCTGATGCAAAAGTTTTAACACAGGCATCAACACACACAGCATTAGAGAATGCAAAATCATCAGATGACGTTCTTGCGCTTATGAAAAATGAACTTGCAACAGCAAGCAGCATTGGTACCGATACAGCAGCAACTGTTACAAAGAATACAGATGGAACGTTTACGATCACAAAAGGAACTGTAAGTGTTTCAGATTCACTTTCATTCAGTTTACATGTTGGATCAGATGCTGACATGACAAATAAGATCAGTGTAGATATCGAGGCTATGGATTCTTCATCACTTGGAATCAAAGGAATCAATGTAAATGATGATACTGGTGTAGCAGCTACTTATGCAATCGATGCTATTTCAGATGCTATTTCAAAAGTATCTTCACAGAGATCTGCTCTCGGTGCTGTACAGAACAGACTTGAGCACACAATTGACAACTTAGACAACGTAGTTGAGAATACAGAGACAGCTGAGTCACGTATCCGTGATACAGATATGGCAGAAGAGATGGTTAACTACAGCAAGAACAACATTCTTGCTCAGGCTGGACAGTCTATGCTTGCACAGGCTAATCAGTCAAATCAGGGTGTACTTTCTCTTTTACAGTAATTTTATAATGTATTTGCGAAAGCATGTAAATATAGGGAGCTCCATTCGGGGTTCCCTATATTTAGTATACTAAATAAGGCGGTAGTAAAGATGATATGGAATCAATAAGTGCTGTAATATGGACATTTTCAGTATCCCTTATAATGTTTTGCATAAACAGTAAAAGAACGACCATATGTGGGACTTCATATGAGCAGCTGATAATACTCTTAGAAGGTAAATATGGATTTTTAAGAAAAAAGAGTACTAGATGCACAAGCATTTCGACAGAAGAAAACTATTGGATAAGTCCGTTTAAAATATTAGAAGTATTGATACTTGTATCAATCGTTGGAACGGCATTCTTTAGTAGTCAGGAAAATGATTGTGGAATATTATTTATCATATTAATACAGATAGTTATATTGCTTATTTTTATAGGTGTCTTATGGAATATGATAAGGATGGATGGAGTTGAAAAAGGAATCCAAAAATATATCCAGAAAAATTTTCATGTATGGGAAAATTTATTGAAAGATTGTGTTCAATCTAATTGGGAAAGGCTGATAATAAAGGATTCTTTTGAACAAGCTGCCTATACTGCAGAGGAAAGAGATACCTTATTTTGCTGGGTACATACTATTGAAAAAGTTATTCATGAAAATATGAATCAGAATGATAATTATGAAATTGTGATGTATCAAAAAGTATTCAGGACGATTCTTGTAAATGATGACAGATTTTCTAAGAGATGGAACTTTGTCTTAGCAGATATATTAAATTCAGCTGATGATAGGCGGATCAATAAAATGAAAGCATTGACATATCTGCTTGCAGAGCATACGGAAGAATATGGTGAAAAATACTTATATGAGTTTCTCAAAACCATTGAAAGTATAAGAATAACTTATAACTATGATAAAGATATGTACATATGGGCAGCTGCTTACAATTATGCCAGAAGCAGGGAATTGAACGAAGACTGGCGACAGATATATTTCAGAAATATATATGAATTAGTTGCTGTAAAATATGGATATTCACAGTATGAAGTCGAAAAACAGCTGCAAGATGAAATTGATGAGGTTATCAAATATCGAAAAATAGTTGTTAAGGAGGCCGAGTAGAAATCATGACCCAATATGATGTATGTTCTTTAATATTGTATAAGCAGCACTATAGGGACTATTATGGTAAAGAAAACAAACTTCCAGAGGATATATTCAGTAGTTTTGGATATTACGATGGTTTCAAAGTCGAATATGAGAACGGATATGATAAGGATAAAGAAAACGAGAAAAAGTCTAATGCAGTTACGTTTATAGAGGCCTTATATGATAACACACACAATCCAATATATGAGCTAAACGGCAGATATGGGGTTCAGATTATTGGAATGTTTAGAACAAATTCTAGTAGCTTTTTGGAACATTATAAAGATAGTCTCTATGCTGCGGTAGGGTTTGCTCAGATTAATGAGACATATGATATAGTAAATGATCCGGAATTTGAAAAATTGATTAGTAAAATAGAGGCCATTGACGCAGAAAAAAATATAATGGTTTTTGGAACATTTGATAATGCGGATCTTATCATACTTATTAAAGGCGATTGCCTATCACAGATTGATAATATAATAAATAGTATTGATGAGTTAGATGAAATTTGTTATATGCATACTATTACAGGAATATCACAGCCATATTTAAATGAGAGTGCAAAACAAACATGGCTATTACAAAGGTGGAATTCAAAAAAAGTACGTTTAGATCTTAACATTGATGAATTTACTATTCGGATAGCAGCTAAGGATAAGAATAATGTTATAAATTTGCTGCAGAACATAATAGACACAAAAAGTAAAGATATACAACTTAATAATTCAGCATATATAAAAAATTGTCTTAAGACTTGCGATAAATTATGTATCTATGGTCATCATGATATTGAACTTATATTTAAGAATGCTCCTGTAGAGTTTCTGCTTTTTTCTATGCTGCCGAAAAGTTTGTTGTCACATGATAACAATATATTTGGATCACAGTTGTATAACATTGAAAGTGGTTACAAATATAAAGCAAAGAGCGAAAAAGAACAATCGGATATAAATAAAACAGCGATATCTTCTTTTGTACAAGGACAACAAAGCCAGAATACAGCGTCAAAAATAGAAAACCTGATGAACAAAATTAAAAATAATGAAAAAAGTCTTCATGATGATCCTGTAATTCAAGCATTATATAATTCTCTTAATACATTGTCACAGTTTGAAGGCTTTCAGCTGGCAGACGATATATTTTGTCTGGTTTATCCTGCAATAAATAATTTTTTGAACCAGTATCTGGAATATAGTCAAAGAGAAGATAAAATCATAGATGAAAATATAGCGGAAATGATTGAATATATTAATTTCGTTGTGCAACACTCGGTCCATACTGATCAAATGTTTTTGATGATTCCCGGGTATTGTGGAAGTTCGTTCGGATTATCGACTAAGTTGACGCTGTTTTATCAATGGATGGCATATGAGGTCATAGATATACTTGGAGAGAGCGACTATAAGTATGATGTTTTGCTGAGCCCAGAGGCTAAGACAAAACCAGAAACGAAAGAAATACGATATGATGTAAATGAGCATGCGATTATTGTCAGATTCGGACAGAAAATGTTATTTCAGCCAGATTTTTGCATTATACTTATACATGAATTGGCACATTATATCGGAGAGAAAGAGCGTAATAGAGAAGTAAGAGCAGATAAATGCATACATCTGATATCGAAGCTTACAGCAGATATGATGTTTACGGATGTTCCATATCTTTATGGAAAAGATAAGTACAATGTCGAAAAATATAAGCAGAGTATAAGTAGTAATATCGAAAATCACATAAAAAGGCAAGTATCAGATGAACTGCAAAAAGAGCATATTAGCGAATTATATGCATCAGATCTTGAATATATGCTCAAGCAGTTGATTTTTCAAATTGTATGCATGGATGAAAAGGATAGTCTGTTTGGAAAAATATTTCTGCCTGTAAATGATGCGGTCAGAATAATCGGAGGAGAACATGCGCTAAATAGCTTTTCGGATAAGCAGAAGGCAACACAGATGTACTGCAAAATTATAGAAAAGATTATGCAAAACTGTAAGAAGAGCCTTTTCGAAGAAACTATGGATAGAGTTATAGAGAAGCTTTTAACCACGTTTAAGGAGGTTTATTCTGATATAGCAGCATATGAGATACTCAAATTTGATTTTCAAAATTATCGGAAAGCATTCAGTGTATCTGAAAACATAGAAATATCTGCTGAAAACGTTTCGCCAATGCAGAGTATAAGGGAACTTATAATGCATAAAGTGATCGGAGAAAGCGAAGAATATCATAGTGCGGCTTTGGAGCTTAGGGACACCTACTTGGAAGAGCAGATGTTCTCATACAGCTATGTCCAGACAGAACTTATAAAATATGCCCAGGGATGTCATCATAAACTTTATATGAATTTTATTAATTCGGAAAAGCATATGAAAGCTGAGGATATAAGTAAGGCATATACGACTTTGATGGATAAGGATAATAATAAAAATCTTTACGATATTGTATTAAGCAATGTCCATATTTATAAACAAAATATTAAGAAAAATGATGAAAAAACTTAATATATTGACAATATATCATTTTTTATTGTGGAATTATCGTCAGAGTGGTATACTATAAGTGCACTTTTAAAAAAGGAGGTTAAGCCTATATGTTAGCATATACCGATTCTGGCTATGGTAAATTTAGTGTGGGTAACCTTACTAGAAGGTTTAAACCTGCCAAAAGTGAATGGAATTCATTTTCCGTTAGACCATTAACAGATAAAGAATCAAAAGAACTTCAAAGAGGCATACATGGTGATGGATCGAAGAAGTTTTATAAATTTGATTGATAAATAAAAAGCCTGTCAGACTTCATAGGAGAAATCTGACAGGTTTTTATTATATCTTATATAAAAATTTTTCCGCTAGTATAATCTCAAATAGTGAAAATAACGATAAAAAGGTATATATAGCTTGTTTTAGGCAATAAAAGGTTTGCAAAACTAACATTTATGTTATAATAGCTGTATATATCTTTATGGAGGCGGTAATATGTCATTGAAGGCAGAGAACATTTTTAAACCGGGAGCATTTCCAGAATATACATATGTATCCAGAAATTATGAAAATACAGGAATATCATATGAATTAAGGTTAAAACAGGCTTTAAGAACAGCTGGATGTCTGACATCCATTATAGGACCATCTAAAATGGGAAAAACCATATTATGTGAACAGGTTATAGGGTTGGATAATATTGTTGAAGTCTCAGGAGCAGACTTTAATGAAAACACTGATTTCTGGGCAATAATTGCAGCTAAGGTAGGACTTCCTTATATGGGTGAAATTACTACAGAAAGAGCTTCAACAGAAGGAAAAAGTGAAGAAAGAGACAGTAAAAGTGAAAAATATATTCTATCAAAAGATAAAATTATTCGATATTATATAGAAAATAATAAAATCCTTGTGATTGATGATTTTCATTATGCGTCAACGGAAATGCAGATGAAGATGGCACAACAATTAAAAGATGCAATTCGCCGAGAACTGAAAGTCGTTGTCGTTTCTTTGCCTCACCGAGCTGATGATGCAATTAGACAAAATGCTGATTTGTCAGGAAGATTAAGCCTGATAAATATAGAAACATGGAAAGAAGAAGATCTAAAAAAAATAGCTATAAAGGGATTTGATAAGTTAGAAATAAAAATAACTGATAATATTGCAGAAAAATTAGCTGTTGAGTGTTTAACATCGCCACAATTAATGCAATATATATGTTTAAGTATTTGTACTTTGTTGGAGGATGAAAAAAAACAGGAAGTTAACGATGAAATATTGGAAAAAGCTTATAGATTTACAACTATAAATTTTAATTATGCAGATGTAGTGAGCGTATTAATAAAAGGACCAAATCCAAGAGGACAACAAAGAAAATTATATAGAACAGTAGACGGAAAAGAATTGGATTTATATGGAATTATTGTTGAATCATTAGCAAAAAATCCACCAATGACTGAATTAGATTTTGAAAGCTTTTATAATAGAATTTTTAACGTTATCGAGGAAAATGATAGGTTAAAACTGGAAAAGCAAACAGTTAGAAATCATTTAAACCATTTGCAGGAATTATTGGAGGGAAAAGAAGAAATTTATCGTGCAATAGAATGGAAAGATGGGAAGGTTTATGTACTTGATCCATTATTTCTATTTTATTTAAGATGGGGAAGAATTAATGGATAGGATAATTGAAGAATATATAGATAAAATCAAAGATATAGATAATGTAAATGAATATGACGAAATAATTAGAAAGCTAAACTATAGTCTAACAGATGAATATCCGGAAGAATTCCGTAGAGAGATTGAGCAAAAACAAAAATATTTAAAAAATAGATTTTCAGATGAGGCAAACAGAGAAAAGATGTTCGAGGCAAAAGAAAAAGTCATAGGATGTCTCAGACATTTTTTGTATAAGGAAAAAGCGGACGATTCGAGAGAAATACTAATAAAATATTTAAATAATTTTCATGTATTCATGGAGGAGTTAACAGATAAAGAACCGGATAAAAGAGCAACCTTATCGTCAGAACAGCTTCAAATGATAAAAATAAAAAATGAATATGATTTACAACATTTGTTGTATGCGGTATTAAAACCAATATATCTTGATATTAGAAGTGAGGTCACAGAAGATTCTGGTGTGGGGATGGTCAGAAGTGATCTGAAAATTCCACAGTTACAAGTTGTTGTAGAAACAAAATGTACAAGAGAAAAGATGCAGTTGAAGAAGTTGACGGAAGAAATTGAAGCTGATATAGTGCATTATTCAGAAAAAAATATTATATTTTTTGTATATGATAAATATAAAATCATAAAAGAAAGACAAAGTTATGAGAAATACTTTAATCGTACATTTGATGGAAAAAATGTAAAAATAGTAATCCATCAACCAGTTAAGCTTTGAAGTATATTACACATCGATCTGCATCTGAAGCATATAAGATAATGGGAAATAGCATTTTTTGTTTTGGGGAATATATTACAGTTAACAGAGTTACTCGAAGTCTTTTGGAAATTGGGAACTACTTTTATATAAAAAGGAACGTTACATTTTTAAACAATGAAATGAACTTTAAAATAAAATTTATAAAATGAATTTGAAAACAAAATTTATGATGACATACGTTTATCTTGATGCTAATATACTATCAAAGCATTATATTTCTTAACTTTATACACGGTCAACTCATAAGAGCAGATCACTTCAATGATTCTATAATAAACAGAAATTTTCAATGCTTTAAATCACCAGAAAAATAGCAGGAAAATTTAATGTTTGTATAGAATTTAAGGGGAAGTTAGTCTTTAATCATTTTATTTTCCTGCCGATACAAAAGAATAAGGGGGAACTTAATGGGGGTTAAAGACTCAAAGGCAAAGGAATATATTTCCGACAACGCCAGATTTAGCGACTTGTGTAATTATGTTTTATTTGATGGAAATAAGGTTATCAATCCAAACAGTTTAGTCGAGAAGGACACGACACAGGTTTTATCTGTATTTGGGATAGATAAAAAGCAGCTTGTGCTTCAAAAATGGCGTGACATACTAAAAAACGTAACTATAAAGTATGCGGATGATATGTATCTGGTTCTGATTGGAATAGAGAATCAGACAGATGTTCATTATGCGATGCCTGTTAAGGCAATGATATATGATGCATTAAGTTATGGACAACAGATAAATGACGCAAAAAGGTCTCATGAAAAAGAAAAGGATTATGGATCGTCAGCAGAATTTTTGTCTGGTTTTACAAAGAAAGATAAACTGGTTCCTGTTATTACAATAACGGTTTATATGGGGACAGATAACTGGGATGGACCTAGAAGCTTATATGAAATGATGGGGAATATTGATAAGAATATATTACCGTATGTTTCGGACTATAAGATTAATCTTGTGGAACCGGGAAAAATTACAGATTTTACAAAATTTGAAACCGGACTTGGGCAGTTATTTGAAATATTACAAAACGCATCGGATAAAAATAAAATGGAATCCGTATTGAAAAAGGATCCGGCATTTAAAAAGATAGATAGAGAGACTGCAGCTGCGATAAATTTATTCGCAGGAATGAATTTAAAGGTTAATGAGAAAGATGAGGTGGTTGATGTGTGTAAAGCATGGGAAGAACAGAAAAAAAGTGGTCAAATTGAAGAAAGGATAGATATAATATCAAAATTTTTAGAAAACGGAGGAACAAAAGAAGAAGCTAAACGAATGTTAGAAGTATCAGAAGAAGATATAATTATGGCAGAAAAGAGAATATCAGAAATACACCAAACAATTTGTGTGTGAAATATTGGTATAGATGTATTACATTCGGGAGGGAAAATGTATGTCATTAACGATAAGGGCATAGAGATTGATTTTAATTTCTAACACATAATCAGTATGGTAGAGAAAACGATCTTATGAGCCGGTAAATTTATGTTTTACATTTTAACGGGTGAGAATTATATTCCATACAGGTATTGTTACCATGGACAGAATAGTTGATGCAACAACAAGTTTTGTTGCAAATATTTCATCACAGCCGTATTTTGATGCGAGGATGCTTGTGGTGGCACCGGCAGGCATTGCCGTGAGAATGACACATACACCTGTGACGAGGGACGGCACACCAAGCAGTGTACATATACCAAAAAGCACAGCAGGCATTATTATAAGACGTAGCAGACTGTAGCGCAGTACCTCAAAATTAAATAATGACATGATATCAGCATCGGCGAGTATCATTCCTATCACCATCATAGAAAAGGCAGTATTGCAGTTTCCTATGGTGGTGATTGTATTTGTGATGATCGCAGGTGGCGTCCACTGCGATATCATAAGCAAAAGTCCGGCAAAACATGCTATTATACATGGATGAGTGACGACTTTTTTAATAGTTGCTTTCCAATCCGTGCTCTGTGTATAAATGGCTATGCCGGATGACCACATCATTATTCTTTGAGGGATAAGAAAGATAGATGCCATTGCAAGTCCGATAGAACCGAATACTCCCTCAGCTACGGGGTTTCCTAAAAATCCTGCATTTGAGCATATGAGTCCATACTGCAGGCTCATGCGGTGTCCGAGCTGTCTTTTACTGTATAAAATTTTACCGAGTATAACACTTACGATCTGAATGCCTATCGAGATAATAAAAACCATTCCAAACTGTTTGAAAATATTGCCATCGCAGTCTATCATGAATGATTTCACTATATTACATGGCAGAATAAGATAAATTACCAGATCATTTATGTTTTTCTGTCCTGTTGGACTGACTATTTTAAGTTTTTTAACGAGTGCCCCTATAAAAATGAGGAGCAGCATGGTTATTTGTAAAGTTAGAACGTTAGTCATTTTCATACCTCTGTCATATGTTATGGCTAGTGTAATGACCTGTCCATATTTAGCTAAATAACTTGCCTGAATTTTCATCTGCTGCGTTGTCATCAATTGCCGTAGCCCGCTACGGCTCATTCTTCCGCCTTGCAGAATGAAAAATTCATTCTGCGTCATTTGGCTAAATAGCAACATGCCATTACACTAGAATCAAATAATATAAATTTACTGAATATATACAAGCCGATAATAATTATAATATAAAATCAGCCAAATGTTTAATAATTTTTTAAATTCATTGCACTATCAAAGGAATTAATATAGAATGAAAAAAGAAGGAGGTTTTGAGGATGGAAGCATATGTCATATTCTGGCTGGCAATGATAATCTTTTTTATCGTGCTTGAGCTGTTGACTATAGGCCTTACATCAATATGGTTTGCGGCCGGTTCAATAGGAGGACTTATTGTGGCTGCACTCGGTGGAAATGTATTTATACAGGCAGCAGTTTTTTTGATAGTATCGGTTGTACTGCTATGTCTGACAAAGCCATGGGCAAAGAAATACATAAACTCCAGAGCACAAAAGACAAATGTGGATAGTCTTATAGGAAAAAAGACCATACTGACGGAGGATATTGATAATTTAAGGCAGACCGGTAAAGCTGTCGTCATGGGACAGGAATGGACAGTGCGGACTGATAATGATGGTGTGAAAATACCAAAAGGAACATTAGTAGAAGTAATAAACGTAAGTGGAGTAAAGCTTATTGTAAAAAGAATAAAGGAGGATTAGAAAATGGAGGGACTTATAGCACTCGCCATACTTATGATTATTATAATAGTGATAATCATAAATTGTATCAAGATCGTGCCACAGGCACATGCAATGGTCATAGAAAGACTTGGAGGATATCTTACAACATGGTCAGTAGGACTTCACTTTAAGGTACCTTTTATCGACAGGATCGCAAAAAAAGTAATTTTAAAAGAACAGGTGGTTGATTTCCCGCCACAGCCGGTTATCACAAAAGATAACGTAACGATGCAGATTGACACGGTAGTATATTTCCAGATCACAGATCCAAAGCTTTACGCTTATGGTGTCGAAAATCCGATCATGGCTATCGAAAATCTCACAGCTACAACACTTAGAAATATAATCGGTGATCTCGAGCTTGATGAGACACTTACAAGCCGTGAAACAATCAATACAAAGATGAGAGCGACACTTGATGTGGCAACAGACCCTTGGGGAATCAAGGTAAACCGTGTAGAGCTTAAAAACATCATCCCGCCTAAGGCAATCCAGGATGCAATGGAGAAACAGATGAAAGCCGAGCGTGAAAGACGAGAAGCTATCCTTCGTGCAGAGGGAGAAAAGAAATCCACAATTCTTGTCGCAGAAGGTAATAAAGAATCTGTTATCCTTGATGCAGAGGCAGAGAAACAGGCTGCTATCCTTCGTGCAGAAGCAAAGAAGGAAGCAACAATTCAGGAGGCAGCAGGTCAGGCAGAAGCTATTCTTAAGATCCAGCAGGCTAATGCAGATGGTCTTCGCATGTTAAAAGAAGCAAATCCTGATAATGCGGTACTCCAGATCAAGAGTCTTGAAGCATTTGCAAAGGCTGCGGACGGAAAAGCTACAAAGATCATAATTCCTTCAGAAATACAGGGAATAGCTGGTCTTACAAAATCCATTGCAGAGATTGCATCAGACAAACAGGAATAAGTCAGACATAACAAAAGTTCTCATTTGGCATAAACCACTAAATGAGAACTTTTTTCTTTTTGTTTTCTTTGTACGCACAAAGTGGTATACTCTCTAGTAGGTGTATATAAAGGAGACATAATGAAGAAAAAGAAAATCAAATTTAAAGGGCGTTTGCGCAATTATATGTGCGGGCCTTTGTATTTTACTATAGTCTGGGTCTGCGCAGATGCGACAGCATTTACCTATGACAAAAAGCTTGGAACCTGTCTGACAGGATTTACAGTAGTTTATCTGGCGCTTGTATTGTGTTTATACTTTAAATGCAAAAATATCGTGGCGGGTGAGCTTATCAACTTTGCCACAAAATATTCGATCGTACAAAAGAAGCTTCTTAATGAGTTTGAGATTCCGTATGCATTGTTGGAGCGTTCAGGAAAGATTTTGTGGATGAACGAAAAATTTTCTGAAAAAATGGACATTAACAAAAATTACCATAAATCGATAACCACACTGTTTCCGACAGTGACGAGAGAGTTTCTTGCGAAGAGCGAAGATGTGTCAGACTTAAGGATCGAAAATGATGATTGTGTAGTAAGGCTTATGCTCAACAGGATATATTTCGATTCGGTAGCTGATGAAAATGAAATAATCGATGCTGAAGGAGCGGACGAATTCCTCACTGCACTATATGTGTTTGATGAGACAGAATTACACAGCTACAAAAAAGAAATAGAAGAACAGAAACAGGTATGTTCACTTGTCTATATTGATAACTATGATGAAGCATTAGACAGTATAGAGGATGTAAAACGTTCATTACTTGTTGCCCTTATCGACCGCCGTGTCAACCAGTATTTTGCAAAATACGACGGACTTGTCAGAAAAATAGAAACTGATAAGTACTTTGTAGTGTTTAAATATAAATATCTACAGCAGATGAAAGATGACAAATTCAAGGTGCTTGATGAGGTAAAAGCCATAAAGGTTGGAAACGAGATGGCGGTTACACTCAGCATTGGAATCGGAATTAAGAGCGATAAATATAACGAGAACTACGAATATGCCAGAAATGCCATAGATCTTGCACTAGGACGAGGTGGAGATCAGGTTGTGATCAAAAACAAAGATGACATATCTTACATAGGCGGCAAGTCTAAGCAGGTAGAGAGCAAAACCCGTGTAAAAGCAAGGGTAAAAGCCCAGGCTCTGCAGGAGATAATAGAAACATGCGAGAATGTCCTTATCATGGGACACAGCATAACGGATGTAGATTCGCTCGGTGCCGGGGTCGGTATATACTGCGCAGCAAAAAGCATCGACAAAAAGGCACAGATAGTAATAAATGATCCGACAAGTTCGGTACGTCCGCTTCTGGAAACATTTACCACAGAAAAAGGCTATCCGGATGATATGTTTATAAACAGTGCCGAGGCACTTGAGATGGTCAGCCGTGACACTCTTGTCATGGTGGTTGATACAAACAGGCCAAGCTATACAGAATGTCCGGATCTGCTCAAGCGTACAGACAAGATAGTTGTCTTTGACCATCACAGACAAAATAGCGAGATAATAGAAAACCCTACACTCTCGTACATTGAACCATATGCATCAAGCGCATGTGAGATGGTTGCAGAGGTTTTACAGTATTTTAACGATGGAATAAAGATAAATGCAACAGAAGCCGATTGTATTTATGCAGGAATACTCATAGATACAAATAATTTTATGACAAAAACAGGTGTAAGGACATTTGAGGCAGCTGCATTCTTAAAGAGATCAGGAGCAGAGGTTACAAGAGTAAGAAAGATGCTTCGAAATGATATGGCATGCTATAAGGCGAGAGCCGAAGCTGTGCGCCATGCTGAAGTATACAGAGGAGCATTTGCGATTTCAGTCTGCCCGAGCGAAAATGTAGAAAGTCCGACAATAGTCGGCGCACAGGCTGCAAACGAACTTTTAAACATAATAGGAATCAAAGCATCATTTGTACTTACAGAATATAACGGAAAAATATATATAAGCAGCAGATCGATCGACGAGATAAATGTACAGCTGATCATGGAAAAATTAGGAGGCGGAGGTCATCTTAATGTCGCAGGGGCACAGCTTAGCGATTGTACAGTTGTTCAGGCAAAACACATGATCCAGGATACAATTGATGAAATGCTCAAAGAAGGAGACATAGAAGAATGAAAGTAATTTTATTACAGGATGTAAAAGCTCTCGGAAAGAAGGGCGATATCGTAAACGTAAATGATGGATATGCAAGAAATGCGATCATACCTAAAAAGCTTGGTGTAGAGGCTACACCTAAGAATCTGAATGATTTAAAATTACAGAATAAGCATGCCGACAAGGTTGCACAGGAAAACTATGAGAATGCATTAGAACTCAAAAAGACAATAGAGAGTTCAAAAGTAGTTGTAAAGCTCCGCTCAGGCGAAGGTGGAAAAACATTCGGTTCAGTTTCCACAAAAGAAATATCCGCAGCGGCAAAGGAACAGTGTGGACTTGACATCGAGAAAAAGAAAATGCAGCTTACAGAGTCAATAAAAGCGCTTGGTTCATATGAAGTTCCTGTAAAGCTTCATCCAAAAGTTACAGCAAAACTTACTGTTTCAGTAGTTGAGGGATAGGAGGTTTTCCTTTGGAGGAGACACTTATAAAGAGGATAATGCCTAACAGTCTTGAGGCAGAGCAGTCGGTCGTGGGATCGATGATCATGAGCAAGGATGCGATAGTAACAGCTAGTGAGCTTTTGATAAAGGATGATTTTTATCATAAGCAGTACGGCATAATTTTTGACACAATGGTGGAGCTTTTCACGGAGGGAATGCCGGTAGATCTTGTCACTCTGCAGAACCGCCTGAAAGAGAAGGATGTTCCGGCGGAGATACAGAGCCTTGATTTTGTCCGGAATCTTGTAACCTCGGTGCCGACATCGGCGAATATAAAATATTATGCAAACATAGTAAAAGAAAATGCCATAAAGAGAAAGCTGATCCGTGTAACAGAAGACATTGAAAACGAATGTTATGCCGGCAAAGAATCGCTTGAGAGTGTGCTTGATAAGACGGAGCATGATGTTTTTGAGCTTTTGTCTACGAGACAGACGGGAGACTATGTCCCAATCAGGACAGTAGTAATGAACGCCCTTGAAAAAATAGAAAAAGCATCACAGCAGGAAGGAACGGTAACAGGAATCCCGACGGGATTTATCGACCTTGATTACAGAACAGCAGGACTCCAGCCATCGGATCTGGTGCTTGTTGCAGCGCGTCCTTCTATGGGAAAAACAGCTTTTGTCCTTAATATAGCACAACATGTTGCATTTCATGCAAATATGTGCACCGCAATATTTTCTCTCGAGATGTCGAAAGAACAGCTGGTAAACCGTCTGTTCTCACTCGAATCAAAAGTAGATGCACAGGCACTCCGTACAGGAAGCCTTTCGGATGCAGACTGGGAAAAGCTTGTTGAGGGTGCCGGGATAATCGGAGATTCCGAGCTTATCATAGATGATACTCCCGGTATAAGTATTTCTGAGCTTAGGAGCAAATGCCGTAAATATAAGCTTGAACATGATCTTAAGCTTGTAATAATCGATTACCTTCAGTTGATGACAGGATCAGGAAGGGGAACAGAATCACGTCAGCAGGAAATATCTGATATTTCAAGATCACTGAAAGCGTTGGCGAGAGAATTGTCTGTTCCGGTAGTCGCATTGTCACAGCTTTCACGAGCGGTTGAGCAAAGACCGGATCACAGACCTATGCTTTCGGATCTTCGAGAATCGGGAGCGATCGAGCAGGATGCCGATGTGGTAATGTTCATATATCGTGATGATTACTACAATAAGGACACTGAGCTTAAAGGAATTTCAGAAATTATCATAGCTAAGCAAAGAAACGGTCCTATCGGAACGGTAAACCTTGCATGGCTGCCGGAATACACGAAATTTGCAAATCTGGAACATTAATATACTTATTATGAAAAACCGTAAAGACGATGTTGTAAGACAATATCCACTTTACGGTTTATATATATATTGTCGAAATAATACGACTAAAAAGGTTTGAATGTGCGGATGATAAGAACTATAATTTATATGAAACATAGTAACTGTTTATTACAGATACGGTATATAAAAAGGAGGATGCCAGGTTGGAAAAGGTACGTTACATGATCTCTGATGCAGCAGCTGCTGTAAATGTAGAGACACATGTTTTACGTTACTGGGAAGATGAACTCGGCCTTTTAGTTCCAAGAAACGAAATGGGACACCGATACTATACTAGAGAAAATATACAGGAATTTCAAAAGATCAAAGAATTGAAGGAAAAAGGATATCAGCTACGTGCAATTAAAAGTATCCTTCATGGTGAAGGTGAGAGCATACCAAATGTGTCACCGATGCGGACGCCGGAGGCAAGAATGGACGAATTCAGGGAACTTATGGCGGGTATAGTGGGGAATGCGATTGCCCAGAATAATGAAGAACTGAGTATGCAGATAACAACAGAGGTACAGGAAAAAATATTAAAAGAGATAAACTACCTGATGAGAGAACAGGATAACCAGCAGGAAGAACGTTTCAAGAAGCTTGACAGTGCGATACGTGGAAATATAAGAAAAAAACCACTTCTTTTCAGGAAACATGAAAAAAAGGACAAGCTTAAGCCTGTACATATAGTAGAATAAAGAATATAAAAGACAATATAAAAAAGGCGACCACCTCTGAGGCGGCCGCTTTTTAATTTACTTAGCGTTATGCATGGCTAAAATTAGCCCTGGCTGATTGCTCCAGTTGGGCAAACACCAGCACATGTACCGCAATCAAGACAAGAATCTGCATCGATTACGTACTGTGAATCTCCAGCAGAGATAGCACCTACTGGGCACTCGCCAGCACATGTACCACAGCTAACGCATGAATCAGAAATTACGTATGCCATAATGAAATCCTCCTTATAAAATAATGATCATTATCCGCCACCATTGGCTTAATCGAATTGTATTACAAATCATATCCTTTTTCAAGTAATCATTACTTTGTTTTTAGTTTAGCACAATTTCTTGAAAAGTGGCACTTACTATTATATAATAATAGCAGTATGTGTGGATGAAAGATTATGAGAAAGCAGACCATGCAGACATATATTGACAGAGGCAGAATATGGATACAGAAATAATAAAAATAAATAAAGACGATATAGATGAAAAACTGATGGAGCATGCAGGCGAGCTTATAGCAAAAGGCGAGCTTGTGGCTTTTCCTACAGAGACTGTATACGGACTGGGAGGGGATGCCCTGGATCCTGAAGCGTCAAGGAAGATTTATGCCGCAAAAGGCCGCCCGTCAGACAATCCTCTGATAGTACATATATCAGAATTTTCAGACCTTAAAAGAATTGCAAAAACGATCCCACCCGAAGCAAAAAAATTATCAGATGCATTCTGGCCGGGACCACTTACTATGATCCTTGAAAAAAGTGAGGCGGTTCCTGATGCAACGACCGGTGGAATGGGTACTGTTGCGATAAGGATGCCGAATCATCCAGTGGCACTTGATCTTATCCGAAAAAGCGGATGTCTTATTGCAGCGCCAAGTGCGAATACGTCAGGACGTCCAAGTCCGACAGAGGCTTCACATGTAGCAGAGGATCTCTCTGGTAAAATAGCGATGATAGTTGATGGGGGACCGGTTGGGATCGGAATAGAGTCTACTATAATAGATTTAACGGAGTCTGTGCCTATGGTATTAAGACCGGGCTACATTACGCCAGATATGCTTTCAGATGTTCTGGGTGTAGAGGTGGTGATCGATCCGGGAATAATAGCAGCAGACGACACAAGAAAGCCAAAGGCTCCGGGCATGAAATACAAACATTATGCGCCAAAAGCAGATATGGTTATTGTTGACGGACCAAAGGAAAAGGTTTTACAGAAAATAAATTCACTTGTAATAGATAACAGACAAGAGGGAAAAAAGGTTGCAGTAATTGCAACAGAAGAGACAAAAGAAAGCTATGATGCGGATGTTGTGCTTTCGATGGGAAGCAGAAGAGATGAGGATTCCATTGCACAGCATTTGTATAAAATACTCAGAGAATGTGATGATCTGGATGTCGAAAAAATATTTTCAGAAAGTTTTTCTACACCGAGGATTGGGCAGGCTATAATGAACAGAATGCTTAAAGCAGCAGGACATCACGTGATCAATTTGGATTAAGAGCTAAAATTGGGAGGCAGAAAATGAATCCATATGACAAAATAATTTTTGTTGCACAATCAGGTACATGCAGGGAACAGATGGCAAAGCAGATAATGCTGGATTTCCCATTAAGGAACCCGGCAGAGATTGAGGCAAAGGGTCTTGTGGTGCAGTTTCCGGAGCCGATAAACCAAAAGGCGGAAGCAGTACTTATAAGCAATGGAATATCTACAGAAGGGCTGGTATCAAGCCAGCTTGAAGAAGAAGATATTACAGACAGAACACTGATTTTTACGATGGAAGCCGTTCATCGTGAAAAAATACTTGAAAATTTCAAAAACGTATCACCTGAGCAGGTATTTGTGTTATCACAGTTTGTTGGGGACGAATTGGAAATACTGGATCCATATGGTGGGGCACTGCCTAATTATGGATTATGTTATGAGAGTCTCAGGGCGACGATCAAAAAACTTGTAAAAATATTAAATGAAGGAGAAATGGTAAATGGGCAAGGTAGTAGTAATGGATCACCCGCTGATCCAGCATAAGATCGGTATAATGAGGAGAGTGGATACAGGTTCAAAAGATTTCCGTACATTAGTAAGCGAGGTAGCGATGCTTGAATGTTACGAGGCAACAAGAAATCTGGAATTATCTGACGTTGAGATAGATACACCTATCTGTAAGACCACCGTAAAAGAACTAAAAGGCAAAAAGCTCGCAGTAGTTCCTATTCTCAGGGCAGGGCTTGGAATGGTAGACGGAATGCTTGAAATGATTCCGGCTGCAAAGGTTGGACATATCGGAATGTACAGGGATCCAAAGACAGCTGAACCGGTAGAATATTATTGTAAATTGCCGGCTGATTGTGCAAACAGGGAAGTTTTTGTTGTAGATCCAATGCTTGCAACAGGAGGTTCTGCAGTTGCAGCACTTGACCTTTTAAAACAAAAGGGCGTAAAAAATATACATTTTATGTGTATAATAGCTGCTCCGGAAGGTGTAAAAAAGCTTACAGAGGCACACCCGGATGTAGATCTTTATATAGGTGCATTAGATGATCATCTCAATGAGAAAAAATACATTGTTCCGGGACTCGGAGATGCCGGGGATAGGATTTTCGGAACAAAATAGGAGGCGGTATCATGAGTACTTCGACAAAGAGACAGGATTATATTACATGGGATGAGTACTTCATGGGAGTTGCAATGCTGTCTGGCATGCGTTCAAAAGATCCAAACACACAGGTCGGAGCCTGCATAGTAAGTCCTGAACATAAGATTTTATCGATGGGATACAATGGATTTCCTCTTGGATGTTCGGATGATGAATTTACATGGTCGCGCGAGGGTGAGGATAACAAATATTATTATTCGACGCACAGTGAATTAAATGCGATCCTCAACTACAGGGGAGGCAGCCTTGAGGGTGCAACGATTTATGTGACATTGTTTCCATGCAATGAATGTGCCAAGGCAATAATCCAGACGGGCATCAGGGAAGTTGTATATGACAGTGATAAATACGAGCATACACAAAGTGTTATAGCATCAAAGAAAATGCTTAAAGCGGCAGGCGTTACGCTCCGCAGATACGAGCATACTGATCGCATGATACACTTAAAATTATAGCTTGAGATCAAAAGAGAAAAAGCTTCGGCTTTTTCTCTTTTTTGTAGACAAAAATAGCAAAAATGGTATAATAGTTTATATGAAAAAGAATAATAATAAACAGATATTTGATGCGCTTATCATGGTATTTCAATTTGGGATAAATATGATAGTGCCGATATTTATTTGTACTTTGCTTGGTGTATGGATTGGTAAAAAGACCGGCATGGACTGGATAACAGTTCCATTATTTTTTTTAGGGGCTTTAGCCGGTGCCAATAATATATACAGGATGGCGAAGAAGCTAATAGACTTAGACGAGAAGGATAATGGTAATGCTAAGAAGGATAAATGATGCATTGCCGGGGTTAGTAGCAGGTATTATATTGTATGGGATTATTATACAGATTACAGGGGTGTGGTTTGTAGAGGACAGATTATCATATTCTATAGGATTATGGTATGGGATTACAATAGCAATAGGTATGGCAATTAACCTGGCAAAGGTGATATTTGATTCCGTTACGATATACGGAGAAGAGAATGCCAATCGCAGAATTATCATGAAATCAGTAATGCGTTATGCTGTCGTGGTAATTCTGTTTTTTATATTGGGCTATTTTAAATTTGGCAGTTTGTATACAGCACTTATTGGAATTCTTGGGCTGAAGGTATCAGCATATGTTCAGCCGTTGTTTCAAAAGATTGCTGGCAAATTATCAGGGCGAAGTGATGCAGCCCCTGATGGAGAAGGCAAATAGCAGATAATAACTAAATAATGTACAAGGAGGTGATAATGTGAATCAGGCGATTTTGCTGGAAAGCAACGCAGATAATATCGATTTTATGATTCATGGTATCTTTTCCATAGAGATATTCGGACAGGAGGTCTGGATCACAACGTCTCATGCCTGCATACTTATAGTCATGGCACTTATGGTCATTTTTGCAATTGCAGCAAACAGAAAGTTAAAAAAGGCAAAGACAGTTCCGGATGGTTTTCAGAATATCATAGAACTCATAGTGGAAAAGCTTGACGGAATGGTGGAAAGTACCATGGGAAAATGGGCTCCGAGATTTGTAAACTATATCAGTACTATTTTTATTTTCATACTGATGAGTAATATCTCAGGTCTGTTTGGTCTCAGACCGCCTACAGCAGACTATGGAACCACACTTGCACTGGCGCTTATTACGTTTTGCATGATCAGATTCAATAAGGCTAAGCATCAAAGTGCAAAAGATATCTGGACAGGAATGTGCTCACCACTTCCACCATGGCTGCCTATATGGGCACCGATAAACATTATCAGTGAAATTGCAGTTCCGATATCTTTGTCATTGCGTTTGTTTGCAAACGTGCTTTCAGGAACTGTTATTATGGCACTGGTATATGGTCTGCTCAGATTTATAGCTATAGCATGGCCATCAGTATTACACGTATACTTTGATCTGTTTTCAGGGGCAATTCAGACGTATGTATTCTGTATGCTCACAATGACATATGTTACACAGGCTTGTGAGACAGATGAATAACACATCTACAAGGATGAAAGATATTTAATGTATTTAATAACTGTTTTATGATATAGACAGTTATGTATTTTAAGGAGGATTCAATTATGGATATCAACGGACAGGATTTAATCAGGGCATGTTCAGCAATCGGTGCAGGTTTAGCGGTAATCGCAGGTATCGGACCTGGTGTTGGACAGGGTATCGCAGCAGGACACGGAGCAGCGGCAGTAGGACGTAATCCGGGAGCAAGAGGACAGATCATGTCTACTATGCTTTTAGGACAGGCAGTTGCAGAGACAACAGGTCTTTATGGACTTGTTGTTGCGTTACTTTTACTCTTCGTACATCCGCTTGGATAATATTAGGATTAGATATTTTGTGCACTTTAAAGGCGCAGCAGAAAATCCTACAGAAAGGAGAGTAGAAAGTGTTAGCAGAATATTCATTTTTGTTCAATTTGGATGCCCAGCTGCTATTTGACACAGCTTTACTTGCGATTGCGGTATTTTTCTTATTTATGCTGATGTCGTATCTGCTTTTTGACCCGGCAAGGAAACTTTTAAAGGATCGTAAGGAAAAGATTGAAAATGATATTGATACAGCAAGATCAGATAAGGAAAAGGCTCAGGCTCTTAAGGCAGAGTACGAGGAAAAACTTAAGAACGTAGACAAAGAAGCTGAACTGATTTTGTCAGAGGCAAGGCAGAAGGCACTTAAAAATCAGAATAAAATTGTTGATGATGCAAAAGAAGAAGCTTCACGCATCATAAAAAGAGCGCAGGAAGAAGCCGAGCTTGAGAAAAAACATGCTATGGATGATGTAAAACAGGAGATGATACAGATAGCATCTCTTATGGCTTCAAAGGTTGTTGCTGCCTCAATCAATACACAGATCCAGGATACACTTGTTGAAGAGACACTTAAAGAGATTGGAGAATCAACATGGCAAAGCTAGTATCAAAAACATATGGTGATGCATTGTTTGAGCTGGCCCTTGAGGAAGGAAAACTGGATTTGCTGGCAGATGAGGTAAAGGCAGTATCAGAAATCATCTCAGATAATGGGGATCTGACCAAACTTATGAATCATCCGCAGATAGATAAAGAAGAAAAAGTCAAAATCATTGAAAACATCTTCAAAAACAGGATATCAGATGAACTTTTAGGACTTATGGTAATGATCATCGAGAAAAATCATTACAAACATCTGGTATCGGTATTTGATCATTTTACAGAATGTGTCAAGGAGTATAAGAACATAGGTACTGCATATATAACATCTGCTGTGGAACTATCAGATGAACAAAAGCAGGCAATTGAAAAGAGACTTCTGGACACAACCAGATATGTAGAAATTGAAATGAAATTTGATGTGGATGCCGCACTTATTGGCGGTATGAAAATCAGGATCGGAGACAGAGTAGTAGATTCAAGTGTAAAGACAAAACTTGAAAATCTGACCCGAGAACTTACAAAAATACAATTGAAAGTAGGTGAATGCGCTCCATGAATTTAAAACCAGAGGAGATCAGCTCTGTTATAAAGGAGCAGATAAAACGTTATGCTTCTTCGTTAGAAGTCGCCGATGTTGGAACGGTAATACAGGTGGCTGACGGAATTGCGCGTATTCATGGTCTTGAAAATGCGATGCAGGGAGAACTTCTGGAGTTCCCGGGAGAAGTATACGGAATGGTATTAAACCTTGAGGAGGATAATGTGGGTGCGGTTCTTTTAGGAATGCAGCACAACATAAGTGAGGGAGATACCGTAAAGACAACAGGACGAGTGGTAGAGGTTCCTGTCGGGGATGCAATGCTTGGAAGAGTAGTGAATGCACTTGGACAGCCAATCGATGGAAAAGGACCTATAGAGTCTGATAAGTTCCGTCAGATAGAGAGAGTCGCATCCGGAGTTATATCCAGAAAATCAGTAGATACACCATTACAGACAGGTATCAAGGCTATTGATTCAATGGTTCCGATAGGACGCGGACAGCGAGAGCTTATAATCGGAGACAGACAGACTGGAAAGACAGCTATAGCAATAGATACGATCATCAATCAGAGAGGCCAGAATGTAAAATGTATATATGTAGCCATTGGACAGAAAGCCTCTACTGTAGCTTCGATAGTAAATGAGCTGGAAGAATTTGGTGCGATGAGTTATACAACTGTAGTTGCGGCGACAGCTTCAGAGCTTGCACCATTACAGTACATTGCACCATATTCGGGATGTGCGATTGGTGAGGAATGGATGGAAAATGGTGAGGATGTGCTTATTGTTTACGACGATCTTAGTAAGCATGCAGCAGCTTACCGTACACTTTCGCTTTTATTAAAGCGTGCACCGGGACGTGAAGCATATCCGGGAGATGTATTCTATCTTCACTCAAGACTGTTAGAGCGTGCAGCAAGACTTTCAGACAAACTGGGAGGCGGTTCACTGACTGCACTGCCTATCATAGAAACGCAGGCAGGAGATGTTTCAGCATATATTCCTACCAACGTAATTTCAATCACAGATGGTCAGATATATCTAGAGACAGAGATGTTTAACTCAGGTTTCCGTCCAGCCATAAATGCGGGTCTTTCTGTTTCGAGGGTAGGTGGATCTGCACAGATAAAGGCTATGAAAAAAATAGCAGCGCCTATCCGTGTTGAATTAGCACAGTACAGAGAGCTTGCTGCGTTTGCGCAGTTTGGCTCAGAGCTTGATGAAAGTACAGCAGAACAGCTTGCGCAGGGCGCCAGGATAAAGGAAATATTAAAGCAGCCGCAGTATAAACCGATGCCGGTAGAAAAACAGGTAATAATCATATATGCAGCGACAAATAAATATCTTCTCGATATCAAAATAGAAGACATCTTAAGATTTGAAGCAGAGCTTTTCGATTTTATAGATACAAAATATCCGGAAATTCCGGAAGCCATAAAAACAGAAAAGGTTATCAGTGAAGAAACTGAGAGCAGGCTTATCAAAGCTATAGAAGAGTGTAAGGCACAGTTTCGTTAATGGCAGAAAGTAGGTGGTAAAATGGCTTCAATGCGGGATATAAAGCGCAGAAAAAGCAGTATTTCAAGTACACAGCAGATCACTAAAGCCATGAAGCTTGTTTCTACCGTTAAGCTGCAGAAGGCAAGGGCACATGCCGAATCAACTGATCCTTATTTCAATTATATGTATAAAACCGTAAGTTCAATGCTTGCAAAAAGCGGAAACATAGATCATCCGTATTTAAAGCAGGGAGAATCAAGACGGAAAGCAGTTGTTGTGATCACGTCAAACAGAGGTCTTGCGGGAGGATACAACAGCAATATCGTAAAACTCATCACACATGGGGATTTGATAAAAGATGATCTGGACATATATGCGATAGGGGCAAAAGGCGAGGAGGCATTGCTGTCAAAAGACTATAACATAGTCAAGAGTGCATCCCAGATGATGGAAGATCCGGAATATGATGATGCAGCTGTTCTTTGTAAGGAGGTGCTTAAATCATTTGCGGATGGCGAAGTCGGAGAGATTTATCTGGCATATACTCATTTTAAAAATACTGTCACACAGGAAGCTAAGCTTATAAAACTTCTTCCGGTGGAAATAGATACAGATGAGGCGGCGCAGGATAAATCCGGGGTACTCATGAATTTTGAACCGAATGAGGAAGAGGCTATAAACCTCATAATTCCTAAATATGTCACCAGCTTGTTTTATGGTGCGCTTGTAGAGTCGTTTGCCAGCGAAAATGGTGCGAGAATGCAGGCTATGGATTCGGCAACGAGCAATGCAGAAGAAATGATAGATGATCTGACACTTAAATATAACAGGGCACGTCAGGGCTCAATTACTCAGGAACTGACTGAGATAATAGCCGGGGCGAATGCCATTGAGTAAAAAGATAGGAGAAAATAAAATGGCAGATAAAAATGTAGGCAAAATCACACAGATTATCAGTGCCGTTCTGGATATCAAGTTTTCAGAAGGCAATCTGCCTGAGATAAATGATGCTATAGAAGTTCCACTTAAAGATGGAGGAAAGCTTATCGTAGAAGTTGCCCAGCACCTGGGAGACGATACAGTTAGATGTATAGCGATGGGACCGACTGACGGACTTATCCGTGGAATGGATGCTATAGCAACGGGGGCACCAATTTCTGTACCGGTAGGAGAACACACACTTGGAAGAATGTTCAATGTATTAGGAGATCCAATTGATGAGGCTGCTCCGCCGGTTACAGAAGAGAAATGGCCAATTCACAGAAAAGCTCCGGATTTTGAGGAGCAGGCGACATCTCAGGAAATGCTTGAAACAGGAATCAAGGTAGTTGATCTGCTCTGTCCATATCAGAAAGGTGGAAAAATCGGACTTTTCGGTGGTGCAGGTGTAGGAAAGACAGTTCTTATACAGGAGCTTATTCATAATATTGCAACAGAGCATGGAGGATATTCTGTTTTTACAGGTGTAGGTGAGCGTACCCGAGAGGGAAATGATCTATACTATGAGATGAAGGAATCCGGAGTTATAGATAAAACAACCATGGTGTTCGGTCAGATGAATGAGCCGCCGGGAGCGCGTATGAGAGTAGCCCTCGCAGGTCTTACGATGGCTGAATATTTCAGAGACAAAGGTGGAAAGGATGTGCTTCTTTTCGTAGATAACATCTTCCGTTTTACACAGGCTGGTTCAGAAGTGTCGGCGCTTCTGGGACGTATGCCGTCAGCTGTTGGTTATCAGCCGACATTGCAGACAGAGATGGGTGCACTTCAGGAGAGGATCACTTCCACAAAAAATGGCTCTATAACTTCCGTACAGGCTGTATACGTTCCGGCGGATGACCTTACAGATCCGGCGCCGGCTACAACTTTCGCACATCTTGATGCGACAACGGTACTTGAGCGTTCCATTGCAGAGCTTGGTATCTATCCGGCGGTAGATCCGCTTGCATCTACATCACGTATCCTCGATCCCCGAATAGTAGGTCAGGAACACTTTGAGGTAGCACATGCAGTACAGGAAATTTTACAGAAATATAAAGAACTGCAGGATATCATTGCGATTCTTGGTATGGATGAGTTGTCAGAGGATGATAAACTCGTAGTCAGCCGTGCGAGAAAAGTTCAAAGGTTCCTTTCGCAGCCGTTCTTTGTAGCAGGACAGTTTACAGGACTTGAAGGAAAATATGTTCCAATCTCTGAAACGATCAGAGGATTTAAAGAGATTCTGGAAGGCAAGCATGATGATGTACCTGAAGGATATTTCCTTAATGTCGGAAGCATTGATGAAGTTCGTGCGAAAATGCAGTAAAATGTGACCGGTAGTAATAAGGAGATGGCGTATGGCAGACATTATTTTTAAGATTGAAATAATCACGCCTGACCGCGTTTTTTATAAAGGGGAGACAGACTTTCTGGAATTCAACACGCAGTCAGGAGAAGTCGGTGTATACAAAAACCATATACCGATGACAACAGTTCTCGCACCAGGAATTGTCACTATACACAATGGGGACGAGGAAAAAATTGCAGCCATTCATTCAGGCTTTGCAGAAATACTTGGAGATAAAGTAACGTTTCTTGCAGAAATAGCTGAATGGCCGGATGAAATAGATGTAAGCCGGGCTGAAGCTGCAAAAGAGCGGGCTGAAAAGCGATTGGAAAATCATACAGCACAGACTGATATAAAGCGTGCGGAGTATGCACTCCGAAAGGCACTTATAAGGATTGATGCTGCACATCATGTATAATATTTTATAAGGATTCTCCTGCTATATGCGGTTGTATATGGCAGGAGGATTTTTTTAACAGAAAATTGATTTTAACATAAATGTCAAAAACAAAGCTGCAAAATTGGTAATTATTTTTACTAAAAGTTGACAAGAAATTATATAGTACATATAGATAATTTTTTGAAAATATGTTTTAATAAAGTATATAAATTAGCCAAATAATGATGGGCAATTCAAATATGTTATGTTAAGTGAGGATGGTGCATATGTCGAGAAGAAAGCGTAACAGGCAAGTGACAACGGAGCTGGAAAATCAGGCTGTGCATAATGTAGAGCCGGTAAATGAACATAAAGATATAAATGAAAGCGAGCGTATCCAAAGAGCAGAATGGATTCATGATCAGGTAAAGCTGCAAAGAGAACGTGAGGATGAAACCTGGGAAAAAATCATGGAGGAGCAGAAACTCATTACGGAACGTATGCGCTCCATAGATGATGACATAAGCAGGAACCGTGAACTTGAAAGATATCATGAGGGCTGTCTGGAGGATATTACAGATCAGGTCTATTCACTTCATGGGGTTACGACAGACAAACTCGAAGGCATGACACGATATAAAAATGCAAAATTTCAGGGCGAGGCGACAGTTGTATTTGTAATGTCTATAATGATAGCTGCCATTGCGGCATATGCATATGGAGTTACATCACAGGTATGTATGTTCATGCTTTTATGCATAGGTGCGGAGGGAGCATTGCTTTCAGGCCCGCACAAAAAGAGAAATCTGTTGGGGGGAATATTCAGAACACTTTTCTTTGTCCCGGTAATACTTATGGCGGCAGAAGTTATAAGCTTTAAATACTATGAGAACTATTATGAATATGTGACAATGATCGGTGAGGCAGCAGCAATACTGCTGGTTGTTATCGGAACAGCTACATACTTCCTCTACAATCCATACAGAAAAGACAAGAAATATGTCAAAGAAGCACAGGCTGACCTAAAAGAATTACATAAAGCTGCCAGAAAGAGCGTAAAGAAAAATCAGAAATTACGCATGAAGAATGAAGCAAAAGATCAGAAAGTACAGGCAAAGCTTGCAAAAAAAGAAGCAAAATATGAACGAAGGCAGCAGAAACATCAGTTAAAGATGGAAAAACGGGAGTTTAAGTCTGAACAGAAAAAGAAAAAAATGGAGATGAAGACGGAACTTAAGCGAAGTAAACTGATGGCGAAAGCTATGAAAATTAATAAAAAAGCCGGCATCATTGAAAATGAAATCGCTGCAGAAGAAACAGAACAAATAGGAAGTGTAAACAGCACAGAAAATATAAACCGCATACAAAATAAAGATTTAAAAGAAAATAATGGTGATAATAGAAAACACCGGGATAAAGCTCCCGAGGAAGTAAATCTCGATAACCCGGTGGAGTATATTGAACAAAATAACATAATTTCCATAACAAAGGAGCGTAAAATAGAATAGGGCTATTAGACTTTTTGCTGGGCTTAAAATATATAACATGGGGAGGTAATCGAAATGAAGATTACAGACAAAAAAGGTGTAAAGGTTACACCGGAAATGATAGGATTATTTTTTGAGGACATTAATTTTGCCGCAGATGGTGGTTTGTATGCAGAAATGATAGAGAATCGTTCGTTTGAGGCAAAAGAGGCATTCGGAACGCCGGGAAACTTCTATTCAGTTGATGACAATGGATACGCATGGAAACCATATAAGGCGGGGGGATTGGATAAGCCTCGCATGCAGTATATAATGGGCACACCACTTTCAGAGGCAAATCCACATTATCTGAGATTTACTGCAACAGAAGCAGGACAGGGATTTTCCAATAAAGCATATGACGGGATCAGATTGCATAAAGGAATGAAATACAATGTATCATTTTATGCACGATGTGTAGAATACACCGGCAATAACTTTATCATATCCGTAAACAAAGATGGCAAGATATATGGCAAAGCCAGTGTAGAAGCAGTAAAGGCAATACCATATATACCATTTTCTGATTTAAAGATCGATATGGAACAGAAAGATCCTGTCATAAGTGCGCAGATAGAAAAGATAAAGCAGCTTGACACGGAAAAGATGAGCCGCTGCAATGACTGGATCAAATATGATGTGGTAATCACAGCAGATAATGATGTATCAGGAGCCGATTTCACGATATCTCTTGATGGAGCGGGTGTCATAGAATTTGACCTTATTTCGATGATACCGGAGGATGCTGTAGACGGCATTTTCAGACGTGATCTTTTCGAGGCACTTGCAGCGATAAAACCGGGATTTATCAGATTTCCGGGTGGATGTATCGTAGAGGGAATAAGCCTCGAAAACAGATACCGCTGGAAGAGAACTGTCGGAGAATTAAAAGACAGAAAATATATACCAAATCTCTGGGCATTTGATGATGACAGATCAAAAGAAGGCTGGGATGTAAAACGTCCGGATTCACATTATGGACAGTCTTTTGGAATCGGATTTTATGAGTACTTTATACTTTGTGAATTGCTTGGTGCGAAAGCGCTTCCGGTATTGAGCATCGGTACAGCATGTCAGTTCCGTTCAACACAGCTTGTAACATCAGACAGCAAAGAGTTTGATGAATATGTACAGGATGCACTCGATCTTATTGAGTTCGCAAATGGTCCGGTAAGCAGCAAGTGGGGAGCACTCCGTGCTCAAATGGGACATCCGGAGAGCTTCGGACTGGATATGATTTCTGTGGGAAATGAACAATGGGAGTCTAAATACGTTGATTTATATAAGCGTCATCAGATCTTTGAAAAGGCCATCCATGAGAAATATCCTGACATGAAAATACTCGGAACAGCAGGTCCGTTCCTGGATTCGCCTATCACAAAAGATGCATGGGATTTCTATAATAATGAATTTAAAAAGAATCCAAATACATGCTATGCAGTTGATGAGCATTATTATGTAAGTCCGCAGTGGATGTATGATCATGTAGACCACTATGATGATTATCCGAGAGATATAGCAGTATTTGCAGGAGAATATGCAGCGCATACAGAGAAAAAAGAAAATTCAATGGAGAGTGCATTGGCAGAAGCTGCACTTCTTACAGGAATAGAGAAAAATGCAGATGTTGTTAAACTCGCATCATATGCGCCTCTTTTCAACCGAATAGGCCACAGCCAGTGGAAACCGGACATGATATGGTTTGATGATGAAAAAGTATATCTGACACCAAACTATTTTGTTCAGCAGCTTTTTGCAAACCATGTCGGAGATGAGACCATTCCTATGGACGGACAGGAAAAAGAACTCAGAAAAGATGGAATATATGTTTCATTGTCCAGAACAAATAACGGAGAAACCATACTTAAAGCCGTAAACGTAAATGACAGTGAATATACACTGCCACTTACAGATTACGAGGATGTGCCGGTCGAGGCGATCGGACATGCGTGGGTACTTGAGGGAACAGGAGAGATACCGGATGGCATGCCTGAGATTACAGATGTAAGACAGACAAATCTGCAGATAATCGGTGATGTCACAATTCCGGCACAGAGCTTTATGGTTATCAGATTTTAATCATATGCTCAGGTTATACTTTTCCATCCAGTAGTTAATCTGGATAAAATATGCGATTAGCTGTGGACCTGCCATGAGCTGGCCAAACCATGGTTTTCCATATTCGGCAGGGGCTTTCAGAAATTCGCATACCTTTTTGGGATCAATGAGTGAGAGTACGGGAGAATTCGGAGTATCAAGTATTTCTTTCATACCTTTAATGAGAAGAGCTTCATATCCGGGATGATAAGTCTTCGGATATGGGCTCTTTTTTCTATGCAGAAGTTCAGGTGGCAGAATATCAGAAAAAGCATCACGGAGCAGTGTTTTTTCTACACCATTCTGAAATTTCATGTGCCATGGAACATTAAATACATATTCTATAATTCTGTGATCTGCGAACGGAACACGTGCTTCAAGCTCAGAAAACATGCTGGCACGATCCATCCGGTCGAGAAGAGTCTGCATAAACCATTTTATATTGAGATATCCGATCATACGGTGGCTTTCGTCCTCTTTTGATTCGCCGGGAAGCAGAGGTGCGGCAGCTTTTGACTGTTCATAGCGCATATGGGAATAATCGGAAAGGGCGAGTTCGTCTGCTACATCTTCACGCAGAAAAGCAAGACGGGGAGTTATGTCCGAGGACCACGGAAATCCATCTTTTTCAAGCAGTTCTTTCCGGTAAAACCATGGATATCCACCGAAGATTTCATCAGCACATTCGCCAGTCAATGCAACTTTATTTTTTTTGCTGACAAGATTACAGAAATATAAAAGTGATGCATCTACGTCTGTCATTCCTGGCATATCTTTGGCATCAACAGAACTGAAAAGCTCATTGTAGAGGGAAATCTCGTTACATTCAAGATAAGAATGATCAGTTTCATATTCTTCAAGCATGCGATTGACGTATGGAAGATCACGTTCGGGCTGGAAGGAGTTTGATTTAAAATATTTATCATTGTCCTTAAAGTCGAATGAAAAAGTATTGAGAGTTTTTCCGTTTCGGTTCAGGTAATTTGCAGCGACAGCAGTGACTATACTTGAATCGATTCCACCGGATAAGAATGTGCATACAGGAACATCCGAAACCATCTGACGGATAATTGAATCCTCAACAAGATAGCGGGTATGTTCCACAGTCCGGGCATAATCGTCAGTGTGCTCATGGCTTACAATGTCCCAGTATTTTTCATCGTACAGCCCTTCCTTTGAATATGATATATAATGTCCGGGCAGAACTTCATAAAGTCCTTTAAATAAAGTGGTTCCGCTAGTGTGAGCCGGACCTATCGAAAGAAGCTCCTGTAAACCTTGCTTATCTATTTCCGGTTCAAAATCAGGGTGGACGAAACAGGCTTTTGGCTCTGAACCGAAGATAAGAGTGTCGTTTGGCGTAGCATAAAAAAGTGGTTTAACTCCTACCCGGTCACGGAATAGAAACAGCTTCTGCAGGGCATCGTCCCATATGGCAATAGCAAAAATACCATTCAATTTTTCGACAAAATCAGCTCCGTAGTGCATATATGCATAGAGTATCACTTCTGTGTCAGATGTGGTTGAAAGCACATATCCGTTTTTGTTAAGTTCCGGGATAATCTCGTCTGTATTATAAATCTCCCCATTATATACGATAGTACAGCTCCGTCCATCGCATGAACGTGTCATCGGCTGATTGCCACACAATATATCACGAATTGCGAGGCGGCTGTGGGCAAGACCGATATGTTTTTTCAGATACCGGCCGCGGGCATCGTTACCCCGGTGAGCAAGAACCGCACGCATTTTTTCGAGACGGAAATGCCAATAATCGGGTTTTTCATCATAATTATTTTTATAGCTGCAAAAACCAGCAATTCCACACATATAATTCTCCATAACAGTAGACTTTTTCTATATATTATGCGAAAATTATAAAAAAGTTATACCGTAAAAGACCATTGCTAAAGGAAAAAATGTGTAATGCAAAATGGTTTAAATATATTATTCAGAGTATGAAATATGTATTAAAAGGGAAAGGGAAAATCAAATGAATAATCAAAATTACAATCAGTATCAACAAAATCCATATGGAAATATATATAATGATCCGCACAAGTATATATCGCCGGAGGACAATAAGAAAGCAAATATAATTTCAACTATTTCCCTAATATTGGCACTTGGAGTTCCGATACTGCTTGGCGCAATGGGGTGGGCTGCAGTAGTAATTTTCGATGATCTATCGACAACACAGATGCAGGATATGTCGAATATCGGAGAGATTATAACTGTCGGGCTTGGACTTATCTCATGGGGAAGCCGTATAGCTGCATTGGCACTTATGATATATGTAAGGGTAAAATATCCAAACAATATATTCGGAAAAGTACTTATGTGGATATATATCGCACTTATAGTGATAGGAATAATAGTATTGTCTGTAGTAATAATCTCATGTGGGATAGCGTTTGGTGCCTGCGTAAATGGGATGATGGAATGCGGAGAAATAGGAGCAAAGTTTATAGGCATATTATGGAGATAATAATAAGGCATTGGAGAGTGTCACCGTATGCGATATGCTTTTTAATGAGTTTCGTATGCGCATACATATATGTGGCATTAAAGCTTAGAAAGCAGGGGATTATTAAAAGATATATATTTTACATGATGATGCTAAACACTGTTCTGATACTATATTTCGGGCTCGTTTATACAGTAGTAACGCAGCTGATACAGGGAAATGGCATAAGAGAATTGGGATTTTCAAGTCTCGGGGGCATGATGGGAATGATGCTCGGGGTGTTTATATTTTCAAAGATATCACCTGACAGTAAAACCGCCGTGTTCCGGGAAAACATAAAGGCCTTGGGGCTTATGTATTCAGTCTCAAAGCTGGGCTGTTTTTTTGCAGGCTGCTGTTATGGAATGAAATATGATGGTCCGGGAAAAATAAGGTATGTCGATCCACTGGCGAAAACACAAAGTCCGTGGTATTTTCCCGTACAGCTTGTGGAGTCGATATGTTTTCTGGCGGCGTTTTTAATAATAAATGCAGCGGATAGAAAGCCGGAAATATCAAAAGCTCCGCAAGATAGCGTATCAATTGAGCCGATATGCATAGTCACATATTCAGCCTTAAAATTTGCACTGGATTACCTCAGATACTATCCGGAAAGACATATTTTTACAGTAAATCAATGGGTATGCCTGATGATCATAGTATTATTGATTTTATCTAAAGTTCCACGTATAATCAAGGATAGACAGTGATAAATATGGAGGACTATATGAAAAAACAAAACACAATTGCTTTATTACCAATAGCAGTATTCCTTGTCCTGTACCTCGGACTTGGAATACTTTTTGAATATATAATGAAGATACCGATGGGCTTTTACAATGTACCTATCATAATTGCTTTTCTTGTCGCAATATTTGTAGCCTGTTTACAAAACCACAGTGTTACATTTGATGAAAAACTCGGGATAATGGCACAGGGGCTTGCGGACAAAAATATCATAACGATGCTGCTCATATTCCTCACAGCGGGAGCGTTTGTCGGAGTTGTGGGGCGCAGCAGTGCAGAGAGTGTGGCATATTTTATGCTGTCACTTATTCCGGCGAGATTTGCAGTGATGGTTCTTTTTGTGGTTGCCTGCTTTGTGTCGATCGCAATGGGAACATCTGTTGGAACTATAACGCTTATCGTGCCGATCGCAGCGGCTGTGTCTGAGGCATCCGGTTTTGGACTGCCGCTGTGTGTCGGTGCAGTCATGGGAGGCGCAATGTTTGGGGACAACCTCTCATTTATATCGGATACAACGATCGCCGCATGCAACGGACAGGGCTGCCGGATGAAGGACAAATTCAGGGAAAACTTTTTTATAGCGCTTCCGGCGGCAATACTTACACTTATATGCATAGCGGTATTATCATTTAAAACCGACATTGCCGGAGCGGTATCGCAGGAATATCATCTGTTGCAGATAATACCATACATTCTTGTACTTATAGGCGGAATAATCGGAATAAATGTATTTTTAGTGCTTATAATCGGGATCGTATCAGGTGCGGTGATAATGATCGCAGCAGGAAACATCACTACGTATGAACTGCTTACAAATATGGGAAGCGGGGCTTCCGGTATGTTTGAAACGTGCATGGTCGCAGTACTCGTTGCGGCAATGTGTGCGCTGATCCGTGAATATGGCGGCTTTGAAGCGCTGCTTAGTGCGATATACAGGACTTTCAAGGGAAAAATGGGCGGACTGCTCGGAATGGGATTACTTGTCGGACTGATAGACATTGCAACAGCAAACAACACGGTTGCGATAGTCATGGCTAACCCAATAGCAAAGGAAATGGCGCAAAAATATGGCATAACATCACGTAAAACGGCATCGATACTGGATACATTTTCATGTATTTTTCAGGCAGTGATACCATATGGAGCGCAGATGCTCGTAGCAATCTCAGCCGTACACGAACTTGGATATGAAATATCGGCATTTAATGTACTGCCGTATCTGTTTTACCCAATGTTTCTGCTGGCAAGCTCGTTGGTTGCTATAGTAAAAATTGAGAGATAAATATGAAATACACAGAAGTAATTGGAGAGATATATAAACATACCCGGGAAAAAAAGGGTTATTTTAAAGAAACAGTAATTAAAGATCTGATCGGAATAAAGATAATAAACAGATTTGAGGACGAAGAAATCCTGCCGGATTTTCTCATGATAGAAAGGCTGTATCAAAGGATTGGAGAGTCATCTGATATTTTTACGATAATGATGACGAGCGAGGAATATGATTATTGTATATGGCGCGAAAACCTCATAGAAAAAATCATATCCGGCAAAATATGTAAATCCGACTGGGAAAGCAGATCTGCAAAAGACCGGACCATCAATGAACTTTTACAGGAACAGTTCGTGCAATTCTGGAAAGGCTATGATGATAGTGATGCGGAACTTATGAAAAAGGCGATACGCATGACCGTGCCGGAATTTCCAGATAAAATGTCCATGCATCAGTGCATAGGCAGGGAAGAATTTGCATATATGCTCTATTATATCGAAAGAAAACTGCATAAAAATCCGAAAGAGTGGATGCAGGAGTATGAGACGGTAAGATTTATCTTAAAATATATCAACCTCAATTATGAAACACAGGAACTTGTAAGGATATACGCAAGGGCAGCATGTGTATATGGTGAACTTATACCGATAGATGATATTGACGATAAAATACATCATTACAAAAGCGCACTGGATCTTCAGCGCAAATATGCAAGAGTAAGCGGCATCGACAGGCTGCTATATGGACTGATCTGCTCTTATAAGCAGCTTGAGCAGGAAATCCCGGACGATTATCAGAAGATGTATGAAACGATAATAGCGGTAAAAAATGAGTTTAAGATAACGGAGAACTATGCCCCTGAAATAAAAATGACTAACGAGATCTATCTGCTGGACGAGGTGTTTAAAGAATACCGGCTTGAAAGAGGGCTTACACCGGCACAGGCGGCGGAGGGCGTATGTGATATAAAAACCTACAGAGCGCTTGAAAATGGAAAACGTAAGCCCAAAAGAGGCACGTATCAGGTGATCGCAGAGGCACTGGGTATTCCGCTTGTAAAATATAATGCGGATATAATAACAAATGAGTATGAGCATATCCAGATGCTTGAGGAGATTAAGCTGATATCTAGAAAGAGTGTAAAAGGAAGAGAGCAAAAACTTATAGATATACTTGAACAAAAACTTGGAGTATGGGTGAAATATCCGGAAAACCGACAGATGATAGATAGTAGGAGAGATTTTCAAAAATTTTGTGACGGAAATATAGAAATAGATGATTATTTAGATAAATTAAAAAACGTTCTTGATATGACAATAAATAACTGGCATAAAGACATGGAGCATCATTTTTATACCAGAAGAGAGTTAGTTATATTGTATTATGTAATTGTAGCATATAGAGAAAAAGGAAGATCAGATATTGCAATTAAATTGATGGATAAACTATTAGAATATCTCAACAGCAGTAAGGTAAATTGTGAATCAAGAATGGAAGAAATAGCAGTATTGTACATAGAACGTAAAAATCTGCTTACGGATATGGAAATGTATGATGAAGCCATAAAAAATGTCTACGAATACATGAAAATATGTTTCAAACTAGATCGCGGGGATAAAATAGTACCACTGTTAATAGAACCAGGGTGGATTTGTAATGAGGGTTACTATCAGGAAACTATGGAAATGCTTGACAAAGAGCACAGCGAAAAATATTTTCAACATGCTCTTTGTATAAGTGAAATGTATTATCAGGATGCTTATCAAAAATCTATTAAAGAATATATGAAAAGTATTAAAATTAGTCAGCCGTAGGCGGTAGTATATTACTATATGTAGATATATCAGTATTATATTCCTCAGAAGTGTTAGGATAAGGCTGTATAGTGAAATTTGATAAACAGAGAGTTAATAGGAATGTTAATAATAGTTTGTTAATTTTTTCATTTGTAAATAGCTACTTTATGTGTAATCGGTTACGATAATACACCATATGGTGAAAAAATAAAAGGGACAGATCGTGTCTGAAAATCGGACACGATCTGTCCCTTTACTTTGTGCGAAAATAATCTATAATTTATAAACGTTGCGAGGAAATAATGATTTTGGGACTATAAAATTATTATGATTACATTGATTTCTTAGAAAGGAAAGAATGCTTGAGTTACTAATAACTGATAAATTTATAGTTTCATTATCAATGGATGGAATAAAAGAAGTACAGAATTACCATAGACCATTAGCCAATGGAAATGTAGTATATTGTGGATAGCATCTTTGTAAGTGCATCTTATTTTATTTATAAAAATTATAGGTGGTATTATAAATATGAAAAAATTATATTTTATGGACAGAAATATTTTATTATGGCTATCGGGAAGTACATTGTCTGCATTTGGAGATGTGTTTACATCTACAGCTATTCCTCTAGTTACATTTAATTTGACAAAATCTGCAAGATTCTCAGCGCTGGTTTTGTTATTAGATATTTTGCCGCTTATTATTTTATCGCCACTAATAGGGACTATCGTAGATAAGTGTGAGAAAAAAAAGATAATAATTATTTCTAATTTAATATCTGTTCTGATATTAGGTTCGTTTTTGATAATAAATAATAATGAATGGTACTATCTTATAGGTAATTCCCTAATAAGTATCAGTGCAAAGTTTTATTCAACTTCGGCAAAAACTATGCTTCCAGATATTGTAAATGATGAAGGTGTTATTACAAGAGTAAATAGTCTTATATCACTCACATTAAAAATAGCAAGAATTCTTGGAGCTTCACTCGCTGCAATAGTATTAGGACTTTGGGGAACAAAGATACTATTCATGTTTGATGCCGTAAGTTTTATTATAAATATGTTGTGTGTATTTGGACTTAGATTAGGCTCAGAACAGATAACAGAACATCAAAATATTGAAAAACATCAATATGTTTTTATGGATGCAGTTAAATATTTTTCAAAAGACAACCTATTTTTGATCATGTGTATAGTATATGGTGGTTTATTCTTTTTAGAGGGTCTTATGCAATCTCAAATGGTAGTTTTTATAAAGCAGTATTTGTTATTGGATGATATGTATTATGCTTTTTATCAGAATTGCCTGCTTGTAGGAGTTGTAGTTGGGCAGATTGTATTGAGCAGATATGAAATGGTGCAAAAAGAGTTTTTTTGGGAAAAAGTTGGAATGGGTTTGATAGTGGCTTCGTTAGTTGGAATTTTTGTGTTTAAAAATATATGGTTTGGTGTATTATATGGTTTTGGACAGCCTTTGATAGTGACATCATGGTATGGATATTTTTATAAACATACACCGGGAGAACTTAGGGGACGCCTGTTAGCATTTACTAATATGTGTTTTGATAGCTTACATTTACTCGCGGTTGTAGTGGTATATTTTATATGTGACTATTTTATGCCGCAGCAAAGTCTGTTATTTACAGCAATGGTATTGACAATTGTATTATTAGCCACTTCAATAATACGAAAAAATAAAGTGGAGTAAAAAATATAATAACATTGCATAAAGTTAATAGGATTTTACAGAGGCAAATTATATCTGAGAAAATGAGATTTGCCTCTTTTTTATTTGATCCATTATAACTATAGACAGTTAATATAAATAGTTGTATAATTTCATATAAATTTGTAAGTTGAGTACATTGGTAGCTGACACCATTAAAAAGACATAGGAGTTACAGAAAATGTTTAGTAAGACAAAAGATGAATTAGTTAAATATAGAAAACTTAAATATTACAGGGATATCATGAAGATAAATATCATATTTTTTCTGTTCTTTATGTTGTCCGACAGTATGGAAATTTTCATTCCGCTGTATTTTAAGAAAAACGGACTTTCAGCAGTGACTTACGGAAGCCTCCAGTCGGTCACAACGATACTGCGTATGGCCGTTATATGGATCATGGCGAAACCGAAGATGAAAAATAAACGCAGGATTCTGGAACTGTTTGTAGTAATAAATATGCTGCATTTCGGTTTCCTGTATATGAATGGAAAATTTTTCGCTTTTTACATCTTTGCGGTATTTATTTTGACGAGGACTGTTGTAAATACGGTGTTAAACCCATATCTGGCGAGGCTTCTGCCGAATGATTTTATGGGGATCGGGTTTGGTGTAAGAGATGTTTTCTTAAGTGTCGGCTGTGCGGTGGGGCTTTTTATATCGGGTTTTTTGGAGGAAAACCTGCTCTGGTTTTCGATATATATGATAGTGCTTCTGGCAGCCCTTTTGTTTATAATGATAAATACTAAATTCATAGAGATTGCAAAAGTTGATACAGATGACAGCGAGGATGATGATGACGCAGAGAAAACACTCAAAAGCTGGCGGGATATACCAAAACGCATGAAGGTTAATTTTGTGATCATCGTTGCGATCGGCTGTCTGATAGCCTGCGGACTTGAGATACATACATATTCGGCAATGATAGGTGAGGATTTCGGTGTAAAAGCGCAGAACATATATAATCTTTATGCTTCATCAGTCATCATAACGGCAGTATTTTCGATCGGCGGTGGAATAATAATCGACCGCGTAAACTCAAAGATCATGTATCTGGCATACATTTTAGTGTGCTTTTTAAGCTGCTTTGTACTGGTTTTCAGGACACCATATGCGTATGCGTTAAGCCTTGTATTTATCGGGATAAAGGGAGTTTTAGACAATGTGGAACAGACCTATTTTTTCAAAGCATATAAGGAATATGACATGGAAAAACTTTACTCGGTAAATACGATCATACAGATGATTCTGGCGATAGTGTCACCGATGGTATTTGGATTTTTATATGACGTAAACTTTAACCTGATGCTTATGGCTGGAATTGTATGTCTGGCGGCTGCAATGGTCGTAAGTTTTGGAATCGTGGATATAAATAAATAAAACAGATAAAGTATACTTAGCTAAAAATAGTGGAATACTTGAAAATGTAGCCTGCATATGCTACAATAGCGATAGCTAAGAAAAGATATGAGTGTCATGTAGACACAAAAATGCCCCTCAGTAGCAGCCACTACGGAGGGGCTTCTCATTTTGAACGGTTGAGAATCCGTCAGGTTAGTTGCCGCTATCGTCCCCGTCTAACCATTTGCAAATATAGTAGCCAACTATACTTGCCAGTACGGAAACAAGAAAAGATATGAATTCTGACATGTAGACACCCCCTCTCTGTTGCCAGATTGGGTGCGGCAACGCAATGAGTATACCATAAGCCGATCAATTTGTCGAAATTATAATATGCACCTCTTACCGCATATTTTTGACCTGTTGGTTCATCTTGATTTACAAGGTGAACCTCTTTTTATATAATCTAATCATGAAAATACGAATGGAAATCGACGAAAACATAACTGAAGATGAGCTGGTGATACGGTGCGGCAGTTTAAGTGACGACGTCATCATACTGCAAAAGCAGATAATAGAGGCAATGAATACAAAAATGCAGCTTCATGTGATGAAACAAAAGTCAGAGTATCTGCTGACACTTGGTGAAATATTATTTCTGGAAACAGCGGATTCCTTTGTGGCAGTGCACACCGCAAAGGATATTTTCGAGACGAAACAGAAATTGTATGAGCTGGAGGAGCTTTTGCCGGGAAGTTTTATGAGAGTGTCAAAATCTACGATCATAAACACGGCAAAGATCAGATCCATAAGCAAAAACATCACCGGGGCAAGTGCTGTTGAGTTTGCCGGTTCGATAAAAAAGGCTTATGTTTCCCGAAATTACATTAAAGCATTAATGGAAAAATTAGAAGAAAAGAGGTTAAAGAAAAATGAGTAAGAAAGACATATACTGGGGATTTATCCTTATATTGATAGCATTATACATTGTTGTAAGCAGCGTAGGTCTTCTTCCGAAACTGCCGGTTGTAAAAATTGTGTTTACCATATTATTTGCGGCATGGGCAATAAAAGGATTGTGTACATTATCATCATTTGAATTTTTCGTGCCGGTCGGAATTTTAGGCTGCATGTATCAGAAAGCGCTGGGAATAGAATCGCTTGTACCATGGCCTTGGTGGCTTGCCATGATCCTTCTTGTTATTGGATTTGACATGGTTCTCAAAAATGTAAAAAAAAATAGAAAGTATAAAAAATTTCATGACAGTGTAAATGGGGGATATACACAGCAAAGTTATGCAAAATATTCCGGAAAAGTGGATAACTCGGCTGATGGAGCATATGTAAGTGTAAAAAATATGTTTTCAGAGACCAGCAAGTATGTGAATTCTACTAATTTTTCAAGTGCAGATATTGATAACAAGTTTGGACAGACAAACGTATATTTTAACAATGCGATAATGCCGGCAGGGGCAAATGGAAGCATAAATGTAGAAAACTCTTTTGGAGAAACAAATATATATATTCCGGGAACATGGCGTGCAGAAATTATAAGAAATGCAACATTCGGTGAAGTAAATGTACACGGACAGGGAAATAATGATATGGATGCACATTTTATAGTAATAAAGGCTGATTGTACATTTGGAGAAATTAATATATACTTTGAATAAGTATAGTCAGATGGACTATAAAATTTATTAATAAAAAGGAAGGGAAATAAAATGGGAAAAGTATTCTTATTCTCGGCCATGTTTTCACTTATATTTTTTGTAGTGGAACTGGCAATTATAACTGTTATGATCGTAGCTACATGGAAGCTGTATAAAAAGGCTGGTGAGCCTGGATGGGCGGCAATCGTACCTTTTTATAACTCATACATCATGTATAAGATTTCAGGAAAAAAGAATTTATTCTGGGCAAGTCTTGTATGCGGCATAGGTACTGCTATTTCATATGCTGTGATGTTAATTGAGGCATATGAACCAGATCCGTATTACTATGGGGCTAGGTATAGAGGTGGACAGTTTTATTCATATAGTTATGGAGATCCGGACATAAATGTCGCATTGATTGGAGTTTGTGCGGTTTTATTATTAGTATTTGCTATAGCTTCACTTGTATTACGCATACTCATGTGTATCGGTCTTGCAAAATCATTTGGACATGGTGGAGGATTTGCATGCGGACTTATTTTTCTGAACATTATATTTATCTGTATATTGGGATTTAGCAAGGAGTTCGTATACATCGGACCAAATGGAACCCCATATGGCAGCTCAAATATGTATGGCCAGAATCCATACGGTCATCTAAATAACCAGAATATGTATGGTGGAAATATGTATGGTCAGAATCCATACGGCCAGCCAAATAACCAGAATATGTATGGTGGAAATATGTATGGTCAGAATCCATACGGCCAGCCAAATAACCAGAATATGTATGGTGGAAATATGTATGGCCAGAATCCATACGGCCAGCCGGATAACCAGAATATATATGGCCAGAATCCATACGGCCAGCCGGATAACCAAAATATGTATAACCAGAATGCATATAGTCAGCAGAATAATCAGAATGTGTATAACCAGAACACATATAGTCAGTCGGCTGATCAGAATATATCTGATCAGAATCAGCTTTCACAGCAGGCAGGTCAGTCTGCTCCGCAGGATCAGGCAAGACCGTGGAATGATATATATAACCAATAATTATAGTGAAAAGTTGTATTATTCCTTGACATATGGTTTCACAGTACTATAATACATATTATCAAAAGAAATTTATAAATATTGTTCACCAAAATTCGTTGACGAGAACAATGCCGAGTTTTGATCTATTTTCAGAGAGCCTGTGTATGGTGTGAACAGGTAATGATCAGATTTTGGATATCCTCTCTAAGAAGCAGGCTGAATGCATAGTATATGCCAGTAAACCTCGCCGGTGTCCACCGTTATATGGATAGCATATGTTGGTATGTAAAGTGTCGCATTCTTATGCGGAATCAGGGTGGTAACGCGGATTATATTCGTCCCTTTTCAGATACATTTCTGGAAAGGGATTTTTTTATCCAAAAGAGTTTTAGTGGACAGAAAATGTTAAGGAGGCATTGTAATGAAAGCATTACAAAAAGTAAGCAAATTTTTATCAGATTATACTTCAATAGTAGTTATAGCTATTGCAGTGGTAACATTTTTTATTCCAAATATGATGGCATGGGTAAACCAGATGTTATTTGTTGATCCCGTGTCAAATAAATTCACAAGTCAGTCTATAATAATCGGTATCATAATGTTCAGCATGGGTCTTACACTGACTGCACAGGATTTTAAAATATTGGCAAAAAGACCGTTTGATATATGTGTCGGTGCAATTGCACAGTATCTTATAATGCCGTTTTTAGCATTTGGAATCTCAAAAGTGCTTGGACTTCCGGATGGGATCGCACTTGGACTCATCCTTGTAGGCTGCTGTCCGGGAGGTGTATCATCAAATATTATGTCTTACCTTTGCGGAGGAGATGTAGCATTCTCTGTAGGGATGACTACAGTATCTACAATATTATCACCATTTATGACACCGCTTTTAGTATCTTTCCTTGCAAGCGGAACACATATCTCAATCAAAGCACTTCCGATGTTTGTATCTATCGTTGAGACTGTAATACTTCCTGTAGCGGTTGGATTTTTACTCAACTATTTACTTGGAAAGAAGAAAGCATTTGCAGAGGCTCAGAAGGTTATGCCGGGCATTGCAGTTCTTGGTCTTGCATGTGTAGTTGGTGGAGTTGTTTCGTCACAGGGTTCTAAATTCTTTGAATCAGGTGTTGTAATCTTTGTGGCAGTTCTTTTACACAATGGTCTGGGATATCTCCTTGGATATGGTGCAGGTAAGCTTGTCGGAATGAATACAGCAAAGAAAAGAACAATCTCTATTGAGGTCGGTATGCAGAATGCGGGACTTGCCACAAATCTTGCCACTACAACAGCACAGTTTGCATCTACACCGGAATCAGCTATAATCTGTGCGGTATCATGTACATGGCATTCGATTTCAGGAACACTCCTTGCAGGAGCCTTTGCCCTTAAAGACAAGATGGCTGAAAAAAAAGCAGATGAGGCGGCTGATGGTAATACAGTGGATGGAGCAAATGCATAATTTTTAATAAATACATCCCCCCAAGGGGCTTGTGAGAGAAAGCTGGGCTTGTTAGAATAAGCTCAGCTTTTTTTAGCGAACACATATTTTATCTGGAGGGAATAAATGAGAAAAAGAAGTATTGAAAAAAAATGTGCAGCCATGCTGTTTGCTGCATCGCTTAGTCTGGGTGTGGCAGCGTGTGGAACAACGGACGGCGGTTATGACAGCTCTGAGGGCGGAGCCAAAACGGCATCGGGCAGTGAGTGGGATATGACTAATACTATAGTATATGGTTCGAACGATTATACCCGTATAAATCCGGCAATGGATGAGCATGGCGAGATAAATGCCCTGCTTTTTGACGGGCTTACAGATCATGATGGGGATAATCAGGTCGTTCCGCGCCTGGCAAAAAGCTGGGATTATGATGAAAGCACATATGCATATACATTTCATCTGGAAGAGGGTGTGAAATGGCACGATGGTCAGCCGTTTACAGCAGATGATGTAAAATTTACGATAGAGGCGATAATGAATCCTGACAACGGATCGGAAAATGCTCCAAATTACGAGGATGTAGAGGAAATAAATGTAATTGACGACTACACAGTTTCCTTTAAACTAAAGGCTCCGAATGTGGCATTTCTTGATTACATGACAATGGCGATCCTGCCAAAACATCTTCTCGAGGGAGAGGATATGCAGGAGTCGGACTTCTTTAGAAATCCGGTTGGAACAGGTCCATACAAACTGGAAAGATGGGATGACGGGCAGGCGATCATTTTAAAGAAAAACGAAGATTATTTTGCAGGAGCGGCAAATATAGACAGAATTGTCTTTAAAATTGTTACTGATGCGAATGCGAGAGCGCTCCAGCTTAAATCGGGAGAGCTTAATCTGTCACAGGTCACACCAAAAGATGCGGCAAACTTTGGAAGTAATGACGGATACACAGTCTATGATATGAAAACATCTGATTACAGGGGAATATTATATAATTTTGCGAATGAATACTGGAAAGAAAATTCAGATCTGATACCGGCTATCAATTATGCAATAGACAGGCAGGCGATAGTAGATGCGGTGCTTTTGGGACACGGAGAGATAGCTTACGGCCCGCTACAGAGAAATAAATATAATAATGAAAATGTAGAACATTATGATTTTGATCTGAAAAAGTCAGCAGAAGCGTTTGAGGCGGCCGGATGTAAAAAAGATGATGATGGATACTGGACAAGAAACGGGCAGCGAATAGGATTTACTATAAATGCATCACCGGATGATCAGGTCAGGATCGATATGGCGCAGATAGCAGCGCAGCAGCTCCGTGAGGCGGGACTTGATGTAAAAGCTGATGTGCCGGCTGAGGGAATCGACTGGGGCGGACAGGAATGCTGCATAATCGGCTGGGGATCGCCATTTGATGCGGACGATCATACATATAAAGTTTTCGGTACGGATAAAGGTGCAAATTATTCCGGATATTCAAACAAGCTTGTAGATGAATATCTGACAAAGGCGAGGGAGACAGACGACGAGACATTAAGAGCTGGATATTATGATAAATTCCAGGAAGAACTGGCAAAAACACCGGCATATACATTTTTCTGCTATATAGATGCAATGTATGTAGCTGATAACGGCATAAAAGGAATTAATAAAGATACGGTACTGGGGCACCATGGAGTGGGCATATTCTGGAATGTTTGTGAATGGACGATGGAATAAACTGTCTAAAATTACTGATGCTTGAAAAAGAATATAATAATATCCCCCCATAGGGCTTGCCGACCTGTAAACATGCTGATATCATTACGCATATGAACATGAATACACCGCAAATATTAAAAGTAGAAAATTTAAAAGTGGTTTTTGATTCTGCAAAAGGATACATTACAGCAGTAAAAGATGTAAATTTTGCACTGCGTAAAGGGGAAATCCTTGCTCTTGTCGGCGAGTCGGGAAGCGGAAAAACAGTACTGTGTAAAAGTCTCATGGGGCTTTTGCCGGGAAATGCATTATGTACCGGAACTAAGAGTAAAGGTTTGCGCTACGCTATGATTTTTCAGGATCCGCTCACGGCACTTGATCCATCTATGAAAGTAGGCAGACAGATTGCGGAGGCAATTTATATTTATGAAAAAAGCTGTGGTAGAAAGCCGGTCAGATCGCAGGTTAACAGAAGGGTTATAGAACTTCTTGAAACAGTGGGAATTGATAATGCAGAAGAAAGAAGCCGGATGTATCCACATGAGTTTTCAGGTGGAATGAGGCAGAGAGTTGTAATTGCGATAGCACTGGCGGCAAAACCACAGATACTTTTGGCAGATGAACCTACAACTGCGCTTGATGTGAAAACACAGGCGCAGATTCTTGCGTTATTGGGGAATCTAAGGGAAAAACTTCAAATGTCGATCATACTTGTTTCCCATGATCTTAGGGTGGTAAGACAGATTGCCGACAGGGCGGCAGTCATGAAGGATGGAGAAATTGTAGAAATTGAATCAGTGGACAGGATATTTGAAAAACCAAAGCATGCATACACAAAGGAGCTTCTGGAAGCATCAAACGCAGTCCACGCAATAGATAATGATATAAAAAACGAGAATAAAACGAATAAAAATGCTGGAAATATAAATGATAAAGCAGCAGCAATTTTAGAGATAAATCATCTGTCACATTCTTTTAAACTCGGAAGAAAAAGCAGAAAAACAGTATTTACTGATCTATCTTTTTCCGTAAACAAAAACGAAATAATAGGGATTATCGGGGCATCCGGCTCAGGAAAGTCAACATTGGCAAAATGCATAATGGGGATAATCAAACCTGAAAAAGGTATTATAAATTTTATCGGGCAGCAGGGACGGAAGAATGATGGCAGTATACAGATTGTATTTCAGGATTCAACGTCAAGCCTTGATCCGCGCATGAAGATCGCCGATATAATCGCAGAACCGCTTAGAATAAATCACATAAAAACAAAACGGAAGGGCGCAAGAGAAGAGGCTGCATTTCAGCTTAAATATGTCGGATTAGATCAAAGTTATCTGGACAGGTATCCGGCAGAATTGTCAGGTGGACAGCGTCAGCGTGTAGCGATAGCGAGAGCACTTTGCACGGAGCCGGAGCTGCTCATAGCGGATGAGGCATTATCAGCACTTGATGTATCGACGCAAAAGCAGATAGTGGAACTATTCAGGCATATAAGACAGGAACATGACTGTACGATCCTGTTTATTTCTCACGATCTCGAACTTGTAAACAGTCTGTGTGATAGGGTTATAAAAATAGATGATAAATAATGATAAAAAAATAAAACCGGGAATTTTATATTTTTTAAAGAAGTTTGCTATTTTTGTTTTAAGTGTAATTATTCTCTCCGTGATCGTATTCTGGATATCGAGGCTTACGCCTACAGATCCTCTGCAATCCTATTATGGGGAGCGCACAGAAAAAATGACCGTAGAACAAAAAGCCGCAGCGCGCGAAAAACTCGGGCTGAACGATCCAATCCCGGTGCAGTATGTACGCTGGATAGAGGAGGCTGTGCGTGGAGATTTCGGGATATCGTACAAATACAAACAGCCGGTGCTTGCGGTTATACAGGGCAGGGCAGGAAATACGATCATACTTGGCGGAATCGGATTTTTACTTACTTTTGCAGGGGCATTGGCAGTCGGGATGCTGTGCGCAAGGCATAAGGGCAGCATATTTGACAGGATAATGTGTAAAGCGGGAACTTTTTCAAGCTGTATACCGGAATTCTGGCTGGCACTCGTTCTGATATTATTGTTTTGTGTGACATGGAAGATACTCCCAAGCAGCGGAGCATATACAATAGGAAAAGAAAGCAGTCCGGCAGACCGCATAAGACATCTTATCCTGCCAATGCTTGTGATAGTGCTGGGACATCTGTGGTATTACGCATATATGATAAGAAATATGCTTATAGACGAAGAAAAAAAAGACTATGTGCTTTTATGCCGCTCAAAAGGGCTGAAAAGGAACCAGATAATGACAAGGCACTGCCTTAGAAACATACTTCCGGAATATATAAGCATGATGGCGGTGTCAGTGCCGCATATACTTGGCGGGACATACATAGTGGAAATGGTATTTTCTTATCCCGGACTTGGAACACTTTCGTATGAAAGTGCCAGATATGCTGATTACAATATGCTTATGGTAATGTGCCTTCTGACAGGGATCATAGTTATATTCAGCAATATGCTGGGACAGATCATAAGCGAGCAGATAGATCCAAGGGTGCACATATGAAAACACATGAAATAGGAAAAAAAATAAAAAATAATAAAGAAATAAAATATGATAAAAGGACAAAATATGATAAAGAGATAAAATATGATAAAAGGACAATATATAATAAAAATGGGTTTCCGGTGGTATCAGTGGCGGTTCTGGCATTAATAATTTCCGGCTGCTTATTTGCAGACCTTATCACGACAAGAGAGCCTGGGTATATGGATCTGGCAAACTATACAAAGGCTCCCGGAACTGAATTTTTATTCGGAACCGACACTATGGGGCGGGATATATTTTCCTGCATATGGTATGGCGGAAGAGTGTCTATATCGATAGGGATAATCTCTACTATAATATCCACAGTGATAGCGGTCATATATGGATCGCTAAGTGCGATGGCAGGGGATATAGCAGATACGTGCATGATGAGATTTGTGGAGATACTTTTGTCGATACCAACACTGCTCCTCGTAGTTTTTTTACAGGCGGTGATGGGAGATGCGACCGTCGCATCTATCTCGGTAGTTATCGGGCTTACAAGCTGGTGCAGCATCGCAAAGATCGTCCGCACAGAAGTAAAAAAGCTAAAAAACAGCGAATATGTCATCGCCGCAAAATGTATGGGAGGCGGTTTTGGGTACATACTCCGCAGGCATCTTGTGCCGAATTTTATACCATCGATTATGTTTATGGTGGTCATGAATGTAAGAGCGGCGATTGTTGCCGAATCAACTTTAAGTTTCATGGGGATCGGACTTCCGGTTGAGGTGATCTCGTGGGGAAGTATGCTCTCACTCGCACAAAATGCACTTATGACAGATGCGTGGTGGATAATAATAATACCGGGAGCATTTCTCGTTACATTTCTTATGTGCCTTACGAACGTGGGACACTGGATACAAAGCAGATAATAAATTGTAATTCAAAGCACAATCCGCTATACTATAGCTATAGTACAGCGGATTTTATTTTTTGGAGGATCTTATGGCAGCTACTAAAAAAATACCTGTAGGAATTGAAAATTTCCAGGATATGAGAAAATTTAACTTTTATTATATAGATAAGACGAATCTTATAGAACAATTATTGGATAACTGGAGCAAGGTAACATTATTTACGCGCCCGCGCAGGTTTGGAAAGACTCTTAACATGAGTATGCTGCGCTCATTTTTTGAACTTGGCACAGATAAATCCCTGTTTGACGGTCTGTATATATCTAAGAATAAAGAATTGTGTGAAGAACATATGGGAAAATATCCGGTCATATTTTTTTCGTTAAAGAGTGTAGAAGGACTAAAGTTTGAAAATGCAAGATATCGTATTATTGAGATGATAGGAAGAGAAGCCCAGCGATACGAATTTTTAGCAGAAAGTGATAAATTATCGGATAATGAAAAAGCGCAGTACAAGGCACTTATTGCCTTAGATAACGGTAAATATACTATGGATGATGATATTTTGATATCCGGTATCCAGATGTTATCACATTTATTGTACAAACATTACGGACAGAAAACAGTTATCTTAATAGATGAATATGATGTCCCATTAGATAAGGCATTTGAGAATGGATATTATAAAGAGATGGTTTCACTTATCAGAGGTATTTTTGGGATGGCTTTAAAGACTAATGACAGTTTGCAGTTTGCGGTTTTGACAGGATGTCTGAGGATTTCCAAAGAAAGCATTTTTACAGGCTTAAATAACTTTGAGGTGTTATCTGTTTTAAATACGCAGTATGATGAAGCCTTCGGATTTACAGATGGGGAGGTTAAACAGATACTTGAAGATTATAATTTATCAGATCACTATCCGGATGTAAAAGAGTGGTATGATGGTTATCATTTCGGGAACACCGATATATACTGCCCGTGGGATGTTATACGATATTGTAAAAATCTGTGTGCTGACCCTGCCGCTTTGCCGGAGGATTTCTGGTCAAACTCAAGTGGAAACGCCATGGTTCGCAGATTTATAGATAAGGCGGATATCAGGACAAAAAATGAGATAGAGCGTCTTATCGCCGGGGAGGATATAGAAAAAGATATATCACAGGAACTTACATATGATGAGATCGATAAAAGCATAGAAAATCTGTGGAGTGTACTTTTTACTACAGGATACCTGACCCATAAGGGCTGCACAGAAAGTGGCAGATATCGTCTGGCAATCCCAAACAAAGAAGTCAGAAATCTTTTTATCCGGAAGATCAGGGAATGGTTTAGCGACGTAACAAGGAATGACGGAAAAACCTTAGAAGAATTTTGCAATGCATTTGTAGATAGAGATCCGGGAAAAATAGAGCAGATCTTTGGCGATTATCTATGGAACACGATCAGTATAAGGGATACCGCCACGGCAAAAGCTAAAAAAGAAAACTTCTATCATGGTATTCTGCTCGGACTTTTGGGCTATAAGGCAAGCTGGCTTATAAAGTCAAATGCAGAATCCGGAACAGGCTACAGCGATATTCTGGTCGAAGTGCCGGATAACCGGACAGGAATCGTAATAGAACTTAAATATGCCGAGGATTGTGATATGGATGCCGCCTGCAGCAGGGCTTTGGAGCAGATAGAAGAAAAAGACTATGTAGATAAACTCAGGCAGGATGGCATGCGAAATTATATCAAGTATGGAATAGCATGCTTCAAGAAGGACTGTAAGGTGGTTATAGGGGAATAACATTACCAAATAGCACCGAAATGTTACCAATTAGCACATATTTATTGAATATATATTTTTTTAGGATATGATAATGATTAAGCAGAATGGTAAATGTAGTTATATTGCATAGCAGGAGGTAAAGCGTTTTATGCTAAAGTATATAAAGAAAATATTTTTTTTAATAATATATGTTTTAGGAGCTGTTGAGGGTGTCTGGGGGAATTTAGCCACAAATAATTATAATGATCCATGGAATAAGTGGTTTAAAAAATCAACAAATCCGTTTTAAAATATCACTAAAAGGAATGCAATATATGCAAAGCGAAGATATAAAAGTAGCAATATGCGATGATGAGGAATTTTACAGAAGTCAGCTTGATGATATGGTAAGTGTATATGGAAATGAGATGGATGTTAATGTAAGTATAGATCTGTATGGCAATGCAAAAGAACTCATGAATAATATACTTTCTAAAAGTAAGGAATATGATTTATTGTTCCTTGATGTGGAAATGCCCGGTATGACAGGAATTGAGATGGCTGATGCATTAAGAAAGATCGATCCATGGGTGTGCATCTCTTTCGTGACGAGCTACGATGCATTTGCGATACAGGCATTCAGACTGGATGCACTTGATTATGTCATGAAACCGATAAAATATACACAGGTAAAGCACATTATCGAAAAAGCAAGGATTCAGATTGATTATCGTAAAAATGCACAAAAAGCTGAAAAGAGATATTTAAAAATTAAATCAGGATATGAAGATGTTCTAATAGACCTTCAAAATGTAATATATATAGAAAAACGCAGAAATCAGTGTGTATTTCATAAAAGGGATGAAGAAATCAGCTGCTATGAGCCGCTAAAAAAGATATATGAGAAACTGGATCATGATATGTTTATGTATACACATCAGGGTTATATAGCCAATTTTAATCATATTAAAGAAGTAAAAAAAGATGTGGTATGCTTTGGCAGAGGGATGGAAGTTCCTTTGAGCAGGAGATACCATGATCAGATAAAGGAACTTCATCTGGACAAGATCAGGAGAGCATATAAAGATCAGAAGGAGCTGGAAAAATAAAATTGGAGCATAGAAATATAGCAATATGTGACAAAAGAGAAGAAAATACTATCATGTTTAAACAGATGATAAATGTTTTTGGAAATGAAGAGGATATTGATATCAATGTAATAACATATGACAATGCAGATAATCTGAAAAATGATCTGAGTGGAGGAAAACAATTAGATATATTGATATTAAATGCCGAATTTCCGGGAATGTGGCGTATGGATGTTATAGACTGGATGCAAAATATAGACAAAGATGTGCAAATATGCTTTATAATGGGCGATGAGGACTGCTATCTTGGCAGTTTTTATAAAGCAAAGGTCTGGAACTTTTATAAACCCTACAAATACAGGGAGTTTAAATATATATTAGAAGAAATAGAGTATGAAATATGCAGAAAAAGAACTCCACAAGAGGCTGAAAACAGGTATATGGAGATAGAAAGTGCACCGCATAATGTTGTTATTGATCTATGCAGGGTTAAAAATATACAAAAAAGAGGGAAAAAGTGTATATTTTACAAAGTCGATGGAGAACAGGTGTGCTATGAGCCTCTGAAAAAAATTTATTCGAGACTCCATGAGAACACCTGTGTTGCATTTAATTATAATTAGGGATCTCTGCTTTTACGCTAAAATATCCGTCAGTATAAGAAAAATCAATTTGTCCGTTAAGGTTTGAAACGACTTTACGGACATTTTTTATGCCTATTCCATGAGGTAAGACCTTGTCATTTTTGGTAGATGTAAATTCACCATTGTTTTCTATAATATTTCCGAAGTAGGAATTTTCAATAACTATATTCATATAAGATCCGGTCTGGGTAAGGGCAAATCTGATCCAGCCATGCCCGCACTCAGAGGCGGCTTTTATCGCATTATCAAACAGATTACCTATTATGGTCGTAATTGAAAAATCGTCAATATTAATATCGGGTGTACTTATATTAATATCACATCTGATATTTTGTGACTTTGCTATTTTCTCTTTTTCAGCTATGAGAGCAGAGACGATATGAGAGCCTGAATCTACAGTATTTGTCAGAGAAAGATCATCTGCAATACGATTAATATAGGCACATATGTGATCTGTTTCGTTTTTTGCTGCATATCCATAGAGTATAATTAAATGGTTTTTCATATCGTGTCTTAAAGAATGAAGCTGTTTTAACTTATCATCAATCTGCACCGAATATTCCTTTTCCATTTTGTCAAGTTCCAGTTTGATCCGGTAATTAGTGTTTTCTTCAATAATAGATAAGAATTTATTATATAAAGAGATGCAAATAATAATCAAGACAAAAATAGTAGCAAAAATAACCGGAAGTACAGTTGAACCCGAATCCCATAGATTTAAAGAAAGGGTTGTGTAACCAAGAATGACACTGATGGAAATTATTACCGCATTAAAAAATAAAATGTATATATTTTTAGTAATATTTATCTGTGCAAGATTTGAAGTTAATGCATAGATTATATATGTTAATAAATTTACTATAGCGGATTTGTAGGTATTATATTGTTGTGAAATAATTGTAATATCCTGATCATTAAAGAGGAGTGTATAAACGACAACAATAATAATATATATTATAAAATAAAAAATTACAAATTCAAAAAAATTCCCCAATGCAATACGGTAATTTTTAGGAAAAACATATAAAGAATATATTAATGGTAATGTAATAAAACATAAAATGACCGAAAAAAGTGATGCATTAAGAAAATAAGATATACAAAATAAAATTAGGCAATATATTAATTTTGCGCGGCAGGATACTGGCTTATCTTGTTTTTTTTCAGCAATGCGAAAAAGAAGAAGTGCCAGAGGAATATCAAAAAGTAATTCAAAATATATATTGTAAATTGTTTGCATTAGAACCTCCATAATTTCTATATTATACAACCAAAATCAAAAGTTTTATATATTATTTTACCAAATAGCACGGAAATCTTACCAAATAGCACGTAATTATTGATTTGTTGTCGATTAAATAGTATGTTGCTTGATGAAAGGAGAGAGATAAAATGCTTAAAGAGCTAAATAGAAAAGAACTGAATGAATACAATGGAGGAAATGTTACAGGTAAAGTTTCATCAATCCTTACATTGAATTTTTCAAAATTTGTAAAGATGTTAAAGGAACTTTAATATCTTAGGAGAAACTAGAATATGAAAGCAAAAAAAAAACTAGAAACAATGAACGCAGTCATGCTTATGCAGGTTAATGGAGGATGCGTAACAGGACCATTAGTTAATCCCATAAAGTATCTGATTGGTAAAATGAAAAATTGGATTTATAAAACACAGTTGGTATAGAATATGTAGTACTGCTGTACGACAAAACAATTAAATATGGTATGAGGCAAGAAATTGCTTTATATATATTCTCAACAATGCGCATAAGAGAAATAATAATATAAGAAAGAGAGATGGAAATATGAATCTTGAAGTAAACAATCGTTTTACTGAAATGACAGTGAATGAGACTATGACAACAGATGGTGGAAAAGGGTTAGGCTGGATCGGGTTGCTTCAGCCAGCGTATGACTTCATATGTGGAGTAGCTGATGGTTTTAAAAAACCGTGCAGAAAATGTAAATAGTAGGGAGGATATTGAATATGTTTTGTGAACTGACAAAAAACGATATGTTGAATATTGATGGTGGGAAAAATGTGTTCCATTTAATGGGATATTATGTAGGACGAATTCTTCATTATTATTGTGAGGGTGTATCACATATATACGGATAATATTATGGAAGGTAACCTAAAATAGTATTTATTTTAGGTTACCTTATGAAAAGGAAATAATCTAAGAATGAAAAAAATTAGTCGAATAAGTGGAGCTTTGCTTATATCTATGTTGTTGTCAAGCATATTGAGCGGTGTAGTATTAGTTATTATGGGAACTTTAAATTTACCACTGGATGTGCAATCAATTAAGGTTATCTGTGGTAGCATCGCCAGCGTGGGATATTTTTATTTTTTTAGGCTTTTTACTAAAGAATTCGAGAAAATCGATATAAATGAAATATCGTTAAATAAAAAAATTTCGGTTTGGGAAGGCATCGGATATTTGCTCGTTTTATTGGGCAGCACAACAATATTGTCAGGAATTACGGATATTATACTTGAGTTTATTAAGCGATATCTGTTTCATACAGAAAATGTGGGTGTTGTTGAAAATTATATAGGAAATGTACCGTCATGGATACTCCTTTTATGTGTTGTAATTATCTCGCCTGTATTTGAAGAACTATTATTCAGAAAGGTGCTGTTGGAAGAATTACTTCCATATGGCAAGGTTTCAGCAATTTTAATAAGCAGTATGCTTTTTGGTATGTTTCATGCAAATCTGGAACAGTTTTTATATACCATTTTTTTGGGAATAGTGTGTGCGAATATTGTACTTATTACAGGTAAAGTAAGGTATGCGATTTATCTACATATGGCATTTAATTTATTTGGAGCGATAATATCGGGTTATATACCGAGCGGGAGATATACAATTTTAACAGAAATTATATTCGTAATAAGTGCTGCCATAATAGTGATACTTAAAGCCAAAACAGTGTTTATTATTAAAGATGAAGCCAATGTTAATAAATTCAACTTCAAAAAGGAATTTTGTGGAATTGGTTTTATTATGTTTATGATTTATTGGATTATTAGTTGTGTGGGTGCAATAGCATATTAAAATTAAATCAGATAGAAATCGGATATGTCTAAGACAGTCTGTTTTATATAAATGGAACTCTGATATAATTTGCGAAAACCATTAGAGCTCCAAACAAGTAAGCACTTTTAAGAAAAGTATATAGGCTGAGTACATTACTTTTTTGGATTAGTGTGAAGAAAAAAATAAAGTATGATAATATATTTAGCCAAAATTTAGGCTAACGTTATGAATTCAAAACATATCATTTTACTTGTGTAAAATATCATATTTGACTGCAGTTAAATATGTATGAACTGCAGTCATTCTAGAAAAGTTACTATTGGTATTAGTTACGAAAAAAGCAGAAACAGAGGAACAATAAAAGGATGAAATACTATTGTATAAAACAGCACGATATAACTGACTGTGGAGCGGCATGTCTTGCAACAATCTGCAGACAGAACGGATATAAAATAGGTATCAGCAAAATTCGTGAAGTTGCCGGTACGGACAAGCAGGGAACAAATGCATACGGTGTTATAAAAGCTGCCGAGCAGCTTGGATTTAGCGCCAAAGGAGTAAAATGTTAGAAATTAAAGAAAATCAGGAATTGAATGTAACTAATCTTCTTAGTTACAGAGGAAAATTAAAACAGACAGAACTGGAGAATATAGGGAGAGAAATGGAAAGCTATATTCAGAGTGCAGGTGCAAAACGTGTAGGAAATCCTATAACTGCTACTTACGCACTTGAAGGTGATGAGATTGATATTGAATTGCTTATGCCTGTAGATAATACTATTAATTCAACGGATAAATTTGATTTCAAGAACCAGATTAAGATAGTAAATGCTGTTGTTGCATCATATATAGGTCATCCAATGAGATTGCAGGATGCATGCAACCAGTTGAATCAATACATAATGGAGCGTAGATTACAGCCTATAACAGTAGGCTATAATGTTACAAAGAAAACGGATATGTTAAGTCCGGAAAACACAGAGATAGATGTATATGTGGGAATCAGCCCAAACATCTTATAAGTTACGTTATAAAATAGTTTTGCTTTAAGTAGACTGTTTTATATAAAAAGAGGACCCTGATAAATTTGCGCAACCATCAGAGTCCAAAAAAGCACAAGCACTTTTAAGAAAAGTACTCGAGTAAAGCATATCACTTTTCTTAATAGGCGTAAACAAAATTTATTAAAGAAAAGGAGATTTAAAACAATGGAATTGGTATTAAACAATGGATTCTGTGAAATGACACAGGATGAATGCATCAATATTGACGGTGGAGTTGCCCCATTTCTTATTTACACTATTGTGATAGCGGGTGGTTTAGCAGCTGGTTATGTTTTCGGATATTTTGGTGGATAAAAGGAGATAAAAAATGGAAAAATTTAATATGTTAAGTGAAAACGAACTTTTAGATATTGATGGTGGAGTATGCGGAATAGATGATGGTTTGTTACTTACTGCTTTTTTGGCTGCAATGGCAATTGGCGCGTCAGTAGGTGCTAACAGAAAAAATCGTAAATATAAATAAGTTCTTTGGAATAGGAATGATAGTGATATGTCAACTATGGCATATTGCTATCATTCTCTAAATATGTATTTAGAAATGAAAGAGGAGACTGATGATATGAAACGTAGTGTGAAGATGTTATTTGGGTTAGCTTTGGGTCTTACAATTGGCTCAATGTGTTCGATAGAATTGGGGATAATGGCATTGCCATTATGTGGATGTGTTGGGATGGCAATCGGATTGATTTTGGGCACTAATAATAAGGAAGATAAATAATAGTGAGGACATATATGAATTACGTATGTGTAAAACAACACGACATCACCGACTGTGGTGCAGCCTGTCTTGCTACCATTCGTAAACAGAATGGTTTTAGGAATATTAATACCGGCATTTCTATTAAAAACTGGAAAGAGATTTGAAAGATGAAATATTACTGTATAAAACAACATGATATAACCGACTGTGGAGCTGCATGCCTTGCAACCATCTGTAGACAGAATGGATATAAAATAGGTATCAGCAAAATACGTGAAGTTGCCGGTACGGACAAGCAGGGAACAAATGCATACGGTGTTATAAAAGCAGCCGAGCAACTTGGATTTAGCGCCAAAGGAGTAAAGGGAGATAAAGAAGCATTTTTCTCGGAGTTTCCATTACCATGTATAGCACATGTTATCGTAGATGGAGCATTACTGCATTATGTTGTTATTCATAAAATAACGAAAAAGACGGTTGTGATTGCAGATCCGGGAGAAGGTATTGTAAAACTTACCCCGGAAGAGTTTTTCGGGGATGTACATGAAGATGGAAAACCACCGAAATATCAGTGGAGCGGTATCCTTATCCTTCTTGTTAAGAATGAGACATTTGAGAAAAAGGATGAGACAAAAGGAATTTTCTCCAGATTTTTTTCATCTGCTCATGCCACAGAAGAAACTTATATTTCAGATTTTTTTAGCATCTCTTATATATACCGTGCTTGGAATATTGGCAGCATTCTATTTTCAGATATTAATAGACAGTGTTCTTCCGGATGGATTAAAGAAAACGCTCATGACTTTATCAATAGGAGTGATACTTCTCAATCTTTTCAGGGTAATCCTTAATGCATTCAGGTCACATTTACTTTTGTATCTTAGTCAGAAACTGGATATTGCGTTATTATTGGGATATTACAGGCATGTAATGGAACTTCCGATGAACTTTTTCGGAACAAGGAAGGTCGGAGAGATTATCTCCAGGTTTAATGATGCAGGAAAGGTAAGGGATGCCATATCGGGAGCAACACTTACCATAATGATAGATACACTTATGGCTGTTGCCGGAGCAATTATTTTATACATACAGAATTCAAAATTATTTTTTATCACGATCATAATGATCGTACTGTACGCAGTAATCGTACTTGGATTTAATAAATGGTATGAAAAACTTAATCGAAAAGAAATGGAAGATAATGCCCAGCTTACGTCTTATATGGTCGAGTCTCTTAATGGAATACAGACTGTAAAGGCTTATAATGCGGAGAGAAAAGTAAACAGGGAAACAGAGATAAAATTTGTAAAACTGTTAAGAAGTGTATTCAATCTCACATGGGCTAACAATATACAAGTGTCACTGAAAACTTTCGTAGAACTCATAGGTGGTGTAGTTATCCTGTGGGCAGGCGGTGTCAGTGTTATAAACGGAGACATGACAATAGGTGCACTTATTACATTTAATTCACTGCTGGCATATTTCCTTGATCCTGTAAAAAATCTGGTGGATCTGCAGCCGCAGATGCAGACTGCAGTCGTAGCGGCAGACAGACTGGGGGAAATACTCGATCTTGAAGCTGAAAAGCAGGAAAATGAACAAAGAAAAATGGTACCCGAAAGTCTTGCCGGGGATATAAAATTCGAACATGTGAATTTCAGATACGGAACAAGGCAAAGGGTACTTGAGGATATAGATTTTACAATAAAAAAGGGCGAAAAAATTGCCTTTGTTGGAGAAAGCGGTTCAGGAAAAACAACATTATCAAAGCTCCTCTTACACCTCTATCAGGTTGAATCCGGAAACATACTGATAAATGATAATAATATAGAAGATATACAGATAGAGACACTTAGAGACAAAAATCGCATATATACCACAGGAAACATTTTTGTTTAGTGGTTCAATATTTGAAAATCTTACACTGGGACTGGATGATGCAACGATGGATGACATCATCGAGGCATCAAAAAAGGCGCAGGCACATGAATTTATTAATAAACTGCCACTCAGATATGAGACAAGACTGGAGGAAAACGGAGCCAATCTGTCGGGCGGACAGAGACAGAGACTTGCTATTGCAAGAGCAATGTTAAAGAAACCGGATATACTGATTCTGGACGAGGCTACGAGTAATCTTGATGCAATAACTGAAAGAGCACTTGATAAGACAATAAGTGAATTTTCAAAAGATGTTACAACAATTTTTATAGCGCACCGACTTAGTACAATAAAGAATTGTGACAGGATTTATGTACTGGAAAAGGGAAGGATAATAGAAAGTGGCAATCATACAGAGCTGGTAGAAAAGGGCGGCAAATATGCGCAGCTTGTTAAACAACAGTCGCTTGATACTGTGGATGTTAAAGCAACCGCATAACTTCGATTATGAAAAGAGGAAAATTATGAAACCTATAATTGTGGATTTAAAGGATATAAGTGACAGTACGGAAGTATATGATTCAAAACCAAATAAATTTATTTCATATACTATATATATAATATGTGCAATTCTGGCAATAGCCCTGTTCTGGATGTATCTTTTCAGAATGGATATAGTTGTAAAAGCCGACAGTGTGTTTAGAGGTGACGATGACAGCACAGCAGTAAGCTGTGCAGTTACAGGAAAGATAACTAAAATGTCGGTAAAGGACGGACAGTATGTGAATGAGGGAGACGAACTGTATGAGGTAGATATTGAAAACCTTGGAAGTACTATCGAAGATTATAAGAGTAAACTTGATAGTGTACAGCAGCAGTAGCGCTTGACATACTAAATGCATATCAGAAGAGTCTTGACGGAGATAATTCTGAATTTGATGCAATGTCTGATAACCAGTATTATTCAGAATTTAAAGACAGGAAAGAATTATTAAATACTTCAATTGATGCAGGAAAGGAAAAGAATAAAACTGGGGAGGTATACGATGAAAATATTACAGTTATCAATGATTCTATTGATAAGTATAATGAAAAAATTAATAAACTTAAAGATGTAAAGCAATGTATCGTATCTCGTAATAACACATTCGATCAAAACGATACATATTACTATTCAATAGTAAAAAGTTATATTTCATCATATGATTATACAGCACTTCAATATGACAATAAAAAGGATGAAACCACAATGGATTCATCACAACTGGCAGAGGTGGATACAGAAAAAAATCAGGCATTGTCTAATCTTGAGTCTAATGAGATTTCAACAATAGAACAGCAGATAGAAACTGCAAATGAACAGATAGAAAATTTTAAGTCAAATCTGTCTTCTGTGGAATTGCAGAAAAAACAGTCAGAAAAGTCGAATGATAATGATGAGACTGATATAAAGATTCTTACGGAAAAAGGAAATGTGTCGGCTGAAATTCTTACTTATGAGGATAAGAAGCAGGAGTATGAGGCTTATTTAAAAGATTATGATATAAAAAATAATAACTGTAGTATAAAAGCGGGGACATCAGGATATTTTTATACAAGTCAGGAGATAGCAAAATGGAACATATATACAGGAAGGCGATTCCATAGGACAGATATATCCAAAGGAGCAGTCAGGTTATTTTGCACAGGTGTATGTGGAAAATTCTGACATAGCAAAAATAAAACCGAATCAGGAAGTAAAATTTGAAATGGCTTCATATCCGTCAAGTGAATATGGATATTTTACAGGAACAGTAAAAGAAATTGCAAAAGATGTGACTGTAGACCAGAATACCGGTAATGCATATTACGTTGTAAAAGTAGAATGTAAAAATATGGAGATAAAGAATAAGGATGGAGAAAAAGGAAATCTGAAAAGTGGAATGGCTGCACAGGCAAAAATTGTTGTTGATGATGACAGTGTGCTGCATTTCGTCCTGAGTAAGATAAATTTAGTAGATTAGTAAGATAAATAAGGTATATTCCGGGATTACCGGTTTATATATAAATCCTATAAGCGCGCATAGGAAAAATAAATTGAAGGAGATAGTTGAATTATGGATTCAACATTTGTATATGTGAGCAATGAAGAATTGATGGATGTACATGGTGGAACAAATTGGAAAACTGTAGGAGCAACGGCATCAATGATAGGAGGAGGGATAGGCTTAGGCTTAACTCCATTTGCATGTGTTGTTGGTGGGGGTGGTGCAGGTTCGGCAATATTTGCGTTAAGTTGTAAAGCAATGGATTATGGAACTGATTATTTTATGAAGAAAAGATAGAGGTGAATAGATATGGATAATGTAAATTTTGAAAATATTAATGAAAATGAATTAATATATATTGATGCAGGGAGTTTTTGGAAGTATGTAGGTGCAGCAGGAAGTATAGGATTTGGAATATATGAGATATCCACAGGTGTAGGAGTACCAGATGGGACTAGAAGAATATTTGTAGGAGCTTGTGGAATTGCAGGGGGATTATATGAATTTTTAAATTGATTCACTAAAATATCTTAGGTATTTTATAATATCAAATAGGTATGAATGTTAGTGAGTGAATAAATGAATAGGTGCTATGTGTAATAGCACCTATTCATTGAAAGGAAAAGAGATATGAGAAAAAAATATTTTGATTACATTATAGTACCAATATGTGCGATAGTATGTTTTATTATGTGTTTGAAAGATCAGAACAATAAAATTGCATTGATTATTGGTGGAGGCTGTATAGGAATGCAGATTGTTCTTTTGATAGATGGGATTGAAAAGTGCATTAAGGAGCAAAAGAATAAAGATAAATAGCATTTAGCGATAAAAAGTAAAGGTGTCAAAAATAAAATTGACAGCTACATTTATTCTTAATTTAATGAGATACTAAATTAAATAATATTTGAGCATGTTAACTTTTGAGATTTGTATCTATAATAATATTTGTAAATGTCACAAATAGATATGATTCAGTCGATGTTATCATGAATGTAGGAGCTATCCCATCGGATATCACAGCACTGGTAGCAGAAGGCATAAAAAATATCTGGCACAATGTAAAACTAAGAGGACGCGGTTACAGCAGAGCCAATGAAATCGTGAGCTATGCAGAAAAAAGTGTGGGATTAACGGATGGAACGGATGCAGGGCGTGAGGCAATAAAATGGTATGCAGAACAGATCCTGAAGCTGGATGAGCAGCTTGCTGTGATTGAAAGCGTTTTACATGAAAAATGCAGGGAAATACCTTATGCAGAGAACATCCTTGCAATCAATGGTGTAGGAGAAAACATTCTGGCAGGAATACTGGCGGAAATGGGAGACATCAGCAGGTTTGATGATGTAAAGGAAATCCAGAAGTTAAGTGGAATGGGGCTGGTGGCATGCAGTTCGGGCAAGCATAAAGGACAGACAAAGATCAGCCACAGAGGACGCAAGATACTGAGGGTGATTTACACAATTCTGAAGACAGGGACAACTTATGATCCACAGAAACTTTTGAAAGATATCAAACATCCGGCAGCTTCACAGGCACCAATGGCAGCATAGTAAATAAAATAAAAGAAGTAACGCCAGAACTCTGTCGAGTGGCTGATGGAATGCATCGGAGACTGGACAGGGTTCTGGAACAGAAACCCGTAAACGATGGAGTCCGGAACGGACTGCATCTGCAAAAGACCAACAGTAAGCCGTAGTGGTATAGCGTCCACTGAGTAAATCAGTACCACGACAGGCGAATGCAGGTCAGTAACAATCAAACACAAAAACAAGAGCTGTAGCCGGCATCGGTTTTCACCGTGGGGCATGACCCCGTCTAGGAGCTTGGCTGGCACTCAGTGTATGGTAGATGGGACGAAGGAAGTTGGGACATGATCCCCATAGACACGGAAGGTTCATCATCATAGTTGATTAGAGGGAAAATAGCCTTTATAAAGCAAACAACAGGGGATGCTTTATGAAGTGTACTCATTTATCAGCTATTTGGTACCAGATACTACGATATCTATCACTCTCGGCTCTTGTTTTGAGGTAAATAAAAATCGTCAAAGCCAGTAAAATCAATAGATTTAGGCTTGACAGAATAGGAAGGAGCATTTACTGTTGCAGTATTTCTTTGCACAGATTAATTACAAGTGTGTTTAATTTATAGTTGTTTCAAGTAATGGGTTATAGTATTTAATAAATCTATAACCCAACTTATAGGGAGAATTAATGGATATTTTTACATATTTCAAAAGATCAAATATCAAGAATGGTGCTACAAAGATATATCCAAGATGGCTTGGTTTAGTTGTATTTTTACTTGAATTCTTAGCAGTTCTTATTGTTTACTATTTCAGAAAAATTCAAAAAAGTGATGTCTTCGCTATGGTAGGACTTGTTCTTATTTATATAATAGGTATTTGTGAATTTTATATAAGATATAAAATAAAGATGAAGTATTTTTCCAAAGGATTTGAAATGGGAAAAAATACTGAAATTTATTTAAATAAAGTTAAGATGCTTTTTCCTACCAGCATATTAGTAACTATAGGATGTTGTATAAATATATTTTATGGGTTGGTTATTGCTCAAAGATATACGTTATATGATGTATATTGGATATGGATGGTTCCAATTGTGGTGTTATTAGTGTTAGAACCTTTTTTAGATATAACAACAGGATTCAATGATGAATTTGTATTATCAGATAGACAAATAATAAATTTAAGTTATATTCAAGATGTTCGTGTATCAAAGGAAAGGGCAACGACAAAAGGAACGGTATATGAAGTTGAATTCTGGAAAAACGGTGAAAAAATAGGGACAGATCGCTATTTTGACGAAGATTTTTTTAGAATAAAAAAGTACTTATTGAATAAGTGTTAATTTTGATAATAAATATATTGATTACGTATTTATCAAGATTTATGGAACTTTGCTTATATCTATGTTGCTTTCAAGTATATTGAGCGGTGTAGTATTAGTTATTATGGAGGAAGTACGTAATCATCCGTACCTTGACTTTTAATCCCTGAATCAGAACACTAAAAAGTTCTGGAGGGCCACTCCGGTATCACTTCAATCCGAATACTGTTAGTGATAAAAATATGGGTGCTAACAGATACGGATGATTACCTACTTACGAAGCAAAGAGAAGGAGAACATAGAAATGGATAACAATGAAGTAGTAGTTAACAGAAGAAGTGGCAGCAGTTGATGAAAATAATACAGGTATTGAAATTGAGCCTTTATTTGAGGAACAGGTTGATTTTGATACATTCTCAAAGTCAGACTTTCGTGTTGTAAAGGTGAAGAATTGTGAAGCAGTTCCAAAGAGCAAAAAGCTTCTTAGATTCACACTTGATGATGGAACAGAGAATGTGAGAAAATTACTGCTTGTTAGAGTTTGATTTTTACAAGCAGTAATTATTACCTTGCATGAATAATTAATGAGAGATTATGGAGGTTATAGATATGAAAGTGAGTAGAATATATAAAATAAATGTAGGGGTTGCTTTATTATATTTTGTTATTGTTTTAGCTACGACTATACTAACAATGATTATGGGAGTAGCCAATCAGAATAATATGGCATTGAGAATTATATTATGCACATGTTTTTCTATATTGTAAATCCTCAATAATCAGTACCTGTTCATCTTACCACATTTCTGAGATAATCGCTCTAACAATATTTCCAACTCGACTTCGTGCAATTCGCTCGATTCGTGTTACTTTATCCAGGAGGATCATCTCATGAATGCAAGACAAAAACTTCATCAGGTCCATCTTCAGGAATGGGCCATCAGATTTGCAGATCAGAAAGCCAGCGGGCTTACTGTCCGACAATGGTGTGAACAGAATCATCTTTCATTCCACACCTATAACTACTGGAAGCATCTTCTCAAAGAAGAAGTTGTTGACCAAGTCCTGCCAGATATTGTTCCACTCTCACTTCCTGTTTGCTCAGACTCCGGCTCTTCGTTAGAAACAACAGCACCTGCATTTCCTTCCATTCGTGCGAATCGCTCAAATAACTCTAATGTAAAAATGTTGATAAATGGTGTTTCTATCGAAATAGATACAGCGGTTTCCGAAGAGTTCCTCGGTAAGCTTATCAAGGCGGTGTGCCATGCTTAAAGATGCTAATCATAGTTACTTTGCCGGTGTCTACATCGTCTGCGGTTACACAGACTTGCGCTTCGGGATTGATTCGCTGGCTGCCATCATCGAACGCAGATTTCATATGAATCTGTTTGTGCCTAATACCCTGTTTCTTTTCTGTGGCAGGTCTTCCACCAAGATCAAGGGATTACTCTGGGAAGGTGATGGTTTTCTGCTCCTTTACAAGCGCGTGGAATCTGGTCATTTCACATGGCCACGTTCCTCCAACGATCTCAGGTCTTTATCCGCAGAGCAGTTCCACTGGCTGATGGGGATTTGCCATTGAACCTGTCATCCATGATATAACACCTGACACTTCTACCTGATTCTGATATTTTTGTGCAAAACAGAGAACTTTATTTCCCGTTCTCAGCCATGTTTTCATGTGCTGTGCACAGCTTCCAGACACTTTTAATGAGCACTAAAAGGCATCCAAAGCTCTGTACAGCACTTTTCTTTCTATTTCATTCCATTTTCAATCTTCTCTTATCTTTCTTTTTCAGCCTTTCAGCCATAGTCATTTTTACCTTTCCTCCATTTTCATAAAGTGTCCTTTTCCTTCCAGTTCTGGTATAATGGTCTTATCAATGCAGGAGGTACTAGTCATGATCCAGTTATCAGATGAACAGTTAAATAATCTCGGTAAAGAAGCACTCATCGTTATCGTATCTTCTTTACAGGATCAGCTCCTCGCACTGCAGTCCCAGCTCGATCATGCCAACGCACAGCTTTCCGATAATAACCGCCAGATTGAGTTGCTTACTGAACAGATCCGCATTATGAACCAACGATTTTTCGGTCATAAATCTGAAGCTTCTGTTTCTGAAGTCGATGGTCAGATTTCCCTGTTTGATTCTTTCAATGAAGTGGAATATCTGAACCAAAATTCTTCAAAAGAACCTGAAATCACGGAAGTCATCATTCCTTCTTATCATCGCAAAAAATCTGTCGGCAAACGCGATGCCGATCTGTCAGGACTTCCGGCACGCATCATCGAACATACACTTTCCGCCGAGGAACTGGCCACCCGTTTTCCTGACGGTTACAAGGAACTTCCGGAAGAAGTTTATAAACGCCTTCACATCATTCCGGAAACATTTATCGTGGATGAACATCATGTCCATGTCTATGCCTCCAAAAGTAATGACGGGACTATCCTGAAAGCGCCAAGACCAAAGGATCTTTTCCGCAACAGTATTGCTACCCCGGCACTGGTCGCTTCCATCATCAATGGTAAATATACAAATGCATTACCACTGGAACGACAGGCAAAAGCTTTTAAGACGAATGGTATCCAGCTTTCCACAAACACTATGGCAAACTGGGTGATCAAAAGTACCGATGTATATCTGTCCCTAATCTATGACCGTCTCCATGAATTGATCTATGACAGCAAAGTCATACATGCAGATGAGTCACCGGTAAAAGTCATGCGGATTGATCATACGAAGATCAAAAATGGCAAGAAGACTTATATGTGGGTCTACCGGAACCGGCCTCTTCGTGGAACTCATCCCATCGTCCTTTTCGACTGGCAGCCTTCCCGCCATTCAGACCATCCACGGGAATTCCTTAAGATTTTCTCTGGAACCGTGGTCACTGATGGATACCAGGTCTACCATAAACTCGCCAAAGAGCGCTGGATCTTAAAGTCGCAGGTCGCTGGGTCCATGCCAGAAGACCTTTTGCGGAATTCATAAAATCTGTCGGTCAGGACGCCTCCAAAGGGTCGATTGCTCAGGAAGCATACAGCTTGATCACGGAGATCATGCACATCGACAATACTTTTGATGACCTCTCTGTTACAGACCGTAAAAAGCAGCGTCAGCTTGTTCTTTCAGAAAAAGTGGATGCTTATTTCGCATGGGCAAACAGAAGTACTCACAGGTAACTCATAACAGCACAATTGGAAAGGCTCTTGCTTACAGCATAAATCAGGAAGAATATCTTCGTGTATTTTTATCTGACGGGAATGTCCCGATGGATAACAATTATGCCGAACAGGCAATCCGGCCTTTTACCATTGGTCGTAAGAACTTCATAATGATCGAGTCCTCCAACGGTGCAAAAGCAAGTGCGACCCTGTACAGCCTGGTTGAAACAGCAAAAGCAAATATGATAAATACTTTTGAATATTTTAATCTGCTGCTTACGGAGATTCCTCAACACATGGATGACAAAGATTTCAAATTTATTGATGATCTTCTTCCATGGTCACCCCGAGTCCAGAAGGAATGTCCTAGCCGATACAAAAAGTCTTGATTTTTAAATGTGCACATCTATTTCTATAAAGTCTGCTCAATCTCCGCTAAAATGCGGGGATTTTTGCTTTCCAGTACTCATGTTTGAGGATTTACTCTATATTAATGATATTTATAAGTTTTGAAAATTACAAAGATGGAAAAAGTATTTTTGATAAAACAATAGAATCTAAAATAATAAAAATGTGTATTATTTTTTATTATATATTTTTAGCTTTATCTACGATGTTTTATATTTATGAGTCAATAGGGCAGTACAAGTCAAATGGGGCATATATTATGGTGGCAACGACAACAATTATGTTAAATGTCGTTAATAAGTCTATTCATAAAGAAAAATTTGATAATAGCAAAATGGTATGAGGTAAACCAATATTGAATATGGAAAGAAAACAGGAACTTGATTTTGAGAACAAGTGGATTGAAGAGAGAAAAAACGGATTTGGGAAATACTATGTTAAACATTTTGGTGGTATTGCAATTATCATGATGGGAATTTTTATAGCAAATTGTGGACACATTGGTGTCTGACATCAATAAATAAAAATCTAAGGGGGTGAATTATATGCAAGAAATCATTAGCTGGTATATGGAACATAAAACTTATGGAAACATATTAATTATAGGGATAATTGGACTTATGCTATACAATATAGGATATGGAGTAGGTACCGATATTTACAGAATTTTTGGTTAATTGGTAATTGGGTGGAAGAATAAAAGGAATATAGAAATAGAACATGAACTATATAATAATTTTTTAGATTTTGTATAGAAAAAGGCAAGAGTGCCGGACGAAAATTGCAAGATACCGCAGGAAGATGAACTGATGGTAGATGGAGGTGGCTGGAATGAATTTGGAAAAGCCTTTTTAGGAACAGTTCTTATAGCAGGAGAAGTTGTAGGTGCTGGAATAGGGGGGTGGCTGGTAAAAAATGAAGCAATTTAATGATGGAGGAAATATACATGAAAGATAAAAAGGGTATATTTTATATTTTGGCTTCTTTGGTATATATGGCAATAGCTGTTTATTCTATTAATACGGATAGTTTATTCCTGGGATTTGCATGGGGAATAGTTTCAATTGCAAATCTTGTTGAGGGAGTGTATTTAGTAAGAAAAAGGAAATAGCAGTCGAACAATACCAGAGCAGCAGAACATGAGTTATATCTGTGCGAATGCGCATAGATATCAGCCGCAGGCTTATCATATGCGTAAGCATATGATATTATCCCATCTTTGACACTTTGTTAAGATAAAAACAGTCGCAACCCTAGTATTTTGGTGTGCTACCCGTCAAGTAGACAAATTAAATAACGAAAATTTTTTCTTCCCCGGTACAGTTTATGTACCGGGGTGTTTATGCAACGTTTTCTAGTTTTTGTTCATGGAATTCCATTGGTGTAAGCACCCCAAGATTTCGTTGAACTCTTTTGTTTGTGTAATAATCTATGTATTTCTCTATGGCAAGAATTAATTCTTCTTTTGTTTTATACTTTTTGCCATAATACATTTCTCGTTTCATTAGTCCCCAGAATCCTTCCATGGGACCATTATCGATACATCTTGCCACGCGAGACATACTTTGTGTCATTCCGGCAGCTAAAATTCGCTTCCTAAATGCTTTCGAAGTATACTGATAGCCTCGATCACTATGAAGTAGTGGTGTAGCTCCTGGATTCAGGCCACAGCTTTATCAAATGTATCAAAACAAGAGGGTTATCATTTCTGGTGCTATATACAAAGCGACAGGTCACCTATCGCATAAATCAAATTATTACGCTTAAATATAGTTTACCTTTTATCGTCTCTCCAACACCATATTTGAATTCTGATACATCTGTTACCCATTTCTGATTTATCATGTCCGATTTAAATTCTCTATTAAGGATATTTTCGGCAACATAAGCTGGATCAGACGCAGGTTTAGTACAACAATTATACCGATGCTTTATATACGACTGGATTTTCTTCTTGCGGCAAATCCTTAAAACACGTTTGTCATTAACAGCTATTTTATAATCATGTACTAGAGTATCCCTTATACGTCTATAACCCATATCTGGATGTTCATTATGAATCTTTGTAATGGTATCGGCTATGCGTTCATTAAGATTATCATTATCACTATTTACATGACTTAGACATTTATAATAGGCTGATCTAGCTATTCCAGCAAACTCGCATAACTCTGATATGGAGTATGTCTTATTTTCATCAGATAATTCTTTGATTGCAAGATATTTTGTTGCATTGCGTGTCTTGGTCAAGTTCACCTCCTCTCTATTTCGTCGAGTTTTTTTAAGAAATCAATCTCCATTTGTTGCTGCTGTGTTTGAGCTTTTAGTAGCCGGTTTTCGACTTTCAACTTCTCAATATCTGATAATTGAAAACTCGCTTTGTTCTTACCTCGTCGATCATATAATCCTTCCATTCCTTTATCTTTATATTTTCTAACCCATGCATAAACCTGTCCGTAGGAGCAACCATATTTATTCGCTACCGAAGCATAATCACATCCCGTGTTTATGCATTCGACAATGCTTATTCTTTCTTCAAGGGTTGTATTTTTTCTAACACCGTTTTTTATCATGAGATATACACTTTCTTTTCTGGAATCTGTTAAATCTTCATGGTTATTATACTGCTTAATCCATTTACGAACAGTACTTGGTGCATGAATTTTGTATTTAAAAGCTAAATCCTGACTGGTTATATTGCCTCCAAGATATTCAAGAACAATCTTCTTCTTGAATTCTGCAGAGTAATTACATAAATCAGCATTTTGCTTTTCTAAACCATCTTCTCCAAATGTTTCGTATTTATATCCCCATCTGCGGATGATACTGGCCTCAATCCCATACTCTTTACCTAATTTCCAATAAGAGATTCCATCCTCAAGGTGTTTCTTTACGAGCTCAAGCTTCAACTCTTTACTATACTGTTTCCTAGACATAAAAATATGCTCCTCATATAATAGATTTTTGGATATTTCCATTGTCTACCATATGGGGAGCATATCATTTACAAGGCTTGCGGCTGTTTTGTTGTCCGTAGCGATATGTGCTATTTTTAGGTATTTGTGCTATTTTTTGTATTTTTTATTATATTTCGCATTGTAGCTTTCGTTATGAATTCATAGTCGATATGAAAACCAAAGGTTTCGTGAAGGGAATCGGTCAATTCTGTTCGTTTGTATGATGGTACATATCCGCTGTTTCCAGATAGTAGTGTCATCTGCATTTCACGAATTGTTGATAGTATTTCTTCGCATGTATATTTATTGTCCAGTTTCTTTTCCAATAATCGATAGACCAGCAAACTTATGTAACAGGTCAAAAAATGAGCTTTGATTCTGTCATCTCGTCTGACATAAACGGGTCTTGCTTCAAAATCTGTTTTTATAATTCTAAAGTTTTCTTCAATTTCCCAGCGCTGTTTGTTTATCTTTAATATTTCTTCGACATTGTCTTCCAGATTTGTTATGACAGCATAAAAGCCATCATATTTAGCTTCTTCAGAAATTCTGTCTTGGTCTAATTCGAAAGTTTCGTTTTCAGCAATTTCACCTTCGTTTGTGAATTTAGTTTCCTTTACAAATCTTGCAGGATCATTTTGATTTTTGCCTTTTCTTTTCTTGATTTTACCATCTACCATTTTTTGCGCACGGTCTAACTGTTTGCTTCTGATTTTCTGCTGATAATCTTTATATTTTGGAGAGTATGTAACTATTATTGTTTCGTCCATATCTCCTGTAACAAGAGGAATTTCTTTGTAGTAAATTGAATTGAAAACCTCATCATCGGATTCATCTAAAGTACTTATATCAATAAATTTATTTGAGCCAATTTTTTTGAACTGCTTAGGTGATAACGCAATCTCTTTATCTTCATTTTTCATCTTTTTGATAGAGTGAGTGATGACATACGAACGATTACCTAAACTGTTAAATCTACGATTGTTCACGCTTCCAAGTCCTGCGTCAGAACAAAAGATGAATTCGCTGCAATTAAAGTCACGAATAATAGTTGATTCCAGTGGTTTTAAGGTAGTCTGCTCGTTTTGGTTGCCAGGAAAAATATCAAAAGCAAGAGGTATACCGTCAGCATCCATAAATAAGCCCATTGTAACAATAGGGTTTGGTCTATTTTCTTGCTTTTTCCATAACATTTGTTTCCATCTTCTTCCTCAATTTCGAAGTAGTAATTTGAACAATCGTAATACAGTATTTTTGTATTTCTGGAGTGAACAAAATTTGAATTACGATACAGCTCCTCCTGAATAAAAAAGGATTCTTCTGCCATAACAGAGAGCGCGGTAAACATTTTGAAGAGAATACTTTGGTGGCTCTAATAATTTTGGCAAAAGTGTAACTGCTTAATTTACTTGATGGAGAAAGCGTGCATATATCAAGTCGGTTAAGATAGCGCTAAAGTCATACTTGAATTTGTGTCTCTCCTTAATTTTCGGCATATGTTATCAATTCGTAAATCAGTGCATAGTTGCTGTAAGAAGAGATAGCCTACATTGAAACATCTTTCTTCGTCTTTGGTGATAAAAGCTTCTGAGAAAGCTTAATAGGAACGGCTTTATTGTTATAAGCTTCTGTTTCTTTCGGCTTCTTCTTTTGCCCATGCCATTAACTTTTCTTTGTCATTATCAAAACTCTCTAAAAGTTCATTATATTTGCCAAGCTTTTTGAAAATACGAGAAGAGGTTTTACCATTCTCTTTACGATACGATTGATAAATGTATATATCTTTGTTATTTGAACTGCCAGTAATATTTACATACATAAAAAACACCTTTTTATTTTTATTATACCACAACAAGCACAAACAAGCACGTATAAATTTAAAAAATTTGACAAAAAAATAAGCCATAAATGGCTTAAATACAATGGTTGAGGGAAAATATGTTGTTATGAAAGTGTCAAAGACCCGTGTATTTAGTAAGAAAAAGGAAATAGCAGTCGAACAATACCAGAGCAGCAGAACATGAGTTATATCTGTGCGAATGCGCATAGATATCAGCCGCAGGCTTATCATATGCGTAAGCATATGATATTATATTTCATGTATTCAAACAAAATAGGAGAGAGGTAAATACACCATGAATTTGAAAAAAAAGTTCATCACATTGCCATTATTGGGAGCAACTATGAGCAATCAAAGCACTTTTATGTGGATTTGTTAGGTTTTTCTATCGTTCGAGAAAATTACAGACCAGAACGTGATGATTACAAAATTGATCTTCAACTCGATGATATGGAATTAGAGCTTTTTATCATTAAAAATTGTCCGAAACGCCCCACTTATCCAGAGGCTTACGGTCTTCGGCATCTTGCCTTTGCTGTAGACTCGGTCGATAATACAGTAAGAGAATTGAATAAAAGGGGAATCATAACTGAGCCGATTAGACTCGATATTTACACAGGCAAAAAAATGACATTCTTTTATGATCCTGATAATCTTCCATTGGAAATTCACGAATAAAGTATAGCTGTAAAAGGTGTGCCCTGTTTTAGTCTGCCACTTTATCAAGTAACTTTAAAGATTTCAGCTTTCTTTCTGTAAAGGATACATATTGATGCCTAACCCTGGAAATAAATATAACAAGATATCCAGGGATAATATATTAGTTATATCTTGATAAAAATACCAAAAAAGGGATAATATATTAGCATGATTAACTTATATCAAAAAACATGGACAGAAATAAATAACAACATTGCACAAAAGATAGTACGCTTGCGCAAAAAGAAAAGAAAATTACTCAAAAGCAATTAGCTGCAAGATCAGGTGTAAGTCTTGGTTCACTTAAGAGATTTGAGCAGAGCGGAGAAATATCCCTGCAGTCTTTGACAAAAATTGCAATAGCTCTTGATGTGGAGAACGAACTTGAAGACTTGTTTAATAATGTGCCATTTGCATCTATCGAGGAGGTAATTAATGAACAGACTAAATAAGCTGGAAGGTTCATATATGTAACATTGCACTAAAACAATTTACTAACCGATTAGTAGAAGGAAGGAAATTTTAACATTGAGATATTTATTATATGTCATATCATTAGTAATTAATGCCTTATCGTGCTATTTTATGATGGGGTTGGCGAGTTCATTGACTGTGGTCTGTACGATAACTGCCATATACTATATTGAATCAAAAAGAGCAGAAGATAATAGAGTATTTTTAGCGGTACAGGCTTTTTGTATGATATTTAATATTGCCAGATTAGTGATTAGTAGTATAACGAAAGTTAACTGTGGGGATAGTGTGATTGTGCTGAGTATATTTGTAGTAGGAATAGTTTGTGTTGAGAAAATGATAAAAGTTTGTGATAGGGAATAATGATAATGGTTAGTAAAATAAGGAATATATTTTGGATTTTTATTTCTATAGGTGTGGTAGTGATATTTTTGCTCTACAAAGTATTGGTATTGTCGCTTCTTATGAACGGAATACCAATTATGAGAGAACATTATGATATCGCAAATCTTATTGCAAATGTTATAGATATAATATCTATTATTATTTTATTGCTTATTTTCAAGATGAAAGTGAGCAAAGGCAGTATGAAAGGCTGTGCTAAAGGAATTTGCGTATATGGATTACCCATAACTGCGTTCTCAGTATTTTATTCAGTACAGGCAATTTATTGGATTTTTAATGGTCATGCAGGGCTATATGGTCATAAACTGGTTGAAAAACTGGTTGTTAATCTATCGCTATATCTTACGGTTGGTATCGAGGAAGAACTGATTTTTAGAGGTGTGGTGCTTAATTGTATTTTTAGAAAAAATAAAACGATAGTATTGGGGTGCTTATATTCAGGACTACTGTTTGGGCTGGCACATCTTGAAAATCTTATTTGGGGTGAAGATATGAATCCGGTAACTATATGGTCTACAATCATATTTGGCTGTATAGTAGGATTTGTATGGTCTGTAATATATTTAAGAACTAAGAGTTTATGGAGTGTAATATTGCTGCATTTTGCATGGGATTTTTCGGAATATTGTAATTACATGATGGCTATAGAAAGATATCGATACAGCGGATCATATAATTTTCTTGTAAGACAAATTCCTGTTATTATCATAATGCTTATTGTGGCAATTGTCATATTACACAGAAATAACAGCAACAAATTGTTGGAATTGTACGAGGAGAATAATCTATGAATATGATGGATAAGTTTAATTGTGATATTATGAATGTAAATGATATGCATGAAAAACAGAATGATAATTTTGATACTTTTGAAAAAGAAGAGATGCACTTAAATATGTCATCAAGAACATATAGGGTAATATTAGGGCTGGTGGCGATAGTGCTGGTCATCATTATATTAGCCTTGGTTTTCTGAATTATTCTGCATAGTAACGAAAGTAACATATTTTATAGTGTATCTAATAGGAACTATAGAGGGAATAGGGGGGTAATATGGGTAGCTGTGATATATTGCTGACAAGGATATTTGTTAATAAAATTATAATTAAATCTGCTAGGGAGACATTTATGAAGAAGATACTGTTGTCGTTTGGCTGCTGTTTAATACTGGCTGCTGTTCTTGTAATCGCCAAAATATCAGTTACATATTATTTTACACAACTTAAAAACAGCGATACACTAAGCTATGTATTATATTTTATTTTTGCCGTTGGAAGTATTCTTATAATACGGCATATTATAAAAAACTAATATGAGATAGGAGTTAGCTGCTGAAGGTAAAGACAGGCAGGGGTGGTGGTTCGTACAATGCGCTTGCATTGCAGATTCCTGTTCTGATAGTGATGCTTGTTATTGCGGTTTTTTGTATGCATAATAAGAATGCATGGGAATGCAAATAATGCTTTTGACCACATTGGTGACTGACACCAAAGAGTCAATAAACCGGAAATAACGCATTTAAGAAATGAAACAACAAACATTTTGTGCTTTCGTTAAAAACTTGATATAAACATTTCTGTTTTTCGTTAAAAAATGAGCATAAACATTTTGCATTTTCGTGAAAAGTGGTAGAGTTGAATATGAAATTGATTTTATGATTGTGAAGAAAAAGAAGATATGTCCGATTGAAGTAAAATCTTCAAACTATATGTCGCACAAATCATTTGACTATCTGCTTCAGAAATATCAGTTAAAGTGTGAGAACAGATTCATTATTTATACGAAGGATTTAAAATATCAGGACGGAATTATGTATATACCAATTTATATGACGATGTATACATCAATTTATTGGATGATGAAGCTTATCAGATATGTAATAAAGTGATATAAGGAAAATTTACTACACTTGATCTGGAAGGGGAATTTGTAATTATTAACAGCACAAATGGAGAATTAATAAAATGACTGATTATGACAGCAAAATAATACGCAGGAAGATAAGAGTGTCTGGTTCAGTTCAGGGTGTTGGATTCCGATACCGGATGGAATATGCATCAAGTATGGTGGGAACAACCGGATGGGTAAGGAATGAGCCGGATGGTTCTGTTTTATTGGAAATTCAAGGAACGGAGGAGCAGATAGATAAAGTTTTTACTATGGTAAGCCAGGGGACATATGTTAATATTGAAAATATGAATGTGGAAACTATTCCGCTTCTAGAAGATGAATACGGATTTAGAATAAAATAGGATAAAATAAACCGGTGGAAATGATCTGGCACATTTGTGTTAGATATTTTCCACCGGTTCTGTTTTGTCAAAAGATATAGGTATTAAACTAAAAATGTTATTCAGCCATAACTTTAGCAAATTTCTTTTTACCACGTCTTATGATAAGACCCTCGCCCTTGAAATCGTCGAGAGTGTATTTTGTAGAGATATCAGTTACTTTCTCGTCGTTAACGGAAACACCGCCCTGCTGGATATTTCTGCGGCCGTCTCCTCTTGACTCGCAAAGTCCTGCTTTTACGAGAACAGAGATGATATCAAGCTCTCCGTCAGGGAAGTCTTCTGCTGTGACAGTAACGGTAGGCATATTTGCGTTGTTGGCTCCGCCTGCGAAAAGTGCATGGCTTGCCTCTTTAGCCTTTGTGGCTTCCTCCTCACCGTGAACAAGCTTTGTAAGCTCGAATGCAAGGATCTCCTTGGCTTCATTTAGCTGTGCGCCCTCCCAGCTTTCCATCTTGTCGATTTCTTCGAGTGGAAGGAAGGTGAGCATTCTGATACATTTAAGGACATCGGCATCAGAAACGTTTCTCCAGTATTGGAAGAACTCGAATGGTGTAGTCTTGTTAGGATCAAGCCAAACTGCGCCTGACTGTGTTTTACCCATTTTCTTACCCTCTGAGTTTAAGAGCAGATTGATCGTCATAGCGTATGCATCTTTTCCGAGCTTGCGTCTGATAAGCTCTGTTCCACCGAGCATGTTGCTCCACTGGTCATCTCCACCGAACTCCATGTTGCAGCCGTATTTCTGGAAAAGTGTGTAGAAATCGTAGCTCTGCATGATCATGTAGTTAAACTCAAGGAAGGAAAGACCCTTTTCCATACGCTGCTTGTAGCACTCAGCAGTAAGCATACGGTTTACTGAGAAATGAGCACCAACCTCGCGGAGCACGTCCACGTAGTTTAAGTCCATAAGCCAGTCAGCGTTGTTTACCATGATAGCTTTTCCCTCGCCAAAGTCGATGAAGCGGCTCATCTGTTTCTTGAAGCACTCTACATTGTGGTTGATAGTCTCTGTTGTCATCATCTGACGCATATCTGTACGTCCTGATGGATCACCGATCTGTGCTGTACCTCCACCGATAAGCACGATAGGCTTGTTTCCAGCCATCTGAAGTCTCTTCATAAGGCAAAGAGCCATGAAGTGTCCTACGTGAAGGCTGTCTGCTGTAGGATCAAAGCCGATGTAGAAAGTAGCTTTTCCGTTGTTTATAAGTTCTTTGATCTCTTTTTCGTCTGTTACCTGAGCGATAAGACCGCGGGCAACTAATTCGTCATAAATTGTCATGATTTTCCTCCTGATAGATTGAATTTGTATTCAGAACCTTGCAACACACATTCGCATGTTCTGAATCGTTAGTTAAAATAAAATATCCCCCTCATCCATTTAAGGACGAGGGGGATTTCTCGCGTTACCACCTTAATTTGCATCCTGCTCACACAGGTATGCCTCCGTGAGTTGTCGCACAGCATATCCGAAAGGACTACTGCTAACACTCCAGCACTATAACGTGTGCCAATACGTTGCAGCTTATTAACCGGGTGGGATAATAATTAAGGCAATCCAATCCGACGTTCGGTGCAAAGCTCCGGGATGTATTCCAAATCTGTTTTCCTTGCGCCTCTCACCGACCGGCAGCTCTCTGTAAGTATTGCAAAAATGTACTTGTTCCCATCAAAGCCGTTTGAAATGTAATTGTGCTTCAATTGACGATATTATAGCCGTTGGGGGAGGGATTTGTCAAGGGTGCAAAATACAGTACGGTTCACACCTGACAGTGTGACCAGCAACACAGGACTTACTGTAACACTATTTACGCTGTGTAGGGATATTGCAAAAAAGTATAAAATATTAGAAAAAGTATAAAAAGGTATAAAAAACTATAAAGAGTTTTGAAAAGTATAAAAAAGTATAAATAGTTATAAATTTCATATAATAAATCGAGGTGAATTTATGCAGAATCCATTTACTACAACATTCAGTAAGACTCCGGAATACACATATATCCATACTGAGAAGACAGAGGAGATACTGGAAAACTTTATTTACGATAACCCGTCTGAGTCGGTATATAAGATAACCGGAGTCAGAGGCTCCGGTAAAACCGTTATACTTGCAAAGGCTGGTTTTGGTTCACAGGATAAGAAAACAACAGGAATAGACGAAGTTTCAAAGTCAGAAGAAATGGTAAAATTTGCATCTGAATATGGCAGATGGCTCAGAGCGGGGTATCCGGTATATTTTGTATGTACAGGTCTGTATGAAAATATACAGGAATTAAGCAATGTCAAAAATCTTACATTTTTCAGAAGAGCTGCAACAGTTAAAACAGAGCCTCTTAATATGATACGAATGACTGAAATGTATAAGAGCAAGCTGGATATCGATAGTGATGAGGCTCGTGAAATGGCGAAGATCACGAAAGGATACACATATGCTTTTCAGGAATTGGGCGTGTTGTGTTTTAAGAAAAAGGCGGGGGAGTCACTGAAAGATATTTTAATGAATATATAAAGGAATATTGTTGATTTTTAGCTGGGACTAAAATAGGTATCATGAATTATGCAAATACTCTGATATCTAAATATGAATCCCCAAAATGCAAGTTTTACGTAATGCATAGTCTATGACATGACAGATCCGGTATACATAAGGAATGTGTTCGGGATTGGATATACATTTGGGGAGTAGATACGGCACATAATTTGTATTATAATAAATACAGACTATTAAGGACGGAGGTGCCGGACATGGGAAGCTATCTGAATCCGGGAAGTAAAGGGTTTGAGGAAAGCCTTAATTCTGCGATCTATGTGGATAAAACAGGGCTGATAGAAAAAATAAACGCACTGGTCAATACGAGACAGAAATACATCTGTATCAGCAGACCGAGGAGATTTGGTAAATCCATGGCTGCGGATATGCTCACGGCATATTATGATCGCAGTGTAGATACAGCAGATTTGTTTGATACATTGAAAATAGCAAGTACAAAAGATTATAAAAAACATCTTAATCAGTATGATGTACTTAAAATAAATATGCAGAGTTTTTTAAGTGCGACGCATAGTATGGATGAAATGCTTGAAGTTTTTCAAAAGCGAATTATAGCAGATCTTAAAAGAGGGTATCCGGAGCTGGTAATGGACGGAGAAAGTAGTCTGGTTTTTGCCATGAAGGATATCTACGCCAACACCAGCAGACCATTTATCATACTCATAGATGAGTGGGATTGTCTGTTTCGTGAGTACAAGCAGGATAAAGAAGCGCAGAAGAAATATCTGGATTTTCTGAGGGCATGGTTAAAGGATCAGGAATATATTGCACTTGCGTATATGACAGGAATTTTACCGATAAAAAAATATGGTTCACATTCAGCTTTAAATATGTTCAGTGAATACTCCATGATCAATCCTCGTGAAATGGCTGAGTTTTTCGGATTTACTGAGGATGAGGTAAGGTCACTCTGTGCGGAATATAAGCGAAACTTTGAGGAAGCACAGGCATGGTATGATGGATATGAGCTCATGACCATGGAAGGGGAAACTCCGAAGATATATGCCATGTACAGTCCTAAATCTGTTGTAGATGCCATGCTTAGTGGTCTGTTTGATAATTACTGGAATCAGACAGAAACATATGAGGCTTTGAAGGTATACATCCAGATGAATTTTGATGGTTTAAAGGATGCAATCGTGCGTATGCTTGCAGGGGATCGGATACAGATCAATACAGGTACATTTTCAAATGACATGACCACATTCCAGAACCGTGACGATGTGCTGACACTGCTTGTACATCTGGGATATCTGAGTTACCGCTGGCAGGATAAAACGGTGTCTATTCCCAATAAGGAAGTGTCGCAGGAGTATGTAAATGCGATCAGTACAATGGACTGGAACGAGGTTATTGAATCTGTAAAGGATTCAAAAAATTTACTTGAAGCAATGTGGACAAAGGATGCAGATGCTGTAGCAGCAGGTATTGACAAGGCGCATAAGGAGATTTCAAGTCTGCAATATAACAATGAAAATTCACTTGCCTGTACGATAAACCTTGCGTTTTATTTTGCGCGTGAATACTATACGATAATCAGGGAATTTCCAAGTGGAAAGGGTTTTGCTGATCTGTGTTTTATCCCACGAAAAATGCATACTGATAAACCGGCTGCTGTGATAGAGTTAAAATGGGATAAGAGCGCAGAAGGTGCGATCTCACAGATAAAGGACAGACAGTATGTGGAAGGACTAAAGGAATTTCAGGGCAATCTATTGCTTGTAGGCGTAAACTACGATAAAGACACCAAAAAGCACACTTGTATGATAGAAGAATTTAACGTCGGATAAATGTGTCATATAATATGTTAGCCAATACTTACAAAGATTAGCGCAGAAAGCCATTGACAAGACAAGCGCAAGTTTGCTATAGTCTATTAGCAATGGTGATCAATTAAATACAAGTTACTGCTCATACAACAGTGTGGCCAGTAAAATGCAATACTACATCTGAGGGAGTAGTTCGCGTATTTTAATATATACGTGGTTTGTCAACAAACCCGGTTGTAAGACCTGGCAAACATTAAAGAATGAGACTCATGTATGCAGTACACAATAGCGTTATGCTATAGGTGACTGTATGCACGGGTCTTTTTTTATTGTATGATATAAAATATTGTAACTATTAAGGATAGAAATATGTAATTTCGGTCATCGTACACTAGGGAATGGAGAATAAAATATGGTACTTTTTATTGAAATCCTGCTCATAGGAGTGGGTTTGTCAATGGACGCATTTGCCGTATCAATATGTAAAGGTCTTGGAATGACAAAGTTCAACAAGAAACAGGCAGTAACGATCGGGTTATATTTTGGAGGATTTCAGGCACTCATGCCGCTTATTGGCTATATGCTCGGCGCACAGTTTGAAAAGTATATCACAAGCATTGACCATTGGATCGCATTTATTCTGCTTGCATTTATTGGTGGAAAAATGGTATACGAGGCAGTAAAGGACAACGAAGATGATATGGTAGTTGAGAAAGATCTGGCGCTGAACCACGGAGAAATGTTTTTACTTGCGATAGCCACAAGCATTGATGCACTGGCAGTCGGAATTATGTTTGCGCTCGCATATGATAACTTAAACATTTATGAAGCAATTACCATAATAGGACTTACAACATTTGTACTGTCTATAATAGCTGTTGCAGTTGGAAACTTTTTCGGAAGCAAATACAAAAAGAAAGCCGAAGTCGTTGGTGGGATCATCCTCATCTTCATCGGATTAAAGATATTGCTTGAACATCTGGGGATACTGGCATTTTAAGTAAATAAACTCGTAGACATATCGTTTAAATTGATTTTATTATGTAAAAATATTTATGTATAATAAAATATAAACAAAAATAGTAAAGCTGGAGGAAACACAATGGAAAAATTTATTAATGAAGCACCATTTATTGTAGTGCTGCTGTGTCTGGTGGCAGGATTTGTATTCCTGGTGAAGGGTGCGGATCTGTTTGTAGAGGGAAGCTCAAGTGTGGCAAAACGATTTAAGGTGCCGTCACTTATCATAGGACTCACAATAGTGGCAATGGGGACATCACTCCCGGAAACTGCAGTCAGCGTAGCTGCGTCGATAGCACACAACAATACACTTGCGGTCAGCAATGTAACAGGTTCAAATATCTTTAATCTTATGGTAGTTATCGGAGTCTGTGCAATAATGACACCGGTAGCGGTGGATGGAGCTTCTTTGAGAAGAGACTTCCCATTTTCAATGATCTGCGCAATTCTGCTTCTTGTCATGGGTGTGATAGGGATGACACTTGGCAGGGTAGATGGAATAATTCTGCTTGGCTTTTTCGCAGGCTATATTTTCTATCTGATCAGACATACTTTAAAGGAAAATAAAAACGCATCTGATCCGGAAGTTGATGATATACCACTTATTTCAATGCCGAAAGCAATAATTTTTATTGTGATCGGAGCCGTAGGAATTGCAGTAGGCGGCGACGTAGTAGTAGATAGTGCAAGCCGTATAGCAATAGATATCGGAATGTCACAGACTCTTGTCGGACTTACGATCGTGTCAATTGGAACATCACTTCCTGAGCTTGTGACTTCAATAGTCGCAGCAAGAAAAAATGAAGTAGATATGGCACTCGGAAATGCAATAGGATCAAATATCTTCAATATACTTATGGTGCTTGGTATTGCTTCAGCGATAAGTCCGATTACATTTATACAGGAGAATATGATTGATATAATCGTTCTTGTGGTATTTTCACTTATAGTGTGGATAATGGCATGGACAAAACGAGAGATAAAAAGGGGCGAGGGAATAGTAATGCTGCTCATGTACGCAGTGTATATGGCATATATTATCATGCGATAGGTTATTGTAAACAATTTCCAGTGCGCATATTATAAGAGTAAATAGTATGGCAGCAGTTTTAAGAAAATAGCATTTCCATCCCATGTAGGAAGTGTGGATAAGTTAGTATAAAATAAATGATAATAATAAATATTTGACAAATAAGGCATTTAGAGTTAACATAACAGTGTTATCAAACATAACGCTGTTATGTTATTTTTGTATATACAACTGGGGGAAGACAATGGCGGCAAGAAAGATACATGATAGTGAAACAAAAAAGCATCTTATAGAATGCGCCAAAGCGGAATTCATGGAAAAAGGTTTTGCCAGGGCATCACTTAGAAATATCTGTCAGGAAGCAGGAGTTACAACCGGAGCTTTATATTTCTTTTTTCATGATAAAGATGATCTATTTTGTGAAATAGTGGGTGATTTCATGGATCGTCTAAATGCAATCATTAAAGAGCATTATAGCCATGAAGTAAAAGAGGCTGATAGGGGCTACGAAAATGAGCATGATGATAGTCTGGATTTTGAATGTACAAAGAAGCTTGTCCATGAGATATACCAACACAGGGATGAAGTACTTATGGTGTTGACGAAATCACAGGGATCGACAATGGAAAATGTGATGGATCGTCTGGTGGATCAGATGGATGAACATAATGCTTTTATATGTAAGGCAATGTGTAAGGCAAATGATGTTCACATGGTAGACAAAAAAGTTGTTCACTGGATGTCTCATTCGCAGGTTGATATGTTTATATTCATGGTTACACATATTGACAATGAAAAAGAAGCATTGGCATTCGCTGAAAAGGGCATGGAGTATCTGATCGCAGGCTGGTATGCGATAGTAAAATAACAGGATTGTTGAAAAACATAAGTGTGTAAAGCAAACCATATAGGTATTTTAAATTTTAAGGTCTTTCAGAATACATAAAGTAAAGGTGGAAGACCTTAAAAAATGACATACAGTTAGAAAAAGCTAACAAAAGTAAATATATAGAAACTATAGTAAGACACGTATAATGAAGATCATGTTGAAAGAGAGGATTAAATATGTCAGAAGATGAGAAGAAATTTTTGGAGATCGTTGATTTAAAGAAAGGTTTTGGGAGTGGTGAGACACGCCAGGAAGTATTACGTGGAATGAATTTCTCCGTGGCAAAAGGAGAATTTTGCGTACTGCTTGGACCATCAGGCTCGGGAAAATCCACACTTCTTAATATCATTGGAGGAATCGACAGTGCAGATTCAGGGTATATAAGTATAAACGGTGATAAATTAAAGGATATGAATGAGAAAAAGCTTACACAGTACCGCAGAAAGCACCTCGGATATGTGTTCCAGATGTACAATCTGATCTCGAACTTAAACGTAAAGGAAAATATCGAGGTAGGTGCTTATCTGTCTGATAATGCACTGGATATAGATGATCTGTTACATACATTAGGGCTTTACGAGCATAGATATAAGCTGCCGAACCAGCTATCGGGAGGACAGCAGCAGCGTGTTTCGATCGGCCGTGCGATCGTGAAAAATCCTGATATCCTGCTTTGCGATGAGCCTACAGGAGCACTTGATTACAATACTTCAAAGGAAATCTTAAAGCTGATTGAAGATGTAAATAAAAAATACGGCAATACAGTCATAATGGTTACTCACAACGAGGCAATTAAAAACATGGCGGATCATGTTATAAAACTGCGTGATGGTGCTGTCCGCCACAACGATATCAACACTGACAAGGTTTCAGCAGAAGAGTTAGAGTGGTAAGGGGGCAGCTATGAAGAGTAAAAAGATAAAAAATCCCCTGATAAAACGTATACCGAAAGAACTTGCCGGAGACTGGAAAAAGTATCTTGTGGTTTTCTTATTTCTGGTACTTACGATCGGATTTGTATCCGGTATGTATGTGGCAAACGAGAGTATGCTCACAGCCGCAGATGAGGGAATTACCAGATATAAGCAGGAGGATGGTCATTTTGAGTTGAAGGAAAAAGCTGACAGTAGTCTGATCGAGGCAATTGAATCAGGAGAAAAGGCTGATATACCGGGGCAGGCAGAAGAAAACACAGCTGACGGGGACAATGATGATTCAGAAGACAACGGAAAATCAGATGATGATTTAGACAACAACAAGAAAACTTCAGTAACTGTATATGAAAATTTCTTCAGGAACGAAGATGAAGATAATGACAATGATGGTAAGAGCGATGGAACGATCCGTGTCTATGCAAAGACAGATGATATCAACCTTGCCTGTCTTTTAGACGGAGATTTTCCACAAAATGAGAATGAGATCGCAGTTGACCGTATGCATGCAGATAACGCAGGCATGAAGGTGGGAGATAAGATCAGTGTCAGTGGAAAAGAGTTTAAGATAACAGGTCTTATTGCATATGTAAATTATTCGACATTACATGAAAAAAAGACTGATCTTATGTTTGATGCGATCAAATTTGACGTGGCAATGGTCACTCAGGAGGGCTTTGACCGTCTGGATAAGAGCATCCATTATTCATATGCATGGAAGTACGATCATGCTCCGGCAGATGATATAGAGGAAAAAGAACAGTCAGACAGTTTTATGGAGGCAGTGGTCACACAGGTGATGCTTGCCGGCAATGATATGGAGGACTACACTCCAAAATACGGCAATCCCGCTATCAATTTTGCAACAGATGATATGGGATCAGACAAGGCGATGGGCGGTATGCTGCTTGACATACTCGTAGTCATAATCGCATTTATTTTTGCAGTTACTATAAGCAATACTATCGCAAACGAATCATCAGCGATCGGAACGCTGCGTGCCTTGGGTTACACAAAGGGAGAACTGGTATGCCATTATCTGTCGATGCCTGTTATTGTGACGCTTTTGGCAGCGATAGTAGGAAATATACTTGGTTACACTGTGTTTAAAAACGTAGTTGTTTCGATGTATTATAACAGTTACAGTCTTCCGGTATACAAGACGATCTGGAATCCTGACGCATTCCTTAAAACAACGGTTTTACCTGTCATTATAATGCTGGTTGTAAATCTTATAGTTATTGTCCGTATGATGCAGCATACGCCACTGCAGTTCCTGCGTCATGATATGAAGAAAAATAAAAGTAAAAAGGCAATGCGCCTGCCAAGATGGAACTTTATGAGCCGTTTCAGGCTGCGTATCATGTTCCAGAACAAAGCAAATTATCTTATACTTTTTGTTGGGATACTTTTTATCATGGAAATGCTTGCGATGGCGGTCGGAATGCCGGACACGCTGGATTACTATAAGAGCAATACAGATGGCATGATGTTTGCTAAATATCAGTATGTGCTGAAATCATACGTTGATGAGGAAGGAAATATAGTATCAACTGGAAATAAGGATGCTGAGAAATTTGATATGACATCCCTTCTTAAAAAAAGCGATGCACTTGATGAGGAGGTATCAATATACGGAATTGCTGATAACAGCAGTTATGTAAAGATAAATGATTTTGATTCATTAAAGAAAAACGAAGTATATATTTCAGATTCATTTTCACAAAAGTATGGACTGAATGAGGGGGATGAGGTCAAGCTTGATGCCCAGTATGAGAAAAAAACATATACTTTTAAAGTAAAGGGTATATACGACAAATCGCAGAGCATTGCGGTATTTATGCCAATAGACAAGTTTGCGGATATATTTGATCTGAAGGATGACCAGTTCAGCGGTTTTCTTTCAGATACAAAGATAAAAGATATCGACGAAAACAATATCGCAACAACCATTACGATACATGATATCACAAAGATGGCGGATCAGCTGGATCATTCAATGGGCTCATACATGAGCTATTTCCAGGTACTTTGCATTCTGCTTGCAGCAGTTATGATCTACCTGCTCACGAAGCTCATCATTGAGAAAAACGAGACAGCTATCTCCATGACAAAGATTCTGGGCTATGAAAATAAAGAAATCGCAAGCCTTTATCTGGTGTCAACATCGATCGTCGTAGTGCTTGCGGATCTGATCAGCGTTGTGATCGGGACACTAGTGATGAAGGTTGCATGGAAAATGATGCTGTTCTCATACAGCGGCTGGTTTGCATTCAAGGTAAAACCGCTGGGCTATGTAAAAATGTTTGCATTTGTGCTGATAGGATATCTGATAGTAATGGTATTCGACTTCAAGAGGATCAAGAAGATCCCGATGGATCAGGCACTTAAGAATGTGGAATAAATATACAAAAAGAAGCGGATCAGGTGTATAATAAAATCAATCGAGATAATAAACAAATACTATAGTGAATGTCTGAAATTCAATGGGATATGCTGGCTGAAATGGGATATGCCGGCTGGAATGGATTATGGCAGGCGGTCCGCTAATAAAAGAAAAGAGGTTTACACAATGGACGTAAGAAAAATGAGAAATGCAGCTTTGGGAAAGCGGGTTGTTGCGGCACTTGAATCCCGCAACATGGAGGCATACTATGTGGAGACAAAAGAGGAAGCACTGAAAAAGGCACTTGAGCTTATTCCAAAGGGAAGCACCATAAATATGGGCGGTGCCGCTTCCATAAAGGAGTGCGGACTTTATGATGCCATTTCAAATGGTGATTACGAGTTTTATGACAGAGATAAGGTCGGGACACCTGAGGAAAAAGAAGCAATTGCACTGAAGGCTTTCAGTTGCGACTACTTTCTCGGAAGTGTGAATGCAATGAGTGAGGATGGTGTTTTTGTCAATATTGATGGAAATGCAAACCGTGTTGCGGCATATGCGTATGGACCAAAGCACGTTTTACTTATTGTCGGTATGAATAAAGTTGTAAAATCAGAGGAGGATGCTCTGCATCGGGCCAGAAACGAGGCCGCTCCTGTCAACGCACAGAGATTCGGTATTGAGACACCGTGTGTCAAAAATGGTACATGTTTTGATTGCAAAAGTCCACAGTGTATCTGCTGTCAGATACTTACTACACGTTTTTGCAGGGTAAAAGGACGATTCCAGATTATCTTAGTGGATGAGGAGCTTGGATTTTAATCATCAAATTTAAGTATAAATAAAGAAAGCTGAGGAATAAAATGGGATATTTGATAAGTGAGACAACAAAAAAAGAACGGGAACAGATTGTTGCCGGGTCTTTAGGGAACATAGAAGCGACATGCGATGGATGTATGTCGGGTCTGGCTGAAATGTATCAGGATTATATTGATGGTAAAAAGGAACTTCGTGAGATAAACATGGAGTTCAATGCCAGATATGTTCACGGCGAGGATATGCCGGGACGCAGTGGATGCGGCTATAAGTAAAGTCATTACATTTTAGAAAACCCCACTCAGTTCGGATCATGCCGATGAGTGGGGTTTGACTAAATAGTTTCAAAAAGATTAGTAGTATATTATGAGTTGCAAAGTTAATTTATGATTAATTTCGGTATGTTTTATTTACCACTTAGTTCACGGTCCTTTGCCATGAAAAATAATGCTATTGTATCGGGTCCTACATGGCTTCCGGTACAAAAATCATATGATGTATTGATAAAGTCGCGTACTTTTATGCGTTTTTGTATCTGTTCCATTATATAAAGCGAATCTTCATATGCATCGGCATGTGCGATACCGATAATCTGGTTTTCGGAATCTACGATATTGTCACAAACCAGGGATATAAGTTCATTTAATGCAGATTTTCGACCGCGGCATTTTTTGTACTGGACAATATATCCGTCTTTGTTTCCGCGGAGAATAGGTTTGATGCTCAGGACATTTCCAATCAAAGCACTGGTTCCGCTTATACGGCCTGTTCGTGAAAGATATTTGAGATCGCCTACTGTAAACACACCATTCATGCGGGCTGGATATGTTTCAAGTTCATCAGCTACATCATCAAATGCCATGCCTTTGTCACGCATTTCGCTTGCATAAATGGCAAGTATTCCCTGTGCCAAGGAAGCATTAAGAGAATCTATCAAGCGGATTTTGGGGCTGTATTCGCCGGAATCCATTAATTCTTCAGCGGCAATTCTTGCTGAATTATAATTTCCACTTATATTTTTACTGAGAGAAAAATAAAGTATATCTTTATCCTGTTCTAAAATTTCACGGAAAGTATCTTCAAATATGCCACTGCTGATAAGTCCGGTTTTTACTTCTGCGCCCGAACGGATAGCATCGTAATATTCTTTGCCTTTCTGGCGCTCTTCTTCTTCTGAAAGATCAGGATCAAAACATGTAACTTCTTTTCCATTTACGAGGTTTACAAATGAAAGCACCTTGATTTTGAATTTTTTTACAAGATCTGCTGGAATATTTGCAGCAGAGTCAACAATTATCTCAAACATAACAACTTCCTTATAAAATATTTAATATGTGGTTACAAATGTAATTATATGTGGTTTTGAAAACTATGTCAAGTGGATAAACAATGTATTTACATGTTCCATACTTGCTGGTTAGTAGAAGAAATGGCAATCGCACCAGCGTCAAGAGCATTTATAACATCTTCTTTTTCAGAGATGAGTCCACCTGCAATTATTGGCACATGGGTTTTCTGGGAGAATTTTTGGATTATACGCGGCATGATCCCAGGAAGTATTTCTATAAGATCGGCAGAGCTTATTGCATGATGGCTTATTGCATTGAAAGCTTTTGAGTCAATTACAAAAATCCGGAATATAGTATAAAGCCCTAATTCCTTGGCATATTTTATCATATCTGGTTTTGTCGAAATTATTCCATCGGCCTTTGTATATTGTTTTATAAAACGGACAGATTCTTCTCTGACAGCAAGTCCTCCTATCAGGTCGAGATGGACGATTACTATTTTCCCGGCCGATTTTAAACGGTCTACGATGTCTGAAATAGTAGTAAGTTCTCCGAATAGGACAAACACGACGTTTATATCTTTTTGCATACAATTTAAGACACCATCTTCATCTTTTACTGCAGCGATAACAGGATTTTCCATGATGGCATCGTAAAAAATCTGATTCATAATAATCTCCTTTTTCAGGCTGGATAGAAAAAAGAGCATTCCAACCAAAGACAATTGTGCCATTTAAGGTATGCTCTATAGTCAAATTTATTATAACTTCGTAAAAGGTGAAAAGCAATTAAGAAAAAGTAAAAAATATATGATGAGAAAAACAGCATTGACAATTTAAAAATGCCATGCTACCCTAGATATATGTTAGATAAAAGCGACGAAAAAGAGAGTACTTTTGCGGCAGATCCACAGAGAAATTCCCATAGGCTGAGAGGGGATGACCTAAAGTAAGAGGAAGATGGCTTTGGAGCAGCAGTATCGAACCAATGGCTAGATACTGACAGGAACCGCCTGTTATAGCGGAAAGAGGCGCAGCAATGCATTTATTATTAGGGGAGCTGCGTGAACAGAAGTGGTACCACGATATAATCGTCTTCTTGGGATTTTTTCTCAAGGAGGCGTTTTTTAGCGTATAAAAGAAGTATGATGAGCATAACGGAAACCGAAAATTGTAGCTGCGAAGCAGCGGAGAAGCCATGAAAAGGCGAATTTGAGGGTGGAGTTATGTATTTATACGCAATATAAAAATCAGGAGGAAACTAAATTGGCAGACAAAGGCAAATTTTATATGACTACAGCCATTGCGTACACATCAGGCAAGCCTCATATCGGAAACACATATGAGGTCATCCTTGCCGACGCAATCGCCAGATACAAAAGAGCAGAGGGATATGATGTATATTTCCAGACAGGAACAGATGAGCATGGACAGAAGATCCAGGAAAAGGCTGAGGCAGCCGGGATTTCACCGAAGGAGTATGTAGATCAGATTTCTGGTGAGGTAAAGAAAATCTGGGATATGGTAAACTCATCATATGACAATTTTGTCCGTACTACAGACGATGACCATGAAAAATGTGTAAAGAAGATCTTCAAGAAGCTTTACGACCAGGGAGATATATACAAGGGCTCATACGAGGGACTTTACTGTACACCATGCGAGTCTTTCTGGACAGAGTCACAGCTTGTAGACGGAAAATGTCCTGACTGCGGACGTGAAGTACAGCCTGCAAAGGAAGAGGCATACTTCTTCAAGATGAGCAAATACGCAGACAGACTCATCGACTATATCAACACACACCCAGATTTCATCCAGCCGGTTTCAAGGAAAAACGAGATGATGAACAACTTCCTGCTTCCGGGACTTCAGGATCTTTGCGTATCGAGAACATCATTCAGTTGGGGAATTCCGGTAGATTTTGATCCAAAGCATGTAGTGTATGTATGGCTTGATGCCCTCACAAACTATATCACAAAGATCGGTTACGATCCTGACGGATCATCAGAGCTTTTTAAGAAAAACTGGCCTGCAGATCTGCACCTTATCGGAAAAGATATCGTGCGTTTCCACACTATTTACTGGCCTATTTTCCTTATGGCACTTGACCTTCCACTTCCTAAGCAGGTATTCGGACATCCATGGCTGCTCCAGGGCGGTGACAAGATGAGCAAGTCAAAAGGAAATGTTATCTACGCAGACGATATGGTCAGACTTTTCGGTGTAGATGCCACACGTTACTTTGTACTCCATGAGATGCCATTTGAGAACGACGGAATCATCACATGGGATCTTGTGATCGAGAGATTCAACTCAGACCTTGCAAACATACTTGGAAACCTTGTAAACAGAACAGTTTCCATGAGCAATAAATACTTTGACGGCATCGTAAAGAGCACAGGCGCAACAGGCGATGCAGATCAGACTGACATTGACGCAGATCTTAAGGCTGTTGTTACCGGCACAAGAGATAAAGTGGCGAAGAAGATGGAGGGACTTCGTGTGGCAGATGCCATCACAGAGGTATTTGCACTTTTCCGCCGTTGCAACAAATACATTGACGAGACAACACCTTGGGTGCTTGCAAAGGATGAGGCACAACAGGATCGTCTTGCAGAGGTGCTTTACAACCTCACAGAGTCTATCACGATCGGAGCAAGCCTTCTGCATTCATTCCTGCCTGAGACAGCAGAAAAGATCGTGGCACAGCTTAACACAACACTCCGTGACTTTGATGACCTTGACAAATTCGGTCTTTATGAGAGCGGCGCAAAGGTTACAGATAAACCTGAGATCCTTTTTGGCAGATTAAAGGCGGAGGATGTTATGCCTGAGGTAGAGAAAATCCAGGCTGCGCAGAAAGCAGAATTTGAGGCTGAGCAGGCTAAGCTTGCAGCAGTTGAGGGTAAGGCAGCATGTGGCTGTGGTGCAAGTGAAAATGCCACAGATGGCGCAGAACTTGAGCCTATGGATGTAGACACAAAGGATGAGATCACGTTTGATGATTTTGAAAAGCTTCAGTTCCAGGTAGGTGAGATCGTAAAATGTGAGGCAGTTCCGAAGTCAAAGAAACTGTTATGCTCACAGGTTAAGATCGGAAACCAGACAAAGCAGATCGTATCAGGTATCAGAAAATACTATTCTCCTGAGGAGATGGTTGGCAAAAAGGTAATGGTTCTTGTAAACTTAAAACCGGCTAAGCTTGCAGGCGTTTTATCAGAGGGAATGCTGCTGTGCGCAGAGGATGCCGAGGGAAATCTCGCACTCATGACACCGGAGAAACCAATGCCGGCAGGAGCACCTATTGAATAGGACGTAAGCGACGAGAAGTACAAGATTTAAGGCGAATATGAAATTGTGCTTGCATAATTTCATATTTGGCTAAATTCGAGTTCGGCGACCGCCGAACCATCCCGGAAATCCTTGATTTACGGGATAGGTACTTCGATCAGAAATAGGCTATAATATATCTTAAAAAATGCACTTTATTGAGCAGGGAAAGGAGTCTCATATGGAATATTTTGATATAGTTGACGAGATGGGAAATCCGACAGGAAAGACCATTGAGCGGAGAGAAGCGCACAGAAACAATATACTTCATAGGACTGCACATGTCTGGATAGTCAGACATTGCGGAGATTCCATACAGATACTTTTACAGAAAAGGTGTATGGAAAAAGACTCTTTTCCGGGGTGCTACGACATATCAAGTGCCGGACACATACCGGCAGGTGTGGACTATATTCCATCTGCGCTCAGGGAACTTAAAGAAGAACTGAGTCTGACGATAGAGCCGTCACAGCTTATCGACTGCAGATTGCACAGACATCATGCGGATGAGATCTTTCACGGGGAGAGATTTCTTGACAACCAGATAAGTAAGGTCTTTTTACTGTGGCTGGATATCGATGCAGAGGATATAACTGTACAGAAGGAGGAAATTGATTCTGTTATGTGGCTTGATTACAATCAGTGTAAACAGGATGTAATAGATGGCAAGATTCCAAACTGCATAGATGTGGCAGAATTAGAGATGCTTGAACCACACTTTGTATAGCAGAATAATTATTTTGAGTGAAGAATTAAAAGGTAAGTATAATAATATGTACTCTCGGAATCTTCTTTAAACGAATAATTCTGGCTATATTTCCGATATACTGCTTCCATTTTCTCGTCGTACACACCGTGTACGCACTGCGAAAATGTCATTGTATATCAAAAATCTATCTCAGAATTCTTCATTTAGAAGATGCCGAGAGTACATTAATATGACTTGGAGGGAAACATGAAATCAACGAAAGACTCTTTACTAGAGGATATCAAGGCAGAGTTTGCCGAAGTCAATAAGATGATGGAGGCACTCGAGGCAAGGGAGCCAGAGGATGAAGCTAGCGAGGCATATGAAAAGTGGATCGAGGAATGTGAGCAGCTTGCACTCGATTCGGAATCACTTATGTCTTTAATTGATTATAAAATGACACAGGGATTATAAAATCAATTTTCATAAATGTGTTTTATAACGGAAAAGGAATAAGGGGAATATCAATCTGATATGCCCCTTATTTTTAATCTTAAAGCAAATTAATCTACTTTAAGAAAGAGATGCATTGATAAGTTTTTGATCTATGCGACTGGTTACTTCTAAAAAATATGCGGCATCGGCTGCTGACATTTCGTCAGTATTATAAGAATCAATTTTTTGTGAAAAATCTGCATATCTGGATAGCATGTTATTGTAATCAGACAGCATGCTTAAAGTATCATCGGATTCATTATATTTTTGCATGAATGCAATATATTCATCTGCGAAAGCTTCGTAACTGTCTAAGAAATCCTTAAGTTCCGAAGTTACAGAACTTGAATCAATATCAGAAGATCTTTCAATATCAGATGTGTTACTGTCAGTAGTTTCTGAGGAATCCAAAGTATTTGTATTGTCTGAATCAGTGGCTGCTTCAGAATTTGCAACTTGTAAATTAATATTCATGATCTGATTTCCTTTGTAGGACAGGCTTAAATGATTGCCGTAGGAATCATCTGCATTATAAAACTTATCAGATTTTTTGTAATCAACATTAAAACCTGAATCAATACACGTCTGAACGTATTCGGCATAATCTGATTCACTGGTCTTTCCAATATCAATAGAAATTGAATCATCGTGCTCAAAATTGATATTGCCAAAGTTGGATTTTGGTTGAGGAATCAGCTTGGATAAATCAGTTTCAGGCCATGTAAATTCTGTCATTTCTTCCGGAGCATCCAGAGAGACTGCCATTTCATTGTTGTAATCAGAATAATCAATAACCAGTTTAAAACCATCATCATTATAAGCAGAATAAGAACTGCCGGATTCGTCTGGATCAATGGTAAATCCTTTATCTTTACAGTCGTTTATGTAATTTCTATAATCATCTGCAGTCATCTTTTCAAAGTAAACATCAAAAAGATCATTATTATCTGCTGTTATTGTTCCGTATTTTGCTGGAGGGTCAGGCAAATTCTTCGCTAATCCGCTGCTTGGCCAATTTAATTTTTCAGGAAGTTTGACTTGTGTACTGGCAAAAAATGGGATAATAAGAATGAGTCCCAAAACAGCTAAAGCCCTGTACAATGATTTTTTATTATGCTTTAGAAGCTGCATGCCTATAAGCCATGATACAGCAAAAAGCACAGTCTGAGTAATTGCAATGATTCCAGACAAAATGTATTTATCGGAAAATGAAACAAAAACGGCTATAAGGCAGGCAAATATAAATGCAATAGTAAATTTGCTAAAAGCCCCATTAATATAAGCCTTTCTTTCTTTCTCTTTTTCAATATGATCCTGTTGCCGGCGCTGGTTTTCCATATGCGCATATTCCATTTCCTTGAAAGTACTGCTCTTGATTTTTTCTACGGCGACAGCATCGCTGTCGCAAATCAACTCTTTGGCTCCACAATATGGGCAGACCGCTTCCTGTTTTGAAGGATCAATTTCCATTGTAGCATTACAGTTTTTACATTTCATATTCATTACTCCTCGTATAATAAGTGTATGACCAATAGAAATGATGGTTATGCACTTATTCTTTCTATAGATTTATAGATGATCTGAGACACCTGGGATAAAACCTTTCCATCTCATCTACTTTGGTTATTAGTTACATAGGTTATTCTGTGGTATGATATCAGCAGAGTCTGATGTCTAGAGGCTCTGCTTTTACTCCTTTCAGCCCGGTCTCCGGTGCCTGCTTAGAAAGCTTGCAGCCTGATTCATATGTCATATTCCGCTTACACAGATGTTTCATCCTCTGGCGTACAGCACCAGCAAAAGAGCTGCCAGAGTGTATGCTTATTACGCGAGGTTTCGGTCAGCATATGATTCCCAGGATAAACCTTTTACTTCAGATCCCAAGAATACTTAATCGGAAAGGCGGGTGATATCATGTTAAAGATTAACCCTTTATCTACGCTTTACGTCTGTATTGACGTCAGCTCAAAATCCAACTATGTTTGTGCTTTGGATTTTTTAAAATAAATACATAAACTCTTCTTTTGCCAATAATCAGCCCGGAGCTGAAGAATTAGCATTGAAGATACTTGAGTGTTTAAAAGAACACCCTGATATAACTACGATTGTTGCTGCTTTAGAATCAACTTCTGTTTACAGCATCCATATCGCTAATTATCTTTCTTCCTGCGAAGAATTGATGCGGTTTAAGCCTTATGTTTTTGTCCTGAACCCTAAATGTACTGCAAACTACAAGAAAAGCTATATAGGGCTTGGTAAATCTGATCCTATTGATGCCTTTGTTATTGCAGACTATGCAAGAGCCGGAAACATTGAATCCGAGCCTTGGCGCGGTAGCCAGTTTCTTGCTTTGAAACGTCTCACACGGCATCGTCTTCACCTTGTTGAATGCATGACCAGGGAGAAAACTTATCTTATCTCCAATCTTTATCTGAAATTCAGCGAATTGCAGATGCTTGAAGGAGATGACCAGCCTTTCTGCGATATATATGGCGCTACATCTTCCAGTGTATTAATGGAATACCTTTCCCCGGAAGAAATTTTAGCTTCTTCCGAAGAAGATCTGATTGCATTCCTTGCTGAAAAAAGCCGCAACCGCATTAAGGATATAAGCAAGACCGCAGATTTATTAAAGAAAGCTGCCAGAGATTCTTATCGTCTGGATAAAGCTCTTTATGAGCCTTTAAATGTGTCTATTGCCAGTTCTTTCAACTGCATTGAAACCTTTAAAAGAGAAATCAAAGTCATTGACAATGCTATCGAAAAGGAAATCAAAGGTTTGAACCCAAATGCCTTTATTATTCTTCAATCTATTGATGGCATCGGTCCTGTCTTTGCTGGTGGCATAATTGCTGAAATAGGCGATATAACCGCTTTTCATTCATCTGATGCTCTTGCCAAGTATGCCGGTCTCACATGGAAATCCAACCAGTCCGGTGATTTCGACGGAGAAGATACTCCCATGATAAAAGCCGGTAATCGTTATCTGCGATACTATCTTGGCGAAGCTGCCAACAGTATGAGAAAACACAACGTTGAGTACGGAACGTACTATCGGAAGAAGTACAATGAAGTTCCGAAACATCAACACAAAAGAGCACTCGCGCTGACTTCACGTAAATTCGTTCGTTTGGTTTATGGATTGCTGGCCAGAAACCAATTGTACTCCGGCGTATCGCTGGATACATCAATTAAAAATTCTAACTAGTCGAACTTATGTTTTGCTTGAATCATAGGTCTATTAAGGTTACCCTTTTTTCTAAAATACATATCAAAATCATTTCAAAAATCAGCTTGACATATCACCAGATTGCTCTCGTGTATTTTATTTGATTTGTGTTTACGTTTATTTCAGCTTAAAACTGCACTTTGCGTGCAGTCAAAGACTTTTTGAAGCAGGAAATTTTAACAAAAATTATGTTGTAGAATATAGAATGAAGTGATACCATATATCTGAAAATAAGAAAGTAAATAACCGGATTGAAATTATAAACAGAGGATAATCTACATATGACAAAAGAGAAAAAAAAGAAATTTAAAATCAGATATATAGTAATAATAATGGTAATTATTGCTATAGCTGGCGGTACTTTTGTGGCAAAGCAGTATTTTTCCACAGAAAGCAAGACGACAAAACTTACATTTGAAAATATAGGAAAGCTGTCAACGCAGGAGGTAAGATGTACTACTGTAAAGTCAGAGAGCAAAGATCGAAAGTTATTCGGTCAATCAATACCTTTTACGAAGTCAGAAATAATATATTCATATGATACGGATATTCAGGCGGGATACGATTTTACCAAGATTCGGTATACAGTCAAAGATGGCGCAAAAAACGAAAAAGGTAAAATATGTGTGCATTTACCGGAGGTTGAAATAATCTCATGTGATATAGACAAGGATTCATTTAAACTTTATCATGAAGATGATAATATATTTTCTCCAATTTCAATGGAAGAACATAATGATGCTTTAAAAGAACTTACCGATCAGGCACAGGAAGACGCAATTAGTAATGGACTATATGATAAAGCAGAAGAAAATGGGAAGAACATTATAAAACAATTTTTGTATCAGGGATATGATAAAGAAAAATATGATATAGAATTTGAAAATGATAAGTAGGGGGATGTAATGAAGAAGGCAATAGTAAGAACTATAACAGTTATAGTTGTTCTGATAATTTTATTTTATGTTGGTTTATTTATTACAAGGTAAATTTAAAATGTTCGAAATATCATCCGCTATGCTGATATCAGGCGTAGCGGATTTGTTATTATGAAAGGAACATTTATGGCTTCATATACTAATTTTTTTACAGAAAAATCCCAATCCCTTCTTTTGATGTATCTAATAAGCTGCATAATACGAGCGGACTTACAAATGTGACTTCAAGTTTCCACAACATATATAAACAAAATAATACGGTGTATATCGTGTCATCATATGTGGAGGGCGAGAGTCTTTACAATGCAGGGATAAATACTTTAAGTGACGCTGTCAGAATAGCCATAAACATAAATCAAAAGATTAGACGAAAAAGTCTTTGACTGCACGTAAAGTGCAGTTTTAGACTAAGGGGGAGAAAATTGATATCACACTTATGAAACAGCTTGCAGATATTCGTGAGATTCTTTCAAAATCACAAACTTAGTCGCAAGAATCACTTATGTTTTGGAGTATAAAATTATATGAGGGTCAAAAGGTATTTTGCCCCTTTAATCATAAAATTAAATTAAGGACAGCCCGGATTTAGAAAATTTCAAATCCGGGCTGCTATAGTTTTTTACTATAACAAAGTTGATATAAAAGGTATTATACATATAAAACAGTTAATGATAGGATAACCTCATGACAAAGATACAACCGATAAATAAGAAGCAGGAGGTTATAGGTAAATGAGTACGTTAAAGACACCTTTTCGTTATGATTTAGTAGGAAGTTTTTTAAGACCGGAAAAACTAAAAGCAGCAAAGGCTGCATTTGAGGAAGGAAAAATCTCTCAGGATGAATTAGATCGTGTGACAGATGAGTGTGTAACAGAGATCGTTAAAAAACAAAAACAAGCTGGCTTCCATGCCATCACAGATGGAGAATTCAGAAGAAAATTCTGGCATTTGGACTTTATGTGGGGATTTGAAGGCGTTGCGCATGAAAAAGATGGCGGCGGTGTACAGTTTGATGGGGAAATGGCAGATCTTGAGGCAACATATCTGGTTGGAAAAATAAAAGCAAAAGCACATCCATTTGTGGAATATTTTAAATTTTTAAAGCAGTTTGAGGACGAACAGACTGTTGCAAAATACACTATTCCTGCTCCGGCACAGATGTATCAGCAGATGATCGTGCCACAGAATATAAAGCAGACCAGAAAATTTTATGAAACTGATGAGCAGCTTATAAGCGATATCGGAAAAGCTTATCAGGATGTGATCACACAGTTTTATGAGGTTGGCTGCCGCAATCTGCAGCTTGATGATTGCACATGGGGTGCAATCGTAGGAGATGCCGCAAAGCAGAGATATAAATCACTTGGACTTAATATTGAGGATGTAAAAGCGCAGCTTCTTAAAGTAAATAACCTTGCGTTGGAAAACAGACCGGGTGATATGGTGATCACATCACATATATGTCGTGGAAATTATCATTCGACATTTTTTACAAGCGGACCATATGATTCTGTGGCTGATTATGTATTCGCCCAGGAGAATGTTGATGCCCTTTTCTTAGAGTATGATGATGCAAGATCTGGCGGTTTTGCGCCGCTTGCTAAAGTTTCACCCGATAAAAAAGTTGTGCTTGGACTCATTACAACAAAAAGACCGGAACTTGAAGATAAGGATGCGGTAATCGCAAGAATCCATGAGGCAGAAAAATATATTCCGATTGATCGCCTGTGTTTAAGCCCACAGTGTGGTTTTGCATCCTGTGAGATCGGAAACAAGATCACAGAGGAGCAGCAGTGGGCAAAGCTTGCACTTGTAAAAGAAATTGCCCAGGAAGTATGGAAAAAAACAGCAATATCAGAGTGACCTGGGAGTTAAAATTTTGTCAAATATGGCAGCGGATCAGAGAGCAGCGATAATCTCTAACATGAGTGTGGCAAACGCCTCGCAGGTCACAATACTGATGGAAAAATGATTACCCGAATAATTCTGTCATCAGGTCATGGACTGTAGTCATTTTATTAATGCGGCCAACATTAGCCCCACAAAAGACAAGTCCGTTATCAACATCACCTTTTACAGCGTCAATAAGGGCCTTGGTTATGCAATAAGGGACCTTTGCCGGATTACACTTTTCGAGGCAGTTATAACATTTTGAAATAGGAACACGAGCGTTATCAAGTTTTTGGATAAATTTATTTCTAAGAGCTCTGCCGGGCATACCGACAGGGCTTTTTATTATCTGTATGTCCTGCTCATCTGCATTGATGTAGGCCTGTTTGTAGGCATCAGATGCATCACATTCTACAGTTGCGACAAAACGGCTGGCAATCTGTACACCATCGGCACCAAGAGCTATGGCATGAGCGATATCGTTTTTGTCGAATATTCCTCCTGCAACGATAACCGGAATCTGGGTATTATATTTCTGCTCATATTCTTTTTTGCAATCAATGATCTGTGTTATTTCTTTATCAAAATCAAGCTGGTTTATATCGGACAGCTGGCTCTCAGAAAAACCAAGGTGGCCACCGGCTTCTGGACCTTCAATAACAATAAAATCCGCAGTGCGGTCATATTTGTGTGCCCACATTTTGAGAATAAGGTTTGCAGCACGTTTTGAAGATACGATTGGGGCAATTTTTGTGCGGCAGTGTTCACCTATAAGAGCTGGCAGATCCATAGGAAGCCCAGCACCACTTATGATTACATCTGCGCCGGCAGCAACGGCAGCTTTAACATGTTCTTTATAATGTTTCAGGGCAACCATTATATTTACCCCTATAAGTCCATTACCGCATGCGATCTCCTTAGCACGAGTGATGTGTTTTTTTATAGCATGGATATTGCAGCCGGCCTGGTCTTTTTCAAAATTCTCTTCGTCAAAACCAATCTGGGCAGTAGAAATTATGCCTACCCCACCTTCTTTCGCAACAGAACCGGCCAGCCTGCTTAAGCTTACGCCAACACCCATTCCGCCTTGGATTATAGGCAATCGGGCAAGCTTATCGCCTATTTTTAATTCGTTAAAGAAATTTTTAGTTTTTAGTTCCATTTCAAACCTCCGTAAATTATTGTAGATGTTTATTGGCATCAACAAAGTTAGTGCCAATGAATAAGATAAATATTAAATAGTTTGAAAATCAAACAATATGAGTATAAAACTTGATAGTAAGAATGTCAATATGCTATCGTTATATAATCTTTGAAATGTAGTTATTAAAACCCTGTAGGACAGAAATAAAAGCCATGATTGTTATAGACAGAAATAACAAAGTGTATTCAACTGTTAAAAGAAAATATGCCTATTCAGTACAGAAACAAATATACATGGTTTATCAGGGAAAAATGGATTGAAGAAAAATAAAAAATAGCATCAGCCTATGTACAGTAAAATTAAAAGAAGATATTTATGATATAAGATATGCGCTTGTAATTATAACGATATATATAATTGTCACTCAGATAATATTTGGAAGTGTGTGCCCGATGGTAATTATCTTTAAATATCCATGCCCGGCATGCAGATTTACAGTGACAAAATCCTTTGAGTGTAGTAATATAAATTAATGTATACATTAAGGAGTGTGGAAGTATTTTGGATATGATATTTTATTTTCCCTTCCATGTATAGGAATCATTTTATTACTTGTATTTTCATTCGGAGGAGCAAAAAATAAAAATGTTAGAAATTATGCAAGGTCATTCTTTTACTTTTACATATTAATGACGGTAATTGCACTTATTGCCGTTTTGATGTTAGGCATAAATTTCTAAGCCGGTCTATGGATCTTAAAAAGTCCGTAAACAGTCACAAACATTGTAAGAAATTCAGCTGCCGGGAATGCTGACCATATACCGGTAAGCCCAAAGATCTTAGATAATAAAAAGGCAAAAAATGTTATGGCTGCGAATCCGCGCATGATTGATACGATAAATGCAAATTTTGCAGATTCAACAGAGCTTAATATTGACGAACCTACAATATTTATCCCGGCAAATAAAAAACCGGTAAAATAAATGCGAAGTCCACTGATGGCATATTGTGCCAGAAGTGGATTTTTTTCGCTGTTAAATACAGCTGTTATAGATGGGGCGCCAAGGTATACAGCGGTAATAAGCAGTACAGAAATAAAAAGTGAGGTTGCTGCAGTAAGTTTTATCAGATACATAACATTTTTTAAATCACCCTTTCCGTAGCTGTCACTTATAAGAGGCTGTGAGCCCTGTGAAATTCCATTAAAAAGAGATACTGCTACCAGTGATGTATTTGCGATGACGCCATAAGCTGCAACACCTGTATTGCCTGCAATATTCAGAATGATCATATTGAATACGATTGTTATCACTCCGGATGAAAGCTCAGCTACGAATGAGGAAATCCCAACGTGGCATGAATGAAGGAGACGTTTTACGGAAAGCCGTACAGGCTTAAGCGTAATTGTACATTTTGAAGATTTAAAATGTATACAGCATATGAGGATCCCGACAATCGGGGAGCAGCCTGTGGCAAGTGCGGCGCCCTGCATCCCGAGCCCAAGCGGGAACATTAATATATAATCGAAAACAATATTGAACAGACTGCCGAAAAGAGTTGCAGCCATTGCAACAGATGGATTTCCATCATTTCTGACAAATGCCATACAGATATGATTCCACATAAAAAATGGCGAAAAGATCATAAAAATCCGTGTATAATCTCTGCCTACTGCTATTATTGAAGAATCACCGCCAAGCAGCGCAATGAGTTTATCCGGCAGGAATATGCCGACATAAATAAATATAAGGCTTATTAAAAATGCCCAGACAAGAGCGTGGAAAAAATATCCCTCTGTGCCGGAGCTATTGCCATGTCTCTCAATAACGAAGCGTATTGCAGAACCGACACCGATCATGGCGCCTATGGCAAATATAAGATTGTATATCGGGAGAACAAGATTCAGAGCAGTTATGCCATTTGCTCCGACGGATTGGGAAATAAAAAATGTATCAGCAAGAATGTATACAGACATTCCAACCATGCCGAGCATATTTTGAGAAACGTATTTTGCAAATTTTTTTAACATATAACCTCCATATAACTGATTTTATACTACAAAAATGTAAAAATCAATGTACATAATATGTAAGATTGTGGTAAAATAACATTGTTGTGAAAATCTAAATTTTAAGGAGGAAATATGAATTATACAATTGAAGGTGAACCATTACCGGTTGTGATTTGCAATCTTGACGCAAATGAGACTATGATTACCGAAAAAGGTGCGATGTCATGGATGACACCAAACATGAATATGGAAACTACGTCAAATGGTGGGATAGGTAAAATGTTCGGAAGGGCATTTTCGGGAGAAAGCATGTTCCAGAACCGTTATACTGCCATGGGTGGTCCGGGAATGATAGCATTTGCATCATGCTTTCCGGGATGTATACGGGCATTCCAGATTGGACCGGGACAGGAGATAGTTGCACAAAAATCAGCATTTCTCGCTTCTACAGCGGGTGTAGAGCTTTCTATTTTCTTTCAGAAGCGCTTAGGCTCTGGTTTATTTGGCGGAGAAGGTTTTATTATGCAGCGTCTTTCAGGAAATGGACTTGTGTTTCTGGAGTTTGACGGATATATTAAGGAATATGAACTTGCTGCAGGCCAGCAGCTTGTAATAGACACTGGATACCTTGCGGCAATGACGAGCAGCTGTCAGATCGATATCCAGACTGTACCGGGATTTAAAAATGCAGTTTTTGGAGGAGAAGGACTTTTCAATACAGTAGTTACCGGCCCGGGACGCATATGGCTCCAGAGTATGCCGGTTTCTCAGCTTGCAGGTGCAATAAGGCCGTTTATGCCATCAGGAAACTAAAAATTTTTGGTATATACATAATATACACATATATAAAAGGTGGGTTATTCCCACCTTTTTATTTTTCTAAACAGGTTAAATGCGTTTTTGCGGGTTATATCTTCTACTTCGCCGGCAGTTATACCTTTTATAGATGCAATTTTTTCTATCACATATGGAATATTTGAGGAATCATTTCTCGTTCCACGCTTTGGTTCAGGTGCCATATATGGGCAATCTGTTTCCAAAAGAATACGGTCAAGTGGAATTTCTGCCACAGTTTCGACAAGCTTTTTGGCATTCTTGAATGTAACGACACCGCCAACGCCGATATAAAATCCAAGTTTTATAAATTCAAGTGCCATTTCTTTTGAGTAGGAATAGCAGTGGATAACACCTTCGATGCCTTGTGCACAGGCTTCTTTCATTATCTGCATTGTATCCTCAGCCGCATCCCGGGAATGGATGATGACCGGAAGAGAGGATTCTTTTGCAAGGGAAAGCTGACGTTTAAACCAATAACGCTGTGCTTCCTGGATATCAGGTTCTTTGTCCCAGTAATAATCAAGACCGATTTCACCGACAGCAACAGTTTTCTCTAGCATGGTCTGTTTTTTCAGCCAGTCGAAGGTTTCTTCGTTCAGTCCGGAAATATCGCTTGGATGGACTCCGACAGCGGCATAGATAAAGTCATATTTGTCCGCAAGGGCAAGAGTTGTTTTTGTCGACTCAATTGAGGCTCCGACGTTTATGATAGGATCAACTCCGCTGTCGTGAACTCTTTTTATGGTTCCATCCTGATCATTTTTGAATTTTTCATCATCATAATGTGCGTGTGTTTCGAATATCATATTTTTTCTCCTTGATTTATATTAAAGCTCTAGTCTGCATATAGATATAATCCGCTTATGCTCATTATATCATGTGCCTAAGCACATGATATAAAAACTTTTATATTATTATATCTGCACAAAAATAAATAATTATGGTAAAATAGGTTTGCTATTCACACTGTCAGGTGTGAACAATAACAAAATAGGGACAAGACAGATAAATTTCGGAGAGGAATAAAATGGCAGTACTTGGAAATCCTAAAAATACAATAGAAATATTGCAGAAATATAATTTTAATTTTCAAAAGAAATTCGGTCAGAATTTTCTTATAAATACAGGTGTTCTCGAGGATATAATAGATGCAGCAGAAGTGACGGATGAGGACATGGTGCTCGAGATCGGACCTGGAATCGGAACGATGACACAGTACTTATGCGAGAATGCACGTCAGGTTATAGCTGTTGAGATAGACACAAACCTTATACCGATACTTAAAGACACTTTAAGTGCTTATGATAACGTCAGAATAATAAATGATGATATATTAAAGGTGGACATAAATGAACTTGCCAGAGAATACAATAATGGCAGACCAATAAAAGTTGTTGCGAATCTTCCGTATTATATCACAACACCTATTATAATGGGATTGTTTGAAAGTCATGTGCCGATAGAGAGCATTACAGTAATGGTGCAGAAGGAAGTCGCAGACAGAATGCAGGCAGGACCGGGAACAAAAGATTATGGTGCTCTTTCACTTGCAGTGCAGTATTATTCTAAGCCACAGATAGTTGTAAATGTTCCGCCAAGCTGTTTTATGCCACAGCCAAAAGTGGGAAGTACGGTTATATCGTTAAGGCGCCATCAGCAGCCGGTTGTACAGGTAGAAGACGAAAAGCTGATGTTTAAAGTTATAAGAGCCTCATTCAACCAGCGCAGAAAGACACTAGCCAACGGTCTTAATAATTATGGTGGGATCAATCTCACAAAAGAGCAGATACAGCAGAGCATAGAAGAGCTTGGAGTGCCTGTAAATATACGTGGAGAGGCATTAAGCCTTGAACAATTCGCCTGCCTTAGCAATATAATAGGCAAAAAGCTTGTCAAATAAAAATAAATTGAATAAAAAAATATAGGACGGAAACAATATTATCAGAGACTATTCTGATGATGGAGGTAATGTCCTATGAAAAAACAACATATTGCAGCAGCGGCATGTCTTGTGGCCGGAGCCATAGGATTTGCGGCAGTATATTCAACAAAAATCGTAAACAAAGAGCAGGTTCCAACAGAGATTTCCCAGGTTTCATCTATAGTAGAGCCGACAGAAAAGGAAACACCAAAGAAGGTCCAGAAGTTGCCGGAAAAGGAAACAGAAAGCCAGACAGAGGAGATTATCCAAAATACAGAGCCTGCATCAGAAAAACAGGAAGAAGTACATTTTGCCCAGGATAGCATAAAAAACTGGCCGTTAAAAGGTGATGTACTGATCCCATTTTCAATGGAAAAAACTATATATTTTCCGACACTTGACCAGTATCAGTATAATCGTGGAATGGTGATACGGGCACAGCAGGATCAGGAGGTTTGTGCTGTGGCTCGGGGAAAGATCATAGATATCTATGACAGTGAGGAAACAGGATGCACGATAGTTCAGGATCTTGGGGATGGAGTTACAGCGATATATGGCCAGCTTAAGGATCTAAACTACAGTCAGGGAGATATAATTGACGCAGGCGTTATAATAGGATATGTAGATGAACCGACTAAGTATTATCTGGTCGAGGGACCAAATATATATTTTGCATTGGAGCAGGATGGAACAGCTATGGATCCAATGATATATTTCGGAAAAATATAAAAGCAGAGGTGGGCTGAGTGATCGAATTTAAAGAATACAATGAGATAATACAACAATGGCTTCAGGGTGTTCTTGACAGTTATAGGAAAGATGCTGAGCTCACCTTGAAATATTGCAATAAACTGATAGAGTACGGAATGCACAATAACGATGTAAAAATACTTGGATATGCATATTATCATCTATCAGGTACATATTACTGTTTAAATGATGGGGATAAGTTTTTTGACACGACATATAAGGCACTGGAATATCTTGAGCTGTCAAAGCAGTGGGAATACATAGCAAGATGTTATAATGTCATAGGGATCATAGCAGTAAACAGAGGCAATTTACCGGTTGCATACGATTATTTCCTTAATGGTCTGGTGTATTGTAATAAATATAATCTGGCCATGGATGAGTCAATAATAAATATTAACTGTGGCTGTCTGAATATACAGGCAGGAAGATATGCTGAAGCACTTATTTATCTGGAAAAATCGTTATCCTTCTGGAGAAACCAAAAAGATCAGCCGATGTATAATTCAACCATAATGTGCATATATGAGAATGTGATCACATGTTATGTGATGCAGGGAAAATACGATGGTGTAGAAGAAATATTTGACAGGATAATGAATGAGCATTGGGATAAAGGCGATCATCTGGACAAGATTGGGGTGTTAATAAGCAAGGCACTTTTTTATCACAAAAGCGGACAATGCAAAAAATGCGATGAATGTATAGCAAGGATAGATGGTGAAGTATCTGAAAATATAGCATTCATGGATATGGTGGATGATTATTTTTTATATGCCAAAATGCTTCTGGAATGTGATAAAGAAAGTGAATTCTGGCATATATTGGATACATTGGATCCGATGATCCGTAATTTTAATATTACAAATATGCAGCTAAAAGCGATTTCTTTGAAGATACGATTTTATAAAAAACATAATAAAAATGCCGAATATCTGCAGGCGGCAGGGCTCTATTACGAAATCTCGGTAAAGATGGAAAAAGAATCTAAAGAGATGATGAATAATGTACTTAACTTAAGAAATCGTCTTGAAAGGGCAAATCGTGAGAGAAAGGCTGTCGAAATGGAAAATCTCATACTTGCAGAAAAATCAGAGACAGATTCTCTTACAGGACTTGCTAATCGAGGTAAACTCAATATATACGCAGACAGGATATTTAATCGTGCATATGAACAGAAGCAGCGGTTTGCGATAGAAATACTGGATGTGGATTATTTCAAGGAGTACAATGATAATTACGGGCATCAGGCAGGTGACCAGTGCCTTATCAGTGTGGCAGAGTGCATATCTGATATCACAGAAAAATATGGTGGATTCTGTGCAAGATATGGCGGTGATGAGTTCGTGATCATTTATGAAAATGTATCTATGGAAAACTTAGAGCTGTATGCAAAAGAGCTGAAGGAAAAGGTCATGAACCTTAATATACCGCATAAATACTCAAAAGCATTACCGATCGTGACCATCTCGCAGGGCGTATGCTGTGATGTACCGGAAAAAAATAATAAAGTCTGGGATTTTCTGCATATAGCGGATGAAATGCTTTACAGAATGAAAAAGCGCAGCAGGAATGGCTACTGTGTCGGCAATTTATCAGAAGTATCAGTAGAGGCAAAATAAATGTCACAGGAAAATTTTACATATATAGTAAAATGCTCAGATGGAAGCCTGTACACAGGATGGACAAATGATCTGGACAAAAGGTTAAAGGCACATAATTCAGGCAGGGGAGCAAAATATACAAAAACCCGTCGTCCGGTAGAACTGGTATATTATGAAAAGTTTCTGACAAAACAGGAGGCTATGAGCCGGGAGGCCAGGATCAAACAGCTGTCACGCAGCCAGAAGCTTGAACTTATAGCTGGTACTCTTAATAAAAAGCCGTAAAATAATTCATTTTATATTTGCGTTAATTATTTATTAACGAAGTTTGTACTTTGATTTATACAAAATGCACAAAAACTTTACATTTAAATTGTTGACAATTGCCAAAGCAGGGTGTATATTATAGTCGCAATGAAGAAGATATGTGGATATCTTCAAATAAACATTGCGTTTATAATATCAGGAGGTGATTGTATGTATACGATTAATCCAGAGATGTCTTTTGGACAGGTTGTAGCCAGTTACCAAAAGTATGTCAGGGAAACACAGAAACGAGGAAAAGAACCTGTCACATTTCTTCATTTTTTGACAGGAAGATGCTAAGAGCCGGATGGTAAACGAAGGTAGCCAGTTGTGCTGCCGGGGTCATTCGGCTTTTTTTATGCCCAAAAGTATATAAAAAAAATAGCACAAAAGCACTTAATTATTTTTGAGCACTTTTTTTTAAAATAGTAATTTCTTACTGCTTTTCTTTTGAACGAAAAATAATTTCATTATGCAAATCGCATAAAAAATCACATTATAAACTGGAATATATGTAGAAAAAACAAAAAAAAGTATTGCGAAACATCACGAAAAAGCTGTATACTTTTACTCGTGAAAACGTTACCGCAAACAATACCGAAAAAGTTTTCGGGAGCTTGCAAAAACATATTTTTTCAGGAGGGTTAAAAATGAAAAAGAAATTAGTAACAATGTTACTCGCTACAACAATGGTAGCTTCTATGTTTGCCGGATGTGGTTCAGATGGAGGAAGTAAAAATTCATCAGATAGTGGTTCTGTTTACATGCTGAATTTCAAGCCAGAGACAGATCAGGCATGGCAGGATCTTGCCAAAGAGTATTCAGACGAGAAGGGTGTAGATGTAACTGTTGTAACAGCAGCTGACGGACAGTATAAGACACAGCTCCAGTCAGAGCTTGCAAAGAAAGAAGCGCCTACAATCTTCAATATCGGAAGCACATCTGATTGCGCAGAGTATGCAGATTACATATATGACTTAAAGGACAGTGAGATTTATAAACATCAGTCAGACAAATCACTTTCACTTGAATATGATGGAAAAGTTGCTGCAGTAGCTAACTGCTACGAGTGCTACGGAATTATTTACAACAAAGCTATTCTTGAAAACTATTGTAAAAACTATCCGGATGCAGTTATAAAGTCTGTAGATGATATAAAAGATCTTGATACATTGGAGAAGGTTGCAACAGATATCAATTCAAATGTTGACAAGATCAATGAGGCATGTGGTACACATATTACAGAAGCATTCGCTTCGGCAGGACTTGATGATGGATCAAACTGGAGATTCTCAGGACATCTCGCAGGTATCGAGCTTTACTATGAGTTCAAGGATGCAGGATGTGATCTCACAGCAGGCCAGGGAGAAATCAAGGGAACATATCTTGACAACTACAAGAGAGTCTGGGATATGTACACAAATACTTCAGCAGCAGACAAATCTACACTTGATTCAGGAAGCTTTGATGCAGAAGCAGAGCTTGGAATGGAAGAAGCAGTATTCTATCAGAATGGTGATTGGGAATATGCAGCATTTGCTCCTGATAACGAGAAAGGATACACAGTTAAACAGGAAGATCTTTCTATGATGCCTATTTACTTTGGTGTTGACGATGCAAACGAAGGACTTGCAGTTGGTACAGAGAATCATTGGGCAGTAAATGCAAAAGCGGATCAGAAAAATATCGATGCTACACTTGATTTCTTAGAGTGGGTTATTACAAGTGATGATGGACGTAAAGCTATAACAGAGACAATGGGATTATCTGCTCCATTTGATACATTTACAGGAGATTTCGCTTCTAAGAATGGTTTTGCAGCAATGGCTGCTAAATATGTAGAAGATGGAAAAACATCTGTAGCATGGTCATTTAATGCGACACCTTCAGTTGACAGCTGGAGAGCCGATGTGGTTGCTCCTCTTACAGAGTACACAGAGCGTGATGGATCATGGGATGACGTAGAGAAAGCATTTGTTGATCAGTGGGCATATTACTGGAACCTTTCAAATGAGAAATAAAAAGTAATTATAAAGTAATGTCTGTCGGGAAATTGGTGCCGGGAGTTCCCGGTACCACAAGACAGATGCACAACAAGGAAAGGGATTATCATGGAAAAAGCAACTAAAAAATATTTCTGTATTTTTGCACTTCCAACTATGTTAGCATTTACTATTGGATTTATCGTACCATTTTTATATGGAATATTTTTATCATTTTGTAAATTCACTACAGTATCTAACTGGAAATGGGTCGGTTTTAAAAACTATTCGAGGATTTTTGTTGTAAACGGCAGTGTAGACACATCATTTATACATTCTATATGGTATACAGCGTTATTTACACTAGTTTCTGTACTTATCATAAACCTGGTATCTTTCGGAATCGCAATGGCGCTTACAAAAGGAATCAGAGGAACTAATATTTTCCGTACAGTATTTTTCCTGCCAAACCTTATAGGCGGAATTGTACTTTCTTATGTATGGTTAATGATCTTTAACGCAATATTACAGAACTACTCAAAGACAATAATAAGTTCAGAGTGGTCAGCTTTCTGGGGGCTCATAATTGTTGTGTGCTGGCAGCAGATAGGATATATGATGATAATCTATATTGCTGGAATCCAGAATATTCCGGGAGAACTTATAGAGGCAGCAAAGATAGATGGAGCAAGCTCATGGCAGCTTATCCGTCATGTGACACTTCCTATGCTGATGCCTACAATTACAATATGTACATTCCTTACACTTACAAATGGATTTAAGCTTTTTGACCAGAACCTCGCTCTTACAGGTGGAAATCCGGGAAAACTGTCACAGCTTCTCGCATTAAATATTTACGACACTATGTATGGAACAACAGGCTGGCAGGGTGTAGGTCAGGCAAAGGCCGTAATTTTCTTTATACTTGTAGCACTAATCGCTCTTGTACAGAATAAGATTACGACAAGCAAGGAGGTACAGGGTTAATGGCTAAAAATAAAGAACAACAGGTCAGTACAGTACGTCAGGCTAAGCATGGCTGGGTACTTTCAATAATATTTGGAATTTTATCAGTAGTTTGGATACTTCCTATTTTAATAGTTATTTTAAACTCGTTTAAGAGAAAAGCTTTTATATTCAGATATCCGTTTGGAATCAGCTCAGCAAAACTATCTGATGGCTGGGATGCATTTACGGCAGGAATGAAGCAGATCTTCTGTGGTTTGCAGAATTACACAAATGGACTTCGCCAGACAAATTTCTGGGACTGTTTTGGAAATTCACTTTTTATAACGGTTGGATCTGTACTTCTTATAATACTTTGCTGCTCAATGTGCGCATGGTATATAGTAAGAGTTAAGACAAAGGGCACAAAAATAATGTATACACTTTGTCTCTTTTCAATGATCGTACCATTCCAGATGGTAATGTTTACTCTTTCAAAATTTGCAAATATGCTTCATCTTTCAAATCCGCTCGGTATAATAATCGTTTACCTTGGATTTGGTGCAGGGCTTGCGGTATTTATGTTTACCGGATTTGTAAAGAGTATTTCACTTGAGATCGAAGAGGCTGCTATGATAGATGGATGTACACCTTTACAGACATACTTCCGTGTAGTATTTCCTATACTTCGTCCAACAGCAGTGACTGTAGCAATACTTGAGGCAATGTGGGTATGGAATGATTATCTTCTTCCTTCACTTGTTCTTAATATAAACAGGTATAAAACCATACCGATTGCCATTCAGTATCTGAAGCAGAGCCATGGAATGATTGACTGGGGAGCAATGATGGCGATGCTTGTACTTGCAATCTTACCAATTGTGATCTTTTACATTTTCTGTCAGAAATATATTATAGAAGGTGTGTTAGCAGGAGCGGTAAAGGGCTAGGTATACAAGGACCAACGAAACTTATCTAAAATACAATTGACAGGTTGGTGGAATTCAGAAGGTATGATATAATTGGCATAACAAGTTATATCTGTGAGAATACTTATTGATATAATTTATGAAAACATTTATATGGGGAAAAACAGTGACAATTGTAGATATAGCAAAAGAATCGGGATACTCTGTAACAACGGTATCCCGAGTTTTAAATAATAGACAGGATGTAAGTCCTGAAGCGAAAAATAAAATAATGGAAATTGTAAAAGCACATAATTTTGTGCCAAATACAAACGCCAAGAGGCTGAAGCAGACAAGCTCAAGAAATATATATGTGCTTGTCAAAGGTACATCAAATATGCTCTTTGCGAATATAATCGAGGAAATCCAGTGTGTTGTTGACAGATCAGATTATTCTTTAAATATCACATATCTGGATGAGGATGATAATATCGGAAATGAGACGATAAGGATATGCAGAGAGAGAAAGCCGCTTGGTGTTATTTTTCTTGGAGGAAGCCGTGACGATTTTACCGAAGAATTTTCTGAGGTATCAGTGCCTTGCGTTATTGTTACAACTTGTGCAAAGGGATGGGATGTAGATAAGCTTTCGTCTTTGTCTATTGATGATGAGAAGGCGGGAGAGACTGTTGTGGATTATCTCATTCAAAACGGACACACGAAGATTGCCGAGATAGGAGCCAATCTGGAATTATCCCAGACAGCTATTTTACGTCATAACGGATATATTAACAGCCTCAAAAAAAACGGAATAGTTCCCGATGAAAGATATTATGAGAGAGCCAGATTCTCATATGATAGTGCATACAGGGCGATGGAACGCCTTTTGGAGAAGGATATAGAAATTACAGCTGTTTATGCAATTTCAGATGTGATGGCTATAGGTGCGATAAGAGCAATACTTGACAAAGGCTTAAAAGTACCGGATGATATATCTATAACCGGTTTTGATGGATCTGTGCTTTCACAGTACTACAATCCAAAAATCGTGTCTATCAGACAGCCGCATAAGGATATGGCAGCCAGAAGTGTTGAGATGCTTTTTAATATGATAGACCTTAACAAACCGGTGACACATGAAATAATCCCATTTGAACTGATCAGTGGGGAGAGTGTTATAAATATTGGCACCCGCCCGGAACACTAAGTAGTATTGTCTGACTAAACAGATGGGAATGATTTCTGATTAATAATAATCCGGGAGGTCTGTCAGATGCAGCAGGACAAACTAAAAAAAAGATTGAAATTGGCATGGTCAAAGGGACTGTCATTATTTATGGCCATGGCAGGAGCTATACTTCTTGTATTTTTGCTATTCAGATTTGATTCTATACTTGACCAGATACTTCGTGTCTGCAATATACTTATGCCTATAATAATGGGAATTGTTATAGCATATCTGCTTAATCCTGTGGTTGAGTTTTATGAAAGACATCTGGACAGGAGTCTCGGAAAATTTATAGAAAAAAAGACAAAGAAAAAAGTTTCCATGAGGGGATTGTCTATTTTCATAAGTGTGATAATAGTATTAGCAGTAATTGCTCTTCTTATAATGATGGTCGTTCCGCAAATATATACCAATATAAGCAATCTGGTGTATTCACTTCCTGAACAGATTCAGAATCTGGTAGGAAAACTTATGGAGCTTGCAAAAAATAATGAGAAAGTCAGAAATGCAATAAACGGATTTTATGATAATATCATGAATTACATCACAAACTGGATCAAGTCAGATATGCTGGGACAGGTTTCTGTTGTTATAGACCGGATAATGGGGATATTTGGAACAGCAGTAAATTGCCTTGTAGCTTTTATTGTTGCTATATATGTGCTTTTAAGCAAGGAAACATTCCGCAGGCAGATTAAAAAAGGTATAAATGCTTTTTTCAATGAACGTCAGACAAATGTGATCGTAAGTGTAGTAAAGGAAAGTGATAAGATATTCGGAGGGTTTATCAGCGGAAAGATAATAGATTCCTTTATAATCGGTGTTATTTGTTTTGTATGCTGCCTGATACTCAGAATGCCTTATGTTGCTCTTGTTAGTGTGATCGTTGGGGTCACTAATCTGATTCCGTTCTTTGGACCATATATCGGAGCAATACCGAGTGCGGTTCTTATATTATTGGACAGTCCGTCAAAGGGAATTGTGTTTATTATTTTTATAGCAATTTTGCAGCAGGTAGACGGAAACATAATCGGACCAAAGATTTTAGGACAGTCAACCGGGCTCTCTCCATTCTGGGTGGTATTTGCGATCTTCCTTGGAAATGGATTGTTTGGAATAGTCGGACTTTTTATAGGAGTGCCGCTGTGGGCGGTTGTATATTATCTGATCAAGAGATATGTAAATTATCGGATAAGGATTAAAGAACAGGTAGAGGCTGAACATATACAAAAGTAACAGTGAAAATGGAATATATCCGAAAAACCGGATTAAAAAACAGAGAGTGAAAAATATGGATTGCGCAATAAGAAAAATTGCGCAATCTTTTTTTGCGTAAAATTGACAATACAGACAAAAGCAATTTTTAAAGTTTTGATGATTTATTGCTATAAAAGTATTGACAATTATATTTATTTCAAATAGTATAACGTATATACGATACGTATAATACAAAAAGAAAAGGAGATCATGCTATGAGTGATGTAAATCAGCATATTGGGGACATTAACAGTAAGACTATTTTTAAGAATAATATTCTTTGTGCGCAGTTTATCAGAGATAATATTAATATTCCGCTGCTCAAGAATGTACAGCCGGAGGATCTGGAAGACGTTACAGAACGATTCAGTTCATATTTTGGAATAGAGTATGAAGCAGATACGGTTAAACGTATACGTATTCACATAGAGGATTATGAGGAATTGTTTTATATGATTTCATTGATAGATCATAAAAGCGATGTTGATTACAATGTAGCCATGCAGCTTCTTAAATATATGGCATGTATATGGGCAGAATATGAGAAGACATTTTTATCAGAACGTGGTAAAATAAGTAAAAATAAGTCGTTCAAGTATCCCCCGATCATTCCGGTCGTTTATTATGAGGGTAAGAAAGAATGGACAGCAGATATGTATCTTAGGGACAGGATCATGTTTTCTGATATTCTTCGTCCATATATACCTGATTTCAAGTATATTGTCGTCAGAAATCATGATTTCTCAGATGAAGAACTGCTGGCTCGGGAAGATGAGATGTCATTACTGATGCTGATAAATAAGTTTCAGACGGCTGATGACATTACAAATTTCAGGGACATAGAGAAGGATAAGATTGATTCTATAATCCATAATTCTTCTGATCAGGTTATAGATATTATAGCAGCAGTGGTTAGATCACTTTGTACTAAGATTCATATTTCGGCAGAGGAAACTGATGATGCGGTTCAGAAAGTGAGGGAACACAAATTGGGTTATCTATTTGAGAATATGGAAAAAATCGATATACAACAGTTGCGTAAAGAAGCAGAGGAATGGCGTAAGCTCGGGGAGGAGGAACGGCAGAAGGCAAAAGAGGAGCAGCAGAAGGCAAAAGAAGAGCAGCAGAAGCGAAAAGAAGAGCAACAGAAGCGAATAGAAGAGCAGCAGAAAATAAAAAGAATGTCAATGACGATTCTAAAAGCTTTTTTCGATGATCCGGCAGAGTATGATATGGAGCTTATAAAATCTGTAATTGATAGCACAGATGATACTAATAGGATAGTAAGCTGGACAGATGCTACCGAAAATTGTTCAGATAAAACAGCTTTGTATAATGAGATAATAGGCAAATAGTTATTGTATAAATAAGTCGAGAGGGGAGAGAACATATTGATAATAAGTGAAAAGATATTTTACCTATTAGATAAAAATGGAATGTCACAGAAGGATTTTGCGGCACAGACAGGAATCTCTCAAAGCACGATCAGTGACTGGAAAAGGAAAAAGACTAATCCATCAGCGGATAAGATACTGAAAATATGCGAGGTGCTACATGTGACACCATATGAATTGCTGTCAGAAAGAGATATGACCGCTGATGAAGGATCGGACTATCTGGCAGCACTGAATAATGATGAGGGCATAGTGCTTGAAACTTTCAGAAATCTGCAGACAAAGCAGAAGGAAAGATTATTGGGATATCTGGAAGCATTGAAAGATATTAAATAGGTTGACAAGAATGTGATAAGATACAGAACGAGAAAAATTAAGTTATAAAATTGTAAAATAGTACTTGAATACTAAAATATATGTGTATATAATGTGTGGACGAGGTTTAAAAAATTGCTTGGTTCACACACTTTATTTTATGTAAAAATATATAAACAATTACATAAAATAATAAATCGTGGGGAACTTTATTACGATTTGGAGAAGGAGATTTACACATGAAAACGGATATGACCAAAGGTAATCCAATGAAGATCATTCTGATGTTTTCAATCCCTGTTTTGATGGGAAATTTGTTCCAGCAGTTTTACAACATGGTTGATACGATCATAGTAGGCCAGTATCTTGGATCGGACGCACTTGCGGCGGTTGGATCAACAGGCTGTCTTATGTTTCTGGTACTGGGATTTGCGAACGGGATCGCACAGGGCTTCGGAGTCATGGTAAGCCATGCATTTGGGGCGAAAAACGAAAAACTGCTCAAGCATTATGTTGCGCTTGCTATCATATTGACGGTGATAGTTTCGGCAGTGCTTACGATACCGACAGTGCTCGCATCAAAGCAGTTTCTTATATGGATGAACACACCGGAGAATATTCTGAATATGGCGGATGCATATATAAAGGCTATTTTTGCGGGGATTTTCTGCACTATGTCATACAATGTGGCATCAGGACTATTGCGAAGCATAGGTGACAGTAAGACACCGCTGTATTTTCTCATATTTTCATCGGTGCTCAATATAATACTTGATGTGTTTTTCATAGTTGTTGTGAAAGCCGGAACGGCTGGAGCTGCGTATGCGACGGTAATTTCACAGGGACTTGCGGCGATCCTGTCATTTATAGTAATGTTTAGAAAATACGATATACTGTGCACGCATCGTGATGACTATTATATGGATTGGAATGGGATATGGCATATGCTGGCAATCGGTATCCAGATGGCACTCAACTATTCTATCACAGCTATTGGAACTATGATTTTCCAGGCTGCTGTCAATGTATTTGGATCACAAGTGGTTGCGGCATTTACAGCGGCATCAAAGGTCAATAATATTGCAACGCAGACTATGCCAACACTTGGAGCGGCTGCTGCAACATATTGTGGACAGAATCTGGGAGCGGGAAAATATGATCGTATTTTCAAGGGAATGAGATCATGCTTCTGGATCTGCATAGGTTGTGCTGTTTTAGCAGCCGCCATAAACTGCTTTGTGGGACCGTACATGATAGGCTGGTTTATCACATCGCCTACAGCGGCGGATATGGACTATGCAATGAGATATCTACGTATCGCAAGTATATTTATGCTGCCACTGGCCTGGATTTTTGCCTATAGAAATGGATTACAGGGGTTAAACCGCGGACTTGTTCCGATGCTCAGCGGAGTGATGGAGCTTGCTGCGAGAGTGATCGCCATAGCAATACTTGCAAAGCCTTTTGGCTATACTGGTGTGTGTTATGCAGATCCGGCTGCATGGCTTTCAACAGGTGTACTCCTTATAGTGACATACTTAATATGGGAGTTGCGTACAAAGAAGAAAATTGCACATATCTAAATAAGATGGAATAATGTATACTCTTTTTAATCTATGATTTTTTATGAGATTGAGAAGAGTATATTTGTATTTTAGGCTGTTTTATAGAAAAAACAGTGTTATACTTTATTTAATCGGAAAAAAAGTGAGGGATTAAGAAGAGTATAACAATATAAAATACTGATAAAGAATTAGTATGAAAGGCGGCTTCTATGAATTACTATGATATTTCAAATCCAAACGCACCATTTACAACCGGTTATCAAAAGGGCTTATGGCAGAAAACGATAGTACAGATTTACAGAGTTCTAGTTATGATAGGCGGCATTTTAGGCATATGCTTTATTATCGGAACTGGACAGCGTGAGGATTATACAATGGGAATGCTGGGATCATGCATGTTACTTCTGGTATCGTATCTGGTATTTCTGATTATGCTCATGTATGCGAGCATAATCATATCGGCAAAAAAGACAGAAAAATGGAATCTTCAGGATAAGCACGATTACAATCTGGCTTTGTACAGAACCCGATATAAAGATAATAAGCAGCTTCAGGCTGTTACACTGATCCAGATGGCAAAACAGCAGATCCTTATGGGACACTATGATCTGGCTATACAGGCTTTGGAAATGGTTCGCACTGACTGCCTGAAACTACAGTATTTGAGGGAGTTTTATTTTTATAAAGCGGCAGCTTTGTACTTAAGTGATAAACATGGCTGGGAGGAAGTATTAAATAACTGCTATGCTATTCCACCGAAGTCTAAACAGATGACGAATGATGAAATAGCATTTCTGTTTTCTCCTAGATGTGGAAAAATGGATCTGCAACAGACTATTTACAATCATAATCAAATTAGACGCAAGTGGCCGGTTTTGCTTATTATCACGGCGGTATTAGTATTGTATGCAGGATTCTTTTACGGGATAATCGGGCTTTTGCCTGAGGGTTATCATTATAGAAGCTGGTATCAGATGTCATCGATCATGCTCACATCTGCGGGATGCATAATATTGTCGCTATTATGGATTATCAAACTTATATTGTTTAAAGACAATATTTCAACAAAGTCTAATGGAGTGAAAATATTTCAAAACAGTTGCCTGGTGGTGATGTGGTTTTGTCTGATGGCAGCACTTGTTATCTATCAGATAATGGCTTTTATAGGTATGGATGAGGAACTTGCAGAGTATCCGGGTGGTCTGATATACATGAGTTCTGGAAACGGCTATGTTTCGGAAGACTATTACAATCTAAAGGTTGGCCCGTTTTTGAGAAAAAATCTGACCACAAAAGAGTATATAGAATATGGTCTTGAAAGTGAGTTAAACGGTACTCATGAAAGTCAGAATGGCGCAAATAGTTCAGATGATGAAAATCAGAAAGACATAAATGACTCGGATAATGAAAATCAGAAAGGCACGAACAACTCGGAAAATTCGGATCAGGGCAACAGTACTGAAAATGATACTCAGACAGAGGATTTCTCTCAGGAACAGGACAGCTCTTCCGATGAATCGAAAACCACAGATACAGAATCAGCAGTGTTTGCAGAAAGTCTGGCGGTTTACCAATATATGATGGACACAGGTGAAATAACCGATGGTGATCCTGATAAAGTAAGTTATGGTTTTACTGCAAAGGGCAGCTTCTATGCGATTTTTGAAACCGATGATTCAAATGGTGTTACCTGTGAAAAGCATCTTGTTTATGACAGAGTTTCAGAGAATGGCAAGTGTGATCTGTTCGTATATCAGCAGGAACAGGTGGGCGCAGATGCGAAGATACTAGGCTTTTATGCCGTAAAAAAGGGTACAGGTCAGGTTATATCAGCTGATAAGACCACCTGGGGCGGCGTCAGCAGTAAGGAATATCAGGACGCAACAGGAGAAAATTAATGAAACCAAATATTGCACATACACTTAAAAACTACAACTTCAAAAATCTCCCCAAGGATCTGATTGCGGGAATCATAATCATGGCGGTTTCAATCCCTATATCAATGGGATATGCACAGATAGCAGGGCTTCCGGCAGTTTACGGACTGTATGGATCGGTTTTTCCGATAATACTGTTTGCATTGCTTTCGACATCACCGCAGTTTATATTCGGTGTGGATGCTGCTCCGGCGGCGCTTGTCGGAGCAGCAGTGCTTGGCATGGGGATAGAGAGTGGCAGCAGCGAGGCTGTTACAGTTGTTCCTGTATTTACATTTTTTGTGGCACTGTGGCTTTTGGCATTTTACTTCATGAATGCCGGAAAGCTGGTGAACTACATATCTGCGCCGGTTATGGGCGGATTTATCACAGGCATATGTACTACAATCATACTGATGCAGGCGCCAAAGCTTATGGGCGGAACTGCTGGGACAGGTGAACTTTTTGAGCTTGCGGAACACATATGTGAAACTTTAAAACAGATAAATACAGCAGCACTGCTTATGGGAGCTATCGCACTTGCGATACTTCTGATAAGCAAAAAGATCATGCCGAAGTTTCCTATGGCGGTTGTGCTCATGGTAACAGGCGCGCTTTTTACATATTTTGGACCGGTAAAGGAATGGAATGTGCCAACACTTTCTACGGTTGAACCGGGAATGCCGGATTGGTGTATACCGGATTTTTCGGCAGTGAAAGTGACTGAGATAATCGTCATAAGCCTGTCTGTTGCGGTAGTCATCATGGCAGAGACACTTCTGGCAGAAAACAATTTCGCACAGAAAAATGGATACCGCATAGACGATAATCAGGAGATACTGGCGTTTGCCATAGGAAATATGGCTGCGGCTTTTACGGGCTGCTGTCCGATAAACGGTTCAGTGTCACGAACTGCGATGAGCGAGCAGTATGACGGCAAAACACAGCTTACCGGGATTGTCGCCGGATTATCGATGATAGTTGTATTGCTGTTTTGTACAGGATTCATAGGCTATCTGCCGATACCTGTGCTTACGGCAATAGTCATATCTGCTCTTATGGGAGCGACAGAATTTCATCTGGCAAAGAGACTGTGGAAGGTCAGCAGGACAGAATTTTTCATATTTGCCGGAGCGTTTTTGGGAGTACTGATCCTTGGTACGATAAATGGTGTCCTCATAGGAATTATCCTCTCGTTCGCAGAAATGATAATAAGAACCTCAAAACCGGCCAGATGTTTTCTGGGAGTGCAGCCGGGACACAGCCATTTCAGGGATATGGCAGAGAGCACAAATATACATGCGGTTGATGGCGTGATCATTTACAGATTCAGCAGCAGCCTGCCTGTTTTTTTGCCAATTCACAGGTGCTGGTGCGGGACATAGAAGATAGTATAAAATCTGATACAAAGGCCGTAATAATAGATGCCGGTGCGATCGGCAGCATAGACATCACTGCAGCAGACAGCATTGCGATACTTCATAAATCATTAAAGGAAAAAGGCATAAAATTTTATATGACAGAGCACATTGCCGGGCTTAACGACCAGCTTCGAAAACTTGGACTGGGCTATCTCATAGAGGCTGGCTGTGTCAGAAGGACAATACATATTGCGCTAAAGGATATGGGAATAAACAGACCTTATCCGCTAGAGGGAGGCGTGGACAATGCTGCCCGCAGTGCATCAAGAAAACGTGCAGACAACAGAGTTCAGGAATTTGTCTGGGCATTCGGTTCAGAGAGTGAGGAGCAGATTGAAAAGCAGATAAAGCTTCAGATAGAACAGCTCAAAAAGACAAAGGATATAGAGGAAAATCATGCATGGCCGCTGGGCGCATATGGATGAGTTTGACCAGGATGAGTGGCTGGAGCATCTGGAGGAGCATCTCAAGGAGATCGTCAATATCTCCGGCAAGGATGAGAAGACACTTGCTGCACACATTGAAGCGCACAGACGAGATGTACATGAGCGTATAGCAAGAAGAGCATCCGGAGCTTGCAGAAAAATTTGCAGAGAGGCGGCATCTGCTTGATAAACATCTTAAAGAAAGACGTCCTGACGTATACAGCTTAATAGAAAAATTAAGAGATGAAAAGTGACAATTTTACAGATGTCATAACAAACCCTTAATCTTTCCTTAATCATTAAAACACCCTTTTCATGTTACACTATAGATACAAAGAGAATGGTATTTAAAGTACAGCATGAAAGGGGGATTTTTTATGCGGAAAAGATTAATGGCATCGGGACTTGTGGTAATTATGGCACTGGGATTAATGGCAGGTTGTAATGGAAAATCCAGTGAAACAGAAAAAAATACGCAATCTACAAAAGATAGCGGAAATGATAATGCACAGGTAAGTGAAGAAAGCGAAGAACGTACAATACAGTATTATTATGACTTTGGGGAAATAAATCAAAGGACATGGGTTGAGGATGTGAAGACACTACAGATACAGGATGATACGCTTCTGATACTTACAGATAAGACATATGACAATAAGGCGGTTAAAAAATTATCTGAATCGATCAAAGAATCAGGAAATGATTTTGACATTATAATGATAAAAATCCCATGGGAATATACGCTCAATGATGCGATGGCTGATTTTATCAAATATATTCAGAAAAATGGTATAAATCCCGATATATTGTGTTCGGTTTACGGAAGAGTTACGAATAATCTTCCAAAGGAAATGCTGTATGACATGACAGATTATCTGTCTGCGGGAAAAGGCAAGCAGCTAAAAGCAGCCATGGATGATACATACTGGACACTTACGGAAGAAGATGGACACTGGTATGGCGTCGGATCTGTTGTTGAAACCTGCCAGGGGTGGCTGGTAGACCGGGAAACTATGATAGATCTTGGACTTACGGTAGAAGACCTGAAAAAACCTCTTTCGGAACTTGAGCCTGTTTTCGAAAAAGTAAAGGCAGAAAAGCCTGAACTTACGCCATTTATTTATGGTTGGGGAATATTGGAATCCAACACACCTGTGATCATGTATGATAAAAATACATATACCGGTTATTGGGCTGGAGATGATGAGAAAAATATCAAAAATATATTCGATGACAGCCGTACATACGAATTGGTAGGGACGCTTAATACCTTCAGTGAAAAAGGGTACGCAAAGCTTGTAGATGATACGGAAAACAGGGATGATTATTTCATGAAAGCCGCATGGGATGCAACTCCACTTATGAGGACAGATTCACTTGATCTTTGGAGCAGTCCTACCGGACGGGAACTTGTGAGGATACCATATGATGATGCAGCCGGAGACGTTCTGATACAAAGCAGTGTGATACCGTCAGAATCAGACCATATAGACCAGGCTCTTGAGTTTTTAAATCAGGTAGACACTACAAAGGAAATGTCTGAGTTATTATTATATGGCATAAAAGATACAGACTACACATCTGATGGAAACACATATCAGACAGACAAAAAATGGAGTGAATTGGATCTGTACAGAATTCCGCTTGGAAATCTTTCAATATGCATGATTATGGAGCCATATGTGGATACGGAAATCAAAACAACAAGATCTGATATAGATAAGCTGCGTGAAAAAATGCAGGCGGATGACTTTGCATTCAACAGTTCCGCCGTAGAAAGCCAGTATAAGGCGGTATCAGAAATTATAAGCTATGTGAATAATCTGGATTCCCTGCTTGATTTTAATAATAATAAAGCAGAGGATTGCGCTGACTGGAAAGAATACTATGAAGTTTTTAATAATAAATTGCATGAAGCCGGGATTGATGCAGTGGTTGATGAGATGAACCAACAGATCAATTAGAATAATCCCGGATCATTAAATACATTGATGGATGTAACATCAGTACTGCGGTTTGCAAATGCCGGGAACAGAAAACCAGCCTGAGGTGTACCCATTTCATAATCATCGTGCAGAGGACTTATCGCACAGATCATGAATTTGTACACCTCCTCTGATTCCCACTGGCTTTCATTATCAGCACCTTTTACAGGTACATCATAATTTCCGTAAAATACATAAATGCCGTAAGGATAGCCCGGATCATAACGCTCACCGATATATTCATACAGGTTATAGAGCAGCGCATCGTTTTTAAGTTCGCACTCACGGAGTGCCATAAGAAGCTGCCAAAGGCTGTCCTTACTTCTCATCTGCGTTTTCATATCTATATTCACAAGTTCATCTTCCGGCTTTGCAAAAGGTATAGCCTTGGCAATCTTGATATTTTTTTCCTGTTCACTTTTTGTCAGTTTGAGAAAATGTGTGTTAAAAGATTCGTCCACGAAGCCATCTTCATCCATATAAGCGCCTGCGATCCTGCTAAAACAGTTCCTTGCAACACTCATACGGCGTGTAAGTTCAAGCATATCGTTTCTGTCAATTTTCATAGTATCATCCTCATATCTGTATTGATAATGTAAATGATAACATGGGAAAAATCTTACTGCAAGTGTGTGAAAATACATTAGTTAATATAAGATCCCACAGAAAATATTATTCTAAATAGGAAATCGCTTATGGGCGAAGTCCCATTCCTCCTTCAAGTGTGATTGTTTCACCATTCATATATTTAAAATCAGGAGATGCGATTTGTACGCACACACGTCCGATCTCAAGTTCTACATCGCCGTAATGTCCGGCTGGCGGCATTTTGACATTTGCTTTATAAGCCTCCGGATAAGCATCCTTGAATTTCTCAAGTTGTGCAGTCCATGCAAGAGGGCAGATAACGTTTGCGTTTATGCCATAAGCGCCCCATTCGCTAGCGGCAACACGTGTAAGACCACGGATAGCTTCTTTTGCGGCAGCATAAGCACACTGACCGTAATTTCCGAAAAGACCGGCACCTGAGGCAAAGTTGATAACGGATCCTTTAGTCTCTTTGAGATAAGGATAGCAGGCTTTCATATAGTAGAAAGCGGCATAAAGTCCTGAATATATTGCAAGATCAAACTGCTCTGTAGTATGTTCAGCGATTGTGACACCTGAAGCAGAAGCCTGTGCGTTATTGATGAGTACATCGATCCTTTCGAATTTTTTGATGGCATCATCAACAACGTGGTTTACAGTGGCTTCATTGTCAGATCCGGCACACACATCTGCCTGTACCGGGAGCACGTTTACACCATAAAGACGTTCAAGTTCCTCCTTTGCATCTTCAAGTTTCTGTTTATTACGGCCTGTCAGTACAAGATTTGCTCCTTCCTTGGCAAATGCTGTAGCGATACCGTAACCAATAGAACCGCAGCCTCCATCACTTAAAACTGTGCGTCCCCCACCTGTTATAATTACTGTTTTTTCTGTAAAAAGTCCCATAAATATACCTTCCTTAATAATTTGAAAATGTATATACAAATTACAAAGCAGCTTTGTTGTTGAACTAATGATAGCAAAGAAATTGTATGAAATCAACAAAAAAATACGTTGATTTTCTGACAATATTGATAAAAATTTGACAATATGTACAAGAGCGTTGCTGACTGTGCTGAGTTATATCACGAGACGAATTGCTAGTAAACTGTAAGATGCGGACAGTACTTTCATATGCTGCGCATGAGCGCTATAAGATAATCTATGCAGTTCCCGAAAGATTGAATACATCGAGATTTCTTGAATTTGCATGCAATGGGCAAATATCATAGAATATCAGAATTTACAGAAAAAATTTCACACCATCTTTCCCCCTACTCGATTGCAGATTTAAAAGTTTTAATTAAATGACTTTATTAATTTGTAAAGCAAATCTCGTTGTTCATTTGAAAGTGTATATATTACTTCTATTAAAGGATCATCTAAAAATGAGGACTGATCTTCTTTAAAAAAATCATAAAGTGGAATTTCTAGTTGTTCACATAAAAGAGACAGAAAAGCAACGGTTGGATTTTTATTGCCTAGTTCGATATCGCGTAAATAACTTTGGGAAACACCAGCCATATTAGCCAATCGGTTAATAGAAAGACCTTTTAGTTCTCTTAGTTGTTTTATTCTTTTTCCTACATCCATTATTATTCCTCCTCTATAGAGATAAACTAGCAAAGAATTAGAGAAAAAATTATCGTTTTAGAGGTTGAATATATACTTTATAGAGGCTATAATAGGACTATAGTTATATAAAACTTAAAATAATATTGTATTAATAATGGATATGAAGGAGGCTTACATGGAAAAAAAGCAATTACTTGAATATATCAACAAAGTATTTGAATTAGAAGCTGCGATCTATACCCAAAATGAAATTATAAAGAAAATTGATAATGAATTATATGAGTTAAATCATGTGCAGTATAGAGAAAAAGAGTCTTACTATAGTTATGAGGAAAAAAGAGAAGTTGACTCTAGTATGGGTTTTGACATTGTGTGTGCAATGATAATCGGAATTATTGCATCTATTCCTATGGGAATACCATTCGGGTTTCTGATATATTTGTTTACAGATGCTAATCATCCATTTATTTTAGGAGATATTGCTACTTTTATAGTTATGGCTGTAGTGTGGCTGCCGAGGAAAATAAGTGAAGAAAATTGGAAAAAGGAGCAAAATGATAAAATAAGATACGAAAATATGAAAAATCGAAAAATGGTGGAAGAGGCAAATGAAAAGGTTAAGCGGCATAACAATGGAGTTGTTAATTATAATGAAAATCTTCACAAAGAAGTGATTGCTAAAAATGGTATTTATATTCCATATAAAGAAAAATTAATCGAAATAAGGGATGAAACGAAAAGAATATTGGAAAAATTTTATGACAAAAACATTATATATCCTAAATACAGGGATATTGTAGCAGTTTCTTCGTTTTATGATTATTTGTCATCGGGGGTATGTGACTCACTTGAGGGGCATGAAGGCTGTTATAACAAATTTGATCTTGAAGTGAGATTAGATACAGTAATAAGTAAACTGGATGATGTTTTGGACAATTTAGATCAGATAAAAAAGAACCAGCACACACTTTATCTGGAAATGGTTGAGTGCAATGAAAGATTAAGTGGACTTTCACAATCTTTGCGTGAACTGTCAACTAATGTTACAGGCAGCGTTGAAGAAATCAAAATGCAAACTGCAAAAGCTATATCAACTCAACAGCAAACTAATGCGGTGCTTGAATATTATGGACAGGAAATATCACGCAATGTTGATGCCATAAAATGGCTGGATATGTCAGGATTTATTGCTGGTGATAATAGATGGTAATAGTATTATGGAAAGGAATATTGAGCTTATGAAAAAAGATATATTAGGTGTAATGTTGGTAATGATAATGGTATGTTGCACAATTTTAAGTGGTTGTGGAAAGAAGGCTGCTACGGAAAATACCGTAAAAAACGGATCAACCAAAAATGAAATTGAAACAGAGTATAATAATACGACAGAAACAGAAAGTGCAGATACAGAAAATACAAATACAGAAAATACAAATATAGAAAATACAAATACAGAAAATTACAAATACAGGTTACGAAATCCCTACAGAGTATGATATGGAGGAATATGCAGACGGATATATCATCGTATCAAAAACAGATCATTTATTATATGGAGTTATTGATATTGATGGAAGAGAAGTTATTCCTGTGGAATATGATAATATTGATTTTGTTAGAAGAAATGGTGAGGTTGATATTGATCAGGGCATATATTTTTTGTGCGAGTATGAAGGGGAAAAACAAGTACTTAACAGTAGCGGAGAAAAAGTATTAGATGGAGATATAGAAATGCAATCTCCGTATTTGGGAAGCGTGGATGAAAATTCTCCATTCTTTTACGAAAAATATGATGATCCATCGGATGACTATTTGGAGCATGATCTGTCACTTAGATTTTATAATGTAAAAGGGGATATGTTGTGTGATATTGACGTTCTGGATTTGGATAGTATTAATAATTCAGAATATTATAACGGCAGTATTGGAATAAAAGATGTTGAATTAATTACTGATGATCGAATATTAGTAGGGCTTGCGGGGGTTCTGAGACAGCGTGATAATGTAAATGAAATACAGGTGTTTTACAATGTATCATTATATAATTTAAATGGAGAAAGGCTGCAGGAATGGGATGGTCTGGCAACGGAAAAACAGTATGTAATAAGCGAGAGCAATAGAGTAGTATTTGCAGTGGCTGATTATTGGAATGATGAATATCAATACGAGCTATTTGCTGTTGATGAGAATGGTAATATAGAGGATTTGGGAGATTTGAATAATCAGGAAAAATACTATTTATCAGATATGGATGTATTACATAGTAATGATGAAGAACAAAAAGAAACAATGAGCTATACGTTGGGTGAAAATGGAGAGTATAAGCTGTATAAATCTAATGATACATGGAAATTGGAAGACAGCAGTGGAAATGCTTTATATGATAAGAGACCAGCTATGAAAAGTCAACCATAAATTAGCAAAAAATTTCTTTTTCATATCAGTGGTAAAAAAGGGTAACTTTAATAGAGCTCCCTTAGGGTGCTTTTTCAAAATCTATCGATATTGGTATACAGACCTCTTATTCGAGGTTGAATTCTACTTCGTCAGTGAGCATCTTCCAGATGACTCTGACAAGCTTGCCGGCACAGTGCCCAAGTGCATTGTAGTGAGACCGGCCTTCAGCCCTCTTGGCATCATAATAAGCCTTGAAGGTTGCGTTGTTTCTGACAACGTTCCAAGCTGCATTTACAAGGGCATATCGTAAAACACGAGAGCCACGTTTGGACATCCTTGTTGTCTTAGCCTGAAAGTTACCAGACTGATAAACAGAAGGATCCAGACCTGCAAAAGCAAGCAGCTTGTTTGGATTGGAGAAACGGTGAATATCACCTATTTCACCAAGAATCATTCCACCATTGATATAACCGATACCAGGAATGGTCATGATGACAGAATCGTTGAATTTCATGATATCCGTCATCTCAGCTTCAATCTTTTCTAATTGGCTATCCAGTAACTCGATTTGTTGAATGGTTTGAGTTATCTGAATAGATATAGCGCTGTCGTTGGCACCGACAGACTTCTGTGCGAGAACTCTTAATTCTTTGGCCTGCTCTTTAGTAAAGTGTCCGTGCGAGTTCACTTTGAGCAGATTTGCCAGATGAGTCATATGCATAGAAGCAATCTCTTTGGAGAAGATGCTTCTTTAAAAGAGCATAGACCGCATTCTGATGCAGACCGGATTTGAAAAAGTATTGAATCTCCGGGAATACCTGATCAACATAGGTTGTCAGTTGGATTTTCAATCGGGTGCGTTGCTTAATGGTTTTCTGCCGAAAGCGCCCCAATGCCTTAAGATCCATCATATCGAGATCAAAGAAGGTAATAAATCTTAGGTCATCCTGCATCATAAGAGTTTTAGCAATAACAAATGTGTCGACCTTATCTGTCTTTGTTTTACGAACATTGTTCTTACGCATTTGACAGGTTTTGATGGGGTTCAACACACACACTTGGTAGAACTCAGCAACAAGGTATCGAACAAGGTTGTCACCGTAGTGTGCCGTCGACTCAAGACCGATGATGATGCTGTTCTTATCGAATGATTCGAGCTTAGAGACCAGCAGTTGGAAGCCATCAGCGTCGTTTGTGAATTTGAACGGCTCAATGAGTATTTCACCGTCCGAAGAAATCGCAGCGAAATGGTTGAGTTTGGCAATATCAATGCCTACAAAAATTTTCATGAGGTTGTACCTCCCTTTCATAAAGTCTGATACCATGATGTCCACCATCGATTATCATCGTAGACTTGATAGAAATAAGTACTCTGAGTGAAAAACACTCCGGCAACATCCAGCTGATAAACAATTCAGATAAAGGTAGCGGCAATACACTCCAGTTGAGTAGTCAAGCTACAGAATAAACATCAAAAGTCCATAGTATCTGAATTGTATTGAACCACGATATTAAAAGAAAGGAAACGTGTGATAATTAACTTCCTAATTATCATACAAGATATTATGACTGTTGGCATTATGAAAATTGTTTCTTTTTAGTAAATGAGGACAATCAGGTTTGTCTTATAAATAGTAAAGGGCAGATATTATTGGACTATGGTATCATTACGAGCGGTGGATCATATGGAACATTTGAAAACTGTGAAATAGATGATGAGAATTTTAAATCAGATGGAAATAGTGCCTGCTTTGAAGTAAAAAAGGGTGGAGAAAATGTTCTGTATGTATTTTTTCCGAATAATTAATAAAAAATATAACAGTACAATTTAATACAAAATGGGAAAAGTCTATCGCTAATTATGATTGCGGTAGACTTTTTTAAAAAATAGATGATAATAGAAATGTTGAAGCGATATTATTCAGATGCTATAATTGTTGATGACGGCAATGAAGTATGAATTTAAATCATAAAATGTATTGCTGTCTAAAGCATATGAGTATGCATAAAAATTAATCGAATAGGAGAAATAGCCATGTCATCAGAGAAAATTTTAAACTATATAGGCAAACAGTTAAAGGCATTAACAGCGATCGCAAGCCCTACAGGTTTTACAAAACAGGCTGCGCAGTATCTTGTAAAGGAGCTTGAGACAATGGGGTATGAACCTTGTGTTTCGAATAAGGGAAATGTAAGTGTAACAATAGGTGGAGAGGGAAATCCGCTTGTTCTTGCAGCCCATGTGGACACGCTTGGAGCGATGGTCCGTTCTATAAAAGATAATGGACATCTCCGCCCGACAACGCTTGGCGGACATCAGTGGAACACAGCCGATGGTGAAAACTGTATGGTATTTACTCGTGATGGAAGAGAGTATACGGGAGTTGTTTTAAATACAGAACCATCTGCACACGTAGCTGATGAAAAGGTTGAAGCAAAAGAAGAAAATATGGAAATACTGCTTGATGAAAACGTAGATAATAAAGAGGATGTAAAGGCTCTTGGCATCCAGACCGGTGACATTATAGCAATGGATCCAAAAACTGTTATAACAAAAAGCGGATATATAAAGAGCAGATTTCTTGACGATAAATTATCGGCATCTATACTTCTTGGCATAGCACATGCAGTAAAAGAAGAGGGCTGGAAACTGAACAGAAAGGTTACATTGCTTTTTACGGTATACGAGGAAGTAGGTCATGGCGGAAGCTTTGTTCCGGAAGATACAGAAGAGATGATATCTGTAGACATGGGATGCGTCGGAGCTGACCTGGGATGTACAGAGCGTATGGTGTCAATATGTGCAAAGGATTCAGGCGGACCATACAATTATGATCTTGTCACAGAATTATCAGAGCTTGCAAGAAAACTGGAACTTGATTATGCGATAGACGTATATCCTCATTACGGATCGGATGTTGAGGCGACACTCCACAGTGGATATGATATCCGCCACGGCCTCATAGGACCAGGAGTGTATGCATCACACAACTATGAGCGTTCGCATATGGACGGAGTGAAAAATACATTTGAATTGTTACATGGATATATCACAGAGACTATATAGATATATGGCAATTACGCAGCAATAAGTTGCGCTGCAAGAGAACATAGAGCAGACAGATAAGCTTTAATAAACATGATGATTAAGAGATACTTCAAATGATGAGGTATCTCTTTTTTATATAAAAAGAGGAACAAGTACATAAATACTCATTCCTCTTATAAAGTCTTATTTTAAGCGGTTTATAGCCAGTTTTCAATTATCCGAAATATCTGTCAAGTAATCCCTTTAATGCTTTGCCGTGTCTAGCCTCGTCACGAGCCATCTCATGAACTGTATCATGGATTGCATCAAGGTTATTTTTCTTAGCGCATTTAGCGAGGTCAACCTTTCCGGCAGTAGCGCCGAACTCACAGTCAACTCTCCATTTGAGGTTATCTTTTGTTGTTGCCTTCATATTTGGCTCAAGATCCTCTCCGAGCATTTCTGCAAATTTAGCTGCATGCTCAGCCTCTTCATAAGCTGCTTTTTCCCAGTAAAGACCGATCTCAGGATATCCCTCACGGTGTGCTACACGTGCCATGCAAAGATACATTCCGACTTCTGAGCACTCGCCCTCGAAATTAGCTTTTAACTGGTCAAAAATGAATTTTTTATCTTCATCTGAAATTTCAGGATTGTTTTTAACTGTGCTTGCGTAAACACCGAATTCGTGTTCAGCTGCAAGTGCAAGATCTCCTTCTACTTTTTTAAATTTATCAGCACCTACGTGACAAACAGGGCACTCAGCCGGAGCTGCATCTCCCTCATAAACATATCCACAAACACTACAAACCCATTTAGCCATAATAATGTCCTCCTAATAAATAAAATTAATTTGTTGTATTGGATGCACAATCAGCACATAATCCTGTAAAGGAAACCGAGCAGCTTTCTATTGTGTGTTCGGTTGCATCCTGTGCACGATGAACCAGATTATCATTAAAGTCCAGATCAAGATCCATGACACGTCCGCACTGCCTGCATATAAAGTGATAATGGGGCTTTGTGTTGTAGTCGTATCTGTCAGGTCCGTATCCGGTAGAAATTTTAATGATCTCTCCGATTTCCTCAAGTAAGGAAAGATTCCTGTAAACAGTTCCCAGACTGATATTTGGAAAATCTTTTTTAGTATTTAAGTAAATTGTCTCAGCAGTCGGGTGATCAGTCCGGCTTGCAAGAAAATTAACTATGCATTCTCTCTGTCGACTATACTTAATCATTTGACTCTCCTCTCAAAACAAATCAGGAATTGTTACTGATATTACTATATAACCATTTTTCTCATTTGTCAATAGAAAATAGTAATTATTATTATTTTTATTTACTCAAACTTTCTGCATATATGAAATTGTATCCAATAATAATGTACCCGGATCAGATAGCATAAATTCATGCAAGCTATAATAGAATATAAAAAACAAGTCATGTGGATAATGAAATGAAGCGGTTTATTACATATTTATACCAGTATAAAGAACTAAAAAAAAGTAACAATACAGGATTTATAAAAGTAGAAAGCCAGAGTAAGATCACACGGATGATGATTGTTATAAAATCGCAGACAATAAGTGGAGCAAGTGGAAAAGTATATCTGATATTTGAAGATACGGTAGGTATTTTACTTGGAGAAATCAAAATGGGTGATGGTGAAATACGTCAGGTTTATGAGTTTGATACAGAAAAAATAAAGGATACCGGCTACGGCATTGATGATGTAAAAGGGATAAGGATAGAAATGCCGGATGATTTTATGGCAAGCTGCTGGACTGATGATATGGAGGTAGTGACGCAGCATGATATAATACCATACAAACCGGCTGCCGCAGAGCAAAGGATCGTAGATCATGATGACAGTGCGGTTCTGCAGATGAAACAGGAAATACCTGTGGCAGAAGAAAAAAAGGAATCAATACAACAGAAGAAGAAAAACGTAAGGCGCATTGACATATCCGACCTTAGGACAATGCCATCAAAAAACTGGTATCTTGTAAATAACAGTTTTCTGATGCATGGATATGCAAATTATAAACATCTGGTCATAAAGACAGACAGCAATGGCCGGGAATATCTTGGGGTACCGGGGGTAAGTGAGGCGCCGGAACGTATGATGGCAAAGATATTTGGATTTAATGAATTTGAACCAGCTGCACCTGTCACAGCGGCAGATGTGGAAAGCGGTATATTTGGCTATTGGTTCTGCCCAATCGACCTGCGATAGAAATCATGCTTTAAAAGGGAGAAAAGATAATGATCCATCCATCTGCCGTGGAGCATAAGATATTCGCGGCAGAGACCTTCCTTTTCAAAACCTATACCGGTAAGAAGTTTTTCTGAAGGCTCATTCCCAACACATACCATTGCGGTGATGCGGTTTAATCCGAGAGCACTGAAAGCAACGTGGATGCACTGGATAACAGCTTCCCTGGCATAGCCCATATGGTGATATTGGCTGGAAAATTTATAACCGATCTCGCAGCAGCCATAAAAATTTGCTGCAATATTGTGCAGACAGACAGTGCCTATTATTTTAGAGGGATTATCCTTTAAAAAAACATAATAGCGGATCATGGATGATTTAACTGCCATATTATATTCGTATTTTAAAACCTTCTGCTGGTATCTGGTGGAGTAAAAATCACCGATGCGGTCTATTTCGTATTTTTCGAATAACTCTTTATCTCTATTATAAAAATCGACAACCAATGGAGCGCTGTCTGATTTTAGAACTTTAAGTATGAGACGGCTTGTTTCATATTGTAATAACATAATTGCCTTATTCCTCTTCTAAGATGTATAATAAATCTGAATATATGATAAGTATAGCAGTACAGGAGTTCAAAGTCTATGACAGAAGATGAAAGATATATGAAGGAAGCCATAAAGCAGGCAAAAAAAGCGTATGCGCTTGATGAGGTTCCTATTGGCTGTGTTATTGTGCAGGATAATAAAATAATAGCCCGCGGCTACAACCGCAGAAATACGGACAAAAATGCTCTGGCACATGCTGAGATATCAGCGATTAAAAAAGCCAGTAAAAAAACCGGCGACTGGCGGCTTGAGGACTGCACGATGTATGTCACACTTGAGCCATGTCAGATGTGTGCTGGTGCAATAGTACAGTCGAGGATGAAAAAAGTTGTTATCGGTGCAATGAATCCGAAGGCAGGATGCGCCGGGTCTGTAATAAATATTTTGCAGATGAAGCAGTTCAATCATCAGGCTGAGATGGAAAATGGAATACTTGAAAAAGAATGTGCTGATATGTTATCCACATTTTTTAAAGAATTAAGAGAAAAGAAGAAGCTCAATTCTTGACAACCATGCCATATATAGCGTATACTTAAGACTCCGAGCAGCCGGGGTGGTAGCGGTACCTTGAACCAACAATCCGCTATAGTTGGGGTGATGCTTCGTAGAGGGCTTAAGCGGTGGAGCTGCCCTCCATAAGTGGCGTTGACGTCTGGGTCTTGCGCAATGGAAATCTATGAACTGTGTCAGGGTGGGAACACAGCAGCACTAAGTAGAAGCTTTCATGTGACGCGAGGCAGCCTGGAGGGAGTTAACTGTGGAGGTAACGTCTGTTGTGATGGTTCGAAGCGAGGCGCTCGGTTTTTATGTTTAAATATATAGATTTTAATATATAATATAAAAGATGATAAAAGCATTGTGTATTGTATTATAATGAGGTGAAACATGATACAGGATATATTTCCACATAGCTGGGACATAACATACAAAAATATAAAGCCGGGAACCAATAGTATGGTTCTCTTTTTTAATGCGGGAAGGCTTTTGGTCTGTGAGGACAAAGAAAGTATAACGTTTCCCGGATATGACAGCATAAAAGGCGCACTTGCAGGACAGGATATGCAGTATTTGTTTACACTGGACGACGCCGCTTTTTTCAGATGTGTGCTATCAGATAAGGATGCGCTGCATATATTAGAAGTAACAGGCGGGGCATTTGAGGATAGAAGTTATTTCCGGCATGTAAAGCCTAAAGAGTTTGCGTTTGCAGCGATTACCGGTATGCACCTCGATGGCTGGTATAGCAAAAATGTATTTTGCGGTGCATGTGGAAACAAGCTTGAGCATGATACTAAGGAACGTATGCTGCGCTGTCCGGGATGCCGGAATATGATTTTTCCGAGGATCAATCCGGCGGTAATAGTGGGCGTGGTAAACGGGGATAAAATAGTCCTTACAAAATATAATGGAAGGGAATATAAAAAATACGCACTTGTAGCAGGCTTTAATGAGATAGGGGAATCCTTTGAGGACACTGTAAGGCGTGAGGTTATGGAAGAAACAGGACTTCGTGTAAAAAATATACGCTATTACAAATCACAGCCATGGGGATTTACAGACAATATTCTTGCCGGATATTTTTGTGAAGTTGATGGAGACGACAAAATAACGATGGATGAGGAAGAGCTCTCGGTGGCAGAATGGGTTCCAAGAAATGAAATACCTGTAAACCTAGAGGAATTAAGTCTGACAAATGAAATGATTTCCTGTTTCCGGCTTGACAATTGGAATTAACGAATGTATAGTGAAGTGGTAGGAAATAAAATAGAGGTGCAAAAATGAAGATTTCAACAAAAGGAAGATATGCTTTAAGACTTATGATCGATCTAGCGGAGAACAGCAGCGGTAATCCTGTAAGTTTAAAAGATGTAGCCAAACGTCAGGGGATTTCTGATAAATATCTCGAACAGATCATATCGGTATTGAATAAAGCAGGATATGTACGGAGTGTCAGAGGAGCACAGGGCGGATATTTACTAAAAAGTGATCCGGAAACTTATACAGTTGGAATGATCCTGCGTCAGACCGAAGGCAGTCTTGCTCCGGTATCTTGTATAGAGGATGATGAAATAATCTGTGACAGACAGGAACAATGTGTTACATCAATTGTATATAAAAAGATTAATGATGCAATATCAAATGTTGTGGACAACATAACACTGCAGGATCTTGTTGATTGGCAGAGTGAGAAAAACGGAACATATGTGATTTGATCAATAGAAATTAAATAAGAAAGGGCAATATAGGTATGAATAGATTGATTTATTTAGATAACGCAGCAACTACACAGGTATATCCTGAGGTTGTAGATGCTATGCTGCCATTTTTTACAGAACATTATGGAAACCCATCAGCAATATATAGTTTTGCGGATGAGGCAGAGAGCGCAGTAGATAAGGCGAGAGGAGAAGTTGCAAACCTTATCGGTGCCAAAAAAGAAGAAATATATTTCACAGGTGGTGGAAGTGAATCTGATAACTGGGCATTAAAGGCAACTGCTGAGGCATATTCAAATAAAGGAAAACACATTATCACAACAGCAATAGAGCATCATGCAATATTACACACAGCACAGTGGCTTGAAAAACATGGCTTCGAGGTGACATATGTTGGTGTTGATGAGGATGGAAAGGTTAAGCTTGATGAGCTTAAAGCTGCGATCAGACCGGACACGATCCTTATTTCAGTTATGGCTGCAAATAATGAAATAGGAACCATCGAGCCATTAAAAGAAATCGGGGCAATAGCTAAGGAGCATGGCATCCTTTTCCATACAGATGCAGTTCAGGCATTCGGACATATTCCTATCAATGTTGATGAGATGAACATAGATATGTTAAGTGCAAGCGGTCACAAATTAAACGGACCAAAGGGTATCGGAGTTATGTACATCAGAAAGGGTGTAAAGATCCGTTCGTTTATCCATGGTGGAGCACAGGAACGTCAGAGACGTGCAGGAACACACAATGTTCCGGGAATAGTAGGACTGGGAAAAGCTGTTGAGCTTGCATCGGAGCAGATGGAGAGCCGCAGTGCATACGAGATAAAACTAAGAGATCACCTCATAGACCGTGTGCTAAAGGAGATACCTTATTCACGTCTTAACGGACACAGGACAGACAGACTTCCAAATAATGCAAACTTCTGCTTCAGATTCATAGAGGGAGAGTCTATGCTTATCCTTCTTGATCAGGCAGGAATCTGCGGAAGTTCAGGATCAGCATGTACTTCAGGTTCACTTGATCCATCACATGTACTTCTTGCTATCGGACTTCCACATGAGATCGCACATGGTTCACTTCGTCTTACACTATCAGAAAAGACAACAATGGAAGATATTGACTATACAGTGGACAAGTTAAAGGCTATAATAGAGAGACTTCGTGGAATGTCACCATTGTATGAGGATTTTGTAAAGAAAAATGCAGATAAATAATTAGTAGAACGTATACGAAAGGAATAGACAAATGGCTTACAGTGAAAAAGTAATGGATCATTTTAATAACCCAAGAAACGTTGGAGAAATGGAAAATCCAAGTGGAGTGGGAACAGTTGGAAACGCTAAATGTGGTGATATCATGAGAATGTATCTTGATATTGACGATAATGGTATAATACAGGAAGCAAAGTTCAAGACATTCGGATGTGGAGCTGCTGTGGCAACAAGCAGTATGGCAACCGAGCTTGTAAAAGGCAAGACGATTCAGGAGGCGCTTGAGGTTACAAACAAGGCAGTTATGGAGGCTCTTGATGGGCTTCCACCGGTAAAGGTACACTGTTCACTTCTTGCAGAGGAAGCGATTCATGCAGCGTTATGGGATTATGCAGAGAAAAACGGAATCAAGATAGAAGGACTGGAAAGACCTGTAAACGATATCAGCGAAAAAGAAGAGGCTCCTGAGGAAGAGTATTAATTTCGGAATTGAAAGAGAGAATCCATGAAAGAAAAAGTTGTAGTTGGAATGTCAGGTGGAGTTGATTCATCTGTTGCGGCATATCTGCTCAAAGAGCAGGGATATGATGTGATAGGGGTTACGATGCAGATCTGGCAGGATCAGGACGTATTTGAACAATCACGGGAGGGAGGCTGCTGTGGCCTCTCTGCTGTAGAGGATGCCCGCAGAGTTGCTTCTGTGCTGGGCATCCCTTATTATGTAATGAATTTTAAGGCTGATTTCCAAAAATATGTTATAGACTATTTTGTATCTGAATATGAGAGGGCATATACGCCGAATCCGTGTATAGCATGTAACAGATATGTCAAATGGGAATCACTTTTGCACCGCTCACTTGAGATAGGAGCGGACTATATTGCGACAGGACATTATGCGAGAATATCAAAACTCCAAAACGGAAGGTATTCTATCACAAATTCAGTGACTGCAGCAAAAGACCAGACGTATGCACTTTACAATCTGACACAGGATCAGCTGCGCAGGACACTTATGCCTGTAGGCGGATACGAAAAGCCACAGATAAGGGAAATTGCAAAAAAGGCCGGACTTCCAGTAGCTGGCAAGCATGACAGCCAGGATATATGCTTTGTGCCGGATCATGATTATGCAGCATTTATAGAGAACGAAACGGGAAAGAAATATGAGCCCGGCAATTTTGTGGATGAGGATGGAAATATCATAGGGCAGCATAAGGGGCTTATACACTATACAATAGGGCAGAGAAAAGGGCTTGGCATAACAGCGGCCACACCTCTTTTTGTAAAAGAACTAAGACCGAAGACAAATGAAGTAGTTATAACTACGAACGAAAGACTCTTTAGTGACACATGCTATGTAAGTGATGTAAACTACATGGCGCAGGAAAGCATTGAGCCGGGAACAAGAGCTGTCGGAAAGGTAAGATATTCCCACAGAGGCGCACAGTGTACGCTCACACCGCTTGAAAATGGCATGATAAAGTGTGTATTTGACGAACCGCAGCGCGCAATGACACCTGGTCAGGCGGCGGTATTTTATCAGGATGAGCACATTTTATGTGGCGGAACGATTGAAAAAATGTAAATATGCTTAAAAACCCCAAAATTCCTGTTGACAGATAGGGATTATTGGGGTATATTTATACCAACAAATCAATCCATACAAATTCAGTAGGAATATAGGGGATTATAATAAAGCAGAAAATATAGCCAGAATTATTCGCTTAAAGAAGATTCCAAGAGTACATTGTAATAATATGGAGAAAAAGGAGGACGTATAAGCAATTAAATGTGAGTCAATGTACTCAAAGATACTCAAAATCCAGAGTATTCGTTTGTGCTAACGTCAAAGCAGTCGGAAACGTCGAGAAGTAACCAGTGCAAGTTGAAACAGCCTTGCTAATTATAGGATAGAACCTTGATGGTGGCGTTTAGACAATGGTAGAAGCCTACGAAAACCAAGTAGCAAAACATAAAATATTAAGAAAGGAAAAGCTATTTAGATGAAAACCTATATCTAATCAATTTAAAGAATTTATAGGTATGTACCGATGGCTTAGTCGGGAATTTACGACTGTGGAGTGTACAAGAACTTGTGAGTAGCGTATTGTTTATAATCGCCAAAGCATACACATTGAAGCAGTAACTACAAATCGTGAGATTGTAGCGAATCATCTAGCATATACACATTTGTATATGTTTTTAGTAGCAGGACACAGAGATGTCAAATATTTATCAGGGAACATTAGGATTAATTGGAAATACACCACTTGTAGAGCTTACACACATAGAGAAGAAATTCGGCCTCAAATCAAGACTTCTTGCAAAGCTTGAGTATTTCAATCCGGCAGGATCTGTAAAGGACAGAATCGCAAAGGAGATGATCGAGCAGGCGGAGAGAGATGGAAAATTAAAGCCGGGTTCTACGATCATTGAGCCTACATCAGGAAATACAGGAATCGGTCTTGCAGCTATCGCAGCAGCAAAGGGATACCGTATCATCATCGTTCTTCCGGAGACAATGTCAATCGAGAGAAGAAATATCATCAAGGCATATGGTGCAGAGCTTGTACTTTCAGACGGAACAAAAGGTATGAAGGGAGCTATCGCAAAAGCAGAAGAGCTTCACAAAGAAATCGAAAACAGCTTCATCCCGGAGCAGTTTGAGAACCCTGCAAACCCTGAGGCACATAGAAAAACAACAGGTCCTGAGATCTGGAACGATACAGACGGAGAAGTAGATGCATTTGTAGCCGGAGTTGGAACAGGCGGAACGATCACAGGAACAGGTGAATACTTAAAGAGCAAAAAAGCTGATGTGAAGATCGTTGCAGTAGAGCCAGAGACATCAGCAGTTCTTTCGACAGGAAAAGCCGGAGCACATAAGATCCAGGGAATCGGAGCAGGATTCGTTCCTAACACACTCAACACAGAAGTCTATGATGAAATTATTGCTGTATCAAACGAGGCATCATTTGAATACTCTAAGATAATAGCAAAAGAGGAAGGTGTGCTTGTAGGAATTTCATCAGGAGCAGCTCTTTACGCAGCGATCGAAGTTGCAAAGAGACCGGAATTTGAAGGAAAGACAGTCGTTGCTCTTCTTCCGGATAGTGGAGACAGATACTACTCAACAGACCTTTTTAAAGACTGATATAGTAGATTGTGATACCAGAAAGGGCGTGTGAAAAACAAAAGTTTTCACACGCCCTTTTAGAATAATACTGCTAATTTGAAAAATGTCTGATCTTTAGATGGATACCCCTCTCATCGGCAATCCGCTGACAGGTTTTTATATCCTCCTCAGGGAGTACATCCACGATAGAAAGCTGGGTATGCTTGATCATGCGGTTGCATTCTTCTGCAAAATCCAGCATAGCATCATAAGCATTATCAAAGGTTGGTCTTGTGACCTTATCATATTCCTCGGCATTTGCAGCATTTAAACTGATGGAAACCGAATCAATGTACCCGGCAAGTTCAGGAACGATATCCCTTCCATGATAGAGATTTCCAAGTCCGTTTGTATTTACGCGGATAGGAAGTTTATATTTGTCCTTTACATATTTCGCAGTCTTTTCCAGCATATCAAGTGCGCATGTAGGTTCACCATAACCGCAGAAAACAAACTCATCATATCCGTTAAAGTCAAAAGCGTCGATCGCAGCGATTATCTGCTCATATGTAGGATCAACCTTATGCCACAGTGATGTGGCTTCTCCAATCGCATCTGTCTGTGAACGGATGCAGAAGGTACATGCACAGTCACATTTGTTTGTTATATTGGCATACACCTGATTTTTGTAAGTATAAATTATATCAGCCATTTCTAAGCCTCCTGATTAAAAAATCTTTTCTTGAATCCCATTTTATCTAAAACAAGACCAAGTATTATAAATATTATAGCACTTCCACCACTTTGTATAACACTGCCCGGTACTGACGCAGGAAGTACAACGAGTATGTTCGTCTGCGTGATAACAGCTTCTGCAATAGCATATCCCGTAGCGGAGATGACAAAAGCAATAATAGTGGAAATCACATTTCCTGCAGTTACAATCTTTGATGACTTGTTTGTGAATGGAATAGATATAAGTGCTTTGATGATTATTGTTGCAGGAGCCCATATAGGAGCTGTCAAAATATCTGCAAGACCACCTCCGATAGCGGCAGCAGCCATTGCATAAGGCCATGGAAGAAGGCTGGCTGCTATATATATAAGGCTGTCACCAAAGTGTATATATCCGCCGTTTGAGCCTACAGGAATGTGACATATATATGCCGTGAAAACTGTGATCATTGCTGCGAGAAGTGCAGTAAAAGTAAGGTTTTTAAGTTTCTTATCCATTATTTGTTCCTCCCTTTATAAGTTCGATTAAAAATTTTTCGAAATTTACACCATCATTTGGCGGCACATCATCATTCATAGTATCTGCGATACTGTGATAAATAAATGAACTGGCAAGCTCCACGGCATCCTGTGTTGTCATGCCATTGATGTGGCAGCCGCATACAACAGATGCAAAAAGATCTCCGGTTCCGGAAAAACTTCTGTCGAAAAAATGTGATCTGTTTGTAAAAGTACCGGAATTTGTCACGATAAGATTATAAATAAATGGTGATTTATCGTTTTTGCATTTGATACCGGTGACAATGACATCCTGATCTTTGCCTGATAACACCCGGAGCCTTTGTGCGATTTCAGCAGCCTTTGGCAAAAGTGTTTCTTTTCTTGTATCAGAAAAAATATCATCAATATCGTAATCACAAAGAAGACAGGCTTCTGTCAGATTTGGGGTTATGACATCTGCACGTTTTGAAAGTTCTTTCATGCCATCGAGAAGATCCTTCGAATACATGCCATATGTGTGACCATCATCACCCATTACAGGATCGACAAGCAAAAATGTATCGGTTTTATAGAAAATATCCAGAAAATCACTGAAATGTTCAATCTGCCTGCGGCCTGTCATATATCCGCTGTATATTCCGTCAAAGCTGGCACCGTTTTCCTGCCAGGTTTTAGTGTAATCAGGGATCATCCCGGTAAGATCAGTACTTCTGAAATGTTCGTAACCTGTCTGGTTTGTAAGAACTGCCGAGGGAAGTGGACAGCACTGGACACCGAGTGCGGACAAAACAGGTATTGCTGCGGTAAGAGAACACTTTCCGAATCCTGAAAGATCATTTAGAACAGCAACTTTTTTCATAATAAATAATAACGCTCCTGGTTTTTTTACAAATTATACAATAATCTGGATACGTTAATAGTGCCAAAAATATAAAAAATTATAATACCAGCAATTACTTTTTGAAAAAGGCAATGGTATGTGATATTATAAATATAATTATGGAGGTAGATTGATGTTTCAGAAGAAACAGGTTATATATAGCGAAAGTCTTGGAGCCTGTGTGGTAGATAATATAGTGCCGCTCAGTGCGTCAAGGACAGAACCGGCGGTTTTGTATTATGTTTTGAAATGCCTCTTTGAGGATAAGGTATCATACATACCGGTCGAGCATCATCAGGTCAGGCTGAGGGAAATGTTTACGGCTGAGGAAGCAGAAAAACTTAAGGAATCTGAAGAGGCACAAAAGGATGGGCATCTTATGGCCGCAATAAAATATGTATTAAACACAGAACAGGAGGACTAGAATGGGACAGCAGCATGCAATTCACAAATTCGTGCTAGGAAACAAAGATTTCGATGACAAGACATCTGAATTTCAATATGACAGAGGCTGGTACAGCATCACTGATATAATCGGTGAAGAAAGAAATACAATATACAAATCAAAAAATGCGCAGGAAGCTTATATGAAATGGAATGTATATATAGGCCGCAAAAAGGAAAGGATGAGTCCGGAAGAACGAAGGAAACTAAGAGAAGAACAGCGCAAAGAAAGGAAAAACAAATAATATATGTTAGATGGTATTTTTAATTACGACAATAAATTTTTCAGGGCAGTAAATAAACTTGCAGATCTGGTCATTCTCAGTTTTTGCTGGCTTATATCATGTATACCAATATTTACGATAGGAGCTGCCAGCTCTGCACTGTATTCGGCTGTCCACAAATCCATAAGGCGTGGCAAAGGATATGTCTGGAGTGGATATTGGAGTGCATTCAGGAGCGATTTCAAGCAGGCTACAAAGGCATGGCTGATAATGCTTCTGATAATAATCGTGGTTACATCGGATATACTTATCACAACACAGATGCTGAAAGCAGGTATGTCAATGGGAAACCTGAGCATTGTATTCATAGTGATGGAGTGTATAATTGTAGCATGGTATGCTTACACCTTTGCATATATTGCGAGGTTTGAACAGACTACAAAGCTTACGCTGAAAAATTCATTTGTGATACTGATCGCAAACCTCCCATGGACATTTCTTGTAATAGTAATACTTTTGGCAGCAGTTATGATAGCATATCTGATACCTTTTTTTATAATAATTCTTCCGGCTGCGTCTGTGACAACGCTCGAGGTTATATTTGAAAAAATATTCAGAAAGTTTATGACACCGGAGGATCTTAAAAAAGAACAGGAAGAGGACAAAATGGATATAGACTGATAAGGGAGGAAATACAATGAAAAGAATTGGAATGTTGACAAGCGGTGGAGACTGTCAGGCTTTAAATGCTGCAATGAGAGGTGTTGTAAAGGGACTTCACAACAATATCGAAGAGCTTGAAATCTATGGATTTGAAGATGGATATAAGGGTCTTATATATGGAAAATACAGACTTCTGACATCAGCGGATTTTTCGGGAATACTTACAAGAGGTGGAACAATACTTGGTTCATCACGCCAGCCGTTTAAGCTTATGAGAGTGCCTGATGAAAATGGACTCGACAAAGTAGAAGCAATGAAATCAACATATAAAAAGCTTAAGCTTGACTGTCTTGTCATACTTGGTGGCAATGGTACACAAAAGACAGCAAACCTCTTACGTGAAGAGGGCTTGAATGTCATCCATTTACCAAAAACTATCGATAATGATATATACGGAACGGATGTTACATTCGGATTTCAGAGTGCGATAAACATAGCAACAGAGGCGATAGACTGCATACACACTACAGCTGCGTCACATAACAGAGTATTTATAGTTGAAGTTATGGGACACAAAGTGGGCTGGCTTACACTCTATGCTGGTGTTGCAGGAGGCGCAGATATAATTCTTCTTCCGGAAATCCCATACGATTTAGATAAAGTCATAGCAGCTATAGCAAAGCGCAATCATGATGGAAAAGGATTTACTATTCTGGCAGTGGCAGAGGGTGCAATTTCCAAAGAAGATTCACTGCTTAGTAAAAAAGAATACAAGCAGAAACGCGCAAAGAGCAAATATCCATCAGTTTCATATGAGATAGCGGACAGGATCAGTGAGAAGCTTGGTTCAGAGGTAAGAGTTGCTGTTCCGGGACATACACAAAGGGGAGGAAGTCCATGTCCTTATGACAGAGTGCTTTGTACAAGACTTGGTTCAGCTGCCGCAAAAGCAATAATAGATGAGGACTATGGATATATGATTGCCATGATAAATGGAAATACAAAGAGAGTTCCACTTGCTGACGTGGCAGGAAAACTTAAAATGGTCGATCCAAAGAGCCAGATGATAAAAGAGGCAAAACGCACAGGAATCTGCTTTGGAGACTAAATAAAATGAAAGCAGGTGAACACGATGTCTTATCAGGCTCTGTATCGTAAATTCCGTCCACAGGAATTTGAGGACGTAAAGGGACAGGATCATATTGTTACAACACTAAAGAACCAGATAAAGGCGGACAGGATAGGACATGCCTATTTATTTTGTGGGACAAGGGGTACCGGAAAGACAACGGTAGCAAAGATATTTGCAAAGGCAGTAAACTGTGAACATCCGATAGATGGAAGTCCATGTGGCGAATGTGCAAGCTGCAGGGCGATAACAGAAGGTTCATCTATGAATGTGATAGAAATTGATGCAGCTTCAAATAATGGAGTTGATAACATTAGACAAATACGTGAGGAAGTGGCGTACCGCCCGACTGAAGGCAGATATAAGGTATATATAATCGATGAGGTTCATATGCTCTCAGCAGGAGCATTTAACGCACTGCTTAAGACGCTGGAGGAGCCTCCAAGCTATGTAATATTTATTCTGGCAACTACTGAGGCACATAAGATCCCGATCACAATATTGTCGAGATGCCAGAGATATGATTTTCACAGGATATCCATAGATACCATAGCAGCGCGTCTTACAGATTTAATGCAGCAGGAAAATGTAGATGTGGATGAACGGGCTATAAGGTATGTTGCAAAGGCAGGAGACGGCTCAATGCGTGATGCACTCAGCCTGCTGGATCAATGTATAGCATTTCATCTGGGCGAAACACTGACTTATGAAAATGTTCTGGAAGTATTAGGCGCAGTTGATACTGAGGTATTTTCGCATCTTTTAAGGTATGTACTGGATGAAAACGTGGCGGGTGCAATTTCTACGCTTGGTGAGCTCGTAGACGAGGGACGTGAGCTGGGACAGCTTGTTAATGATTTTACATGGTATCTCAGGAACCTTCTGCTGATCCAGAGCTCGGATGATATGGAGGAAGTACTCGACATATCAAAGGATAATCTTGAAGCCTTAAAAGAAGAGGCAAAGCTTATAAAACCTCAGACACTTATCCGCTATATACGTGTTTTTTCAGAACTCAGCAATCAGGTAAGATATGCATCACAGAAAAGGATCCTTATAGAGATTGCCCTTATAAAGCTGTGCAAGCCTCAGATGGAGACAGATTATGAGTCTGTACTCGACAGGATCACAAGCATAGAAAAGAAACTTGAAAAAGGAATAGCCGTGGCGTGACAAACCTGCTGCTTTGCAGGTGTCATCAAAATAGCCGGCCAATGGTAAAAAGAGTTGCCAAAAGCTATACCGGATGATATAAAAAAAGTCGGAGAAAATTGGAAATCAATAATATCCGAGATCGGGGCGAACACAAAAGTATATCTGAATAAAGCTGTACCTACATTAGGACCGGCATCAGAGCTTATGCTTGTGCTTGACGATGAAAATGCATATGAGTATTTATCTGAAAATCGTGCAGGATGTCTGGATAATCTGTCTCTGATGATAGAAAAACGGATAGGAAAGACTGTTGATATAACGATAAGAAGAAATGACAGTGGCATAAGTGCAAAGGAAACCGTACCGGATCTGTCGGCACTTATTGATTTTGAAATTGAAGAAGAAAATTAAATTAAAATAAGGAGGACTTTAAAAATGGCAAAGAGAGGTGGATTTCCAGGAGGAATGCCGGGAAACATGAATAACCTTATGAAACAGGCCCAGAAGATGCAGCGTCAGATGGAAGAAGCGCAGAAACAGCTCGAAGAAGCAGAGGTTACTGCAGCAGCAGGAGGCGGTGCAGTAGAAGTTACTGTATCAGGTAAAAAAGAGGTTACAAAGGTAAAACTTGCAGAGGAAGTAGTAGATCCGGATGATATTGAGATGTTAGAGGATCTTATAATGGCAGCTACAAACGAAGCACTCCGCCAGATTGAAGAGCAGTCACAGGCATCTATGTCTAAGATCACAGGCGGTCTTGGTGGTGGTCTGTTTTAATGGATCTTTACAGCAGTGAGATAACAAAGCTCATAGATGAATTATCTTCTTTACCGGGGATAGGTGCAAAAACAGCACAGAGATTGGCTTTTCATATCATAAATATGCCCGAAGAGCAGGTTGAAAGTTTATCAACTGCGATATCCGAAGCAAAGAAAAAAGTAAGGTACTGCAAATGCTGCTATACACTTACGGATGATGAATTATGCCCAATTTGTAGGGATCAGTCAAGAGATCACAAGACGATAATGGTAGTTGAAAACACGAGAGATCTTGTGGCTTATGAAAAGACAGGCAAATACGAAGGGGTGTACCATGTGCTTCAGGGAGCAATATCGCCGATGCTTGGAATAGGTCCGAATGATATACGGCTTAAGGAGCTTATGGTGCGTCTTGAAAAAGATGTTGATGAAGTTATAATAGCGACAAACTCAAGCCTTGAGGGTGAGACAACAGCTATGTACATAAGTAAACTGATAAAACCTACAGGAATTAAAGTTACCAGGATTGCAAGTGGAGTTCCGGTTGGAGGAGATCTTGAATATATAGATGAGGTCACATTGCTGCGAGCACTCCAGGGACGAACTGAAATATAATATAACAACCAGACCGGCAGAAATGCCGGTTTTTGTTTTGCCACAATATGATGTAAAATCGCAATAAACTGCAAAAAGTACCATGGACAAAGTGCCATAATACTGCTGTTCAGATGCAGGTTTGACAACTTGCTGTCAAATTGTGAACTATAGTGAGGATTATTGTAATACAATGAACTCTCGGAATCTTATAAATGAAGAATTGTGAGATAGATTTTGATATACAATAACATTTTCGCGTACACGGTGTGTGACGAGAAAATGGGGAAATATAGCCTGCTATCCGTTTAAAGAAGACCCGAATAATAAAAGCGCAGATGATAGATATCGTGACAAATAATGTCAGACAACCGGCAATCAACCGGCAGATGAAGAGCATTAATCAGAAAGATTGACTGATAGAGAAGTTTATAGAAATACCATGGGACATACAGAAGCGTATGATGCGATTTGTAGAATCAATAGATGATACCGGCATACCATTGAATTTGACCGGATAATCACGGAACAGGACAAACAATGTCCGGAACAGAAAATTAAAAGAGAATATGAAGAATTAATAATAGTTGGATGGGCGATTTGCCAGAAAAATGCTGGCCGACTCCGCAGATTGAATATGTTCATCATGAGCATTTTGGCGGTGCGCACCAGCTTTTATTTCTACTAAATACACAGGAAGCGGAAGAAAACTTTTACATAAGAAAAAATAATCACTTAAAGCGGAAAAGCGGATTTTTTGTATATTACAAAATGGAACTGAAAAAACCTGACGATAAGGCCACCGAAGAAAATCCGGTCAAAGTAGAACTGCCGGATGAATTTGAAAAAATGATAAGAGAAAAGAAAACGGAAGAAATTATGCATACTGCAGTACAGAGAGGGAAGTATCGTGAGATCATGCGCAAAAAGGGGGAAGAAGTAAAAACGCATGATGAAAATTCCAAAATGTCGACAATGATGATCGCAATTATTGCGGCAGCAGTTGTTATTATAGGCATATCGGCTAAAGGGTATTTAAAAAATATGTCATACAAAGAAAAAAGTGTGCCTGCGGTTTCAACAGAACAACAGTTAATTCCGGTGGAAAAAATATCAGGGCAATGTTATACTGACTAGTAAATATAACATACGAAAAGGAAAAAGACATGATTAAAAAAGAAGGTTTCAAAACTGTTGAAACAGATTTAGAGGAACTGGAAGAAAAAATACATGACCATAGGAAGAAAATATTTAAGCGTATAGTAATAACTATCATTGCGGTGCTTGCGGTATTTGCGGCTGCACAGCTGTGGATGGCACTTAGAAGCTACGATTCATATGATATAAAGAATTCTGTGGATCAGGGGGATAAAAGTGCGGTACAATTTGGAACATTTTGCGGTAATGTTATCGAGTACAGTAATGACGGAGCCGTGTATATGTATGGGAATGGTGAACTTATATGGAACCAGGCTTTTGAAATGGCATCTCCGCATATAGAAAAATGCGAAACCTATATGGCTATATATGATAAAAACGGAACAGATCTATTTATAATGAACAAAGAAGGAGTGGTTAAAGAAATAGATACATCGTTGCCGATAAGCACTGTATGTATTGCAAGACAGGGGACGATAGCTGTGCTTTTAAATGATGGCGAGAACTACTATGTGAAACTATATGACACAGCAGGAAAAGAACTGGCAAGTGGAGAATTTTATGGGGAAAAGGGCAGTATACCGGTTGATATAGCATTATCTTTTGATGCTAAAAAGCTTGCTGTTGATATGATGAGCATAAATGCGGGGAAAGTGAGTACAATTGTATCATTTTATAATTTTGGCTCCGTGGGACAGAATGAAATAGACAATAATGTCGGAACATACACATATGAGGATGTGTTAGTTCCTGAGATTGCATATGTATCAGATAAAAAAATGATAGCAATTGGTGACAGTGAAATAATAATATTTGATGGAAAAGAAAAACCGGCAGAAAAAACCAAAGTTGAACTTGATAAAGAAGCAGATAATGTTTTTTACAGCGATGACTATGTTGGCATAGCATACAAAAATAATGATGAAAAATGTACAAGCCATATTATTGTCTATGACATGAACGGAAAAATGGTAATGGAAAATGATACGGCAATAAATTACTCAAAAATAGAAATGAATGCCAATAACGAAGTGTGTGTTACGAGTGATTATGAATGTGAGATCTATACAGTACATGGTGTAAAAAAATTCTCATACACATTTGACACACAATTATATGCAATGCTGTATGAGGATGGACTTAATAATTATATTATAATACATGAAGGAACAATGGATGAGGTACGTTTAAAATGAACTGGCTGTTAATAATAGTAATACTGATCATAGCGTGGAATATTGCAATAGGCTACAATAGAGGATTCCTACGCATAATATATTCACTGCTGGCGTGGGTTCTGGTTGTTGGAATATCAACAGCAGCTACTCCGTATGTAAAAGAGGCACTACAGCAGAATACAGATATAGAAGCAAAAATAGAACAGAATGTAAAAGACAGTCTTAAAGAAAAAGTAGAAAGTGAAAGTAATATACAGAAAGAACAGTTAAAAAGCGATGTAGATGATTCACTGCAGCAGTCGCAGGAGTACCAGATATTGCAGCAGCTGGGAATAGAACTGCCCCAGCCGGCAATTGATAAATTGTTTGATTCTTCCGCAGATACGGCAGGTGAGATGATAGAGCAGAGTGGCATATACTATGGCATAGCATCCCAGATCGCTTCGATGGCTATGGATGGGATAGCGTATGTGATAACATTCATCTTAGTGGGAATTGTCTGTACAATACTTTCACAGGCACTAAAAATAATAGAAAGGATCCCTATCATAAGTGGCATAAACAAATGGTTCGGAATCGCAGCCGGAACCTTAAAGGGCTTTGTAATAGTGTGGATATTTATGGCGATAGCTGCTATGAGCTGTACAAGCGGATTTGGAAAAAGTATGATTTCCTACATATATGAATCACCATTCTTGAAATTTATATATGAAAATAACCTTATACTCAAGTTGATTATGGTGTTTGTGTAAAATACATACACAATATATAGTGGTATGAAAAATAAATGTAGAAAAATATAAAATTAATGTTGACTTTGTAAAATGCACGTGCTATTATATCTAAGCTGACTTGTGAGGCACATTGAATTGTAGATCTCCGATAGAACAGCAAAAAGAAATTTTAAAAAGTTCTTGACAAATGACAAGGAACTTGATAAAATAAACAAGCTGTCGCTCAACAGATATTCAAAATGAGTTAAAAAGAAATGAAAAAAGTTCTTGACAAACGAAAATGAATACGATATAATAAATGAGCTGAATACAGCAACTTAACAAAGAACATTGATAACTGAACAGTGAGAAACCTTGAAAGATTTTGAGAATCAATCAAGCAGATCTAAAAAGATCTGACGAACGCTTCGATTTAATCGAAGACCTTTAAAACAGTAAATTCTGATTAATCAGAATGAACGAATTAGCCAAGTTTAACTTGACTGAGATTAAACTTAAACATGAGAGTTTGATCCTGGCTCAGGATGAACGCTGGCGGCGTGCTTAACACATGCAAGTCGAACGAAGCACTTTATTTGATTTCCTTCGGGATTGATTATTTTGTGACTGAGTGGCGGACGGGTGAGTAACGCGGGTAACCTGCCTTGTACAGGGGATAACAGTTGGAAACGGCTGCTAATACCGCATAAGCGCACAGTACCGCATGGTATAGTGTGAAAAACTCCGGTGGTATAAGATGGACCCGCGTTTGATTAGCTAGTTGGTGGGGCAACGGCCTACCAAGGCGACGATCAATAGCCGACCTGAGAGGGTGACCGGCCACATTGGGACTGAGACACGGCCCAAACTCCTACGGGAGGCGAGGGGAATATTGCAAATGGGCGATGCGCGACGCCGCGAGCGAAGAAGTATTTCGGTATGTAAAGCTCTATCAGCAGGGAAGATAATGACGGTACCTGACTAAGAAGCACCGGCTAAATACGTGCCAGCAGCCGCGGTAATACGTATGGTGCAAGCGTTATCCGGATTTACTGGGTGTAAAGGAGCGCAGGCGGTGCGGCAAGTCTGATGTGAAAGCCGGGGCTCAAACCCGGTACTGCATTGGAAACGTCAACTAGAGTGTCGGAGGGTAAGCGGAATCCTTCGGTGAAAGCGGTAGATATTAGGAGGAACACCAGTGGCGAAGGCGGCTTACTGGACGATAACTGACGCTGAGGCTCGAAAGCGTGGGGAGCAAACAGGATTAGATACCCTGGTAGTCCACGCCGTAAACGATGAATACTAGGTGTCGGGAGGCATTGCCTTCGGTGCCGTCGCAAACGCAGTAAGTATTCCACCTGGGAGTACGTTCTGCAAGAATGAAACTCAAAGGAATTGACGGGACCCGCACAAGCGGTGGAGCATGTGGTTTGTTTCGAAGCAACGCGAAGAACCTTACCAAGTCTTGACATCCTTCTGACCGGTACTTAATCGTACCTTCGGAGCAGGAGTGACAGGTGGTGCATGGTTGTCGTCAGCGTGTCGTGAGATGTTGGTTAAGTCCCGCAACGAGCGCAACCCTTATCTTTAGTAGCCAGCGGTTCGGCTGGCACTCTAGAGAGACTGCGAGGGATAACCTGGAGGAAGGCGGGGATGACGTCAAATCATCATGCCCTTATGACTTGGGCTACACGTGCTACAATGGCGTAAACAAAGGAGGCAAAGCTGTGAAGCCGAGCAAATCTAAAAATAACGTCTCAGTTCGGACTGTAGTCTGCAACCCGACTACACGAAGCTGGAATCGCTAGTAATCGCGGATCAGAATGCCGCGGTGAATACGTTCCCGGTCTTGTACACACCGCCCGTCACACCATGGAGTTGGAAATGCCCGAAGCCAGTGACCTAACCGTAAGGAAGGAGCTGTCGAAGGCAGGCCTCGATAACTGGGGTGAAGTCGTAACAAGGTAGCCGTATCGGAAGGTGCGGCTGATCACCTCCTTCTAAGGAAATCGAGTAGAGAGTTTTTCACTGTTGAGTTATCAATAGATAACAACCATATATTTCTGGTGGTGATGCGTTTAGGGGAAACACCCGTCCACATCCCGAACACGATGGTTAAGACCTAAACGGCTGATGATACTATACTGGTGACGGTATGGGAAAGTAAGTGGCTGCCAGATTTATGGGCTTGTAGCTCAGCCGGTTAGAGCGCACGCCTGATAAGCGAGGTCGGAAGTTCGAGTCTCTGCTTCCACTGGTCGAAAGACTTAATTAAATAGAGATACCAAATGGGGGCGTAGCTCAGTTGGGAGAGCACCTGCCTTGCAAGCAGGGGGTCAAGAGTTCGAATCTCCGTCTCCACCGAAAAATGAGTTTGAATATAATGATAACAAATTTTGTGCGAGGTCATTCGCAAAACTTAACAGATATAACATGTTAGGAAAGCGAGTATATTGTACCTTGAAAACTTCATACAAATTGATGAATAATATTCTGAAAGAATATCTTACAATCAAGACATACGAGAAACAAAACCAAGTTGTGAACAACAAAAAAGTTCCTTGCTATTAAAGATGCAACGCTATGCATCGAAGAGATTAAGCAAAAAGAGCGCAGGGTGGATGCCTTGGCACTAAGAGCCGATGAAAGACGTGATAAGTCCTGAAAAGCTGTGGGGAGATGCAAATAATCTTTGCATCCACAGATATCTGAATGGGGAAACCCGGTATGATGAACTCATATCATCCATACGCCAATACATAACGTATGGAGGAACCCGGTGAACTGAAACATCTAAGTAGCCGGAGGAAAAGAAAGAAAACTCGATTCCCAAAGTAGCGGCGAGCGAAATGGAAAGAGGCCAAACCTGGTTGCACACCTGGGTTCGACCGTAGGATTCAGCGATTCTAGCAGAAAGGTTTGGGAAAGCCTGCCAGAGAGGGTGAAAGCCCCGTAAGCGGAAGGAGAACTGACTGAGCGGGATCCAGAGTACATCGAGACACGAGAAACCTTGATGGAAAGAGCGGGGACCACCCCGTAAGGCTAAATACTACTTAGTGACCGATAGCGCATAGTACTGTGAAGGAAAGGTGAAAAGAACCCCGGGAGGGGAGTGAAAGAGAACCTGAAACCCTGTGTTTACAAGCTGTGGAAGCACTTTATATGTGCAACCGCGTACTTTTGTAGAAACGGTCCGGCGAGTTACGGATACTGGCAAGGTTAAGCACTTAAGGTGGAGCCGAAGGGATACCAAGTCTGAAAAGGGCGTAAAGTCAGTGTACGTAGACCCGAAACCGGGTGATCTATCCATGTCCAGGTTGAAGTTGTCGTAAAAGACAATGGAGGACCGAAGCACATCCGTTGAAAAGGGTGGGCATGAGGGTGGATAGGGAGAAATTCCAATCGAACCCGGAGATAGCTGGTTCTCCTCGAAGTAGCTTTAGGGCTAGCCTCGATTTGAAGTATGGAGGTAGAGCACTGAATCTCGCAAGCCAAAGCCTACCTTACCAAAGAATATCAAACCCGAATGCCATGTAGATGATGATCGGAGTCAGACTGCACGAGATAAGTTGTAGTCAAAGGGAAAGAGCCCAGACCACCAGCTAAGGTCCCAAAGTGCGTTAAGTGGAAAAGGATGGAATCTCGAAGACAACTAGGATGTTGGCTCAGAAGCGCCCTCAAAGATTCGATGCGTAACAGCTCACTAGTCGAGAGTTCCTGCGCCGAAAATGTCCGGGGCTAAAACACGACACCGAAGCTGTGGACCCTGAGTGGTAGAGGAGCATTCTTAATACCGACGAAGCTGTACTGAAAGAGCAGTGGAGGGATAAGAAGAAGAGAATGCCGGAATGAGTAGCGAGAGAAAGGTGAGAATCCTTTCGGCCGAATATCTAAGGTTTCCAGAGTAAAGCTGATCTGCTCTGGGTAAGTCGGGGCCTAAGCACAGGTCAAGACGTAAGCGATGGATAACAGGTTTAGATTCCTGTACCACGCATTATCATGTAGAACTGGAACGCATGTGGAGCAACGATGGAATGGAAAGACCGGTACAAGCGGTATAAAATCCGTATAACGATCCAAAGACGTGATGTGGATGGAATAAAGTAACGAAGCGTGAGCCATGTGCCGAGAAAAGTCGCCATTGTGTAATACGTGCCCCAAACCGACACAGGTGGATGAGGAGAAACCTAAGGCCGACGGAAGAAGCATTGTTAAGGAATCGGCAAAATGACCCCGTAACTTTGAGAAGGTACCTGCGAGAGCAGGCCGCAGAGAATAGGCTCCGCAACCGTTTAGCAAAAACACAGGTCTGCGCGAAACCAAAGGTATATGGGCTGACGCCTGCCCGGTGCTGGAAGGTTAAGAGGAGAGGTTAGCGCAAGCGAAGCTTTGAATTTAAGCCCCAGTAAACGGCGGCCGTAACTATAACGGTCCGGTAGCGAAATTCCTTGTCGGGTAAGTTCCGACCCGCACGAAAGGCGTAATGATTTGAGCACTGTCTCGACAATGCATCCGGTGAAATTGAAGTACCAGTGAAGATGCTGGTTACCCGCGCCAGGACGGAAAGACCCCATGGAGCTTTACTCCAGTTTGATACTGGGATTCGGTACTGCACGTACAGGATAGGTGGGAGACTAGGAAATATGGACGCCAGTCTGTCCGGAGTCGCTGTTGGGATACCACCCCTGTAGTACTGGGTTTCTAACCAGTTACCATGATCTGGTAATGGGACAATGTCAGGCGGGAGTTTGACGGCGGTCGCCTCCGAAAGGGTATCGGAGGCGCTCAAAGGTTCCCTCAGAATGGTCGGAAACCATTTGAAGAGTGCAAAGGCAGAAGGAGCTTGACTGCGACACCGACGGGTGGAGCAGGTACGAAAGTAGGACTTAGTGATCCGGTGGTATAAAGTGGGATTGCCATCGCTCAACGGATAAAAGCTACCCTGGGGATAACAGGCTTATCACTCCCAAGAGTTCACATCGACGGAGTGGTTTGGCACCTCGATGTCGGCTCATCGCATCCCTGGCAGGTCCCAAGGTTGGGCTGTTCGCCCATTAAAGCGGTACGCGAGCTGGGTTCAGAACGTCGTGAGACAGTTCGGTCCCTATCCGGCGCGGCGGAGGATATTTGAGAGGAGCTGTCCTTAGTACGAGAGGACCGGGATGGACGGACCACTGGTGTATCTGTTGTCGACCAACGGCATGGCAGAGTAGCCAAGTCTGGAAGGGATAAACGCTGAAGGCATCTAAGCGTGAAGCCCCCCTCAAGATGAGATATCCCTCCTTCGGGAGTAAGACCCCTTGAAGACTACAAGGTAGATAGGGCAGAGGTGGAAGCACAGTAATGTGTGGAGCTGACTGTTACTAATAGGTCGAGGGCTTAATCAGGTTAATAACGGATAAAACAAGTTTTTTGGAAAGTATGAAGTAATCATTTGTGTGAAGTTTTGAAGGTATAACCTTTAGATGGCCTAGTGGCTCAGTTGGTTAGAGCGCCGCCCTGTCACGGCGGAGGTCACGGGTTCGAGTCCCGTCTGGGTCGTTTGTAAATATAATTAGAAGCAATGAATAGTTGCAACCCAGTTAGTTATATTTATAATCGATAAGTAATATGTGGGATCTTAGCTCAGCTGGGAGAGCATCTGCCTTACAAGCAGAGGGTCACAGGTTCGAGCCCTGTAGGTCCCATTCACTTAGGGTTTTGAAATGACTTTAATGTGTTTGCTTTATAAGCCGATGTGGCTCAATTGGCAGAGCAGCTGATTTGTAATCAGCAGGTTATCGGTTCGAGTCCGATCATCGGCTTTATACAATTTCATATTGATTTTGTATTATGGGCAGATTCCCGAGTGGCCAAAGGGACAGACTGTAAATCTGTCGCAATCCGTTCGATGGTTCGAATCCATCTCTGCCCATTACTCTTTATAGAGTTAAAATATTATCGCGGGATGGAGCAGTCTGGAAGCTCGCCGGGCTCATAACCCGGAGGTCATAGGTTCAAATCCTATTCCCGCAACTCGATGCGTAAGCATTAGCCCAGTTAGCTCAGTTGGTAGAGCAACGGACTGAAAATCCGTGTGTCTCTGGTTCGATTCCGGAACTGGGCATTTTAATTTATTATGGGATATTAGCTCAGGTGGTAGAGCACTTGACTTTTAATCAAGTTGTCCGGGGTTCGAATCCCCGATGTTCATTAAAAAACGTCTCGAATAGAGACGTTTTTTTAATGCAAGACATTGGAGGGTTCGAACCCCGGACAACGGAGTTGGTCGGGGCGCTAGACGTCCGGGGGACGTCTGTTTAGCGCGGACCGAAGCGGAGCGTAGACCGAATCCCCAAATGAAAAATTTCTCGAATAGAGGCGTTTTTTTAATGCAAGACATCGGAGGGTTTGAACACCGGACAACGGAGTTGGTCGGGGCGCTAGACGTCCGGTGGACGTCTGCTCAGCGCGGACCGAAGCGGAGCGAAGATCGAATCCCCGAATGAAAAATCTCTCGAATAGAGACGTTTTTTTAATGCAAGACATCGGAGGGTTCGAACACCGGACAACGGAGTTGGTCGGGGCGCTAGACGTCCGGTGGACGTCTGCTCAGCGCGGAGCGAAGATCGAATCCCAAATGAAAAATCTGTCGAATAGAGACGTTTTTTTAATGCAAGACATCGGAGGGTCCGAACACCGGACAACGGAGTTGTCGTTTTTTAAAGAATTTATTTAATGGGAAGAAGCGGGAAATTACTCCCTCAAAACAGTATTATAAATGGATACTAGCAAACATGCACAAAAAATATTCGAAAATTTGTGCATGTTTGTGCACACTTAAATGGGACAAGATGATACTATAATAACTGTAAAAACCCCCCAATACATTATATATTTTTTACTATCCCCATAGTAAAATACCTTCTCCTAAAAAGGCAGCGGATCGAAAGGCTGTCTTTTTTATTGTATAAAAATAAAGAAAAACAATTTGACTTTCAAGAGGAAAATAGTACCATATATTTGTATCAATTTATTTTAGCCAATAGTTAATAAGAGTTTTATGGAAAAAATAAGAAAGTTGATATTAAGTTCATTTTGCTTTGGATTAGTTTTATTTGCAGCTTTTGCCGTATGTAATTTAACCGGAACATCAACTGTAATGGCGGCTGAAGGAAAGAGCGGACTATACCATGAGGAAAATGCATGGAATTACTGTGAGAATGGTAAGATAGCAGTAAATAAAACAACACTTGTGAAATACAACGGTTCATGGTGGTATGTAGAAAATGGAAAGATCAATTTCGGAAAGACTACATTGTGCAAATATAATGGAAGCTGGTGGTTTGTAAAGAATGGTAAAGTAGATTTTTCTGCAAAAACACTTTGTAAATATAATGGCATATGATGGTTTAAAATGTAAACGAACTGTTATAAAGATATGACTATTGTGTAACCTGTTGCACAACATATACAAAAAATAATCGAAAAATTGTGCATATTTGTGCACACTTGAAGTGGACAAGATGATATTATAATAACCGTAAAAACCCCCCCAATACATTATATATTTTTTACTATCCCCATAGTAAAATACCTTCTCCTAAAAGACAGCGGATCGAAAGGCTGTCTTTTTATTTTGTGAAAAATAATTATCAATAGTCTTTTTCTTATCAGATTACTCCAAATGGAGTTGGCAGAGTAACTGGAAAATATAATGGACATGTTGTATTTTTATATTCTGTTAAAGTGTCGAATAATTAATAGATTAGTAAAAATGCACAAAAAATAAACAAAAACTTGTGCAAGTTTGTCAACACTTTAGGGGGGAGGCATGATATTATAATACTTGTAAAAACCCCCCAATACATTATATATTTTTTACTATCCCCATAGTAAAATACCTTCTCCTAAAAAGACAGCAGATCGAAAGGCTGTCTTTTTATTTACATAATTAAAAGTGCTGATGCAGATAAATCTGCCTCAGCACTTTTAAAATCAAGAAGTAATTTACACACCTACATTTATATTTTGTCCTTTTGAGAGTGATGTGAAATAATCATCATAAGAGGTATTGCTCATCCTTCGTGAGATACTATATAGAGATGATGTAAAACCGGCATCTTTACCGAATGCATTTTTCAGATCATCAGAATCAGCATTTTTCAACAAATTCTCATTCACCTTAAGAGTTCCATCATTGTTCATAGTAATGCCGACATCAGAAAACTGCTCAGAGTATTTTTTCACCAGCTGTTTTAACTGCTTGGAATATCTGTTCATCGAGTTTGATGAGCTTTTAGATGCAGATTTGTATGTATTATTATAGGTGTCGGCGAAAGCTTTGACAGTACCATATAAATTACCTGTATTTTCTGAAGAAAAATCATAAGTCTTCAATTTTTTTGCGGCTCGGTGAAGAGCAAGCGAATCCTCGTATGAAAGCTGTGAATTGGAGCATTCATTACGGTTTGATGATTTTATAAGACTTCTGTTGTTAGAATAAAAACTGCGCATAAAATATGCTGATGTAAGGCTTGTTCCTGAACTTACACGGGTACTCATAATAATTCCACCTTTACTTTAATAATTTATAATATTTTTATCGGTAAATTGCATTAAAAAGTTTACTTACAATGATAAAAGAAGTAAAATATAAGAAATTGAGATGTAATCAATAAAGAAAAAAGACAAACGGAGGATTGGGGAATGAACAAGACCAGTTTTGGAAAAACACATACGGGCGAAGAGGTATCACTATACGAGATTACAAACGATAAAGGAATGAAAGTTCTCGTAACTGATTTTGGAGCAACAGTGGTCTCTATTTTTGTAAACGATAAAGAGGGAAATAAAAGAGATGTTGTGCTTGGATACGATGATGTATCAGTTTATGAAAAAGAAACATGCTATTTTGGAGCGACAGTAGGCCGCTATGCTAACAGAATTTCAGATGCAAAGATAAATATTGACGGTACAGAATATGTTCTTGAAGCAAATGATAATGAGAATAATTTACATAGTGGTTCACATGGCACTTCAGGAAGAGTCTGGAATGTAAAAGAGTACAAGGATAACGAGATTACTTTTACTATAGAGGACAAGGATTTGGAGCAGGGATATCCTGGAAATGCAGTTATGAATGTTACATATACTGTCACAGAGGACAACGAGCTTGCAATTTCTTACAATGCAAAGGCTGACAAGACAACTACATTTAATATGACAAACCACAGCTATTTTAATCTCAATGGACATAAGTCCGGCAAGGTATACAGTCAGATATTACAGATCAATGCATCACACTACACACCTGTTAAGAGTGCAAAAGCAATACCTACAGGTGAGATTGCACCGGTTGAGGGAACACCATTTGATTTTAGGCAGGCAAAGCCTATTGGACAGGATATAGAGGCTGATGACGTACAGCTTGAATATGGTCATGGATATGACCACAATTTTGCAATAGATAAAACTGTGGAAGGTATAGAAAAAGTAGCAGACGTATATTCTCCTGAGAGTGGAATCTGCATGGAGGTGCTTACAGATAATATTGGAATCCAGCTTTACACAGCAAACTTTATTGGTGGACAGGTAGGAAAAGACGGATATGAATATGAAGATCGAGGTGCATTCTGCCTTGAGACACAGTTTTATCCAAACTCTATTAATGAACCGAATTTTACTACTCCTATCACAAAGGCAGGAGAAGAATATAATTCAAAGACAGTATATCGTTTCGCTGTCAGATAATTAGTTGAAAATGTTAATGCTGGGAATTAATTTATAAATTTATTTTAGGCAGGACAAATGTATGAAGATAGTATTTTTAGATGTTAAAACTATAGGAGAGGATATCGATCTATCGGGTTTCGATAAGCTTGGCGAGGTTGTTAAATATGATTTTTCGACAACAGAAGAAGCATTAGAGCGCACGAAGGATGCGGATGTGATAATTCTTAATAAGGTTGAGATAAACGAAAGATCTATAGGGCTTGCAGACCACTTGAAGCTTGTATGCGTCACGGCTACAGGTACAAATAATCTGGACAAAGAATACCTCGAAAAGAGAGGGATAGAGTGGCGCAATGTTGCAGGATATTCTACAGAAACGGTTGCACAGCATACATTTGCCCTGTTGTTTTATCTGCTTGAAAAGCTAAGATATTATGATGATTATGTAAAATCTGAAAAATACATCGGGGATACCTCATTTACTCATTTTGACCATGTTTTTCATGAGATAAATGGTAAGACATGGGGAATAATCGGACTTGGAAATATAGGAAAGAGAGTGGCAGATATAGCAAAGATGTTCGGATGCCATGTGATATATTTTTCTGCTTCAGGGAAAAATGATCAGCCGGGATATGAGAGAGTGGATCTTGATACGCTGCTGACACAGTCAGATATTGTGTCAGTGCATGCTCCGCTAAACGATAACACAAGACATCTCATGAATGAAAGTGCCTTTAAGAAGATGAAAAAGTCGGCTATATTCTTAAATCTTGGCAGAGGACCGATCGTCGATGAACAGGCTCTTACAGATGCGATCATTAATGATGAGATAATGGCAGCAGGACTTGATGTGCTGGATGTTGAACCGATGAGTATTGAAAATCCTCTTAGAAAAATAAAGGATTCAGAAAAGCTTATCATTACTCCTCATATTGCATGGGCAAGTATAGAGGCGAGGACGCGGCTTATGGAAATAATTTTGGGACAAATCAAGGAATGGGCCGGTATTAAGTAATGAAAGTATCTTTAGAAATTGAAAAAAAGAAAAATATAATTTTTGCAGTTATTTATCTGATCATGATCGCTGCCTCATATTTTGCAGGAGCAAAGTGGTGGGTGGTTCTGCTGTTTGGTCTGGTGCTGTATCCGCTTATTATGTTAAAGCTTAAGCTTCCGGAAAAACTTGATTTATTATGGACGGTTGTCTTGTATATAGGTGGTGCGGCGCTATCTGTATTTTCGATACAGTATCTGCTGCTCGATGCAGAAGATTTTCCGAAAACTACTGATTTCATTTATATAGTAAATTTTGTGCTGGCGCTGGCAGTATTTCTCATAATACATGCGGTATGTAATAATGTATCACTGACATGTACCATAGCGTCTATATTTTTGGTGGTATTTGCACATGTAGATTATTTTGTTTACGAATTCAGAGGAAACGAGTTTACATATGCAGATTTAAAATCTGCCGGGACAGGACTTTCGGTGGTTACGAAGTATAGCTTCTCGATAAGCCAGAAGAATGTCTATGTGGTCATGGCACTGATATTATATGTGCTTCTTGCAAGACGTATAAAGATAGACATAGAATCAACCATCGGAACCAGAATAATATCGGTTATGCTGGCTGTAATATGTGGATTATTTGTCGCCCTTAATTCTGTAGATTTAAATACAGAGACATGGGAGAAAAAAGGAACATACAGAAACGGATATCTTTTAAATTTTGTACTCGGGATCAGAGACAGTTTTATTTCAGAACCCGATGATTACAGTGCCGGTGCGGTAAAAAAACTTGAGAAGAATTATACAGAAGCGGATTCATCTAAATCGGAATCAGATGTAAAAGATCCGACTATCATAGTGATAATGAATGAATCGTTTTCGGATCTGTCGGTGCTTGGTAATCTTGAGACGAACCAGCCTGTTACACCTTTCATGGATTCACTTCGACAGAATACAATACGCGGATATGCACTTTCATCAGTGTACGGTGCGAAGACGCCGAACTCGGAATGGGAATATATGACAGGAAATTCAATGGCATTTTTACCGGAGGGATCTGTTGTATATCAGCAGTATATAGATGACCAGCCGACATCCATAGTTTCAACACTTAAGAATAACGGCTACACGTGTGTTGGAATGCATCCTTACTATTCAACCGGCTGGAGCCGTAATAAGGTTTATCCGAAGCTTGGATTTGATGAAACACATTTCATGGATGATTTTGACGAGACAAACATCCTGCGTGAATACATAACGGATCAGGAACTTTACGATGGAATAATTGACCGCTATGAGAATAGAAAAAATAATGAAAAATTATATATAATGGGTATAACTATGCAGAACCATGGTGGATATGGAACACGTTATGATAATTTTGATCAGGAAGTATACAAATTAGGGGATTCATATACAGACGGAAACCAGTATCTTTCTCTTATCCATGAGAGCGATAAAGCGTTTAAGAATCTGATAACATATTTCCAGAATGTGGATGATCCGGTTGAAATAGTATTCTTTGGTGACCACCAGCCCGGATTATACAGCGAATTTATAAAACTTATCAATGGAAAAGGAACATCAGGACTTTCTGAAGATGAAATAGAAAAATTATATACTGTTCCGTTCTATATCTGGACTAACTATGAGACAGAGGCAAAGACAGTTGATATAACAAGTCTTAATTATCTGTCAACAATGACTCTGGAGAGGGCAAACATAGATCTTCCGGCATATAATCAGTTTCTGGCTGATATGATGGAAGTCGTTCCGGCGATAAATTCGCGCGGATATTATTCAAAAACTGCGGGTGGATTTTTACATATCGATGAGGCATCAGGGGAAGAGGCAGAGTGGATAAAGAATTATAATATTTTGCAATATAATTCTATGTTTGATGAGAAAAATAAAAGTTCACTATTTTTCCCTTACATAAAATAATATCTGTTACAAAAGCAGAAAATACGGAGGAATAAATGAGTAATAAGATTAAAGCAGTTATATTTGACTTAGACGGAACATTATTGTACACACTCGAGGATTTAAAAAATGCTGTAAACTACGCTTTAGAGCAGCAGAATATGCCAATCCGCACATTGGATGAGGTCAGAAGGTTTGTCGGAAACGGAGTCGGAAAGCTCATGGAGAGAGCAGTTCCGGATGGGCTTTCCAACCCTGAGTTTGATAAGACATTCGATATATTTAAAGAATATTATGGCAAACACTGTAATGACAATACATCACCATACCCGGGAATTATGGATTTACTTGAGACACTTGAGAAGAAGAATATAAAAATGGCAATCGTCTCAAATAAAATTGATTCTGCAGTGAAAGAGCTTGATAAACTTTACTTCAAAAATTATATGATGGCTGCTATCGGCGAGATGGAAGGAGTCAGAAGAAAACCTGCTCCGGATACTGCGCTTAAAGCCATGAAGGAACTCGGAGTGCAGCCGGATGAGGCACTTTATGTGGGAGATTCAGATGTGGATATAGCTACTGCAAAAAATGCAGGTCTTAGATGTATTTCTGTAAAATGGGGATTCCGTGATGAAGAATTTTTACTTGAGCATGGAGCATCTGATCTGATAGATGAGCCTATGCAATTATTAGACTATCTCGGATAATCTGGGAGTAAATCAGGGATGGGCTGATTCTTATAGGAGATTAGTGTATGCTTTCTGAAAAAGGAATATTAATACTTGAAAAACTAATTGCATATAATCATGATGCGGTTACAGCTAAAACATTGGCCACTTCTACAGGTATGTCAGAACGAAGCGTAAAGACATACCTTAAGGAAGTGGCTGATTTTTGTGAAGAACAGGGCATGAAACTCGATAGAAAACCCGGAAAAGGAATAAAACCGGAATTTTCTGAGGAACAGATCTGTGCGGCGCGGGAGATGATCGGGAAAGACCACCACATTCTGACACAAAAGGAAAGACAAAATTATATTGCCTATATTCTGCTCAGTGGATGGGATACATACACATATGCGCTTTTTTCAGACGAACTGAATGTGAGTAAAAATGTGATCGTGGATGACATAAATGATCTGAGTTCTGAAATGGAAACCTTCGGTATAGAAATACATAAGATGGCAGGCTATGGCATATATGCAAAAGGTGAAGAATTTGATGTCAGAAAGGCGCTTAGGCATTTCTGCAGGATACCTATAAGTGATAAACAGGTGATAAATGATGTGGATTACCGCTTATGTCACGATGCAGCGGAAATAATAGCGAACAATTTTCGTAGTGTAAATCTAAGGATGGCAGCAGGGGCAGTGCATCATGTTGAATCAGATACAAATATAGTATTTACTGACTATACATTTCAAATGCTGGTCGAATATATTTCCATAGGATTGTTCAGATATGACGTTGGAAAGGAACTTTTGGATGAGAGATTTGCGTCAGAAGACATACCGGATGAGTACCGCCGCATGGCACAAAAGGCTGCGGAATATTTTGAAGCGTCAAATGGGCTTAAATTGCCGGTTCCAGAGATAAATTATATTGCGATTTTATTTATGTGTGCAGAGGCACAAAACTGTGTTATAACACAAAACAGCGATACGGAGTCCATTTCTGATGATATAATAGTCTATCTTTCAAATCTGCTTGCGGCAAATCTTATCGACAACGACCTGTTGGGCGATAGCATGAGAAGTTTTATGCCCGGATCACTTTTCAGGACAAAATATGGAATAGAGATAGATAATCCGTTTCTGGAGGATATAACACAGTCTTACGGAAGTCTGTATACAGTATGTTTTGCAGTGTCAAAATTTTACGAGAAATATGCCTGGTCTATGCCAAGCGAAGATGAAATAGCATTTATAGCACTTCAGGTCGGGGGTGCGCTCCACAGGAATCCCATGACGGTGAGAGCACTTTTAGTATGTTCGGGGGGATTCGCAACCGGAAATATAATAGCGGGAAAGATAGAAAATAAAATACCGGATGTCCATATCATGAGAATACTATCTTCAGATAAGATTAATGAGGCGTTCGAGCATGACTGCGATCTTATATTGAGCACGATAGCATTCGAGTGTGATGATATCAGGTTCATGCAGATATCACCACTTGTAAGTTTTGGGGATGAAAAACGTATAAGAGAAAAATGTTTTTCCCTAATGACGGGACAAAGCGCGGAATTAAGTGTCTTTTCAAACATGATAGAGGATAAAATGATACTGTTTGAGAAAAAAGTACGTAACAGAAAAGACATAATAAAGAAAGCCGGCCAACTGCTTATAGATAACGGATGTGTCCAGGCCGAATTTATAAAGGATGTCATGGAAAGAGAAAAAGTAGAGTCTACTGAGGTTGGCTGCAGGATAGCAATTCCACATGGAAAACCAGAGCATGTACTGGAACCGAAAATTGCGGTGATAAGACTTGAAAATCCGATAGAATGGGGAAAACGTCAGGTGGATATGATATTTATGCTTGCGATAAATTTTGAGAGTGTGAATACAACCAAGGCTTTTTTTCATGATTTTACAAAGCTTCTTAATGAGAATGTGGTAAGAGAGAGAATTCGGGAGGCGAAGACGCCACATGAGCTAAGTCAGGTCATACGGAGTGAACTTGGGTGGAACTGATATGTTTTTGGGAGAATGAAAAAGTAATTTTATGAATAGGGAATATATTTTAAATTTGTTAATACTTGCCTCAATCTGCATGTGGTGTATATATACAAATAATAGGATTGCAGAGTATCAGGGCAGTAAATATGAATGGAAAAAACTACTGGGAAAATCAGAAAAAAGGATATTAATAGAGTTTCAAAAGGAAAATATACTAGTGCAAGGGTTAGCACTGATTTTTTATGCAGTAATAACAGTGTCACATAATGTTTTGATATGGTTGTTAGGTATTTTTAATTTTATATTGCTAATAAATAATATAATAATGCTGATATTCAGAAAAAAATATCATGGAAATTTATCAGGAAAATTATTTATGGCAGGAATGTATGCATATTTTGTATGGATATTTTATACATTTATTCAGCAAATTATAGAAGGCGGAAGTGCATATGAGATTGTTGCACATATAATAAATTCGTTATGTATAAGAAACGTAGTAGGAATGGTGAAACAGCCGCCAGTGTTTATTGTTTTAGTGAACATTATAGTATTCGCATATTTATTTTTAACATTGCCACAATATAATGACAGAGTGTGTTCAAACTATTCGAAAATAAGAATTAAAAGACACATTAATTTGACTAAAAACATAGCCATGCTTTTGGTTTTATATTCAGGATATATTTTTCTGGGAATAAACATTTCATATAATCAAAATTTTTTTTCAGTAATAACAGGTGTATTTATTATAATATTAAGCGGAACAATAGACGATTCTTTTCATGAGGATGTATGTAATAAACAATGGTATAAACTATTGGGAGAAAAATATAGTTGTTTTTTGCGTAAAAAGATGATTGAGGAAATTCAAATTCAATTTGTTATTGTTATTACATATTTAATTTGTGCATTAATTAATAGATATGATATAAGTATAGTCTGTATGATAATGATTTATACTGTTTCATGTGGCATTTGCTGGGTGACATATTTCTCATCATATTATGTAAATATGCAAAGAAATTATATGACATTTGAAATGATAAAATTATATGTGATAATGATTGTGGTAGCAATGCCTGTGCTTAACATAATACTAAGTCTGTACTGGTATGTATGTGGGACTTTAAGGTGGAATAAATATGTTAGAGATTACTAATTTAACAAAAAAATATGATAGAAATAAGGGAATATTTGAATTAAACTATAGTTTTGAAGATGGAAGGATTTACGCATTAGTAGGACCAAACGGAGCTGGAAAGACAACTTTAATTCAGATGATTGCGGGCATAAGTGAGCCAATAGAAGGGGAAGTAAAACTTGATGGTCAAAATACCTTATCAAGAAAATGCAAATCACGGATAGGATATGCACTTGAACTATCAGATAATAAAACAAAACAGACAATTTTGCAATTCTTGAATATGGTGTGCGATATTAAGTTTGGGGGAAAATATAAAGAAGACATAAACTCTTTTCTAAGAGATTTTGAATTGGAAAATGATAAGAATACGAGATTATCAGAATGCTCTCTAGGGATGAAGAAGAAAGTTGGGATAATCGCATCTTTTATAGGATATCCAAAGCTTATTCTTTTGGATGAACCGACGAATGGGGTAGATACAACAGGTCTTATTGTATTAAAAAAACATATAGAAAATGCCAAAATGCATGATTGCATAATTATTGTTTCGAGCCATGTATTGGATTTTGTGGAAAGGGTTAAAGATGAAATTATATTTTTGAAGAATGGGCATATTGTTGCTGGAAAGGGAGTGACAATAGAAGAACAGTATAGAAATCTATTTATGTAATAATATAGAAATAGGCATATGTTAAGGGTTTTGGACATAGCTTTACATTAATACAAAATTGCACCAGCTATGGTGCAATTTTGTATTTTGGGGAATATTGAAAATTGTTTTGCGGCACATTACAATAAAACCATAGAAAGCAGCAGACATATGAGATACAAAAATGCAGATGCGCAAATATGAATCGTATGTGTGGGCATAATAAAATCAATCATATAATTTACAAAACAGGAGGAAAAAACTATGGTAAGCAAATCAATGGTAGTAAAAGCAGCAGAAGGACTTCACATGAGACCGGCAGGAGTCATCGCAAGAGAGGCAGGAAAATTTGATTCAGATGTAACAATCGTATTTGGAGACAAGAGAATCAACGCAAAGAGCCTTGTAAACATCATCGCAGCCTGCATCAAGAAAGACGCAGAGATCACTTTCGAGTGTGAGGGAGCTGACGAGGAAGCTGCACTTGCAAAGATGGTAGAACTTGAGGCAGAGAACTTCGGAGATTAATCAGATATAAATAAAGTCGGAGGTGTGATATGTACAAAGGAATTGCAGGATCAGAAGGAATCGGAATAGGAAATGTTGCCATTATCGAGGAACATCAGATAGTGATAGAGAATAAGACGATTACAGATGCAGACGCTGAGATCGCCCGTCTTCAGAGTGCTATCGAGAAATTTGTGAATGACACAAATGAGATGGCAGACAGAATGGAAAAAACAGTAGGCGCAAAAGATGCGGATATTCTTCGTGGACACATACAGCTTTTGCAGGATCCTACAATCGAGGAGCAGATCACAGCTCTTATCATAAGTTCAAAGATTACAGCAGAAAAGGCACTCGACCAGGTACTTGAGCAGACAGCAGAGATATTTGCACAGATACCGGATGAGCTTTTACAGCAGAGAGCAACAGATTTCCGTGATATCAAGACCAGAATTTTAAAGATCCTTCTTGGAATCGAGGATTACGATATCTCAAGCGCTCCGGCAGGAACAGTGCTTGTAGCGCATGACCTGACACCATCCATGACAGCAGGTATCGTTGCAGAAAATATCGCAGGAATCCTCACAGAGGTTGGTGGAAGGACTTCCCACTCAGCGATCCTTGCAAGGGCAATGGAGATTCCGGCAGTTTTAAGTATCGATGGAATCTGTTCGGCAGTTAAAAATGGAGACAGGGTAGTGCTTGACGGAACAAGCGGAGAGGCTATTGTAAATCCTGATGCCGATACAGAGAAGAAATTTGAGCAGATGCTCGAGGAATACAAAAAGGAAAAAGCGCTCTTAAAGAAATTTGCAGGAGTTCCTACAGTAACAGCGGACGGCACAAAGGTTGAGCTTGTATGCAATATCGGAAAGCCGGAGGATGCTAAAAAGGCAGTAGAGTGCGACGGAGAGGGAATCGGACTTTTCCGTACAGAATTCCTTTTCATGGACAGAGACACACTTCCTACAGAGGAAGAACAGTTTGAGGCATACAAATCCGTAGCAGAGACAATGAACGGAAAACCTGTCATAATCCGTACACTTGATATCGGAGGAGATAAGGAAATCCCATACCTCGGACTTGAGAAAGAGGAGAATCCATTCCTTGGATACAGAGCTATCAGATTTTGTCTCCAGAGAACAGATATCTACAATACACAGCTTCGTGCACTCGTAAGAGCCAGTGCATTCGGAAAGATCAAGATCATGGTTCCGCTTGTGACAGGCGTGGATGAGCTTCGAAGTGTAAAAGCTATGGTAGCAGACATCATGAAAGAGCTTGATTCAGAGGGCATTGCATACAATAAAAACCTTGAGATCGGTATTATGATGGAGACACCGGCAGCCTGCATGATGGCAGATGTGCTCGCAAAAGAGGCAGCTTTCTTCAGTATCGGAACGAACGATCTGACAGGCTACACTATGGCAGTAGATCGTGGAAACTCAAAGGTCGCATATCTTTACTCAGCTTTCAATCCGGCAGTACTTCGCGCGATCAAGCGTATAATCGAGTGCGGAAAGAAAGAGGGCATCATGGTAGGTATGTGTGGAGAGGCAGCAGCCGATCCAAAACTTATCCCACTTTTACTTGCGTTCGGACTTGATGAGTTCTCCGTAAGCGCAACAAGTGTGTTAAAGACGAGAAAGACCATTGCAGATAGCAATATTGCAGACTGTAAGGCACTCGCAGAAAAAGTTATGACATGTACAACAGAGGCAGAGGTGCAGGAAATACTTGCACAGCAGTAAAGGTTAAGACAGTTTAGACAGGCGGCAGAACCGTGGAAACGGGGATGCCGTCTTTTTTAATTAGGAATGATTTAATTAGGAATAATTTAGTTAGATACGATTAAGTTAATTACGATTGACTAAATTGTGCCTAAGTAGTAATTATTCCTTCATGTCCTTTCAGGCAGCCTTAGAATATGTATTTAAAATAAGTGAAAGCGAAAGGCTGGTGCTGGTCATAGATGAGTATCCGTATGTAGCAAAATCCTCAAAGAGCCTTGCGTCGACTTTACAGATGCTCATTGACAAAAATAAAGATAATTCTAAACTAATGCTCATATTATGTGGATCGTCAATGTCTTATATGGAGGATAATGTTCTGGCATATAAAGCCCCTTTATATGGAAGAAGGACTGCGCAGATGAAGATACTTCCATTTGATTTTGGAGATGCCTGTAAATATTTTAACCGGTTTTCGCCGGAAGATATGGCGATGGTATATGGTCTGGTGGGAGGTACACCGCAGTATCTTTTACAGATGGATGACCATATAAGTATCGAGGATAACATAAAAAATGTATTTTTAAATCCGTCATCATCTATTTTTGAAGAACCCGAAAATCTCTTAAAGCAGGAAGTACGTGAGCCTGCGGTATATAATGCGATAATAACAGCGGTGGCAGCGGGAAGTTCGCGCATATCCGAGGTTGCAACTAAGATTGGGGAAACCACAAGTGTATGCGCGCAATATATAAAAAATCTCATAGGTTTGGGGATAATATTAAAAGAAACTCCATATGGGGAGAAAGAATCAAGAAGATCGGTATATGCAATAACTGATAATATGTTCAGATTCTGGTATCGGTTTGTGCCGGATAATAATTCTATAATAAGCCGTGGGGCAGCAGACCTTGCTTATAAAAGAATAGAGCCGGCTCTTTCAGACTATATGGGAAAAATCTTTGAAGAAATATCTATGCAGTATCTCTGGAAATTGCTGCTTAATGGTGAGTCTCCAATAGAATTTATGGATTTAGGACGCTGGTGGGGAACTGATCCGAAGGAAAAGATACAGACAGAGATAGATATAATGGGGGAGCAGGACAAGAACACGGTATTGTTTGGTGAATGTAAATGGATAAACGAAAATGTGGATGTAAAAGTGCTTGAAAAGCTCAAAAACAGGAGCAGATTATTCAGATATGAGCATGCTCATCTGTATTTATTTGCGAAAAATGGATTTACGCAGGGCTGTATAGATGAAGCCGAAAAAATGGGGAATGTATCGCTTGTAACATATGGTGAAATGTATAGATACATGACAAAATAGCAATTTTATGGATATGTAAAATAATACGCATTTATAGTAAGAGGAGTAAGATATGAATTCATTTCAAATAAAATTAATTGCACTTATACTGATGACAATAGATCACATTGGGGAATTTTTGTTCCCACAATGTGATCTATTAGGGTATATAGGAAGACTATCAGCACCATTATTTTTATATATTTTATGCTGGAGTATAGATTATACGAGAAATCGAGTCAGATTTCTGGCAAGAGTGTATGCAGCGTCGGTTATAATGGATATTATATGGATACTTTTAAGTATTGGGGGAATTCATACAGATACATATAATAATGTTTTTTCATTTTTTTTCATAGTGATAGCTGTTGTAATGATTTTAGAGAATAAAACACTTTCTAAAATATCTAAAATATGTATTATTCTGGCATGGCAGGCAGCTGCATGGATATTGGTATTTGTAGTTATGCAGGATATAATTGCTAATGCTGAATATGAGACTATATGTCTTATTATGCATTCATTAGGAATAGTTACATATTCAGAGGGAGGATGGTTCTGGCTCATTCTCGGAGTGATTATATACTATTGTAAAAATGACAATAAAAAGCTCATCATAGGGTATACAGGTGTGTGTGTGCTCAGACAGGTATGTGTAGCATTGGCTGTATTTCCGAGAATACTATATTTTCTGGAATTTCATATAGGTGGAATCATATCCGCAATTGCAGATGCAATATTCTATTTCTTTTATGGAGCAGATTATCAGATGGCACCGATTGTACCGCACAATGTGTATCTGGGGGATTATCAATGGATGATGATATTTTCATTGCCTATAATGCTTTTGTACAATAATCGGCAGGGCAGGAAAGCAAAATATTTATTTTATATATATTACTTAGTGCATATAGTGCTGCTGTGTATGCTGTCAAACATAATGTAAAAATTAAGAATTCTTCAGATTTATAAATATATTTTTATGGTAAAATAATGATAAAAATAAGCGTAACGGAGGATAAAGGATATGAAAAAAAAGATGATGATATTTGTAATGACAATGTTGTTTGGTGTTGTTGGGGCAGCAAGTGGAAATACTACAGTTTCAGCGGCTGAGACAGATACTTATTATGAGAGCCGGTTAGATAATGGTGCAGTAAAAGTGGTGCAAGTGGCAGATTCGGCAATAGCAGAGTGTTCAATACCGAAATATGAATTGACTGCAAAGTCTGCGATTAAAAAAAGTCCAAGTTCAAGCAGCAAGACAATTGGGTATGCATATAAAGGTGAAATATATGTAGCGATTTCACGGAGTGGAAACTGGATAAAAGTAAATTATAGAGATACATATGGATATATCAATAAATCACATCTGAAAAAGCTGTAGAGGATACTAAAATGGGAAAAATTCTTATAGTTGAGGATGATGAGACAATTCGAAATGGTCTTATGATTATGCTTACAATACAAGGTTATATTGTGGACTGTGCGGTAGATGGAAAGGATGCAGTTGAAAAGTTTGACGATTCCTATAATCTTGTGGTAATGGATGTACTCATGCCACGTATGTCCGGCATTGATGCCTGCAGAAAAATGAGAGACATATCAAATGTTCCGATATTGTTTCTCACAGCAAAATCTTCTGAAATAGATAAGATACAGGGATTTGATGCAGGCGCAGATGATTATATAATAAAACCATTTTCAAATATGGAACTCATCGCAAGAATAAAAGCACTTATAAGACGGCGGGAGATTTACGACCAGAAACATATGGACGAAAAACTTATGAATGAGTCTGTTGAGTGTTGTGGAGTAAAAGTCTATATTAATCAAAATAAAGTGGAAGTAGATGGTAAGTCTGTAAAACTTACACGAAAAGAATATGAAATATTGAAACTATTGATCAGATATCCAGATAAAGTTTTTACGACAGAAAATATTTATGAAAGTGTATGGGGAGATATGTATACTTCGATTTCGGGAAATACTATCATGGTGCACGTAAAAAACCTAAGAAGTAAATTGTCGAAAGTGTGCGGTGATATAGTGATAGCGACTGTCTGGGGAAGGGGATACAAATTTGAAAGATGATCTAAAGCCGATATCTCGAAAAATTACAGTGATAGTGATCATAGCAATTATTTTTGCGTGTAGTTTATTCACTCTGATATATTATAAAGGAACGGAAATGATCCGGTACTATTTTTTGACAAGTAAATATATATATGAGCAGGAAACACCATATATTGAAAACTTTAGAAAATATGTTGAGGATCATAATATAGGCATAGATGATGTGGACAAATACAATGAATGGATAGTAGATAATAATATTTCATTCTTAAGTGTTGAGAAAGATGGAATTCAGAGGTATAGTTTGATGACTACAGATGGATTTATCCAACAGTCGAAAGATATGTATGATTACAGGATGATAAATCCATTCAGGCAGACAGTTCAATTTTCAGATACAGAGGCTGAGGTTTTTATATATGCAAACTACACAGAAAAATACTATACATATTTTTTTATAGCAGATTTTGCATTTTCGATGATAATAAGTTTTTTGATTATATTATGGCAGGTAAGGAGGATAATAAAACATCTACAGGCAGAGTTGGCTGAAGCGGAAGGAAAAGCAAAAAGTGTGCGGACGGATAAAGACAGCCTTTTAAGGAGTATGGCACATGATCTGCGCACACCTCTTACAGGACTTATGTCATATCTGGATATAATAAAAAACGGAAATATATCAGGCAAAGATGAGGCAGAGTATATCGGCGTTATATCAGCAAAAGCTGTAGAAATAAAAGATCTTACTGATCAGTTATTTGATTTTACGCTTGCCAGTTCTGAGGACACTATAGAAACCGATGAACCGATGGATGTGCAATACGCAATAGGAGATTATCTTTCGGAAATGTGTATGGAACTTGCGGAAAGCAAAATTTCTGTGAATATAGATAAAATGTTGTGGAAAAATGTGAAGGTTATTGTAAGTGGACGTTTTATGGGAAGAATATTCAGCAACCTTACAAGTAATATAAAAAAATATGCAGATACATCAAAAGTTGTTTCACTTGAGACAATATATTGTAAGCATAGCATTATCATAAAGATATCAAATTATATTTCAGATAACAAAAAACTATTAGAAAGTGCTGGGATAGGGCTTAAAAATATTGAGATGATGATGCAGCGTATGAATGGAAAATTTGTATATGATAGTAATGATGAAAATGGAATATTTATGGTAATGCTGGAATTTAACATAATAGAATAAGAGGTTTAAAATTAGGAGGGCTGTTCTGTACCCTTATTTTAGAGAGAAATAATTATAAAGTTTACAATTATTTTATTGAATAAAATTTAGAAAGATTTAGAAAGATTTAAGGGAATTCTTCAGATTTATATTTTATTATAACACTATAGACGTTTAGAATAACAAGGAAGGTGAGAATTTAGAAAATATCAGAAAAAATTAAAGTTATAGTATTGTATTAAATAAACAGATAATCTAAAGAACATTGCTAAATAATTAAAAGATAAGTGGGGAATCATTAGGAAGAAAAAAATTTTGGCATTACTCTTGATAACAGTACAATTAATGGGAACAAATTATGCATATTTATAAGGTGGCACAACATACAAGTAATTATAATGCATGGACATCATCAGCAACTAATAACTGGGAAAATGTTGGAACAAAAGGTAGGTATGCTTGTATAAGAAGATAGTAAAGGGATAAGAATAATTTAGTATGAAGCACAAAAATAAAGCAAAATACATCATTGCAATGGCAGGAATTATGCTGATGAGTTTATGCGCCTGCTCAAGTGATAAGGATAATGTCTGGACAACTGAAGTATCATCAACGCTATATTCACAGCAGGATATTTCCGATGCGATAGATGTAGTAAAATCTGATTTTAAACAGAATAACTCTGGTTTTACTTTAAAAAAACTATACTATGCCGGGGATGAGACAAGCCAGTCTTATCAGGAATGGGCAGATAGAAATAATGCGGACGAAGTACTGGTATTGAGGTCAGCATTTCACACAGATAGCGATGGTGGATCAGACAAATCATTTGAACCTGATACAGAATACACGGATTGGAACTGGATATTGGTCAGAAATGATGGCGGCAAATGGGCGATAGCCGATCAGGGATTTTAAGAAATTTTTAAAGAAAACCATAGTGATTTTTTAGGGAAAAATTACTAATATAGACATATAAGTTTCAAAAAGACAAGGTTTGACAAAGGAGGCCAATATGAAGCAATCGTTAGTTTTGATCATGGCAGCAGCAACGCTTTTGGCAGGTTGCGGAAATCCCAAAACCGCTCAGAATACGGACAAAACTTATGTGAAGATAGGTGAAAATGTATATGTATGCAATGCAGATGGAACATACACCTATAATGACAGCAGCTACAAATTTCAAAAGCAGTTAAAAGACGATGATTTCAATCTTGTGTATGTTGTGCTTACAAATGATGGCACCTTAAACAGCGAGGACATAAGTTCTGCGATGATAAGTGCGACAATGGAAGAACAGGATTTTGTTGTTGTAGGATTAAGAGAAGCCGATGGTGCAGCGGACACGGATAACGCCTCTTCGTCGGTGGAATACAGTTATGATGCGGATAAAGATGAATACACAATAGACAATGAAGTGTATAAGTATAAAATGCAGCTTCTTGATGAGGATAGCGCAGAAAGCTGTAATATATTGTGTAATGATCTTTCATATAGCTTTGAAAATGTACAAAGTGATGAGAGTACAGAAAACTACAGAAAGATTTAAGTGCGCATATTAAAATGCGGCATATATTTAATAAAAGAGGCTTTATGGTGCGGTATCAGGATCGAGGTTGTGATATTGGCTTTTAGCCTCTTTTATACATGGAGACATTATGAGAAAAAGTAAGTTTATAACATTGGTACTTACTGTACTGCTTACACTTTTGCCGGTTGTGTCAGTTACAATGATGTACCATATCACACAGTGTAAGGCGATAGAGGGAATGGCAAACGGTTATTTCGGTGACAGTTATACGTTGTGTTCGGTGGATGATGGCGTAAAAAACCGAAATGCGGTCATGCAGGCAGTAGATGATATTAAAGCACGTGTTGCTATATATATGACAAAGCAGTACGGAAAAAATAAAGTAAATGCAATCTATTATAATAAACAATTTGTGAATTTTCCTATGCGTTATGGTCATTTTTTTACAAAAGAAGAATTAAAATGTGGTAAAAATATGGCGGTAGTAGGAAAGAATCTCGAGGGAAAGATAAAGGAACAGGATGGCTATAAGTATATAAAAGTCAAAGATGAATATTTTCGTGTTATCGGTATTATAGGCTATGACAGTGAGACGATCATTGATGATTACATATATATTTCTGTAAAACAGGCAGATAGAATTATAGACAGTAATTTATGTACGCTTGACATCTGGGGGAAAGAAACAGGGGCGGAAGATCAGTTTACGGAAAATCTCTCGGAAAATGGAGTTTTGGCAGAGCAAAGAGCCGGGACAGCGGCATATTCGGAATCGGTGTTTGTGGACATATTATATGGCAGATGGTTTATTGCAATTTTTGTATGTGATCTCTTATGTATTGCAGTAATTTCGGTGCAGTGGATAAAACGCCAGCAGCGGGAAATCTGTATACGCAGGCTTGTGGGAGCAAAAAATTTACAGGTTTTAGGGCATATTTTAGCAAAGTATATATTGTATACGGTGGTTTCAATGGTGTTAAGCACGCTCATATGTATGCTTGCATTTTCAGAATATATGTATGCGATTTTTATAGGATATATGACGATAATACCGGTAATGCTCGTTGTTATAATAATAAATGTGTTTAGTGCCATGAGAGTTCCGATAGCGGAGGCGGTTAGAAAATGAAGTATTTAATAAGATTTTTTTTAAAACATAAGGGAACTTACCTTATAATGATGCTTTTGCTCGTGCTGTCGACGATATTTTTAGGAATCGTGCTTGGTATGGGACATAAGACAGATATCGCATCCGAAGAACAAAGCGGCAGAGCAGATGAGGTAAGCAAGGTGCTTAGATTGACGGAGACAATGTCAGATGTGGATTTCTATTCATATATGGATGATGGAGGCGATATATTTGAGAAGGTGTGTAATGTACTGAAAAAACTGGATGAAAAATATGGTGATGACTATGTTATTCAGGCATCACAGTTTATTGAGTTGGAAAATGTGCAAGTTGATGATAAATTCCTTATTAATTATGAAGAAGGAGATGAGGAATCTTCTACATATGAATATGATGGGGCAAAATATAGTGATGTCAAAGCAATGCAGGTTTCAAATGGATTTTTTGCACAGAATAAGCTCGCATTAAGCTCCGGAAATTTTTTCAGTGAGAATGACTATAAAACATATGGATTTGAGGAAATTCCGGTCATACTCGGCAACGAATATTCACAGGATTATAATATCGGAGATATATTTGAAGGCTCATATTTGTACAAGAATATGAAATTTAAGGTTGCCGGATTTTTGTCGGATGCTTCATTTTTTTACGACAACTCAAAAAACGATATGACTTCATGCGGCAGATATATATTTATGCCGGCATTTGAGAATCTTTCATATGATGATGTAGGAATAAAGGCAGCGGATCAGTATATACAGTCATATATTTATACACATGGACAATATCAGAAAGTTTGTGATGACGTGGAAAATATAATAGAAGAATGTGGACTCTCTACAGATTATATAGGGTTTATGAACGATAATACATCTGATGAAAATGTTGACTTGTTTTCCACGTATGCATCCATGACAGGGCTGGTCTCAAAATATCTTACTATAATAATAGCGATAATGATAGTATGTATAACAGCAATTTTGTCCATAGTTCTTGTCAATCTGATACAGGAGGAAAACTTTAATTTCGGTGTGTATATAATGTGCGGAATGAAGCCGGGAAAACTGGCATTGATTTTGTTTTTATTTGATATGTCGGTAGTCGGAATAAGTGATATCGTGACGGTATGGATTCTTTTAATGAAAAATACAGGTGCCTTAAGTATTCTTATTGTACAGGCAGTTATGCTTGCTATACTTGCAGTAAGCTATATCGTCTGTTATGTAAATTTGAAGAGAGTAGATATTTCAAGTCTTTTAGGAGGAAATGAATGAGCCTTATAAAACTTAACAATATATGTGTAGAATATGGCAGGGAAAACAAACAGAGGGCGCTTAATGATGTCAGCATGGAAATTGATGATAAGGAATTTGTTGCGGTCATGGGAAAAAGCGGCTGTGGAAAAACAACGCTTTTAAATGTTCTTGGAACGCTGCTTAAGCCGCAGAGTGGAGAATACATATTTGACGGAAAGCCGGTGCTTGCCAAAAACAGCAATGAACTTGCAGAATTCAGAAACGAAAATATGGGCTTTGTAGTGCAGCATTTTGCTCTTGTGCCGGATATGTCTATATATGACAATGTGGCACTGCCGCTTACTTATCGTAAAATGTCAAAAAGTGATGTGAAAAACAGGGTTATGGCTGTGCTTGAGGAACTTGAAATATACGACCAGAAAAATAAGTATCCCGGAGAATTGTCCGGAGGACAGTGCCAGAGAGCTGCGATAGCGCGGGCGATAGTAACAGAGCCAAGGCTTATACTTGCAGATGAGCCTACCGGGGCGCTCGATGGGGAGAACGGAAATATGGTCATGGACATTTTACAGAAATTAAACGGGAAAGGCATTACGATAATCATGGTAACACATGATAAGGAACTTGCACAGTGCGCATCTCGTATAATACGCATGCAGGATGGCTGCATATATCGTAATTGTTAGGCATATTCACAGAGAAGAGAGGGATTTATATGAAACACAAAAATAATGTAAAATGTATTGTTGCAATGGCAGTAATTATGATAATCAGTTTGTGCGCCTGCTCAAGTGATAAGGATAATGTCTGTACAACTGAAGTATCATCAACGCTATATTCACAGCAGGATATTTCCGGTGCGATAGATGTAGTAAAATCTGATTTTAAACAGAATAACTCTGGTTTTACTTTAAAAAAACTATACTATGCCGGGGATGAGACAAGCCAGTCTTATCAGGAATGGGCAGACAGAAATAAAGCGGATGAAGTACTGGTATTGCTGTCAACATTTCACACAGATAGTAATGGTGGATCAGATAAATCATTTGAACCTGATACAGAATATACGGACTGGAACTGGATATTGGTCAGAAATGATGGCGGCAAATGGAAGATAGTTGACCAGGGATATTAACAGGGTATAAGTTACTGTGTTTACAAATGAGGCCATCATAAGAATCGAGATCATAAGTTCATAGATATCTATAAAATAAGTCATGAAAAGAGTGTATAAATGAGTAAAAAGAAAATAAATATACTCACAGCAGCAAGCAGCCTGATATTTGGAGTAATAATTGCATTAATCGTAGTTCAGTATTCGAAATATGAATACCTAAGTGATCTGACAAATGGATTGTATAAGGATAATTCTGTTTATTTTAAAGTAAATGATATAAATGAAGTTGATAAAATAACGGAAAAATTATCACATAATGAGGTTTTCTTTGGGGAAATAAATAATGATTACAGAGCAGTATATTTCAATAAAAGATACTCTCTTCCGATGAAAAAGGGGCGATTTTTTAGAAAAGGTGATTTTAAGGAAAATAATAATTATGTAGTAATTGGAAGTGAACATGAATCATCAGTAAAAAAAATTGATGGAAAAAATATTTTTAATTATGGGGGAGTTGATTTCGAAGTTATAGGAATAGTCGGGATGGATATAGCTTCTCCACTTGATAAGATGATATTTTTTAATATGAAGAATGTGGCGAAGTATATGGCGATAGAGGATACTTTGTTTGTTCTTTCGACAAATAATAAAAATAGTTCAGCTATAGATAATGCAGATATACAGATTTATGATGTTCCGGTCGTAGGTGTACACAGGGTAATCAACTATAAGGTGGCGGTGTTTGTTATAGCATATTGCTGTGTGGCATTAACACTGTTTTGTGTTGTGAGTCTTTTATATATGTATCTGGGAAACCAGAGTAACAAGATCAAGGCTTATGGAATAATGGGATTTTGCCGGTCGTATATTGTCTATAATATTTTTAAGGAGCAGCTAAAGTATATTTTAGTTCCGGTTATAGCCGGTACGGCAATATTTTCTCTGGCTGACGGCCGATTATATATTGGGATATCGCATATTATCTTTATGATCATGATGATTGCGTTTTTAATAGTTTTTTTGCTGATTGTTTTAGAAAGAAAAATACGGAATATTTTAAGAAGTGGAGAACTTTTCTATGATTAAGGATATAGAAAGTATACAAAAATAGAGAAAATTTACTGTAATTGTATTATTTTACTTTGCGGCTTTATTTTGATAGGAATATTGTTTGATAATATCTCTGTTTTTTATAATGATCAGAAGCAGTCAGTAGATAAGTTAGATCCACAAAAGGAATATCAGCTTTCAAACACAATTGTAGAAATTCAAAATTTTTCATCATATTTTAAGGATGAGAGTCATTTAGAAAATATGAAACTTTTCTATAAGGCACTTAATAACAGTGATAAATTTATGTATCTGGACAAATTCGAGCAGTGTATGTATATGGAAAATCGGATAGGTACAAATATTTTTGCGTGCGGATACGAGGATGGGGAACCGGAGTATTACGAAGATGATGACGGTACGATTAAATATGCTATCAAAAATGTCACAATAGGGAAAAATACTCAGGATTACTATGATTTTAAGGTTACGGACGGCAGATTGTTTAATGATGATGATTTTGAAGATAACCAGATAATACCGGTTATTTTAGGTGCAGAGTATAAGGGCTATTACGAAGTAGGAGACAGATTCAGCGCAGAATACCTGTTTGAGCCTAAAGACTATGAAGTTATCGGTTTTCTGGAAGCAGATACTGCAATCATAAGTCAGGGTGGAATTATTTATCTGGACAGATACATGATATCTCCCAGCATAATAATGGATGATCCTCCCACAACATGGGATGAATTAATGTATCAGGCAGAATCATATGAAGAGAAAATAGAAGGAAATGCGGTTTTGACGGAGAATTATTCATTGGCTGAATTTACCGCATATATAGAACAGCTTACGAACCGGTATAGTATGTTTGATATTCAGATAGTAACTCCAAATGCGTCTTTCCTGGACACATCGCTGATCCTGTCATGTTATATGGGAAAAAACATGTTTTTCTTATTGGCGGGGATTATTTTTCTGGTGCTGACGATCATAAACTGGTGCTTTTCTGTCAATCTGTTTAAGATGCTGTCCAATTATTTTGGAGTGCAGATATTAAATGGATGCAATGAGAATATTTTATTTAATGCGGTATTTATATACAAATCTGTATTTATGTTGTCAGGAATAGCCGGAGCGGTATTTTTGCTGATGTGTATGCAGCAATTTAATATGTTTGTGGTAATTGCTTCTATTATATATATAGTCATAAACACAATTATTGATAAGGTTATATTAAGAAAAATGTTAGATCAGGATATTGATCATCTATTAAGGAGTAAATAAAATATGCCATTGATTATAGAAAATGTATCAAAAAGCTTTAAATCAGAGGGAGCCTCATTAGAGGTTTTAAAAGATATAAATCTGGAACTGAATGAGGGTGAAGTTACGGTTATACTGGGTAAAAACGGATCCGGTAAATCAACGCTGCTTAAAATAATAGGAGGAGTACTTACCTGTGATTCTGGAAAGATAATATATAACGATAAGCAGGTTAATACTTCTGAAAGAAAAAGGCGCGTTTTTCTGGAAAAAAGAATAGGCATAATACCACAGAATAATGAGCTGATACCTGAATTAAGTGTATATGAGAATGTTTCTCTGCCATTAAAATACAGGGGAGAAAAACGACTTGAGATGGAAGAAAAAGTTATGGAAATTCTTGAATTTGCCGGGCTGTCAGACATCAAGGATAAATCCGTCAGTTTGTTATCCGGCGGGGAAAAGCAAAGGACTGCCATTGCAAGGGCATTGGTTAAGGAACCGGAGATAATTCTGGCAGATGAGCCGACAAGTGCCCTGGATAAAAAAATGAATGAAAAAGTATTGGATCTTTTTATGCAGCTAAAAAATAAAAATGTGATAACTGTAATTGTTACGCATGATAATGCTATTGCAGAAAAATTTGATAGAGTTATACGGATAGTGGATGGAAAAGTCATAACAGACGATCATGCCATTGATGGAACTTTGAATGGTATAGACAGATTAAAAGCATAATAAAATTTTAAGAAAAACGTGGTTGCAGTTTGGTACTTTCGGACTTATAATTTGCTTATAAGACAAACAGGAGGATAACTATAATGGACAACAAAATTACAGACAGCATCATCTATATTGGTGTAGACGACAAGGATATCGACTTATTTGAGAGCCAGTATGTCGTACCTAACGGAGTATCTTACAATTCATATGTGATCATGGATGAAAAGATTGCGATCATGGATACGGCAGATGCAAGAGTTACTGATAAATGGTTTGAAAATCTCCGTGCTGCATTGGGTGATAGAAAGCCGGATTATCTGATAGTTTCACATATGGAACCGGATCATGCTTCAAATATCCAGAAAGCAGCAGAGGCTTATCCTGATATGAAAATCGTAGGGAATGCAAAGACTTTTCCGATGATGGCGCAGTTTTTTGATATAGATCTCACAGATAGAAAAGTCGTTGTGGCTGAGGGTGATACACTTTCACTTGGAGAGCATGAGCTTACTTTTGTCATGGCACCGATGGTTCACTGGCCGGAAGTAATGATGGAGTATGAATCAAAGGACAAAGTACTTTTTTCAGCAGATGGCTTCGGAAAGTTCGGAGCACTTGATACTGATGAGGACTGGGCCTGTGAGGCAAGACGTTATTATTTTAATATTGTTGGAAAATATGGTGCACAGGTTCAGGCTGTACTCAAGAAAGCAGCAGGGCTTGATATAAACATAATCTGTCCTCTTCATGGACCGATCTTAAAGGAAAACTTAGGATATTACATTGATAAATACAATACATGGAGCAGCTATGAGCCGGAAGATGAGGGAATTTTAGTTGCATGTGCATCCATTCATGGAAACACTAAAAAGGCAGCGGAAGAGCTGGTCGAGAAACTTAAAGCCACAGGGGTAAAGGTTGCATTTACAGATCTTTGCAGGGATGATATGGCTGAGGCTGTAGAGGATGCTTTCAGATATGACAGACTTGTACTTTGCACTTGTACATATGATGCTGGAATTTTCCCACCGATGGAGGATTTCTTACATCATCTTAAAGCAAAGGCATACCAGAAACGAAAGGTTGCGTTCATGGAAAACGGAACATGGGCTCCTACAGCGGCTAAGCAGATGAAAGCAATAGTGGAAAGCTTCAAAAACATTGAAATGATAGAGCCTGTTGTAACAATTAAATCCACATTAAATGAAAATTCAAGGGCGCAGATGGATGAACTTGTCCAGAATCTTGTTAAATAAATAAGGAATATTAAGAACCCGGGGCAAATGCTCCGGGTTTTGTGTTATAGTAAGAATATGAAAAAATATGTGATCAAAATAGATAGGACAGATAAAAAATCAATATTACAGTATTGCCGTGAAAACGGAATAGATTTATGCCCGGCTCCATGTGGCGGAAAGGGAACATGCGGCAAATGCAAAGTTCACGTTACAAAGCCATATGATAAGGTAGCACTGGCATGTAAGACAGAGGCTGTAAACGGAATGGAAATTGCGCCGGTCAGGGATGAGTCAGAGAATATGGTGGTTCTGCAGGGGGACAAAGTCTCTGATGATACAGTAGACGAAAAAGACCGGCAAGATGATCTGGATAGAAGAATCGTTTCACCCAAAGACGGAATAAGAGATAGATCATCAGATGTGATATGTGTGGCGTGTGATATAGGGACGACAACTGTCGTCTGCAGCATTATTGATCCGGTGACAAAAGATGTACTGGCAAGCCGGGCGGGAGCGAATCCGCAGAGAAGTTTTGGTGCGGATGTTGTCTCAAGAATCGAGGCAGCCTGTGCAGATGACGATAATCTGAAAACTATGAACAATGCTATCGTAAATCTGATATCCGGGTGGATAACTGATATGATACAAAAGCTTGGTGTGGAAAAGATAAAGCTTCTGACGGTTGCGGCAAATACTACTATGTGTCATTTATTTGCGGGAATATCTCCTGAAAAAATCGGAAAAGCACCATTTATGCCGGATGAACTGTTTGGAAAAGAATATAAAGGCGCTAAGATTGGAATCTTAAATTGTGAAAAAGTATATATAATTCCAGCCGTTTCCGGATATGTTGGTGGAGATATAACTGCCGGAATGGCAGAATGTATAGATGCTGACGAAATGACGCTTTATCTGGATATAGGCACAAATGGTGAGATGGCGCTCGGCAGAGGTGGAAAGTATCTGTGTGCGGCAACAGCAGCAGGCCCGGCTTTCGAAGGTGCACAGATAGAGATGGGAATGCCGGGACAAAAAGGTGCAATAGATAAAGTGTGGCTTGAAGGAAGGAAAATATGCTATTCGGTTATCGGTAATGTACGTCCTTTAGGAATATGCGGTTCAGGAATAATAGATGCGGTAGCTGTCTTTCTTGATACTGGAATAATAGATGAAAACGGAACGATAAAAGATATGGCAGATATTCCTCTCTGGTATCGCCCTTATGTAGAAGTTTTTGATGATGAGGACGATGACGAAGATATATATCCGGCAGAAACGGCAGAAAAAGTTGTCCATATTTCACCGGAAGTGATATTAAATCAGGATGATATAAGGAGGATACAGCTTGCAAAATCGGCTATTGCAGCCGGAATAGATGTGTTGATCAAAGAATATGGTATAACGTACAAAGAAATCGACAGAGTATGTCTTGCCGGAGGATTTGGAAACTATCTGGATCAAAAGAGCGCAGCCCGGATAGGACTGATTCCGGAAAAACTGCTTAAAAAAACGGTTTCAGTAGGAAACGCAGCCCAAAAAGGTGCAATTGCTACAGCATATATTTATGAAGATCATGGTTCAAAAACAGAAACAAAAATATTAAATAAAGATATAATAAACAAAACAAATGCTATTATATCAACGATGGCATATATTGAGTTGTCCACTTACCCCGGATTTGATGAAATGTATGTGTCTCACATTAATTTTACATGTCCGTAAGAAAAATTATCATGTTGTCAATCCGCGAATCAATATTGGTAAAGTTGTGAAGCTTTGCACAAGCAGGGACGGATTTTCAAGTTTTCGTGCAATTGTGATGCCGGCCTGTTGCCCCATATCATATACATCAATATCAATAATTGTCGGAGAAGGATCAATGATGCTGGTATATGGATATCGATCAAATGTCAGAAAAGCAATTTCCTCTGGAACCTGAAGATCAGAGTGTTCGATAGCTTTTACAACACCTAATGCAATCATGTTGTTTTCACAGATTATAGCTTGTGGACGATTTTCAAGTGCAAGTAAGTCTAATGCAGCAGTATATGCAGATTCACGGCTGGAATCAGTGTATACAATATATTCTTTTGGCATCCGATGTCCATTTTTTAACAGCGTTGAACGTACGCCTTTTAGACGTTGTGCGGAGATTGTATCTGTTTTGCGTCCACCGATAAAAGCAATAGAATTATAACCACAGGAAATCAGATGCTCCGCAGCAAATTGTCCGCCTAAAGTATGGTTAGTATCAATCCAGCATAATTGATTGTCAAAACCGGGATTTCCAATGACTACATGTGGAAAGTTCTTGGATAGGATAAAATCTGCAGTTTTATCGTTTAAAGCTGAACCATGTACTACGATACCATCTGCGCTACCGGCAGAAATAACCTTATTTACAGTTTCCCCTGGATATGATTCTGTTGAAGTGTCCATAAGGGTAACGGTGTAGTTATTTTTTGAAAGTTCTCTGTAAGCCCCACACATTATGTCGAACATATGTGGGTTCTTGTATGCTTCTTCTTTTCCAAGCGCTGTCAAAAAAATAATACTTTTTGTACTTCCTTTTGCAAAACTGACTGCTCTCGAATTAGGGGTATAATGGAGTTCGGTAATAACTGAATTTACTCGGTTTATTGTATTTTGTGAAATGGAACCGCTATTATTTAAAATCTTTGAAACTGTAGAAACGGAAACCCCGGCCGCTTTTGCAACATCTTTAATTGTAATTGCCATACATATTCTCCCATGTGAATCTCAGATAGATTATTTTTATATGTAAAACATATAATGATATGAGGGGCAAAAGGTATTTTGCCCCTTTAATCATATAATTTTATACAAATATTATTATCAAAATAATATAAAACGTCAATACAAGAAATGTGTACAAAAACAAAAAGTTGGTGTAGCGGTTTCTCACTAAAGTGAAGATTACAATTGCTAAAAGTATTGTAAATAATAGTGACAAGTGTTTTAATTGCCTTACAAGCAATTGAAATGATTGCTAAAACAAAGAAAACAGTTTCATGGAGGGTGAAGAAATGAAGAGAAAATTAAGTATTCTTTTATGTGGTACTTTGGCAGCAGGCATGCTTACTGCGTGTGGGGGAAAAAAGGAGATGACAGGTTCAGAAACAAACGCAAAAAGCACTGGCGAAGAAGAAACAGTCACTATCTGGCACGATGGTGATGAGGCGATTATGGGAGTAATTGAGGATACTGTAAATAAGAAAATTGCAGATGAAAATGTGAGTATAAAGTTTGAAAAAAAGACAGGGCTGACAGACCAGCTGAAATTATATGGAAATGATCAGGCAAACGGACCAGATATGTATTTGTATGCCCATGATTCGCTTGGAATGTTAGCAGAGATGGGAATACTTGCTCCGGTTACAGATTTTATCAGTGCGGATGATGAGGCTGATCTGCTTCCAATGACAGTTGAGGCAGGAACTTACAAGGATACCCAGTATGTATTGCCATTGTATTATGAATCATTGCTTTTTATTTATAACAAAGACTTATGGAAAGGTGCCCTTCCAAAGACAACGGATGATCTGCTTTCCTATATGAAAGAGAATACAGATGTGGATGCAGGAACATATGCGGTTGTAAATCAGCATTCAACAGCTTACAATGTTGCACCTGTTATCAATGGATTTGATGGTTATATTATTGACAAAGATGCAAAACCAGGACTTGATGATGCCAATACGATCAAGGCTGTAGAATACAATAAAAAGTTTGCCGAGCTTATGGGTGAAGGCGATTATGATACTTGTAATACTTTATTTAACGAACAGAAAGCACAGGCAATTATCGGAGGACCATGGTTAGTTTCCGGAATCAAAGATGCTGGTATCAACTATGGAATTTGTTCTCTTGCAGATTTTACACTTCCAAATGGAAAAAGTCTTGCACCATATTCAGGTGTTCAGGGGGTTGGAATTTTAAAATATGCAGAGGAAAATAAAAAGGATGCCATAACGAGTGTATTAAAAGCATTATGTAGTACAGAGACGGGTGTTGCGCTGGCGAAAGAATCAAACTGTGCTCCGGCAAATCAGGAAGCATATAAGGATGAAGAAGTAGCAGCAAATGAAATGATTATGGCAATGAAGACAACAGCCGAGTCAGCTGAACCAATGCCAAATATTCCTCAGATGAGTGTTATGTGGGGACCGGCAGAAAGCATGCTTGCAGCCGTAAATAAATCCGGGGAGGATGTAGAAGCTTCAGCAGAAAAATATCAGGAAGAGGCAGAAGCAGCAATTGCAGATATGCAGTAATATAAGAGGACAATAATAAAGTAAGGGCAAAAAAGGGTAATAGGGTATGAAAAAAAGAAAAAAATTGATGATATGGATCAATACATTACCGGCAATGATTTTGATCGGCGCAATTATTGTGTTTCCAATTTTATATACTGCGTACATATCATTTACCAATATGAATCTATTTCACTGGAATGATTATAAATTTGTTGGAATTGAAAACTATGTAAGAGCATTATTTAAGGTAGATGCAGGTTTCCTTTCGGCAATTTTGACAACAATATTATGGACTATTTTAAACATGGTAATTCAGGTAGTGGTTGCGTTTTTTATTGCCCTGGGACTGAATACGCGGGGACTTAAACTAAAAAATGTGTATAAAACATTATTAATGTTCCCGTGGGCAATGCCCGCCTATGTTTCAATTCTTTTATGGAAGGTCGGAATTTATAATACAGAATTTGGTCTGGCAAACAAAGTGCTTTCAGCGCTTGGGTTTGATAAAGTAAATTATCTGGCTTCGAATGTTCCGGCATTTATTTTCTGCATGGTCTTAAACCTCTGGATGGCACTGCCATTTATGATCATGATGTTTGATGGAGCGCTGCAAAGTATAGATAAGAGTTATTATGAGAGTGCGAGAATGGATGGCGCTGGCTTTTGGGTGCAGACCATGAAAATTACGGTTCCGGCTGTAAAAAATATCATGGCGCCGGCAGTTATTATGACGACATTCACAACTTTTAAGCAATTCGATATAATTTATCTTTTGACGCAGCAAAAAGGGGCACTTACAGGTGCAACACTGCAGACAATTATTACTTATGCGCACAAAAACGCATTTGTGTCAAATAATTATGGGCTATCATCTGCGGTATCAATGATAATTTTTATCCTGATAATTGTATTATCCGTATTTACAAACAAGGGCATTAAGGAGGAAGCGTAAATGAATAAAAGAAAGATAAAAAAATATGCAGGACTTACAATATTAAATATTGTATTTATCATTCTTTGTTTTTGTGGACTTGTGCCAATCCTATATGCACTTGCGTTATCATTAAGCAGCCAGACATCTGCATTGTCTTCTGGTTTTGCATTTTTACCGAAAGGACTTACGTTTGAAAATTATCGGAGGATTCTTATGGAGGAGCCGTTTCTACGCTGGTTGTGGAATTCAATTGTATTGGCTGTCGGAACGGTAATTATTGCTATGATGTGTTCCGTAAGTTGCGCATATGTATTCTCAAGATATCGTTTTAAAGGAAGAATTCAGGCTATACGTGGACTCTTAATATTAAATGCTTTTCCACAGATTTTGACTATGTTTGCTATTTTCCGCCTGTTTAAAACCCTTAATCTGCTAAACAATAGATTTGGTTTGATTTTGATTTATGCAGGAACAATGTGTATTTTTAGTATTCAAAATTTAAAGGGGTATTTTGATACGATACCGGTTGAAATTGAGGAAGCCTCGAAAATAGATGGTGCATCAGAGATGCAGCTTTTATGGAAGATCATTTTACCACTTGCAAAACCGTCTATTATTGTAACTTCTGTAATGGTGCTTATATTTGTATGGAATGAATATCTTTTTGCCACAACTTTTATGTTAAACGAAACAACATATACACTAGCTGGTGGATTGTATCAGTTACAGGCTAATGATTATAGCAGAAGCTGGCCATTATTTACATCAGCTGCGATTTTAGTGTCGATTCCGCTTTTGATCGTATTTTTTGTTATCCAAAGGCATATGGTATCAGGATTAACGGCAGGCGGAGTGAAAGGTTAAAGGAGAAGAATATGCAGTTACAGGCAATTACCCATATACCGTTGTCAAAAGATGCGTATATGGTCAACGAAAATACAATTGTAATCCGATTAAAAGTGGGGAAAGGCGATATAAAAAGCAGTGATGTTTATTATGGAGATCGGGTTTGTATGTCAGAACCGATCTTGGTTAAGAGAGTAAGCATGAAAAAAATCGCATCAGATGAGTTATTTGATTATTTTGAGGGTGAAATTAAAAGTGAATATACAAGAGTCTGCTATTATTTTCACATAAAGGATATAGAGGGGAAGGAAACATATTATAGTGAGTATGGATTTTCTGAGAAAATGACATGTTGCAGAACTCAATATTTTCAATTTCCATATTTACATAGAAATGACATGATCTGTATACCAAAATGGACAGAAAATATGGTTATGTACCATATTTTTCCGGATAGTTTTGCTGAGAAAAAAAATTACATCTCAGGGCGCAGGAAAGTAATTCAAATTGAAAAAGGTCTTACCAGTGAATCAAAAAATGGAGGGACATTGCGTGGAATTGTCGAAAATTTGGATTATATAGAAGAATTGAATGTAAATTGCCTTTATTTAAATCCTATTTTTAAGGCAGCTTCTTATCACAAATATGACACAATTGATTATATGGAAATAGATCCTTGTTTTGGAACAAAACAAGATTTGAAAGATTTAGTAAATGAGTGTCATAAAAGAGGTATACGGGTTATTTTAGATGGGGTATTTAATCACTGTGGAAGCGGATTTTTGCCATTTTTGGATGTGTTAAAAAATGGAGAAAAATCAGAATATTGTAACTGGTTTTACAAACTAAACTTTCCAGTGGTATATGATACAATACCGAACTATGAAGCATTTGCGTATGTAAAAGAAATGCCAAAGCTGAATACGGGAAATCAGGAGGTGATAGATTATTTTTGTAAGGTAGGCAGATACTGGATCAGAGAAGCAGATATTGATGGATGGCGCCTTGATGTGGCAAATGAAATCAATCATGATTTCTGGAGAGCGTTTAAAAAGGCGGTTAAAGAAGAAAAGGATGATATTTTCCTGATTGGAGAAATTTGGGAAGATTCAACGATATGGTTGATGGGAGATCAGTTCGATTCAACCATGAATTATACATTTTCTTATATATGCAGAGAATTTTTTGCAAAAAAAATAATTTCTGTTTCTCAATTTGATCAGAAGATTCATAGAATGAATCTTCGATATCCAGAAATGGTTACCAGAGCACAAATGAATTTTTTAGATACACACGATGTTTCGCGCTTTTTTAGTGACTGTGCAGGCGATGCTAGAAAATTGAGACTGGCAGTACTTTATATGATGTGTGCGGTTGGAATACCATCCGTATTCTATGGTGATGAATGCGGGATCACAGGCATAACAGAACCGGAGTACAGAAAAACTATGCAATGGGGATGTGAAGATTCTTTGATAGAGTTTTATCAAAAATGTATTAAAATCCGTAAAAATTCTAAGGCACTTTGCACAGGAACCTATGAGACGCTGATTTGTGAAGATAAAAATGAAATTTATGGATTTGCCAGAAAAACAAAAGAAGAAACAATTGTTGTTATTATGAACATGGGAGAAAAAGAGCAGAAGATAACAATTCCTGGTGCAAAACATCAATGGCTGGATGCCTTTTCTGATAAAAAACAGGACGGAAATCAAATTGTATGTAAAGGAATGTCAGGAATTATATTAAGAAAAATGTAAATGAAAACAATAAATTGTATTGGTAGGAGATATGTGTATGAATAATAGAAAAATTATACCTATGTTATTTAGTTTATGTGCATTTTCAGCAATTTCTATGATTCCGCAACATGTAGATGCGGCACAGTCCTTGGAAGGGGACAGTATATATCAAATTATGGTAGATCGTTTTTATGATGGAGATTCTAGCAATAATGCAAAAGGAGAAGCATTTCGGAATACAGAAAATACTCAGGATGATTTTCGCTATATGCATGGTGGTGACTGGCAAGGAGTTATAGATAAAATTGATTACATTAAAGGAATGGGGTATACAGCAATTTGGATTTCGCCGGTATCTGATCCTCAACTTTGGGGGATGCCTGACAGCAATGGAAAACAGTGGCCAACAGCTTATCATGGATACAATGTTTATGATCCTAATAGGGCAAATCGTTATTTTGGATGCGAGGATGAACAAAGAAGCAAGGAAAAGCTAAAAGAATTAGTAGATGTTTGCCACGAAAACGGAATAAAGGTAATATTGGATGTTGTGCCTAATCATGTGGGGGACTATTTACAAGGAACAGATAAAAATGCACATTATATTGATGCGAATGGTTTAAAAAGTGGTACGCAGACCAAACCTGTTTCGCCTTTTGATAACATAGATTGGTACCATAATCTTGGGGATATTGATTTTTCAAATGAACATCCTCATTGTGATGCAACAACATCTATGATTGAAAATCATGATCTGGGCGGACTGGATGATATTGATTTTGATAATTTAGAGGCAAAACAAGCAATGTTCGATTCTATCAAAACATGGTTTGATTATACTGGTGCTGATGCGGCGCGTGTGGACGCAGCAAAATGTATGAAACCAGAGGATATTCACGAATTGCAGGAATATATCGGGGTAACAACATTCGGTGAAAATTTTGATATGTGTTCTGATTATGTAGCAAAATGGGTAGGAGATAATGCGGAGGATGGAATGTTGGATTTTCCGTTATTTCAGGCTGTTGTAAATGATTTTGCATATGGAAGAAATTTTGATAATATCGATGAGACATCATTAAAGAAAGTGTTCGACCAGGATGTACTGTATGGCGAGAATGTAAATAACATGGTAACATTCATTGATAATCATGACAGGAACAGATTTTTAACTGAGGCTGGCGGGGATGTAAAGAAAATGCAAAATGCATTAACGTTTATTTATTCATGTCGAGGAGTTCCAACGGTATTTCAGGGAACAGAGCAAAATAGAGGAAATGCAAATGGACAGGCTATTAATGGAATTGCTGATACATGGAATCGATGGAGTATGCAGACAAAGGATTATGATGGAAAAGTAATTGTAGATTACTTTAATGAAAATACAGATACTTACAAACTAATTGGACGCCTTAACGAAATAAGACAGCAGTATCAGGCATTGAGAGAAGGAACCCAGCGAGAAATGTGGTCATCTCCACATTATTATGCGTTCTCAAGACGGATGGATGATGGTGAAAACAAAGGGCAGGAAATTATCTGTGCATTCAATAATTCATCAGAGAGTTTAAATGCGAATATGCAGATACGGGCTGAAAGCAGTATTAAGGCAGGAGCAGTTTTAGTAAATGTGAATAATCCAAATGATACTGTGGTAGTTTCTAGTGATAAGCGAGTCAATATCACTGTTGATGGAAATTCAAATAAAATGTATGTATTAAAGGAACAGGGAAACATTGAAAGTGTAAATGTTTCATTTACAATCAAAAATGCGCAGACAACTTGGGGGCAAAATGTATATATTGTAGGAAATTGTCCAGAGTTAGGAAACTGGGATCCGGCAAAAGCAGTAGGACCAGGAAGCTGCTCTAATTATCCAACATGGCAGCTTAATGCAACAATTCCAGCGGGAAAAACAATTGAGTTTAAGGCTATAAAAAAGGATGCAGCGGGGAATGTTGTGTGGGAAAATGGTAGCAATCATGTCTTTGAGATTGGAGCAAATGATTGTAATTGCACAATAACATGGAATTAAAAATGTAAAAAATAAAAGTCAAAATGTAATTTAATGAAATAGATTACATTTTGACTTTTTGTTATACTATATTTGTGTGATAAGATTTTATGAGGGTTTGTGTTTGGAGTCTCTAAACAAAAATTTATAATCAGCTATAATAGAAAGGCAGACAAGATGAGTATATTTGATATCATAGGTCCGGTAATGGTAGGACCATCAAGTTCGCATACGGCAGGAGCTGTAAGAATAGGATATATTTGTTATAAACTGATGGGAGAGCCTATTATAAATGCGGATATAGGTTTATATGGCTCTTTTCTTGCAACAGGAACCGGGCATGGAACAGATAAGGCACTGGTAGCAGGACTTCTGGGGATGCTGCCTGATGATATCAGGGTACCGGATAGCTTTAAGATAGCAGATCAGATAGGCATGCGGTACAAATTTCAGGAAGCACATCTTACGCAGGCGCATCCGAATACAGCAGTGCTTGGACTTACAGGAAAAAGCGGCAGAAATCTGGAAGTGGTGGCTGAATCAGTCGGGGGTGGAAGGATACATATCCGCAAAATTGATGGACTGGATGCTAATTTTGCAGGTGACTATCCGACAATAATCATTCACAATACAGATGAGCCGGGGCATATTGCCTCAATGACTGAGGTGCTCAGGAAATTCAATATAAACATTGCAACAATGCAGTTATACAGAGCCTGTCCGGGAGGAATGGCAGTGACAGTGATAGAATGTGATCAGGAGGTTCCGGACGAAGCGCTTAAGATACTAAACAGTGAAAAAGGGATACTAAAAGTTACTTATCTTAGCCTTGAATAGTTCGTGAATTGTATTTAATCTGGAATTAATATTAAAAATAAAAATTATATGATGATATAATAAAAGGAGAAAATATGGCATTTACAGCGATTTCAGATATATTGAAATATAAAGAAGAAAACAATTGTAAATTCTGGGAAGCAATTGTACAACAGGAAGCAAAAGACTCTCTTGTAGACGAAAAGACAGTCATAGATAAAATGACAAAAATGTATCATGTCATGAAAGAGGCTGATGCCTCATATGATGGGGCTCTTATGTCAAACAGTGGGCTTTCAGGTGGAAATGGGCTTAAGATGCAAAATTATGCTGATTCAAATGGGAAATCAAAGAATAAGGCATTGTGCGGGGAATTTGGTTCACATGTTATGGCAAGTGCAATAAAAATGGCAGAAAACAATGCATGTATGAAAAGGATAGTTGCATCTCCGACAGCCGGATCATGTGGTGTTGTTCCAGCTGTACTTTTAAATTATGAGAAAATGGAAAATATGCCGGAGCAGACTATGGTTGAGGCGCTAATAGTGGCGGCTGGAATAGGAAATGTAATAGCAGAAAGAGCAAGCATTGCGGGTGCTGCCGGAGGGTGCCAGGCAGAAATAGGCACGTCAAGCTCTATGGCAGCAGGAGCTTTAGCATATCTTCGGGGCGGCGATGGATATATAGCGGATGCAGCGGCACTTGCAATGAAAAATATGCTCGGTCTTGTGTGTGACCCGGTCGGAGGTCTTGTGGAGGTGCCATGTGTAAAAAGAAATGCGGCAGGTGCGATGAACGCACTGTGTGCAGCGGATATGGCACTTGCAGGAATAAAAAGTGCGATAGATGTGGACAAGGTATATGATGCCATGCGCCAGATCGGTGAGATGATGGATAAAGATTTAAAAGAAACAGGAAAGGCAGGGCTGGCTCAGGTTGCAGAACAATGATCTTATTATAATGGACATGGAGGGGGCAGAAAAATTTCTGCAGGAAAATCCGGCATGGAATGAATACGCAAAGCTTATCCATGAACCAAAGCATTATTTTACAAAGGCAGAAATAATATCAGAAGGGATAATAGGCGAACTTATATTTAATGATCCTGATACTGTACGCCATGAAAGATGTGTTTTTATATATTTTATAGGTAGGAGCCAGCTTGTTATCGTGGATTTAAATGATGAAGCAAAAGTGGCCAAAAGGATTTTAAATGTAATGCAAAAAGAAGAAAAAGAGCTCACACCGGTAAGACTTTTTGTCCAGCTTCTCGATTATACTGTGAAAAATGAGATGGAGCATCTGCAGAAAATAGAATCAGCATGTTACAGACTTGAGGAGGAGCTTGTAAAAGAACAGCATATAAATAATCCTACAAAAGATATTGCACATTACAGAAAAACACTTTTAAATAAAAACTTCAGATATCAGCAGCTTGGAGACATGATGGACACGATGTGTGAGAACCCGTTTGATATTTTTACGGATACAGAGAAGATATCATTTCAGAGATTCGGAAACAAAATGGACAGGCTGAGCCAGCAGACACAGCTTCTGCGTGAATATCTTGTGCAGATACGGCAGATGTACGAACAACATATTGATGTGGAGCACAATAAGACAATGCAGATGCTTACTGTTGTGACGACACTTTTTCTTCCACTGACACTTCTTGCGGGATGGTACGGCATGAATTTTAAATATATGCCGGAGCTGGATAATAAATATGCATATTTTATAATAATAGTCTTGTGCATGATCCTTGTAATGGGAGAGCTTATATTTTTTAAGAAGAAAGGATTGATCGGCAGAGGTGGGAAAAATGTCAAAAATCAATATAAAAATACAAAAAAAGATAAAAGCAGTATTGACGAACAGGCTGATTAATGGTAAAACATCTTATAAATGCAGTTAATATATAGGTTTATATTTTTGATTACTGCTTATAAAACAAAAGATTCGATATGAAGTTTGCAGGAAAATGGCTAAGCCTGCCGAAGGAGTAACACTCTCAGGTGCCGGAGATCCGGTGCAACTGTAAATGGATCGACTCTCTGGAGACGCCCGGTAGATAGTAATCCGGGGGCCGAAGGTGCAACATACTATAATGTATGAATCTCTCAGGCAATAGGACAGAGAAGATAATAGGTTATAGTATCTTCAGGCTCATGTGTGATGTGATTCATGCATGGGCTTTTTTATATTATTGTAGCTTTCAAAAAATTTAAAGCCACTTAGAAGAATGTCTGCACCGGTAATATTTCAAATAATTATGAGAGGCAGGAAAAAAGAATGTGGAAAACAATCAATGACATTCTGAATAGTATTGACAACTTTGTGTGGGGAGTGCCGCTTATGGTGCTTATCATAGCAGGAGGAATCCTTCTTACGGTAAGACTTGGAGTTTTACAGGTAAGAAAACTCCCGCTAGCCCTAAAATGGATGATAAAAAATGAGGAAGAGGGCGAAGGAGAGATAACAAGTTTTGCTGCCCTTTGTACAGCACTCAGTGCGACTATCGGAACAGGAAATATCGTTGGAGTAGCAACTGCTGTATGTACCGGAGGTCCGGGAGCCTTGTTCTGGATGGTAGCCGCAGCCTTCTTTGGTATGGCTACTAAATATTCAGAAGGTCTTCTGGCAGTAAAATACCGTGTGGTCGCAAAAGACGGACACAGCCTTGGCGGCCCATTTTATTATATAGAGCAGGGTATGGGCGCAAAATGGAAATGGCTCGCAAAAATATTTGCGTTTTTCGGAGTATGTGTAGGTCTTTTCGGAATCGGTACATTCAGCCAGGTAAACGGCATAGCGAGTGCAATTAATGGATTTTTTGATGCAGATAATTCAAATTGTGTGAATATACCATTTTTAGGACAGTATTCATGGTCTGTAGTAGTTGCATCACTCATACTTGCATTTTGTGTTGCAGCAGTCCTTATAGGTGGCGTAAAAAGAATTGCAAGTGTAAGTCAGGTAGTAGTTCCTTTTATGGCAATAATATATGTGATATTTGTTGCAATTCTTGTTATCACAAATATCACAGAGGTTCCGGCAGCATTTAAAACAATAATCGAAGCAGCATTTTCTCCAAAAGCAGTTACAGGCGGTGTGGTTGGAAGTATGTTTGTTGCAATGCAAAAAGGTGTTGCGCGTGGAATTTTCTCAAATGAGGCAGGACTTGGAAGTGCTCCTATCGCAGCCGCCGCTGCACAGACAAAAGAGCCTGTCAGGCAGGGACTTGTAAGCATGACAGGAACATTTATAGATACTATAGTAATATGTACGCTTACAGGACTTTCTATAGTGATAACAGGTGCATGGAAGGTTGATGGATTAGAGGGAGTTGAGGTCACGACATATGCATTCCAGAACGGACTTCCATTCCCGGCAGAGGTATCATCTTTTATACTGATGCTGTGTCTGGTGTTCTTTGCATTTACGACGATACTTGGCTGGGATTATTACAGTGAGAGATGTCTTGAATACTTAAGCGGTGGAAAAATGAAAAGTGTAAAAGTGTTCAGATGGATATATATTTTTGCTGTATTTATCGGACCGTACATGACAGTAAGTGCAGTGTGGACAATTGCCGATATATTTAATGGTCTTATGGCGCTGCCAAATATGATAGCCCTTTTTGCACTCAGTGGTGTTGTTGCAAAAGAGACAAAAAAATTCTTTGAAAAACATAATAAAAACAAATACGAATAATAAAAATCCCGTCAGGAAATATAAATGGCGGGATTTTTTTAATAAAGTAAATTTGGGGATTGATAAAGTAAATTTTTCTGTAAATATAGTCGTTTTATCCTAGACTATATAAAATTTTTGAATTATAATAATGTGATTAAAGGATACAGACCACAGTGGGGTATGGTCAGTGATCATTAATGGAGTGTATGGCATTATCAATGAAATACATTGATGATTTTCACAGTAGAATTATAAATAATAGCAGGATTAAAGATAACAAATGGGGGACAACACAAATGAAAAAGGTAGCTCTTCTTGCTGATGGATGGAGAAGACTTGTAACATATTCCTGGGTGGATGGGATAATGAAAGGTGCCCGGGAGGCCGGAGAAGAAATATGTCTGGATTATTACAGCACAAATGGAACATGGAGTCATGATAAGAAATTTAACGATGGCGAATATGCACTCTACGATCTGCCGGATTTAAATACATATGATGGAATCGTATTTGACTGTACCAATACAATTTCAAAAGAACAGATCGATCACATAGTAAGTAAGCTAAAAAATCTAAAGGTTCCGGTAGTCAGTATCGGTTATGATATGGAGGGCTTTTATTATGTAGGAAATCATAATAAGAAACTATTCAGGGAAGTACTTGATCATCTGTATTATAAGCATAACTGCCGAAGCTTTGTTTTTGCAGGGGGACCGGATTTTCATTACGAAAATAAAATGAGGTTTGAGGCATTTAAAGAAGCCATGGCAGATTATGATATTCCGCTTACAGATGATATGTATATGTTTGGCGACTTTGATTTTGGAACAGGTGTAAGATACATTAAAGAATGGCATGACAAAAAGTATCCGCTTCCGGGAGCATTCGTATGTGCAAATGATAACATTGCTGCCGGGATGTGTTCTATGGCAGCAAAGCTTGGATATAAAATACCACAGGATTTTATGGTCACAGGCTTTGATAACCTTGACAAGGCTGCATATTATAATCCGCAGATCACAACAGTAGAGCATAACAGGGGAAACATTGGGAAAACGGCGATAAAGATACTGTCTGATCTATGGGCAGGAAAAGAAGTAAAAAATGATCATTTCCTTATCTCAGAGGTTATTCCGGCAGAAAGCTGCGGGTGCCCGAACACAGGGAGGGTGGATTACAGAAATTACATTAAATGGCAGATAGAGTATGCGGTAAAGACTGATGACGAGGATGAAGATGTCATGATCCTCCAGAATAATATTGAGGAATGTGAAAATTATGAAGAATTATGCAGGCGTTTCTCAGACTACATACAGACACTGGACTGTGATGGAATATATTTCGTTATAGATAAAGAACTTGATGATCCAACAATTGATGGACAGATTTCCAAAAGGGAGTATGATACAGAAAATGAGATAGTTGCCTTTGCGAATGAAAAAGCAAAGGGGGATATAAATGTAAGAACTGTTAAAGAACTAAAGCAATATATGCAGACTATTGACCGGAGCACAGATTATATGTATTGTTCACTGCATTTCAGGGATGTAGTAGTAGGGTATACAATTCTTAAAAATCCAAGATTTTTATACAGCAATCCGGCTTTCTTTGATATACACTCTGTTTTCATAAAAAAGCTTGAAAACTTATATAAGCAGAAAATATTGGAAAATACTAATAAAAAACTTCTGGAGCTGTACAATAAAGATGCGCTTACAGGGCTTTATAACAGAGTCGCATGTAATGAGATGGTTGTGCCACAATACGAGGAGCTTAAAGAACAGAACCGGGGATGCACGATGATGTTTTTCGACCTCGATGACTTTAAGTTTATAAATGATACAAAAGGTCATAAATATGGTGATAAAGTAATAAAAAAGATAGCAGATATAATTGACGGGTGTAAACCGGACAATGCACTGGTGTATCGTTTTGGCGGTGATGAATTCATAGTATTTGTGCCGGAGATCAATGTCGAAAAGACAGACCTATTTCTGGATACAGTGAAAAAACTTCTAAAAAATGAAAACGTAAATGCAAGCTGTGGAACTGTGTATACAGATCCTGGCAGTGGAAAGACTTTTGATGATTATCTTGCGATTGCAGATAAGAAAATGTATGAATGTAAGGAAGCCAATAAAATAAATAAATCGCGTGGATTTTTAAAGGGCGTGGATATATCGTCAATTTTGGAACTGATGGATAAAGGTGCGGCATTTTTTGATAATAAAGGAAGAAACCGCCGTGTATTTGACATACTTAAAGAAAATAATATTAATTCTGTCAGGCTAAGGATATGGAATGATCCAGCATCTGTTCCGGAGGCAGGAGGATATTGCGATCTGCGGCATACGCTTGATCTTGCAAGGGTAATAAAAAATTATGGGATGCACTTCGTCCTTGATTTCCATTACTCAGATTTCTGGGCTAATCCGGGACAACAGAAAAAACCGGCAGCATGGGAAAAACTGGACTTTGAACAGCTAAAGAAGGCGGTATATGATTACACATCAGAAGTGATCCTTGCATTAAAGGAGATAGGATGCACACCGGACATGGTCCAGGTTGGAAATGAGATACGAAGCGGGATGCTGTTCCCGGATGGAGAGGTACCGGATTACAAGCAGCTTGCACAGCTTGTAAATCAGGGAATACGTGCAGTCAGGGACACTGCTCCTTATACCGAAGTTATGATACATCTTGATCAAGGCGGCAGATATTATTATCTGAAGGAATGGTTTGATGCAATGTTTGATGCAGGAATGGAGCCGATCGATGCTATTGGAATTTCGTTCTATTCGTTCTGGCATGGGACATATATGGATCTTCTTGATACAATGAAAAAGCTGATCGAAAGATACAAACTGCCTGTTTATGTAGTTGAAACGGCACATCCATGGCGACATTGTGAAAACGAGCATGTGTCAAGGGAGCTTATGGATACTGCGGGGCTTCCGGCAGGAAAAGAGCAGCAGAAGCAGGCAATGCAGATAATTATGCAGATCGCTGCGGAGGCATCAAAGGGTACAGGGAAAACAGGTGTGTACTACTGGGAGCCTGTATGTGCCCCGGGAAGGGGATTTGGAACCTGGAATGAGAACATGGGTATGTTTGATGAAAACTGTGTGCAGCTTCCGGCATGGAAAGCAATAAGAGACTTTGATCCAAAGAATCCGCCTATTGAAGATCTGGATTCATGTATAAGAAAAATTTATGAATATGATGATTCAAAAAAAATCCTGTCAGGAGAAAATCTTATTCCAAACGGGAACTTTGAAAAGGGATCAGAAGGCTGGTGGATTTCGAAAAAACCGAATGATGTGATCGTCAGGACAGAAGATGAAGGTTTATTTATATCATCGGATAAGAACTTTGAATTTTCTATTGAAAAGCAGATATATATAAAGCAAAAAGGAAAATATCGTCTGGATGTGGATTACAGAGGAACAAACACGACCGGAGTTGAGATAATACTTTTTATCAGTCAGATTTCATCCGATGGTGAGAAACAAAAGCAAAAGAATATATATCCATCAGATGTAAGGTTTGTGACACATTCGATAGAGGAAGTTATGCTTGAAGCAGGACATGTAAAGATCGGGATAAAGATGCATACACCACCTGTTTTTGGAAGGATAGCAAGGTTTTCTCTTACAAAATCATAAAAGCAAAATGAATATTTTTCCAGTGCTTTCACATACTAGATCCAAAGCCGGATGGCAGTAAAATATGACGTTGGAGGAAAGATGGATGAAAGCTACAGGACTTACAAGGCGGGTTGATTCCCTTGGACGGGTTGTGATACCTAAAGAACTTAGAAAAGTGCTCCGCATACAGGAGGGAAGTCCTTTAGAAATATATACAGATGGTGATGAGGGTATTATTTTGAAAAAATATTCTCCTATAGGCGGACTTCGCAGCATATCGCAGTCGTATGCGGAAAGTCTGGCGCAGGCATCTGGACTTCTTGTATGTATTGCTGACCGCGATGAGATAATTGCGGCGGCAGGCAGGAGAAAAAAAGAATATGAGGGAAAGCGGCCATCAAGCCAGCTTGACCGGATCATGGAAAATAGAATGTGTGGTAATTTCAGTAAAAATGATGAAAATCTGATACAGATCACTTCAGACGATACCTGTGATTATTACGGACAGACGATAGCCACCATAGTAAATGATGGTGACTGCGCTGGAGCGGTTGTTATGTGTGCAGGAGAAGAGAAAGAATTTCAAGGCGAGGTGGCAGGAAAACTCGTGAAAACAGCGGCAGATTTCTTGTCTAAACAAATAGGTTAAAGACATCTTTTAAAGGAGAACTTATTATATCTTTATAACTCAAACTTCGCACATAGATTTTAGCTATGCACCTTGAAAATTCAATACCTGGCAGTTATTCAGTTGTCAATGTTCAGACCTTAAGCAGCTTGGAGTTTTGTTTTCAACAATGCAGGAAGTGCATCCATAAATACATTCGCCAATTCATCGAATTTTTTCGTCTGAAAGTTCAGTGTTATCTGAAAGCATTGTTCTGAACATTTGGAGCAGCATCTGAAAAGCCTGTATCCATGTGATATCAGACATTTCGTCAGAAAAGTATAAAAAAAGAGCTCCCCAAGTGACCGGTTATCATTGGATTCCCGGCTTTCCAGTGACAGCATCATATATCGGGTGAAAACAACTGTGGTATGCGCAGTCATTGCATCATAGGACAGAGAATTGCATTCTCTGCTCAAGTTAAGGTAGCTTTTGCATACCTTGAAAAATACCTCTATATCCCAGCGTTTTCCATAAATCCGGATGATTTCATTTTCATCCAGATTTACATCTGTGGAAATGAGGCAGAGATATTCCTTGCGTTTGTTGCGATTGCGAACATAAACTACTTTGGCAGGAATTATGTCCCCATCATTCACTACATCAACCATAACAGAAAGCAGATATTTTGATTTGCCTCGTCTCTTTTTATTTTTGTTGTAAATGGAGATTAAAGACATATCTTCACCATCGTAGCGAAAAAACATTTTTGGAGATTTTTTCACCATTCCGATTACATCAAAATCCATTCGCTTGACAGCATGAAGGGTGCTTGGAGATGAAAACCAGCTGTCAAAAAGAACATATTTTGCCGGAATTGCAGCTTTTTTAGCAGTTTCCAGAAGTGTAAGCATGGCATGGGTTCCCTTTCCATAGACAGCTTTCTGCGCCTGTAACCAACGGTTCTTTGTCTACCTCAGCCGCTTCATTGATACGATTCTTTTGTTTTCTGTAGAAAGAAGAATGCTGTTTACCGGCAAAATGTAATCCCATCTGACCATCCAAGAGTAAGCATTCTAAATCCGAAGCGATATTTATGTTTTGCGTGGTCATAGACCTTTGCAAGAAGCTCTACCTTTTTAGAACGGTTACGTTCAAACATGGAATCGTCTATAATAAGAACATTGGCACGGTCTTCCGAATCCAGTGGAAGAATAGCGTTGTTTATGATTCTGGATGCAAGGATTGTAGTAAAACGCATCCAGTTAATTTGTACCATCTTCATGAAACGATACACGGTATCTTTGCAAAATCAGGAGTATTTTTCCTGTAAGCAGACTCATATACATACTTCTGTTAGAGAAAATCAGCAGAAACATGTATTGAAAAATCTCCGTTACCGGAGTGCCTTTCCTTTTATAGGCATTGGCAGCTTTCAAGGCTGAGGAAATATGAAACCTTGTGAAAAATCGTTTGATAGATTTAGAAATCTGCTTATCATTTTGAGTCGCTTGTGTTATACTTTTATTCATAGCATGAGCCTCCGTTTTGTAATTGTTTTTCGACAACTCAATTATACCAAAACCATTGGTTTCATGCTATTTTTATGCCAGTTATTATTGAATTTTCAAGGTGCATAGGCACATTTTAATGTGCGAAGTTTGAGTTTATAATAGGTACTCCTTAATTTTGTATTAAATTTAAATTAAATACATTATCAATTTTTTGATTTTACACGAAAAGTATTGTATAGTATGAAATAAAGTTATACATATAATTTTAGGAGGACAAAATGGCAAAGAAGAAAAAGAAGAAAAAGCAGCACCGCTTTTTCTGGTTTATGATAAAATTCCAGATTTTCCTCATGATCATAGTTTTAGGTGGACTGGGATACTATTTCTTCGGTGGATATGCAGGACAGGTTCAAAAGCTGAGAAGCGAGGCTGTAGAACTGGTAAAACAGTCAGATAAAAATACCTTTGTACCTGCCAGGACCAGCCTGCTCTACGATACGAATGGTACGCTTATATCTGAGACAGCATCTGAAAAAGACGCAGAATATGTTAAATATGAGGATATACCGGCAAACTTTGTTACGGCTATGGTTAGTATTGAGGATAAAAAGTTTTACAGTCATAATGGTGTAGACTATAAAGCCATAATCAGGGCGGCCAAAGCTATAATTCAGGATGGAAAGGTAAGTCAGGGTGGAAGCACGATAACGATGCAGCTTGCGAGGAATATATACCTTGATACCGGAAAAACATGGCAGCGTAAAGTAAAGGAAATCTTTATTGCAATGCAGCTTGAGAAGAAATACAGTAAAAACGATATTATGGAGTTTTATCTCAATAATATATATTTTGCTAATGGATATTACGGGATAGAGGCGGCATGCCATGGATATTTTAACTGTGAATTAAAGGATCTGGATCTTTCACAGACGGCATTTTTATGCTCCATTCCCAATAGTCCTACTTACTATGATCCTATAGTAAATCAGGATCACACAATAAAGAGGCGTAATCTTATACTTAAGAATATGCGTGAGGATGGAAAAATCACACAGGCTGAGTATGAAAAGGCGGTAAGCGAGGAAATCGTGCTGAATGTTTCCCAATCAGATGATACCGTAAAGAATAACTATGTAGACACATATGCATACTTTTGTGCTACAGAGGCTCTGATGGAGAATGAAGGATTTAAATTCAAATATTATTTTGATTCGACGGATGATGAAAAAAAATATGATGAATCATATGATGAGCTTTATTCATACTGCCAGAAAAAACTTTATTCAGAAGGATACAAAATATATACATCAATAGACCTTGATAAGCAGGAAAAACTGCAGGATTCTGTGGATACGGCACTGGCTGACTTTACCGACGTGACGGATGATGGAATGTATAAGCTGCAGGGTGCGGCGGTTTCCATCGATAACTCAAACGGATATGTGGTTGCTATAGTGGGAGGACGCAGCCAGGACTTTACGAACCATACTTTAAACAGGGCATTCCAAAGCCACAGACAGCCAGGAAGTTCAATAAAACCGCTTATAGTCTATACTCCGGCATTTGAAAACGGTTATACACCGGATTCGGTGGTTGATGACCATAAATTTGATGGAGGACCATCAAACGCAGGAGACACATATCATGGAGATGTCACAATACGCTATGCGGTCGAACAGTCATTAAACACTGTTGCATGGCAGGTATACGAGGATGTTACACCAGAAACAGGACTTAAATATTTAAAGAATATGAATTTTACGAATATAGTCGATTCTGATTACACGATCGCCACGGCACTCGGTGGATTTACAACGGGAACATCGCCGCTTGAGATGGCATCTGCATATGCAACACTTGAAAATGATGGATTATATCGTAAACCTACATGTGTTACATCAATAGTTGATGGAAATGAGAATATTGTATATACATCGTCACCTGTTGAAACTGTGATATACAAAGAAACAGCGTCAAGGATGATGACGGATGTCCTTACCGGTGTTATGACAGACGGAACAGGAAGAAAAGCAAAGCTCGAAAATGATATGCCATGTGCAGGTAAAACAGGAACAACAAACGATAAGAAAGGATGGCTGGTTCTGTGGATATACAAGATACTATACAACAAGTGTCTGGGTGGGCTGCGATATGCCTGAGTCAGTAAGCAGTCTTACCGGAAGCTCATATCCGGCACAGATCTGGAAGCAGTACATGGATGATATACATGACGGTCTTACGCCGCTTGATTTTCTGCCGTATGCACAGATGTCACAGGATTATTCTGATAATGATGACAGCACATACGAAGAAAATGCACAGGAATTGCAGGATGAGCAGACGCCTGATGATGGAGCTGCGGCACAGACACCGGATGCCGCTACAGGAAATGGTGCAACAACAGATCAGAGCCAGCAGACCACTCCTGATCAGAGTACGACAGGAACAACGGCTCCGTCCGGAAATACAAATACTACAGATACAACTGGCGGAAATACAGGAGAAGCCGGTGGAAATGCAGGAACGACCGGTGGAAATACAGGAGCAGCAACAGATAATACTACACCGGGGGATACAACAAACGGCGGCACCGGTAATACAACTGGTGGAAATGCTGCGGATGCAACTGGCGCAGATACAACAAATACAAATGGTGGCAGCACCGGCGATACGACAGGTGGGAACACTGACAGTACAACCGGAGGAGGTGCCGGAAATACAGGAGATAATACTGGCGGAAATACCGGCGCCGACACCGGAAATACAGGTGACGGCAGCAGTCCGGCAGATCAGACAACACCATAGTGTAAGGTAAATACACTTGCCTATGTAAATGGCATGTCACAAAAAATAAATATTTATAAGCCGGCAGGCCTGCGGAAACGCAGGTCTGTTTTTGTGTGCAGGAATTATTCTGTAACTTATTGTACAACAAAAGTAAGCGCACTCTTTATTTGAAGTCTGACAAAAAGGTTTGAAAAGGAAATATTTTGACTTGACAAGTATTTTTGTTGTGATATACTTTGAACATCAAATGTTTTGATATGCTAAATATTTGAAACACCAAACATTTCTAAAACAAGAATAAAGGAGAAAATTACTATGTTTGAAAAAATTAAAGAAATCGTAGCAGATCAGTTAGGAATTGACGAGGATGATATCAAATTAGAGTCAAACTTCAAGGAGGATCTTGAGGCAGATTCATTAGATCTTTTCGAGCTTGTAATGGCACTCGAGGAGGAGTACGGAGTAGAAATCCCTTCAGAGGATCTTGAAAAGATCGAAACTGTAAATGATATTATAGAGTATTTAAAAGCTAAAGGTGTTGAGGCGTAAAATGGAAACGAGAGTAACAAAGCTTCTGGGAATTGAATATCCCATAATCCAGGGAGGAATGGCATGGGTTGCAACACACGAACTGGCCAGTGCTGTTTCAAATGCCGGAGGTCTTGGTATTATTGGTGCCGGAGGCGCACCGGCTTCATGGGTAAAGGAACAGATACAGGCAGCGAAAAAAGAAACAGATAAGCCGTTCGGAGTCAACCTCATGCTTATGAATCCGGAGGCCGATGAGATAGCAAGGATAATAGCAGAGGAAAAAGTAAAGGTTGTGACAACCGGAGCAGGGAATCCCGCAAAATACATGCAGATGTGGAAGGATGCAGGAGTTATAGTTATTCCTGTAGTTGCGAGTGTTGCGCTTGCAAAGCTTATGGAAAGAGGTGGCGCATCTGCAGTTGTAGCAGAGGGAATGGAATCGGGAGGACACATAGGTTCACAAACTACCATGACACTTGTGCCACAGGTTGTTGATGCAGTAGAAATTCCTGTTATAGCTGCAGGAGGAATCGCGGATAACAGAGGATTTAATGCAGCGATGGCACTTGGTGCGGAAGCCGTTCAGATGGGAACGCGCTTCGTCACAGCAAAGGAGTCAATCGTTCATGAGAACTATAAGCAGAAAATAATAAAGGCGAAGGATATCGATTCACAGGTAACCGGAACAAGTACCGGACATCCGATCCGTGTTCTCAGAAATAAGATGACAAGGGAATATCTCAAAAAAGAAAAAGAGGGAGCCGGACTTGAAGAACTGGAAAAGATGACTCTTGGAGCACTCAGAAAAGCTGTAGTGGAGGGAGATACCGTATATGGCAGTGTCATGGCAGGACAGATAGCAGGCCTCATAAAAAAAGAAGAGACATGTGAAGAAATATTGAAAGATGTTGCAGGGATTAAATAAGTAAAGGACTAGATAAAAGGAGAAACTGGAAAATGGGCAAGAGAGTATTTATGTTCCCGGGACAGGGTTCACAATATGTTGGAATGGGCAAAGGATTTTATGATTCAATGCCACAGGTAAAAGAAATTTTTGAACTTGCAAGTGAAAAATCAGGACTTGACATTCCAAATCTTTGTTTTACAGAAAACGATAAATTAAACATAACAGAGTACACACAGATCTGCATGCTTACAGTAGAAGCTGCACTTTATAAGGCGCTTGTAGATAAAGGAATAACACCTGACGTTACAGCAGGCCTTAGTCTTGGAGAATATGGTGCTCTCATTGCTTCCGGTGCTATGACGATGGAGGACGCATTTGGCGTTGTCAGAAAAAGAGGGATATATATGCAGGAGGCTGTTCCGACAGGTGGGAGCAATGACTGCTGTTTTGGGACTTGATCCTGAAAAGATAGAAGAAATATGTAAAGAAACAGCACAGAAAGAAAGTGCTGTTGTATCGATCGCAAATTATAACTGCCCGGGACAGATCGTTATAACCGGACAGAAAGATGCAGTGGATAAGGCGGCAGCAGCATGCAGCGAGGCTGGTGCAAAAAGAGCGGTACCGCTTAAGGTTAGTGGTCCTTTCCATTCAAAAATGTTAGAAGGTGCAGGGGAAAAACTTGGTGAGGCATTAAAGGATGTGGAAATACATGATATAAAAGTGCCTTATATTACAAATGTTACAGCGGATTATGTAGCATCAAAGGATGACGTAAAAGATTATCTGAAACGTCAGGTTTCGTCTTCTGTCCGCTGGCAGCAGACAATTGAGCGTCTTATCGCAGATGGTGCAGATGAGTTTGTGGAAATCGGACCGGGACGCTCACTCAGCGGATTTATGAGAAAGATAAATAGAGACGTAAAAGTCGTAAACATAGACAAACTGGAGGATTTTGAAAAGTATGTTAACAGGTAAGGTTGCGCTCGTAACAGGAGCCGGCAGGGGAATAGGCAGACAGATAGCACTTACCCTTGCAGCACAGAATGCCTTTGTAATAGTAAATTATAATGGCTCTAAAGATAAGGCAGAGGAAACAGTTTCTGAGATAAAGGCAGCAGGAGGAGATGCGGTTTCATATAAATGTAATGTATCTGATTTTGACGAGTGCCAGAATATGATAACAGCCATTATCAAAGAATATAAACATATTGACATCCTCGTAAATAATGCAGGAATTACAAGGGACGGACTCATTATGAAAATGAGTGAGGATGATTATGATGCAGTTCTTGATACCAATTTAAAAGGCACATTTAATACGATACGCCATATGTCGAGATATTTCCTTAAACAAAAATCAGGAAGAATTATCAATATTTCATCAGTTTCCGGAATACTCGGAAATGCAGGACAGGCCAACTACAGCGCCAGCAAGGCAGGAGTTATAGGACTTACGAAAGCGGTTGCCAGGGAACTTGCAAGCCGCGGTATAACAGTGAACGCTGTAGCACCGGGATTTGTTGATACAGATATGACAGATGCACTTTCAGACAGTGCAAAAGAAAATCTTATTTCACAGATTCCGCTTGGCAGACCGGGAAACACAAAGGATATCGCAAACGCAGTATTATTTTTAGCATCAGATGCAGCAGGCTACATCACAGGCCAGGTGCTGTCTGTTGACGGAGGAATGGCAATATGAGTAGAAGAGTAGTTGTAACAGGACTTGGAGCAGTAACACCAATCGGAAATAATGTGGACGATTTCTGGGACATGGTAAAGGCCGGAAAAATCGGATTTGACCACATCACAAAATTTGACACAACAGATTATAAATGTCATATTGCAGCAGCTTAAGGATTTTAACCCACAGGATTTTATGGACAGAAAAGCAGCAAAGAGAATGGAGCCTTTTTCACAGTATGCGGTAGCAGCTGCTAAAGAGGCAATCGAGGACAGTGGACTTGATATTTCAAAAGAAGATCCATACATGGTTGGATGTGCCATCGGTTCAGGTATCGGAAGTCTTCAGGCTATGGAACGTGAAACACAGAAGCTTCATGAGAAAGGACCGGGAAGGGTAAATCCTCTGCTTGTTCCGCTTATGATCTGTAACATGGCAGCAGGAAATGTTTCCATCCAGTTCGGACTCAAGGGAAAGAGTATCAATGATGTAACAGCCTGCGCTACAGGAACAAACACAATCGGTGAGGCATACAGAAGCATCCAGTACGGTGAGGCTGACGTGATGGTAGCCGGTGGTACAGAGGGCAGTGTATGTCCTATCGGAATCGCAGGATTTACAGCACTTACAGCGCTTTCTACAGTAGATGATCCGGCAAAGTGCTCACTTCCGTTTGACAAGAAACAGAAGCGGCTTTGTAATGGGTGAGGGCGCAGGAGTTGTTATCCTTGAAGAGCTTGAGCATGCAAAGGCAAGAGGTGCAAAGATTTATGCAGAGGTAGTCGGATACGGCTGCTCATCGGATGCATACCACATCACATCTCCGCAGGAGGATGGTGCCGGGGCTGCCAGAGCCATGACAAACGCAATGAACGATGCAGGTGTTGTGCCTGCCGATGTAAAATACATCAATGCTCACGGAACAGGTACACATCACAATGATCTCTTTGAGACAAGAGCAATCAAGCTTGCGTTCGGTGATGAGGCTGCAGAATTAAAGATCAATTCTACAAAATCAATGATCGGACATCTTCTCGGAGCTGCCGGAGCAGTAGAGTTTATAACATGTGTGAAGGAAATTCAGGATGGATTTATACATAAGACTGTTGGCTATGAGACTCCTGATGAAGAAATCGATCTTAATTACTGCAAGGAAAGCTATGAAGAGCCTGTAGAGTACGCACTCAGCAACTCACTTGGGTTCGGAGGCCATAACGCAAGTATTTTGCTGAAAGCATATAAATAAGCCTAAACAGCATCAATTAGTAGAAAGGACATGAGCATATGTCATTATTAAATACACAACAGATCATGGAAATCCTTCCACATCGCAATCCATTTCTGCTTATAGATACGATCGAGGAACTTGTGCCGGGAGAAAAAGCAGTTGCAAAAAAGAATGTGACTATGAATGAGCTACATTTTATGGGACATTTTCCGGGAAACCCGGTCATGCCAGGAGTTCTTATCATTGAAGCACTTGCCCAGACAGGAGCGGTTGCAATCCTATGTCAGGATGAGTGGAAAGGAAAAACAGCTTATTTTGCAGGAATAAATAATGCAAAGTTTAAGCAAAAAGTTGTGCCGGGAGATACTCTTGAGCTTACGACTGAGATCATAAAAGTAAAAGGCCCTATTGGTGTAGGAAAAGCCGTTGCAAAAGTAAATGGTAAGACAGCCTGTATGGCGGAGCTTACATTTGCAATCGGATAGCTGATGTAAAAAGGGAGATATCATGAAGTTATTTAAGAATAGAAATAAAGATAAAGAGATCGAAGCAGAGGCTTCTGCAAAATCTGCTGAAAACGTTAATGTTACAGAAGCAGCAGATACTGCGAAAACGCAGACGATACAGGATGAAGCGCCTGAGACTATCGTGTGTCCAAAATGTGGGAAGACGATATTAAAAGATGTAGTAAAAAAACATAAATATGTTTGTTATGAATGTAACCATTATTTCCGTGTGAGAGCAAAAAACAGAATCAGAATGGTTTCCGACAAGGAAGCATTTGAGCCATGGTTCAGTGAACTTGTAACAGAAAACCCGCTTAATTTCCCGGAGTATGAGGAGAAAAATTGCAAAGACTCAGGAGAAAACAGGACTTTCTGAGGGAATTATCGTAGGAAAGGCAAAAATCTATGGAGAAGATACAGTGCTTGGTGTAATTGATTCAAGATTTATGATGGGAAGCATGGGTCATGTGGTTGGTGAGAAAATCACAAGCGCATTTGAGCGTGCCACAGAGGAAAGACTTCCGGTTATATTATTCTGCTGTTCAGGCGGTGCCAGAATGCAGGAGGGTATCATTTCGTTGATGCAGATGGCTAAGAACCTCAGCCGCAGCAAAAAAACATTCAGAGGCAGGACTTTTATATGTGCCTGTACTCACAGATCCTACAACAGGTGGTGTGACAGCCAGCTTTGCAATGCTTGGAGACATCATTCTTGCAGAGCCAAAGGCACTTATCGGTTTTGCGGGTCCTCGTGTTATCGAGCAGACCATCGGACAGAAGCTGCCTGAGGGCTTCCAGAGGGCAGAGTTCCAGCTTGAGCACGGCTTTGTAGATATGATAGTTGAGCGTGAAAGCTTGAAAATGACACTCTATAAGATACTTCACATTCATAAGCCGCTTGATGGATATAATAATTTTGATCCACTTCATCAGGATGACAATTACGAGCCGACAGAGCTTATGAAGGAGCGCGAGGCAAAGGCTAAGCCATTTAAGGTATGGGATAAAGTAAGTGCAGCAAGACAGATAAGAAGACTGGCATCTGTTGATTACATGGATTATATTTTTGATGAGTTTATGGAGCTGCACGGAGACAGATATTTCAGGGATGATCCTGCTATAGTAGGAGGGATTGCGTATCTGGATGGTCAGCCGGTAACTGTTATCGGAGTTCATAAGGGAAAAGATTTAGAGGACTGTGGCAGGAGAAATTATGGAATGCCATCACCGGAAGGATATAGAAAGGCTTTACGCCTCATGAAGCAGGCAGAGAAATTCAACCGTCCGATCATAACCTTTGTCAATACATCAGGAGCTTATCCGGGAATGGAAGCAGAGGAAAACGGACAGGGTGAGGCAATCGCAAGAAACCTATATGAGATGTCAGGAATAAAGGTTCCGATTTTATGTCTCATGATAGGAGAAGGCGGAAGCGGCGGAGCTTTAGCTCTTTCTGTAGGAAATGAAGTGTGGATGATGGAAAATGCCACATACTCAATCCTTTCACCGGAAGGCTTTGCATCTATCCTCTGGAAGGACGGAAAGCGTGCAAAGGAAGCAGCAGAGGTAATGAAGATTACAGCACACGACTTAAAGGAGCTTGATGTCGTGGATGATATAATACCTGAGTTTGGCGGAGCCGACGAGGATGCCCTTTCATCAATCGGAAACTACATGAAGGGCAACATGAAGAAATTTCTTGAAAAAGAGAGTAAGAAAACAAAAGAAGAGTTGGTGGAAGAAAGATACAAGCGTTTCCGCAAGTTCTAGAAAGGCTGTATATTATGAAGATAATAGGAACAGGAAGTTCGCTGCCGCAAAAGGTTGTAACTAACGACGACCTTGCGGCGATCATGGACACGTCAGATGAGTGGATAAGTTCAAGAACCGGGATCAGAAAACGCCATATTGCTACAACAGAAACAACAACATCGCTTGCAGTTGAAGCAGTAAAGGCTGCTCTTTCAGATGCCGGAACAGATGGAAGTGAAATCGACCTTATTATAGCGGCGAGCGTTACAGGGGATAAAATAGTACCGTCTCTTGCGTGTCAGATCCAGGCAGAGATCGGGGCAGACAGTGCAGTGGCATTTGATATAAATGCAGCATGTTCGGGATTTTTATTTGCACTTGCAACAGCAGATGCTTATTTTAAGACAGGAAGATTTCATAAAGCAGTTATCTTAGGTGCAGAGGTGCTCTCAAAGATAATGGATTGGAATGATAGAAGTACGTGTGTTCTTTTTGGAGATGGAGCGGGGGCTGCAGTTGTTTCAGATGAAGGGGATTCGTTTAAGGCTTTTGTACAGGGGTCTGACGGAGCAGGTGGAAAAGCACTTGATGCAGATAACCGCCCGGTATTAAATCCATTTGTCGAAAACAAGGCTGAAAATAAGCCGGGATATGTGACTATGGATGGAAGATCTGTATACAAATTTGCTGTAAAAACTGTGCCGGCTGCGATAAAACAGTTATTGGAAGAAACAGGATGGAACGGAGATGATGTATCACTTTATCTTCTCCATCAGGCAAATGTCAGGATAATAGAGTCAGTTGCTAAGAGGCTTAAGCAGCCGATGGAAAAATTTCCTGTAAATTTACAGCATTGTGGAAATATTTCTGCGGCAAGTGTGCCGATTTTGCTTGATAAAGTCCGCAAAGATGGTATGATAAAGCATGAGGAAAAAATAATTTTATCAGGCTTTGGAGCAGGACTTACATGGGGAGCCTGCGCCATAGAGTGGCAATAGAAAGAGGTATTTATGACGGCAGATGAAACTTTAAATGAATTATTGGTGTGTCTGTTCAAGGATCTTATGGAAATAGAGGCGCGCTGCCTTATTACTGAAGAGTTTTCAGATATTTCAATAAATGATATGCACATAATCGAGGCAATCGGTGTAGATGAACCGAAACGTTCCGGTACGGTTGCAGCTCTGATGTCGATCACGCTTGGAACACTTACGAAGGCGATTGATGGTCTTACGAGAAAGGGCTATGTAAGCAGAATACGAAGTGATGAGGATAAGAGGGTAGTAAAGCTGTCATTAACTGATAAAGGAAAGAGTGCATACTATCATCATGAGCAGTTTCATGAGCATATGATAGAACACATAAAAGATGGTGTGAATCCTGAAGAATTGAAAGTTTTGGTCAATGCACTTGCAAAACTCTCGGATTATTTCAAGGTGGTATATTCCGATGATGAGGAGAATCAGTACCAAAACTGGGATAATATAAATGAAGATAATAAATAAAATGAATTTTTTTTATATAAAACTTTCAAAAATTACTTGATTATAGCAATAGATTTATATAAAATAAACTTGTTGATGTGAAAAATAATTTTGTAAAGGAGATATAAAAATGAGCTATGTTGATGAAGTACTCGAAGTAGTAAAGAAGAAAAACGCAGATCAGCCTGAGTTCTTACAGGCAGTAACAGAGGTTCTTGATTCTTTAAGACCTGTGATCGATGCAAATGAGGAATTATACAGAAAGAATGCGATTCTTGAGAGAATCACAGAGCCAGATCGTCAGATCATGTTCAGAGTACCATGGGTAGATGACAATGGTCAGGTACAGGTAAACAGAGGTTTCCGTGTACAGTTCAATAATTCCATTGGACCATACAAGGGAGGTTTAAGACTTCACCCTTCAGTAAACCTTGGAATCATCAAATTCTTAGGATTTGAGCAGATCTTCAAGAACTCTCTTACAACACTTCCGATCGGTGGTGGTAAAGGTGGTTCTGATTTCGATCCTAAGGGTAAATCTGACAGAGAGATCATGGCATTCTGCCAGAGCTTCATGACAGAACTTTGCAAATATATCGGAGCAGACGTTGATGTACCGGCCGGAGATATCGGAACAGGTGCAAGAGAGATCGGCTTCTTATTTGGACAGTATAAGAGAATTCGTGGATCATTCGAAGGTGTTCTCACAGGTAAGGGTCTTACCTATGGTGGATCTCTTGCACGTACACAGGCTACCGGATATGGTCTGTTATATCTTACAAACGCATTATGGAAGGACAACGGACTTGACTTAAACGGAAAGACAGCAGCAGTTTCCGGATCTGGTAACGTTGCTATCTACGCAATCGAGAAGGCACAGGAGTTAGGTGTTAAGGTTGTAACATGTTCTGATTCTACCGGATGGATTTATGATCCTGAAGGAATCGATGTTGCACTCCTTAAAGAGGTTAAAGAGGTTAAGCGTGCACGTCTTACAGAGTACGCTGCAGCTAAGCCAAGCGCTGAGTATCATGCAAAAGCAGAACGGTGAGCACGGTGTATGGCAGTACAAGGTAGATCTTGCTCTTCCATGTGCGACTCAGAATGAGTTAGACATTGAGGATGCCAAGATGCTCGTTGCTAACGGTGTTACATCTGTAACAGAGGGTGCTAACATGCCTACAACTCTTGAGGCTACAAAATACCTTCAGGAGAACGGAGTACTCTTCGTAGGTGGTAAAGCTGCCAATGCAGGTGGTGTTGCTACATCAGCACTTGAGATGAGCCAGAACTCTGAGAGACTTTCATGGACATTCGAAGAGGTTGACGGAAAGCTCAAGGGTATTATGGAGACAATCTACGCTAACATCAGTGATGCTGCTAAGAGATACAATGCAACAGTTGGTGGAAAGACTGACTATGTTGCAGGTGCAAATATCGCAGGCTTTGAGAAAGTAGTTGACGCTATGCTTGCACAGGGTGTTTGCTAATTAAGAATTTCTAAGATAATATAAGATATTGAGAAGTCCTGGAAATGTTGAATTTCTGGGGCTTTTCTTTATGTATTGAAATGACAAAAAAATTGTCAGAATATTCATAAATAGAAGATAATTTACGTTGTTTTGAGGTCGTTTTATACACGTGGTACACAAGTGATATACAGGTGGTATACCCTTGTTTTTACTGATTTTGGATGATTTTTTGAAGCATTTCATCCAGTGTTTTTCAAGATGATTCAAGTTGAATATGAGTGTAATGTTAATAATAAGAAACATCATAAGTGTATCCAGCAATCAGTCTTGATTTACTATTTTATATCTTATTCACTTCTGTAAGAAGTTCTTCTAAAGTCTTATGGGTGTACGTTCCCTTGGTGGTGTCGTTTTTCATACTGTGTTCCATAATCAGTTTGATACATACGTCATTTGCTCCGGCGCTGTCCATAAGTGAAGCAAAGGAGTGTCTGCCATCGTGGGGCAGGTGTTTCATTTTGAGTTTTCCCATGCACGTATTAAAATTGCCGTTCATGTAGGTTCCGTAGGTGTAATGATTTCCAAACTTGTTATTGATCAGGTATTTCTTGTTCGGATCGTATCGGTTCTTGACGAGAGGGATAATCTTATCGTTCAGAGGGATAATTCTGTCTTTCCCGGCTTCGGTTTTCATGCTGCCTGCCATGTACTTTTCATCTAAATGGACATTTTCCGTCTGGATTTCCAACAGCTCGGTTGGTCGCAATCCAGTGTAAATCATAATCAGGATAATATCTACATTGTTGATTTCATATAGCTTCGACCAGAGTGTTTTGATTTCTTCATCGGAATAAGCGGGCGGTGGAATTAACTTTTGAAATTTTCAGGTTAAAGCGAAGTAAACGGTTTTAATGGAATTGTGTGTGCGCGTGTGGTAAAATGGTGTTGTTGAAGAAAACGGCATTTATCAAATATAATACCTCTCCCAACCTATGGTTGAGTTTGATAATTCCACTTACAGTTTGTGTACAAAAACTGATAAAAATTGTAAAGTGTAGCGTGAAAGGAGGCATATTGTAATGAATCAAATTGATACAGGAAAGTTTATTGCTAGTTGCAGAAAAGAAAAAGGTCTGACACAAGCACAATTAGCAGAAAAGTTAAACATCACTGACAGAGCTGTTTCCAAATGGGAGACAGGAAAATGTATGCCCGATTCATCTATCATGTTGGAACTTTGCAATATCTTAGATGTTACGGTCAATGAACTATTAAGTGGGGAGAGGATAGAAATGAATAATTACGAAGAAAAAGTCAGCGAAAATCTCATTGAATTAAAACGAAAAGATGAGAATAATATGAACAAGAATACTATAATATCAATAATATATACAATTACCATGGTTATTGGTATTCTAGTATGTTGTATATGTGATGTTGCTATTTCGGGCACCCTTACATGGTCACTTATTACACTTAGTTCTATTTTGATTACATGGATAGCATCTTTTCCTGTTATATTGTTAGGGAAAAAAGGTGTTTTGGTAGCGATGGTTGCCATTAGTATTCTCATTTTACCATTTATGTACATATTAAGTATTTTGATAAAAGTCAATGAAGTATTCAACATTGGTGCGATTATGTCCATTTATACACTAGTTTTTTTGTGGATAATTTATATTCTGTATTATCGACTCAAGGAACGAAAACTGTTGGCAACAGGAATTACATTTTTGTTTGCAATTCCGTTCACACTTTTGATAAATATTACATTATCAAAATTAATTGGAGAACCTGTGATTGATGTTTGGGATATATTATCCGTATTTATCCTGTTGATAGTATCAGTTGCTTTTATAATTGGAGATTATGCACGAAAAAAAGGTTTTGTAAGATAGGCTATTTTCTGAGTCGCTTGAAAATTCAAGGTTCAGAAGGTAAACGTTATTTGAAAAATGTTAGTGTGAGGTACATATATGGGAAAATGTTAATACTGACATTTGAAGACAGCGAGGAAGAAATACTAAACCATATAGTTTTTTATGTCAGTACAGGAACGAAGGCATTTCAGGTGGTAGAAAATGCAAGAACAGAATTAAGATTCGATGGATTGGAAATAGATGTTGCAAAACGTTTGGCAAAAAAACAGAAACAGGAAATAGATTTGACTTTTACTGAATTTGAAATTTTGCATTTATTAGCAAGAAATCCGGGCAGAGTGTTTGGTAAAGAGCAGGTATATAATAGTGTTTGGAAAGAACCATATTTCGGTGATTATAACATTGTCATGAGCATATTCGTAACATACGGGAAAAGATAGAGGATAATCCCAGCAAGCCAATTTACATACAGACGGTATGGGGAGTCGGCTATAAATTTAATAACAAACTAAAATGAGCAGGTATTGCAGAGCGTTTGTAATATCTGCTTTTTATATGGCTGGTAATAATGTTTTACAGGGTGTTTTACTCCGTTATAGTAGCAAAACCCATATAAAAATACATTGGAATGAGAAAAAAACGAATTTGGATGTTGATTTTGCGCAAAAACTGTATATAATAGAAAGTAGAAAAGAAGGTGAGGTAGCAATCATGTTAATTCAATTTAATTTTAAAAATTTCAAATCATTTAGAGATGAGGCTACTTTGGACTTGTCCGCATCAAAAATGACAGAGTTCTCGGATAGAGTAGTGACTGTTGGTAGTGAGAAGATTCTGCCGGTTGCTGCCATTTATGGAGCAAACGCAAGCGGAAAGTCTAATATATATAATGCTTTTGAATATATGTCTGGTTATGTTGCAGATTCTTTCAAGTATGGTGATGAAGAGGAAAAGTTTGAGGAATTCAGGCCTACTCCGTTCTTGTTTGATTCTACATCTGCCGAAGCAGAATCCAGCTTTGAAGTGTATTTCACCTTGCCGGGCGATAAGGCAGAGAGAACATATAATTATGGTTTTTGCATTGACAAGGAAGGAGTAACGGAAGAATGGCTCAACTCGAAGGCAAAGACCGCCAGAAAGTACAGTACCGTATTTTACCGTGGAACTTCCGATGATGAGTTGGATTTATCCGGATTCCCTAAGAGCAGTAGGGATAATATTCAGGTTGCTCTTGAAAAGCAGGTACTCATTATCTCTTTGGGAGCGAAAGTTGAAAGTCGGTAAGTGTAAGGCAATCAGAGATTGGTTCCTGGCAAATGAATTTGCTGATTTTGGCGATCTTTTCACAAACTTCTTTATGTCGCGTAGATTGCCAAAGGGATTTGTAGAAAACAAGGATGTTCAGCAGAAGGTGGTAGAATATTTTGCATCTTTTGACGAGCATATCAAGGACTTTAGGATTGAAAAGGTTCCTCACGATGGAGAAACAAAAGAGGATACCTACAAAATTAATGCCCTCCATAAAATGATTGATTCGGATGGTATGGCAGAAATCCCTTTGGGAATGGAGTCTGCCGGAACATTGAAAATGTTTGCATTATATCCGGAATTACAGGAAATTGGAAAAGGAAGCGTATTTTTTATTGATGAATTAAATGCCCGCCTTCATCCGTTACTTGTAAGAAATTTTTTGCTTACATTCTTAAATCCGGAAATCAATACTAATCATGCACAGCTTGTATTTACAACTCATGACACATGGCAGTTGTCTAATCAGTTGTTACGTCGTGATGAAATATGGTTTGTGGAAAAGGATGAGAGAGGCGTTTCTACACTGTATTCATTGGCTGATTTTGTGGATGAGGCTGGTTCCCGTATCCGTAAGGACGAAAGCTATGAGAAGAATTATTTGATAGGAAAGTATGGTGCAATCCTACCTTAAGTATTGATATATTTAAGGAGGATTGAGTATGGCGAAAAAGGATAGAACAGGTAACCGAAAATCGCGAGAGCAGAGAAAACAATTCAAAGTGCCGGAATTAGGTTACTATCTGATTGTTACCGATACAGAAGCTACAGAGCGTTGTTACTTTACAGGACTCCATCAGGCTTTGCCAGAGGATGTTAGAAATAAGCTGGTTATTAAGGTTGTGGAGACAAAGACACGTACCATGATTGATAAATGTCTGGAACTCACAGCTTATGATGCACAGTATCGTATTCCGTGGATTGTATTTGACAGAGATCAGGTGCAAGGGTTTGACGAAATTATTGCAGAAGCAGTGAGTAAAGGAATACAGGTGGGCTGGTCTAATCCATGCTTTGAAATATGGATGTATGCCTACTTCGGTGCCATGCCGGCAATCCAAGATTCTTGGACTTGCTGCTCAGATTTTGGACGAGTATATGAGACCAAAACCGGGCAGAAGTATTCCAAAGCCGATGAGCAGATGTATGGAGAACTTTGCAAGTCGGAGGATGAAGAAAAGCAATTCAGATAGCACAGCAGAAGCTGGAGCAGTGTAAACGAGAAGGTAAAACAAAGCCATCAGAGATGTGTCCATGTACGACGGTGCATGAGCTGGTGGATGAGATACAAAAAAAGCATAATAAGATTGAGGATTAATTGCATAGTGTGAAAGGGAGACTTAACTTATAATATGAGTAACAGCTACAAAGAAATTTATAATAAATTGATTGGAGAAAAGTTTAATACTGTTGTCATCAGATATAGTCCTGAAAAAGGTAAATATGAATATCGTGGTTTTAGTCATCATGCAGAAAAAAATGCATTAGATAACATTGCGAATCTCATAATTGATGATATGATATTTTATGCATTTTCTGAAAATGAGATATTGAGATTAAATGATGATATAGATTTATTAGAAGATCTAAGAGCGGCTGCGAAATACGCGTATATTGAGAGACTTCCTAAAAGAGAAAAAGCAAAATCTGATGGTACAATGGGTGAAGTTTTATTAGATATTATTATTCAATTAGCGTCTCAGAATACAAAAAAACTGATTGCGAGAGCAAAGCATACAGAGATTAAGAATAAGAAAGAGATTACAGGATATGATGCGCTGTATTTTACAAAAGATGCTGAAGGAATAAGCCTATGGCTTGGACAAGCGAAGGCGGGTCAAAAGGCGTATTGTAAGAGAAGTATCATTAAAGATTTGCAAGAAAAGTATAAGAGAGAATACTTTGCAGATACGGCGTTTTACATTGCTGATAAAAATGAAGCACCAGAATTAGGAGAGTTGTTAAATGATATAAATAAGATTTGTTTGATGGCGCAAATGAAAAAGTGGAATGGGAATCAAAAGATTGAGAAATTATTTGAGGTTTTGAAAGCTAAACAAGTAAAAATAAAAATACCTTGCTTGATAACGTATTCCCAAAATATATATTTTGATAAAGCAAAGTTAAAAGAATATGTAGAACATGAAGTTAAAGAGATTTTGGATGAATTTGATAGTCAAATATTTCCAATAGAAATAGAAACAAGTTACGAGATAGTTTTTTACATTATTCCAGTAGAAGATGTAGATTACATAAGAGATAAGATTATTGAATTGAAGAAGGAAGCAATCTAAAATGAAATACTTATATGAACTGGTAGATTTACTTAATCAATATGATGGAAGCAATCGCGAAATGGAAAATAGAATTAGGGACTTAGTGTGCTATATATTAGATAGTTCAGAATATATGCAAATTGATTTATATAGAAGTATTGTTTTTGAAGCGGCACAAAAGCTACGAATGTTTGGATATATAAAGGGAACAAACAGAATTGCGCAAGATGAATTTTTTTATGATAATTTAAATGATATCAAACATTCAGCAATTCAAAATTATTATAAATCAAAAGTGTTTGGTAATAATTTACTTGATAAAAGACAAAAAGAAGTTATAGATAAGTTTATGTCGCTTGAGCAGAAACGAATTCTTGTCAGTGCTCCGACATCGTTTGGAAAGACTTTTTTGCTAAGAGAGATTATTTTTTTGAACAGGGAACGATATCGAAATATATTATTGCTTTTTCCAACAATTGCTCTGCTAAATGAAAATACTGAGAGTGTAAATCAGTTGATTCAAGAACTTAAATTAGAGTACAAAATTATAAATAATGTTTATTCAGGAATAGAGGATACAGAAAAACATATTTTTATTTTAACACCAGAAAGAGCGCTTAAGCTTTTGGCAGATAATGCAAATTTGAGTATAGACTTCTTTTTTTTCGATGAAGTATATAAAATAGATGAAGATTTTGATCGGAATGAGGACAGTAATGAAAAAGAAGGAGAAGAGGACGTAAAACAAGATAATGGAAACAGGGCGAAAGCATTTAGAATAGTATTATATTTGCTTGCAAAAAGTGTGAAAGAGTATTATTTGGCTGGCCCGTATTTAAATTTAAATCAAGTAAAAAAAGGAATGCAAATTTTCCTTAAAGATAATAATATAACTCCGATACAGATAGAATTTGAGCCAACATCACGTATTGAAATTGATGCTTGGAAAATGAATAGTATTGAGTATCATCCAGTATTAGGGGAAGATCAAAAAACAGTTATATGCACATGCGGGACCTAGTACAAAAGAAAAGGTGCAGGGAATTGTGAAATATTTACAAGAGAATAGATTAGGGCAAGCTATTTTTTATTGTTCGACACCTTCAAATTCCATGAAATATACAAGAGATATTATAGAAGCTTTTTCAGAAGAGAAAGAAAAGAAAATCCCATATGATTTTATAGAACATTTGAAGAAAAAATATAATGTTAAAATTGGAAAAAGTAAAGATAGTACGATGTACTGGAGTTTGGTTCAAGCATTAGAAAATGGAATAGGAATCCATCACGGGAAATTTCCTAAATATGTACAAAATGAAGTGTTGAGATTATTTAATAATGGTGATTTTGACTATTTGTTTTGCACATCGACAATTATAGAAGGTGTTAATACGAATGCTAAAAATGTTGTAATTATAAACAATAGTGTAGGAAATACAACTATGACAGCATTTGCGTTGAAGAATATAAAGGGTAGAGCAGGACGATATTATCATCATGCGATGGGTCGTGTGTTTTATACGGATTCGAAACAACGTCAGATTGAGAATGCAGATGATATGCAATTAAATTTTCAAACTTATGATACACATCCTATTTTGAATGCGGATATTGATAATGCGAGCTTGGATGACTTAGCAGAAGAAAATAGGAATATTAAGGTTGAAAGAGAAGAGAAATTTAATAGGAACTTATTGCCGGACAACGTATTTATAAAGAATCGCCTGTATCCTAGGGATGTTCAAGAAAAATATTTGAATTATGTTATGCAAACAAATGTTTTCGAAAGTTTGTAGGGTTAATTGGTAATTCAAGTAATATACGTTATTTTCTTACAAATAGAGTGATTAATGTTATTTTGGAAACATTTGAGGAAACACAAATTCTAGATACGAATAAAGCTAAAGTTTACTATTCAGTTGTGTCTACATATAGTCAAAATGGTACGATTGGCATATTGCAATACCATATTGGGAAATTGCAAGAAAATAATTCAATGTTTGAAGAGAAAATTGATTCTGCATATATAAAGGCTTTTGAACAGATTAGAAATATTGTAGAATATGAAATTCCTAAATTGTTGTGTTTATTTGAATCTTTATTTCAGCAAGCAGGAAAATTATTAGGTTATAATATGGATGATTTCAATCTGTCATCGGTTATAAGATTTTTTGAGTTGGGGATTACGACAGAATTAGGGTTGTTTCTTGTGGAGTTTGGTTTTCCTACAGACACTATTAGAGCATTGGAGAATAAATATCCATCTATAGGGAAAATGGGAGCATTGGAAGCTGCTTTTGAGTAATAATCAAAGAGCCATGTATAGTGTAATGGATGCATATGAGCAGGAACTATTTAAGAGAGCGATGCAAGTGCTTGTGAAACGTGGATAGTCATTACATGTTTTTGAATGCTCCTGAAATAGGTAATAATTGAAATTGTCCGACAATCACTCTATACACGTGATATACAAACGACCTCAAAACCCCGGTAAACCTGCGGACACCTTAGAAGCTGCTATGTTAGCACAGGGTGTTTGCTAATAAATAATTATCTATAATAAGTTACTCCATATGCTGTGGAAAATCCAAAGCATGTGGGGTTTTATTTTTGGTCTTTTAATTGAAAATAATTGTAAAAAAATCATAAAATTTATTATAGACATATAAAAAACACAGAAGTATAATAGTACTAAACAACTACTTATACAGGAATCACTAGAGAATGGAGGATCTAGAAATGAGTATCAAAGAACGTCAGCAAAAAGAAAAAAATCATATAACACTTGTACTTGGAATAATTATCATTGGATATTCGACGATTTTAGCGTTACTCGGCCTCGTTGACAAAACAGCAGATATGTCTATTGTTATGCCACGTGCTATTGTAAGTGTAATAATATTCATGGCATTTATTTTATGTTATTTCAAATTCAAAAACACAGAAAAGAACAGCTATGTGTGCATAGGATGTATGCTGTTAGAGTATGCTGTTACGATCCTGACACAGAGACATACATATATGTATGCACTTGTATTCCCGATAATGCTTATCACGATCGTTTATATGAGCGTAAAGCTTACACAGATAGTTATGGCTGTCAGTATTCTACTTAACCTCATAGCCGGAATCAAAAACTTTATGTCATATCCGGAGCTTCAGGATCAGTGCTTTATGCAGATCGTATATACTATCGTGTTCTGCATAGCTACATGTATAGTTGTAAAAGCCTTGTCAACACATACAGAGGAGAACCATGATGAAATAGTTCGTCAGATGAAAAGCCAGAGCAATATTGCCGAACAGATTAAAAATGACACACAGGAGCTTATAAATAATCTTGATGAAGCTAAGGAAAAGGCAGGCAGTCTTACAGAGAGCATGGATGGCACGAAAAATTCAGTAAGTGAAATTGCAGAGAGCGTAAAGTGTACAGCTGAGGCTATCGAAACACAGACTGAAAAAACAAATGATATACAGGTAAATATAGATAATGCCGAAAAACAGACTAATGAAATGAAAGAAAGTGCTGAGCAGTCAAAGAAAGCTATTATGGAAGGCGTTGATCTCATACTTTCACTTAGGGATAAAGCAGTAAAAACCTCAGAAGTCACACGCCAGACAAAGGATAATACAGCGGAACTTGATGACAGCATAAAGGAAGTTGAATCAATAATAGCAACGATTCTAGGAATTTCACAACAGACAAATTTGTTGTCCCTTAATGCATCAATTGAGGCTGCAAGAGCTGGGGAAGCAGGAAAGGGCTTTGCGGTTGTAGCTGATGAGATACGAAATCTTTCAGATGAAACAAAAGCTGCCACAGAGCAGATCACAAAGATAATTGAGAAGCTTACAGAAAAAGTATCTGAGGCATCAGATAATATGGAAAAATCTGCAACATTTGTTGAAGAGCAGAATGAGATGATAGATAATACAAAAAGTGTATTTGATTCTGTCATCGAAAAGACAGATTTTCTGTATGAAACAATCGAGAATCTTTCTGGTGCGATCGATGAAATACTTACATCTAACAGCCAGATAACGGATAGCATAACTAATCTTTCAGCGACAAGTGAGGAGGTTGCAGCCTCGTCTGAGAGCTGTGATCAGATATGTCAGGAAAGCATGGATGCTCTTTCAGATATGAATGTTATCCTCAACAAAATTTTTACGATAACAAATGATCTAAGGAAGATTGTATAAACATATTGACAATAAACAGCGCAATGTCTATACTAGACCTTAGTTAATAATTTAATAAATCTTCAGGGCAGGGTGTGATTCCCTACCGGTGGTATAGCCCACGAGCCGCAAGGCATGATTCGGTGAGACTCCGAAGCCGACAGTAAAGTCTGGATGAAAGAAGAAATGGTATTTTGATATATGGTATGTTTTACATAACATGATATGTCAATATGAATAACAGATATTTACTCTGGAGTGTATGATACATTCCAGAGTTTTTTGTTTAATACACATTACATATTTTCAATTAAGAAAAGCCCCGGACAGTTATAGTTTGGGGCTTTTAATTATTCAATTCTATTTTGGGAGGCTGAAGTATGGATGACAAAGATTATATGAAAAGGGCACTTGAGCTCGCCAAAAAAGGTGAAGGGTTTGTATCACCTAATCCCATGGTAGGTGCAGTCATTGTTAAAGATGGCAGAATCATTGCAGAGGGATGGCATGAAAAATATGGAGATCTTCATGCAGAAAGAAATGCATTAAAACATTGTACGCAGTCTGCAGAGGGCGCTGATATGTATGTCACGCTTGAGCCATGCTGTCATTATGGAAAGCAGCCGCCGTGTGTAAATGCGATAATTGAGGCAAAGATAAAGCGTGTGATCGTCGGATCAGGTGATCCTAATCCGCTTGTTGCAGGAAAAGGAATACAGATTCTTAGGGAACACGGAATAGAAGTTGTCGAGAATGTACTAAAAGATGAATGCGATAAATTAAATGAAATATTTATGTATTACATACAGCATAAAAGACCATTTGTTGCAATGAAATACGCCATGACAATGGACGGAAAGATAGCCACATATAAAGGGCTTTCAAAGTGGATAACAGGTGAAAAAGCAAGGAAACATGTTCATAAGCTGCGTCACAGATACAAAGCAATAATGGCAGGAATAGGAACCGTGCTTGCGGATGATCCTCTTCTTACGTGCAGGCTTGAGGATGGTATAGATCCGGTAAGGATAATATGTGACAGTAATCTTCGCATACCATTGGATTCACAGATAGTAAAAACTGCCAAAGATATTCCTACAATAGCAGTATACTGCGAAGATAATAAGGCTGGGCTTTTGGACAAGATCGAAAAATTAAAGGCAGATGGAGTTGAGACATTATGCATCGGAAAAAAGGACGGACACATAGACCTTAATGAACTGATGTATGAACTTGGTAAAAGAGATATTGACAGTATTCTGCTTGAGGGCGGAGGAACTCTTAACTGGTCAGCACTCGATAGCGGAATAGTAAATAAAGTATATACATATATAGCTCCAAAGTTATTCGGTGGGAAAGAAGCGAAAACTCCGATAGAGGGGCGTGGAACAGATTGTCCGCAGAATGCGGCTTTGCTTAAAAATGGAAAAGTTATGATGCTGGGCGATGATCTGCTTATAGAGAGTGAGGTTTTAAATAATGTTTACGGGAATAGTTGAAGAAATAGGAAAGATAGAATCAATATCCCGCGGTAGGAATTCAGCGGTTTTGACGATATCAGCAGAAAAAGTCCTGCAGGGGACAGAGATAGGAGACAGCATAGCTGTAAATGGGATATGTCTTACAGTTACAAAGCTTATGAATAATGCATTTCAGGCTGATGTAATGCATGAAACACTTAGCCGCTCATCGCTTGCTGAAGCTGTAAAAGGGTCAGAAGTAAATCTGGAACGTGCAATGGCAGCAGATGGCAGATTCGGAGGACATATCGTTGCAGGACATGTGGACGGAACAGGAACGATAGCAGGAAAGAAAAAAGATGACAATGCCATCTGGTACAAAATACAAGCATCTCCACATATCATGCGGTATGTCGTTGAAAAAGGTTCAATAACGGTTGACGGGATAAGCCTTACAGTTGCAAAGGTAGAAGATAATAATTTCTCCATATCGGCAATCCCACATACTGTAAGCCAGACAGTATTAAAGGACAGAAAAGAAGGCGATATAGTAAATCTTGAAAACGATATTATCGGAAAATACGTCGAAAAGCTGTTGTATGTGCAGGATGAAGAAACTATAGGAGCAAGGCAAAAGCAAAATACAAAGAATAGTACGATAACAAAAGATTTTCTGGCGAAATATGGATATTAGTGATTGATGGCAAATATAAAAAAGGAGATAGAAGAGGATTATGGAATTTAATACAGTAGAAGAAGCTTTAGAGGAGCTTAGAAATGGAAAGATAATACTTGTAACAGACGATGAAGACAGGGAAAACGAGGGCGATTTTATCTGTGCAGCGGAATTTGCGACAACAGAGAATATTAACTTTATGGCTATGCACGGAAAAGGGCTTATATGCATGCCAATGTCTGAGAAATATGTAAAAAAACTCAGATTTCCGCAGATGGTACAGGAAAATACTGATAATCATGAGACAGCATTTACAGTTTCGATCGATCATGTATCTACAACAACCGGGATATCTGCTGCAGAAAGATCGATCACTGCAATGAAATGTGTTGAAGATAATGCAAAACCTGAAGATTTCAGAAGACCGGGACATATGTTTCCTCTTCTTTCGAAGAAAAATGGTGTACTTGAGAGAAACGGACATACGGAAGCGACTGTAGATCTCTGTCGGCTGGCGGGACTAAAGGAATGTGGTCTTTGCTGTGAGATAATGCGTGAAGACGGAACGATGATGAGAACACCGGAGCTTATGGAGCTTGCAAAAAAATGGAATATAAAGTTTATAACAATAGCTGCATTGCAGGAATACAGAAAAATACATGAAAAGCTAGTAGATCAGGTGACAAAAGTAAATATGCCTACAAAATATGGCGACTTCAAAGCCTATGGTTTTGTAAACAGATTAAATGGTGAGCATCATGTTGCGCTTGTAAAGGGTGAGATAGGAGACGGAAATGATGTATTATGCCGTGTACATTCGGAATGTCTGACAGGTGACACATTCGGTTCCTTAAGATGCGACTGTGGACAACAGTTTGCAGCAGCAATGACGCAGATCGAAGAAGAAGGACGAGGAATACTTCTATATATGAGGCAGGAAGGACGAGGAATCGGACTTATCAATAAATTGAGGGCTTATGAGCTTCAGGAACAGGGAATGGATACGCTGGAAGCAAATCTTGCATTAGGCTTTGCCGGTGATGAAAGAGAATACTACATAGGGGCACAGATCCTCAGGGAACTTGGAGTAAAGAGCCTTAGACTTCTCACAAATAACCCGGATAAAGTATATCAGCTGTCTGAGTTTGGAATGGAAATAACACAGAGGGTTCCGATCCAGATGAATGCGACTGCGCATGATCTGTTTTATCTGAAAACAAAGCAGAACCGTATGGGACATATACTCTCATACTAAAATATATAAAATTTTCATAACTGTTCTGTATTGGACAGTTACAAATTTTCCCTATTTATATGGGAAGAAATCAAGATGATAAAGGAGAATAAAAATGAGCACATTTGAAGGAAAAATGACACAGAATGGAATCAAAGTAGGAATCGTGGTAGCAAGGTTTAACGAATTTATCACATCAAAACTCTTAGGCGGCGCAATGGATGGACTTATAAGACATGATGTAAAAGAGCAGGATATTGATGTAGCATGGGTTCCGGGAGCATTCGAGATTCCTCTTATTGCAAAGAAAATGGCAAAAAGCGGTAAATATGACGCCGTGATCTGCCTTGGAGCGGTAATAAGAGGGGCAACAAGCCATTATGATTATGTATGTAATGAAGTATCAAAGGGAATTGCCACAGTATCGCTTGAGAGTGAAATACCGGTAATGTTTGGAGTTGTGACAACAGAAAACATTGAGCAGGCGATCGAGAGAGCTGGCACAAAGGCTGGAAATAAGGGATATGACTGCGCACTCGGTGCGATCGAAATGGTAAATCTCATAAAAAAGATCGGATAAGAAAAAAGACATCATGTCTTCCGGGACATGATGTCTTTTATTTAGTATAGTAAAATTAATTTGCTGATACAAATTCTGCATCATAAATAAGAGTTCCGTCTGCATCATAATACTCAGCTCTAACTTTTACAGGAGATACTTCGACATATGGAGCAAGTCCGTCTGCAACACCCTGCATAGTTGTTTTCTGGGCATCCATTGCTGTCTCAAGAGCTGATTTTGCATCTTCAAGAGAAGTAGTATCACCTACAACCTGTGTAGAATATGTGTACTTATAAGTAAGAGTATCACCCTCACCTAAGATTTCCATGTTCATTCCTGAACCCTGCATAGCATCAATAAGCTGGTCTAAAGAAGCTTTAACTGTTGGATCGTTGACATAAGCTTCCATATCAGAAAATTTTCCTGTTACAGCAGCATTATCCATGTCAGCAAGCTCGCTGTCAGCTTCATCAACTTCTGATTCGAGAATAGTTTCTTCTTCTTCAGAGGCATCCTTTTTAGTATCTGTTGTGTCTTTTTTGTCAGAAGAAGCCTCAGTCTTTTTGTCAGATTCTTTGCTGGAATCACTTCCGCATCCTGCGAAAACTGAGCATGCTAATGCAGCTGAAAGTAAAAGTGTAAGTAATTTCTTTTTCATAATAAATTCCCTTTCTTTTTATATTTTTTTACAAGAAGATTTTAGCTGTTAAAAAACGCAAAGTCAAGTATATATATAAAATCTTAATATTTGCAAGGAAAAATCCGATATAGTATAATAAGCCTAATAATAAAGAAAACGGAGAATTTAAAATTGATAGATATACATTGCCATATGCTCTACGGTGTTGATGATGGAGCAAAAACGATAGACGAATCCGTAGGAATGTTGAAGATTGCACATGAGCAGGGGATAGAAGCGGTAATACTCACACCCCACCTGCGTCATGGAATGTTTTCACATCCGCTTGATAAAATCGAGGAACATTATAAAAAGTTAAAGCCATATGCAGATGAGTATGGAATAGATTTAAGACTAGGAACGGAATATCATGTGGCATCAGATATAGTGGAATCGTTTAAAAGTGGAAGGTGCCACACACTTGCGGATTCACAGTATATACTCACAGAATATTCAAGTGTGAGTGAATTCTCCTTCATGTTAAATATGACAAAAGAGGTTATATTTGCAGGATATATTCCGGTTATTGCACATGTAGAAAGATATGGATGTCTTGTGGATGACCCGGATAATATCGAAGAACTCCGTGGAATGGGGGCATTTATACAGGTAAACGCAGACGCAGTACTTGGAATAGATGGAAGGGGCGCAAAAAAATATACAAGACTTCTCCTTAAACGTGGACTTGTGGATTTTATTGCGAGCGACAGCCACGGAACGAAAACGAGAGCATGCAACATGAAAAAATGCTATGATGTTGTGTTAAAAAAATACGGAAAAGACTATGCCGATAAGATAATGGAAATAAATCCATCAAAGATCATATACAAAAGGAATTAGCAAATGGAAAGACAAAACGATTTTCAAAATGACGAAATTGAAATAGACTTAAAAGATCTGCTGTTTGAGATACTTATATACTGGAAATGGATAGTGCTTGCAACGATCATAACGGCAGGCATCACGTTTGCTGTCAGCAAGTTTGTAATTATACCACAGTATGAATCAACATCAGAGTTATATGTCTTGTCAAAGAGTACATCAATAACAAGCCTTGCAGATATACAGACAGGAACAAGCCTTACAAACGATTACATAGTAGTAGTAAAGGGGCGTCCGGTTTTAGATCAGGTTATAGAAAATCTTGGGATAAACGAAACATATACATCTCTTGGAAACAAGATAACCCTGGATAATCCATCAAACTCACGTGTTTTAAAGATAACAGTACGTGATAAGGATCCCGAAAGGGCAAAGGTCATAGCTGATGAGATAGCTAATGTAGCATCTGCATATATTGCAGCAAAGATGAATCAGGATCCTCCGACAGTTATCCAGAATGGATATGCAGATGGTGGCCCGGTAAGTCCAAGTATAGGAAAAAATACGGTTATAGGTGCGCTTGGAGGAGCTTTTCTTGCAATCGCAGTTATAGTCATATCATATTTGTTTAACGATACGATCATAGATGCAGATGATGTGGAGAAAAAAATTGGCATGAATGTACTTGGCTCACTGCCGCTTGAAGAAAGTGAAGATGACGGCGAAAAGACCAAAAAGGAACTCACCAAAAAGTCTAAAAAGGCCGGGAAAAGAGGTAGGAAGTAAGAGATGGAATTAGTCAGATTTGGAAAATTAAAAGAACAAAGTTACACCATGAAAGAATCTCTTAGAGCCTTAAAGACCAATATACAGTTTTGTGGTGACGATATACAGACGATACTTATCACAAGTTCAGTTCCAAACGAGGGAAAAAGTACGGTCGCAATGGATCTTGCAAGATCGCTTACAGAATCGGGAAAAAGGGTTTTGTTTATAGATACCGATATGAGAAAGTCTGTTCTGGTCGGAAGACTCAGGGCAAAAACAGCATCCGGAAATGATATATGCGGACTTTCACATTATCTGTCAGGCCAGAAAAAACTTGAGGAGGTACTGTACGGAACAGAGGTTCCGAGACTTTTCATGATATTTGCAGGACCCTCAGTTCCGAACCCGACAGAGATACTTGAAAAGAAATATTTTGAGGAATTGCTTGAATTCGGAAAAGAACACTTTAACTATATCGTGCTTGACTGTGCGCCTATAGGTGCAGCGATTGATGCAGCTGTAGTAGCAAAGCATTGTGATGGTGCACTGCTTGTTATTGCGCAGGGAATGGCGAGCGCAAGGATGATACAGGGAGTAAAGAAGCAGCTTGAGGCATCAGGTGTCCGTATCCTGGGAGCTGTGCTTAACAAGGTAAAAGCAAAGAAATCAAACCATGAAAAGGGATATTATGGGAATTACTATGGAAGTTATTATGGTAAAGAAGGCAGCTGATCATGAAACAGAAAAAACCATTTTCACAGAAACTGAATAATATTTTGTTTTTCCTTCTAGGAATACTTGCTGTGGTTATAGCCGGGGTTATATTTATTAATTTCCAGACAAATGCTACAGGAAGTGAGCAAAAGGATTATGTTGTAAAAGATGATACGCAGGCAGGTGAGACGAAAAAAAGTAATGGATTGTCCTCATCGGTAGAGAAGTGGCAGGAAGGAACCATTACATATAATGAAAAAAAATATGTATACAATACGTCGATCGAGACATATCTGCTTATGGGAATAGACAATGACGAACCTGTGTCAACGGCTAAGGACAGCGTAAGCGGAGGACAGTCTGATGCGATTTTCCTGCTTGTAGCAAATAAAGAGACGCAGCAGATGTCGATCATATCTATAAACAGAAATACAATGACACCGATCGAGATATATGATGAGAACGGAAAAGACCTTGGCGAGATGACAGCCCAGCTCTGCGGTCAGCACGGATTCGGAGATGGAAAGAAATTAAGCTGTTCAAGAACAGTAAATGCAGTGTCAAAGATGTTTTACAATCTGCCGATAAGCGGTTATATGTCTATCAATATGGGGGCGATAGGTGATATAAATGATGCAATCGGAGGGGTTGAAGTAAATGTGCTGCAGGATATAAATGTTCCGGCAAAGGATGTTGACCTGAAAAAGGGACAGACCAAAACATTAACCGGAAATGAGGCATACTGTTATTTAAGGAATAGGGATATAACACAGTTCGAGAGTGCAACAGACAGGCTGCGCCGTCAGGAACAGTACCTGAATGGCTTTATTTCAAAGGCACAGAGCCAGAATCAGGCAAATTCTGCACTTGCGATGGATATATATAATTCGGCAGCAGATTATCTTGTTACAGATATTGATTTTACTGAGCTTGTATCAACACTTATGGGATATGGATATTCGGACGACCGCATGTATACGGTTCCGGGAGAAACAGTAAAAGGTGACAAATACGAAGAATTTAACATAGATAATCAGGCATTTTATGATATGGTCATTCAGATTTTTTACAAAGAAGCCGATAAATAAAACAGATATTAGACACAGTTATTGTGTTTGATATAACCACATGTATTTATTAGGGAAAGGAGGTATGGAACAAATGAAAAAGAAACTCGCAGCCATTTTAGCTGGATTATTGGTTCTTACAATGGGAACAACAGTTTTTGCACAGACAGATGGATCACCATCCGTAGACAGCAAGGCGCAGGAAGCGGAGAAGTATAAGCAGAATATATCTTCGATAGAAATCAGTTCCGGAACTGTTTCTGTCAAGGCAGCAGATCCAAAGGTTATGGACGAGGCAAAAGCTGAGGCTGCAAAAGCAGGAACTGTAGATAACGTTCTTGCAATGGCTGATGTGCATCCTTCAGTTGAAGATGCTTCATCAGGTCTTACAGTTAAGTTCTATATTTCTGGTGTATCAAAGGGAGACAATGTATATGCTCTTCATCAGAAAGCAGATGGAACTTGGGAAGTTTGTAATACTGTAGTTGGAAATGGATATGTAAAGGTTACATTATATTCATTCTCAACAATTGCTATCGTTAAGTATGATGATGGTGCAGTTGTAACACCAACACAGCAGATCAATCCAAAGGATGATACTGATGATGGTAATACAACAAACAACACAACAACAAACAACACAACAAATACAACAACAGGTGACACCGGCAATACAAACAGTACTACAACCAATACTACAGGAGATACAAATAATAATGGTGGCTCTACAAGCACAACAAACAATAATCCTGTAGATAACTCTGTAGGAAATACTACAAATTCTACAACTTATAATACAACAAACAACACAACCAATAATACAATTGGTAATGCCGCTGCATCAGACAATAATGGTGCTGCAGCAGGTGGTGCAGCTGTTACAAGAACAAGCGCTGGTTCTTCGGGTGTTGCAACATCACCTAAAACGGGATCTGGCATCCCGGCCATACCGGTTATTGCATTGCTTGCCCTAATGAGCATTGCAGTATGTACAAAAAAAGCGCATAGCCTTTAATGGAATAAGGGCAGATTCGAATCTTATGTGAGCATGTGGTTGGCTGCACCTCCAGGAAACTGGAGGTGCAGCCAAATATTTTTTGAGTTGATGTGCGTGTTATTATTTTATATAATAAAGTAATAACACACATATTAAAACGAGGAAGCCAATATGGATAAAATCGAAAAGCAAAAGAATATCTATAAAATATTATGCATAATCTTACTTATAATATTGATCGTTGTGCTTGTTATGTGGGGACATTCAACCCTTGTAGAAAAGAGTGCAGCAAAGACATATGAAAAATTACAGGAATCAGTAAACTCTGATGCTTCTGATACAAAAACGCAGGCAAGTGAGACAGCGCAGCAAAGCACACAGGTATCAGGAAATGCCGGCGATACAGAAACTGACAGTCATAAGGAGCAGTACGATATCCCGCAGAAAAATCTGGACTGGGAGGAACTTGAGGCGGTAAACCCTGATATATATGCATGGATTTATATCCCGAATACAAACATTGATTATCCCGTGCTGCAAAGGAGCGGGGATAATGATTATTATCTTGAACATAATCTTGATGGTTCAAGGGGAAAACCGGGTTGTATATATACCGAGGATTTAAACAGCAAAGAATTTACAGATTACAACACTGTTATATATGGACATAATATGAAATCAGGAGCGATGTTCAGGACACTTCATGATTTCGAAGATAAAAGCTTTTTTGACAATAATCAATATGTCTATATTTATACAAAGGACAGGACGCTCGTATATAAAATATTTGCGGCATACACAAATGATGCAAAGCATATTTTAAACTCTAATGATTTTACATCGGAGCAGGGACTTTCGGATTATCTGGAGAAGGTATTTAAAAAGGCACAGGCAGAGGGATATTTAAGGGATGATGTCGCAGTTACAGGAGAAAATGCGATCCTTACGCTTTCAACCTGTACGACAAGCTCAGACAAACGTTATATAGTTCAGGCGGTATTGGTAAACGAATGAAAACAATTCATGTAGATATTGAAAATACAAATATGATGCAGTCATTTGCAAGCGAGCAGTTTTATGAGACATGGACTGCGTTTATCAGGGAGCTGCTTATCAATGCGATAGATGCATGCAATATGCGTCAGGCACTTGAATGGAGCTGGGGAACAGAGTTTCTCGAGATGGAGCAGGCAGAACAGATAAAAACAGTACGTGAGCCATATGAGCCGCATATAATAATCGCATATCGTTCTGATTCTAGACTTTTTACGATAGAGGATAACGGAATCGGGATAAATGAGTATGATCTTATAAATTATGTTTCACGGATAGGAAAAAGCTATTATACGAGCAAGGATTTTTATGATCAGAGGGTAAGCTATGTCCCGATATCAAAGCATGGGATAGGATTATGCTCATGCTTTATGGCAGCCAGGGCAATTCTTATAGAATCCAAAAAAGACAATATAATAAATACAGCATGGATGGTAAATAACCAGCAGGACTGTTCCCCTATAATGGCAAAGTGGTTTGAGGATAATCCGCAGATAGAATACGTTCCGTCAAAAAAGAAGACATCAGGGACAAGAGTGGCACTTCCACTCAGGCAGAATTATGATCCTTTTATCGACATGGATTTTCTTGTGCAGACAATAAAGCATTTTACCATGTATCAGCCGATCCCTATAACGATTTTATATGATAACAGGAAAGTCGTCCTAAACCAGCCGCATCTGACATGGAGATTCCCACATTCAGAGGTTTTAGGCTCTACTATAATAGAGGTAGATGATGAACTTCTGGAGGGATATATTGCAATATATAATGATGGTCATAAGGATTTTTTTGGAAGATCAGAAATATTCCAGCAGAATATAAGAGTTACCGAAGATGCGCAGTCACTTGGGATCCAGCCTGAGTGGCTTAGGAATTTTACATACCAGCTCAATATAAAAACTAGATTTCTTAATATGAATCTATCAAGATCTACCGCAGCGAGGGATGATAAACTGCTTGAGCTGCGCCAGAGAGTCGGACAGATAATAATAAATCATTTTGGGCGTCAGCCGCTGACACTTGAGCAGTATATGTCGGATGGAAGATATCCGATCGTAGGAACTTATAAGGCAGAGACAGAGCTTGTCAGCCGCGCAGTACAGGTGTGGGTGTATTTAAAAGAACAAGAAGTGGAAGTGCCTGTCAGAACAGTTATAAAAGGGTTTATGGGGCGCAAAATAAATATAGCTTTTATGGCGAAAAGTCTTTTTTATTATTATAAAAAGGGTTATACTTTTGATTATACAAATTTTGCGGCGAAATATGATATGGTCATTTATGAGCATAATATACGTGCTTTTATGCAGTTTATCGCACCTTATGTTACGGATATGCACTATGTAGTGAATGAAGATATCCAGGGGCTGATATACACACATATTTCAGCTGATATGACCGTAGAAAAAGATACAAATCCAAAGAGGGGCAGATACATAACACAGCCGGCAATCCCGGAGGAGCATATGGAATTTTGTCTGGTATCAAATGAGCTGACATCACCGCTTGAGCTTGTGCTGAATCCTGCAAACAGAAATGTCATGCTGCTTGACAGGGCACAGGATCATATAAAGGTCAGAAGGCTTATGGCTGTGATAAAGGAAAACATAAAGCGCAGAATCTTAAATCCAAACAGCAGATGGACGAAAGCTCTTGATTTTGGCGGAGAATATCTCGAGGAATACAAGTCCTTAAAGGCACTCAGCATGCAGTGTGTATGGTGTCTGGAGAAGGACTTTCCAAATGAATTAAACGAACTTGTTGTGACGATCCTTTCACCAAAGGAACTGGCGGATTATGGACTTACAAGTTTGTATTTTACAAAAGATGATTTTATATCATGGTGGATTTCACCGTAGGATTATGCAGGGAGACTTATAATGGAAGTAATGGACTTTAATGAAGATAAGCATAAAGAAATGAATACAGATGGGCAGGAGATGCATAAAAATAATGATAAGAAACCACAGAAAAATTCTCCGCTTAGGGAATTATTCAGCTGGGTATTTACATTTGCAGTTGCGTTTGCGGCAGCACTTCTCATAAAGAATTATGTCATAATAAACGCAAATATCCCGAGTGGTTCCATGGAAAATACTATAATGCCGGGGGATGATGTGATAGGCTTTAGGCTGGCATATCAGTTTTCAGATCCAAAGAGAGGAGATATCGTGATCTTCTGGCCGCCAACAGATTCCAAAGACCCATATATAAAGCGTATAATCGGACTGCCGGGTGAGAAGGTTACTATAGAGCCGGAAGAAAAAGAGGTCGATGGAGCTACGATACAGGTAGGAAAAGTATATATAGACGGCGAGGCATTGGATGAGGATTACCTCAAGCCGGAAGAGTGGGATGCAAGTGTAGGACCATATGAATTTGAAGTCCCGGATAATTGTTATCTTATGATGGGGGATAACAGAAACGGATCAAGTGATGCCAGGGCATGGCTTGAGAAAGGCCTTAATCCATATGTTTCAAAGGATGATATAATAGGAAAGGCTGTATTCAGATATTATCCGTTTAACAGAGTTGGAACAATAGATTAGTCAGTGTATAAACAGGGGGAAAAATGGATAAAACAAAACGGAACATGTATGGAATGTTATGCGGTGTAGCCGGGATAATATTCAATATCATGCTCTTTGCAGGAAAGCTTTTCGCAGGCACGATAAGCGGAGCTATATCAATAACTGCGGATGCGTTTAATAATTTATCGGATGCAGGTTCATCCCTTATTACTCTTGTTGGATTTAAGATGGCATCACAACAGGCAGATGAAAAGCATCCCTATGGACATGCCAGAATAGAATATGTAGCAACCTTAGCGGTATCGGCAATCATTCTGATCATGGGATTTGAACTATTCAGGGATTCTGTTGGAAAGATTTTAAATCCATCACAGATAGAATTTTCACCTATAATAATATGGATCCTCATGGGTTCCATAGCAGTCAAATGTATAATGGCGGTTTACAATTTCTATTTCGGCAAAAAGATAGATTCATCCACACTTGATGCAGCAGGCAAGGATAGTCTTTCAGACTGTCTTGCCACATCGGTGGTTCTCATAAGTACGCTTGTGGCACATTATAAGGGAATCCAGCTGGACGGCGTGTGTGGTGTGCTTGTATCAGCATTTATATTTTATTCGGGAATATCTGCGGCAAAAGAGGCGATAGATCCGCTTCTGGGCGAGAAACCTGAACCGGAGTTCCTTCAAAAACTTATCGACGAGGCAGAAGGATTTGATGAAAACATCCTGGGAATTCATGATGTTATGGTTCATGATTATGGACCGGGACACAGGATCGTATCGTTTCACGCAGAGGTACCGGCAGATGGGGATATGGTAGCGCTTCACGATATAGTAGATAATCTCGAAAGAAAGCTTCAAAGGGATCTGGAATGTGTTGTTACAGTCCATATGGATCCGATCGCGATAAATGACTGTGAGGTTCAGGAGCTCAAATGTGACGTCATAGACGTGGTGATAGAAATAGACCCAAGGATCACAATCCATGATTTCCGTGTTGTAAAGGGAGAGACACATACAAACCTTATATTTGAGGTTGTTGTGCCATACAAATTCAAAATGCCAAAGGAGCAGCTGACGGCTCTGATAGAAAAAAAGACGAAGGAAAAACTTGGGGAGCAGTACTTTACGGTTGTGGAAGTAGACAGGGATAATTATATCCACATTATTTAATGAAAAATGCTGTGCGAAGTTTTATTGTTCGTTAAAAAGTTCAGCATTTAATTTTGTATCATGTTATACTTACAGTACATACCATGTACATGGTGATATGCGGATGCATGATCTTCCATAAAGAATGGTTATCAATACACAATTTGAAAAGGAGAGAGATAAAATGCCTGAAAATAGTAGCTGCAGCAGTGCGGGAAGCTGCTCTAAATCAAGCTGTGAGGGCTGTTCATCAAATAAAGGACCTCAGAGTTTTATAGTAGAACAAAATAAATACTCAAATATCAAGCATGTTATAGGAGTAGTAAGCGGAAAGGGTGGAGTTGGAAAATCCTTTGTTACTTCATCACTTGCTGTTAATATGGCAAAGCAGGGCTATAAAGTTGGTATCCTTGATGCCGATATCACAGGTCCATCAATTCCAAAAATGTTTGGAGCACATGAGCAGGTTGTCGGTGACGAGAATGGAAATATGATTCCTTTTGAGACACCAGAAGGAATCAAGCTTATATCAGTAAATCTCCTCATGGATGATGAGGAAGCTCCTGTTATTTGGAGAGGACCGGTAATTGCCGGAGTTGTTAAGCAATTCTGGAATGAGACTGTATGGGGTGACATAGATTATATGTTTGTAGATATGCCGCCTGGAACAGGTGATGTTCCGCTTACAGTATTTCAGTCACTTCCTGTAGATGGAATTGTTATTGTCACATCACCACAGGAGCTTGTAAACATGATAGTAAAGAAAGCCTACAACATGGCAGGACTTATGCATGTGCCAGTGCTTGGTATTGTTGAAAACTTTAGCTATCTCAAATGCCCGGACTGTGGCAGAGAGATAAAGTTATTCGGAGAGAGTAACATAGATGAAACTGCAAAAGAACTTGGAGTAGAAGTGCTTGGAAAGCTTCCGCTTGATACTTCATATGCACAGACGGCTGACAAGGGAGAATTTTATACAATAGACAACGATTACCTTGATAAGGCAGTCGAAGTGTTGAAAAATATTTAAAATACAAGATAGAGAGGACAAATTATGGACATTTTATTAGGACAGTACAAAGGTTTAAAAGCTACTATCCCATATATCGCATATACAGATGACGATATTAATTCACAAATTGCCACCCTTTTATCAGGAAACCCTATCAGGGAGAGTAAAAACGGCCCGGTTGAGATGGGAGATACCGCAGTTATTGATTATGAAGGATTTAAGGATGATGTTCCGTTTGATGGTGGAAAAGCCGAGAAATATCCGCTTGGTATCGGATCAGGAGCATTTATTCCGGGATTTGAGGAACAGATCGTCGGAATGCAGATAGGTGACAGCCGTGACATCAACCTTTCTTTTCCAGAGCAGTACCATGCACCTGATCTTGCAGGAAAAGAGGTTGTATTTAAGGTTAAGCTTCATGATATTTATACAGAAAAACCGGCAGAGTTAAATGATGAGTTTGCTGTTTCACTTGAAATACCGGGAGTATCGAATGTGGATGAGCTAAAAGCACATATAGGAGAATTCCTTGATTATCAGGTTCAGATGAAAAAAGCTGATGCGTCAAGAGAACAGATCTACGACCAGCTTCTTGAAAACTGTTCATGCATCGTGACACCGGAGGCGGTAAGCGCTGCAGTGGAGATGCAGATCCAGCAGATGGCTGCACAGCTTGCGCAGCAGGGTGTATCAGTAGAGCAGTATGCACAGATGACAGGAAAAACAATGGATCAGATGAGGGAAGAGTTAAAGCCATATGCACAGAAACAGGCAAAGCTCGAGGCTATCCTGGATGAGATCATTAAGGTTGAAAATATTACAGTATCTGATGAAGATATGGATGCGCAGTATGAACTTCTGGCACAGAAATACAACCAGCCGGTTGATGTGGTAAAGCAGGTGCTTCCGAAAGCGCAGCTTAAGCCGGATCTTCTTCATATGAAAGCATCACAGCTTATCTTAGATGCTGCTGAGATAATAATGGAAGAAAAATAACAGTTTAAATATTTAATGTTTTATTAAGTATTTGCTGATCCTATTTACAATTAAGCCTTTACGCTTCATAATCTAAAAATGAAGCGTGAAGGCTTTTGTTAAATTATGGTAAAAATAGGTGATATAAGGGCAAAATAACTCAAAAAATGAATTTTGTAAAGATATTTTTATAAAAGATTGCTATTGTTTTTGAAAGCTATTTCCACTATATTATCATAGTAGTAAAAAGGAGGAAAAGATGAAGAAATTTTTTGATGTAGTTAAAGAAAAGCTTTTTGTGAAAAAAGATAAGATCCATTCCGAAAAATACTATCGTACAGTTGATTTTTTTAATAAATATTCACTTGTTTTCCACGCATTGATCGCTATGACAATAGTTTTCGCAGTGGAAGTAATATCAAGAAGAAATTTTATTTCAGCATGTAAATTTGTCGATACGCACACACTTGCGTTTATGTATAATTCATTTCTTGTATTTGTTTCGCTTGCACTTGTATATCTGTTCAGAAGAAGGGCATTCGCAAGAGTGATCATTTCGGGATTGTGGATGATACTTGGAATCATTAACGGATGTGTACTCTCAAACAGAGTGACACCTTTTGGATATACAGACTTAAAGTGTATCCCGGAACTTCTGGCAATGGATAACACAAACTATTTTACGGCACAGCAGGCAACGATCGTTGTTATAGGACTTGGTTCATTTGCCCTGTTTCTCATTGCGTTGTTTATAAAAGGACCGAGATATAGTGGAAAAATTCATTTTGCCGGGACATCAGTGGCCTTCCTTACGTTATTATTTGTAGCAATTCCTGTTACAACAAATGTAGCACAAAGTACAAATATTGTAGCAAGCTATTACTCAAATATCGCACAGGGATATGATGATTATGGATTTGTATACTCATTCTCGTCTACAGTCGTAGACAGAGGAATGAAAAAACCTGAAAACTATTCAGCAGATGCGATCGAAGGAATCGAGGATAAAGTAAACTCACAGAAACAGACAACTACTGTTGACGGAAAGACAGGACCAAACATTATATGTGTACTTCTTGAGTCTTTCTGTGATCCGGATGAGATAAATTTCCTCAATGTAAATAAAGACCCTATTCCTACATTCCATTCACTTGAGCAGAACTACTCAAGCGGATATCTTACAGTTCCGGTAGTAGGAGCAGGAACAGCAAACACTGAATTTGAGGTGCTTACAGGACTTAGTATGCAGTATTTTGGTACTGGTGAGTACCCATACAAGACTATACTTAAGCAGACAGACTGTGAGAGTATTGCATCGGACCTTTCAAATATTGGATACGCAACACATGTTGTACACAACAATGGAGGAAACTTCTACAGCCGTGCGAACGCATTTTCACAGATGGGATTTGATACATTTACAAGCAAGGAGCTTATGAATATCACTGAGTACACTCCGAATGGAAGCTGGCCAACAGACGATATACTTGTAAATGAGACAATGAAAACATTTGATGCAACACCTGATCAGTCAGATTTTACATATATCATCACAGTCAGCACACATGGTGACTATCCAAAAGAGCAGGTTATCGAAAATCCTGAATTTACGGTTTCAGGTGTGGATGATGAGGGAATGACAAATGCATGGACATATTATGTAAATCAGCTCAATGCATCAGACAGATTCATCAGCTCACTTATAGATCGTTTAAGCAAGAGAGATGAGGATACGATAGTTGTGATGTTTGGTGATCATCTTCCAACTATGGGACTTAAAGATTCTGATATGAAGTCAGGAGATATCTACAAGACAAAATATATTACATGGAACAACATGGGACTTCCAAAGGAAGACGCAGATCTCTATGCTTATCAGCTTCTTGCAAATACAACTAACAAAGTAGATATTCATGAGGGTACTATCATGAATTATCATCAGACACAGATGGGTACAGCAGATGAGGCATCATATGACGAGGGCTTAGACTTATTACAGTATGATCTTTTATATGGAAAACGTTACAGCTATAATGGAGCTGATCTTTATCCTGCATCTGATCTTGTGATGGGAATCGACAAGGTCACAGTTACAAGTGCTGCAGAGTCGTCTACAGGTGACAGAGTTTATGTATACGGATCAAACTTCACAAATTGGAGCAAGGTATATGTAAACGGCGAAAAAGTAAATACATCATATCTGTCAGCAAGCATGCTTTCTATAGACAGAGCGGATGTTGAGGATGGCGATACAATTACGGTATGTCAGGTAGGATCCAGTGATACAATATTCAGAACATCTGAAAATGAAGTCACATTTCACTCAGAGGGCACCGGTTCTACAGAATCGGAAAGCAGTGCTGAATAATATATTGTAACAGAATGATTAAATATCAGGAGGACGCACGAAGGTGCGTCTTCTTTTTCATATATGCTTTTATTCCGCAGATTGAATATGGTATTATATAAAAAATGTGTATTGTTACGAAAAAGGAAAACAAATGTATAAGATTTTTTTGGTAGAAGATGATGAGACAATAGCAAAAATGGTTAAGAACCATCTGGAAAAATGGGATTACGAAGTAAGGATCGCACAGAAGTTTGACCGGATAATGGCGGAATTTGCAGATTATGAGCCGCAGCTTGTACTTATGGATATCGGTCTGCCGTTTTATAATGGCTACCACTGGTGTACACAGATACGGAAAGTATCAAATGTACCGGTCGTATTTTTGTCTTCAGCGGCAGACAATATGAATATTGTGATGGCAGTTACAATGGGGGCGGATGACTTTATAGCAAAGCCGTTTGATATGCAGGTTTTAACTGTAAAAATACAGGCAATATTAAGGCGCAGCTATGACTTTGCAGGGAACAGCAGCGTATTGGAGCACAAGGGAGCAATGCTCAATATATCTGAGGCAGAATTATCATATGAGGGGGAAAGTCTGGAACTTACTAAAAATGAATTAAAGATTTTACAGACCTTGTTCGAAAATAAAGCGTCAATAGTGACAAGGGATACTCTCATGACAAAGCTGTGGGAAAGTGATACATATGTCGATGAAAATACACTATCTGTAAACGTCAACCGGCTCAGAAAGAAGCTTGCATCTATAGGACTTAGCGATTTTATAATTACGAAGAAGGGAATAGGATACAAACTGGGATGAAACTTTTATCGGGATATATAAAAAGAAATCTTATATGGCTTTGTCTTATTTTTCTTATAACTATGCTTCACCTGGGATACATGCTCCTTATAAATGTAAAGAGTGCAGATATAGGATATTCGATCATTCTTGATCTGATGATAACTGCCGTGGTATTTATTATCGGATTTGTGCTGTACGCAAAAAAGGTAAGAAAGCTTGGAAAGATATTAGAGCATCCGGTTGAGGAACAGAAAGAGCTTCCAGAGCCGGCTGATGACATAGAACTTGCTTACAGCGATATAATTGAAAATCACGATATTGCCAGAAGTGAAGCCGTAAATCATATGCAAAAGCAGCAATCGACAACAAAGGATTATTATGCCCGGTGGGTTCATCAGATAAAAACTCCGATTTCTGCGGCAAGGCTTCTCTTACAGGCACAGAGGGAAATATTGGATGAAATGTCGGATGAGAACGATTGTGGATGTGAGACTAATAGCATTGAAACTAAAAGCATTGAAAATAATAGCGGACCTGATGAAAATTATCTAAGGCTGAGCGATAATATTTCAGAACTTGAGGATGAATTATTTAAGATTGAAGAGTATGTAAACGTTGTCCTGCAATATCAGCGGATAAACATGAGCGGCAGTGATTATGTTATAGAGAGGGCTTCACTTGACACGATAATAAGAACTGTTATAAGAAAATATGCCAAAACCATGATCCGGAAACACATACAGATACAATATGATGGAACTGATCTAAACGTATATACCGATATAAAATGGACAGAATTTGTGCTGGAGCAGATATTATCAAATGCCATAAAATACACAAATAAAGGGAAAATCCACATACAGATAGTAAATGAGCCTAACTGGTGTTTTATCAAGGTGATTGACAGCGGAATAGGAATAAAAGCGGAGGATCTGCCGCGTATTTTTGAGAATGGATATACCGGATATAATGGACGCTCACAGAAAAAAGCAACAGGGATAGGGCTTTATCTGTGCAAACAGATACTCGATAAGCTTGGACACAGCATAAGGATAGAATCTGAAATTGGAAAAGGAACCACTGTGTGGATAGGGTATGGAACGAAAGCGGTGGATGTCCGTGACTGACATTACAAAACTGTAATAAAACTTGTAATGAAACTGTAACCTTGGTTTGTTATACTTTTTATAGATAACAGATCAGGGTATTTTTAGCATTAAAGGATAATACAGTTATGAACAGAGAATTATTTAAGATTACAATCGATGGCATAAAAGGAAGAAAAAAGATAAGCATTTTGTTTGTAATTATCTTTACGGTATCGTTTGCGTTTGGCATTATCACGCTTTCGATTACGTCAAGTATGAACCAGACAAATGAGCAGTACAGGATGAATACATATGGGGCATGGAGTAGTGCGGTAAAGTTTTCAGAGGATGATCCGGTAAATGCTTATAACGGAAAAGTAATTTTGCCTGAATGGGCGGAAAACTATGGGAGTATCACGATATGTGCAAAGCTCCAGACCGACAGCGGAGACGAATATATCGGAACGATGGATGAGGCGGTAAAAGACGTAGGAAAAATCGAAATGGTCGATGGACGTATGCCGCAGGGGAATGATGAAGTCGCTATGGAGGCAGATGTCTTAAGTGAACTTGGATATGATTATACGCTCGGACAGAAGATCTCGTTTAACGTATCAGGGGAAGTTGAGCCGTCTGAAACAGAAGAACCTGTCAAGGCAGAATGTACATACACGCTTGTCGGCGTGATAAAAGAGTATACAAAACTTTGGAATATAAGCGATGATAACGGATATGAACCATTGCCATCTGCTGTCGTGTCTGATGATGGCGGAATGAAGCTTATGGATTCATTAAAAGCCGGACTGGACGAGCGGCTGAAGGAATCGCCGGGGCAGATGATAGAGTTAAAACCATTTGATAAGATATGGTTTCTATCAGGCGGGGATCTTTATGATTATGAGAAGATTGCGGCAAAACAAAAGGACTATGAGGCATCACTTAAAACATTAGAGGCTGATGGTTATGTAGATGAATATTGGATGAATGATGCAGCTTTTAAGAACAAAGATATGCTTGAATATAATTATATATATACAGCAGTGATATTTGTAGTCGTGTTGTTTGCGATAATATGTATGTATTCTATCTATATGCATAGGCAGATACGCCAGACAGCACTTTTTAGAAGTATAGGGATCACAAAAAGGCAGCTTGGCGTGATGACTTTTTACGAAAATATCGTGCTTGGCATACCATCACTTATATGCGGAGCGGCACTCGGAGCAGCCGGAACATGGCTTATACTCAGATTCGGGCTGGCTGAGAATATAGCAGAGGTAAAATTATATATTCCGCATAAACAGCTTCTTGTTATGGCACTTTTGTGGACAGTCGGAATAATGATAGCAAGAATGGCGATAAATATAGCAGCGCTCCGTCAGCCACTTACAGGGAAAATGTATCCGGTGGGAAAACGTGCAAAGGGCATTATGATTTTAAAGAAAGCCATGATATTACAGCTTTCGGTACTGCTTTGTTTTGTTATGATATTTGGGATATTTGAAAGTCTGTATCCGTACAGCCAGATGGAGCATTGGAATAATCTGCCGTCGTATAAGATATATTCGGGAAATTTAACTGGAACGGATGATATAGAGCAGATAGAAAATATGGATAGCAACTTTGAAAAACAGCTTACGGCTATACCCGGAATAAGATCAACAGATAAGATGGGGATACTTGAGGCTTATCTGACATTTGAGGATATGTGGGATGACGGACTTGCAATGGATATTTTAGCGGGGCAGGACAGCGCAGATGACGGAATACAGATAAGCCTTTGTGTGGTGCCGGATGATAAAATAGATGGTGCTGATGTTATCATGACTTTTCCGACAGATATGGATGGAAATATCACATACAACGATAAAAAATATGGGAAACTGGACGAGTATACCGATATATTAGGATCAAAAACTGCCATCGGGATAAAATTAAAAGGGCAGAAGATACTTACAGATAAATTATCCAATGCGCATGAGGCACTTAAAGAACAAAGACTTAATATCGAAAAAATAATTGATATAAAGCAGACGGACAGGCTTCTTGATTCCGGAAGTGGAGAGTTTTATGAGCCATATACGATATTATGTTCACAAAAATACTTAAAGAACCTGTTAAGCAAAGTGGAACCGGGTTATATGTGTAGAACTTATAGAACAGGTGGTCAGGATGAAGAAGAAAAGGATAGCGGTTATAATTTTATGGACGTATACACAAAACTTGACGCAGGATATCTGGCAACAGACTATGCTGTTGCGGGGCAATGCCGCAGGAACGGATTGCAGCTTATAAACAATCGTGAAAGCTATTACGCAAATGCACAGCAATATATACAAAATTTTATAATGCTTTTGTGTAGCAGTCTTTGTATAGTTATAGTCCTTATACTTATAACGATAAATATAATCACTTTGCAGATGGAAAACGAGAAAAGAAAATATGAGATACTTAAAAGCATCGGAATGTCAAACCGGCAGATAAAAAGGAAGATATCGGCAGAAGCATTTCTTGGCGCAGTTATTTCGTCTGTCTTTGGCTGGGGAATATATCTTTTTTACCTTGGGATAAAGAGTGCGGGAACACTGGAGAGATTTTCAGACAAGTTTGTGTCTAACCTGTACGGACTGCGTTCATATGGGTTAAATGCTGTAACGGCAGGTATAGTTACGGCGGCAGGGATACTTACAGTATTTATGGTAAGTTTTGTGATAAGGAGAAAGCAATGGCAGAAATCATAATAGAGGCAGAGGATATTAAAAAGATATTTAAAACTTCATCGGGGGATGTGTGCGCACTAAATGGCATAGATGCTCAATTTGAGAGTGGGCTGTTTTATGCGATAATAGGTAAAAGCGGCTCTGGCAAGTCTACACTTTTACAGATACTTGGAGGACTTGACAGGCCTACGTCCGGAAAAATTTCTATAAACGGGGCAGCTATAGAAGATTACAGTGATGAAAAAATGGCGATATTCAGGCGCAGACATATGGGCTTTGTATTTCAGCAGTTTAATCTTTTAGATGAATATACGGTATTAAATAATATACTTATGCCGCTTAAACTGGATGGAAAAAAGCCGGATAAACAGTTTCTGGAGGAGATCACAGCTTTGCTTGGAATAGCAGATAAACTTAAAAAATATCCGGGGGAACTGTCTGGAGGACAGCAGCAGCGCGTCGCGATCGCAAGGTCTATAATCGCAAAACCACAGATCATATTTGCCGATGAGCCGACCGGGAATCTGGACAAGAAAACCGGAAATGAGACGATGAAACTTTTGCGTGACTGCGCAAGGCGTTTTGGACAGACACTTATAGTGGTGACGCATGATCTAGATCTGGCGAGGGAGGCTGACCGGATCATACATATCGAGGATGGGGTGGTCATATAAAGAGCGGATTTTATCAGTGCAAGGCAGACAACGATTAATGACAATAAGTTGATAAATGAGAGTGTGGTTTTATACACGGCAAGATGTAGTAATTGCGGCAGCATTGCAAAGGCAGATTGTGAATATACTCCTTGGAATATCGATGCTGAAAAGACCTGCACACACGGATATGCATGGGGAATGGATGTTGACATTTGCCGTGTGAAAAAAGATAATATTTACTGTAAACATTGTGGAAAAGCAGATAAAGAGGAAATCGTACAAAAGAAATTTGAATGTCATGGATATAACAGATAGAAAAAATATATTGATAATTGAAGATGATGACAGTGTTGCGGAAGGTCTTGCAGATATATTGGCTGGATACGGATATAATGCACTTAAAAGCAGTAATGCATCGGACAGCATACAAAAACTTTCGGATAACAGAATAGATCTGATCGTGCTGGACGTGCATCTTGGAGATGAGAACGGATATGAGCTGTGTAAAAAAATCCGAATGGACAGCGATATACCTGTAATTTTCCTTACCGCCTGCAACAGCGAAATGGAGCTTATAAGAGGCTTTCAGTCGGGAGGTGATGATTATGTGACAAAGCCGTTCCGTATGCAGGAACTTCTTGTAAGAATACAGGCATTGCTGCGCCGGACTGCAAGATCCGGGCACGAGAAAAAGATCACCGGAGAATTAGAGCTTGATATAAATAGATGTCACATATTCAAAAATAAAAAGTCTGTAGAACTCAGCACAACTGAATGGAGGATAGTGGCTGTACTTATCGAACATTATCCGGCGGCGGTATCCCGGGAGGAGCTGTTGTATCAGGTGTGGGATAAGGATGCAATGTATGTTGAGGAAAATACACTTAATGTAAATATAAGCCGTGTGCGTGAAAAACTTGGAAGGTATGACGGGCAGCAGTATATAGAAACTGTCCGTGGTATCGGATACAGATGGTCGGTGGATGTAAAATGATATATATAATATTAATTTTTGCTGTGGTATGTTTTACCGCAGCAATTGTCATGTTTTATAAACTAAATAAACAGCGGGCGTACATAGAAAGACTGACTGCTGAAATTGATAAATTCATGCATTATCCGAAAGAGCAGCTGCCACAGACCCTCGACGAGGGATACATGGCGAATCTGGAAAATACTATTTCGCAGATTGAAAAATATATTTTAAATATGTATGAGGCAAAGAATGTAAGAGAAAAGGAAATAGAAAATTTTGTTGAAAACATGGCGCACCAGATAATGAATGCCATAACAGCACTCCAGATTCAACTTGATATATTGCAGATAAAAGATGATAATAGTATAAAAACAACTGTACAAAAAAGCCAGGCATGTGTTGACAGAATGCATTGGGAGATCGATCGCATACTCCGCTCGAGCCAGCTGGCATCAGGCAAAATTAAAATGATCTATGAGCAGATAGATATGGAAAAGGTCATATCGGACTGCCTTATCAAATTACAGCCCATGATAAAAGAAAAAAATGTTATAATAAAATCAGGATGTCCCAAGGGATTTAAGCTGACAGGCGATGGATTCTGGATCGCAGAGGCATTTGAGAATATAGTAAAAAATGCGGTTGAACACACCAAAATGGGCAGTACAGTAGAAATAACTGTGAAAGACCAGATCAAAGATATATGTATCACAATATCCGATCAGGGAAATGGAATACCAAACGATCGAATAGGAAGCATTTTTGACAGATTCAGCAGATTTGACAATAAAAAACGTGGTTACGGAATAGGTCTTTCGATGGCTAAAGATATAATACAGGCACATCACGGAAGTATACGCATGGAAAACAGAAGAGACATTGACAGCGGAGCTGCAATTACGATAGTACTTCCAGTTTTAGATAGTGAAAATACATACAAATAAATCAGTGAGGTAAAGTTTATGAAGAAAACAAAATTAGTGGCAATAGGAATCTCTGTTCTGATAGGAGCGGTCTGTTTCAGCGGATGTTCCGACAGCTCGGACAGCGGTGCAGCAAATGAATCAACTGTAAAACACGAGTCTAAGCAAAAGAATAAGAAATCAAAAGAAAAAGTAAGCAAAGATAAAAAAGACGATGGTACTGAGTCGCCAGAGGAAAGCTACAATGGAACAGAAAATATAGAAAAAACGGATGATTCTATCGCAGATGAATTGTGGAGCCAGTTAAAGGGTCAGTCATTCTATTTTTCCAGCGGTGCAGGAGCATGGGAAACAGACATGAAATTTGATGACGACGGAAGCTTTTCGGGGTATTACCATGATATGGATGCAGGGGACACAGGCACGAATTATCCTAACGGAACGAGATATGAATGCGAATTCCGGGGCAAGTTTACGGATGTTAAGAAGGTAAATGACTATACATACTGTGTGCAGCTTAAAAACATCGAACAGAAACAGCCAAGTGATAAACAGGAAATAGTTGATGGCGTGAAAATTATATATTCAGATCCATATGGTTTTGAAAATGCGGGAAATTTCTATATTTATCTTCCGGGAACACCTGTAAGTTCTTTACCACAGGGATATTTAAGCTGGGTAAATATGCTTGTGAATAATAAAAGCACACTGACATTTTACGGATTATATAATGAGAATGCAGGCGATGGCTTTGCAGGAACGGATACAGGATCGGGCAGTACACCAAATTCTGACAGCACAACGAATTCTGTAACAGATAGCAGCAGTACAACAGGAAATGGTCAGGCATCGGGGATAGATGATGAGCTTAAACAGATCGAAGCGCAGGCTGCGGTGATCGAGGATAAACTGCAGAACGATTCAAGTCTTACACAGTCAGAAATGAATACATTATCCGGAGATCTGTATAAACTGTGGGATGATGAGTTAAATTCAATATGGTCGCGTCTTAAGGATAAGCTGGATGAAAGCACGATGGACCAGCTCACTCAGGAGGAACGTCAGTGGATCTCAGATAAAGATGAACAGGTAGAGGCTGCAGGAAAGGAAGCAGAAGGTGGTTCGCTTCAGCCACTTCTGGAGAATGATGAAGCAGCAGAAATTACAAAAGCGAGGGTGTATGAACTTGCACAGTATCTGAGATAGATAGGTTCGCCATAGTGTTAATTATTGAGTGATTACAGCCCCTGCCCCTTAGAGGCAGGGCTGTAATTGTTGCTGGTCACACTGTTAGGTGTGAACAGTAACAATGGTAATAAATGTGGAAAAGGTACTATCATTAATACTGGAAATTGTATCCAAATTCATATATAATAATATATTATGAGGAATAAAAGAGTATGTGATTATATAGCAGAAGCTATCCAGAATGAAATCTTATCAGGACATATGCAGTCGGGTGATCCGCTGCGCCAGGAAGAACTTGCAGACAGCCTTGGTTATTCGAGAATACCTATCCGGGAGGCATTACAGATACTTGAGTCTCAAGGGCTTGTAAAAAGGCTTGCTACAAGACATGTTGTGGTTGCTGATTTTTCGGATGATGTTATAGAAGAAATCTATGAGCTTTTGTCTGATGTGGAGATAAAGCTGATAAGGGCTATGATGAAATCAGGTGTGCCGTTATGGGGAAACAGTATAGAGGATATGACGGTCAGAACATTGAATATGGCAGGAAATATGTCACCAGAGGTACAATTCCATGAGACTCTTATAGTAAACAGTCACAATGAGTATTTTATACATATACTTGAAAATGGGTTATGGTGTTATATCAGATTCGCAGTTGAAGAGACGGCAGCAGGCAGGGAAAATACGCATAGACTCGAATTGCTATCTGAAATAGCAGCTGCGTATAATGCTATGGATATAGAAAAAGTAGAAAAACTTTTACGTGATTATTTTAAATGTCTTTGTGAGGCTGTAATTAAAGAACGGGTAGATAAAAACGGATAATGATGATATAGCTTTGCACTTATCATTGAACAATGTACAAGGTGAAAATATAGAATAATATTGTAATCAAGAGGAATATAATAATATGGCAGTATTAAAACCGATAAAGATTCCATCTGCGAAGGAACGTGTAGCATCAGAACTTCGAAAGGCAATCTTGTCAAAGCAGATAGAGGAAGGGGAAAATCTCTCACTTGAGAGTGTGGCACAACAGCTGAATGTATCTATAACGCCAGTGCGTGAAGCTTTTCAGATATTGTCCCGTGATGGACTTATCAAACTAAGACCCAATAAAGGCGCAATAGTTCTTGGCATCACAGAAACATATATCAGAGAACACTATCAGCTCAGGGGTATATTAGAGAGCGCATGTGCGGGGATTGCAGCATCACCGGATACAGATATCCATAAGATAGAACAGTCATACCTTGGTGCAAAAAAGATGATAGAGTCAGGAGACTACAGCCAGTATGCCAATTGTAACCGTGAATTTCACAGTGAAATCTGGGCTACGTCAGGTAATAAAAAAATGGAAAATATGATTGCTGAGCTTTGGAACGGACTTTCAATGGGAAGTATGGTCACGGAAGAAGAATACGCAAATATTTCGATAAAAGAACATAAAGCTATTTACGAAGCGATAAAAGCCCATGATGTGCAGCTTGCACAGCAGAAAATGTATGAACATATCATGAGAAGCTGTGATGACATGCTGACATATTATGTATAAACAGAAAATTTTAAAATCGCCGAAGTGTTAGGAATTTAACATACTATATGTTATAAGTGCATAAATTTAAAATGGTAAATATATATAAATTGCCGAAATTGTCAAAAGGGTATTGACGATTTCGGCTTTTTGTTATATCTTAAACTTAGAAATTGGATACATTATCACATATCAAATACTAAGCGGAGGAGGAAAATGATATGAGTCCAGCAACAATAACACTTTTATTCTTATTGTTTGCCGTTGTGATGTTCGTGTGGGAAAAGATTCCACTGGGGGTTACGTCTATGATAGTGTGTGTCGGATTAGTCGTCACAGGAGTGCTTGATTGGAAAAAAGCCTTTTCGGGATTTATCGACAGCAACGTAATTCTTTTCGTAGCGATGTTTATCGTCGGAGGAGCATTGTTTGAGACCGGTATGGCAAACAAGATCGGAGGAGTGGTAACACACTTCGCCAAGACAGAGAGACAGCTTATTATAGCGATCATGGTGATCGTGGGACTGATGAGCGGAGTACTTTCAAACACGGGAACCGCAGCAGTTCTCATTCCGGTAGTTATCGGAATTGCAAAATCAGGATACTCGAGATCGAGGCTTCTTATGCCACTTGTTTTTGCAGCAGCCATGGGTGGAAACTTATCTCTCATCGGTGCACCTGGAAATCTCATAGCACAATCAGCCATGGGAGAGATGGGACTTAGCTTTGGATTTTTCGAGTATGCAAAGGTAGGATTTCCGATACTTATAGTAGGTATTATGTACTTTGCATTTATAGGATACAAATTCCTGCCTGAAAAGCAGGGCAGTACGGAAAGCTCATATGATGAGCAGAAGGATTTTTCAAATGTGCCTAAATGGAAACAGATGATGTCATTGATTATCTTAATCCTTACACTTTTGGGAATGATTTTCGAGGACAAGATTGGCATCAAGCTTTGTGTTATCGGCTGTGTAGGAGCACTTGCCCTTATAATTACCGGCGTTATCAGTGAGAAAAACGCACTTAAATCAATAGATTTGAAAACCATTTTCTTATTTGGTGGAACACTATCACTTGCAGCGGCTCTTCAGGAGACAGGCGCAGGTGAGGAAATCGCAACAGCGGTCATTGGTATACTTGGCAAAAACCCATCTCCATATGTTCTCACATTCGTAGTATTTATGCTTTGCTGTGTACTTACGAACTTTATGTCAAATACCGCCACCACAGCACTTCTGGTTCCAATTTGCGTATCAATTGCCACAGAGATTGGAGCCGATCCAAGTGCAGTACTTATGGCATGTGTTATCGGTGGTTCATGTGCATACGCCACACCTATCGGTATGCCTGCCAACACAATGGTCATTACAGCCGGTGGATACACCTTTAAGGATTATGCAAAGGCCGGCATTCCACTTATAGTAGTGGCGACCATTGTCAGTATGGTCTTACTGCCAATCTTTTATCCGTTCTTCCCTTAGGAAAACAGGAAAAGATTACATTATTAAGACAGGCACATACATATCAGCTTATGTTGATAGTGTCTGTCGGTATAAAAAGTTACGAGTTTCACTATGCAGACTTTACATGATCATGATATAGATAGTCTGCAGTGATAAATAATAAATTAAAACAATGTTTAATTATTTATGAGATTTATATTAGGAGGAAAAACTATGTCAAACGAGAAACAGGTAGAACAGCTTACCACCTATATGGCAAATTTTATCGCTCATATAGCAAAAAAATTACCGGATGATGTCATTGCAAAACTGACAGAACTCCGTGACAAAGAGGACAGTCCTCTTTCAAAAACAATCTATGATACAATGTTTAGAAATCAGGAGCTTGCGGTAAAACTTAACCGCCCAAGCTGTCAGGATACAGGAGTACTTCAGTTCTGGGTTAAATGTGGAACAAAATTCCCGCTTATTGATGAACTTGAGGGACTTTTAAAAGAGGCAGTTGTAAAAGCTACATTTGAGGCTCCTCTTCGTCACAACAGTGTTGAGACTTTCGATGAGTACAATACAGGCAAGAACGTTGGAAAAGGAACACCTACAGTATTCTGGGATATCGTGCCAAACAGTGACAAATGTGAGATCTACACATACATGGCAGGCGGTGGATGTACACTTCCTGGAAAAGCCATGGTACTTATGCCTGGAGAGGGCTATGAAGGAGTTACAAAATTCGTAATGGATGTTATGACTACTTATGGTTTAAATGCATGCCCACCTCTCCTGGTAGGTGTAGGTGTAGCAACATCTGTTGAGACAGCAGCACTTTTATCAAAGAAAGCACTCATGCGCCCGATCGGCTCTCACAATGAGAACGAGAGAGCCGCAAAGATGGAAAAACTTCTCGAGGATGGTATCAATGCTATCGGTCTTGGACCTCAGGGAATGGGCGGAAAATACTCAGTAATGGGTGTAAATATCGAGAACACAGCCCGTCATCCATCTACAATCGGTGTAGCCGTAAACGTAGGCTGCTGGAGCCACAGACGCGGACACATTGTTTTTGATAAGGACCTTAACTATACAATCACAACACATTCGGGGGTGGAATTATAATGGTAGAGAGAATTAATGGAAAAACAATTTTAACAACACCAATCTCAGCAGAGGATCTTAAAGGAATAAAGATCGGAGATATAATTTACTTAAACGGAAGCATGACTACCTGCCGTGACGTGGCACACCGCCGTCTCGTTGAGGAGGGAAGAGAGCTTCCGGTAGACGTAAGAAACAATGCTATTTTCCATGCAGGACCGATCATCCGTCCACTTGAGAATGATAAGTTTGAGATGGTATCTGTAGGACCGACAACAAGTATGCGTATGGAAAAATTCGAGTATGAATTTGTAAAAGAGACAGGTGTTCGTGTCATCATCGGAAAAGGTGGTATGAAAGAAAATACAGAGCGTGCATGTAAAGAGTTTGGCGCCATCCACTGTGTATTCCCGGCTGGAAATGCAGTAGTAGCCGCAACAGAGGTTGAGGAGATCGTCCGCGCAGAGTGGAGAGATCTCGGAATGCCTGAGACACTCTGGAACTGCCGTGTGAAAGAGTTTGGCCCACTTATCGTATCTATAGATGCAGAGGGTAACAACTGGTTCGAGCAGCAGAAGGTTGAGTTCAACAAGAAAAAAGATGCTGCAACAGAGGAAATCTGCAAGCAGGTAGGCTTCATCAAATAATTGTTGTAACCGGATATCAGATATACTTAGAAACGGAATTGCCATGACAATATTCGGGCAATAAAAATACGCCCCGCAGATGCGGGAGAAAACATAAAAAATATAATTTTCGCTCGAAGGCTCCCACATAATTTGACCATTATGTGGGAGTTTTATATATGAAATTAGAATGGTGTGATAATAATTTTCATAGAATATTTAAATAACTATTAGAAAATAAAATTGGAAATCAAATATATAAAAGAATAGTTGCGGTATATAGGGTATGCTCTGTATAATAAAAAAGTAAATTACTGCAATAAAAAGCTTATTGCCGGTAATTAAAAAGCGAGAGGAACGAAAGATGATGAAACAATTCCTTAGAAAAACAATGAAAAATATAGCAGCCTATGTGGAGCTTGTGCTGTCCGCATTTCTTATATTTGCTATAGGGGTGCTTATCATAAAACTCGTAGGACAATGCTTTTTGGACATATGGCACGATAAACTTGAACTTGAGTATTATATGGAATATGCGATGTCACTTGCAATAGGTGTGGAGTTTGTAAAGAATGCTCTGTACACACCAGCCTGGCACGATAATAGAAGTGCTTTTATTTGCGACAGCAAGGCAGATGATAGTCGAACACCTCAATGTATATGAGACTCTTGTTGGAATTGGCGCGATAGCAGCATTGTTTTGCAATCAGAAAATTCCTGTTCTGCAGTTTTGATGAGGCTGATCACATGATATGCCGCGGCAGCCAGACAGTAGCGCATGCAAATCTGATCACAGGCGCCAGGATACCTGAGGAAAAGAACAGATTGCTTCGCAATGTCGTGAGTGACAACTTGCAGAAAGAGGGGAAAAACGTGGCGATAGGTGCCTGCGTTTATTATAAAGACTGCGCACTCAGGGTGGACAGTATGAAAGAGGGCGTTGTTACGAGAGTTGAGGTAATAAAAAATCTATAGTATATATTTGGGCAGAAATTAACTAAAATGTCTTCTAGGTTAATTGAATAGTAGAATGTTGGAGAAATGTGGATTCAAGTATCATCATACGGAGGAGAATAAACCTTGTACGCTTATGGGGGATGTTAGAACGGAGCATTTTACTTATCTAACAAAAGAGCAGTGGTATGATAATCAGGACAAAGTAAAAAATAATGGCTAATAGTTGCTAAATTTTTATTTCTTACAAAAATGTAAGATACGAGGTCGAAATGTAAGCTTATTCGATAGCATACATTCCGGCCTTTTGTTATTATAATGACATGAAGCGGCGGCAAAGCAAGTTGTAAAGCCGATTATGACGTCATATTTAAAATAAAGGAAAAATAAAAGTTGAAACAACATTTTTAAGAAATAATCGCAAAGGAGCATTGAAAATGGCAATCTTAGAAGTAAGCAACCTCAAAAAAATATATACGACAAGGTTTGGTGGCAATCAGGTACAGGCACTGAAGAACATAAATTTTACCGTGGAACAGGGTGAATATGTCGCAATAATGGGTGAGTCGGGATCGGGAAAGACTACACTGCTAAATATCCTCGCAGCGCTCGATAAGCCAACATCCGGTGAGGTATTGTTAAATGGTAAAAACCTTGTATCGGTAAAGGAAAAAGAAATATCAGCATTCAGACGGAATCATTTAGGATTTGTATTTCAGGATTTTAACCTGTTAGATAACTTCTCATTAAAGGATAACATCTTTTTACCACTTGTCCTCTCAGGTGTTGATCACAAAGAGATGGAGCAAAGGCTAAAGCCTATAGCGGTAAAACTCGGAATTGATAAATTACTTGAAAAATATCCGTATGAGGTGTCCGGTGGACAGAAGCAGAGAGTAGCTGTGGCTCGTGCAATAATAACAAATCCAGAATTAATTTTAGCTGATGAGCCTACGGGAGCGCTGGATTCAAAGGCAACAGACAGTCTGCTCACACTTTTTAACCAGATAAATGAAGAAGGGCAGACGATCCTTATGGTAACACACAGCACAAAGGCTGCAAGCCATGCCAACAGGATACTTTTTATAAAGGATGGCGAGGTATTCCATCAGATCTACCGTGGAAATCTCACAGATGACCAGCTTTATGTAAAGATCCAGGATACTCTTACAGTACTTACGACGGGCGGTGAAAAAAATGAATAAGGTTTACAGAAAACTTGCATTTACAAATATAAAAAACAACGGATCACTTTATCTTCCGTATATTATTTCGGGAATAGTAACGGTTGCAATGTTTTATATCATGATGTTCTTAAATAACAGCAAAGGTCTTGAAAAGATTTACGGAGCAAGCTATTTAACATCAATAATGGCGCTTGGAGTCAGAACTATAGCTGTTTTTTCATATATATTTATATTTTATACGAACAGTTTTATCATCAAAAGACGTAAAAAAGAGATCGGTGTCTATAATATCCTAGGCATGGAAAAGCGCCATATCGCAAAGCTAATGGGAATAGAGACAGTAACAGTTGCTCTTATAGCAATTATCGGCGGAATCGTGACAGGAATACTGTTTTCAAAGTTATCGATCCTGCTTTTGTACAAAATACTGGCAGTTAAGGAAACTGTTAAATTTGAAATTAATTTTAGTACTATTATAAATACACTCATAGTGTTTGGAATTTTATATGCACTCACACTTATTTACAATATGATGCAGATCAAACTGGCAAATCCAATCGAGCTTTTACGAGGTGGGAATGTCGGAGAGAAGGAGCCAAAGAGCAAATGGCTCATGGCTATAATCGCTGTTGGATGTCTTGCTGTGGCCTATTACATTGCGATCACAACAGAGAACCCACTCAATGTACTTTCTCTTTTCTTTGTGGCGGTACTTCTGGTAATAGTCGGAACGTATTTACTTTTTATCGCAGGCAGCATTGTTTTCCTTAAAATGCTCCGCAAAAATAAGAAATTTTATTATAACAAGAAACATTTTGCAGCAGTTTCAGGAATGATCTACCGCATGAAGCAGAATGCGGGTGGACTTGCGAGTATATGCATCCTTTCGACTATGGTGCTTGTAATTATTGCATCAACAGTAAGTCTGTATATCGGACTAGAAGATGAGTTAAAAACAAGATATCCTATGGAGGCTGTCACTTATGTAAATTACCTTGAGGTTGATGATAATGTGGATTCAGTCAGAGATCACATCAGGCAGATAATAGAGGATGAGGGCAGAACCATTACAGATGAAAAGGCATATGGATATTTCACCATGATGACAAAACAGACTGATAACAGACTGGAGAAAACATCGGAAAATGATAGTTTGGTAAATGGAACGTATGTCAATATCGTCACAAAAGACGCTCTTTGTGAACTTGAGGATACGTTTGATGAAAAAGATATTCCTGAACTGGCTGACAATAGTGTAGCAGTGTATGGAATGAAAAAATATAATTATGATTCAATAAATGTCATGGGGCGTGAATTTGATGTTAAAGAGTCAAAATACTACAAGATAAAGAAAGATGCGTATATATCAATCAGCTTCACGAACGAATACTATATAGTTGTAAATAATATGGATACGCTTACACAGCTTTTTAATTTACAAAAAGAAGTATATGGTGACAGAGCATTTACTTTCAGAAATACAATAGGATTTGATTTCGATGGAACCAAGCAGCAGAAGATCAATTGCGTAAAAAAGATAAATCAATATCTTGTGTCGGATGCAGAAAAGGAAATAGGTAATGGAACGGCATATGTAGAGGGCAGGGCAGAGAATGAAGAGTCTGTACACACACTATATGGTGGAATATTCTTCCTCGGAATTTTTCTGGGTACAATGTTCCTGATGGTTACGGTAATGATCATTTTCTACAAACAGACATCAGAGGGATATGATGATAAGGAACGATATGAGATTATGGAGAAGGTCGGAATGAGTAATGCAGAGGTGAAAAAATCAATCCAGTCACAGGTAAGGATGGTATTTTTTCTTCCGATAGTAACGGCAGCGATACATGTGGCAGCGGCTTTCCCGATGCTCCGCAGACTGCTTATGATGCTTAACCTTACAGATACGCAGCTTATGATAGAGTGCATGATAGGAACATTGTTAGTGTTTCTCGCAATCTATTATCTGGTATTTAAGCTGACATCAAGAACTTACTATAAGATTGTGGGAAATCAAGTGTAGAATTAATATTTAAAAAAATAATGTAATAAGGATTTAATATTTAAACTCCGCATATGTATAACAGGATTTACATGTGCGGAGTTTTCCTGTGGTAAAAATAGTGTACATTACATATAAAGAGGAGTATTATTTATTAAGTAAGATATTTATAATGAGACTATTAAATAATTTAGATATGGACTATAGTTATACAGTATCAGATTATTTTTGATTGCTATATTTAAGAATAAGTGAGGAAAAAGTATGAGTACACAGGAAACAATAAGATTATATGACAATGATGCATACGCAACAGAATTTGAGGCTGCGGTTTTATCATGCGAGCCAAAGGCAGACACTGATAATCTGTATGAGGTGGTGCTGGATCAGACATTATTTTTCCCGGAGGAGGGTGGACAAAGCCCGGATAAGGGAGTCATAAACGGAATAAATGTGGTTGATGTGCAGATAAAGAATGGTGTTATCATCCATACAGTTGATATTGCAGTTACTGAAAATGAGGCAGGGAGTGAGCCAGACAAGACCAGAAATGACAAGACAAACATAGATAAAACAAAGCTTGATAAGATTTCAGCAGGTTCACATATATCCGGAAAAATTGACTGGCAGCATCGTTTTTATAATATGCAGCAGCACAGTGGAGAACACATTTTCTCAGGAATAGTTCATAGTCGTTTTGGATTTGAAAATGTAGGCTTTCATCTGAGCGATTCAGTTGTGACTATGGATTTTAGCGGAGTGATCTCTCCGGAGGATATCGCAGACATAGAGAGAGAAGTGAACGTTGCAATCACAAAAAATATCCCTGTTGAGGTAACATATCCATCAAAGACAGAGCTGGAGAGTCTTGAGTACAGAAGTAAAATCGAGATTGAAGGTCAGGTAAGGATAGTTACAGTGCCGGGATATGATGTATGTGCATGCTGCGCACCTCATGTAAAGCGCACGGGCGAGATCGGCATGCTCAAAGTCATGAATTATCAAAACTACAAGGGAGGTGTGAGAATAAGCATACTCTGTGGATTCAGGGCTCTTGAAGCATTTCGCCAGAAGTCACAGATCATATCTGAACTTATGGGTATTTTTACTACAAATCAGGAAGCGATAATAGACAACGTAACAAAACTTAAGGCATTAAACCAAAGCCTGAAGTCAGAACTGGGCTCTGCGAAGGCTGAGATTTTGGATTATAAGATAGCCAGCCTTCCGACAGATATAGATAATGCTATACTTTTCGAGGCAGATCTTGACTCAAATGCGGCGAGAAGCTGTGTAAATAAGCTGGTTGAGAAATATAGTGGAGTGAGTGCCGTATTTACCGGAAATGATGAAGATGGATATAGCTTTATCATCGGCAGTAAAAACGTGGACTGCAATAATATAGCTGCGGCACTTCGCAATAAACTTGAAGCCAGAGGTGGGGGAAAACCGGTTATGGTGCAGGGCTCTGTAAAGGCTGCCCGCAATAAAATTGAGAGAGTACTTGATGATGTGCTGGAATAGAATTTTTGATTTAAATAGTAAAATGTTATATATGTACATTTAAAAATTCATATATTAAAATTTTGACTTTACAACATATGTTTAGTGTGATATTATACATACCAACAGTATGTAAGAGGTGATGAAATGTCTCGGAATAAATATCCCGAAGTGACTGTAGAGAAAATACTGGATGTTTCTCAAAGGCTTTTTTATGAAAAAGGATATGAAAAAACATCTATTCAGGATATCGTGAACGAATTAGGCGGATTGTCCAAAGGTGCAATATATCACCATTTCAAATCAAAAGAGGACATTCTGTGTGAGCTTGAAGAGCGTATTTTTAAGGATAACAATCCATTTGCTGTGGTTGAAAAAGAAAAAAACTTAAATGGTCTGCAAAAACTTAAATATGTGATTGAGCTAAACCAGAAAAATCAGGCAATGGATGAAAACAGCCAGATTACGGAACAGTTTGTTCCATTATTGGAAAATCCACATATTCTTGCGAGTACGATACAATCAAACCGCAAATATTTGTCACCTTGTTTCAGAAAACTTATACAAGAGGGAATAGATGACGGATCTATAAAGACAAAATATGCAAAAGAACTTTCTGAGTTATTGCCACTTATGGAATTATGGATGATGCCATCAGTATTTCCGGCAAGCGATGAAGAAATAAAACATAAATTTGAATTTTTAAAGAATATGTTTGAGAAGATGGGATTGCCTATATTTGATGAAAATGTAGTTGGAATATTAAAAAACAAAAAATAAAAATTGTCGATATGACAATTTTTATTTTGAATATTTACATACCGACGGTATGTATGTAAAGGAGGTGATAAAATGAAAAATATTACAATTAGTGATGTTTCTACATGTAGTAATGTTGCTTGGGTTATTTTCTAAAAGCAAAATAATTTGTGAAGAAACAAATATAATGGTGAACTAGTTAGTAAAGTTCACCATTATAAAAAGATGTTTACTAGGAGATAAGATGATGAATAAAAAATATGTGCAACCAAGAATTAAACCAATATATCCAATATATAGATTAGATGAAAAAACATTTCGGATTGGAGCGCAATTAGGGATTACAAAAGAGTTTGGGGATCCAGAAGGAAAACTATGGAAATTATCCAATTATTTAGATGGTAGAAAATTGAATGAGATAATAAATAATATGATAAATGATTTTCCTGATTTAGATGTAAACGATGTAATATATGGAATAGAAATATTAGATGAACAAGGTTTTATTGAAGAAACATTAGAAAAACAAGAAAACTTTTTTTCGGAAAGATACAAACCAAATATTAGTTATTTTAGTAGATATATAGATGTGGATAAAAATAGATATGATATTCAGAAAAAAATTAATGAATCAACCATATTATTGCTTGGACTTGGTGGGGGTGGAGCAAATATACTGACTCTTCTAGCTGGAATAGGTCCATATAAAATTAAAATTGTTGATTATGATAAAGTTGAAGAAGCGAATATGGGAAGACAATTATTGTATAAGGAAAAGGATATAGGAAAATTAAAGGTAGAAGTAGCTGCTAAAACGATAAGTGAAATGAATAGTAGTATACAAATAGAATATTTTAACAAAAAAATACAGACATCGAAAGACGTCTTAAATTTATTAGATAATGTTGATATAGTAATATGTGCCATAGATGAGCCGCCATTTCAAATACAACGAGTGGTTAATAAAGCAATTGTTAAAGCAAATGTACCATGTGTTTTTGGGGCTTCGCAAGTAAGCCGAGGACGTGTTTTCACAGTCGTACCAGGACAAACAGGATGTTTCGATTGTTTACATATTCATTATACATTAATGGATAGTAAATTTGTCGATCAATTTTTAGGCTTTCAAAAGATAGAATTTAATCCCCCATCAATTGCATATGCACCAGCTATTTTTCATTTGACAGCAGCAATTGTAGATGAGGTAGTACGAGTATTAACAGGATATGCGGTCCCACGTAGTTTAAGTAGGCAGTACGAAATAAACTATGAAGATGGTTCAGCATTTCAACATCCAGCATGGCCAAGATATGCAGATAAATGTCCCACCTGCGGAAATGGTAAAGAAAATATGTGGGAAGTTTTTCAGTGCTATGAAAAAAAATATAGTATAGATAATTATTAGTTATAAACTATAAGGATAATGATATGAAAAAAGATTTATTAGAAAAGCAATTAAGTATAACTTTTTTTGAAAAAAACAAATTAAATTTTGCGGTTTCTATAGCTGCTACAGTATTTTCAAGTATAATTTTCCTTACTATGTCACTTATTATAAAGGATATGACAAATGCGATATCCGGTGAAGCAGGGGCAAAGAGTCTATTTCAGATATTGACATCTATAATGATTTTTCTTGGAACAGTAGTATGTACAAATATCGTATTGTATATTTTTAAGCCAAGATTTATTTATAACGCAATAAATAATTACAGAAACTTTTCACTCGACAGATTGATGAAGAAAGGAATAGATACTTTTAGTCGTGAAAATACATCGGTATATTTGTCTGCTTTTTCAAATGATTTAAATGTAATAGAAAAAGATTATATTGAGGGGGTTTACGGAATAATAGATAACTTGATAAGCTTTGTTGGAGCATTTACACTCATGATCTATTATTCCAGAATGCTTACTTTTATAGTTATAATTTTAATTACTGTTCCCATACTTTTATCAGGAATTTCTGGAAAAAGATTACAGCCGGTTGAGAAAAAAATATCAGATAAAAATATAAGATTTACCGCATTTTTCAAAGATTTTCTAAGCGGATTTCCGGTTGTTAAAAGCTTTAAGGCAGAGCCGGAAATTTTAGATATATTAAAACTGAAAAATGATGAAATCCAGCAGTCTAAGCGCAAAAGAAACAGGATAATGATATCTGTAAATACAATAAGTATAACGGCAAGTCTTTTCGCCCAGTTTGGTGTTTTCTTTGCCGGAGTGTGGATGGTTGTTAATGATTTTAAAATGACGGCTGGAACAGTGATTTTATTCGTTAATCTTATGAATTTTATTGTTTCTCCGATTTCTCAGCTACCGGGACTGCTTGCAGCAAGAAAAGCTGCAAGATTGCTTATAAATAAACTGGCAGATGAACTGGAAAATAATACAGAAACAGATGGAAAAATGGAAATCGGAGAATTAAAAGATCAGATTATGTTAAAAGACGTAACATTTTCATATGACGGAAAAACTGTTTTAAAAGATATAGGACTTTGTCTGCAAAAAGGTAGAAAGTATGCTGTTGTAGGTACATCTGGGGCTGGAAAATCCACACTGCTAAACGTTATTATGGGAGCAAATACACCTGACAGTGGAAGTGTATCATACGATGGAATGATGGTAGAGGTTATAAAAAAGGACTCACTGTATAGTTGCATTTCAACTATACAGCAGAATGTGTTTGTATTTGATGATACAATAATAAACAATGTCACAATGTATAAGAATTTTGATAATGAGAAAATTAAAAAAGCGCTGTCAATGGCAAAAGTTGACGGGATGTTAGACGATAAGGGCGGCAGATATAAATGTGGTGAAAATGGCTGCGGACTTTCAGGAGGAGAGAAGCAGAGGATATCTATTGCCAGAAGCCTGCTTAAAAATTCGTCTGTACTTTTATGCGATGAAATAACGGCATCACTTGATAAGCAGACTGCATATCAGATAATGTCGGATATTCTTGATATTAAGCAGATGACGAGCGTAATAGTTACCCATTCGCTTGAGGAACAGATCCTTAGAAAATGCGATGAGATAATTGTTATGAAAAGCGGAAAGATAGTTGAGCAGGGAAGTTTTGAAAAGCTGCTTGCAGCCGATAAATATTTCAAAGCATTGTATACAATGACGGAATAATAAAGCGGTAAAATACTATTTCACAAATTTTTCGATTGCTTCATTCAGATCTTCAAGAGCTTTCTTGTCACCGGTCTCAACGGCATCGACGATACAGTGATTGATGTGATCCTCAAGGATGATCTTTCCTATATTGTTGATCGCTGAGCGGACAGCTGCGATCTGTATGAGGACTTCTGAACAGTCACGTCCATCCTCGACCATATGCTTGATGGACTCCATGTGTCCGATGGCACGGCTCATGCGGTTTAGCACGGCTTTTGTGTTCTCGTGGTGATGAGGATGTGAGTGGCTATGTGAGTGGTTATGTGTGTGTGTTACTACAGTGCCATCTTCGAGGATGTGAGTATGCGCAGGAAAAGTATTTGAATTTGAAGTATCAGCAGATACTGTATCTAAATTATTCGTGTTAGTTTCGTTTGGGTTCATATAATTTTTTCCTTTGTATTTTGTCGGCTATAAGTATTTCAATTATAGCATAATAGAGAAAAATAGAATAGACATGAAAAAATTCCAAAATAAAATAGACATCAACTTCTAAATCAATAGAATTTGATGTCTATTTTTATCCGGTATATGGATCAGCTGCTATAAGTTATTTGTTAGATCTTCTCCAGATATGCATCTTATCAGCTTCTTTGATGAGCTCATCACGGAAATCAGGATGAGCAACAGAGATGATAGCCTCTGCTTTCTGCCATGTTGAAAGACCTTTTACATTTACCATACCATACTCAGTAACGATGTAGTGAGTGTTGGCTCTTGTGTCAGTAACGACAGAGCCTTCTACGAGAGTAGGACGGATACGTGAATGAACAACGCCCTGCTTATCTGTAAATGTTGATGAACAGCAGATAAAGCTCTTTCCACCATTTGACATATAAGCACCGAGTACGAAATCAAGCTGTCCGCCTGCTCCGCTGATGTGCTTTGTGCCGGATGTCTCAGAACTGATCTGTCCGAAGAGGTCGAGATCCACGCAGTTGTTGATGGAAATAAAGTTGTCGAGAGCAGCAATGTTTTTGATATCGTTTGTGTAACTTACAGGTGCACTCATAAGTTCTGGGTTTTCATCAAGGTAGTCGTACATTTTCTTTGTACCGGCACCGAAACCATAAGCCTGACGATAACGATCGATATTCTTCTTTGCTCCTGTGATCTTTCCTGCTTTTGCGATGTCAACGAATGCGTCAACATACATCTCTGTGTGTACACCGAGATCTTTAAGATCTGACTCTGCGATGAGAGATCCGACAGCGTTTGGCATTCCACCGATACCAAGCTGTAAGCATGCTCCGTTAGGAATCTGGTCTACGATAAGCTCTGCGACTTTCTTGTCTACTTCTGTAGCCGGTCCGCCTGCACCAAGCTCTCCGATTTGTGGGTTATCACCTTCTACAATGTATGAAACCTGTGAAATATGCACGTTTGCTTCAGAACCGCCGTGGCAGCGAGGCATATTTTCATTTACTTCTACAATGATCTTCTTTGAAGTTTCGCAAACAGCACCAAGGTGGGATGCGTTTGGTCCGAAGTTGAAGTAACCATGTGAATCCATAGGTGCAACCTGGAACATAGCAACATCATCAGGTGTTGTTGAATCTCTATAGTAACGAGGGAGCTCTGAGTAACGGATCGGTGAATAGAAAGAACATCCTCTTGCAATAAGTTTTCTCTCATAACCGCCCATATGCCATGAGTTCCATGTGAAATGTTCTCCTGCATCCTCACGTTCGAAGATAGCAAGTGGTTTAAGTAAAATACCACCACGGACATTTACGTTTTTAAGTTCATCTGTTCGTTTTGCAAGTGCTTTGTCGAGTGCATCAGGTGTACCTGTACACCATCCGTAATCAACCCAGTCACCAGACTTTACGATTTTTACCGCTTCATCAGCAGTAACAAGTTTCTGTTTGTACTCTTCTAAAAAACTCATAAGAACCTCCTGCGACTTTGTTAAAAAAATATCATAATCTTTCTCTATATTAACACTTAATTGAGAATAATACAATCAGTATTATTTTACTTTGCTGCTGTTTTATAGTTCGTGTGGCATCATCCATTCCTTTGCCTGCTTTTCATAGTCAGCAGCCTGATTACGCAATGCCTGGATCTGTTCTTTATCTCCTGTAAACATATTGCGTGACTGCGGGGGAAGTGAGTCAAGTTTTGCCTGTTTAGCATCAGCCCATTTACTGTAACATTCGGATAGTGCATGAAGTGCTTTGCCACCGCCACTTGCAATATCAAGCACTGGTTTTACTTCGAATGCAGCATTGTAATACCATAAGCTTGCCTCATCATAGTCAGCTTTTGAAAAATAGTATGCGCCAAGCTCACAACAGATTTCGCTGCATCCGTCGGTTGCAACATTTTTGAGGGCGACAGAAAAAAATTTATCGATGTCTCCGTGAAGTCTGTAATATCTTGATAAAACACATGAAGCTTCTATATCCGGGGACTTTTGGTATTCGCCGAGAAAATATGGAAGAGCATTGGAAAAATCTTCCAAAGTGCCGCATTTTATCAGTTCTTTTGCGTACATGGTCGCAATACTTTTTGGAAGAGTACCATTTTTCTCAAAGGATTGTTTAAAAATCTTAAAGTCGCGTTTTCCGTGCATTGATTGCGGAAGATGCTGGATGCAGATATCGCTGTCGTAGACAACAGGCTCAAGGCGCACAGTTTCGTGAACAGGATTTACCCAGGTAAATGTGCGCAGCCTTTTATATAGTTTAGGACGGTACTCCATTGCAGCATTCTGGATCGTGTTGTATTTATGTGGTGTAATGTATTTCATCTGGACAATCTCAATTTCAGGGAGAAGAGCAGCTTTTAACATCATAAAACGTCTCCGGTTTATCTCATCTAAAACCTCGTCAGCATCAGGTGCATAAATATATTCTTTTGTAGCCTTTGAAAAAGAAAAGTTCCTGGCAGCCGCAAAATCATCGCACCATGAAAAATCATATATTTTGTCAGTATAATTTGCTGCGATCTCTTTTGTACGGTCAGTCGAACCAGTGTCAACGATAATTATTTCGTCCATAAGACCCTTGAGGCTGTCGAGACAGCGGGCAAGTATATCTTCCTCATTTTTAACTATCATGCATAAACTAACTGTAATCATAGTATTAACTCCGTATCGGTATAATTTCCCCAGGATTTCCGGCATAAATCAATATGGGTGGGGTATATAAATATATATCGGATATTATTGGATATTAGTAACTATTAAGTTCATAAATAATCGAAAGGTTACTGTTTACACCTAACAGTGCGACCAGCAACATCGAAAGAGCCGCAACATTTTACATGTGTGAAGTTTGAGTTGTTAAAAAAAAAACAATGTGTTATAGTGGAATGCGAACGGTATTCGAAAGAAACTGTATCACGGAGGATATGTTGTCACCTGATGACTAAAAGAATCCGGCGGAAATTCAGACACAATGGTAAATCGACCATACAGCTTAAGTGGAGATTATACTACGTGCAGCAGAAACAAGGCTTTGGGGCTTATAAAAAGAAATCCGACCGGCAGTTGAAAGAAGGTGGTAGCATGAAAATAGGTATAATAGGTGCAGGCAGAGTGGGCTGTTCTATAGGCAGATATATGAAAGAAAAAGGTGCCCGGCTTGCAGGTTATTATGATGTTGATTCTGCAGCAGCAAAAGAAGCGGCAGAGTTTACAAAGACAGAGATTTTTGGATCGTTATGCCATTTGGCAGAAAACTCAGAAATAATATTTATTACCACACCGGATTCATACATAATACCAGTGTGGAACGAATTAAAGAAGCTGTCTCTTAAGGATCAGATCATATGTCATTGCAGTGGCGCATTATCATCCGATTCATTTTCTGGTAGCGAACACATGGAGGTATCATGCTGTTCGATTCATCCGATGTTACCGTTCAGTAACAGATTTTCATCTTTTGAACAATTAAACAATGCATTTTTTACAGTGGAAGGACAGGAACATGCCGTAAAAGTCATTTCAGAATTATTCCGTTCTTTTGGCAACGAAATATGCTGTATCGATGGAGCAAAGAAGGCGAAATATCATGCGGCAGCGAGTATTTTGAGCAATCAGGTAATTGCTGTTTTGGATATGGGTTACAGTCTTTTGGAGGAATGCGGATTTTCGAGGGACGATGCGGTTTGTGCAACGGCGCAGCTTGTAAGAAGAAATATAGAAAATGTTATTTCAAGTGGCTGTAGCAAAGCACTTACCGGACCAATTGAAAGAGGAGACGTGCAGACTGTACAAAAGCATATATCTTGTCTGGATGAAAAAGATGTTAAATTGTACAAATTGCTTGGTAAAAAATTGGTAAAAATTGCTGAAAACAAAAATCCTGATAAGGATTACAAAGAAATGGAAGATCTGCTTGATGATTAAACAGGTAATGAAAGGAAAAGGAAATGAAAAACACAGTTGTAACATTTAAACAGGCAAAAGAAAAAGGCGAAAAGCTTACTATGCTTACTGCTTATGATTATTCGACAGCTAAATTAATAGATGAAGCCGGCATTAATGCAATACTTGTCGGGGATTCACTCGGAATGGTTGTTTTAGGATATGAGGATACATTATCAGTAACAATGGAAGATATGATACACCACAGTGCAGCAGTGTCAAGGGGAATAAAGGATACTCTCCTTGTGACAGATATGCCTTTTATGTCATACCAGACATCAGTCTATGATGCGGTAGTAAATGCAGGACGCCTCGTAAAAGAAGGACATGCACAGGCTGTAAAGCTGGAAGGCGGAAAGGAAGTCTGTCCACAGATAAAAGCCATCGTAGATGCATCGATCCCGGTCTGCGCCCACCTCGGTCTTACACCACAGTCTGTAAATGCATTTGGCGGATTTAAGGTACAGGGAAAAGGTGAGGAAGCGGCACAGAAGCTTTTAGATGATGCCCGTGCAGTCGAGGAAGCAGGAGCGTTTGCGGTTGTACTTGAATGTGTACCAAAGGCGCTTGCAAAGAAGATAACAGAGAGCATCAGTATACCTACAATAGGAATCGGGGCTGGCGCTGACTGTGATGGACAGGTGCTTGTATATCAGGATATGCTTGCAATGTATGCAAATATGAAACCTAAATTTGTAAAGCAGTTTGCACAGGTTGGAAAAGAAATGAATGAAGCATTTACAGCATACAAAAAAGCTGTTTCAGAGGGAACTTTCCCGGCAGAAGAGCATACATTCAAGATGGATGAGACAATAATTGATAAATTGTATTAGTATAAGGAGAAATTAAGATGGAAATATATGGACAGATCAAACAGGTAAGAGATGCTGTAAAAGCATGGAAAAGAGAAGGAAAAAGCGTAGGTTTTGTGCCAACAATGGGATATTTACATGAAGGACACAAGAGCCTTATAGATGCGGCAAGACGTGAAAATGATAAAGTTGTAGTAAGTATCTTTTGTAAACCCTATGCAGTTTGGTCCTACAGAGGATCTGGACAGCTATCCACGGGATCTTGACAGAGATGCAAAGCTTTGCGAGGATGCAGGTGTTGATATTATTTTTCACCCGGAACCGGAGGAAATGTATGACGATGGATTCTGTTCTTATGTTGATATGAATGGTCTTACAACAGAGCTTTGTGGAAAAACAAGACCTATACATTTCAGGGGAGTACAGACTGTTGTACTTAAATTATTCCATATAGTAACACCGGATCGTGCATATTTCGGGCAGAAGGATGCGCAGCAGCTTGCTGTAATTAAAAGAATGGTCAAAGACTTAAATGTTGATACACAGATAATCGGCTGCCCTATAATCCGTGAGGAGGATGGACTTGCAAAAAGTTCAAGAAATACATATTTAAACACAGAGGAAAGAAAAGCCGCACTCGTATTAAGCCGCAGTCTTTCTATAGGAAAGAAACTCGTCGAGGCTGGTGAGAAGGACGCCAAAGCTGTAAAAGATGCAATAACAGCTGAAATAAATAAAGAACCACTTGCAAAAATCGATTATGTAGATGTGGTTGATTTTAACACAATAACACCTGTAGACGAAATAAAGGGAACAACACTTGTTGCGATAGCGGTTTACATTGGAAAAACAAGACTTATAGACAATTTTATTGCGTAAAATATTATTAAATGAGGATATAATAATGAACTATACAATGCTAAAAGGAAAGATCCACAGGGCTGTGGTAAAACAGGCAGACCTTAATTATGTAGGAAGTATAACAGTAGACACAAAGCTTCTTGAAGCAGCAGGAATAATGGAATACGAGCTTGTCCAGATAGTCGATGTGGAAAACGGAAACAGATTTGAGACATACACTATAGCGGGAGAACCGGGATCAGGAATGATATGCTTAAATGGTGCTGCTGCAAGACAGGTTGCTGTAGGCGATCATGTCATTCTTATGTGTTATGCACAGATGACACCGGAAGAAGCAAAGGAGCATCATCCAAAGGTTGTATTTGTTGATGATGATAATCATATTGCCCGTGTGACAAATTATGAAAAGCACGGAAAGCTTACAGAGGATTTTATTTAGGATGCAAAAATGGTTATAGTGTGCTAAAATCGAATAAATAAAAAAAATAAGCTGATCTGCGTGGCGGACAGCTTATTTTTGACTACAATATTTGGATTCCACATGGAGGAGCAGACATGGAAAATCATACAATAGTAACTTTGAAAAAAGGCGAAGGTCGCACAATAAAAGCAGGCGGAGCATGGATCTTCGATAATGAGATAGACACTATAACAGGTAAATTTACAAACGGGGACATAGTCGTAGTACACGATTTTGACGGATACCCGATGGGACGAGGATTTATCAATCAGAATTCAAAAATCCGTATCAGAATGATGACAAGAAAAGCGGATCAGCTTATAGATGATGATTTTCTGCGCATGAGAGTGCAGAATGCATGGGATTACCGTAAACAGGTCATGGCTGGTGGGAATGATAATGTATTTTTACAGGGGGCTGCTTCAAAAGGCGGAGCCGGAAGCATGCCTGAAATAGCCGGAATAGGAACGACAGGAAGACCGGATCTTAATTGCTGCCGTGTGATATTCGGAGAGGCTGATTTCCTTCCGGGAATCACGGTGGACAAGTATGCAGATGTGCTAGTCGTGGAGTGTCTGGCGCTTGGAATGGAGCAGTTTAAGGAGAAGATAGTTGACTTCTTAAAGGAGGTACTCGCTGCGGATGGGATAAAGATACGTGGAGTATACGAACGCAGTGATGCAAATGAACGCAAAAAAGAGGGGCTTCCAAAGGTAAAAGGCTTTATCGGTGAAGAATTTGACACAAACGTGGAGATTATAGAAAACGGTGTGCGCTACATGGTCGATGTCGTAAACGGACAGAAAACAGGCTTTTTCCTTGACCAGAAATATAACAGACTTGCTATGCAGCGTATATGCAAGGATAAAAAGGTGCTTGACTGCTTCACACATATGGGAACATTTGCCCTAAATGCAGGAATCGCAGGGGCAAAAGAGGTTACAGGACTTGATATATCTGAGTTTGCAGTTAAGCAGGCCACAGAAAATGCCAGGAGAAACAACCTCTCAGATACGGTTAAATTCCGCTGCGCAAACGTACTTGATGAACTTCCACACCTTGCCGCAGATGGTGAGAAATATGACGTAGTAATCCTTGATCCACCCGCATTCACAAAATCACGTGAAGCTACAAAGAATGCCATAAAAGGCTATCGTGAGATCAACATGAAAGGACTCAGGCTTGTAAAAGATGGCGGATATCTGGCAACATGTTCATGTTCGCACTTTATGACACAGGAGCTTCTCGCAAGGACAGTCAAGGAGGCTGCAAAGGCTGTCCACAAGAGACTTCGTCAGGTTGAATTCCGCACACAGGGACCAGATCATCCGATATTGTGGGCGAATACGGCTAATGTGCCGGAGAGTTATTATCTTAAGTTCTACATTTTTCAGGTGGTGGAGGAGAGATAACCCAAAGAATGCTTATTTTATAGGGATTCCGGAACAATTCTCTGATATAAAATAAAAGACTGACACACCTTTTGACACACTTTTATAGAAAAATGTTTCGAAATAAGCAAATCCTCTTAGAGTAATCTAAGGGGATTTTGTCGATATATCGTTGTCTGATTTGATAAGTTATGATATACTTCGCACATGGGAAACCAGAGAGCCGGGCGGCTTACCCTCTTTTTCGGAGGGGCTAACCCTCCAGACGAAAGAAAGGAGGGCGTTGCCAATGTATGTTACATACTCTGACTTAATTCAGATTGGAATATTCATTTGCGCCCTTGTTGGATTGTGCCACACGATTTTCAAGGGAAAACGAAAATAGCCGCCATTACTGCGAATAATGACGGCTGTTGATAAAACAGTTACTTAATTCATTCGGGTAAGCCGCTTCTCTGGCTTTCCCTCTTTTCTACGCATAATATAACATATCTTATGAGTTGATGCAAGGAAAAGTGTAAAACGGTTCATAATTTATAACATGTCATGTTTTCAGATGAAATTAGACGCGGGTCTTTGACACTTTCATAACAACATATTTTCCCTCAACCATTGTATTTAAGCCATTTATGGCTTATTTTTTTGTCAAATTTTTTAAATTTATACGTGCTTGTTTGTGCTTGTTGTGGTATAATAAAAATAAAAAGGTGTTTTTTATGTATGTAAATATTACTGGCAGTTCAAATAACAAAGATATATACATTTATCAATCGTATCGTAAAGAGAATGGTAAAACCTCTTCTCGTATTTTCAAAAAGCTTGGCAAATATAATGAACTTTTAGAGCGTTTTGATAATGACAAAGAAAAGTTAATGGCATGGGCAAAAGAAGAAGCCCGGAAAGAAACAGAAGCTTATAACAATAAAGCCGTTCCTATTCCGCTTAAGCTTTCTCAGAAAGCTTTTATCACCAAAGACGAAGAAAGATGTTTCAATGTAGGCTATCTCTTCTTACAGCAACTATGCACTGATTTACGAATTGATAACATATGCCGAAAAATTAAGGAGAGACACAAATTCAAGTATGACTTTAGCGCTATCTTAACCGACTTGATATATGCACGCATTCTTTCTCCATCAAGTAAATTAAGCAGTTACACTTTTTGCCAAAAATTATTAGAGCCACCAAAGTATTCTCTTCAAAATGTTTACCGCGCTCTCTCTGTTATGGCAGAAGAATCCTTTTTTATTCAGGAGGAGCTGTATCGTAATTCAAATTTTGTTCACTCCAGAAATACAAAAATACTGTATTACGATTGTTCAAATTACTACTTCGAAATTGAGGAAGAAGATGGAAACAAATGTTATGGAAAAAGCAAAGAAAATAGACCAAACCCTATTGTTACAATGGGCTTATTTATGGATGCTGACGGTATACCTCTTGCTTTTGATATTTTTCCTGGCAACCAAAACGAGCAGACTACCTTAAAACCACTGGAATCAACTATTATTCGTGACTTTAATTGCAGCGAATTCATCTTTTGTTCTGACGCAGGACTTGGAAGCGTGAACAATCGTAGATTTAACAGTTTAGGTAATCGTTCGTATGTCATCACTCACTCTATCAAAAAGATGAAAAATGAAGATAAAGAGATTGCGTTATCACCTAAGCAGTTCAAAAAAATTGGCTCAAATAAATTTATTGATATAAGTACTTTAGATGAATCCGATGATGAGGTTTTCAATTCAATTTACTACAAAGAAATTCCTCTTGTTACAGGAGATATGGACGAAACAATAATAGTTACATACTCCAAAATATAAAGATTATCAGCAGAAAATCAGAAGCAAACAGTTAGACCGTGCGCAAAAATGGTAGATGGTAAAATCAAGAAAAGGCAAAAATCAAAATGATCCTGCAAGATTTGTAAAGGAAACTAAATTCACAAACGAAGGTGAAATTGCTGAAAACGAAACTTTCGAATTAGACCAAGACAGAATTTCTGAAGAAGCTAAATATGATGGCTTTTATGCTGTCATAACAAATCTGGAAGACAATGTCGAAGAAATATTAAAGATAAACAAACAGCGCTGGGAAATTGAAGAAAACTTTAGAATTATAAAAACAGATTTTGAAGCAAGACCCGTTTATGTCAGACGAGATGACAGAATCAAAGCTCATTTTTTGACCTGTTACATAAGTTTGCTGGTCTATCGATTATTGGAAAAGAAACTGGACAATAAATATACATGCGAAGAAATACTATCAACAATTCGTGAAATGCAGATGACACTACTATCTGGAAACAGCGGATATGTACCATCATACAAACGAACAGAATTGACCGATTCCCTTCACGAAACCTTTGGTTTTCATATCGACTATGAATTCATAACGAAAGCTACAATGCGAAATATAATAAAAAATACAAAAAATAGCACAAATACCTAAAAATAGCACATATCGCTACGGACAACAAAACAGCCGCAAGCCTTGTAAATACTAGGGTTGCGACTGTTTTTATCTTAACAAAGTGTCAAAGATGGGAACATATCTTATGAGTTGATGCAAGGAAAAGTGTAAAACGGTTCATAATTTATAACATGTCATGTTTTCAGATGAAATTAGACGAAGTAAAAACAGGAATCTGAAATTCCTATCATATCAGCAATGTGAGAAAACTCCTTATTAGGCATTGACTGCTGCCCTATTAAATAATCTAAATCACATTTGAAATATTCTGAAATCGATACAAGCATGTCTATAGATGGATAATTATATCCTTGCTCCCAGTTAGTGGATAGTGCAGTTGATTACATACCAGTATGAAACTGATCGTATGAACAGACAATGGTATTCTGTGCTTTAGAAATATGCTAAAAACAAAAATACTTAATAAAGTGTGTTCCTTTATTTCTTGGAGATTTATGACGATATATACTATATAGCATAGAGTTAATTCAAAAGGATTTAGAATGTATTTACACGGAGGTTTTATATGTCGATGAATATTAGTGGATTAGGTAATGCCTATAGTGGTGTCAATACTAATAGCAAACAATATAAAGCTTTGAAAGAAAAAGGCTGGTTAGAAGGAGTAATTCAGAACGAAGCTATGATGTCTCCAGAAGGAAAAATGATATATGAAATATTTGGCGGAAGGGATACTATTGTTAATAATTTGATGAAACAATTTGATTCCGATGGGGATTTACTGAATGCAAATGGAGTGGCAGGAATGGATGTTACTGGCAAAGGTACATCGTGGCAGAAACTCACGAATGTATCTGAGGAATATCGTCAAAAAATGTTTGATAATGTAAAGAAAGAATTTATTCAAGAAAATGGTGTTTCAAATGGTGATACAACTAAGCGTTCAGATATTTTCAAAGATTATCAATTAAGTGTGAATAAAGATAAACGTTTAAGTGGTACATGGACTTTAGAACAATATGAAGGACAGTATAGATCCGCTATGTATGCAGCAGTGAAAGCAGCTAATCCAAATTGGAAACCGGGACAAAAATTTGATACAAGTATTCTTGATAATGTCACAAAAGAATCAGTGGAAGCAACACTTGTCAAAAATGGTAATAGGCTAGTTCGTAATTCTATTGATGTATCAGTATAGAATACAACAACTTTTAGTTTTTGAAACTGAGAAATCGAAATTTGTGAACTTAGAATTAGAGGTGTTGAAAATGAAAATAATAATTATATTTATTGATTTACTGATGGCAACTGTTCTCTTTTTTGTTGGAAGATTTTTTATCAAATCAAGGAATACAGAAAGAAGTGTGCTGTTTTTATCATTAGGAGATTATACTGGATTAAACACAGAGAAAATATGCAGAGTTACTGGAAAACGGATTAAGACATGGGCAATGCTCTTTTGTCTTGGCGGTATAATTGATTTTATCAAGCTGGGCGCAGGAATAATAATAGTTTCCGTTTTTTTTATTATCTTACTTGTATTTCATTTAGTTGATATGACTATAAATCGAGACAAGTACCGGGTATAAATCCCAGTTTGTAAAATCGATGGAGTAAAAGAATGTAAAGCTGGGAGCATTAGCTTCCGGCTTTTTAAGTTAAAGCAAATATAAGTAAATAATGGTCAAAAACCCATCGACATCCGACCTTGCACACGTTATAATCCTGTCTTTGACACTTAAAAGGTATATAAATGGCCGCAATCCCAGTAAATTGATATGCTCCCCATATGGTAGACAATGGAAATATCCAAAAATCTATTATATGAGGAGCATATTTTTATGTCTAGGAAACAGTATAGTAAAGAGTTGAAGCTTGAGCTCGTAAAGAAACACCTTGAGGATGGAATCTCTTATTGGAAATTAGGTAAAGAGTATGGGATTGAGGCCAGTATCATCCGCAGATGGGGATATAAATACGAAACATTTGGAGAAGATGGTTTAGAAAAGCAAAATGCTGATTTATGTAATTACTCTGCAGAATTCAAGAAGAAGATTGTTCTTGAATATCTTGGAGGCAATATAACCAGTCAGGATTTAGCTTTTAAATACAAAATTCATGCACCAAGTACTGTTCGTAAATGGATTAAGCAGTATAATAACCATGAAGATTTAACAGATTCCAGAAAAGAAAGTGTATATCTCATGATAAAAAACGGTGTTAGAAAAAATACAACCCTTGAAGAAAGAATAAGCATTGTCGAAGAATGCATAAACACGGGATGTGATTATGCTTCGGTAGCGAATAAATATGGTTGCTCCTACGGACAGGTTTATGCATGGGTTAGAAAATATAAAGATAAAGGAATGGAAGGATTATATGATCGACGAGGTAAGAACAAAGCGAGTTTTCAATTATCAGATATTGAGAAGTTGAAAGTCGAAAACCGGCTACTAAAAGCTCAAACACAGCGAGAACAAATGGAGATTGATTTCTTAAAAAAACTCGACGAAATAGAGAGGAGGTGAACTTGACCAAGACACGCAATGCAACAAAATATCTTGCAATCAAAGAATTATCTGATGAAAATAAGACATACTCCATATCAGAGTTATGCGAGTTTGCTGGAATAGCTAGATCAGCCTATTATAAATGGCTAAGTCATGTAAATAGTGATAATGATAATCTTAATGAACGCATAGCCGATACCATTACAAAGATTCATAATGAACATCCAGATATGGGTTATAGACGTATAAGGGATACTCTAGTACATGATTATAAAATAGCTGTTAATGACAAACGTGTTTTAAGGATTTGCCGCAAGAAGAAAATCCAGTCGTATATAAAGCATCGGTATAATTGTTGTACTAAACCTGCGTCTGATCCAGCTTATGTTGCCGAAAATATCCTTAATAGAGAATTTAAATCGGACATGATAAATCAGAAATGGGTAACAGATGTATCAGAATTCAAATATGGTGTTGGAGAAGACGATAAAAAAGGTAAACTATATTTAAGCGTAATACTTGATTTATGCGATAGGAGGCCTGTCGCTTTGTATATAGCACCAGAAATGATAACCCTCTTGTTTTGATACATTTGATAAAGCTGTGGCAGAATCCAGGAGCTACACCACTACTTCATAGTGATCGAGGCTATCAGTATACTTCGAAAGCATTTAGGAAGCGAATTTTAGCTGCCGGAATGACACAAAGTATGTCTCGCGTGGCAAGATGTATCGATAATGGTCCCATGGAAGGATTCTGGGGACTAATGAAACGAGAAATGTATTATGGCAAAAAGTATAAAACAAAAGAAGAATTAATTCTTGCCATAGAGAAATACATAGATTATTACACAAACAAAAGAGTTCAACGAAATCTTGGGGTGCTTACACCAATGGAATTCCATGAACAAAAACTAGAAAACGTTGCATAAACACCCCGGTACATAAACTGTACCGGGGAAGAAAAAATTTTCGTTATTTAATTTGTCTACTTGACGGGTAGCACACCAAATATAAGGGGTTGCGGCTTTCTTGGTTTTTACGTGAAATGCGTAATGCTTTTACAAGCCTTTTGATCTGCGAATAATACCGGCGGCTACCTTTTGAGATAGTATTTCATAATCGGTTCGAAATCCAGCATTTTCATGAAGTGCATCAGTTATGGAAGTTCTTGTATAACAAGGGATGCAGCCATGTACACCGATTTTACGCATGTTCATTTCATGTAGAGTATTTATTAGGTCTTCACATGTAAATTTCTCATTTAACTGTTTTTCGAGTATCCGATAAATCATGAGAGAGATAAAGCATGTGAGAAAATGTGCCTTGATTCTGTCGTCTCTTTGCAGATATACCGGCCAGGCATCAAATTCTGATTTCATGATTCTGAAAGATTCTTCGATTTCCCATCTGTCGTGATTTATTTTTGCAATTTCAGATGGATCATCATCAAGATTTGTACATACAGCATAAAAGCCATCATACTTTGATTCCTCTGCGATTGCAGCTTTATCAAGGTCGTAAGCTGTGTTCTCGGCTATCTCACCATCTTTGGTTATAGGAGTTTTTTTGATAAAACGTTTTGCATCGGTTTTTGAGCATCTGTCGGATTCTGACGGATGCTCAAGATATTTTTTTGCTCGCTCTATCTGGCGGTTGCGGACTGTCTGCTGGTATAGTTTGTATTTCAATGAATATGTGACTATAAGAGTCTGGTCAAAAGTTATATCCCTTTCTTCATCATATCCTTCGATTAGTTTCTGCTTGTAAAAAATCTTTTTCCGGTTTTCAGGAGTATCTTCGAGTTCTGAAATGTTAAAGGTTCCTTTTTTACCTTCCAGATGCCATCCGTCAGGATTAATACTCCAGTCTTTCAAATCTGCAGTGAGTTTTTTTATTGACTGTGTTGTAATAAAACTGCGTTCACCGTAGTTGTTAAATCGGAGGTTTGCATCAGAGGACAGACCGGCATCTGTGCAGACTACAAATTTTGAATGCTCAAAATCACGCATTATCTGTTGCTCCAATGGCTGTAATGATAACTGTTCATTCTGGTTTCCGTCATTGATACAGAATGCGAGAGGAATACCCGATTTGTCCATAAACAATCCCATCTGTACTATTGGATTTGGACGGTGTTCCTTGCTTATTCCGTACTGTTTTAATCCTGATGCCTGCTCTAACTCGAAAAAGTAATTCGTGCAATCGTAGAAAAGAATCCCGGTGTTGCGTTTTATGACTTTTTTAGAACGTTTATAAAGTTCTGCCTGTACAAAATCCATGTTATCTGCAAGGACTGACAAAGCACGGTAGATCTGGTGAAGTTCAAAATGCGGCTGTTCCAGAAGCTTTTTTGACTGCTCATAACAGGAGAGATTAGATGACGGATAAAGGATTCTTCCATAAACAAGCCTTGAAAGTATTTCATCAAGATCATATGAAAATCCATTCTCTTTCTTTATCTTCCGGCAGATGGACGGGAGACCAAGCTGAAAATAAATTTTCTGAAGGAAAAGGTATCCGGCGTTGAAAGACAGCTGCTCATCGTATTGAATGATTTCATCAGAGTTAAAAGGGATTAACACTTTGTGTTTTTTTGACAATTCTTCATCGTTTATTTTTTTAAGCTGTTCTTTAGCCCATTCATCCACATCATCGACACCGTAAGTTTCTCTTATTGATTTTTCTGTACCGAGTTTTCTTACTATTTCTGAATAATTTTTACCGTTACGGCGTACTGACCTTATGATGTAATAGGATGTTGCATTCTTTGACTTTACTTTGTTTAACCGCATATTAACACCTCCGCATATAATTATGTTATAGCACAATGCGGCATTACGGTATACAAGAAAATAAAAATTTACAAAAAAATAAAGCTGGGCAAGGCTTTCAGCGATTTGAGGTGTCAAACATCCGAGGGTACTGAACAGTTACGATATTCTGAACTTTATTATACACGGATACCGGTACTTGACGAGGAAAGGAAAAACGAAATCCACCATACTATAAAAGAAATGAACGAAAAGATAAAATATTTTGAAAATATTGAGTTTTTATTGCAAAATTAATATAATACAAAAAAAGAAGCAAAGGTGAAAAAACATATCGAAGGTATGACAATGGAAGAATATAGTAAAAAACAAAAGAGAGAACATCTGTTGACAAGACTCAGAAAGTACTATCAGTCCCATCTTTGGTGTGCGTTCGGTACAGAGATCCTGTTGGCGCTGGGTGTGATTATTCTGTTCATGAGCAGTTATATGAAAAATGAGTATTATGAGTATCTGGTGGAAACGACGATGACGACAGAGCGGGTGCTGCTGGATTCGGTCAGCAGAAATATCCGGACGCAGATGGAGGATTTTGTAAATATCGGTTCCGGCATCGCAGTGGATGAAAATCTGATCGAAGAAATCGAACAGTGCCTGGAAAAAGAGTCTGAGGCCAGCAAAAATAAGAGAATGAAAAATGCACTGGAATCTGCCGCCAGTCGGTCTAATCATATCGTAGGTATGGCACTGGCCGACAGCGACGGGGTGCTGTGTCAGTACGATAAGCTGGAAAAGTGCGGAAATGATGATGAGATCTGGACGAAAAACAGCCAGAAAGAAGTACAAGCAGCGTTTCAGTCCGTCAAAGAAAAAAGTGCCAGCAAATCGGTGCCACGTTACGAGACCATCCTGTATCCGACGATGCATCCCAATGATAAAAAAAGTGGACTGATTAATCTGGCTTTTCCGGTAAAAAACGAGAGCGTTTACCGGGAAATCGAGTATATGCTGATTATTACTTACCGAAATGACGGACTGCAGGATCTGCTGGAACAGCTGAAGCAGGGCGGAGAAAATTATATTCAGGGATATCTGGAAAACAGAGGGGATATCCTGTTTCATACCCGTGGAAGCCGTTATGTAGGGAGAAAGACAAACATCTATGCCAATCAGCCGTCTCTGACAAATCTGGAGGCTACCTGTGGAAAATATGGATGGAGACTGCATGCGGTTGTGGATGATAACCTGATCAAGGAGAAAGTGAATGCCATCTATATGAAGGTTGTTTATCTGTATATTGTGGCGATCGTGGTGGTGCTTGCCATTCTGTTTCTCTTTACCAATCACACGATGCGGCCGGTGAAGATGATCGGACAGTCGATTCAAAAAGTAAAAAACGGGGATATCCGGGAGCAGCTGCCGATCGAGGGTGAGAATGAAATCTGGCAGCTGGCGCAGGAATACAACGAGATGCTCAAAGCGATCCAAGAAGCCCAAAAAGAAGTAGAGCGTCAGCATGATGAAATCGTGGAATCCCTGAAGATGAAACGAAGAGCGGAGCGGGAAGCCCTGGAGTCCCAGATCAATGCGCATTTTATCTGTAATACGCTGAATGCGATCAATTATGAAGCTATTGACAACGGGGATCTGAAAGTTTCGATTCTGTTAAAAAAACTGTCCAATATTTTACGGTATACATTTGACCAGAAACATCAGAATGTCTATATTTTCCAGGAAATTTCTTGGGTAGAGCAATATTTGTTTTTGCAGAAAGAACGGATGGATGGAGTATTTGACTATGAAATCCGGTTTGATCAGGATTATAACGACTGGCCATGCCGAAAGCTGATGCTGCAGCCCTTTGTGGAGAATTCGATCCTGCATGGATTTGAAGGACTGGAAGAAGGAGGAAAGATCCGGATTATCGGGGAAGGGTATCAGGACTGCCTGAAGATCGTGATCGAGGATAACGGCTGCGGGATGGTTTCACGAATGGCGCAGATCCTCCAGGAGATCTTGGATAACCCGATGCTTGCAAAATCACGGACGGTGGGGATTGGCATATCCAACGTGATAATCCGTATGAAGATGTATTATGGGGAGAAGTTCAGGATTTCCATGGAGACGGAAGAAGGGAAAGGAACCCGGTTTACTCTGATCTTACCGGGATCGGAAAAGTAGGGATAAGGAGAGAGAAAACAGTATGAGAATATTGATTGCGGAAGATGAAAAAAGAGCGAGGCGCGGGCTGAAGTCTGTGATTTCCTTCCTGTCGGAAGACTATGAGGTGGTTGCGGAAGCATCCGATGGAAAACAGGCCCTGGAACTGATCCAGATCGTGCAGCCGGATGTGGTGTTCACAGATTTGAAGATGCCGTATATGGATGGAATGTCACTGATCAAGGCTGCGCAGAATGCGGGAAGTAAAGCGAAATATGTGATCGTAAGCGCTTATGAAGAGTTTGAGATGGCCAGGCAGGCCATCAGTCTCGGGGTGGTGGAGTATCTGGTAAAACCCATCACGGTAGATGAGGTACAAGAGCTGATGAAACGTCTGGAAAAAGAAATCCTGGCAGATGAAAAAGAAGAAGCGTGGGAGGGGGAGCTGCGGGAACAGTACAAGGATGTGCATCCGCTGGTGCGGAAAGCCCTGAAATATATCCAGAAGGAATATGCGTCAAAGATCAATCAGGGAGAACTTGCGGAGAGTTTTGGAATCTCTCAGGAGTATTTTTCTTCGTTATTTACCAGGGATATTGGCGAACCATTTTCCAAGTTTGTGAAGCGTTATCGAATCGAGGCGGCCAAACGGCTCTTAAAGGGAAGCGAAAGATCCAAAGAGGAGATCGCAGAAGAAGTGGGATTTTCCGACAGCAAATATTTTAACCGGGTATTCAAGGAAATCACGGGAATGAGCGTGACGGAATACCTTCGGAAAGCATAAGAGAGATATTCATAAAAACGTGGGTATCTCTTTTTTTAGATCTTAAAATTGTGTCCGAATCTTAAAATCTTCTCCTAAAATCATCCCCAAATCTTAAAAACGGCGGTTTCGTGCAATTTAACGAAAAGATATAATAAAACCATCTTAAATACAGATAAGTTTTCAAGGAGGAACGAAGTATGAAAAGAAGATTTCAGCAACTTGCATCACTTTTGATGGTTGGTGCACTGACAACTACCATGTTATACGGATGCGGCAGCGCAGGAAGCAGTACAGATTCCACATCCGATGACACAAACACAACAACAGAGAATACTTCTGCAGGAAAAGAAGCAAGTACCGCAGATATCGGAGAACCAAACGGCGGGGATGAAGTAACACTGTGGCATTATTTTGAACATGAGGCAGATGCCCTGAACAAGATGGTAAAACAGTACAACGAATCACAGAGTGATATCTACATTGTACCGACGTATGTATCCAGAGATGAGCTGATGAAACAGTATACCATCGGTGCAGTATCAGGAGAACTGCCGGACATCGGAATGGTAGATTCCCCGGATATGGCTTCCTATATTTCCATGGGTGTCTTCGAAGACATCACCGATTATCTGAGTGACTGGGAAGGACTGGATCAGTTTTATCCGGGACCTCTGGTCAGCACACAGGATGCGGACGGACATTACTACGGACTGCCGAACAACTCCAACTGTCTGGCGATTCTGTGTAACATGGATATCCTGAATGCCGCTGGTATCGAGAATCCACCGACTACCTGGGAAGAGTTCAAAGAAGTATGTGAGAAGACGACAAACGCAGATGACGGTGTTTACGGATTTGCAATGTCTGCAATCTCCAACGAAGAAGGTACCTTCCAGTATATCCCGTGGATGTACGGTGCAGGTGCGGATGTATCTGATGTAGATTCCGATGCCAACGTAGAAGCACTGACATTCTTAAGTGATCTGGTACAGAACGGTTATATGAGTAAAGAAGTTGTCAACTGGGGACAGGGCGATGCCTACAACGCATTCCTGGCAGGGAAAGCGGCCATGCTGGAATCCGGTACTTGGCAGATCGCAACTCTGGACGGACAGGATAAAGATAAAGTCAACTTTAAGTATAAGTACGTAGAAATGCCGAAAAACGGTGACAACCAGGCAACCTGCATCGGAGGTGAAAACTTCGGTGTATGCGCAGGCAGTACACATGTAAAAGAATGTGCAGAGTTCTTAAAGAGCATGATGTCTGCAGAAAATAACGCAGACTGGTGTGAAATCGCAGGTAAACTGCCAGTACGTGCCGATGCGGTAGAACTGAAAGACTTCTGGACTGCAGACGAGAGATACAAAGTATTTAACGATTCCATGGACTTTGCAGTAGCAAGGGGGCCTCACGAATCTTGGCCGACCATCTCCGAAGCAATCTACAAAGCAGAGCAGGCAGCGATCCTGGGAGAAAAAACTCCGGCAGATGCTCTGGCTGAGGCAGCGGCAACGATCGACCCGATTCTGGAAGAAACACCAATTGCTTCACAGAACTAAAAATCAGTAAAGAATACATAGAGACATACGGGACAAAATCTCATCGATGAAGGTGTGCTTCTCATAGATTTTGTCCCATAGTAGGTTAAAAGAAAGGGAGTGGAATCATGAAATTATCAATGGCCGGTAAGAAACGGGTGGAAGGGTATACGTTCATCCTTCCGGGTTTCATCTACATGCTTGTGATTCTGGGATATCCGCTGGTATATAACGTTATCCTGAGTTTTAAAAATGTAAATGTTAAAACATTTGCAGCGGGTACCTCAAAATTTGTAGGACTTCAGAACTATATTGATCTGTTCCATAATGAGACGTTTTTGCTGGTATTAAAGAACACATTTGTATTTACCATCTGTTGTCTGGTGTTCCAGTTTACCATCGGTTTTATTTTCGCATTATTTTTCAGTAAAAAATTCGCTTTTGCAGGACCGATCCGTGGCATGATCCTGGTAGGTTATATGATGCCGATGTCTGTTACCGCCCTGCTTGGAAAGAACATGTTCGACGTATCCAGCGGTGTGATCAATGACCTGCTGATGAAGATCGGACTGATCCATGCACCGGTAGAATGGCTGTTAAACGGCGGAACAGCTATGGCGGCTGTTATTGCGGTAAACTGCTGGGTAGGTATCCCGTTTAATATGTTGCTTCTGACTTCCGGACTGACCGGAATCTCTCAGGAAGTGTATGAGAGTGCAGAAGTGGATGGAGCCAATCCTATGGAAAAATTCCTGTATATCACCCTGCCGCTGATGAAACCGGCGATTATGTCGGTACTGATGTTAGGTTTTATCTACACCTTCAAGGCCTTCGACTTGATGTTTGTCATGACAAGCGGCGGACCGCTGAATGCAACCGATGTTTTGGGTACATATTCGTATACATTATCCTTTAAACAGTATGAATTTTCACTTGGTTCTGCAACTGCGATGGTACTGTTCTGCTGTCTGTTTGTTGTAGGCTTGTTCTATCTGCGAATGATTTCAAAGGAGGATGATTAGTAATGGAAAAAGAAACGAAGAAAAAAGTACTCAGCTCGAAAGAAAAACGGAAAAATGTGATCAACTGTGTGATCGCGGTACTGGTAGCTGTTATTTTCCTGTTTCCAATCTATTGGATTCTGGCGATGTCTTTCAAGTCAGATGCAGAGTCTTTCGGAAAAATCGTGACTTATTATCCGCACAACTTTACTATTGATCCATGGGTGAAAAACTTTACGGATGCAGACTTCCTGTCTTCTCTGAAAAACAGTATCATGATTGCACTGATTTCCATGGTGTTCTCGATGGTTTTCGGTGTACCGGCTGCTTACGGTATGGGACGGTATAAAGTTCCGGGAGGAAAAGGATTTCTGCTGACCTTCCTGGTAACCCAGATGCTGCCGGCATCCCTGATGCTGACACCGATGTATCTGATTTTTAACAAATTACACCTGTTAGGTACGTATATCGGACCGGCACTGGCTATTTCATCCGGTACGATCCCGTTTATTGTAGTAACACTTCGCCCGTACTTCAAAGGAGTTCCGACTTCTCTGGATGATGCGGCCCGAATCGATGGCTGTGGAGTTTACCGGTCGTTCTTCAAGATCATGCTGCCGGCGATCAAAACAGGTATCATTACCGTAGTGGTTATCTCCTTCCTGAACGGATGGAATGACCTTGCGTACTCCATGACCTTTAATGTAAAACCGGATATGCGTCCGCTGACTGCAAATATTTACAAATTCCAGAGCAAATATGGAACAAAATGGAACTGTATCATGGCATATGGTGCTATACTGGTATTACCGGTAATTATCCTGTTCGTATTCCTGCAAAAATACATTGTAGGCGGTCTGACAGCAGGTTCTGTAAAGGAATAATCTATAACCATCAGGAGGAAAGGAATCATGACAGATATCGTAAAGAGAGAGGGCGAACCAAGCGGTGATTTTCGCTCCGACAACAATTTTTTACTAGGATTTTTCAAAGAAAAGGATGGTGCACTGCACTATCGCTATGATGCAGAGCGTGTGATCGTGGAGCCATGGGGGGCCAACAGTCTCCGTGTACGGGCTTCCAAGATGCCGCAGATGCCGGAAGAGTTATGGGCCCTGGACGAAAAGCCGGAAGGGGATCATGCGCAGATCACGATCCATGAATATTCCGCAGAGATCGTAAACGGAAAGATCAAAGCAGTGATCAATAACATTGGAAAACTGACATTCTATAACCAGAAAGGTGAAGTCCTTCTGGAAGAATATGTAAGAAACAGAGAAGATATGTTTGCAGATACCTGCAGTTCGCTGGAAGTGGAAGCGAGAGAGTTCAAACCGATTATCGGTGGCGATTATGCACTGACCATGCGTTTTGAGTCGAATCCGGATGAAAAACTTTACGGTATGGGTCAGTATCAGCAGAAATTTCTGAATGTCAAAGGGGCTGAACTGGAACTGGCGCACCGGAATTCGCAGGCCAGTGTCCCGTTTGCACTGTCCTCTCTGGGTTACGGCTTCCTGTGGAATAATCCGGCGATCGGCCGTGTAAATTTTAACAAAAACATCACTACCTGGCAGGTGGCCTCAACGAAGAAACTGGACTACTGGATCACTGCGGGAGATACACCGGCAGAGATTGAAGAGGCGTATGCAGATGCCACCGGTAAAGTGCCGATGATGCCGGAGTACGGTATGGGTTTCTGGCAGTGCAAACTGCGTTATCAGACCCAGGACGAGCTTCTGGAAGTAGCAAGAGAATATAAGAGAAGAGGCATTCCGATCGATGTGATCGTGGTAGACTTCTTTCACTGGCCAAAACAGGGCGACTGGAGATTTGATCCTACGTACTGGCCGGATCCAGATGCGATGATTAAAGAACTGCAGGAGATGGGCATTGAGCTGATGGTTTCCGTATGGCCGATGGTAGACTACAAGAGCGAAAACTTCGAGGAGATGAAAGCAAAAGGCCTGCTGACCCGGGTAGAAAAAGGTGTCCGCATCGACAACACCTATATGGGAAATACGATTCAGTATGACCCGACCAACCCGGAAGCCCGCGAATATGTATGGAGCAAAGCAAAGAAGAACTATTACGACAAAGGTGTAAAGATCTTCTGGCTGGATGAGGCCGAACCGGAATATACCGTATACGATTTTGAAAACTACCGATATCATCTGGGACCGAACGTACAGATCGGAAATATCTATCCGGTGATGTATGCAAAAACATTCTTTGACGGCATGAAAGCAGAAGGACAGGAAAATATCGTAAACCTGCTTCGCTGTGCATGGGCCGGCAGTCAGAAATACGGTGCACTGGTATGGTCCGGGGATATTCATTCCACGTTTGAAAGTCTGCAGAACCAGTTCGCAGCAGGTCTGAATATGGGGCTGTCCGGTATCACCTGGTGGACGACCGATATCGGTGGTTTCTTCGGGGCTAATATTTACGATGAGGACTATCACGAAGTATTTGTCCGTTGGTTTGAATATGGAACTTTCTGTCCGGTCATGCGACTGCATGGTTACCGGATGCCGTATCAGCCGCAGCTCGGAACGACTGGTGGTGCAGAATGTGTATCCGGAGCACCGAATGAAATCTGGAGTTATGGCGACAAGGTCTATGAGATCTGTAAAAAATACATTAATATTCGTGAAGCAATGCGTCCGTATGTGCGGACCCTGATGGAAGCAGCACACGAAAAAGGAACGCCGGTGATGCGTCCGATGTTCTATGATTTCCCGGAAGACGCGGTATGCTGGGAGAATGAAAAACAGTATATGTTCGGACCGGATGTACTGGTAGCACCGGTGCTGAACAGAGGTGAGATCAAAAAGGATGTTTACCTGCCGAAGGGCGCAACATGGACGGAGGTATGGACAAAAGAAGTGTATGAAGGCGGACAGACCGTGACCGTAGACACACCGATCGATCAGATTCCGTTGTTTACGAGAGAAGGATTTGTACTGGAAGTATAAAAGTGCTACCCGGAGGCTTCCGGAAAGACTGGAAATCTCCGGGTGGTTTACAGACAGGGGTGTCTGAAACTGAAGAGTCGGGAGGAATTTGCAATGATAAGACAAGAAGGAAATAAGGTCTATCGAAGATTTGACAAAGAACTGTTATGTATCGAGCCGTGGGGAAAGAACAGTTTCCGCGTGCGGGCAACCCAGAGATATGGATTTCTTGAAGATGAGGAACTGTCAGCTTTGCTTCCGCAGGATGAATATGAGATCAAAGTATATTCGCAGGGCACAGATACCGTGATTGAAAACGGAAAGATCTGCTGTGAGATCACCCGCACCGGAAAGTTGCGTTTCCTGAACCAGGATGGAAAACTGCTTCTGGAAGAGTACGAACGGAACCGCGGAATGGCAGAAGAGGGAAGAAAAGAGTTCAACAGTGCACTGGAGATCGTACCACGGACTTTTGAGCCGCATCTGAGTACTGATAATTTTGCACTTACGGTACGTTTTGAACCGGTTGCGGGAGAAAAACTGTATGGTATGGGACAGTACCAGGAACCGTATCTGGATGTCAAGGGCTGCACGCTGGAACTGGCACACCGTAATTCACAGGCCAGTGTACCATTTGTCCTGTCCAGTAATGGATATGGATTCCTGTGGAACAATCCGGCCATCGGAAGTGTGACCTTCGGTAAAAATGTCACCGAATGGCGTGCAAAATCCACGAAACAGATGGACTACTGGATCACGGCAGGGGACACCCCGGCAGAGATTGAAGAAGCATATGCGAACGCCACCGGAAAAGTACCGATGATGCCGGAGTATGGTATGGGTTTCTGGCAGTGCAAACTGCGTTACCAGACCCAGGATGAGATCCTGGAGGTGGCAAGAGAATATAAAAGAAGAAATCTTCCGATCGATGTGATCGTTGCCGATTATTTTCACTGGCCACATCAGGGGGACTGGAAGTTTGATAAAGATTACTGGCCGGATCCGGCTGCGATGGTACACGAATTAAAAGAGATGGGGATTCATCTGATGGTTTCCATCTGGCCGACGGTAGACGCAGAGAGTGAAAACTACGAGGAGATGGAAGAACTGGGATATCTGACCAGGTCTGAGACCGGAAAACGGATCGGACAGCTGGGCGATGCCTGCTTTATCGATGTGACGAATCCGGCCGGACGGGAATATGTATGGGAGAAGATCAAAAAGAACTATTACGAGAATGGTATCAAGATATTCTGGTTGGATGAGGCCGAACCGGAATTTACCGCTTATGAATATGAACATTACCGGTATTTCCGTGGAGCTGATATGGAAGTAGGTAATATTTACCCGAGAGATTATGCGAGAATGGCTTACGAAGGCATGGAAAAAGAAGGACAGGAAAATATCGTCAATCTGATTCGCTGTGCATGGGCCGGAAGCCAGCGATACGGTGCACTGGTATGGTCCGGAGATATTGACTCTTCCTTCCGTTCCCTGAGAAATCAGCTGGCCGCAGGTCTGAACATGGGAATCGCAGGACTTGCGTGGTGGACGACCGATATCGGAGGTTTCCACGGTGGTAATATCCACGATGAAAAGTTCCATGAAGTTCTGGTGCGCTGGTTCGAGTTCGGAGCTTTCTGTCCGGTGATGCGGCTGCATGGATTCCGTGAGCCATTCAAAGAGCCGTTAAGCAGCACCGGAGGTGGAAAGTGCATCAGCGGTGCAGAAAATGAAGTATGGAGCTACGGAGAAGAAGTTTACGAGATCTGTAAGAAATACATGCTGCTTCGTGAAAAGATGCGTCCGTATGTAAAACAGCTGATGATGGAAGCACATGAGAAAGGAACACCGATCATGCGTCCGTTGTTCTATGATTTCCCACAGGATTCGAAAGCATGGGAGATTGAGGATCAGTACATGTTTGGCCCGGATCTTTTAGTTTCTCCGATCCTGGAGGCAGGAATGACAGAGAGAACGCTGTATCTGCCGGAGGGAAGCTGGAGAAATATCAATGATGGAACGATCTTTGAAGGCAGCCGGATGGTAACGGTGGCAGCTCCAATTGATGAACTTCCGGTATTTGCAAAAGCCGGAACAAGAGAAGAATTATAAGAAAGAAGGGCAACGGGTGGAACCTGCTGTCCTTACTGGAAACAGGAGGCAGGCAGAATGAAGAAAAAAAGCACAGGAAGAAATATCTTTGGATTTGACGGTGGTTTTGTCAGTGTATTTGAACGGATTTTTGACGGTTTTGTGCTGGGAATCTTATGGCTTTTGTGCAGTTTGCCGGTAGTCACAGCAGGAGCTTCTACTACCGCACTGTATTATAGTATGGTAAAATGTGTAAAGAACCGTGAAGGATATATGAGCAGAGAATTTTTCCATGCGTTTAAGAAAAACTTTGTGCCTGCTACGATCCTGTGGGTGATCTTTGCAGGAGTAACGTTTGTGTTACAGTTAAATATAGGAATCCTGATGAATAAGATGAATAACAGGGTGGGGCTGTTCTTTATCTGCCTGTATATCATAGCTGCAGTGTATGTGGCACTGGCAGCCTGCTATGCTTTCCCTGCCCTGTCAAGATTCGAGATGCCGGTGGGATGGTTTGTGAAGCTGTCTCTGTATATGGTAGTCCGGTATTTTATCAGTACACTGGGGATGGCCCTGCTGCTTGTATGTGTGGCAGCCGTTGTCTATCGCTTCCCGATCCTGATCTTTTTTGTGCCGGGTCTTGTGGCTTATATTTCCTGCGATTTTATCGAACCTGCACTGAAGAAACATACACCAGATGTGACAACTCCGTAAGCGGATAGCGATGCGGGAAAATGAAAAGGAGAATGAATCATGAAATTTACCAATGGTTACTGGCTACTTCGGGATGAGATGAGAGCTGCCTATGCAGTGGAATATGGAACCCACCGGGTATATGGACAGGAACTGACGCTGTATCTTCCGTGTTCCCATATCGTGGACCGGGGAAGCTGTCTGAACATCTCGCTTCTGACTGTGACACTTTCCAGCCCGATGGACGGGGTAATCAAAGTGTCTGCAGTCCATCATGACGGTGCGGTCTATAACGGCCCGTTTGCAAAGATTTGTACCGGAGATGCAAAGGTACAGATCGAGGAGAACGAAGACCGGTTGATCTATCAGACCGGTTCCTTAAAAGCAGTTATCGACAAAGCAGCGAATGCCTATAAGATGGCTTTTTATGAGGGAGATACCTTCCTGACCGAATCGAGCTTCCGGAATCTTGCGTACATGCAGAACACGCAGACCGGAAAAAACTATATGCTGGATCAGCTGTTTCTGGATGTGGATGAATACGTCTATGGCCTTGGCGAGCGTTTCACCCCATTTATGAAAAACGGACAGATCGTGGAGATGTGGAACGAGGACGGCGGTACAGCCAGCGAGATCGCTTATAAGAATATTCCGTTTTATGTGACAAACAAAGGATACGGTGTCCTGGTGGACAACGAAGGCGATGTGGCGTATGAGATTGCCAGCGAGAAAGTAGAGCGGATCCAGTTCTCGGTAGAGGGAGAACGCCTTGATTACTATGTGATCAGCGGTAAAACTCCGATGGGAACCGTAGAAAAATACACAGAACTGACCGGAAAACCGGCACTGCCGCCGGCATGGTCGTTCGGATTGTGGTTGACGACTTCTTTTACTACGAATTATGATGAGGCGACCACTTCCGGTTTTATTCAGGGCATGGCAGACCGGGAGATTCCGCTGCATGTGTTCCATTTTGACTGCTACTGGATGGATGCCTATGAATGGTGTAACTTTGAATGGGATCCTGCGACATTCCGGGATCCGAAAGGCATGCTGAAACGGTATCATGATCGCGGGCTTCACATCTGTGTATGGATCAATCCGTATATCGGACAGAAATCCTGTCTGTTCAAAGAGGGAAAGGATCATGGTTATCTGGTTAAGAAAACAGACGGAAGCGTATGGCAGACGGATCTGTGGCAGCCTGGTATGGCACTGGTTGATTTTACAAATCCGGATGCTGTGGCATGGTATCAGGGAAAGTTAAAGACGCTGCTAGATATGGGCGTGGATTGCTTTAAAACTGATTTTGGTGAGAGAATCCCGGTGAAAGAAATCGAGTATTTTGACCATTCCGATCCGGTGAAAATGCATAATTACTATACTTATCTGTATAATCAGGCAGTTTTCGAATTACTGGAGCGTGAGAGAGGAACCGGCGAAGCTGTACTGTTCGCACGTTCTGCCACCGTCGGTGGTCAGCAGTTCCCGGCACACTGGGGCGGTGACTGTTCTGCAAGCTATGTTTCCATGGCAGAGACTCTTCGTGGAGGACTTTCTCTGTCTCTGGGTGGATTTGGTTTCTGGAGTCATGATATCAGTGGATTCGAGAGCACCGCACCGGCGGACATCTACAAACGCTGGTGCCAGTTTGGCCTGTTAAGTTCTCACAGCCGGCTGCACGGTTCGTCTTCTTACCGTGTGCCGTGGATGTTTGATGAAGAGGCATGTGATATTCTGCGGGAGTTTGTCAATCTGAAATGTCGTCTTATGCCATACCTGTACGGGCAGGCTGTGCGCTCACACAAAGAAGGCCGTCCGGTACTGCGCCCGATGTTCCTGGATTTCCCGGAGGATCGTGCATGTGATACCCTGGATCGGCAGTATATGTTCGGCGATTCTCTGCTGGTGGCTCCGATCTTTAAAGAGAACGGTGAAGTGCAGTATTATCTGCCGGAGGGAACCTGGTATAATCTGATCACCGGAGCAGATGTGAGCGGAGGAAAATGGCAGAAAGAGACGCATGATTATCACAGTCTGCCACTGATGATCCGTCCAAATACAGTGCTTGCTTTGGGCAATAATGACCAGAAACCGGATTATGATTATGCGGATGGTGTTAGCCTTCTTGTATCCGCATTTGATGAGGGAGCCGAAGCGAAAACTGAGATACCGGATCTGAAAGGAGAGACGGTGATGACGGTGACTGCGAAACGTGTGGGAGATGAGATTCACCTGCATGTGGAAGGCGGAAACGGAAATTATACGGTGAAGAGCCTTTCGGGTTGCAAGGTAGTTGTGGAAGCGTAAGAATCTGCGGGGACAGAGAAGAAATACCGAAGCGTATCCGTAGAAATGTCAGAAAAGCCATAATGCGAAAATAAAATTGTAAAATTATATCACCACAAAGAAAAAGCATGCATTGCATATTAAAAATTGATCTGGTGAATCAATTTGCTTACATAAGATGCGTAGAACACTGCTGGATGTATCTGGTTCTAATCCACGAACCCTCTTACATATACAAAAGATGGAGGGGGAAAATACAGGGTGTGAGAGAAAAGAATTTTAGAAAAATCAAAATAACTCAAAAACTTGACTTATAACATTGACTAAGTTAAAATAAAACAAATTGAGTTAAAAGGAGAATGAGAAATATGCTTACAAGCGTATTCGGGATTTCTATAAAATATGAAGCATGGAATCATCAGGATTCTTTGCCTGTTTATATTGCAGGGAGTTATGATTTTCATACAGCATATATTGGAAACAGACGCTGTATAATGCTTGCTCCAACAGAAGAACTTGCCACACTTCCGGCATTGAAAAAACAAATTGTAAAAATACAGCAGATTGATAATGTGCCAGTCGTATTTGAACTTACAACGGTATCAAATTATCGAAGAAAAAGTCTTATAGAAAATAATATACCGTTTATTACTGATAAGCAGGTCTTTCTTCCTTTCATTGGGACAATGCTTTCTGATGAAAAAGAACCCCAAAAGCTGACTGGTAAGTTTGTTTACTCCACGCAGCAGTTGTTTTTATTTTATCTGTACAGTAAGAAAAAACGATTGTATACTTCAGAAGCCGGAAAAGTGCTTCCGTTTACAGCAATGACCTTGACCAGAGCAGTGAAGCAGTTGGAAACGACAGATTTGTTTCTTGTAGCAAAAGACGGTGTTAATAAGTTTATTGAGTCAAAATATAAGCGAGATGAATTATTTGAAAAAGCAAAAGTATATTTGACGACTCCTGTTCGAAAAACAGGATATATAGATAAGACGCAAGTTACAGAAAATATGGTCTTTGCAGGGGAAACGGCACTTTCTGAAAAAACAATGCTAAATCCAAGCCGAGTTGTTACCTATGCAATTAGTGAGAAAGATTATGATAAAGCCTTGCTGACTGATGAATTGATAGACCCGGATAAACAGGTCAGACTTGAATTATGGGCATACAACCCAAAACAATTTTCAGAGGATAACAGTGCTGATGATATTTCACTTGTTTTATCTTTTAAAGATACAAATGATGAAAGAATTGAAGAAGCAGTAGATGAATTGCAGGAAAGAAGGTTGCATGAGTAATGGTCAGTGGATTTACAAAATTTAAGGAAAGATTTCAGGGTTTTGAAAATCAATATGCCATCATCGGTGGGACAGCTTGCGATTTGATTATGGAAAACGAAGAATTACCGTTTCGGCTACAAAAGATGTAGATATTGTATTGATTGTTGAATCCATAACAGCGGAGTTTGGCAGGCAGTTTTGGGAGTAT